>Ga0081540_1000008_pt1 | contig 203702 bp, 168 predicted proteins | sample TabmetS2T1R1_FD_71024 | JGI IMG/M metagenome (GOLD analysis project Ga0081540, IMG submission 71024) | Tabebuia heterophylla rhizosphere microbial communities from the University of Puerto Rico - S2T1R1 | ecosystem: Host-associated > Plants > Roots > Rhizosphere ... | reverse complement strand
CCGCCGACGACGCGATCGTGCTCGACTTCGCCGACGAGCGATCGGTGGTGCAGACGCGCTTCGCCACCTCAGCGCTCACGCTGCTCAGAGCGCACGCCGGTGAGGACACGGAGCAAGCAGCGCGAGACGCAGAGCAGGCGTTGGACGCGCCACTGCCAGTGGACCCGACGGTGCCGGCAGCTGCCGCCGGGCGTGCATCGGTCGCCGTCTCCGGAAACACTCAGCCCGGAGACCGGAGGTCGGAGGGCGTTTCCGGAGACGGTGCCGAGGCACGCCCGGCCGTCCCGGCTCAATGGACCTTCCTCGGCCGCGGCTGGGCCGTGGGCCTGGCCCACGAGGCCGCCCTCAAACTCAGAGAGGCCGCACAGCAGTGGGCCGAGGCCTACCCAGCGCTCGAGTACCGCCACGGCCCCATCGCGATCGCCACACCACAAACCGTCGTCTGGTCCCTCGACCCAATCGACCCAGCCCTCGCAGAAGAGATCAGCGCCACCGGCGCCACCCTCGTCTGCGAGCCACTGGACTCCCTCGCCGCACTCGTACTCGCCCAGCGCACGGCAGTCGCGCTGGCACAGGCCAAAGGCCTCGATCCCGACCGGCCCCGCAACCTCGCGCGCTCCGTGGTCCTGGAGGGCGCCGCCCTGGAGGTCCTGTCATGAAGCGCCTACTGCTCCTCGCCTTCGTCCTGGCGGCCGCAATCGCTGCATGCGGGGGAAGCGACGACAAGGACTCGGGCGCCTCGTCGGCTGGCCCGGTCAAGATCACGTTCTGGCACGGGCAGAACCAGGAGTCCGAGAAGGTGCTCAAGGACCTGGTCGCCAAGTTCAACCAGTCGCACCCGAAGATCCAGGTCGACGCGAGCAGCGGCGGCGTGCTGGCCGACCAGATGCTCCAGAAGGTCACGGCCGGCCTGGCGGCGGGCTCGTATCCGGACGTCGCCTACATCTTCGGCTCCGACGTGCCGAACCTGGTGCGCAGCCCGAAGGTCGCCGACCTCACCGACGCCGTGAAGGGCCCCGGCTGGGACTGGGACGACGTCTATCCCGCCGCGCGCTCGGCGACCACGGTCAACGGCCGCGTGCGCGCCGCGCCGGCGCTGATCGACGACCTCGCGGTGGTCTACAACAAGAAGCTCTTCAAGCAGGCCGGCGTACCGGAGCCGCAGAACGGCTGGACGTGGGACGACTTCCGCGCGACCGCCAAGCGGATGACCGACAAGTCCAAGGGCACGTTCGGCACCGGCTGGCCCGGCGTCGGCGGCACGACCTGGGCGATCTCCAGGCGGCAGGTCTGAGTCTTCGCGTCGTGCGAGACCGTCACTGCGACGTCGGGCGTGCCGGCTTGCGAGTACCAGCGCATGAACTGGCCGAGGTCGGTGCCAGTGGCGTCGGCAAAGCATTTGATGAACTGGTCGACCGTCGCCGCCTCGCCATCGTGCCGCGTGAAGTAGAGGTCCATGCCTTTCCGGAAGCCCTCGGGCCCGAGCAGGGTCTTGAGCATGCGCACGACTTCGGCGCCCTTCTCGTAGACGGTCGCCGTGTAGAAATTGTTGATCTCGTTGTAGACCTCGGGCCGTACCGGATGGGCGAGGGGGCCCGCGTCCTCGACGAACTGATGCGCGCGCAGGCCGCGCACGTCGGTGATGCGCTTGACCGGGCGCGAGCGCTGGTCGGAGGTGAATTCCTGGTCGCGGAACACGGTGAGCCCTTCCTTGAGGCAGAGCTGGAACCAGTCCCGGCAGGTGATGCGGTCGCCGGTCCAGTTGTGGAAGTACTCGTGGGCGATGATCGCCTCGATCGAGGCGTAGTCCTGGTCGGTCGCGGTGTCGGGGGTGGCGAGCACGTATTTGTCGTTGAAGACGTTGAGGCCCTTGTTCTCCATCGCGCCCATGTTGAAGTCGGACACCGCGACGATCATGAAGATGTCGAGGTCGTACTCACAGCCGAACGCCTGCTCGTCCCAGCGCATCGAGCGCTTGAGGCTGTCCATCGCCCAGGCGCAGCGGCCCTCCTTGCCCGGCTCGACAAAGATGCGCAGCACCACCTTGCGGCCGGACATGGTAGTGAAGGTGTCCTCGACGAAGCCAAGCTTGCCGCCGACCAGCGCGAACAGATAGGACGGCTTCGGGAACGGATCCTGCCACACTGCAAAATGCCGCGTGGTGCCGGGGATGTCGCCGGCTTCGGTGCAGTTGCCGTTCGCCAGCAGCACCGGCGCCTCGGCCTTCTCCGCCTCGATGCGCGTGGTGTAGACCGCCATCACGTCGGGGCGATCCATGAAGTAGGTGATGCGGCGAAACCCTTCCGCCTCGCATTGCGTGCAATAGCTCGCGCCAGACTTGTAGAGACCCATGAGGCGCGTGTTGGCCGACGGGTCGAGCTCGGTTTCGATGGTGAGCTTGAACGGTCCGGCAGGTGGCTGCGGGATGGTCAGGCCGTCCGCCGACGCGAGGTATTGATCGGCCGGCAGCGGCACGTCGTTGAGGCTGATCCCGACCAGCCTGAGGTCCTCGCCGTCGAGGACCACCGGCGCCGGCGCGACAGCCGCCGGATTGGGCTTGAGCGCGAGGACGGCACGTACCCGTGTCGCCGTCGCGTGCAGCTTCACGTCGAGTTCCACCGTATCGATCAGCCAGTCGGTCGGCCGATAGTCGGAGAGGCGGATGGGGCGAGCCTGTTCGGTGCGCATGATGTCAATCTGTGTGGCTGGGCGCCTGAACGGCGCTAGATCGAAATGTCGGGGACCGATAGCATTCCGGCCGTCCTTCGTCACGGGAGTGGTGGCATGACACAGGGGCATTCCTGTGGCTGACAAATTCGATGTCGTTGTCGCCGGCGCCGGCCACAACAGCCTGGTCGCGGCGGCCTATCTGTCGAAGGCGGGCTACCGCTGCCTCGTCCTGGAAGGCCGTTCGGTGCTCGGCGGCAATGTGGTAACCGAAGAGCTGACGCTGCCCGGCTTCCGGCACGATTCCTGCGGCACCGCGCATGTCATCCTGCAGGACTCGCCGATGATGCGGAACGACGAGCTCGGCCTCGCCGACTATGGGCTCGAATACATTCATCCCCGGATCGTCTGTCACGCGCCGTTTCTCGACGGCAGCTGGCTCACGCAGTACCACGACATCGAACGGACTATCGAGCAATTCGCCAAGTTCTCAAGGAAGGACGCCGATGCCTACCGGCGCATGATCGCCGAATACGACGCCATCAAGCCGGTGTTCGACGCCGCGTCCTACACTCCGATCGGGTTCGGCAAGCCGATCAACGACCGCCTCAACGAGCATCCAGAGGGCAGGAAATGGCTGCGCCGCCAGGCGCAGTCGGCCTGGGAGATCATCCGGGACAATTTCGAGGACGACCACTCGCGCTGCTTCATGCTGTGGATGGCGTTCCAGACCGTGACGCCGCCGGAATGGCCGATGACCGGACGACTGGCCTATTCGCTGGTGTGGGGACGCCAGCGCTGGAGCTGGTGCATTCCGAAAGGCGGCTCCGGCGTGCTCACCGAGATCCTGGTGCGGCTGATCGAGGATCACGGCGGCGTCGCGCTCACCAACAAGATGGTCGGAAGCCTCATCGTCGAGGACGGCCGCTGCGTCGGCGTCGAATGCGCGGACGGCAGCTCCTATCGCGCGGAGAAGGCCGTGCTCTCGACCATTCACATCAAGCACCTGATTGACATGGCGCCGCGCCAGTTGTGGGCCGACGACTTCGTCGAGGGCGTCGCGACCTGGCAGGGCGGCCCGACCCTGTTCGTCTCGCACTATGCGACGACCGAGCCGATGACGTTCCAAGGTGACGGCGGGGCGATCACCCCGATCACCTGCGCCATGCTGTCGGAGCCGACGCGGGCGCTGCGCATGGGCTATGACTTTGCGCGCGGCGTCGCCAATGTCGAGGAGCCGGTGCTGCTCGCGGTGTCGCCGACGATCGGCGATCCGACCCAGGCGCCGCCCGGGCACCACACGATCAAGATCATCGGCATGCAGCCCTACGATCTCAAGGAAGGGCCGCAGCACTGGGACGTCATCAAAGACGATATCGCGGAAGCGAACCTGAACTGGCTGCGCCGCTTTTCGCCGAACCTGACCGACGACAAGATTCTCGCCCGCGTGGTCGAAAGCCCGCTCGATCTCGAGCGTCGCAATCCGCACAATTGGCACGGCAGTTGTCACGGCGGCGCGCAGAACGCCGCGCAGGCGGCCGCCCTGCGGCCGGCCGCCGGCTGGGCGCAGCACCGCATGCCCATCCCGGGCCTTTACCAGACCGGTTCCACGACGCATCCCGGCGGCTCCATCTCGGGCGGGCCCGGACGAAATGCCGCGGCGGTGATGCTCAAGGATTTTGGTGCTAGTCTCGACGATGTCGTGGCCCGGCAGAAAGCCCGCAACGATCGTCCGGCCGCAGTGCTCGCGAAATAATGGCTCCCAGGAGGAACGAATGAAACACGCAGGGATATTGAAGCTCGGCATTGCGGCCCTGGCGGCAGCGCTGGCGTTTGCTGCGCCGGCCTCGGCTCAGAATTATCCGGATCAGCGCGTGACGATCGTGGTGCCGTTCGGCGCCGGCAGCGTGACTGATATCCTTGCGCGTATTTTTGCCGAGGAGATGGGCAGGCGCTGGGGGGGACAGCAGGTCATCGTCGAAAACCGGCCCGGGCTTGCCGGCACCGCCGCCGTCGCCAAAGCTTCGGCCGACGGACTGACGCTGATGGTGACGTCCAACGGCCACACCGTCGCCTCGCTCGTCTCCAAGAACCTTCCGTTCGATCCGGTGAAGGACTTTGCCGGCATCACCCGGCTCGGCTCGGTGCCGCTCTACCTGATCAGCTATCCGGGTCGTCCGGTGAAGACTCTCAAGGAAATGATCGCGCTCGCGAAGGAGCAACCCGGCAAGCTGAACTTCTCGTCGCCCGGGCTCGCCAGCACCACCTTCATCGCCGGTGCGTTGTTCCGGAAGGCCGCGGGGATCGACCTCGTCCACGTGCCGTTCAAGAGCGCGCCGGACGCGGTCACGGCGGTCGTCCGCGGCGACGCGGACATGTATTTCGCGCCGGTCAATCTGTCGAAGGAGATGGCGGAAGCCGGCAAGGTCGTCGCGATCGCGGCGGCGACCGCGCAACGCATCCCCGACATGCCGAGCGTCCCGACCTTCACCGAGGCGGGCCTGCCGTTCGTCTATGATTCCTGGTTCGGGCTGATGGCGCCGGCCGGCACGCCACGGGCGATTCTCGATAAGGTCAGCAAGGACTGGGCCGACGCGCTGAAGACGCCGGAGATGCAGGCCAAGCTCAAGTCGCAGTTCGTCCAAGGCGTGTCGGACACGCCCGCGGCGTTCGACAAGATCATCGCCGACGAGACCGCCAATCTCACGGTCGTGTTCAAAGAGGCGAATATCGGCCAGTAGCACGGCGCCGCGCATGACCATGCGCGCGATGGTGCTGGAACGGCAGCGGACGCCGCTCGTCATGCGCGAGCGGCGTTTGCCGTCTCCGGGCCCCGGTGAGCTGCTCATCGAGGTTGCCGCCTGCGGCGTCTGCCGCACCGACCTGCACGTGGTCGACGGGGATCTGACCGAGCCGAAGCTGCCGATCATTCCAGGCCACGAGATCGTCGGCCGCGTGCTCGCCGCGGGAGAAGGCGTCGCGGGTTTCACGCCCGGTGATCGCGTCGGCGTGCCGTGGCTCGGCTATACCTGCGGCCAATGTCCGTATTGCCGCAGCGGCCGCGAGAACCTGTGCGATCGGCCGCTGTTCACCGGCTACACGCGCGACGGCGGCTATGCGACGCACACCGTCGCTGACGCGCGCTACTGCTTTCCGCTGCCGGCCGGCATGGATGATGCGGCGCTGGCGCCGCTCCTCTGCGCCGGCCTGATCGGGTGGCGCAGCTATCGCATGGCGGGCGAAGGCACCTCGCTCGGCTTGTACGGCTTCGGTGCGGCGGCGCACATCCTTGCGCAGGTCGCGGTCTGGCAGGGACGACGCGTCTTTGCCTTCACGCGGCGCGGCGACCGCGCGGCGCAGGATTTTGCCCGCTCGCTCGGTGTCGCCTGGGCCGGCGGGTCGGACGAGCTGCCGCCAGAGCCGCTCGACGCCGCGATCATCTTCGCGCCGGTCGGCGCGCTGGTGCCGGCGGCCTTGCGCGCGGTGAAAAAAGGCGGCCGCGTCGTCTGCGGCGGCATCCACATGTCGGACATCCCGAGCTTTCCCTACGGCATCCTGTGGGAGGAGCGGCAGGTCGTCTCGGTCGCCAATCTTACCCGTGAGGATGCCCACGAGTTTCTTGGCGTAGCCCCACAGGCCGGCGTCACCACCGAGGTGACGCGGTATCCGCTCGACCGGGCAAACGAGGCTTTGTCCGATCTGCGCGAGGGGCGACTGCAGGGGGCTGCGGTGCTGATTCCGTAGTGCCGGGCGCGACTATCGGCACGTCTCCGGCCGCGATGCGGCATCGTTGATATGCGCCTCGGCCGCCTCGTCGCGATCCTGGATGAGACGGGCCACCGCTTCGCCGGCCGATGAACGTGCACCGCAGCTCGCTTCGAACGACGAGTTGACGCGTGAAGCCGGCCAGAAGACCGCCGCGAGGCCGAAGCACAACAACGCCGCGGCGACGACATGGCGCCGCGCGATCGGATGCAGCGCGACTTCGTGGTCGGTCGGCAGTGGAGAACGCGCCATTGGTCGCTGGTCCTGTGCACGGGTCGGCCCAAACCGCATATGGGCGCCGGCGTGTGACTGCATCATGAAGCCTCAATTCACCGTGTCGGCCAAGGCGATGTTTTGAACAGGATGTGTCGCTGATTTGGGCAGGCTCTAGGCGAGGGCCTTCGGCTCGGCGTGGCCGATCACACGCTTGACGTTGGAGAAGCGCCGCCGCAGCCCGCGTTCGACCTCGTCCACTTTCTCATGCACGTCGCGCACCGTAAGCATGGGATCGACCCGGCAATGGAAGTTCACGATCTCGCCGTCGGCCGTCTCGCGCACGCGCACGTCGTGCACCTCCCGGATTGCGCCGGATGCCGCGGCGAGCTCGGCGAGCGCGGCGGCGATCGCCTGGACTTGCGGATCCGATGCCTCCTGACCGGCGAGGCCGTCCGTCTCCAATGGCTCGATATGCGTCTCGACCTCGACGTCAGGCCCGAGCTCGTCCCGCACCGCGTCTTCGAGACCGCTCGCCACCTCGTGGGCGGCGCTCAGGGCCAACCGGCCGTCGACCTCCAGATCGAGCGAGACCGACAGCCGGCCGGAAATCGAATGCACCGTGACGTGATGCACGGCGAGCGCGCGATTGCGGGCGATCACCATGACGCGCTCGAGCACGGTCTCGTTGTCGAGCGCGCGCGGCTCGGTGGTCACCGTCACCTCGGCATGCGGCAGATCGGCGCGGATGGCGGCGGCGAGAGTCTCCTTGACTGCCGAGACGCGGTCGAGCGGCAGGGTGCGGCTGACGGCAACGCCGAGATCGGCGAACAATTCGGCGCCGACCTGACGGGCGCGGATGCGCTCGACGGCGACGACGCCGCCGACACGCTCCGCGATGTCAGTGATCCGCTTCGCGATTCCGGGCGGCGCGGTATCGGTCAGCGTGTCGATGGTGCGGCGGCCGAGGCGCCAGCCGGCGACGCAGATGAACACGGCAACCACGATCGCCGCCGCGGAGTCCGCCCAAGGGTAGCCGAACGCGACCGCGGCGAGGCCGATCAGCACCGCGGCCGACGACCACATGTCCGAACCGAAATGCAGCGCGTCGGCTTCGAGCGCCTCGCTGCGCGTCTCCCCGGCGACGCGATAGAGCAGGCGGGCGCGGAAGAAGTCGACGATGATCGATGCGACGATCACCACGAAGGCGGCGAGCGTCGCCTCGACGTGCTGACCGTGGCTGCCGAACAGCCGCTGCACTGCCTCCCAGATCACGATGCCGGACAGCAGGAACAGCAGCGCGGTCTCGGCGAGGGCGGTGACGCTCTCGACCTTGCCATGGCCGTAGTGGTGCTCCTCGTCGGCCGGCTTGTCGGAGATGCGAACGGCGAAGTAGGTCATGACGGTGGCCGCGAAGTCGAGCAGCGAGTGCCCGGCTTCCGACAGGATCGCGAGCGAACCGGTCGCAAGGCCGACGATGCCCTTGGCGATCGTCAGCCCGGCCGATGCGGCGATCGACCCGAGTGCAACGCGTTCCTTCTCGCTCATGCCGGCTCCATTACGCGGTTCGCGTACCCGGATGATGTGGACCCGTCAATTCGGCAGATCGGCAATGACGCAAGGCGATGGTCTGAATGCGGAGGTTGCCCTACAAGACATTAAGGAAAAGGGGGAAATGCCATGAATTCCGGCGGCGCAAAACCGGCCGTGCCCAATTCCTCCGCGCCGATGGACTCCCTGCCGGCGCAGGTGCCGGGGGCGGGATTCGACCTGCTCGCGGGCGTTCGCGTCATCGACCTGAGCACGTCGGTCGCGGGGCCCTATGCAGCCATGCTGCTGGGCGACATGGGCGCGGAGGTGATCAAGATCGAGCGCCTTGGCAGCGGCGATGATGCGCGTGCCTGGGGGCCGCCGTTCATCGACGGCGATTCGCTGTGGTACGTCGCGGTCAATCGCAACAAGCGCAGCGTCGCCCTCGATTTCTCGACGCCGCGCGGCCGTGATGCGTTGCACGCGCTCATCAGGACGAGCGACGTCGTCATCCTCAATCAGCCGCCGCGCGTGCAGGCGAAGCTCGCGATCGATGCGGCATCGTGCCGCGAGCTGCGCGCGGACATCATTCACGCATCGATCACCGGCTTCGGCCTCGACGGCGAGCGCAGCGACTGGACCTGCTACGACCTGATCGCCGAAGGCTATTCGGGCGTGATGGACCTGACGGGAGAGCCGGACTCGCCACCCCAGAAGGTCGGCACGCCGGCCGCTGACATGCTGGCCGGCGCCGACGCAGCCTTCGCGACGGTCGCCGCGTTGTTCGATCGCGCGCGCACCGGCCGCGGCCGCACCATCGACGTGTCGCTGGTGGAAAGCATGACGCGGTTCCTGGCCTGCCGGATCGTGCCGTTCCTCGCCTCCGGCGAGGTGCCGCGGCGCTCGGGCGGCAAGGACAGCGTGATCGCCATCTATCAGGCCTTCGATACGGCCGACCTGCCGATCACGCTCGGGCTTGGCAATGACGGCATCTGGCAGCGGTTCTGGAGCGCGGTCGGACAACCGCACGTGGCCGCTGAGCCGCGTTATGCGGCCAACAGCGACCGGCGCGCGCATCGCGCCGAGATCGTGGCCAGGATCCAGAGCGTGCTGATCGAGAAACCCCGCGATCACTGGCTCGCCGTGTTCGCCAAGTCCCGCGTTCCGGCCGGGCCGATCAACCGGGTCGACGAGGTGGCGGCAGACCGCGAGTTGCAGCGGCGCGGCATGTTCTTCAATCTGGTGGCGGACGGACGGTTGCTTCCCCAGGTCGGAACCGGCTTTCATGTGGATGGCCGGGCCAACGGGGCGCGGCTTGCGCCGCCCAAGCTCGGAGCATCGACCGAAGAGGTGCTGCGGGAGATCGCCGGCCTCGCCGCGGACGAGATCGAAGAGCTGCGCCGCAGCGGCGAAATTTAGCGCATATCCCGGAAAAGTGGACGCCGGTTTTCCGAATAGGATATGCGCCAACGAAAACGAGGGAGAATGCGTTGAGCTTCGAAACGATCCTCTACCAGGAGGATGGTCCGATCGGCACCATCACGCTGAACCGCCCCGACGACGGCAACATGTTCACGCCGGTGATGTGCCATGAGATCCGCGATTGCATCGAAACGATCCGGCGCGAGACGCGCACCCGCGTGATCGTGCTGACCGGGGCGGGGGACCGGTTCTTCTGCATCGGCGGCCGCAAGGAGGGCATGGAGGACACCAGGCTCTATGCCGGCGTGCTGCCGACGCTCGAAATGTACGAGGCGATCGATCGGCTGCAGAAGCCGGTCGTCGCCTCGGTCAACGGCTTCGCGGTCGGCGGCGGCAACGTGCTGCAGATGGTGTGCGACCTGACCATCGCCAAGAAGAGCGCCGTGTTCCGCCAGGTCGGCCCGATGATGGGCTCGTTCGATGCGGGTTATGGGACCTGGTACCTAGAGGACCTGGTCGGCAAGAAGAAGGCCAAGGAGATGTGGTACCGCAACCCGCGGATCAGCGCCGACGAGGCGCTGTCGCTCGGGTTGATCAACAAGGTGGTGCCGGACGATCAGCTCGCGGCGGAGACCCGCAAGTTCGCGCTCGAGATCGCCGAGCGCGGCAGCTTCGCGCTCGCCTCGATCAAGGCGGCGTTCAACGCCCGGCATGGCGGCGTCGGCGGTCTGGCGCGGCTCTCGCATGATCTGTTGCTGCGCGCCTATCTCGACAGCGAAGAGAGCCACGAGCTGTCGCGCTCGTTCGCCGAGAAGCGCGCGCCGGACCCGGACAAGTTCGGCCAGTGAGACCGTAATGGGCGTCTTTTTGACATTGCACTCGCCGCGCAACGCGCGCGACTGGTACGCGCGCGGCCTGTGGCAGCCGGAGACGTTCTACGCGCTGCTCGTGCGCCACGCGGCGCAACGTCCCGATGCCGCGGCGATCCGCGACGGACGGCGCACGCTGACCTGGCGCGAGCTGCAGTTGTGGGCTGACGCGATTGCCGAGGATCTGACTGCGCAGGGGCTCATTCCGGGCGACCGCGTGTCGATCTGGATGGCGAACCGCGTCGAGGCTGTTGCGATTTTCCTCGCCTGCGCGCGGCAGGGTTTTGCCTGCAACCCGTCGCTGCACCGGACCTTCACCTGCGGCGAGATCGGCACCTTACTGAACCGGCTGTCGAGCCGCGCGCTGTTCACCGAGCCGGGCTGGGGCGCCGACCGCGCCCGTGCGGACTTCGACAAGATTCTGTCCGGCGTGTCGTCGCTGCGGAAGGTCTACGACGTGAGCGAGGTGCCGCCGACGCGATCGACGCCGCTCGCCACGTCGGCCTGGGACGATCCGGACAGCGTGCGCTATCTCGCGTTCACGTCGGGCACCACCGGCACGCCGAAATGCGTCATGCATTCGGACAACACGCTGCTCGCCAATGCGCGCGACATGGTGCGCGACTGGAAGCATGGCGAGCACACACGCATTCTCACCCTGAGCCCGCTGTCCCACCACATTGCCTGGGTCGCGGTCGCCGAGTGGCTTCTCACCGGCGGCATGCTGATCCTCGACGATCCGCCCGCCGGCATGTCGCGGATCGACTGGTTGGTCGAAACCGGCGCGACATACGTCATGGGCGTGCCGACCCATGCGATGGACCTGCTGATGGAGCAAGCCAAGCGCGGCCTGCCGCGGCTCGGCAAGGTCGAGGTCTTCTACATGGCCGGCGCGCCGATCCCGCCGTCGACCGCGGAAGCCTTCGTCAAGCAGGGCATCAAGCCGCAGAACGTCTACGGCATGACGGAGAATTCGTCGCACCAGTACACCCACCCGAGCGATGCGACCGCGATCATCGTCACGACCTGCGGGCGCGGCGGCCCCGCCTATGAGGTCAAGCTGTTCGACCCGGTCGATCCGGACCGTGAGGTGCCGGTCGGCACTGTCGGCCATATCGGCGGCCGTGGCGCAGCGCTGATGCTCGGCTATTTCGGCGACCAGGCAGCGACCGAGATCAATTTCAACCGCTCCGGCTGGTTCATGTCCGGCGACCTCGGGGTGCTCGACGCGGCCGGCAACCTGCGCATCGACGGACGGCTCAAGGACCTGATCATCCGCGGCGGCCACAATATCTATCCGGCACATATCGAGGCGCTGGCGCTGCGGCATCCCGCGGTCCAGCGGGTCGCGGTGTTCCCGGTTCCCGACCAGCGGCTTGGCGAGAAGGCCTGCATCGCGGTGATCGGCAAGGTCGAGCCGGACGCGCTGCTCGCCCATCTCGACGCGCAGGGCCTGTCCAAGTTCGATATGCCGGAATACTTCCTGGCGGTGGACGCGTTCCCGCTGACTGCGAGCGGCAAGATCCTCAAGCGCGAGCTGGTCGAGCAGGCGAAGCGCGGCGTGATCACGCCAGTGCCCATCCGCTTCAAGGCCTCGGAGGTCGCGTGATGCCGGTCGAGCTTGCCTTCCGCGACGACTGCGCTGTGATGACCCTGAACCGGCCCGACGCACTCAATGCGCTGTCATTTGCCGTGGTCGGGGAGATCGCGGCCACGTTCGAGCGTGTCGCCCAGTCGAAGGCCCGCGCACTCATCATCACCGGGGCGGGCACGAAGGCGTTCTGTGCCGGCGCCGACATCAAGGAGCTCTCCGGCCGCGGCATGGCCGAGGACAAGCGCGCGGTCGAGAACGGCCAGGCCATATTCGCGCGGCTCGACACGTTCCCGATCGCGTCGGTCGCCGTCATCAACGGCTACGCGTTTGGCGGCGGGCTGGAGCTCGCGCTCGCCTGCACGTTCCGGCTCGCGACCGCCAACGCCAAGGTGGCGCTGCCCGAGATCAAGCTCGGCCTGATCCCCGGCTATGGCGGCACGCAGCGGCTGCCGCGCATCGTCGGCGAGGCGCGCGCGCTCGACATGATCCTGACCGGGCGGACCGTCGATGCCGCGGAGGCCGAGCGGATCGGCCTGGTCAGCCGCATCGTCGAGGGCGATCCGGTCGAAGCGGGCATTGCCTTTGCGCGCGGATTTACCGGCTACAGCCTGCCGGTGCTCGGCTTTGCGCGCAGCGCGGTGCAGCGCGCGCTGACCGTGCCGTTGCAGGAGGGGCTGAAGATCGAGGCCGATCTCTCGACGCTCGCCTATCGCACGGCCGACTCGGCCGAAGGCATTGCCGCCTTCATCGAGAAGCGGCCGCCCAGGTTCCGCGATGCGTGAGCGCGGCACATGAAGATCTTCGATCAGCTCGAACGTCGGCGCGCCTGGACCGAGGAGGAGCGGCTGATCCTCGATTCCGTGCACAAGCTCGCGGCCGACGTGATCGCGCCAGCCGCCGAGGAGGCCGACCGCACCGCCGCGTTTCCGTGGAAGAACATCGAGGCGATCAACGCGCTCGGGCTCAACGCGATCTTCGTTCCCGAGGCGTATGGCGGCAGCCCGACCCGCTACAAGCTCTATCTCGCGGTGGTGAAGGCGATCTCCGAGGCCTGCGCCTCGACCGGCATCATCTATGCCACCACGTTCCACGGCATGAAGCCGCTGATCGATTTCGGCACGGAGGAGCAGAAGAAGCGGCTGCTGCCCCGCATCGCCGCCGGCGGGCTCGGCGCGCTGGCGATCACCGAGCCGACCGCCGGCTCCGATGCGACCGGCATGCGCACGCGGTTTCGGCCGGACGGCGACACCATCGTGATCGACGGCGGCAAGCTCTTCATCAGCAGCGGCGACGTCGCCGACCTGATCCTGCTGTTCGGCAAGTGGAGCGAGATCGACGACGCGCGCGGATCGATCTCGGCGCTGGTGCTCGAAAAGGGCGCGCCGGGATTCTCGGTGGTGCGCACCGAGGACAAGATGGGTCACCGCGCCTCGTCGACGGCGGCGCTCGCCTTCGACGGCTGCCGCGTGCCGCGCGCCAACCTGATCGGTGCGCCGGGCGACGGCTTGAAGCTCCTGCTCGCGTCCTTGAACAAGTCGCGGCCGAGCGTCGCCGCGCATGCGCTCGGCATCGCCACCGCCGCGTTCAAGGACATGACCGCCTACATGAACACGCGTCGGCAGTCGGGCCGCACCATCGCCGAGTTCCAGGGCAACCAGTTCATGCTGGCCGATCTCGCCACCGACCTCGCCATGTGCGAGAGCTGGCTCGATCACGTCGCCGACCTGATCGATGACGGCGTGACCGACATCGGGCTCGAAGCCTCGATGGCCAAGATGCGCGCCTCCGACCTCGCCATGCGCATTTCGACCGAAGCCGTGCAGATGCATGGCGGCTACGGCTACTGCCGCGACTACCGGGTCGAGCGGCTGATGCGCGATGCCAAGATCACGCAGATCTGGGAGGGCACCAACCAGGTGCACCGGCAGCTGATCGGACGGAGCTTTGTCGAGAAATGACGGAGATCAGGACAGTCGCGGTGTGCGGAGCGGGCGGCACCATGGGCGCCGGCATCGCCATCGTCGCGGCGCGCGCGGGCTTTGCGACCATCTGCTACGACGTCGCGACGGCGAGCCTCGATCGGGCCCATCGCCAGACCGATGATTTCTTCGCGAAATCGGTCGAGCGCGGCAAGATGAGTGCGGACGACAAGGACGCGGTGATGGCGCGTTTTTCGCGCACCACGTCGCTGGACGCGCTGGCGGCGGCGGATCTCGTCATCGAGGCGGTGTTCGAGGAGCTGCCGGTCAAGAAGGAGCTGCTCGGCAAGCTCGATAAGATCTGCCCGGCGCACACGCTGTTCGCGTCGAACACGTCGACATTGTCGATCACCGAGATCGCGGCCGGCTCGGGGCGCGACGACCGCGTGGTCGGGCTGCATTTCTGCCTGCCGGCGCAGCTGATGAAGCTCGTCGAGGTGTCGCCCGGCGTGAACACGTCGGAGCAGACCTTCAAGGCCGCGTGGGCCTGGTGCGAGCGCGCCGGCCAGCTGCCGGTGCAGACGCAGGACAAGCCCGGGTTCATCCTCAATGCGCTGCTGGTGCCGTTCAACAACGATGCTATCAGGGCCGTCGAGGCGGGCGTCGCCAGCGCGTCCGACATCGACACCGCGATCAAGATCGGGCTCGGCTACAAGATGGGGCCGCTCGAGCTGATCGACCTGATCGGACTTGATACGCAGATACGCCTGTCCGAGGCATTCTATCCGATCACGCTCGACCCGCGCGCCGCGACGCCGCCGCTCCTCCGCAGGATGGTGGCGGCCGGCCGGCTCGGCCGCAAATCCGGCCGCGGCTTTTACACCTACGACGGCAACCGCATGTTCGGAGCCTGACGATGCGCTATCGGATCGTTCAAGAGGGCGTGAGCAGATCGTTTCCGTCCGGCGACCCGTTCCTCGAGGGCGCGGCGAGCGACGGCGACGTCACCGTCTACCTCGGCGGCAGCCTGCTCGTGCGCGACGACATGCAGGTTGCTATCATTGTCGAGCTCGGCACCGAGTGCCTCGGCGTGCATACGGGAGAGCAGGGCGGCGAGGAGGGCTCGAACGTCCTCGGCTTCGCGCGCTATCGGAACGGCAACGATCCGCCCTCGCGGTTGGTCGAGCTGGTGCGCCAGCCGCGTACCAAGCCGGAGGCGATCGCCGCGGCCCGCACTGTGTTCGAGGCGGCCGGGCTCGTGGTGGTGGTCTGCGCCGACCAGGCGGGACGCATCATCGATCGGCTGGTGCGGCCGAAGTACAATGCGGCGCTTCGCTTTCTCGACGAAGGCCTGGCGACTGCGAAGGACATGGACACCACGTGCAAGCTCGGCCTCGGCTATCCTGACGGCCCGATCGAACGCGTGGAGCGCGGCGGGCTCGCTTATCATCACGATGTCACACGCGCGCTGTTCGAGACCCATGGCGCGGCCGGATATGCGCCGGCGCGTCGCGCGGTGGTCGCCAAAACGCGGGAAGGCTCGTCCTGATGCGTCCGCTCGAGGGTGTCCGTGTTCTCGATTTCTCGACGCTGCTGCCGGGCCCGATGGCGACGCTGCTGCTCGCCGAGGCCGGGGCCGAGGTGATCAAGATCGAGCGGCCGGCCGGCGAGGAGATGCGGCACTATCAGCCGCGCTGGGGCACGGACAGCGTCAATTTCGCGCTGCTCAACCGCGGCAAGAAGAGCATCGCCGCCGACCTCAAGGACCCGGCGGTGCGTCAGCGCATCCTCGATCTTGCGACCACGGCCGACGTATTGGTCGAGCAGTTCCGGCCCGGCGTGATGGACCGGCTCGGCTTCGGATACGAAGCGCTAAAGCAGCTCAACCCGCGCCTCGTCTACTGCGCGATCACCGGCTACGGCCACACCGGCCCGCGCCGCGACCGCGCCGGCCATGACCTCAACTATATCGGTGACACCGGCCTGCTTGCGTTGTCGAGCGGCGTCGCGGGCCACCGCGTGGTACCGCCGGCGCTGATCGCCGACATCGCCGGCGGTGCCTATCCGGCGGTGATGAACATTTTGCTCGCGCTGCGCCGGCGCGACGCGACCGGCGAGGGCGCATTCCTTGACGTGGCGATGAGCGACAACCTGTTTCCCTTCATGTACTGGGCGATCGGCAACGGGCTTGCCGCCGAGGCCTGGCCCGGTGACGGCGCCGACCTGGTCACCGGCGGCGGGCCTCGCTATCGGCTCTACGAAACCAAGGACGGCAAGGTCGTCGCCGCGGCGCCGATCGAGCAGAAATTCTGGGAAGCTTTTGCGGCGGCGATCGGGCTCGAGCCCGGGTTGGCCGATGACAGGCGCGATCCCCACGCGACGATTGCGCGGATTACCGAAATCATCGCCGGCCGCGCGGCGGCCGAATGGCAGCCGGTGTTCGACCAGGCCGATTGCTGCTGCTCGATCATGCAGGACGTGCGGGCGGCGCTGGACGATCCGCACTTCCGTGCCCGCGGATTGTTCGCGCACCGGCTGGTCAATGCGGAGGACGCCGAGCTCGTCGCGCTGCCGGTTCCGGTCGACGCGTCGCTGCGGCCTTCACCCGATGCCGCCGCGGCGCCGGCGCTCGGCGCACACAACGCGGAATTCGGCCTGTGAAAGCGGTCGTGGTCCGCGAGTTCGCGCCGTTCGATCGCATCGATATCGGCGAGTTGCCCGATCCGAAGCCGGGCCCCGGCCAGGTGCTGATCGACGTCAAGGCGGCCGAGGTCAATTATCCCGACCTCCTCGTGATCTCCGGGCAATATCAGATCAAGCCGCCGCTGCCGTTCGCGCCCGGCAAGGCCGCTGCCGGCGTGGTTTCCGGCGTCGGCAAGGGAGTCGAAGATTTTGCCGTCGGCGACCGCGTGGCGGTGCAGGTCGAGTACGGCGCCTATGCGGAGAAGCTGGTCGCGCCGGCGATGAACGTGTTCGAGATGCCGTCCGAGATCGATTTCGCGACTGGCGCGGCGCTCAGCCTCACCTACCAGACCGCGCATTTCGCGCTGGTCGAGCGCGCCCGCATGCAGCCCGGCGAGACCGTGCTGGTGCTCGGCGCCTCCGGCGGCATCGGCACCGCGAGCATCCAGCTCGCCAAGGCGCTCGGCGCCGGCACGGTGATCGCCGGCATGCGCGGGCTCGCCAACGCCAAGCTCGCGCGCCAGTCAGGTGCCGACGCGGTCATCGATCTGAGCGGCGAGGGCCTGCGCGACCGGGTCCGCGATGCGGTGCGCGCGGCGACCGCGAACCATGGCGCCGACATCGTCATCGATCCGGTCGGCGGCGAGGTCCATACCGCGGCGCTGCGCGCCATGGCGTGGCGCGGTCGCATGGTCATCGTCGGCTTTGCCTCGGGCGATATCCCAGCCATCAAGGCGAACTACCTCCTCGTCAAGAACATCGAGGTGCTCGGCCTGCAATGGTCCGACTACCGAGAGCGCACGCCCGCCGACGTCGCCTGTGTGCAGGACGAGATCTTCGATCTCTACGTTGATGGGGCGATCAATCCGCACATCAGTCGCAAATTTCCGCTCGCCAATTTCAAGCAGGCGCTGGCGCTCATCCGCGACGGCAAGGTGCAGGGCAAGATCGTGCTCGAGGTCGGGTGATCAGTTGGTGCCGGCGTATAGCAGCCGGTACGTGCCGATCGCCGCGCCGTCCGATTTGAGCGCTGCGGCGAGGCGCTGCGCGGTCTCGGCACGCAAGGTCTCGATCACGAACGCCCCGCTCGCGACCTCGTCACGCCCGGGGCGAATGCGCGCCTCGGTGGTTTCGGTCGGCACATTGCCGGGCGCCGCGGTCCATCGCCGGATGCTGATGATCTCGCTCGGCTCGACCACGCCGCTGATGGATGGCGCCGGCGCGTCAGGCTGCGCGTAGCGCACCACCACGGCAGCGCCGCCGATGCCGCGGCCCTCACGGCTCGTCTCGACGAACACGCTGCGGATCATGCCGAGGAAGTCCGGCATGATGGCGCGCGTCAGCACGGTCGGGTTGGCGAGCCGCGTCATGTAGACCTCGGAGATCAGCACGTCCGGGCTGTCGACCTCGTAGAAGGTGAAGAATTGTCGGTCCGCCTCGATCGCCTCATAGCGCAGCGCGGTGCGGAAGCCCGGCACGCCGAGCCGCTCCGGGATGTGCTCGGTCATGTACCAGCTCTCATAGTCGGCGGTGCGGCCCTCCGAGCGATCATTCCACACTGCAAGAATGCCAGTCATGTCTGCGCTCGCCTCACTGGTCAAACGACTGCATCACTTATAGACCTGTGGCGCGGCAATCAAAGCTTTCAGGGTGAGGAAATGACGTCGACCACCTATGCATTCATCGGCACCGGCGCGATGGGGCGGCCGATGGCCGCGCGGTTGCTCGGCGCCGGCTTTCCGCTCGTGGTGCACAGCCGCACCCGCGACAAGGCCGAGCAGCTTCTGTCCGGCGGAGCCCGATGGGCGACCAGCCCGGCCGAGGCCGCGGCGGCAGCCGACATCGTGTTCACCTGCGTCACCGACAATGACGCGACCGACAAGGTGCTGTTCGGCCCGGACGGCGTCGCCGCCGCGCGGCCGCAGTTCGTGGTCGACGTGTCGACCAGCGGTCCGCAGACCGCGGCGCGCTACGGCCAGTTGCTCAACGAACGCGGCATCGGCTTCATCGATGCGCCGGTCGTCGGCGGCACGCCGCGCGCGGCCAATGGCACGCTCACCATCATCGTTGCCGGCAACACCGAGCTGATCGGGGCGGCGCAGCCCGCGCTCAAGGCGATGGGGTCGAGCATCTTCGTCGCCGGTCCGCAGCCCGGGCAGGCGCAGATGGTCAAGCTCGTCAACAACATGCTCAACTATCTGGCGATGGCGGCGACCGCCGAGGCGATCGTGCTCGGCGTCAAGGCCGGGCTCGATCCGAAGCTGATGCTCGACGTGCTCAACACCGGCACCGGCAAGAACTCGGCGACCGAGGTGAAGTTTCCGAAGGTCGTGCTGCCGCGCACGTTCAACTACGGCGCCACGAACCACACCGTCGACAAGGACCTGCTGCTGTTCCTCGACGAGGCGAAGCAGCTCGACGTGCGCACGCCGATCGCCAAGAACCTGTCCGACCTGTGGCACGGTTGGGCCGAAAAGCATTCCGGAGACGACATCACCACGATCGTCAAGCTGTTCGAGGGCTGGGCGGGCGTCGAGGTGAAGGGCTAGCTCGGCACTGTGAGCTTCATCAGGCTTCCGACATCGTCGGACCTGTCCATCGCCCACACCGCGTCGATCAGGCGTGATACGTCGAACTTGGGCGCGCCGAGCCGCGCCAGGTCGCGCAGCTTGTCCTCGATCTCGCGATCGGTGAGCGGCTTCTCGAGGCTGCCGCGCGCCGCCTTGATGTGTACGTCATGCGTCTCGCCGCGCTTGGTCCGCACGCGGACCACCGCATGCTCGATCGGGATCGCGTCGTCGGCTTCCGCGCTCACGTTGCCGCGCAAGGCGACCACCGCCGGATCGGTGAGATTGGCAAATTCCGTGACGCCCGCGCCGCCGAGCACGAAGCAGATCGCAACGCTGTGCTGGATGCTCAGCTTGGCGATGCGCTCATCGGGCACCACGGGACGGTCGGTGCGCGCCAGCAGCAGCGAGTGGCCGCGCACCAGCACGTGCTCGATGTCGTCGGCCTTGATCGCGTGCTGGCGGCGCAGCTCCAGGCAGGCATCGATCACCGGCGCCAGCACGATGCCGCACGGATACGCCTTATAGGCATTTTTGGTCAGCTCCCAGCTCTTGCCGAGGTTGTCGAGCAGGATGTCGAGCCGCGGCGGATCGCCCATGGCGCGGGCCCAGCCGCGCGGCCCTTCGATCGCCTCCGGCGCGGCCGTGTAGCCTTGCTGCGCCATCAGCATGGCGAGCAGCCCGTTGCGCGCCGCGTTGCCGACCTGCACGTTTTTGGCGCCGGTCGGCAGGTTCTCGACCAGGCCGCCGGCCTGCGAGGCGGCGATGCCGATCGCGTGCGCCGTCTCGGCCGGTCCGAGCCCCACGAGCCGCGCGCTCGCCGCCGCGGCGCCGAGCACGCCGCTGGTCGCGGTGATGTGCCAGCCGCGCGCATAGTGGCCGGGCGACACCGACGTGCCGGCCCGGCAGGCGACCTCGACGCCGAGCACGAAGGCGTCGACCAGGGCGCGGCCCGAAACGCGCGAGCGCTCCGCCAGCGCGAACAGCGGCGGCGCCACCGGCGCGGTCGGATGGATCACCGTCGGCATGTGGGTGTCGTCGAACTCGAGCACGTTGGCGTTGAGCGCGTTCATGAACGCGGCGTTGAGGATGTCGAGGCGCTGCATGGTGCCGACCACGGTCGCTTCGCCCTTGCCGGCGAGCGGGAGAAGCACGCGCAGCGCGATCTCGCCGGCCGGATCGATGCGGCCGCCGAGCGCCACGCCGAAGAAATTCAATAGCGAGCGCTTGGCTTCGTGGCGGATCGCGTCGGGCAGCGCGTCCGATTTGAATGTTGCGACGAACTCACCGAGACGGGCGCTGACCGACATTTCGAATCTTCTTTTGCACTGGAGCGATCACTCAAGGGGCGGCGGATAGAACATGAAATATTGGCGGTTGCTTTGGAAGCGCCGCATCCGGCCGATCCATGGCGTCTGGTCTGCCTCGCGCCACGGCAACGAGGCATACGCGCCGGCGTCGGCGAGATGATAGATCGCGACATAGCGCGGCGAACCCGACAAGGCACGAAAGCGGCGCGCGCAGATCACGCCCGGCACGCGCGACAGGAGCGGGATGTGCTCGGTATTGTACCAGTCGTTGAATTCTTCCTCGATCGAGGCCTCGATATCCATGGCAACGATGAACAAGGCGCCGGCCGGGTCGGGCGACAGGCGGTCCCCCGGATTGATCTGTTCGAGCAGCCGCTCCGCCGGCCCCGACGTTGTCGTCACCTCGGTGGTACGATCCGCCAGCAGGCACCATTCGATCGGTCCGTCAGCACGCCCGCGCAGAGAAGGATCGAGCGTCCCACCGATGGCGCGGCCGCCCTTCCAAATTTGACAGGTGAGGCGGGACGCGTCGCCCGCCGGAACGGCGGGCACGCTCGGCGACATAGTCAGCGAGAGACGCAGGGACGGCATCACTCGCCGAGCTTGATGTTGGCCTTGACGGCGATGTCGCGCAGCTTGTCGATCTCGTCCTGCAGGAACTTGCCGAACTGGTCCGGTGTCATGAAATCGACCTCGATGCCCTGGTCGCGCAGCTTCGAGGCGATCTCCGGCCGCTTCATCACCTCGTAGAACGCCTGGTTGAGCTTCTGCACGATGTCCTGCGGCAGGCCGGCGGGACCGATCAGCGCGTACCACTCGGTCACCGCGAAGCCGGGGATGTTGGCGCTCTCCGCGACCGTCGGCAGGTTCGGGAACACCGGAGAGCGCGTCGCGCTGGTGACGGCGAGCGCGCGCACCTTCTCGGATTGGACATGCGGCAGAATCGACGTGAAGTTGCCGAACATCATCTGGACGTGGCCACCGAGCAGGTCGTTGATGGCCGGGCCGCCGCCGCGATACGGCACGTGCACGATGCCGGCGCCGGTGCGCAGGTTCAAAAGCTCCCCGGAAAAGTGCTGCGACGTGCCGTTGCCCGACGTGCCGTGGTGGATGCTGCCGGGCTTCGACTTGGCGAGATCGACCAGCTCCTGCATGGTCTTGGCCGGCACCGATGGATGCACGACGACGATGTTCGACACGCGGCCGAGGAAGGCGATCGGCGTGATGTCCTTCACCGCATCGAACGGCATCTTCGCCTGCAAGGTCACGTTCGACGCATGCTGGCTGATGATGGTGCCGATGGTGTAGCCGTCGGGCGGCGAGCGCACCACCATCTCGGTCGCGATCATGCCGGCGCCGCCGGCGCGGTTCTCGATGATGATGGATTGGCCGAGCAGTTCCTGCAGCGGGTTCTGCAGCATACGCGCGAGAATGTCGTTGGTGCCGGCCGGAGGATTGCCGATGATCAGCCGGATCGACTTGTTCGGGTAGGACTGAGCCTGCGCCGGGGTTTCGCCGCAGGCTGCCGCGGCGGCGAGGGCTGCGAGCAGCCCGACCATCGTCCGAACCATATCATCCTCCCTGGATGAAGCGTGCTTGTTGTTGTGATCGGCAGCGTGCCGGTCATGTGTCGGCAGCTAGGCTGATCGGCTGCTCCCGCAATGTCAACGCGGTGTTGATCGCTGGACAATCTGCGTGTTGACAGACCAAAGTAGCCGCCGACGAGGCGCGTAACCACGGCGCGGCAGCGTACAAAAAAAGCCCGCACGGGCCAGGCGGAAGACCGGGACGGACTCACCTGGACAGACTCACCGGGACGGACTCATGGACATCGATCGGGTCTCGCCCGAGCTCACGCGCATCACCGGCTCCGATCCGCCGCTCGATCAGATCGCGCATGGGACGTATTTCGGCGAAGGTCCGGTGTGGGATCGGCGCAACAAGCGCTTCCTCTGGGTCGATATCATCGGCGACACGATCTACGAGTGGCGGCCGGGCGTCGGCAAATCGGTGCTGGTGCATCCGTCGAGTCACGCCAATGGCATGACCTTCGACCTCGAAGGCCGGCTGGTGATCGCCGGCTGGTCGCAGCGCACGATCTGGCGCATCGAGCCCGACGGCTCGTTCACCACCATCGCCTCGCACTGGCAGGGCAAGAAGTTCAACAGCCCGAACGACATCGTCGTGCGCTCGGACGGCTCGGTGTACTGGACGGACTCGGCCGGCGGCCTCGTTATTCCCGGCATGGTCGGCGAGGACATGCAGCGCCATCTCGACATCCAGGCGGTGTTTCGCCTGACGCCGCAGGGCAAGGTCGAGCTGACCGTCGAGGACACCGTTTATCCAAACGGGCTCTGCTTCAGCCCCGACGAGAAAGTTCTCTACGTCAACGACACACGCATGGCGCACATCCGCGCCTTCGACGTGGCGCCGGACGGCAGCGTCGGCAACGGTCGGTTGTTCCACAAGCTGACCGGCAGCGAGCCGGGAGTCGCCGACGGTATGAAGTGCGATCGTGAAGGCAACGTCTACTGCACCGGGCCTGGCGGCGTGCACGTCATGGATCCGAGCGGCAAGCTGCTCGGCCGGCTGCTCATCCCGGGCGGGCACACGACCAACATAGCGTGGGGCGACGATGACTGGTGCTCGCTCTACATGACGACGTACCACGCGGTGTTTCGCACGCGCCTGAAGATTCCCGGCGTCCCGGTCTGGTAGGAGCGGACGATGACCTGGCAGTTCGAGCTCGTCGCCGGACCGTTCGAGGGCCCTGCCGGAGGCGTGGTCTGGCAAGGCGGCCGTGCCCTGGTGAGCACGGTCGACGAGGGACGGCTGCTGTGGGTCGACCATGGCAGCAAAGCGGTCAGCGAGTTCCGCCGCTACGCCAACCGGGTGAACGGGCTCGCGATCGGACCGAGCGGCGAAATCTACGGCGCGCAAGAGGGCGGACGGCGGCTGGTCGAGTTCACGCCCGACGGCCGCACTGTTCCAGTCGATGCGCTGCTCGACGGCAAGTATCACAACCAGCCGAGCGATGTGGTCGTCGACCGCCAGAACCGTCTGTATTTCACCGACCCGCGTCATCCGGTCATTCCGTTCGGGCCGGCAATCTTTCCGTTCCTCGACCATTGCTCGGTGCTGCGGCTCGCCCGCAACGACCGCCGCGCCTGGGTGGCGTCGCGGCTGACCTACGACACGGTCAGTCCGCGTGCGGTGCTGCTGTCGCCGGACGAGAGGACGCTCTATGTCGCCGACGGCGAGCCGCGCGACGGCCAGCGGCGCGAGCTGCGCGCTTATCCGATCCGCGACGACGGCACGCTCGACCATCCGATCGTGCTGCACACGTTCGGCGCTGATCACCGCGGCGCGCATCGCGGCATCGAGGGCATGTGCCTCGACGCCGACGGCAACATCGTCGCGGTCGCCGGCTGGCGCCGCAGCGGACCCGGGCCGCTCGTCCATGTCTTCGCGCCGGGCGGCGCGGTGCTCGAGACGCATCCACTTCCGGCGGACCTGCCGAACAAGTGCTGCTTCGGCGGGCCTGCGCTCGACACGCTTTATGTCACGACGAACGGCGGCCATCTCTATCGTGCGGCGGCGGGAGGTCGCCGCGGACGATCCTGAGGTATCTCAATTCGCCGTGACGCGAACGCTCTCCACGGGAGGTGTCGCATGATCGCGCGGCTGATCGTGTTCGTCATCCTGGCCTGCATCGCCGGGCCGTCGCAGGCGCAGGACTTTCCCAACCGGCCGATCCGCGTCGTGGTCGGTCCCGGACCCGATATCGTCGCCCGCGTGTTCGGCGCCAAGGTGGGCGAGTTGCTCGGCCAGCCGGTCGTGGTCGAGCCGCGGCCGGGCGCGGGCGGGCTGATCGCGGCGCAGACCGTCGCGGCGGCGCCGCCCGACGGCTATACGCTGCTGCAGGCGACCGCGTCCTACACCATCAACACGGCATTGCAGTCGGGCCAGCTCGATCTCCGCAAGGATTACGCGCCGGTCGGGCAGGTCAGCAGTATTCCGTTCGTACTGGTGCTGCACCCGTCGGTGCCGGCGAAGACGCTCGCCGAGCTGGTCGCCCATGCCAAGGCCAATCCCGGCAAGCTCAACTACGCGTCGTCCGGCATCGGCACGCCGCCGCATCTCGCCGGCGAGCTGTTCAAGTGGATGGCCGGCGTCGACATCGTGCACGTGCCGTTCCGCGAGGCGAATTCCGCGCTCAGCGCGGTGGTCGGCGGCAACGTGCAGATGATGTTCTCGATCGCCTCGACGGCGCAGTCGCAGATTGCCGGCGGAACGGTGCGCGGCATCGGCGTCACCTCGCTGAAGGCCTCGCCCCTGGTGCCGGGCCTGCCGGCGCTCGCGGAGTCCGGGCTGGCCGGCTTCGAAGTGATCGGCTGGAACGGCTTCGTTGCGCCGAAGGACACGCCGCCGCCCGTCATCGCCAGGCTGGCCGGGGCCATCGCGACCGCGCTCGGGGACGCCGAGGTACGCAGCAAGATGAACACCGCGGGCTACGAGCTCGCTCCGCTCAACACGCCGGAGCAGTTCGTCAAGTTCATCGCCGCGGATACCGAGAAATGGATCGAGCTCGCCGCCAAGACCAACATGAAGCCGACGAACTGAGCGCCTTTCGCGCCCTCAAGGCGAGGAGCCGGGTCCGGCGGGCGCCGGACGTCGCGACGCGAGCCAGACGCCGGTCAGGATCAGGACGAATCCCACGACGTGGTAGGGAGCGAGCGCCTCGCCCAGGAGCACGGTGCCGAGCACGGCGGTGTAGATCGGAATGAGATGCAGGAAGGGTCCGGCGCGGTTGGCGCCAAGCAGCTCGACGCCGCGATTCCAGGCAGCGAAGGCGAGAATGCTGGGAAATGTCGACACGTAGAGAATGGCAAGCGCCGTCAGCAACGTCGGCTGAAACGTGAAGCCGGATAGCGACTCCCAGACGAAGAACGGGAACGTCATGACCGCCGACATGGCGGCCAGCATGAACATGAAGCTGAGCCAATGGATGTGTGGGCGCAGCCGCAGGTATGCGGCGTAGATCGAGAACACCGCCATGTTGAGGATGATGATGAGGTCGCCCGTGGAGAATTCGAGCCGGAGCAGCACGTCGAGCCTGGCGCGGGCGACGATGACGAGGACGCCGGCGAGCGACGTGGCGATGCCGATCACCTGGACGAGGGCGATGCGGTCGCGGAAGATCAGCGCCCCGGCGGCGACGATGAGGACCGGCACCAGCGAGTTCAGCACCGAGACATTCAGCGCTGTGGTGAACTGAAGCCCGACATATTGCAGCGCGCTGAACAGCGCGCCGCCGGTGATGCCGAGCCACAGCATGATGCCCCAGCGCGCCTTGATGGCAGGCCAGTCGCGCGTGACGTGATGGCGGACGAACGGCCACAGCAGGATCGCCGGAATGAGCCAGCGCACGGTCGAGATGCCGATCGGCGGCACCTTGCCCTCGATCGCCCGGCCGAGGATGTGATTGCCCGACCACGCGAGCGACGCGAAGGCGAGCAGCAGGTACGGATTGCCCGCGAGGCGCTGCCACATCGGCCTCGCCATCACGCGCCGCGTCCCGCCAGCGCCAGAAGCAGCACGATCGCGACGCTCGCGCCGGTGAATCCAAGCAGCGCTCCGGCACCGTCAACGAACCTGTCGGGAAGCGGCCGCAACGCCATGGGTGCTCCGAGAATCGCGGCCCCGCCGCCGATCACCGCGGCATACCAGGGCACGACGCGGCAGGCGAGCACCAACCCGGTGGCGAGGCAGGCCGCGGAAACCGCCAGGGACCCGAACAGGACGAGGGCACCGAGACCCGATGCCAGGGCGGGCGCGCGCCGCTCGCGCGGAAAGTGCCCGCTGGCCGCGAGGCCGCACAGCGACACGACGAACAGCAGGGCCGTGAACAATGCCAGCGGAAGGATTGCGTCGGTCGTCAACATCCGCCCCCTTGACCGTTGAACAAATATCGCCTCGTAATATACGAGACATATATCAGGAGCTAGGGCAGTGGCTCGCACCAGCATTGCGCGCAGAGCGACGAACGGCCGGCCGCGGCCGCTCGGCAAGGCCGCTGTTGACCGCGATCAGGCGGCGGTCGCGCCGGCCGAAAGCCTGACCGAGCAGGCCTACCGTGTCATCGAGGAGCAGATCGTCACCCTGCGGCTCAAGCCCGGCGACGTCCTGTCCGAGCAGATGCTGTCGGCGACCTGCAAGATCGGCCGCACGCCGATCCGCGAGGCGCTGCAGCGGCTGGCACGCGAGGGCCTGATCACCATCCTGCCGCGCAAGGGCATCCTCGTCTCCGACATCAACCCGCGCAATCAGCTCCTGGTGCTCGAGGTGCGCCGCGAGCTCGAGCGCCTGCTCAGCCGCGCCGGCGCCGAGCGGGCGACGCCGCGCCAGCGCGAGCGGCTGCACGATATCGCGCGCGGCATGGACCAGGCCGCCAAGACCAACGACGACATTGCCTTCATGCGGCTCGACGGCGAGTTCAACCAGCTGATGATCGAGGCGGCGCACAACGACTACGCGGCGCGCTCGATGAAGCTGCTTCAGGGCCTGTCGCGGCGGTTCTGGTACATGCACTACCGCAGCGCCGCGGACCTTCCGCTGTGCGCGCGGCTGCACGCGAACCAGGCGCGCGCCATCGCCAAGGGCGATGCCGACGCCGCGGCACGCGGCAGCGACAAGCTGATGGACTATGTGGAGAACTTCACGCGCGCAACCGTCTCGGTGTGAGCCATGAGCACATATGAGGGCAAGCGGACGATCGACGGCCTCGTCGTCACGGTCGACGGCAAGCGGCTCGACGAGCACTACGAGGTCAAGCGTTTCACCAAGTACGGCTTCGAATGGACCTACGAGGGCGAGAGCCCGCAACAGCTCGCGCTGGCGATCCTGTTCACGCATCTCGGCGACAAGGAGCGGGCGATCCGGCTGTCTGAGTCGTTCATGAAGCAGATCGTCGCCAACCTCGACAACGACTGGACGCTCGGCAGCGGCGAGATCGACGGGTTCCTGCGTGCACATGCCGACGCGTAAACTGGCCGCGACCGGGCGTCGCTTGTGACTGACATGCGTCTGATATATCATAAACGACAAAGAGGTCCGCGCGCATCGCGACGGGCCGCAGCGGGGGTCTCAGGGAGGGTTCCATGGCATTTTCACGTCGCACATTTCTGAAGACGACCGCGGCGGTCGGCGCGCTGTCCGCGTCGGATGTGTTTGCGCCCGCCATCGCGCAGAACAAGCCGGTCCGCATCGGCATCCTTGCGCCGCGTTCCGGCATCGCCGCGGCGCCGGGCGAGAACGGCATCCGCGCTACGCAATGGGCGGTCGAGCGCTTCAACGCGCAGGGTGGCATCGCCGGCCGCAAGATCGAGCTGGTGATCGAGGAGGAGTCGTCGCCGAAGGATACGATCGAGCGCTTCAGCAAGCTGGTGCAGCAGGAGAAGGTCGACTGCGTGCAGGGCATCATCTCGACCGGCGTCGGCCTGGCGCTCGGCCCGGTCGTCGAGGAGGCGCGCGCGCTGACGATCTACTGGGACGGCACCACCCAGGACGGCGTCGAGGAGAAGATCCCGAACCCGCGCTATCTGTTCCGCTCGACCGACAACGAGTGCGAGGCAGTGATGTCGTCGCTGCTCGCGATCAAGCACTGGAAGGGCCAGTTCGTCTCGATCGCCGGCATCAACCCGGACTATTCCTACGGCCGCAACAACATGGCGGCGTTCGTCGCGATCCTCAAGCGCTTCGGCATCGAGCACAAGGTGGTGACGGAGCAGTGGCCGAAGGTCGGCACCATGGACCTGACCAGCCACGTCGCGGCGTTGAAGGCCGCCAAGCCGGACCTGATCTTCTCGTCGCTCCTGTTCGCCGATCTGCCCGTCTTCATGAAGCAGGCGCACGCGGCGGAGCTGACCAAGGGCACCAAGCTCGTCTTCCCGGCGGCCGGCTGGCAGCACACGCTGATGAAGAAGGAGTTCACTCCCGAGGGCATGCTGTTCGGCCACAACACGCTCTACTTCGACAATCCGAATGCGTCGCCGTTGGCGAAGGAATTCGTCGCCTGGTACGAGAAATCGTTCAAGGACTATCCCGAGTGGGAGGCCGATCGCGCCTATTTCGCCATCGCCTCCTACAAGGCGGCGGTCGAGAAGGCTGCGCAGGCCAAGGGCGGCAGCTGGCCGGCGCAGGACGACGTCATCCAGGCCATGGTCGGCCTCTCGGTCGAAAGCCTCGGCGGCAAGGGTTCCTGGCGCAAGGACCACATCGCCGACCAGACCTTCGTGCAAGGCTTCACCACCCACAACAACAAGTACGACTTCGTCACGCTTGGCAGCTTCGAGACCATGTATTCCGAGGATCTGCAGAAGCCGCCCGGCGCGAATTTCTGGGAGTGGCTCAAGACCGCGCAGTTCAAGGTCTGATCGGCGCTCCTCAACGGATCGATGTCAGCGTTCGCCAATATCCTGCTCGGCGGCGTGTTTCACGCCGCCGTCCTGTTCCTGGTCGCCGCCGGGCTGCAGCTCGTGTTCGGCGTGCAGAAGATCGTCAACCTCGCGTGCGGATCATTCTACGCGCTCGGCGCCTATTTCGGCGTCACCTTCATCACCCAGGCGACCGCGCTCGGGCTGCCGTCGTGGCTGATCCTGCCCGGCCTGATCGTCTCGGGCATCCTGCTCGGCTTTATCGGCCCGCCCATCGAACGGCTGCTGCGCACCGTCTACGACCGCGACGAAAGCTTTCAGCTGCTGCTCACCTTCGCGCTCGTGCTCATGTTCCAGGACGTGTTCCGCTTCGTCTGGGGCGCCAATCCGCGCTCGCTCGACACGGCGTACCTGGTCTACGGCACCATCAACGCGCGCGACTTCAGCGTGCCGGTCTACAATCTCATGGTGATCGCGGCCGCGATCCTCGTCGCGATCGGAATCGGGCTCTTCCTCCAGCGCACCAATTTCGGCCGCATCCTGCGCGCCACCGCGGAGAACCGCGCCATGTCGGAGGCGCTCGGCGTCGACGTGCGGCGGATCTACGCGGTCGTGTTCACGCTCGGCGCGATCCTCGGCACCACGGCGGGTGCCCTGATCGTGCCGACCGCGGCGGCCTCGCTCGACATGGCGGTGGAGTTCGTGGTCGAGGCGTTCGCCGTCGTGGTGATCGGCGGACTCGGATCGATGCGCGGCGCGCTGGTCGGCGCCCTGGTCGTCGGCCTGATCCGCGCGTTCTCGATCGTGCTCTATCCTGAGCTCGAAGTGTTGGCGATCTACGTGATCGTGATCGCCGTCCTGCTGCTGCGGCCCGCGGGCCTGTTCGGAAAGCCGGCGACATGAAGGCCTCGCATGTCCTGTGGATGGCCGCCGGCGGCGTCGTGCTGCTCGCCGTGCTGCCGTTCGTCGCGCCGTCCTATTATGCGAGCCTGATGATCCCGTTCTTCGGCTATGCGATCGCACTGCTCGGGTTCAATCTGTTGTTCGGCTACACCGGGCTCCTCTCGTTCGGCCACGCCATGTTCCTCGGCTTCGGCGCTTATGGCGCGGCCGTGGTCGCCGGCACGTTCGGCATCAGGTCCTTCGAGATCGTGCTGGTCGCGGTCGTGCTCGGCTCGATGTTGGCCGCAATACCCATCGGCGCCGTCTGCGTGCGCAATGTCGGCATCTTCTTCGGCATGCTGACGCTCGCATTCGGCATGCTGTTCTACTCGTTCCTGTTCAAGTTCTATCACCTCACGGGCGGCGACAGCGGCATGCGCGTGCCGCGCTTGAACATCCTCGGCCTGGAGTTCGCGCAGTACAACAAGATCGAGTTCCTGGCCGGGCCGTTCTACTACTACTGCCTGGCGCTGCTGGTGATCACCGGCCTGGTCATGTGGCGCATCGTGCAGTCGCCGTTCGGCCTGCACCTCAGGACCATCCGCGACAATGCCCGCAAGGCCGAATATCTCGGCGTGCACGTGCACCGCTGCCGTCTCGCGGCATTCGTGATCTCCGCCGCCTATGGCGCGGTCGGCGGCGCCATCCTCGGCTTCCGTGTCGGCCTCGCCGATCCGGAGCTGGTCTATTGGACCCAGTCCGGCCAGCTCGTCTTCATGGCGGTGCTCGGCGGCGCGTCCAATTTCCTCGGGCCGATCGTCGGCGCATTCGCGTATACGCTGCTGCAGGACCAGCTGCAGTCGCTGACCCAGTACTGGCGCTTCGTGCTCGGCGCCGTGCTGGCGATCATCGTCATCGGCTTTCCCGGCGGCATCGTCGGAGTGATCGACGACGTCCGCCGGCGTTTCGCGCGGAGCGCCGCATGACGGCGCTGCTCGAGACCAGAGGCGTCTGTAAGGTCTATGGCGGCTTCCGTGCGCTCAACGACGTGACCATCTCGATCGGCGACGGCGAGCTCATCTCCGTGGTCGGCCCGAACGGGGCGGGCAAGACCACCCTGGTCAATACGCTGACCGGCCTGCTCACGCCAACCGCCGGCGAGGTCCTGTTCATGGGACAGAGCATCGGCGGCGTCGGCCCGGTCACGCTGACCGATCAGGGGCTGGTGCGGTCGTTTCAGCTGATCCAGATCTTTCCGCAGCTCACCGTCGCCGAGACGATCGGCGCGGCGGTCATTTCGCGCCAGAACAAGCGCTGGCGCCTGTTCGCCCGCCTCGGCGCCGACGTCCAGGTAAGCGCGCGTGTCCGCGAGGTGGCGGAGATCTTCAATCTGGCGCACCGCCTCGACACGGTGGCGGCGACGCTCTCGCAGGGCGAGAAGAAGCTGCTCGACGTCGCGTCTGCGTTTGCGCTCGATCCGCAGGTGATCCTGCTCGACGAGCCGACCTCCGGCGTGTCGACCGCCGACAAGCACGGCATCATGAAGATCCTGATCGCCGCCGGAAAGAAGGCGGGCGTCAAGGCGATCGTGCTGGTCGAGCACGACATGGACCTGGTCGCCGCCTATTCGAGCCGGATCATCGCCCTGTCGGGCGGCGAGGTGATCGCCGACCTGCCGCCCGAGCGTTTCTTCGCCGACGCGCGTCTGATCGAGACCGTGATCGGGAAGAGGAGGGGGCACTGATGCTGCGCGTGAGCAACCTCGCCGTCGACATCCAGGGCAGCCGGGTGCTGCGCGACGTGTCGTTCGAGGTCAATGCCGGCGAGCTGGTCTGCCTGGTCGGCCGCAACGGCGCCGGCAAGACCACCACGTTCCGCACCGTGATGGGCTTCCGCAGGCCGGTGGCCGGCATGGTCGAATTCAACGGTCGCAACATTGTCGGACTGCGACCGCATCAGATCGCCCGGCTCGGCGTCGGCTTCGCGCCCGAGGAGAGCGAGGTGTTCGGCGAGCTGACCGTCGCCGAGAACATCGCCATGCCGACTTGGACGGTCCCCGGCGAACGCGATGCGCAGGCGCGCATCGCCGATGCCTACCGGGTGTTCCCGAAACTCGAAGGCTACCGGGAGCGCGGCGGCCATGCCCTGTCCGGCGGCGAGCGCAAGATGGTGTCGATCGCCCGCGCGCTGGCGCTCGGCCCGAAACTTCTCCTGCTCGACGAGCCGACCGAGGGCCTGTCGCCGGTCATTGTGCCGTCGATCCTCGACGGTCTCGCCAATATCCGCGCGCTCGGCCACGCCGTCTTCATCGCCGAATCGAATATCCACCACGTTCCCGATATCACCGACCGCCTCTACGTGATCGAGCGTGGCGAGATCATATTCGCAGGCCCGCCGGTCGCGGCGCGGCGCGACCCCACCGTGGCGCGGATCATCGAGGGAACCGGGGCCGCACAGCCGGCGGCGGCCGATTGAACAGGCGGGACGGCCGTGATAGATGTGTGATATATCAGATGGCAGAGCGCTGCCCATGATGGGTCGGTCCGGGCGGGCGCAGGTCGGCAGGAGGCGCAAATGATCAGTCAGCGGCAGATCGAATTCCGGCAGGAGTACCGCTCGAGGATCATGGGCTGGTACGACGGCTACTTCCACATCGCCATCATCTACGCGATGGGCGCGGCGGCGTTCTACATCTACGTGTCGCACATCCATGACGTGACGTGGCTCGAATGGCTCACGGTGCCGCTCACGTTCATCTTCACCAACCTGTTCGAATGGGCCGTGCACAAGTACATCATGCACCGGCCCGTCAACATCAAAGGGCTGCGCGCGATCTACGAGCGCCACACGCTCAACCATCACCAGTTCTTCACCGACGAGGAGATGCGGTTCCGCGACCACAAGGATTGGCGCGTGACCGTGTTCCCGCCCTACGCGCTGGTCGTGTTCATCCTGATGTCGCTGCCGGCCGCGGTGATCCTCGGCAACCTGTTCAGCCCGAACGTCGGCTGGCTGTTCATGTGCGTCACGACCGGCATGTATCTCGTCTACGAGTTCATGCACTTCTGCTGCCATGTCGAAGAGAACTGGTTCGTGCGCAACTGTCCGTTCGTCAACACGCTGCGGCGGCATCACACCGCGCATCACAACGGCCGGCTGATGATGGAGGTCAACATGAACCTGACCTTCCCGATCGCCGACTGGCTGTTCGGGACCTCGGATCTCAACCGCGGCCTGCTCGGCCACCTGTTCAACGGCTACGAGACGCGCTTCCTGAAGAAGAACCTGCGCGGTACGCCGCGCCGTCCCGACGAGGCGGCGGCGGTGCCGGTCGGCCTCAACTGAGCGGAACGGGAGGCAGTCATGCCCAGTGACGTCAAGGCTGTTGTCTCCGCGGTCACGCTGATCGTCGCCGGCTTTCTGGCCTATTGGGGCGGATCGCCAATCCGTCCCGAATACGCGACCTTCGTCGTCGTGACCGCGGTGTTCATGGTCATCGCCATGTGGATCTTCCCCGAGGCCGGCGTCAAAAAGGGCGACGTGAAGAAAGCGAAGTAGGCGCCGCCGTCCAGCGATCCGAAACATGAACCTGCAATATCGCGCAGCCGTGCTGCATCAGGCCGGCACGGCCCTGAAGATCGAGCAGGTCAGCGCGAGCGCGCTCGCACCGTCCGACGTGCTGGTGCGCGTGCGCGCCGCCGGGCTCTGCCACACCGATCTCGAGGTGATCGACGGCTCGCTGCGCTTTCCGGTGCCGATCGTGCTGGGGCATGAGGCCGCGGGGATCATCGAGGACGTCGGCTCCGCGGTGACCAAAGTCAAAACGAGCGACCACGTTGTGCTGTCCTGGAATCCGCATTGCGGTCACTGCTTCTACTGTGACCGCGGCGAGCCGATCCTGTGCGAGGATTATCTCGCCAAGGGCTCGCAGGCGGTGCAGTTCGACGGCCACAGCAAGGCGCGGCTCGCGAGCGGCGCCGACCTCAAGCACCTGATGTTTCTCGGCGCGTTCGGCGAGTACTGCATCGTCCAGGATCAGCAGGCGATTCCGGTGCCGAAGGAGCTGCCGTTCGACCGCGCCTGCCTGATCGGCTGCGGGGTGATGACCGGTGTCGGCGCTGCGTTGAACATCGCCCGCATCGGCGCGGCCGATACGGTGATGGTGGTCGGCTGCGGCGCGGTCGGCCTCGCGGCAGTGCAGGGCGCCCGGCTCGCCGGCGCCGCCAAGATCATCGCCGTCGATATCGACGATGCCAAGCTCGCGCTCGCGCTGAAGATGGGCGCGACCAGTGCCGTCAATGCAGGCCGTGACGATGCCGTCGCGATCGGCAAGAAGGAGACCGCCGGCCGCGGCGTCGACGTCGTGCTCGAGGCGGCCGGCAATGCCGCCGCGTTTCGCACCACGGTCGAGGCGGTCCGGCCGGGCGGCGAGGTGGTCTGGCTCGGCAAGATCGACGTCGAGAAGGACGTCGCGTTTCGCTGGGGCGCGCTCATGCAGGAAAAGCGCATCCGCCGCTCGAGCTATGGCGGCGCGCGGCCGGCTCGCGATTTTCCATTGCTGGCGCGCGCCTGTCTCGACGAGCGTCTCCTGCTCGACGACCTGATCACGCAGCGCATCACGCTCGACACCATCAACGACGGATTCTCAGCGCTGCGGAGCGGCAAGGCCATCCGCAGCGTCGTGACGTTCGACTGAGATACTTACCGCTAACGCTCGGTTCAGGTTCGCAATGTCCGCTATGCCCCGAAAGCGGCACCTGGAGCGGGATGACTTTTCTTCGAATCGTCATCTCGCTCTAGCCTTTTGTTGGAGCATGATCTTTTCCGAAAACCGGTGTCCACTTTTCGGGATCATGCTCTAGGCGGATCGGCTCGACGCCTCAGCTGACGCGATTTATGATATGCGGGCGTTCAACGGATCATCGGAGCGAACGGGCAAGCGACAGCGCCCGAACGCTTCGAAAAGCCACAATAACCGGCGAGTTCGACGGGGAAAGATTGCGCTTGCGGGCGCCGTTTCGCAGGCGGAGGGGTAGCGCGGGATGCACATCATAGCGCTTGCAGCCATAGTTGCGCTGATCGTCGTCGTCATCATCATGAACCGCGGAATGCATCGAACGGGCGACGTTCGCAGCGCTCCGGCGCCTCAACCCAACGCGTTCGCAAAACAGTGGCGGCACGGCCTGGCGTTCATCTCCAACGGCAAGCTGTTCTACCAGGCACCGGGACAGGAGCTCCGCGAGCTGCAGAGTCCCCACGTCCGGGCCGTGATGGATCGCATGGAGCGGCACCAACAGCTGCATGGCTGGAAGGAGGGCACGGCTTTCGGCAGATCGCACACCGGGCGTGACCGTCACGTGTCCGCCGATGCAGTGGGAATACAGGCGACGTCGGCGCAGTTCGCGGCGCACGACCGGGTGTTGTACTTTCTGAGGGACGCGGACAGCTTCGGCGGCCTGTTCGAATATGACTTGGCGCAGGACACGGAAAAGCGCCTGCTCCACAAACAGTATCTTTCCCTGGAAGACCTCCGGATCCACCCCGACGGCCAGCGGGTGCTGTGCGCGCAGCACGCCAGGAACGGGGCGGCGAACATCGTCGTCATGGACGCCGATGGCGGCAATTTTCGCGAGCTGACCAGCGGCGACACGATTGACACCGCGCCGGCCTGGGTCCCCGGCCAGGCGGATGCGGTCCTGTTTCAATCCTCGGGTCTCGCGCGCAATCCGGCTGGCTATGTGCTTGCCCAAGGTCCCACGTCGATCCAGATGGCCGACACCGTCGCCGGCTCGCTGACCGTGATTCTTGAAGATCCGCGCCTGGACTTCCTGCAGCCCCGTGTTGGCGCGAACGGTTTCCTGTATTTCATCCGCAGGCCTTACGAAGCGCCCCGCTATGGCGCGGAAAATGCCGTGACCGATGCGCTGATGTTCCCATTCCGCCTGGTGCGGGCTGTGCTCCATTATCTCAACTTCTTCTCGCTGATGTACACGCGGAAGCCCTTGATCACGGCCTCGGGACCGGCGGTTCAGGCCGATCTCAAGGAGATCCTGATCAAGGGCAAGCGCCTTGACGCGGAAGCGGCGTTGCGGAGCGGCGTCCGGCTCAATGGCGTGCCGTCGCTGGTGCCGGCATCCTGGCAGCTCATGTGCCGCAGCCCGCAGGGCGAGGAGCATGTGCTGGCCTCCCATGTGGCGTCCTTCGACATCGCGCCCGACGGCACCATCCTGTTCTCCAACGGCTACGGCGTGTTTGCCCTGGAGGGTGCCAATCCACCGCAGGTTCTGCTGAGGGACAAACTGATTGCGGACGTGATCGCCGCACCGGTGGCGGGCTCGCCGGAAGTTCAGGCCTCGCAGTGACGGCTTCAATCCAGCGTTCGATAGTAAGGGGCGATCGCGCTTGGCACCGTCCTTGGCAAGGCGGCGGGCGGCGCGCTCGCAGGCCTCGCGGTTGCCGTAGAACGGTGGCAGGGAACTGTCCAACGGCATCTTCGAGAGCTTCAGCGGACCAGCGATGGGCGTTACCTACTCTCATTACCTCATTCCAAGCGACAACACCGTTCGTCCCAGCTCCGATCGAATTGTTGCGCTGATCGATGCGTGGCGTGATCAGGGCTTCATTGCGGCACCGACGGGAAGCACGTCAGCCGGCGATGCGGGTGCGGACGCGGCGATGGGCGCGAGCTTCAGGCTGACGCATCGCATCCCGGCGGCCCCCGAGACGCAGCAAGCACCGCGGCCGAAAAGTCTCTGGGCGCGCTGGTTCGGAGCTGCGGACAGACCTGCGGCTCCGATTTTCCGCGCGGCGCCATGGACGCCGTTTCCCATGCCTGTCACCGACGCGACGCTGGCGGTGCTGAACGCTCCGTATGGAATCGTCCGGTGGCCCGAGCACGAGCATGCCGCCTATCCGATGCAGACGGTGACCCAAACGATGGCGGAGCAGGACGCTCCACCTTTCCATCAACTGATCATCGAGTTCTGCGAAGACTTCATCGATCCGCATCCGGAGTACGTGTCGGATCCGAGACACGTGAGCGGTGTGTGCGGTTGCGGGCAGGTGCTGCGCTATGAACAGCAGGCCTATCTCGCGGACGAATACATTCGCCGGCTTTGCCCGGCCTGTGGTGCCGCTTTTCGGCCCCAGGATCATATGGCCGATCTTCTGCTGGACGGGAACACAGGTGAGACATTCGTCCAGCCCGGCGGGCTGTGCAATCGATTCGGAATCATCATCGATTTCGACAAGAACATCCCGTCATATGTGGTCAATTCCAATGGCGACCTCGTCGAGACGCCGCCCCGGGTCTCGACCGCCTTCATGGACACGTGCACCAGAGCGTTGGGCGTGCCGTTGAACGAATTTTCCTTCTACTCCTGAGTTTGTTGGTGGTGAACATCCGGGCTTCAAGTCCCGGCGCTTGGGACCAAGTCAGAGGACATCGATTGTCGGAAACCGTGGCTCCGCGGTCAGGCAGTCCCGCAGATAGACGGCGAGGCCGATATCGCCGGTCCACAATGAGTAACGGCCTCGCCCAAGCTGGTCGCGCGCCTCACGATATTGAGCGATCGCGGTCATCGCGAAGGACCGGGCGCGCTCGAGCCACATCGAATCGTTGGTCCGACGATAAAGTTTGAGGAACGCGTAGCCATTGCCGCCGGTGCCGTGGCAGAGATTGGAGCCTTTGGCGAGCGGCCCGGCAGCCCAGGTGAATTTGCCGCCGTCGCGCAGCAGGTCTTCCAGCTCGACCGACGTGAACGGCGCATCTGCGAGTGCCGTCACCATCCCTGGCGCTCCGTGACAGTACTGGCAAAGTCGCGCGTCGCGATCGGCCACGACGGCAGGCCATGATGCACCGAACTCGGAACGCGACGCATTTGCCGTCAGGGTCCGCGGAACGGCGTCCGCGATCAGCGCGCGCTGATCGTCCGTCAGCCATTCCCAGCCACGCATCAACGCGATCATGTTGCCGGCATAACCATGCACCGGTCCGAGGTAGCGCAAGTGCTCGCCATAGAGGTCCTGCGTCCACGACGGACCGTCGTCGCTCTCTTCCAGGTCCCCGAGCAGACGCGCGGCCTGAATCGCGAACAGCGCCCGCCACCGCGGCTCCGCGGTCATGGCGGCCATGTGGCAGCAGGCGATCATGGAGCCCGGCATGCCCCACATCACCTCGCGCACCGGCAGGGTCGTGTTCGCGTCCGCACACGCATAGACCAGGTCGGCGATCGCGGGAGCCGGGTCGACGCGCATGACCAGCAGGGCCATACCGAGCTCGCCGAACAGCAACGACCCGCGCGACTCCGTAAACTCCGCCAGGTTCGCGTCCATCAGCCGCGGGAGGATGGGACGGAAGTCGAACCGTGCCTTGGTCGCGCCGACGCGGCCAAGGTAGTCGATACCCCAAATCATGCCGGCGGCACCAAAATAGAAGCTGGTGTCGCCATCGCCAACGTCTTCGTCGAGCGGGTGCGCGGGCCAGAATTTTTCGGCATCGAAATGTTCAAGCCCATCCGCAACGATGTCCTCGATTGCGGCGATGGCGTCGCTCTCGCTCCAGCGGATGGGCCGTAACGGCACGTGACGCGCATGCTCGATCATGATCCGAGTATAGCCCAGCGTCCGTGGTGCGCCACGATCAAAGTCGCGCCAGTGCCGTGCGAAGACTTAATGAGTTCACCGTCCGCTCGGCGCGCAGGCATGTGCGCCTCCGCAACGTCAAACTTGCGCCGCACTGGCCATTACGGTGCTCACCAGCATCCGCCACTTCGCCATTGAGCAACGCAACCAGGAGCGACCGCCATGGGCGATCCATCCGGCAATGCAAAGAGCGGCTGGTCCGGACGGCAGCGGTTTTTCACCGCTCTGATCGTCATTTTTCTGGTCGTTGCATACGGTGGCTGGCAATTCGCACACCGATACCGGATCGAGTCCGAGGTATTGGGTGGATACAAGAACGATAGTCGTGAGCTATTGGTCGTTCTCAGCAAAGAGCTCGAAAACGAACCACAGCAATGGGGAGTCGCCAAGCTCATTTCCCAAACATTGGCCGATCGTTTGCGGCAGCGAGGCTATGCCGTCCAGCTTGTCCAGTCTGAGACGGTCAAGGGGCGCTCGTTGCGCGAAAAAGCCGAAGTGGCATCCGTCTCGACGTCGAATGCCTACGACTCCAGCACGACCCCGCTCACCTCCCAGGTATTGGCGAAGGCCGCGCAAGCCCATGCAGGTGTCCTGCGCGTTTATCTGAGCGAAGTCACATTCACGCAACGATCGAAAAACGTCCTCAGTGAAACCTACGTCCTTGAACTCTCGAACCCGGATCGCAGTCCGGCCTGGAAGGCAACGCTGACATATCGAAGCTCCGCGCTCGAGTCCGTGGTCTACCCGCTCCAATACATCTTCTTTGGCGATCCCGCCCCCGGGCGCTGGGAAATGTTGACCGACGAGGCGATCGTGCGGATGCAGCAGCAAGGCGTGCTGAAATAGCGTGCCACTTGTCCGGAGTCACCAGCGGTTCCACGCCCTGCCACCTCGCGCAACGCTTTGCCGAGCTTGGCGGTGGCCGGCCGGCAAGGGCGTGCGGTCGTGCGGATGCGCCATCATGAGGAGCGAGGGCCGCGCATGTGCGGCAGCGGCCTTCGATTCATTGCCGAATTGGTATGAATCGTCGTCGACAAATCATTTGATTTTTGGTCCCGCGCGTTCGCAAAATTGTTGTCCGGGCATCAATCGAAGCGCTGGAGGGATCCGTCCGCGGGCGCCTGTTCTGAACTGACTCCAACGGAGATTGTCGATGCCCAAGCTCACCCCCAATCGCCGCCACGTCATCACAGCGACCGCCGCCGGCGTTGCCTCCCTGGCCATGCCGGCGATTGCGCAGACCCGCACGGTGAAAGTCGGCCTGCTGCTGACCTATTCGGGTCCGTTTGCCGCGACCGGCGACCTTGGCGACAAGGGCGCGCGGCTCTACGAGAAGCTGCACGGCGCGCCGGCGCCCGGCATCAAGCTCGAGGTGGTGCGGCGTGACGAGGGCGGCGCCAATCCGGACACCGCCAAGCGACTGGTGCAGGAGTTGATCATCCGCGACAAGGTCAGCCTGCTCGCCGGCATCCAATGGACGCCGAACGCGGCCGCGGTGGCGCCGCTCTGCACCGAAGCCAAGATGCCGCTGATCATCTCCAACGCGGGCGGCGCCAGCATCACGCGCATGTCTCCCTACATCGCGCGCGTATCGTTCACGGTCTGGCAGTTCGGCTATCCCATGGGCGTGTGGGCCGCGAAGCAGGGCTACAAGCGCGGCTACACGATGGTCGCGGACTACGTACCGGGCCATGACGGCGAGCAGGGCTTCATCAAGGGCTTCAAGGAGGGTGGCGGGGAGGTGATCGGCTCGGTCCGCACCCCACTGCAGAATCCCGACTTCGTGCCGTTCCTGCTGCGGGTCAAGGACGCCAAGCCGGATTGCCTGTTTGTGTTCAGCCCGGGCGGGCCACAGGCGACGGCCGTGGTCAAGACCTTTGCCAGCCTGCAGCTCAAGGAGGCGGGCATCCAACTGATGGGGAGCGGCGACCTGGTCGGCGAGGAGGAACTGCCGAACATGGGCGATGCGGTGATCGGCACCTTGTCGGCCCATCACTATTCGGCGGCGGCGAAGCGCCCCGAGAACGAGCAGTTCATCGCCGAATGGAAGAAGGAATACGGGCCGGGCAGCGTGCCGAACTCCTTCTCCGTCGGCGCATGGGACGCCATGGCCGCGGTCTATCACGTGGTGAAGAACCAGCCGGGCGGCATAGATCCTGAAAAGACCATTGCCCTGCTGAAAGGGTGGACACACGCATCGCCGCGCGGCCCGATCATGATCGACCCGGTCGAGCGCGACATCGTGCAGAACATCTATATCCGGCGCACCGAGAAGGTCGGCAGCGGCTATGTCAGCACCGAATTCGAGACCGTCCCGATGCTGAAGGACCCGTGGAAGGCGTCGAACCCTCCGACATGAGTTGGTCCTCCGGATCGGCGTATTGAGGCGCGGGTGAGCGAGATCCTCGTTCAGGCCTTGAGCGTGTTCCTGCACGGCCTCGCCTACGGCATGGTCCTGTTCCTGATCTCGGTCGGCCTGTCGATCACCATGGGCCTGATGGGCTTCGTCAATCTGGCGCACGGCGCGTTCGCCATGCTGGGCGGCTACGTCGCGGTGACGCTGATGCTGCGCGCCGGCGTCGGCTATCCGGCGGCCGTGCTGCTTGCTGCTGCGGCGACGGCGCTGGTCAGTGTTGTTTTGGAGCGCACGCTCTACTCGCGACTCTACGACGCGCCGGAATTGCCTCAGGTGCTGATGACGATCGGCCTCGTCTTCGTCGCCTCGGCCGCCGCCCGCTATGTCTGGGGACCGTTGGCGCAGCCGCTGCAATTGCCGAGCTATCTTGCGGGCGCGCTCCAGCTCGGCGCTTTCAGCTTTCCGATCTATCGGCTGGTGCTGATCGCGATCGGCCTCGCCGGAGCTTTCGCGCTGTGGCTCGGCCTCGAGCGGACGCTGTTCGGCGCCAGGATCAGGGCGGCCGTCGACAACCGCCGCATGGCCGAGTCGGTCGGCATCGACTCGCATCGCCTGTTCACCGTGACATTTGCCATCGGCAGCGCGCTCGCCGCGGTGGGCGGCGGCCTCGGCGCCGACCTCCTGGCCATCAGCCCGGCCTATGCCGAGGAATACCTAGTCTACTTCATGATCGTGGTGTCGGTCGGCGGGCTCGGCACGATCCGTGGTCCGTTTTTTGCTGCGATCCTGCTCGGTGTGATCGATACAACGGCGAAGTATCTGGTGCCGCAGTCGGGAGCGATCGTGATTTTCCTCGCCACCTTCGTCGTCCTGTTCTGGCGGCCGCAGGGGCTGCTCGGTCGGGCGGGGGCCGTCAAGTGACGGCATCGAGCGACGACGTCGCCGTCACGCGGCGGATGCCCCGCATTCGGTGGGCGCGCGTCGGTCTCGCCACCGCGCCCTGGCTGTTCATCGCTGCAGCCTATGTGCTGCTGCCGGACTACCTGCCGCTCGGCGCGCAGATCATGATCATGATCCTGTTCGCGTTGTCGCTCGATCTGATCGTCGGCTATGCGGGGCTGGTGTCGCTCGGTCATGCGGCATTCTTCGGCGTCGGCGCCTACGCCGCCGGATTGCTGGCCAGGCATACGGCGGCCGATCCTCTCATCGGTCTCGCCGTCGGCGCGCTCGCCGGCGCCGTTCTCGGGCTTGCGAGCGGCGCGCTGGTCCTGCGCACGCGCGGTCTCACGTTCCTGATGCTGACGCTGTCCGTTGTCTTCGTGTTGCACGAGATCGCCAATCGCGCGGTCTTTCTCACCGGCGGCGACGACGGATTACAGGGCATGACGGTGCCGCCGATCCTCGGGTTGTGGCGCTTCGACATGTTCGGGCGCACGGCCTACGTCTACACGGCTTTGGTTCTGCTGGCCTGCTGGCTCGCGCTCGTGCATCTGGTCGACTCACCGTTCGGCCGCTCGCTGGTCGGCATCCGCGAGAACGAGATCCGCATGCGCTCGCTCGGCGCACCGGTGTTTCGCCGCGTGCTGGCGGCCTACACGGTATCGGCGGCGCTCGCCGGCATTGCCGGCGCACTGTCGGCCCAGACCACGCAATTCGTCGCGCTGAAGTCGATCAGCTTCTCGCTCTCCGCCGAAATCCTGATCATGCTGATTCTCGGCGGCGTCGGCCGCCTTTACGGCGCGTTCCTCGGCCCCGCCGTCTACATGGTGGCACAGGATGCGTTCGCCAAAGGCGACCCGGTGTTCTGGTCGTTCTGGATCGGCGTGGTGCTGATCGTCGTCGTGCTCGCCGGCCGCAACGGCGTCATCGGAGTGATCGAGGACATCGCGCGGCGCCTGCGCAAGGCGGACCACCCATGACCGCGCTCGCCCCCGCAGACCACGTGGTGCTGTCGGCCCGCGATCTCTGCAAGGCGTTCGGCGGCGTGCAAGTGGCGCGGCATCTTCAGTTCGATCTCCGGCGCGGCGCGCGCCACGCGCTGATCGGTCCGAACGGCGCCGGCAAGACCACGTTGCTCAATCTCCTGACCGGACGGCTGTCCGCCGACAGCGGCGCCATCTTCATCGCCGGCGAGGAGGTCACGCATCTGCCGCCGGAGGCGCGCGTCAAGCGCGGGCTCGCGCGCACGTTCCAGATCAACAGCCAGTTCCGCTCGCTCAGCGTGCTCGACAATGTGTGCCTCGCTGCGGCCGAGCATGCCGGGGTCGGCCGTTGCTGGTGGCGCGGACGCTATCCGGCGCATGTGGTCGACGCGTCGCGCGCGCTGCTGCGACAGCTCGATCTCTGGCGCCATGCCGACACCATCGTCGGCGAGCTGCCCTATGGCCGTCAGCGCATCCTGGAAATCGCCATGGCGCTGGCGCTCGAGCCCTCCGTGCTGCTGCTCGACGAGCCGGCCGCCGGCGTGCCGTCGTCCGAGACGCGTGTCGTGCTCGACGTGGTCGAAGGTCTCGCGCCCGACATCGCCGTCCTGCTGATCGAGCACGACATGGGCGTGGTGTTCCGTGTCGCTCGCGAAATCACCGTCCTGGTTCAGGGCGCCATTCTGATGACCGGGACGCCGGAGATGGTCGAAAACGATACGCGGGTGCGTGAGATCTACCTGGGCAAGCGCCGTGGATGACAGCCTGCACATTGAGGGGCTGACCGCCGGCTACGCTGGCACGGTGGTGATCGAGCACGTCGATCTCGTCGCCGCGGCGGGCGAGACCACCGCGGTGCTCGGCCGCAACGGCGTCGGCAAGACTACGCTGCTCGCGACCATCGCCGGCCATACCGACCGTTACAGCGGCCGCATTCGCCTGGGCGACACGGACCTCACCTCGCTGCCGCCGCATCGGCGCGCCCGCGCTCGCATCGGCTATGTGCCGCAGGAGCGCGAGATCTTCGCCTCGCTGACGGTCGCCGAGAATCTCAAGGTGGCACGGCTGCCCGGCGATAAGGACATGGAAGCCGAGGTGCTCGACCTGTTTCCGAGCCTGAAGCCGCGCCTGCACAATCACGGCAACCATCTGTCCGGCGGCGAGCAGCAGATGCTCTCGATGGCGCGCGCGCTGATGCTCAGGCCCACCGTGCTGCTGCTCGACGAGCCGCTGGAAGGCCTGGCGCCGGTGATCGTCGATCAGCTGGTCGCCGCGATCGAGCGGCTGCGCGCGATGCAGCGCGTCATCGTGCTCCTGGTCGAGCAGCACGCCGATATCGCGCTCGACTGCTCGGACAACGTGATCGTGCTCGATCGCGGCCGCATCGTTCACCGCGGGCCGAGCCGTGTCTTGAAGGCCGATCACGCGTTGCAGGAGCGTCTGCTCGGCGTGCATTGAGCGGTCACGACGGTCGACGCCGGCGTCGCGACAGCTTCTTCGAGCTGATCTGTCGTGCGACCTGGCGCAAGGCCTCGGCCAGTTTCTGGGTGGCCGGTGAGGGCGTGCGGTCCTGCAGATGCGCCATCATGAACGGGGAGGGTCCGCGCGTGAACGGCAGCGGCAGGATCTTCAGCTGGTTCAGATCCTCGAAGTAGCGGGCGACGTCCTCGGAGAGCACCCAGAGGAGGTCGCGCTGGTTCATCAACGCCACATTCGATTGGATCGAGGAGCATTCGACCAGGCATTCCTTCGGCCAGCGCTTGCGCCGGCGAAACATCGCCTCGATGCCCGAGCGCATGGGCGTGCCGGCTTCCGGCAGGATCCATTGCTGCGCCAGCACGTCGGTCCAGTCGACGCTGCGGCTTGCGGCGAGCGGGTGGCGCGGGCCGCACACGATGGTCATGGCCGGGTCGTAGAGATCCTCGATCACCAGATCCGGCGTGGCGACCGAGCTCTCCAGTCGGCCGACCATCAGGTCGATTGTTCCGTCGCGCAGTTTCGTGACCAGCTCGTCCATCGGCCCTTCGCGGATCGCCACCGACACGCGCGGCGCCTCTTTCAACAGGAGCCCGACCGCCGTCGGCATCAGCACGTAGCAGGCGGCGATGCCGGAGCCGACGGAGATGCGTCCGGCCAGCCCGCGATCGATCGCCTCCAGCTCCTTGTCGATACGATCGATGTCCGCGACGATCGCGTTGGCCCGCTGCAGCAGCGTGCGGCCGGCGGCCGTCGGGCGCAACGTGCGGCCGGTCCGCTCGAACAACTGCACGCCGAGCTCGTCGGCCAGGTTGCGCAGCAGCCGCGACGCCGCCGGCTGGGTGATGTGGGCGGCCTTGGCCGCCGATCCGAGCGTTGCCGCGTGATTGATGGCGGCAAGCAGCTCGAGCTGCGACAGCCGGATCGCACGTCTGAACCGCTTGCGCCGGCGCGGCGGGGCCGTCATCGATACTTTCCCCATTTGGTATGGTTCGCCCTCAATAAATCATTTGATTATTCTATTTCCAAGCCCACACTGTCGCCGTTCCAATCGTTCGTTCGGTGACCTCCGGAATGCCTCGAGCTGCGGGATTTATCGAGAAACACGGCCTTTGGTCCGCCGACCAGCGCCGTCAGGCCCGGGAGCTCGCGGGGAGGGTCAGGAAGGACAAGCTCAAGCTCATCCGCGTGGCCTGGGCCGATCCGCACGGCGCCGTCCGGGCGAAGACGTTGACCGTGCCGGCCTTTCTCGGCGCCTTGGCGGACGGCTTCAACATCAACGTCGCCACGACCACGCTCGACGGCTCGGGCGCGCGCGTGTTCTCGTCGTTCGTGCGCGGCGGCGGCATGGGCCTCGAGGAGATGACCGGGTCGCCGAACCTGATCATCGTCCCCGATCCGGCGACGTTCCGCGTGCTGCCGTGGGAGCCGAGCGTCGGCTGGGTGCTGTGCGACGAGTACTTCGCCTCCGGCGTGCCGTTTCATTTCTCGCCGCGCCAGCTTCTCCGCCGACAGCTCGCCGCGCTCGACAAGCGCGGCATGCGGTGCATGGTCGGCCTCGAGGTCGAGTTCTATCTGTTTCGCCTTGCCGAGGATTTGTGCGACGAGCACATCGGCTATCCGGGCATGAAGGGCCGCGCCGTGCGCGTGCGTCCGGCCGAGCCGGGCTTTTCGCTCCACTCCGAGAGCAATTTCGATCAGATCCAGGCGCCCGTCGCGGCGCTGGCGGACACGTTGGACGGGCTCGACCTGCCGCTGCGCTCGATCGAGAACGAGTGGGGGCCCGGCCAGCTCGAATGCACGTTCGGACCGCGTGATGCGCTGACGGCCGCCGACAACCTGATCCTGTTCAGGTCCGCCGCGCGGCAGGTGTCGCGCCGCATGGGCTACGTCGCGTCGTTCATGTGCCGGCCGGGGCTGAAGAACTGCTATTCGAGCGGGTGGCACCTGCACCAATCGCTGGTCGACAAGCGGAGCGGCCGAAACCTGTTCATGCCGAAACAGGCAGCCGATCATCTCTCGCCGCTCGGCCGGCACTTTCTCGGCGGCCTGGTGCACAACGCGATACCGGCGACGGTGTTCGCCAATCCGACCGTGAACGCGTATCGGCGGTTTCGCGCCAATTCGCTGGCGCCGGACCGCGTCGCCTGGGGCGCGGATCACCGCGGCGTCATGCTGCGTGTGCTCGGCGCACCCGGTGATCCGGCGACACGCATCGAGAACCGCGTCGGCGAGCCGTCTGCCAATCCCTATCTCTACGTCCTGTCGCAGCTCGTCACCGGCCTCGACGGCATCGACAACAAGCGCGATCCCGGCCCGGCCGAGACCGAGCCTTACGCAGCGGCCTGCGCCATGCTGCCGAAGAGCCTCGCCCGCGCGCTCGACCTGTTCGAGCAGGATCCGCTGTTCGCCAAGCAGCTTGGCCCGCTATTCGTCGACTACTACCTGCGCTTCAAGCGCGTGGAGGTCGGACGCTTCGAGGCGTTTCTCAAGCAGCGTGGCATCGAGCCGGACTCGGACGAGACCACCGCGTGGGAGCACGACGAGTATTTCGACTTTTTCTGACGGGTTCGCGCGCCGCACCTGATCAAGACGAGCAGTCCAAGGAGTCGTCAAATGACCAGCCTCGAACGCGTCAAGACGTCGGCCCGGATGCGCAACGCGCCGCTCTACGATTGGGACGAGCTCGTGCAGGAGGACCGGGTGCACCGGCTCCTCTACACCGATCCGGCGATCTTCGAGGCGGAGATGACGCACATCTTCGGCGGCACCTGGGTCTATCTCGCGCACGAGAGCCAGATCCCAAAGCCCAACGACTTCGTGACGGCGAAGCTCGGGCTGCGGCCGCTGATCATGACCCGTGACGACGAGGGGACGATCCGCGCGCTCTACAATCGCTGCACCCATCGCGGCACCACGCTGTGCCGCTGGGACAAGGGCAACACGCGTTCGTTCCAGTGCCCGTATCACGGCTGGAATTTCTCCAACACCGGCAAGCTGCGCGGCGTGCCGTGGCCGGACGGCTATGCGGACAAGCTGGTGCGTGATCCGAAGTTCAATCTCGCCCAGGTGCCGCGCGTCGAGTCCTATCGCGGCTTCATCTTCGGCACGCTCAACCTCGATGCGCCGCCGCTCATCGGCTGGCTCGGGCCGATCAGGAAGCCGATCGACGAATGGCTCGACCGCAATCCCGGCGGGAAAGTGATCGTCTGCGAGGCGAACCGGCTCAAGTACAAGGGCAACTGGAAGCTCGCCTACGACAATTCCGGCGACGGCTACCACGTCGTCTATTCGCACCGCTCGCTGCTCGAGACCGAGAACCGGTTCAAGGACGAGGCGAGCTCCAAGGGCATGTCCTATTACCAGAGCGCGCCGGACGAGCTGCCGATGTACATCCAGTACATGGGCAACGGTCATCACTTCAAGGACAAGCGGCCGAACCTGAACGCCCGGCCCGGCGGCCTGTGGGCGATCGAGTCGCTGCATCCCGGCATGGAGCACGTGCAGGAGAAGCTGCGCGGCCGATTCGGCGAACGCGCCGAGGCGATGCTCGATCTCGCCGGCTCCGAGCCGGTCAACATCAACGTGTTTCCCAATCTGTCGCTGCTCGGCAACCACATCCAGGTGTTCCAGCCGGTCTCGCTCGATGAGACCGACGCGATCTGGTACGGCACCATGATCGAGGACGTCGACGGCACACTCGGCGAGGAGGTGCTCACCGACATCAACGCGCTGCGCATGCGCACGCAGGAAGGCTTTCCGAATTTCGGCGAGGTCGACGACGTCACCAATTTCGAGCAGATCCAGCGCGGGCTGATGTGCCCCGAGGACGAGTGGATCTACATGAACCGCGGCCTCGGCATCCCCGGCCGCATCCAGACGCTCGCCGACGGCACCATCAAAGGCCCGGCCACCGACGAAGTGTTCATGCGCGAGTACATCCGCGAGTGGAAGCGGCTCATGAAGGCGGAGCCGAACATCGCCATCGAGCGGGAGCCGTGACCATGAACGTGCACACGAGCCGCGACCCGTCGCGCCATTCCTACTACGTCACCGACGTGTTCTATCGCGAGCTGATCGACGACTTCTCCAATTGGCAGGACGACGGTCGCGCGGTCGAGGACAGCGCCGAGCGCGATCTGTTCCGCCGTTTGATCGAGCGCGAGGCGCGCATGCTCGACCGGCTGCTGTTCGAGCAATGGGCCGCTCTCTACGCTCCCGAATGCGTCTACTGGGTGCCGTCGACGCCGGGCGGCGGCGATCCGCGCACCGAGATTGCGGTGATGTTCGACGACCGCCGCCGTCTCGAGGACCGCATTTTCCGGCTGCGCACCGGCTACGCTTGGTCGCAGGCGCCGTCGTCGCGCACGTCACGCATCGTGTCGAATGTCGAGGTGTTCCGCTGCGCGCGCGAGGATCAGCGCATGGTGCGCTCGAACTTCGCCATCAGCGAGTTCTGGGACGGCGAGACGCGCATGCTGGCCGGCTGGACCGGGCACCGTTTCCGCAACATCGAGGGCGCGTGGAAGATCTCGGCCAAGCAGGTCAACCTGCTCAACTGCGATCAGTGCATCCGTAACCCCAGCATCATCCTGTGAGGGGAGGGTTACACGCGTTCTGCCAGCAAGGCGTCGAGCTTTCCCTCGCGATCGAGCGCGTGCAGGTGGTCGCTGCCGCCGACATGGAGTGATCCGATGAAGATCTGCGGCAGGGTCGCGGCGCCCTCGGCGCGCGCGAGCATCTCGTTGAGCCGCTCGACATTGGCGGCGATGTCGATCTCGTTGAACGTCACGCCTTTGCGCTTGAGCAGGGCTTTCGCCGAGTTGCAGTAGGGGCAATGGCGCGTCGTATAGATGTCGATCTGCATCGCGGCGTCCTCGAACCAGACAGGATCGATATATAGGTATGCGAATGGAAATGTCGAGCGAGGTCGAGGTCCAGCCGCGCGCCGGCGATGCCGAGGGACTGCAGGACTTGCGGGCCGCGCTGGCTGCGCGCATGGCCGGCCGCTACGCGATGAGCATGGACGAGCGGCGTGCCTCGTTCGATCGGTGGATCACCTCGATCTGTCCGCTGCCAGCAGACGTACGCGTCGCCGAGGCAAAGATTGCCGGCGTGCCGGTGCTCGAGATCGAGCCGAAGAGCGGAGCGGCGTTCAACATCCTGCATATTCATGGCGGCGCCTTTGTCAGCGGCTCGCCGCGCACCCACATGGAGTTCGCCGCGCGGCTGGCGCGGCATGCGAACGCGCGCGTCGTCCTGCCGCATTACCGGCTGGCGCCCGAGCACAAATTCCCGGCGGCGGTCGAGGACGCCGACGCGGTGACACGAGAGGTTATGCGTCGCAATCCGGCGCGCCCGCTGGCGCTGAGCGGCGATTCCGCCGGAGGCAACCTTGCGATCAACGCGATCGTCGAGACCGGCGCGAAGCCAGCTGCGCTCGCTCTGCAGTCGCCGTTCGTCGATCTGGCGATGACGGCGCCGTCGATCGATGCCAGGGCCACGCTCGACCCGTTCATGTCGCGCGAGGGACTGGGTGCGGACGTCGGCCGCTATCTTCCGGCAGGCATCGATGTTGCGACGCCCCGGCTGTCCCCGCTGTTTGCAAATCTCGCCGTGTTGCCGCCGACGCTCATTCAGGTCGGAACCGCTGAAATCCTGTTCGACGATGCCATGCGTCTGACCGCCGCGCTTCAGACGGCGCGTGTTCCGGTCACGTGCGAGCGATGGCTCGACATGACTCACGACTGGCATCTGTTCCCGAACTGGCTGCCGTCCGCCGACGCCGCGACGCGGTCGATTGCGAAGTTCCTTCGGCAACATGCCGGGGCCTGAGGTCGGCCATCGGTCCATTTCACCGAGACGTGATTGCGGCGCTGCTGACGTGAATGCCGCGGTCGTGCTGCGGACACCTTGTCGCCCTTCTTCCTGAGCCTCCGGTCGCGTGCGGTGGCATGGAGGTTTCCTGATGTTTGTCAGCGGTCATTCCATTATTCGTCGGTTGAGAGCTGCGATGGCAGGGCTGATTGCCAGCCTCGCCGTCGTTCCGTGCGGCGCACAGAACGTCGCGTGGCCGGCGTTTGGTCCGGAGCGGCCGCTGCTGCGCCTCGACGGCTTCACCGATACGCTGCCGGATTTCGTCGGCCCGCTCGACGGCAGCGCAGAGCTGACGATCTTCACTGAAGGAAACCACTACCCGGTGTTGCTGCCCCTGGTGTTCGAAGCCTTTCCGAGCTGGTGTCGGCAGACTGGGGCTTGCCAGGTCGACACGAGCAGGATTCTCGTGGTGACCCTGCCGCAGCCGATGATCGTCGACATGCTGCTCAAAGGCGGTGCGCGGCTCGGCAACGCCGTTGTGCCGGTCGGCCGCGACCAGCGGATCTTTCCCGACATTGTCATGGGCGGGGCCGAGCCACTGCACCGACTCGCTGCCGGTGGAGTTCTCGAAGATCACGCCACGGTGTTCGCGCACCATCGCGGACTCGGGCTTCTGCTGAAGCATGACGTCGCGAACATTGACGGGCTGGAGGCTTTGCATGCGCGCGCGATGCGCATTGTGCTGGCGAGCGAGAGCGAGCCCGGCGCGCGCAATCAGTATCGGGCGACGCTCGATGCGCTGGTCGGCGAGGCGGCGACCGCCGATCTGTTGAGCCGCGAGGTTCGCACGTTTCCGGGCCGGCTCGGCATCCAGCATCGGGACGTCCCTTACGCCCTCGTCAACGATATCGCCGATGCCGGAATCATCTTCGGCCATCTCGCGACGTTCTATGCGCGAACCTATCCGGAGCGGCTGCGATCGGTGGCGGTGCCGAGTGCAGCACGCTTTGGACAGGAGCTCGCGCTCGCGAGAACGCTACGTGCCCCAGGCCCCGTGACGTCGGCCTTCGAGCGGTTCTTTCTCGACGCTGCGCGTACCGCCTATCCGGCCGGCGGCTTTGCCGAACCAGCGACGTTTCAGTACGGAGCGGCGCTGAATTTGACCGGGAACTAGGGGCGGGATCGGCTGCCGCCGAACCGACGGCATTGCGGGCCGTCGGACAGAAATATTCCTTTTCATATAATTTGACTCTGCTACCATCGGGGCCTGCGGCGGACCCGCGACGGCGGCTGCCGCTCGGACACCGAGGGACGAGACACCGAGGGGAAAGACAATGGCCATCGACGCAAAGCCGGCTGTGGTCTTCCTGCACGGCATCGGCGGCTCTGCCCGCGCCTGGGCACGGCAAGTCGAGTCGTTCACCGCGGCCGGCTACCGGCCGGTTGCGCTCGATGCGCCAGGCTACGGCACCCGCCCGCCAGTCATGACCATGGATTTCGCCGGGCTTGCCGCCGATCTCGAGACGGCGATTGAGGAGCGCAAGCTCGATCGGCCCGTGCTGGTCGGGCATTCCATGGGCGGGATGATCGTGCAGACGGCGTTGCGCCGCCGGCCCGACGCGTACCGCGCCGCCGTGCTCTGTTGCACCAGTCCGGCATTCGGCGCTCCGACCGGCGATTTCCAGAAGAAGTTCATCGCCGATCGCCTGGCGCCGCTCGACGCCGGCGGCACCATGCCGGCGCTCGCCGCGTCGATCATCGACGAGATCCTCGGACCGGCGCCCGACCCCACGGGGCGGACGCTGGCGATCGACAGCATGGCGGCGACGCCGGCCTCCACCTATCGCGCCGCCGTCAACTGCATCGTCAGCTTCGACGAGCGCGGCAACCTGCCGAACATCCGCATCCCCGTGCTGTGCCTCGCCGGCGAGCACGACCGCAACGCGCCGGCGCCGATGATGGAGCGCATGGCCGCGAAGATCCCCGGTGCGCGCACCGTCGTCATCCCGGGCGTCGGCCACCTGCCCAATGTCGAGGCGCCGCACGCGTTCGACACGGCCATCTTCGACTTCCTGTCCCGTGCGCGGGTTCCCAGCTCCGCCTGAACGGAGGACATGCGATGCAGGCTCTTGATCCCGACCGCCATGATCCCGACGCCCCGATGTTCGCAGCCGACGCATTTCGGCTGTCCGAGGCCGCGGCCGAGCTGATCGGCCAGGCGCGCCGTTTCGGCCGCCGTGTGCTGGCGCCGCGTGCGGCGAAGCACGACCGTGAAGCGACGTTCCCGATCGAGAATTTTCGCGACATGCATGGCGAGGGCTTGCTCGCGATCTGCATTCCGAAAGCGAGCGGCGGCCTCGGCGCCGATTTCAAGACCTATTCACTCGCTGCCGCCGAGCTCGGCCGCTACTGCGGCGCAACCGCGCTGTCCTGGAACATGCATGTGTGCTCAACCTTGTGGTCGGGCCCGCTGGCGGACGACCTGCCGATGTCGGATGAGGACCGCGCGGTGCACGAGCAACGCCGCCATAAGCACTACCGCCGCATCATCGAGAGCGGGGCGGTCTACGCGCAACCGTTCTCGGAAGGCGGCGCGGCCGCCGCCGGCGCGGTGGCGTTCGGCACCGAGGCGCGGCCCGTTCAAGGCGGCTTCATCGTCAACGGCAAGAAGATCTTCGCATCGCTGTCCGGCTCCGCCGACTATTACGGCGTCCTCTGCACCGAGCGCGCCGAGGGCGAGGCGGCAAGCCGTCGCAACACGCTCTATCTCGCCATTCCGGCGAACGCCGACGGGGTGTCGGTGGTCGGCGACTGGGACCCGCTCGGCATGCGCGGCACCGTCTCTCGCACGCTCCTGTTCAAGGACGTGTTCGTCCCCGAGGACGAGATGCTGATGCCGCACGGCGTCTACTTCCAGGCCGCGTCGCGCTGGCCGCACATGTTCCTCACCTTGTCGCCGACCTACATGGGCCTCGCCCAGGCGGCCTACGACTTCGCCGTCGCCTATCTGCGCGGCGAGGTGCCCGGCACGCCGCCGGTCAAGCGGCGCATGTTCCCGACCAAGCAGATCGCCGTCGCCGAGATGCGCATCATGCTCGAGCAGACCAAGGCGCTGTGGTTCCACGCGGTGAGCGAGGCCCGCGCCAATCCGACCAAGGAGCAGGTGCTGCGCGCCTATGCCGCCCAGCACACGGTGATGGAGAACGCCAACACCATCGCCGCCAAGGCCATCCGCACCTGCGGCGGCCAGGCGATGCTCAAAAGCCTGCCGCTCGAGCGGATCTACCGCGACAGCCGCTGCGGCTCGCTCATGCTGCCGTGGACCGCGGAGATCTGCGTCGACCGGATCGGCCGCGAGGCGCTCTACGAGCCGGGTGAGAAGGACGAGTAGAGCATGATCCCGAAAAGTGGTCGCCGGTTTTCGGAATAGGATCATGCTCCAACAAGAAGCTGCGCTATAAGTTCCGGATGGACCTTTCCGAGCTCATCGACCGAAATGCGGCGTTCACGCCTGACAAGGCCGCGATTCGGTTCCAGGGCCGCACGATCAGCTACGCGGCGTTGGCCGAACGCATCGCCCAGGCTGCGCGTGCGCTGAAGTCGGAGCTTGGCGTCGGGCGCGGCGATCGCGTGGCGATCCTTGCCGCCAACCATCCCGACTACCTGGTGCTGCTCTATGCCTGCGCGCGGCTCGGCGCCATGCTGGTACCGCTCAACTGGCGGCTCGCGGTGCCGGAGCAGGTGTTCATCCTCTCGGACGCGTCGGTGAAGGCGCTCGTCGTCGAGGAGAGCTTTGCGGCGGTCGTCACCCCACTCGAGCAGGCGCTACCGGACGTTCACATCATCGGCCTCGATTTTGTGCCGGGCGGCCGGTCGTTCGACGGCCTGCTCGCCGCCGGCCGTGGCGACGGTCGCAATCCGCACATCGACTTCTCCTGTCCGCTGCTGGTCGTCTACACCTCGGGCACCACCGGCCGGCCGAAGGGCGCGGTGCTGCGCCAGGAGGCGCTGGTGTGGAATGCGGCGATGAGCCAGCACGCGCACGGCCTCACCGCCGACGACCACGTCCTCACCGTGCTGCCGCTGTTCCATGTCGGCGGTCTCAACATCCAGACCACGCCGGCACTGCAGATCGGCGCGACAATCAGTATTCATCCGCGTTTCGCGCCGGATCTGACGCTTGCGGCGATCGCCGCGGACCGGCCGACCCTCACCGTGCTGGTGCCGGCGACCATCGCTGCGGTGATCGCGCATCCGAGCTGGCAGAGCACCGATGTGTCGAGCCTGCGCGCGGTGACGACCGGCTCCACCACGGTGCCGCAGCCGCTGATCGACGCGGTGACCGCGCGCGGCGTTCCGGTGCTGCAGGTCTACGGCTCGACCGAGACCTGTCCGATCGCGGTCTATACAAGGCTCGGCGGCGACCTCTCGCGCGGCAGCTCGACTGGACTGCCCGGGCTTTATTGCGAGGCGCGGGTCGTCGACGAGCGCGGCTGCGAGGTGCCGCACGGCACCGCCGGCGAGGTGGCGGTGCGCGGGCCCAACGTGTTCTTCGAATATTGGGGCAACCAGGCGGCGACCAGCGAAGCCTTGCGCAACGGCTGGTACTTCACCGGCGACATCGGCACGCGCGACGCCGACGGCTATTTCGTCATTCACGACCGCAAGAAGAACATGATCATCTCCGGCGGTGAGAACATCTATCCGGCCGAGGTCGAGCGCGTGCTGGGCGAGCATCCGGCGGTCGCCGAGGCGGCGGTGATCGGCCGGCCCGATCCGAAGTGGCAGGAAGTGCCGGTCGCTTACGTCGTGCGGCGCAAGGATGCGGTGGTGGACGCCGAGGCGCTGATCCGCCACGTCGGCACGCAGCTCGCCCGCTTCAAGATCCCGCGCGAGGTGGTTTTCGTCGACGACCTGCCGCGCAACGCGCTCGGCAAAGTGCAGCACTTCCGCCTGAGAGAGCAGACGGCGTAGTTATTCGGACAGAGGCTTCCATGCAGATTGCCGTTCTCGGCGGAGGAAACGGGTCGTTCGCGGCGGCCGGCGATTTCGCGCTGGCGGGCCACGCGGTGCGGCTGTGGCGGCGTGACAAGAACGCGGTCATCGAGCATCGCGCCACGGGCGGCACGATCGTGGTGAAGGATTTCAAGGGCCGCCACGAGGCGAAGCCTGCGCTGGTCACCAACGACATCGCCGAGGCGGTGCGTGGCGCCGAGCTGATCCTGTGTCCGGCGCCGGCGACCGCGCAGGCCGACATCGCCAGGACCCTCGCGCCACACCTCGCCGACGGTCAGGTGGTGTTCCTGCCGCCGGGCACGTTCGGCTCGGTGCTGTTCGCGAAGACGGCATGGGAGCAGGGCAGCCGTGCCGCCGTCGCCTTTGCCGAGACCGGCACGCTGCCGTGGCTGACCCGAAAGCATGCGCCCTTCGAGGTCGCGATCACCATCCGCGCCAAGCGGCTGCCGACCGGCGTGTTCCCGCTCACGCGCAGCAAGCAGGCGCTCGCAGTGATCGGCAAAGCCTTTCCCGGCGTGATCGAGGATTGCGGCGATGCCTTGTCCGGCGCGCTGATGAACGCGGGGCCGATCATTCATCCGCCGCTCATCACCATGAACGCGGGTCCGCTCGAGCATTTCGACCGCTGGGACATCCACAAGGAAGGCACGCAAGCGTCGATCCGCCGTGTCACCGACGCACTCGACGCCGAGCGCATCGCCGTGCGCGAGGCGCTCGGCTACGGCGCGCCGCATTTTCCGCTCGCCAACCACTATGCCAAGGACGGCGAGCAGTGGATGTACGGCCGCGGCGCGCATGACCGGCTGACCGATTCCGGCGACTGGCGCGAGCGGATCGTGCTGACCGCGCACCGCTACATGCTGGAGGACACGCGGATCGGCCTGTCGTTCCTGATCTCAGTCGCCGAGCTTGCCGGCGTCGCGACGCCGCTTGCGCGCGGCTTCGCGGCGATCGGCGGCGCTGTCTGCGGCGAGGATTTCATGACCACGGGACGCACGCTGAAGAGCCTCGGCTTCGGTCACCTCGACCGCGCCGGGCTGCAGCAGCTGCTGCGGGACGGATTCCAATGAGCCCGCGCGAGCGCATCGCCTGTATCGGCGCCGGGCGCATGGGTCGCGGCATCGCTGTGGTGTTCGCCTATGCCGGGCATCAGGTGTCGGTCGTAGACTTCAAGCCGCGCACGGAGGACGCATTCGCCGCGCTTGCGGGCGAGGCGATGGACGAGGTGCGCGGCACGCTCGCGACGCTGGCCGGCTTCGGGCTGTTCGACGACAGCAAGGTCGACACGATCGCCGCGCGCGTGAGCATCGTGCCGGAGCAGGCCGCGCCGGCGGCGTTCTCGTCAGCGGCAGTGATCTTCGAAGGCGTTCCGGAAGTGCTCGAGCTCAAGCGCGAAGCGCTTGGCCGCGCGGCGACAATAGCCGGACCGGCGCCGATCATCGCCTCCACCACGTCGACCATCCTGGTCGACGACCTGTCCAGCGCGGTCGATCGTCCGGAGCGGTTTCTCAATGCACACTGGCTCAATCCGGCCTATCTCGTGCCGCTGGTCGAGCTGTCGCCCGGCGTCAATACCGACCCGGACGTGACGATCAGGCTCAAGGCGCTGCTCGAATCGATCGGCAAGGTGCCGGTGATCTGCGCGCCGCGGCCGGGCTACATCGTGCCGCGCATCCAGGCGCTCGCCATGAACGAGGCGGCGCGCATGGTGGAGGAGGGCGTCGCGACCGCGGAGGAGATCGACCGCGCCATCAAGTACGGCTTCGGCTTCCGTTTCGCCGTGCTTGGCATGCTGGAGTTCATCGACTGGGGCGGCGGCGACATTCTCTACTATGCGAGCCGCTACCTCACCGGCGCGCTCGGCAGCGAGCGCTACGCCGCGCCGGAGATCGTCGAGCGCAACATGCGCGAGGGTCACATCGGGCTGCGTAGCGGCCAGGGGTTCCTCGACTACGAGAACCTCGACGTCGAGGCCTATCGCCGGCAGCGGCTCAAGGCGTTTGTGGCGATGCTCGGACACCTTGGCATCGCGCGGCCGCCGGTGTTGGACGATTGATCGACCAGCCCTCGCGCGTGACCTGGATCACACTTCACTTCGACTTGGTCAACCTGGATACAAGCGCGTCCGACCCACGTGCGGATGGGTTCGGCGCTGCGCGCAAGGCGGCTCCGGTCACCACGTCGCCCACGGGCGGCAGCATCATTCGGTAGGCGGGGCTCATCCGAATACGTCCTGCAGCGCGCCATCGCGCACCACTACCGTATCGTCGACCGCGATGGTGGTGCGCATCACCGGAATGTCGAAGTGCCCGGCCGTGTAGCGGCCGGCGAACTCGTTGGCGCCGGTCGAGAACAGGAAATTGCCGGCGACCGCGCGCAGCTCGGTGCCGTTGAAGTCGCGCTGGTCGTACATCGTGAGCGCCTCGTAGCGGGCGTTCGGATTCATGCCGAAACCGACATGCGAGACTGCGTAGGCCTCGCGGTCGCCCCAGGCGGCGAGATAGCGACGCATCAGCTCGGCGTCGGTGCCGCTACCGTCGATTCGCGTGACGTAGTCGTGCTCGAGCGTCAGCGTGAGCGGTGACTCGAGATAGCGCTTGAAGGTGAGGTTGACGTCGCCGCGGTCGAGCACCAGGGTGCCGTTGACGGTGCCGCTCTTCGGGAAGCTGACGACGATGCCGCCCGGCCAGTGGGCGAGGGTGCCGGCCTTCTCCGTGTAGCCCCAGATGCCGACGGTCGAGGCGCCCGCCATGTCGACGTCGAGCCTGGTGCCGGCGGCGGAGCCCACCGTCATGCGCTTCGCGCCGCGCAGCATCTTCGCCGCGGCGCGCACGCGGGCTTCGAGCTTGCCGTCCGGGCGCATGCGTTCGAGCGCCTCCGGATGCTCGTTCGATACGTAGAGAATGCGTGCACCGGCCTTGAGGATCGCCGGCGTCTCCGGCGCGTGCATCAGGCCTTCCAGCGTGCAGTCCACCACGAAGCCGGCCTGACCGAGCGCGGCAACTACCGGCTGGAGGCCGCCGATCGCCGTACTGGCCCCGGTCGAGCGCACCGGCACCGGGTGCGGGTTGCGCGGGGTCGGCATCACCACGTGGAACGCCCGGGCGCCGAGACGTTGCAGCGCCAGCTCGGCGAGCTGCACATTGACCGGGCGCGACTGGGTTTCCGACAGGATGGCGGCCGGCTCGCCGGCCTTGACGCCGCAGCGCTCGAAGGTCTCGCAGAACGCGTCGATCCATTTCCCCTCGATCCGGTCGGCGAGCATGGCATTCTCCGGTTGAACAATCCTCCGCATGTTATATGAAAAAGAATATGTCGTCGCCGTTTCTTGTTCGGCGCGACCGAGGAGCCGCCATGCTGAAGCGTCGCCGCGAGGCCGCATCGGACCGCGCCAAGCGCGCGGCGGCGCGCGCCTTCCGCGTCGAGAAATCGGGCAGTTTCGCCGAGACCTATCTGTCCTATCTGCTGGCGCGCGCGAGCCACAGCGTGGCGAGCGGCTTCCATGCCAAGCTGAAGACCTGGAAGCTGACGGTTCCCGAATATCGCGTGCTGTTCTGCCTGACCGGCGCCGACGGGCTCGGCGTCGGCGACCTTGCCGCCATGGCGATCATGGCGCAGCCGCGCATGACCAAGCTGCTCGACCGCATGGAACGGCAGGGCCTGGTCGGCCGCCACGCCGATGCCGGCGACCGTCGCCGCGTGCTGATCCATCTCACGCCGGCGGGCCGCGCGCGCGCCGCGCCAGTGCTGCGCGCCGCCAAGGCGCACGAGAGGCGCCTGCTCGCGCCGTTCAGCGGCGAGGAGCGGGCGGCGATCAAGCATGCGCTGAATCTGCTGATCAACGGCAGGGCCTAGTCCTCCTCCGGAAATCCGGTCAGCAGGCGGCGGCGCAGGGCGTTGAACCCGGCGTTGAGCAGAAGGCCGAGCAGCGAGATGGTGATCAGCGGCACGAACATGTCGACGGTTTGGAAGTTGCGCGCCGCACGCACCAGCAGATGACCGAGCCCGTCGGTCGAGGTGATCATCTCGGCGAGGAACACGACGATGCAGGAGATGACGAGCCCGATGCGACAGCCGGTGAGCACCGAAGGTAGCGCCGCCGGCAACACCACCGTGAACAGGCAGCGCAATCGCGAGACGCCGACCGCCTGGGCCGCCCAGGCGAGCTTCGGCTCGACCGCTGACGTGCCTTGGTAGGTCGCGAGCAGGATCGGGAACACGGCGTCGGCAACCACCAGCGCGATCTTCGAGGCGTTGTCGAACCCAAGCGTGAGGATGAACGCCGGATAGAGCGCGACCTTGGGGACCGGCGCCAGCACGCGCACCAGCGGCATCAGGCCGGCTTTCATCGCGCGGCTGCCGGTCGCCGCGGCGCCGAGCACAACGCCGATCGCGACCGCCATGCCGAAGCCGGCGAACAGGCGGAACAGCGTCGTCGCGGCGTGCTGGAGATAGGTGAGCGAGCCGAGCTGCTCGATCAGCCGCCGGAACACGGCCATCGGCGCAGGCAACAGCGCGGGCGGCGCGACGCCGCTCGCCGCCAGCGCCTGCCACAGCGCGATGATGAGCACGATCGGAACGAGGCCGATCAGCACGTCGCCGACCAGGAGCGCGCGTCCGTTCATGTCGTCCCCACGACGATGTCGTACGCCGGCGCCGCCCAGCCGACCAGCCGGCGGTGCAGCCGCTCGAATGCGAAGTCGAGCGCGTAGCCGAGCCCGCCGATGATGAGGATCATGGCGTACACGGTGTCGTATTGCGCCATATCGAGCGAGTTGAACAGAATGTTGCCGACGCCGGTCTGGCGGGCGATCATCTCGCTGGTCACCATGGTGATGAGCGCGAGCACGAGCCCGGTGCGGCAGCCGACCAGGATCTCCGGCAGGGCGGCCGGCAGCACGATCCGGGTGAGTCGCGCCAGCGGACCCATGCCCATGGCGGCGGCGGACCACAGGATCTTCTCCTCGACCGCGCGGCTGCCCTGGTAGCTGTGATAGATGATCGGCAGCGTGACGCCGAGGAAGATCACCAGCGTTTTCGACGCATCGCCGACGCCGAGCCACAGCATGATGATCGGCATCAGCGCGGCTTTGGGGACGGGATAGATCACCATCAGCAGTGGATTGAAGAACGCCGCGATGCGGCGGCTCCTTCCCATGGTGAGGCCGACGGGAATAGCGAAACACAGCGCGAGCGCGAAGCCGATGGCCATGCGCCGGAGCGACGCGGCAATGTTCAGGAGCGATTCCGGATCGCCGAGGATGGCGGGCACCTGTACCAAGGCCTGCGAGGCGGGCGGCAGGCCTTCGATGCCGATCGCGCGGGCCGTGGCTTCCCAGGCGATGAGGAGCGCGATGAAGGCGATGAGCGGCGCGAGGCCGGGGATCGCGTCGAGGCGTCCGCTCACCGGTGCTGCTCCTCGGCGGGGACGTCCATCAGCTGCTCGATCTGGACGATCAGGTCCTGGTAGCGGCGGTCGAGCAGCAAGGTCGCGCGGTCGCGTGGCCGCGGCAGGTCGATCGAGATCACCTCTTTGATGCGGCCGGGCGAGCGAGTCATGATCGCGACCCGGTCGGACAGGAACACCGCTTCCTCGACGCCGTGGGTGACGAACAGCACCGTCTTGCGGTCACGCTCCCAGATCTCGAGCAGGTCGTTTTGCAGGCGAGTGCGGGTATGCGCGTCGAGCGCGCCAAACGGCTCGTCCATCAGGAGGATGCTCGGACGATAGGCGAGCGTGCGCGCCAGCGCGACCCGCTGCTTCATGCCGCCCGACAGCTCCTTCGGATAGAAGTTCTCATAGGCCGAGAGATGCACGCGGGCGATCAGCTCGCGGGCGCGTAGCCGCGCCTCGGCTGTCGCGGTGCCGGTCTGCTCGAGCCCGTACATGACGTTGCCGAGCACGGTCTTCCAGGGAAACAGCGCGAACTCCTGGAACACCGGGCCGCGGTCCGGCCCGGGCCCGGTCACCGGGCGGCCGTTCACCGTGACGCTGCCGGTCGACGGCATGACGAAGCCGCCGACCACGTAGAGCAGCGTCGACTTTCCGCAGCCGGACGGACCGAGGATCGACACGAACTCGCCCTCGGCGACCGCAAGCGACACGTCGGTGATGGCGACGTGGTGCCTGTCTCGTTTGGTCTCGAAAATCTTCGAGACGTTGTCGATTTTGATCATCGCGGCATCAACCACCGCGTTGGGCTCGCGTTGCCGGACGACCAGCACGGTCAGGGCAGCGGGGCGACGATCGACGAATGCTTGAACTTCTGCGCGTCGAGCTTCTTCGACAGCATGCCGGTCTCCGCATAGACGTCGAGCATCGCCTGGATGCCGTCGAAGTTCGGCTTGCCGCCCGGCTCGCGCGCAAAGTCGTTCGGCTTGAGCAGGAACGTGTCGAGCACGGCGACCGGCGCCTTCATCACCTCGGAGTCGACCTTGAGCGTTTCGTCGCGATTGGCGACCGCCATGGCCATGCCGGCGGTGAGGTCGCGCACGTAGTGGCGGACCAGCTCCGGATTGCTGTCGACGAAATCCTTGCGGCAGACGTCGAGGATGTGCACAACCTCCTTCAGCTGGTCGGAGATCGCGAACAGCTTGCGCAGGCCACCCTTGGCCTCGGCGCGCGCCGCGAACGGCTGATTGAGCACGCCGACGTCGACGCGGCCGGAGCGGATCGCGTCCTCGGACGGCGGGAAGCCGGTCTCGACCAGCTTGATGTCCTTCTCCGGGTCGAGGCCGTTCTTCCTGAGCAGCATGAACATCGGCCCAAGGATCCCCGAGCCGAACACGTTGGTGCCGACCGTCTTGCCCTTCACGTCGGCAATGGTCTTGATCGGGCTGTCGTCCTTGACCGCCCAGTAGACCGAGAAGCTGCCGGGCTTCTCGCCGACGTGCTGATAGATCACGTAGGTCTCGAGATTGGCGGAGATCGCGCCCTGCGCCATCGACAGAACGCCCTGGGTCGAGCAGTCGAGCGCGCCCGCCGCCATCGCCTGCACCATCGGCGCGGTGCCCTGGAACTGCACCCATTCGATCTTGTAGGTCTTGCCGAGCGACGGGAACTGATCCGGGCGCCGCATCATCCAGTACTTGGCTTCCTCCGCCGGGATCGTCCAGCCGACGCGGATTGTCTGCGGCTGCTGGGCGAAGGCGCTCGAGAGCCCGACCAGCGACGTTGCCGCGGCCAGCGCGATTGCGATTGTCCTGGTCATGCTGCTTCCTCTCTCTGTCACGGTCCCGGCATGTTCGCCATTGAGACTAACAGCGGCGATCCCCAATTTGCCAGCGCAGGCCCATTCGCGCCGTCAGGCCCTGTGGTGCGGGCAATCGTACTGCGGGCAAATCACATGAAAAGGGATATTTTTAAGCTTAAACTATTTCGTTGAAGTGTTTGCGTGCTGGCTCGCGGCATGGGGCGCGGGGCCGAGCGCACAGGCGGTAGCTGACTCAGTTGGCGTACCTGCGCGGACCCGGCGGTTGCATGTTTTTTGATAGCTCTGACACCGCTTTACCGATCACCTCAGGCCACGGCTATCCTGCGGCATAACGCACCGGCATCCGGCCAAGAATATCCGTTGACGTATATTCATGGCCGGATTAGAAGGCCGCCCATGTCGACCAAGGCCCGATCAAACCCACTGTCGCTCGCGGTGCTGGCGCTGCTGTTCGAGCGCCCCATGCATCCTTACGAGATGGCGGCCACCCTGAAACACCGGCGCAAGCACGAGAGCATCAAGCTGCGCTACGGCAGCCTCTATACCGTCATCGACCTGCTGACGTCGCGCGGTCTGATCCGCGCGAAGGAGACGTCGCGCGGCGGCAAGCGGCCGGAGCGAACCGTCTATGCGCTCACACCGCCGGGACGCGAGTTGCTGCGCGAGTGGTTGCGCGATCTCATTGCCAGACCGGCCAAGGAGTTCCCGCAGTTCGAGGCGGCGTTGTGCCTCATGCCGGTGCTGCCGCCGGATGAAGCGGTCGCGCTGCTGGGCGAGCGCGCGCTGAAGCTGCGCGACAAGATCACGCAGATGGAGAGTGAGCTCGCCGCGCTCAGCGAGCGGACGCTTGCCGAGATGGTGGAGCCGGGGCAGGAACTGCCGGCGCCGCTATTAGGCCAGAAATTCCCGCCATTGTTCGTCGTCGAGACCGAGTATCGGTTGGCGTTGCTGAAAGCCGAGCGCGATTTCGTCGATGACCTCGTCCGCCGCGTTACCGATCATGGCTGGGGACCGGTCGGGCTGTGGCGCGAGATACAGGCGGCCTGCGAGAACGGATATCGCAACGAGATCCATGAAAGTGATGCCGCCGCGCGGGTGACGGCATGACTTGGCGGGCCGGTGGGACAAAATCACGATGATCGAGGATAAGGCCAAACTTTTGCGGTCGCTGGCGATCGACCGCAGCGCGAGCAAACCGCCGCCGCCGGCGCGCGGCCGTCGCTGGCTGCCGATCGTGATCGGTCTCGTGGCGTGCGTTGCTGCGGCCTTCGGTGCGTTGGCATGGTCCGAGTTCCGGCATCAGGACCGGCCCGTCGAGGCTGCCTCGCCACAGCCGGCGCAGCAGCAGGCGCAGGCGCCGCAACCGCTGCCGGTGGCAACGCCGCGCGGCGAGAGCGGGAACCTGTCTGCCTCCGGCTATGTGGTCGCGCGGCGCAAGGCGACGGTCGCGGCCGAGATCACCGGCAAGGTGGTCGAGGTATTCGTCGACGAAGGCATGACCGTCACCCAGGGACAGGTGGTGGCGAAGCTCGACAGCGTGCTGGCGGAAAAGGACTTTGAGCTCGCCCAGTCGCGCGTCGAGGCCGCCGAGGCGGCAATCGGCATGATCACCGAAGACCTGCAGGACGCGACGCGCATCCTGTCGCGCCTGCAGACGCTACAGCAGAAGAGCTTCGCCACCGAAGCCGACCTCACCAAGGCGCAGGCCCGCGTCGGCGTGCTGACCGCGCAGCTGCGCCAATATCGCTCGCAGCTCGAGACGGCAAAGATCGACGCCAAGCGCAGCGCGGCGACGCTCGACAAGCATCAGATCCGCGCGCCGTTCGGCGGCGTGGTGGTCGACCGCAGCGCCCAGCCCGGCGAGATGATCTCGCCGATGTCGGTCGGCGGATTCACGCGCACCGGCATCTGCACCATCGTCGACATGGACTCGATCGAGATCGAGGTCGACGTCAACGAGGCCTTCATCGGCCGCGTCGTCGCCGGCGGCCCGGTCAACGCCGTGCTCGACGCCTATCCGGACCTGACCATTCCGGCCTCGGTGATCGCGATCGTGCCGACCGCCAACCGCGAGAAGGCGACGGTCCGCGTCCGCATCCGCCTGGAAAAGAAAGATCCGCGCGTCCTGCCCGACATGGCGGTGAAGGTCACGTTCCTGCGCGACACCAAGGCGGGCGCCGCCGCGGCCCAGACCACGGCGGCGAATTAGATCAGCGCGTTCGAAGCACTTTCGACGTAATCCCGACAGGAGAATGACAGTGGCAGCGGAACATCCGATGGTTCGTCTCGTCGGTGTGAGCAAGGGCTTCACCAAAGGCAAGGAGACGATCTCGATCTTCGACCGGCTCGACCTGACCATCCCGCGCGGCGATTTCGTCGCGGTGATGGGGCCGTCCGGCTCGGGCAAGACCACGTTGCTCAATCTGCTCGGCGGCATCGACCGGGTCGATCACGGCGAGATTACCATCGCCGATCAGCGCATCGACGGCATGTCGGAAGGCCAGCTCGCGGCGTGGCGCGCTGCCAATGTCGGCTTCATCTTCCAGTTCTACAATCTGATGCCGATGCTCACGGCGGCGCAGAACGTCGAGCTGCCGCTCCTTCTCACCAAGCTCAGCAAGAAGGATCGCGCCGCTCGCGTCACCACCGCGCTGACGGTGGTCGGCCTCGCCGACCGCATGAAGCACCGGCCGCGCGAGATGTCCGGCGGCCAGCAGCAGCGCGTCGCCATCGCGCGCGCGATCGTGTCCGATCCGAATATGCTGCTCTGCGACGAGCCGACCGGTGACCTCGACCGCCATTCGGCCGACGAGATCCTCACCATCCTGCAGCTCCTCAACAAGGATCTCGGCAAGACCATCGTCATGGTCACCCACGATCCGGCCGCGGCGCGCTATGCGCAGCGCACGCTGCATCTCGATAAGGGCTGCTTCGTCGAACGGGAGCTGGCCGCGTGAACGAGTTCAGCCTGGTCCGCAAAAACCTGTTCCGCCGCAAGCTGCGCGCGACGCTGATGATCGTGTCGGTGATGGTCGCCTTCATGATCTTCGGCGTGCTCGCCGGCTTCTATCGCGCCTTCTCGGCCGGCGAGGACCGCGCCGCCGCCGACCGACTGATCACCGTCAACAAGATCAACTTCACGCAGCCGATGCCGATCGCGTATTTCAATCGGATCAAGGCGGTCGAGGGCGTGCGCCAGGTGACCTACGCCAACTGGTTCGGCGGCTACTACCAGGATCCGAAGAACATCGTGATGACGTTCGCCGTCGAGCCGAGCACCTATTTCGACGTCTACCGCAAGGATTTCGACATTCCTCCGGAACAGCTCGCGGCCTTTGTCCGCGAGCGCACCAGCGCGGTGGTCGGCGAGTCGGTCGCTCGCAAATGGGGCTGGAAGGTGGGCGACCGCGTGCCGATCTCGAGCAACATCTTCACCCAGAAGAGCGGCGGCCACACCTGGGACGTGACCATTGCCGGCATCGTCACCGGCAAGGAGGAGCGGGTCGACACCAATTTCCTGTTGCTGCAATACGCCTACTTCGACGAGACCCGCACGTTTGGCAAGGACACGATCGGCTGGATCGTCCTGCAGACCACCGCGCCGGAGAACAATGACCGCATCGCCAAGACGATCGACGCCACGTTCGCGAATTCCACCGCCGAGACCCAGACCGATACCGAGAAGGCGTTCGGCAAGGCGTTCGCGGCGCAGTTCGGCAACATCGCGCTGATCGTCTCGCTGGTGGTCGGCGCCGCCTTCGTCACCATCCTGATGATCGTCGGCAACACCATGGCGCTGTCGATCCGCGAGCGCACCCGCGAGATCGGCGTGCTCAAGACGCTCGGCTTCTCCGGGCCGCGCATCCTGCGCATGGTGCTCGGCGAATCGGTGTTGCTCGCGCTGCTCGGCGGCCTGCCGGGCCTGGCGCTTGCCGCGCTGATCACGATGACGCTGCGCAACAGCCTCGCCAACGTGGCGCCGGCCTTCTCGGTGTCGCCGGACATCGCGCTGCAGGGCATCGCGCTGATGATCGCCCTTGGCCTGATCACCGGCATCATTCCGGCGCTCAATGCCATGCGGCTGACCATCGCGGCCGCGCTCGGACGGGGGTAATCATGCGCTCGCTCTGGCTTCAGGTGATCGCCGTCACCTCCATCAATCTCGGCAGCATCATGCAGCGACGCTGGCTGTCGCTGTCCACGATCGTGGCGATCGCGCTGGTGGTGATCGTGCTGCTCACGTTCCTCGCCATGGCCAACGGATTCCAGCGCACCATCGCCGGCTCCGGTGCCGACGATATTGCGATGGTGCTGCGCGCCGGCTCGCAGGCGGAGATCAACAGCACGGTGTCGCGCGACCAGGTCCGGCTGATCGAGGACGGTCCCGGCATCGCCCGCGGCAGCGACGGCAAGCCGCTCATCTCGCCCGAGCTCTATCTCGTGGTCGACGGGGTCAAGCGCACGACCAAGACCAAGGCCAACCTGCCGTTGCGCGGCATCGGCGAGCAGGGCGCCGCGCTGCGCAAGAATGTCGCCGTCACAGCGGGGCGCATGTTCGCGCGCGGCAGCAACGAGATCGTCGTCGGCAAGGCGCTGCTGCGCGAGTTCGAAGGTCTCGAGCTCGGCAGCCCGGTCTCGTTCGGCACCACGCGCTGGACCGTGGTCGGCGTGTTCGAATCGGACGGCAGCGTGTTCGAGTCGGAGATCTGGGCGGACCTGCCGGTGGTGCAGAGCCTGTTCAACCGCAACAACTACTTCCAGACCGTGCGCGCGCGGCTGACCGGGCCGGCGGCCCTCGCCGAGCTCAAGGCCTACAGCGACAACGACCCGCGGCTGAAGCTCGAGGTCAAATCGGAGGCGGCCTACTTCGCCGAGCAGGCGTCGCAGACTTCCGACCTGATCCAGAAGCTCGGCTGGCCGCTCGCCATCGCGATGGCGTTCGGGGCGCTCGCTGGCGCGCTCAACACCATGTACTCGTCGGTCGCGGCACGGGCGACCGAGATCGCGACGTTGCGGGCGATCGGCTTCGGCGGCTTCCCGGCCTTCGTCGGAACGCTGGTCGAGTCGCTGTCGCTCGCGGCGATCGGCGGGCTCATCGGCGCGCTCGCGACCTACCTGATCTTCGACGGCGTCACCGCATCGACGCTCGGCGGCAACTTCACGCAGGTGGTGTTCGACTTCAAGCTCAGCCCGGCACTGATCGGCGAGGGCGTCGCGCTCGCGCTGGTGGTCGGGCTGATCGGCGGCCTGTTTCCGGCGCTGCGCGCCGCTCGGCTGCCGATCGTGGCGGGCCTCTACGCGAGCTGACCGCAGCCGCGACATCTGGCCGCAAAAAGCCTTTTTCCGCGCCAGAATGTGGATATGGCGCACTCCTTCAGGAACAGCCTCCCGCCGACGTTGGCGGCCGAGTTGGAGCAGAGGTTTTTCTGGTGGGAGCCGGTTGGTCCGCGGCGGCGCTCGGATGGGAGGATCCTTGCACAGGCCATGGACCTGGCGCCGTTTGACACGGTCCTGCATCTGGAGCGCGAGCTCGGTCCCGATTTTCTCGCTGACGTCATGATGGCGGCCGAACCAGGCTGGATCAGCGCGCGGTCCTGGGAGTTTTGGCGCGGACGCCTGGCGCGCGCGACCGGGCGGACTTTACCTGAGGAGCCGCCGCGCAGATCGTTCAATATCGGCGCGTCCTGACCGGTCGCATTCAGTGCGTGGGACTTTTCGCGTGAAACGCGCGCCGTATCTGCCGGGCCTTAAGTGTTGCCGCCCTTGGTAAAGAGCAGCGCCTGCACGGTCGCCGGAAAGCCTCGCAGCAGATTGTCGACGCTGATCTCGATGAACGAATTCAAATCGATTTGCGGCTCGATCCGGTGGACCTCACGCCTGACACCGTAGTTGAAGATACCCCCGTGAAAATTCCAGTAGGCTTCGGTCTCGGCCGCGGTGATCGGCGCTTCATCCGGCCCGGGCAGACCCTGGGCTTGCCTGATCTCCACGCATATTTTTCGCACCAGCTTTTCCTCGAAGAACGTCATCCACCATTGGTCGATCTCGCAGCCGCGCAGTGCTGCAAACATGCAGATGCGGATCCAGTCGGGCGTGAAGATGATCTCGGTATAATGGAGATAGAAGTTGATCAGCCGCTGGCGCAGCGGGAGGCTGCGATCAGAAATCTGGTCCTCCCATTCGTTCCGCCAGCGGTCGAGAAACACGCTCTTGTAGACCTCGCGCAGGAGGTCGCTCTTCTTCGGGAAGAAATAGTAGATCAGCGGCTGCGTCACGCCGAGCCGCTTCGCCAGCGACCGCGTGCCCCCGTCGAAGCCGACCTCGGAAAAAAAGGTCACAGCGCCATCGATGATCTGCTGCCGGCGCTCTTCCGGTGACTGGCGGGGGGCGCGCGGCTTCCGCTTCCGCTGTGCATCCTTCTTGGCGCGCGATGCCGGTCGCTTTTGGCGTCTTGCGGGCAGGGCAACCTCCGTGATCCGACAGTCCCATACGGCAACTGGCTGAGCGTGGCAACTTGCCGGCGCAAGCCGCGGCAGGAGATCGTAAACGGCGGATTTGGGCTCCTTTCAGCTCCGTTCCGCTTGACATTGATCGATCGAACAATAGCATTCTCCACCAGAAAACATCCGGGGCGAGCACCCATGGAAAAGCGCCTGGCCGGCAAGACGGCCATTGTCACCGGCGGAGCGGGTGGTATCGGTTCGGCGACCGCGCAGCTGTTCTGCGAGCACGGCGCGCGGGTCGCGGTCGTCGACAGTGACGCCGGTGCTTGCGAGGCCGCGGTCGGGCGCATCCGCGACAGTGTTCCGAACACCGAGCTGCTTGCGTTGCAGGCCGACGTGTCTCGCGAAACCGACGCGATCGCCGCGGTCGACCGCGTCACCAGGACGTGGGGCGATGTGCATGTGCTCGTGAATAATGCCGGCATTCGCGAATATCTTTCGCTGGCCGAGGCAACGCCCGAGTCCTGGGAACGGATCATCGGCGTCAACCTTCTCGGCGCCGCCTATTTCTCGAAGGCCGCTCTGCCGAGCATGCGGCGCTCCGGCCGCGCGAGCATTATCAATATCTCGTCCACATACGGCGTCGATGGCCGCGCCGGCATGGGGCAATACGATTGCACCAAAGCCGCCTTGCTCTCGTTCACCCGGACGCTCGCCTTCGAGGAGGCGGCGCACGGCATCCGCGTCAATTCGATTTGTCCGGGATACATCGTCACGCCGTTCCACCTGCGGCGATTTCAAACAACCGAAACCGAGCTGAAAAGCAGGGACATCGAATATTGCCTGATGCGGCGCTGGGCCGACCCGAGCGAGATCGCCTATCCGATTCTGTGGCTCGCCTCCGACGAGGCGTCCTACATGACCGCGACGGAACTGATGGTGGACGGCGGGCGCCCGGTCGTCTGACCCGATTCGGAGTCTTGACGTCATGACGGAGCGGCGGCCTCATGCGATCGTCACCGGCGGCGGCAATGGTATCGGCGCCGCGCTCGTTGCAACGCTCGCCCGCGAGAACTGGCGCGTGGCGGTCGTCGACCATGATGGCGACGCCGCTCGACATGTTGCGCGCGCCGCGGGCGCCGACCACATCAGCGTTGCGGCGGACGTGTCCGATGAAGCGGCCGTTGTTGCGGCATTCGCGTCGATCGGCGAGGCGTTTGGGCACGTGGACGGACTTGCGACCTGTGCCGGCATCATCGATACGACGCCGTTCATCGAGACGACCGCGGCGACGTTTCGTCGTCTGCACGATGTGAACGTGATCGGCACGTTTCTCTGCATCCGCGAGGCGGTTCGCCTCATGCCGCACGGCTCGGCGATCTGCACAATGTCGAGCGTCGCCGGCCTGCGGGGCGGCGGCATCGTCGGGACTGCCGCGTACTCGGCCACAAAAGGAGCCCTGCTGGCGCTGACGAAGACGGCGGCGCGGGCATTGTCGGAGCGGCAAATTCGCGTCAACTGCGTTGCTCCCGGCCCGACGCTGACGTCGATGCTCAGCCCGCATTTTTCCGAAGCCAACCAGCGTCGTATCGAAGCGATGATTCCGCTGGGCCGCGTCGGCACCGCGCAAGACGTCGCCGAAGCGGCCGCCTGGCTATTGTCGCCGCGCGCGGCCTATGTCGACGGCGCCACGCTCGTCGTCGATGGCGGGATGGTGATGTCATGATCGGGCGACGGCGCGTCACGCCCGCCTCGCCTGACCGCATCACCCCGACGCTATTTTTTGCCGAAGTCCTCACGGTAACAGCCGCGTTCGATCTCATCCATCAGCACCGGTGCCGACGGCGACCATCCCAGCATCTTGCGGGCCTTGAGCGCGCTCACGCGGCTGTTCGAACCATAGCTCGTGATCGCGCTGGCACCCCATTCGCGGACGGCTTGCTCGACCGGCCAATTCTCGGTCTGCGCGCCGAGCCCCAGGATGACGCCGATCGCCGACGCCATCGCCTTCCAGGACGCTTCGCCGTTCTCCGCATAGAACAACGTGCCCGCCGGCGCCTGCTCGAGAGCCAGCAGGTAGAGGTCGACCACATCATCGATATGGACATGCGACCAGACGTTGAGCCCGCGGCCGACATGACGGGCGACGCCGGATTTCTGCGCAAGCTCGATCAGGTGCGGCAACTGCATGCTGTGGGGATTCAATCCGTGGCCGCGTCCATAGATCAGGGTCGGCCGGATCACGATGCTGCGAACCTTGCGCCGGGCCGCCATCAGCACGCTGTTGTCGATGGCAACCCGCAGCATCCGCTCGGGGAGGGGCTCGAACGGACTGTCCTCATTGAACACGATGTCGCTGTATTCGCCGGCGGCGCGATCGGCAACGACGCTCGAGCCGCTGGTGTGAACCAGCGGCTTGCTGGATCCCTCAAGCGCATCGATCAGCGCATTGGCGACGAACGAGTCGTCGGAATTCGCAGCATTGACGACGCCGTCCGCATGCTGCGCCGCGGCCTTGATCGCGCCGAAGTCGGCGAGGGTTCCGAGCACAGGTTCGATGCCCAAGGACTTGAGCCGCGCAGCCTTGTCCTGCGAGCGGACGAGACCGAGCACGTGGTGTCCGGTGGCAACGAGTTTCATCGCGAGCGACCCGCCGATATATCCCGTTGCGCCGGTCACGAAGACTTTCACGCGGCACCTCCCACTCTGCAGGCCGGACATATTGATCTATCGAACAAGTTTTGCAAGGGCAAGAAGTCGGCATATGGCAGGCCTTTTTGTTTGACCACTGATCACAAGATAAGTAAAAATCAAACGGCGAAATGACCGGTCGACAGAGCCGCCGACGCCGGCCGACAACAACAACAGCGGCGCAGGGAGGGTTCCATGGCTCGCATGACGCGCCGCCGCTTCGTCGCCGCAGCGGGAGCAAGTTCTGTCTTTGCGGTCAACGTCATATCGTCGCGCGCTCGCGGCGCCGAATTCGTTCTCAAATACGCAAATCAGCAGCCCGTCACCAATCCGATCAACATCCGCGCCAAGGAGGCGATCGAGAAGATCCGGCAGGAGACCAACGGCCGGGTCGAGATCCAGATTTTTCCGAACAACCAGCTGGGCAGCGACACCGACATGATCTCGCAGTTGCGCACTGGCGCAATCGATTTCATGACGGAAACGGGCGCATTAATGGAGAACCTCGTTCCGACCGCATCGATCAACGGTGTCGGCTTCGCTTTTCCGGATTACCCGACGGTGTGGAAGGCCATGGACGGAGAGCTCGGATCTCACGTCCGCGCGGCGTTCGCCAAAGCCAATCTGCACTGCTTCGAGCGGATCTGGGACAACGGGTTCCGGCAGACCACCACCAGCACCAGGCCGATCAACACACCCGCAGACTTCAAAGGCTTCAAGATCCGCGTGCCGGTGAGCCCGATCCAGGTGTCGCTGTTCCGCGGTCTCGGGGCGTCGCCGACGAGCCTTCCGATCAAGGAAGTGTACTCGGCGCTGCAGACGCATCTGGCTGATGGGCAGGAGAACGCGCTTGTGCTCATCGAGGTCTTCAAGTTCTACGAGGTGCAGAAATATTGCTCGATGACCAGCCACATGTGGGATGGGTTCTGGATGCTCGCGAGCGGCAAGAGCTGGAACCGCATACCGAAGGACCTGCAGGACATTGTCGCGCGAAATTGGAACGAAGCGGCCCTGAAGCAGCGTGACGACAGCGAGAAGCTCGACAAGTCGCTCCAGACGACGCTGGAAGGGAAGGGCATGATCTTCAACAAGCCTGATCTCGATCCATTCCGCGCGATGCTGCGTGCCTCCGGCTTCTACAAGGAATGGCGCGAGAAGTTCGGCGACGACGCCTGGCAATTGCTCGAGAAATACACCGGCAAGCTCGCCTGATCCCGATGGCCGTGTCGGGCGAGATCGTCGACGCTGTGTCGCCCGCGGCCGGTTCCGGCAGTCTTGCGTCGGCGTCGCCGCGCCGCGGGCGGATCGAAACCATCCTGGCCTGGATCACCGAAGTTCCAGCGGCGATCTTCGTCGTCCTCGAAATCATCGTGATGTTCACCGGGGTCGTCGCCCGGTACGTGTTCAATCAACCGTTGATCTGGTCGGACGAGCTGGCCGCCATCCTCTTCATCTGGCTTTCGATGTTCGGTGCCGTCATTGCGTTGCAGCGCGGCGAGCACATGCGGCTGACGACCGTCCTGCTGATGGTGCCGCCGAAATGGCGCAGCTGGCTGGAGACGGTGGTCTTCATCAACATTCTCGTCTTTCTCGTCGCCGTCGTTTCCCCGACCTACGAATATCTGATCGATCAATGGGCGATCATCACATCGGCTTTGCGCATCCATGATACGTTCCGGGTCGCGGCGATCGCGGTCGGTGTCGTCCTCATGTCGACGGTGGCGCTGATCCGGTTGTGCGAGCGCTCCTCGCTTGGCCAGGTGCTGGGTGCCTTGGCGATCGTCGCGCTGGTGGCCACGGCGCTGTGGTCGGCTCGGCCGGCCCTGCTCGCAATGGGGAATTTCAATCTGATCGTCTTCTTTGTCGGTCTCGTCACGATCTGTGTCGCGATCGGCACGCCGATCGCGTTCAGCTTCGGCATTGCGACATTGGCCTATCTGTCGCTGGCGACGACCGCGCCGCTCACCATCATCGTCAGCCGCATGGATGAGGGAATGTCGGAATTGATCCTTCTGTCGATCCCGCTGTTCGTCGTTCTCGGGCTGTTGACGGAGATGATGGGCCTCGCGCGCGCCCTGATCGGCTTCATGGCGTCTCTGCTGGGCCATGTCAGGGGGGGCCTTTCCTATGTGCTGATCGGCGGAATGTTCCTGGTATCGGGCATCTCCGGCTCGAAGACGGCGGACATGGCGGCCGTTGCGCCCGTGTTGTTCCCGGAAATGAAGCGTCGTGGCTCCGAGCCCGGCGAGCTCGTTGCATTGCTCTCGGCGACCGGAGCGATGTCGGAGACGATCCCGCCGAGCTTCGTGCTGATCACCATGGGATCGGTCACCGGGATCTCCATCGCCGCCCTGTTCACGGGCGGACTCATTCCGGCGGCAGTCGCTACGCTCGCGCTTGTCATAATGGTCTATGTTCGCTCGCGCGGCGAGGCGCGTGCAACGGCCCGCGCGCCGTTCAAGACAATCGCTCGCGCGTTTATTGTCGCGCTGCCTGCGTTGGCGCTGCCATTCATTATTCGTGCGACCGTGGTCGAAGGCGTCGCGACCGCGACCGAAGTGTCGTCGGTCGGCGTCGTGTATACGCTGGTGGTCGGCTACGTCGTCTATCGCAGCTTCGATCCGCGCCGCGTCTTCCCCATGTTGATTGCCACGGCGTCGCTGTCGGGTGCGATCCTGCTCATCATCGGCATGGCGACAGCGATGGCCTGGGCGCTGACCCAGTCCGGCTTTTCACAACAGCTTGCCGACGCGATGGCGGCCGTTCCGGGTGGGCGCCTCGGCTTCCTCGCGGTGTCGATCGTCGCGTTTGCGGTGCTGGGCGCGGTGCTGGAGGGGATCCCCGCCGTCGTGCTGTTCGGCCCGCTGCTGTTTCCGGCGGCGCGGGCCCTTGGTATCCACGATGTGCATTACGCGGTCGTGGTCATTCTGGCGATGGGCCTCGGACTGTTTGCCCCGCCGTTTGGCATCGGCTTCTATTCGGCATGCGCGATCGGCGGCGTCTCGCCGGACGAGGCTACCTGGCGCGTTTGGCCCTACCTCGGGATGCTGCTGGTCGCGGTCGTCATCTGCGCCGTGTTTCCGTGGCTTTCGATCGGACTGCTTCCATGACGGCCCTGGCGCATCCTGCGACAGGCAGCTTCAGAAATTCGCCGCAAGCTTCGGCGACAGATCCGGTGACTTGACCGCGGAGCCTTTCGGCAGCTCGAACATGCCCTCGGGCAGCGTATCGAAGAACGCCAGCACCTCGGCGGTCTTCACCACGTCGGCGTATTTGGCGTTCATGTCGCACAGGTTGATCGCATGGCTCGCCTGCGAGCGGTCGAAGCAGCCTTCCTCGGCGAGGGCGACGCGATAGTTGAGGCTGAACGCGTCGAGCACGGTCGCCCGCACGCAGCCCGACGTGGTCGTGCCGGTGATGATGACGCTGTCGCAGCCGAGCAGCGTGAGGTAGCTCGCCATGTTGGTGCCGAAGAAGCCGGATGGCTTCTGCTTGTAGATGACGATGTCCTGCGGCGACGGCGCGATCGGCGCGGCGATCTCGTTGCCGTCGAGATTGGTCACCACCGTGCGCTTGTCCTCGTTGCCGCGCGAGTTCTTCCACAGCCACGAGCCGCTGTCCCAGTTGTCGTCGCGCCGCACGCCGGTCGTGTACATGACCGGAAGGCCCTTGGCGTGACACTTGTCGATCAGCGACTTGATATAGGGCAGTGCGACCCAGGCGTCCTCGCCGCAGGAATTGCGCCACTTCTTGATCGACTGAAGAATCGGCTCCGGCTTCTCGCCACAGAACGCCCAGTTGACGTCGATCACGAGCAGCGCCGGGCGTTTGCCGAAGCCGCCGCGCGTGCCATAGCCCGACGTTGCGAACACCGCCTTGTCGCGTTCGGTGAGGAACTGGTTCCAGATCGGCTCTGACATGATCTTGCTCTCTCGCTCGGCTGGTCGGGTGATGCAGTGTAGTCGTGTTACAAGCTGCTGCGAATGCTCTCGATGAAGCTCATGTCGATGATCTCGTCATAGCTGACGTCGCTTTTCAGGATACCGGCCTCGCGCACGACCGTGCTGCCGGTGGTCCAGGCGGCGCGGCTGATCAGGCCGTCCTTGCTCCACAGCTCGTCCTTGAAGCTGCGGTCGAGCGTGGCCTTGAGGTCGTCGAGCGCCATGGTCGGGAACTGCTTCTTGGCGATCTCGGCTGCCGCGTCGGGCTTGGCGTAGGTGAACTTCAGGCCCCTGGCCATCGCGCGCACGAAGCCGCGCACCAGGTCGGGATCCTTCTGGATCGAGTCGAGCCGGATGTTGAGCGTGGAGTAAGCGTAGGGGCCGAGCTCCTTCGGCACGTTGTAGAACGGCTCGCTCCAGAGGCCCTGGCGGATGCCTTGCGTGATCATCGGCTCGGTCGAGACGCCGATCTGCGCCTGTCCGCCCTTGATCGCCGCCGGCACGGCCGAGTTCGGCACCTCGACCAGGGTGACGTCGCGTTTGGCGTCGAGCTTCCATTTGCCGAGCAGATAGCGGGTGATCGAGTTGGGCGTGCCGCCGAATGGACCCAGGGCGATGGTCTTGCCCTTGAAATAGCTGGTCCAGTCGGTCCCGGTCGGATCCTGCCCCTTGGCGGCGCAGAAATAGATGTTGCCGCGGTCGACGCAGTGGACCACCGCGCGCAGCTCCGCGCCCTTGGCCTTGGCGAAGGCGTTGTGCTCGGGACCGCCGATGAAGGCGAAGGCCTGGCCGGACAGCACCGCATTGGTATGGCCGCTGCCGCTCTCGATGGTCAAAATCTTCACGGTGATGTCGGACTCTGCGAAGTAGTTCTCCGCCATGGCGACATAGAGCGGCAGGTAGCCGGTGCTGTGCACCGGCTCGGCGACGATGATCTCACGGGCGGCCGCACGGGCGACGAACGGGGCAGCCGTGGCTGCAAGGCTCAGCGACGCGGTGGAACTGAGAAATTGGCGCCTGTTCATGCCTTGCTCCTGTAGTCGGGGTGTGAGTGACGAAATCTACTGGTGGACGCCTTTGCGCAGCACGCGCTCGAGCCACGACACTGCCACGTACATGACGACGGCGAGGGTAGAGAGCACCAGCACCGCGACCCAGACGAGGGCGATGTCATATGTCTGCCCGGCATAGAGGATGGCGCGGCCGAGCCCGTGCTGCGAGGCGATGAACTCGCCGACAATGGCGCCGGTCAGCGCGAGGCCGATGTTGACCCGCAGCACCGAGATGATCCACGGCAGGCAGAACGGCACGACCAGCTTGCGGAACACCTGCCAGCGCGACGCGCCGAGCGAGTAGAACAAGCGCTCGCTGTCGCGGTCGAGCGCCTTGACGCCCGCATAAGTGGTCAGCGTCGACACGACGAGGGTGAGCGCGGACGCGATCGCCACCTTCGAGGCGAGGCCGAGCCCGAATACCAGGATGATCAGCGGCGCGAGTGCGAGCTTCGGCAGCGACTCGAAGCAGATGATGTAGGGCTGGACGATGGCGGCGTAGTTCTTCGACCACCAGAACGACAGCCCGAGCAGCGATCCGGTAATGGTGCCGATCAGGAAGCCGAAGATGGTCGAGCGGAACGTGAAGGCGATGTCGGTGAAGGCGTCGCCGGCGGTGAAGAAGATGACCAGCGTCTTCAGGATGGCGCTCGGCTGCGACCAGAAGAACGCGTTGATGATGCCGAGCCGCGCGGCGATCTCCCAGCCGCCGATCACGATGACCAGGATGCCGATCTGCGCGGCGAAGATGGCCCAGGCCGGCCAGTCCCTTTGCACGGGGAGCCGGCGAACCGGCCGGGCAGGGGGACGCTCCGCTTGCGCCGTCCCGGGTTTGGCGAGCAGACCGGCGACAGGGCCCAGCGCGTCAGTATTTTGAATGGTCATCGCGTCCTCTCGATCCTCAGGCTGCGGCGTCGAGCGGCGCCGGGCTTGCGCGCAACAACGCGAGGCAGCGTTCCTTGATGGCGATGAACTCGCCCGACAGCGCGCTGGTGCGCAGCCGCGGCCGGCTGAGCGGGACCGGGATCGTCTCGACGATGCGGCCGGGCCGCGTCGCCATCACGTGGATCTCGTCGGACAGATAGATCGCCTCGTCGACGTCGTGGGTGACGAACACCACGGTCTTCTGCACGTCGCTCCAGAGCTGGAGGAGCCATTCCTGCATCTGCAGCTTGGTTTGCGCGTCGAGCGCGCCGAACGGCTCGTCGAGCAGGATCACGTCGGTGTCGAACAGCAGCGTACGCAGCAGCGCCGCGCGCTGCCGCATGCCACCGGACAGTGCATTGGGATAGAGATGCTCGAAACCGGACAGGCCATAGCGGCGCAGCAGCGGCAACGCACGCTCGCGCGCCTCGGCGAGCGGCACGCCCTGGATCTCCATGCCGAGGATGGTGTTGTCGAGCACCGTGCGCCACGGCAGCAGCAGGTCCTTCTGCAGCATGTAGCCGACGCGGCCGATGGTGCCGGTCGCATCGACACCGTCGATCAAGACGCGGCCGCCGCTCGGCTCCTGCAGGCCGGCGATGATGTTGAACAGCGTGCTCTTACCGCAGCCGGACGGGCCGATCAGGCTGACGAAGCGTCCCTGCGGGATCGACAGCGTCACCGGTGCGAGCGCCTCGAAGGCGCCGCCGGGCGTGCGGAACGTCATGCTGACGGCGTCGATCTGAAGCTTCGGAGGCAAAGACATCCTGTGCTCCGTCGGTGATGGCGTGGCGCGTGACTGCTCCCGCGCACGATCTCCGCAAGGACTGTGCCAGTACCAAAAACTTAACAATTTCCGTGCGGTCATCCCAATGACCGAACGGAGGTGCCACCCGACGATCACGTGCTGCATATTTTTTCGGCGCCGCGCGCGGCATCACCGCGGCGTCGTCGTGAAAAACGCTTGCGCGTGAAGGCTGTTTCAAATTGTACGACAGGATTTCACGCGCGTCTGCTCAAACAATACGCCTGATCAATGATTGACCAGCGTGGAATACCACCGGCATACTTTCGCGATGACAGTGCTGGAATTGGGACACCCTGCCTCAGGACGCGGCGCGCCGGCCTTCGCGCGGCGCGAGGGTGACGGTCTGGCTCAACCGATCGAGCAGGAAGTCGACCTCGGCGGCAGTCTCGCGCGACACGCGGGTGCCGGGCTTGCGCTGCAGGTCGCTGGCGATGACGCCGCGCTTCTTGAGGACATATTTGCGCACCGCGAGACCGGCCCCCGGCTGCTGCTCGTAACGCACCAGCGGCAGATGCGTGTCGAACAGGTCATGCGCCTCGTTGCGGCGCCCGGCCGTCATCAGCCGGCACACCTCGACCAGCATCTCGGGGAATGCGTAACCGGTCATTGCGCCGTCGGCGCCGCGTTCGAGCTCGAACGGCAGAAACAGGCCGCCATTGCCGACCAGGATGCTGACGCGCCGCATGCCGTTCTTTTCGCGGGCGCGCACCGTGGTGAGCTTGTCGAGGCCGGGCCAATCCTCGTGCTTGAGCATGACGCAGCTCGGACAAGTCGCGATCACGCGCTCGATCGCGCCGACCGGGATGTGCAGGCCGTTGGCGAGCGGGAAATCCTGCAACACGAACGGTGTGTCGGCGCCGATCATCTCGGCGCAGGTCTGAAAGTAGCTGACGATGCCGTCGTCACCCCTGAGGCCGCCGGGCGGAGCGATCATGACGCCGGCGGCGCCGAGATCCATCACCGCCTTGCTGAGCGCCGCCATCGGCGCGAAGCCCGGCGCGGACACGCCGACCACCACCGGAAGCTTTCCGGCGCGCGCGATCACGCGGCGCGCGAAGGCGATCGCTTCGTCATGCGCGAGCTTCGGCGCTTCGCCCATCATGCCGAGGATGGTGATGCCGTCGACCCCGCAGCCGGCATAGAAATCGATCAGCCGGTCGGTGCCGTCGAGATCGAGCCCGCCGCGATCATCGAATGGCGTGACCGAGATGATGAAGACGCCTCGCGCAGTTTCGTTCAACATCGACGCAAGCTCCTCTAACCTTTCTCGACACGATAGCGCATATCCCGGAAAAACAAGAGGACCCAGCCATGGTTCGCTTTCTTGCAGTGACATTCGCCGCCGCGCTCGCGGCAACGACGGCCGCGCGCGGCGAGGACGCGCCGCTCAGGACCGGCGTTGACGGCACCTTCGCCCCGCATGCCATGCCCAATCTCTCGGGCGGCATCCAGGGTTTCAACGTCGATCTCGCCAATGAGATCGCCAAGCGGCTCGGCCGCAAGATCACGATCGACGCGACGCAATTCTCGGGTCTGCTGCCGGGCCTGCAGGCCGGCACCTACGATTTCATCGCGGCGCCGGTCACCGTGAACAGGGAGCGGGCCGAGAACCTGCTGTTCACCGAGGGCTATCTCAACACCGACTTCCAGTTCGTGGTGAAGAAGGACACGCCCGACATCGCCAAGCTCGAGGAGCTCAAGGGCAAGGTTGTCGCCGTCAACAAGGGCTCGGCCTACGACTCCTGGGCGCGCGACCTCGCCGAGAAGATCGGCTGGACGGTCGAATCCTTCGGCACCAACACCGACGCGGTTCAGGCGGTCATCACGGGCCGCGCCTATGCCAATGTGGCGGGCAATACCGCCGCGGCGTGGGCGGCCAAGAACAATCCGGCGATCAGGCTCAGCTATCTGCATTCGACCGGCCTCGTCTGGGCCACACCGGTGCGCAAGGACAATACCGAGATGCGCAAGAAGCTCGAGAACGCCATCGAATGCATGAAGAAGGACGGCACGCTCGCGGCGATGCACGAGAAGTGGTTCGGCACCAAGCCGGCGCCGGGTTCGGCGGCGGCCACGATCTTCCCGGGCTATGGCGTGCCCGACATGCCGGGCTACGATCCGACCGAGCACACGCCGTCCTGTTCGTAAAGGGCGGCAAGGGGGCAAAGTCCGCCTGGGGGCTTCGGTGGAGAGTACGATGTCGGCGCGCCGGAACGCGATTCTCGACGTGCGCGGCCTGCGCAAGTCGTTCGGCGCGTCGGAGGTCCTCAGGGGCATCGATCTCGCCGTCGAGCCGCAGGAGCTGATCTTCGTCATCGGTCCGTCCGGCTCGGGCAAGAGCACGTTCCTGCGCTGCCTCAACCGGCTGGAGGAGCCGAGCGACGGCTCGATCCTCATCGACGGCGTCGATCTGCTGCATCCCAAGACCGACATCAACGCCATGCGCCGGCGCATCGGCATGGTGTTCCAGGCGTTCAATCTCTATCCGCACATGACCGCACTCGGGAATGTCGCGCTCGCCCTGCGCAAGGTGATCCGGCACAAGAACGGCGAGGCGGAGGCGAGGGCGCTCGCGGCGCTCGAACGTGTTGGCCTCAAGGACAAGGCGCGCGCTTACCCGAACGAGCTGTCCGGCGGCCAGCAGCAGCGCGTCGCCATTGCGCGGGCGATCGCGCTCGAGCCGCGCATCATGCTGTTCGATGAGCCGACCTCGGCGCTCGACCCGGAGCTCGCCGGCAGCGTGCTCGCCGTGATGCGCGACCTGCAGGCCTCCGGCATGACCATGGTGGTGGTGAGCCATGAAATGCGCTTCGCGCGCGATGCCGCCCATCGCGTCGTGTTCATGGACGGCGGCGTCATCGTCGACCAGGGACCGCCGGCCAAGATCTTCGGTGGTGACGCGAGCCCGCGCGCGCGCGCCTTCCTGGCCGAGATCACGCGCTGAGAACGAGCGATGGACGGGGGCTCACTGTTCGTCGAGACGTTTTTCAAGCGCGACGTCATCGCGCGCTATCTGCCGGACATCCTCAAGGGCATGCTGGTGACGGTGGAGATCGCCGCTGCCGTGGTGGTCACCGGCATCCTGCTCGGGCTCGTGCTCGCCTTGGTGCGCAGCTATCGCGTGCGTCCGATCAGCGCCCTGATCGTGGTCTTCGCCGACATCGCGCGGGCGTTGCCGCCGCTGGTTCTGGTGCTGCTCGTTTATTTCGGTCTGCCCAATGTCGGCATCAACCTGTCGAGCTTCGCCGTGCTCTGGCTGGTGCTTTCCCTGGTGCTCGCCGCCTTCGCCGAGGAGATCTTCTGGGCCGGCATCCTGTCGGTGCGCCAGGGGCAATGGGAGGCGGCACGCTCGACCGGGCTCACCTACGGCCAGGCGCTGCTCTACGTGATCCTGCCGCAGGCGGTGCGGCTGACCGTTCCGCCGCTGACCAACCGCACCATCGCCATCACCAAGAACACCGCGCTCGGCACCGTGATCGGCGTGCCGGAGATCCTCAACCAGGCGACCACGGCCCAGAGCTTCTCCGGCAACGCCACACCGCTGATGATGGGCGCGATCGCCTACCTGGTCCTGTTCGTGCCGGTGGTGATCGTCGGGCGCTGGATCGAGACCCGGTTCGCCTGGAGGCGCGCCTGATGGACGCGATCCTGCAGCAATTCTTCAATCTCGACATCATGAGCCAGGCGGCGCCGCTGATCCTGCGCGGGCTCGGCATGACGCTGCTCGTGTGTCTCGCGGTGGTGCCGCTCGGCCTGATCGGCGGGCTTTTGGTCGCGCTGGCGGGGAGGGCGCGGCAGCGATGGCTGCGAGTCGTCGTCGCCGCGTTGATCGATATCTTCCGTGCCGTCCCGCCGCTGGTGCTCCTCATCTTCGTGCATGCGGGCCTGCCTTTCGCGGGAATCCGCCTGTCGCCGTTTGCGTCGGTGTGCATAGCGTTCTTTCTCAACACCTCGGCCTATTACGGCGAGATCTATCGCGCGGGGTTCGACAGTGTCGGCCATGGCCAATGGGAAGCCGCGCGCTCGACCGGGCTCACCGGCCTCCAGGCGATGATCTACGTCATCATTCCCCAGGCCGTGCGCAACGTGTTGCCCGATCTCGTCTCGAACACCGTCGAGGTGGTGAAGCTGACCTCGCTCGCCAGCGTGGTCGCGCTGCCGGAAATGCTGTATTCCGCCGACATGGCGCGCTCGCTCACCTACAATTCGTCGCCGATCGTTCTCGCTGCTGCCGTCTATCTCGTGCTGTTGTGGCCGGTCGTCCGGCTGATCAGCCGGCTCGAGCACCGCCTCGGCGGATGACGTCTACCAGAAAGGAGTCCCCATGCGTGAGATCAAGGTCGCGGCCGCTCAGCTCGGTCCCATTCAGAAGGCGGAGACGCGTCAGGCCGTGGTCGCCCGCATGCTCGACCTCATGCGCCAGGCAAAGGCCGAGGGCTGCGATCTGATCGTCTATCCGGAGCTGGCGCTGACCACGTTCTTCCCGCGCTGGTACCACGAGGACCGATCCGAGGCCGATATCTGGTTCGAGCGCGACATGCCGAGCCCGGCGACGCAGCCCCTGTTCGATAAGGCCAAGGAGTTCGGCATGGCGATGAGCTTCGGCTATGCAGAGCTCACATCGGACGGACACCACTTCAACACGTCGATCATCGTCGACAAGGCCGGGAAGGTCGTCGGCAAGTACCGCAAGATCCATCTGCCGGGGCATGCGGACTATGATTCGAAGCGGGCGTTCCAGCATCTCGAGAAGCGCTACTTCGAGCCCGGCGATCTCGGCTTCCCGGTCTGGCGCACGCTCGGCGGCATTTTCGGCATGTGCATCTGCAATGACCGGCGCTGGCCGGAGACGTACCGCGTTATGGGCTTGCAGGGCGTCGAGATGGTCGTGCTCGGCTTCAACACGCCGTCGGTCAACTCGGAGAAGGCGGCGGAGGGACCTGCCAAGCGCATGTTCCACCACAAGCTCTCGCTCCAGGCCGGCGCCTATCAGAACTCGACCTGGGTGGTCGCGGTCGCCAAGGCCGGCAGCGAGGACGGCCATCACCTCATGGGCGGCACCATGATCGTCCATCCGGACGGCGAGGTCGTCGCCGAGTCCAAGACCGAGGACGACGAGCTGATCATCCACGTGTGCGATCTCGATGCGACAGCGTTCGGCAAGCAGACGATCTTCAATTTCGTGCAGCACCGTCGCATCGAGCATTATGGGCGGATCACCGCGCAGACCGGCGTGACCTTGCCGCCGGAGGCGTAACCATGTCCGCCCGTCTCGATTTCGATCTCTCGAAGCTGAAGCCGCAAGAGCGCTACAAGCTGCTGATCGGCCTGGTCGTGCCACGTCCGATCGCGCTGGTTACCACGGTCTCCAAGGCGGGCGTGGTCAATACCGCGCCGTTCTCGTTCTTCAACATGTTCTCGGAAGATCCGCCGCTCGTGGTCATCGGCGTCGATGCGCGCGACGACGGATCGATGAAGGACTCCGCGCGGAACGCGCGCGACACCGGCATGTTCGTGGTCAACCTGGTCGACGAGCCGCTGGCGGTCGCCATGAATGACTGCGCGGTCGATTTCCCGCCGGACGTCAGCGAGACGGGGACGCTCGGCCTGCCGACGGAGCCGGGCATCCACGTGCCGGTGCCGCATCTCGCCGACGCCCCGGCGGCGCTCGAGTGCCGCAAGATGATGATGATCAATATCGGGCCGAACCGCGAGCTGCTGATCGGCGAGGTGCTCGGCGTCCGGGCGCGCGGCGGGATCGTCGATCCGGCAACCTTGCGCATCGACTTCGATGCCTACAAGCCGGTCGGCCGTCTCGCCGGCTCGCTCTATGCCCGGCAGCACGACCGGTTCGCGCTGAAGCGGCAGAGTTTCGAGGAATGGAAGCGCGGTAACGGAGGAGGCTAGCGCATGTCCCGGAAAAGTGGTCACCGGTTTTCCGAGAAGGACATGCGCACTTTAAGTTTGATCTATCTGTACCGTGCCGACCGCCATCGCGACCGCCGCCTGGACCGGATCGATGACGGGTACGCCGAGCGCCTCCTGCAGCGGCCGTCGATGGCGCGCCATGCCGGCACATCCCATGACAACGACGTCGGCGCCATCCTTCTGCACGAGCTCGCGCCCGACCTCGGTCATGCGCGCCAAGGTGCCGTCGCCCGACGCGCTTTCGGCGACGCTCATCTCCAGCGGGCGCTCGCCCGCGAGGCGGTCGACCAGACCCATCTGGCGCAGATAGCGCATGTGGCGGCGGATCGATTTTGCGGCGATGGCGATCACGCCGAAGCGGTCGCCGCGGCTGAGCGCCGTGAGTACCGCGCATTCCGCGATGCCGAGCACCGGCCGGCGCGTGCCTTCGCGGCAGACCTGCAGGCCCGGGTCGCTGTAGCAGGCGATGACGAAGGCGTCGGCGGCGTTGTCCGCCTCGACCATGCGCCGCAACGGCAGCACCACCTGCTCGACGTCCATCTGGCTTTCGATGCCGAACGGACCTTCCGCCAGCGTCGCGCAGCGGATGGTCGGGCCGTCGGCGAAACGCAGCGGCGCCAGCGCTGCGTCGAAGCCGGCCGTGACGGCGGGATTTGAGTTCGGATTGATGACGAGAATGTCCGGACGAGCCATGTATCACCTTGGATTGCGCATGTCCTTTTCGGAAAACCGGTGACCACTTTTCCGGGACATGCGCTAAATACCGCCGGAGACCGCCCCATGTCCACAAAGCCATATGACCTCGTCCTGCGCGGCGGCACGGTGGCGACCGCATCCGCCGTGTTCGGAGCCGACATCGCCATCGAAGGAGAGACCATCGCCGCGATCGGCCGCAACCTGCCAGCCGGCGTGAAGGAGATCGACGCGCGCGGCAAGCTGGTCCTGCCGGGCGGGATCGACAGCCATTGCCATATCGAGCAGGTCTCGGCCGGCGGCCTGCTCAATGCCGACACGTTCGAAAGCGCGACCGTCTCGGCCGCGTTCGGCGGCACCACGACGGTCATCTCATTCGCCGCCCAGCACGTCGGCCTCAAGCTCGACGAGGTGGTCGACGCCTATCACGCGCTCGCGCGCAAGGGCGCGGTGATCGACTATGCCTTCCACATGATCATCGCCGATCCGACCGAGGTCACGCTCAAGGATCACATCCCGAAGCTGGTCCAGGCCGGGCACGCCTCGATCAAGGTGTTCATGACCTATGATCGCATCAAGCTCGACGACGCACAGATGCTCGACGTGCTGCAGGCCGCGCGCGACAGCCGGGCGCTGGTCTGCGTGCATGCCGAAAATCATGCGATGATCACATGGACGGTGAAGCGCCTGCTCGCCCGCGGCTACCGCGCGCCGCGCTATCACGGCGTCAGTCACCCGCGCGCTTCGGAAGCGGAAGCCTTCAACCGGCTGATCGCGCTCGCCGCGTTCATCGATCAGCCGATCATGATCTTTCACGTCTCGACCGCGGAAGGTGCCGCGCGCGTGCGGGCGGCGCGCGGGGAGGGGCTCAAGGTTTACGCCGAGACCTGTCCGCAATATCTGTTCCTTACCGTGCAGGACCTCGACCGGCCCGGGCTGGAAGGTGCCAAATGGATGTGCAGCCCGCCGGTGCGGACGGGCGCCGACCAGGAGGCGTTGTGGCGGGCGCTCGCGCTCGGCGATCTGCAGACCGTGTCGTCGGACCACGCGCCTTACCGGATGGATGCGAGCGGGAAGCTGAGCGCCGGTCCCGACCCGAATTTCAAGGAGATCGCCAACGGCATGCCGGGCCTCGAGGCGCGGCTGCCGCTCCTGTTCGATGCAATGGTGACCAAAGGCCGTCTCGGCCTCGAAAAATTCGTCGCGCTGAGCGCGACGGAGCCGGCGAAGATCTACGGTCTGCATCCGCGCAAGGGCGACCTCGTGGTCGGCGCCGATGCCGATATCGCGATCTGGGACCCGCGCCGTGAGGTGACGCTCGCCGCCCCGCTGATGCATGACCTGACCGGCTACACGCCCTATGAGGGCCGCAAGATAACCGGCTGGCCGGTCACCGTGCTGAGCCGCGGCCGCGTGACGGTCGACGACGGGACTCTGCGCGTCGCGCCCGGCTCCGGAAAATTCCTCGCCCGCAAGGCAGGTCCCGCCGCCGAGCCCATCGGCCGGCGTGCCGCGGAGTTCGATCCATCCGCGAATTTCGGGGCGCGGATTTAGACGGGCCGGCCGGTAATCCGGCCGTAGATCTCTTCGACAATGCCCTGCCGCATCGGGACGATCGCCGCGATATGGTCGTCGGGGCGCACCAGGATCACCGTATCCGTCTCGCATCCCGCGCGCTGCCGGAAACGGTCACCGACATCGAACAGCGACCGCTCGCGCAGTCCTGAATCGAGCGGCGCGTCGCGGCGCGACACGATGCGATGCTTCAGGCCGGGCGTGTCGGCCGCAATGGCGGGCCGGCGGCGCACGTCGGTGAAATAGAGCGCGACAAAGCTGTCGTCGATCAGGTCGTGCAGCCGCACCGGCCGCCCATCCGCGCCGTGCAGCTCCATATCGGGAATGCGTTCGCCGACGCGCAGGGCGGCCTTGTCGGTTCGCACCATCGACCAGTCGCCGGACTGGTCGACGTCCAGCCGGACCCCGAGCATGGTGCGGGTCAGCGCATTGGCCCAACCTTCGCCCGACATGGCTTTGACCGCGTCCTTCTGGCCGAGCATGTATCGGCGCGCGGCTTCGGCCATCTCGCCGGAGCCCATGGCGGCGACCGGCTTCTGCTCGCGCGCATAGCCGTCGAGCAGCGTCTGATCGGCCCAGCCGCGCGCGACCCAGGCGAGCCGCCAGGGAAGATTGATCGCGTCGAGAATGCCGGTGTTCAGCCCGAGCGCCCACATCGGAGTGATGAGATGCGCGGCGTCGCCCATCAGGAACACGCGGCCGTGCCGCCACTCGGTCGCGATGCGGTGATGGATGCGATAGATGATGGTGTTGAGGATCTCGAGGTCCTTCACCGGCCCGATGAAGCGCAACACCTTGGCCTTGAATTCGTCTCGTGTGGGCTCGGGGAGTCCGGGCGGCAACGGATAGAGGAACCGCCAGCAATGCGGCTGGCGCACCAGGATCATCCATTCCTGCGGGTCGGCGAAATAGGCGAGATAGGGATAGTCGCGCGGATTCTCGACATCGAGGTCGACCTTGACGTCGACCAGCAGCGTGAGCGCATCTAGCGACTCGCCTTCGACGGCGATCCCGAGCTGCGAGCGCACGGTGCTGCGCCCGCCATCACAGGCGAGCAGATACGAGCCCTCGAACTCGCGCACGCCGTCCGGCGTCTCGAACGTGGCGACCACGCCGTCGTCGGTCGCGCGGAAACCGGTCAATCGATGCCGAAGATGCGCCGCGCCGGGGTGCCGCTCCTCGATCGCACTATGGAGAATTGGCTCGAGATGATGCTGCGGCATGTTGATGACGAACGGATAACGCGTGTCCTCGCTGAGCAGCTCGGTGCGCACGGATGGCCGCGCCGTATTGGTCGCGCGCTCGACATCGCCGATCTCGTCGACGCGCAGGGCCTTGGCCAGCACGCGATCGGCGACGCCGTAGCGTCGGAAGGCTTCGACCGTGCGCGTGAGGACCGTGCCGGCCTTGGTGTCGCTGGACAGGCCGGCGTCTTCCTCGAACAGCTGGAACGGCAGGCCATAGAAATGCAGCCCGAGCGCGGTGGTGAGGCCGACCGGTCCGGCGCCGACCACCAGGATCGGCTTGATCGCCTGAACTTTGGCATGGCCGTCAGTCATCGTGCACCGGATAGGCAAGGTCACGGCTGAGCAGCGACGCCGTCATGGTCGCCGCGTCCGACAACAGGAAGAGGAGAGGGCCGACCACGTCTTCCGGTGCGCCGACGCCGGTGGTAGCGCGCCAGCGCTCATGGTCGGCGCCCTCATTGGCGGCGCGGTATTGCGGCGTGTCGATCACGCCGGGCGCGATCAGGTTGAACTTCACGCGGTGCTGCGCGACTTCCCTGGCGGCGCTTTTTACGAAGGCGATCAGCGCGCCCTTGCTCGCGGCATAGGCGGAGGCCTGCGGCCAGCCTTGATGCGCCAGGCCGGAGGAGAATGCGACGATGCTGCCGCGCCGGCGCTTGATCATGCCGCCGATCGCGGCCTGATAGCACCAGACCACGCCGTTGAGATTGATATCGAGGACCCGCTGCCATTCCGCCGGATCCATGGCGTCGACGCGCGTGCGCGGCTGTATCGCTGCACTGCAGACCAGACCATCGATGCGGCCAAAATCCTTCTCGATGCCGGCGAACGTCGCCATCACCGCGTCGCGGTCGCTGACATCGAGCCGGCGCACGGCGATCGAAGAATCTTCCGCCACCAGGGAATCCATCGCCGTCTGATCGATATCGCAGGCGACGATGCGCGCACCCGCCTTCGCGGCCGCCAGCCCGAGCGCGCGTCCGATGCCGCTGCCGCCGCCCGTGACGACGATCACATCTCCATCGGCCTCGAAACGCGCTTTCATGACTCAGCGCGCGTCCTCTTCGTTGGCGTACCAGGATGGCTTGATCGGGTAATGCGGGCCGTCATAGATCTCGACCACGATGGTTTCCTCGTGCGCGATCGCCGGCCCGTGCACATTGCCCTTCGGATTCCAGTAGAAGCAGCCGGCCGTCAGGGTGACGCCGGTGCTGGTGTATTCATATTTGCCTTCCAGGCAGATCATGAACTGATTGGACGCGTGGCTGTGCGGCGCCGGGATGCCCGCGCCCTTCTCGAAGCGGATGAGCGCGATCGAGGCGCCGGTTTCCTCGTTGCGCCACAGCATCTTCTCATGCACGCCTTTGAGCGACTTGGCGCGCCAGGGCAGGTCCTTGCTCTGCAACAGCACCTCATCGAGGCTGGGCATGCCTTCGCCCATCTTGGGAATGCTGGAATAAGCCGTACTCATCGGGACCTCCACCATATTGCTTGCATGTGTATTGCTCGCATGTGTGTTGCTCGTCAGCGGCGCGGCAGGATGCGCCTTTGCGTGGTGCTCTGGGCTTTCATCAGGCGCTCTCGCAGACTCTCGATGTGGTCGCGCACCGCCTTTGCCGCGCCGTCGCCGTCGCGCTTCGCGATCATCTCGGCAATGGCCATGTGCTGGCGAATAGTCGCTTTGGTGTCCATCGTCTGCCACAGATGCAGATACCAGTAGCGGATCGAGCGCTCGTGCAGGCTGCGGGCGAAATCGCTGAGCACCGGGTTGCCCGCCATGGCGGCGAACTTTTCGTGGAATGAGCGGTCGCCGGTGGTGAACGTATCGATGTCGGTCGGCTGGCCGTTGCCGTAGCCCTGGCGCGCCAGCGCCCGCAATTCCTCGGCGTCCTCGGGCGCCGCCCGCTCCGCAGCATTGCGGGCGAGCTCGGCTTCGACCGTCACGCGCGAATCCAGGATCTTCAGGATCTCCGAGATGCTGTCGGGCTGCACGATCACGCCCTTGCGCGGCATGATCTCGACGAGGCCTTCGAGCTCCAGGCGTTGCAAGGCCTGATGCACCGGCGTACGGCCGGCGCTCAGCATGGCGCAGAGCGCGGCTTCGTTGAGATACTGGCCCGGCAGAAAGTGCAGGGTGAGGATCTTCTCCTTGATCTGCTCGTAGGCCTGGGTCGTCAGCGAGCCACCCTTGCTGGCCGGCTTGCGCTTGGGCTTTGGCGCGGTCTTCTTGGCAGCTTTGGCGTGGGGCTTTGCGTGTGACTTGGCCATCGGTCAGTGCCTCTGAGACGATGGGGGCAGCCAAGGCGCCGCAAGGCGTTCCGCCAGCTCGACCAGCAGATAGACGAAGACTCCCATGAACGAGAGCGCGAGCAGGGCCGCGAAGGCGAGCGGCGTATCGAGCTGCGAGGTGGCGGTGAGCAGGAGATAGCCGAGCCCTTCGCTCGATCCGATGAATTCGCCGATCACGGCGCCGATGACGGCGAGTGTGATGGCGACCTTGGCACCCGTGATCACGAAGGGCAGGGCGGCGGGAAATTGCACCTTCAGGAAGATCTGCATCGGCGTGGCCCGCAGGCTGTGCGCCAGCTCCAGGAGCTCGCGCGGCGTCGCGCGCAGGCCCGCGGTGGTGTCGACGATGACCGGAAAGAACGCGACCAGCCAGACGATGGCGAGCTTGGACTCGATGCCGGTGCCGAGCCAGACCAGGATGATCGGAGCCACCGCGACCTTCGGCACCGACTGCAGGCCGATCAGGAGCGGATAGAACATCAGGTTGAGCGGGCGCGAATTGGCGATGGCGACCGCCAGCGGAATGCCGATCACCACCGCCAGAAGGAATCCGTACAAGGTCTCTTTCAGCGTCACCCAGCCTTCGCTCATCAGCAGATCGAAGCGCTTGATGAAGGCGGTGAGCACCTTGTCGGGCGTGGGCAGCACGACGGTCGGCAGATTGCCGAGCCAGCACGCCAGCACCCACGCGGCCACGATCAGAACGAGGCCGGCGAGCGGATATCCGAGCTGTGTCACCAGGCGCCGCATCAGTGGACTTTCATCACGGTCTCGGAATTCGCAGGCAGCACGCCGAGCGCCTCGCTGGCGATGCGTTCGGCACGGGTGAAGTCGGGCGTGAAGCGGGTCTGCTGCGAGCGCGGATAGGGCAGGCCGACGGCGATCTCCTGCGCCACCCGGGCCGGACGGCGGCTGAACACGATGACCTTGTCCGACAGATAGACTGCTTCGGAAATCGAGTGGGTGACGAACAGCACCGATGCGCCGGTCTCGCGGCGGATGCGCAGCAACAGGTCGTTCATCTCGAGCCGCGTCAGCTCGTCGAGCGCACCGAACGGCTCGTCCATCAGCAGCAGCTTCGGCTGATGAATGAGCGCGCGGCAGAGTGCGACGCGCTGCTGCATGCCGCCTGACAATTGATGCGGCCGGGCAGTCACGAAACCGGAGAGGCCGACGAGCTCCAGCAATTCCAGGGCGCGCTTGCGGGCGCTCCTGCTGCTGTGCCTGAGGATCTCCATCGGAAACAGCACGTTGCCGATGACGGTACGCCACGGCATCAGGCTCGGGCTCTGGAACACGAAGCCGTAATCGCCCAGCGGTTCGGTCACCTCGCGCCCGCCGATCACGACGGAGCCGGACGTCTTCGGGATCAGCCCGGCGATGATCCGCAGCAAGGTGGTCTTGCCGCAGCCGCTCGGGCCGAGCAGCGCGACCAGCTGCCCCTGCTCGAACTCGAAATTGGCATCGTCCAGCGCCACCACCGGCTCGCGGCTGCGCGACAGCAATTCGCCGGCGGAAAACACCTTGCGGACATTCTTGATGGTGCCGAACGCCATGCGCCTGTTCGCTATCAGCCTCGTGATCCGCCCTGTGACGTGCCGGGAGGGCGGTCCGGAATTTGCTTCGACCGTCGAGCGTGTTGGCGCCAACGCCGGTGCAGAGCCCGACCGCGTGCGCCGGTCGCGGTTGCCCAAAACGCGGGCGGCTCGGGCTCTGTACGTATCACGTGAAATATCTTATGATATCTCAAATTGTCAATCCGACCGCGTTTCGGCGTGGACGGGCTGGAAGTGCCGGTCGTTGTTCAACAGGAGGGTCTTATGTTCAGGCGACTGCTTGCCGCGTTGGGGGCGGCGTGCGTGATGATCACGGCCGCGCAGGCTCAACAACAGGACGTGAAGTTCGTTCTCGACTTCATCAGTCTCGGCCGCCACGCGCCCTGGTACGTCGCGCTCGGCAAGGGCTACTTCAAGGAGGAAGGCCTCAACGTCACCATCCTGCCGTCGAAGGGCACGGCGGACGCCATCCGTTCCGTGGCGACGGGGACGACCGAGCTCGGCTTCATCGATATTCCGAGCCTCGTCGCAGCGGGCAGCGCGGGGTCGGCGGTGAAGATCGTCGCGGCGAACTACCAGAAGCCGCCCTATTGCATCTTCAGCCTCGATCCCGGCGCCAATCTCGACACCGCGAAGAAGCTCATCAATCTCGAGCTCGGCTCGAGCAGCGCGTCGTTCGTGCCGAAGATCTGGGCCGCAATCATGGAAATGAACGGCGTCGACAGCAAAACCATGAAGGTCGTCAACATCGACGGCGCCGCGCGCGTGCCGATGCTGGCGAGCCGCAAGGTCCCGGCGATCGACCTGTTCATCATGAGCGAGCCGGCGATCCGCCGCGCGGTGCCCGACGCGAAGCCGGTCTGCCTGTTCGCCGGCGATCTCGGGCTCGAGATCTATGCCAACTCGATCGGCGTCAACGAGGAGTTCCTGAAGAAGAATCCCGAGGCGGTGAAGAAGTTCGTGCGGGCGGCGTTGCGCGGCTGGAAGGACACGTTCGCCAGCCCGCAGGAGGCGGCACAGATTCAGCTGCAATACGTGAAGGCGCTCGACCCGCAGATCATCGTCGAGGAGATCGAGATCCTGCGGCGCGTCGCGATCACGCCCGAGGTGCAGAAGAACGGTCTCGGTCTTGTCACCAAGGAGCGGATGAAGAACACCGTCGACTTCATCAACAAGAACATCGAGGTGCCGGGCGAGAAGCTGACGGCCGAGCAGATCTTTGTTGCGGGCTTCCTGCCGGAGCAGCCGATTTTGCCGTAGGCCGCCAACGAGGATCGCCATGCCCGCCGGCGGAGGCCGGCGGGCATTTCGCATGGCGAAACATGCCGGAATTGAGATGGCGTCACCTGCCCGTGCGCGACAGTCTTCACGTTGAACGCCTGCCGGGATACGATGAGCCGCCACCTCTCGAGCTTGCCTGCATGGACGCGCCGCTGCCTCGTCGGCGCGGGCTCGATCGCCGTCGTCCTGGTGGGCGCAGGCATCGCTGCACCGGCGCTCGCCGGATATCCGGACCGGCTCGTGCGCATGGTGGTGGCTTATCCGCCGGGCGGCACGGGTGATCTGGTCGGGCGGGTGATCGCCGAGGGATTGCGCGAGCGGCTCGGCGTTTCGGTGGTGGTCGAGAACCAGAGCGGCGCGGCCGGGGCCATTGCGGCGACCGCGGTCGCACGTGCCAAGCCGGACGGCTACACGATCCTGCTCGGCGGCAATGCCTTGTTCGCCATTCTGCCGCATATGACGAAGGTGAACTACGATCCGGTGAAGGACTTCACGCCGATCGCCAATGTGGGCGAGTCGCTGCGCGTGCTCGCGGTCAACAACAACGTTCCGGTCAATACGCTGGCGGAGTTCATCGCCTACGCGAAAAGCAATCCGGGCAAGCTCAACTATGGCTCCGCGGGGGTCGGCTCCACGCTCCACATCATGACGGAGAGCTTCCGAAGCGCCGCCGGTATCGACGCGACGCACGTTCCGTTTCGCGGATCGAGTCCGGCCGCGCAGGCGCTTCTCGCGGGCGATATCCAGTTTCTGATCGACACCTCGGTCATTCCCTATGTCGAGCAGGGCGCGTTGCGCGGACTGGCGGCGGTCAGCGACCGACGGCTGTCGGCGCTTCCCGATCTCCCGACCTTGGCCGAGCTCGGCTACCCCAATGTCCGCACCTCCGGTTGGCAGGCATTGCTGGGTCCTGCCGATCTCCCGGCCGATGTCGTCAACGTGCTCAATCAGCATCTCGCCGAGCTGTTCAAGGATGCCGCCTTTGTGAAGCGGCTGGACAAGGTCGGCGTGACGCCTCGCTACCGCGGACCGGCCGAGCTCACCACCGAGCTTCGCGACGACCATCGTTACTTCGGCGAGGTGCTGCGACGGCTCAGCCTCGCCCAATGAACGGATCGTGGATGATGACGTCTTTTCGTCTGGCGGCTGCCGCGGTCGGCATCCTTGTCGTGCTGACCGCGCAGGTGCGCGCACAATCGTCGGAGGAATTGCCGGGGACAATCCGGGTCGTCGTGCCTTATCCGGCGGGGGGCCCGACCGACTTCTTCGGACGCATCGTCGCGAATGGCCTGAAGGATCACCTCAAGGCCACGGTGATCGTCGAAAATCGCGCCGGTGCAGGCGGCGTGCTCGGATCGAGCTACGTCGCGAAGGCGCCGGCCGACGGCGGCACGCTGCTGCTCGGACTGCTCGGCCCGCTTGCGATTGGCCCTGCCATGTCTGCGGTTCCGTTCGATCCGACCAGGGAGCTTGCCGCGATCCGGCTGGTCGCCACCGTCACGCCGGTGGCGATCGCGTCGAAGAAGCTCGGCGTGAAGTCGGTGGCGGACGTGGTGTCGGCGGCCAAGGCGGCTCCGGGAAAGCTGAACTTCGCGTCGGCCGGCAACGGAAGCCTGCTACATCTGCTGGGCGAGCTGTTCAAGCGTGAGGCTTCGATCGACATGCAGCACGTACCCTATCGCGGCGGCGCGCCGGCGGTGACCGCGATCGTCACCGGCGAGGCGGATATGCTGTTTGCCGACGCGCCGGTCGTCATGCCGCACATCGAATCCGGCGGCGTCGTCGCGCTCGCCGTCACCAGCAAGGATCGCGAGCCGTCGCTGCCGAGCGTTCCCACTTTCGCCGAAGCGGGGTATCCCGGAATGACGACGGAAAGCTGGTACGGAATCCTCGCGCCGGCCGGTACGCCGCGCGCCATCGTCAAGAAGCTTGAAGCCGCCGTGTCAGCCGTGCTCGACAGTCCCGAGGTTCGGGCGCAGTTCGCGAAACAGGGCGCGCAGGTGCCGGCGAGCTCCGCCGAGCATTTTTCAGCCTTGTTGGCCGAGCAGGTCGCGAGGTGGGGAAAGGTCGTCGCGGACGTCGGCCTTAAAGAGAAATAGCCAACGTGTCCAAGATCAAGTCGTTCGCGCTGAGGCGCTGCACGCAGCGTCAGCAGGATCCGAGCTGGACCTTTGCCAGGGCCACGGTGCCGGAGCTTCCCGGCTGGGTCCTTGTCCTGAGCGATGAGGATGGGCACGCCGGCCTTGGCTACGCCCATGCCATTGCGGCCATCACCACACACGGCGAGGGGGCCGAGGCCGCACTCAAGTTTCTGTGCCCGCGGCTGATCGGCCGTGACGCGTTGGGCATCAATTCCATCATGGAAGACGTCGAGAACGCGCTCGCCGGACAGCCCAGCGTCAAGGCCGCGATCGACATGGCGCTGCACGACCTGGTGGCACGACGGCTGTCCATACCTCTCAACGTGCTGCTGGGCGGCGCAAAGCGTTCCGCGCTGCCTCAGGCTCGGATCGTTCCGATCAAGTCGCCGGAGCAGATGGCCGGGCATGCGGTTCATCTCGTCGAGACGGGATATCGAACGCTCAAGCTCAAGCTGGCGGGAGACGCCGAGCTGGATACCGACCGCGTCCGTGCCGTGCGTGAGGCCGTCGGGGCGGAGCCCCGCATCACGCTCGATCCCAACCAGTCCTACAGCGCCAAGGGAATCATCGCCGCGTTTCGGCGGATGGAAAGGTATGCCGTATCGTTGATCGAGCAGCCGGTGCCGGCCGCCGACCTGGCCGGACTGAAGCTCGTCACCGAAACGCTGCCGGTTCCGATCGAGGCGGATGAAAGCGCCGATTCGGTCGCCGCGATCTGGCGGATCGCCAGCGATCGCATCGCGGATTGCGTGAACCTCAAGATCACCAAGCTCGGCGGCATCCGGAATACCATCGCTGCCATGCGCATCTGCGAGGCGGCCGGACTCATTTGTCGTTTTGGCGCCGCCTTCGGACCCTCGCTGCTCCAGGCCATGGGCACGCACGTGGCGGCCTGCGCACGCGAGCTGCCGTTTGCGAGCGAATTTTCCGAGCATGAGCATCTGCTCGACGATCCGTTCGAGCCTTTGATCGTCCAGCACGGAGACATCCGCGTTCCGGGCGGTCACGGCTGCGGGCTGTCCATGCTGGGGGAGGCGACGTGAGCACACTGAGCGCGCAGGCGGCCGAGTGGGTGACGCAGCTTTCGCTCGCCCGGGTCCCCGCCGACGTCATCCAGAATACCAAGCTGCGCATTCTGGACCTGGTCGGGGTCATGCTGGCCGCGCGCTCGCTCGACGTCGTTCTTGCTGCCAAGCGCGCGGCACTCGAGATGGATCCCGGCGCGGGCGCATCGATCGTCGGGCACCCGGAGGACACTTCGCTCGCCGCTGCTGCCTTCGTGAACGGCGTCATGTCGGCCGTTCTGGAGTTCGACGATACGCATATCCAATCCAACATCCATCCGACCGGTCCGGCCGTCACGGCCGCGATTCCGGAGTGCCATCGCCGCAACCTCTCGGGCGCGAGCTTGATCCAATCGGTGCTGATCGGAAGTGAGTTGTCCTGCCGCCTCGGCCTGATCGCCCCCATCCGCATGCATGAGCTGGGATTTCATCCGACCGCCGTCTACGGCGTGTTCGGCGCCGTCTATGCGCTGGCGAAGGCGCGCGGGTTGACGGCCGAGCAGATCGTCAACGCGATCGGCGCCGCGGGCAGCATGTCCGCCGGCCTGATCAGCTCGTTCGAGGACGGGACATCGACCAAGACGCTCCATGTCGGCATGGCGGCCGCGTCGGCGGTGCGCGCCGTGGCGCTGGCGAGCCAGGGGATTACCGGTCCGGCCGCGGTGTTCGAAGGACGCTTCGGCTGGTTCCGAAGCTATGTGCAGTCGGACGTCGCGTTCCGCTTCTCGGCGCTCACGGACAAGCTCGGCGTCGAGTGGGAGGTCCTGAACATCGCATCGAAGGCCTATCCGTGCGCCTTCACCATGATGCCGCATATCGCGGCGACGCTTGCGCTGCGAGCGCAATACGCGATCATGCCGGCCGATGTCGCCGAGATCGAGTGCCACATCATGCGGCGCTCGCTTCCGATCGTGTGCGAGCCGGTCGAGGACAAGGTGCGGCCGCGCAGCACGTGGCACGGGCGGATCAGCCTGCAGCACACGGTTGCGGAAGCGCTGGTGCTCGGCCGCATGGACAAGCGCGCCTATGCGCCCGACAACCTCCGCAATCCGGAGATCAACGCCGTGGCCGACAAGGTCAAGTGCCTTGCCGACGACGCGGCCGGCGTCAATACGAAGCGCTCCGGCGGCAAAGTTGCGATCAGGTTGCGGGATGGCCGCAAAGTAACCCATGCGATCGATGACATGCCGGGAACGCGCGCCAATCCGATTTCGACGGAGGATTATGTCGCCAAGTTCCGCGCCAATGCCGGCGACGTGCTCACGCAGAGCCTGGCCGAGCAAACCATCGACACGCTGCTCCGCCTCGACACGGTTGAAAACGTCGCGCCGCTGTTCGAGAAGCTCACCCTTCGCTAGGCGGCGATGGCCTGGCCGGCACCGAATCGATGAGGCCGGCACAACTCGATGTTGCGCGGCAGCGGTTCACTCGATCGGCGAGGTCAAGGACAGTCCGAGAAACGGCTTGACCTGCAGCTCGCGCTGGTAGGTGAGGGCGTGGGTCTTCTCGCCGCCCGGCAATTCGTCCGGCCGGAAGCGGTGCTCTGTCTCGATGCCCAGCGAAAACCGATTGATCTTCGTCCGACCCGGCGCGATCGGCTGCTTGTCGTCCGGGGGCACGCCGGCGACGGCGCGATTGAATTGCGGCGCCGCCTGAGTCGAGCGCGCCGGCAGAGGTGATCGCAATGGCGCGAAGGGATTCGGGTCGCGACCTGGCCGCGTCTGCGCGTCAGGCGGCGGCGCGGTCTGGAGCTGCTGCGACCAGGTTGGAGCTGCACCCAGGCTGGCGATCAGGACAAGGGCGGACGCTGCGCGTGCCGACCACCTCTGCGTGCATCCTGCACCTCGGGTCTGGCCATGGACCGCGATATTCGACACGGACTCGTCTCCTCGGCAAGCCGTGCCGCCGGCCGAATACCGCCGGCAGACAGGGCAGCACGATACGTGAAGCCTATCGGAAAACGGGGGCGCTGGTCCGATTTCAACTGCCGTGCGCCCACTCGGAGGCTTCAAAGCTCACGTCTTGTGCTAAGCTCACTTCGTTAAGCGACCAATAATCAGGCGGCGCGGTCGAACGCAAGTACGCCGGGATTGGATCGAATGAGGGGCGCGTTTCGGGTCTGAGGCTGGAGATGGACGACTCGGACGTGGCACTTGTGACGGGAGCGACCGGCTTTGTCGGCTCGGCGGTCGCTGCGGCGTTGCGCGACGCCGGCTATCGGGTTCGTGTGTTGGTGCGGGCCGCGAGCTCCAGAATCAATATTCACCCGGATGATGCGGTTGCGATCGGCGACATTTGCGACCGCGACTCGGTCGCCGCGGCACTCCGCGGTGTCCGGTATGTGATCCATGCCGCCGCCGACTACAGGCTCTGGGCAGCCGATCCCTCGGAGATCGTGCGAACCAATGTCGAGGGCACTCGGATCGTCATGGAAGAAGCGCTGCGTGCCGGCGTCGAACGGATTGTCTACACCAGCAGCGTTGCCACGATCGACCTGCAGGCCGGAGTGCCGGCGGATGAAACCCATCTCTTGCCGGAAGATCGCGCCATCGGCGCCTACAAGCAGAGCAAAGTCATCGCCGAGCGGCTCGTCGACCACATGGTCAGGACCGCAGGGCTGCCGGCGGTGATCGTCAATCCGTCGACTCCGATCGGTCCGCGCGACATCAAGCCGACGCCGACCGGCCGGATCATCGTCGAAGCGGCACGCGGCGCCATGCCGGGCTTTGTCGATACCGGCCTCAATCTCGTGCATGTCGACGACGTGGCGGCGGGGCACCTCGCGGCCCTTCGCAGCGGCGCGATCGGCGAGCGCTATATTCTCGGCGGGGAGAACGTTTATCTGCGCGTCATGCTCGCAGAGATAGCGCGCGTCGTGGGGAATCGCCCGCCGCGACTGCGGTTTCCCGTCGCTGCGATCTATCCAATCGCGGTCGGCGCCGAGCTCTGGTCGCGCGTCAGCGGGCGCGAGCCTTTCGTGACGCGCGACGGCCTGCGGCTCGCGCGCTACCACATGTTTTTCAATGATGCCAAGGCGCGGCGCGAGCTCGGCTACACGTCGCGCCCCTATCAGCAGGGCATCACCGACGCGATCGCCTGGTTTCGCGACGCGGGATACCTGGATCGCGCCGGGATCAAAGATCCAGATAGCCGCACAGCATCACGTCTGCGCTGCGCGCGGCCGCAATGACGGCAGGATCGATCAGGGCGGCGAGCTCGTCGGCATAGCGATAGTCGGGCGCGCCCTCGGCGAGTCCGTCATGGGTCGCCGGATGCGTATAGATTTCGGTCGTGCCGGTGGGGAGATGGCGGAGCAGGCCGCCGAGCCGGGCGGCTGTCATGGCGCCCGACCATGCCAGGCCGAAAACCTGGTCCGGCGATCTCAGGCCGGCGCGGCGAGCCCGACGGGCGAGCAGCCTCATCCAGGGCGCCACGAAGGTTGAGCCTGGCTTGCTGCTCGGGTCCACTTCGGCAATGACCGCGGCGGGCTCGCGCGGCACGCGCAGTCCGCGCATGCCATAGCGGACGCCGATCGCGATGATGTCGCCGGCGACCGCCGGATGCAGATGGAAATGCTTGTGCGCATTGACGTGGTCGAGCGCGAGGCCGGTCGCCTGATAGGCGCGAAATTGCGCCTCGATCTCCCAGCGGACCTGCGCGCGGACAGACGGTCGTGCGCAGATGTCGAGACCGAGCCGGGCGAGATCCGTGCGCAGACGCCCTGCGGCGTCGACGAGATCGGGTATCTGCTCGGGCGGCAGCAGCGGCCTCGCTTCGACCAGGACCGCATGCAGGCCGACGCGCAGACGGGGGAGGCGCCGCGCGCGCACGATCGCGTCCGCCGCGGCCGCGCCGCCGACCATCAGGCTGGCCGCGGTGAGGATGCCGTGGTTGTGCGCCGTCTCGACGGCCGCATTGACCTCCGGCGCGAGCCCGAAGTCGTCGGCCGTGACAATGAGGCGCTTCAGGTTGCGACCTCACGTTCGCGCAGGAACCTGAAGAATTCCAGCCCCTCGCGCAGGCGGCGCTTCATCATCTCGGGACTCCGCAGCATCTCGCCGACGATCGACGCGATCTTCGGCGCGCGGAAATAGAAGCGGCGGTAGAAGTCCTCGACCGATTCAAAGATCTCGGTATGACGCAGGTGCGGATAGCTCAGGACCGCCTCCTGCGTGCCGATCTCGGTCAGCAACTTCGACGACTCGTCGATCAGCCAGCCGTTCTCCAGCGCCTGCTTGTAGAGGAAGGTTCCCGGATAGGGCGCGGCGAGCGAGATCTGGATGGTGTGCGGATTGATCTCGGTGGCGAACCGGATCGTCTCCTCGATCGTCTCCTTCGTCTCGCCGGGCAGGCCGAGAATGAAGGTGCCGTGGATGACGATACCGAGCTCGTGGCAATCCTTGGTGAAGCGCCGCGCGACGTCGACCAGCATGCCCTTCTTGATGTTGTGCAGGATCTTTTGGTTGCCGGACTCGTAGCCGACCAGAAGCAGACGCAGTCCGTTGTCCTTCATGATCTGCAGGGTCGCGCGCGGAACATTGGCCTTGGCGTTGCACGACCAGACGATGCCCAGCTTGCCGATCTCGCGTGCGAGCGCCTCCACGCGCGGCACATTGTCGGTCAGCGTATCGTCATCGAAAAAGAACTCCTTGACCTGGGGGAACGCCTTCTGCGCCCACTTGAGCTCCTCGATCACGTGACCGATGCTCCGCGTGCGATAGCGGTGGCCGCCGATCGTCTGCGGCCAGAGGCAGAATGTGCAGCGCGATTTGCAGCCGCGTCCGGTATAGAACGAAATGTAGGGGTGCTTGAGGTAGCCGCCGAAATAGTTCTCGATGACGAGGTCGCGCTTGTAGACCGGTGTGACGAACGGCAGCTCGTCCATGTTCTCGATGACGGTGCGGTTCTCGTTGTGCACGATGGCGCCGTCGGCATTGCGCCACGACAGTCCGGCGATCGAGCCGGGATCGCGGCCTTCAGCGACCTCCTTGATGGTGAAGTCGAACTCGTTGCGCGCGACGAAATCGATGGCAACCGAGGCCTTCAGGCTTGCCTCCGGCTCGACCGCGACCTTTGCGCCGATCATGCCGATCTTGAGGCCGGGCTTGCGGCTCTTGAGCGCCTCGGCGGTTCGGATGTCGGACGCGAACGACGGCGTCGACGTGTGCAGCACGATGAGGTCGCGGCTCATCGCCTCGGGCGCGACATCCTCGAACGTCAGCCGGTGCGGCGGCGCATCGATCAGCTTCGAGCCTTCGACCAACGCGGCCGGCTGCGCCAGCCAGGTCGGATACCAGAACGAGCGGACCTCGCGGCGCATCTGATAGCGCGCGCCGGCGCCTCCGTCGAAGCCGTCGAATGAGGGTGCCTGCAGAAACAGTGTGCGCATCATGGTTTTGATGAACTCCGAGCAACAACCAGGCTGCCGCCCGATGCAAACCGGTAGCGACGGCCTTTCCACCTTGCGTCCTGGCCGGTCCAACTCGCCAGGAATACGGCCAGGGATAGCAGGTCGCGCAGCGGTATCAGCCAATACGATTGCGGCGGCAGTCCGAACGCGCGTGCGACCTGCCACAACAATAGCATCCGGCAGAGGAGCGTCGCCAGGACGCCCGCCGTGGCGGTCGCAAACCCGACCGATTCCGCGGCAATCCCGCTCAGCGCCGCAACCAGCGCCAGCGGCACGGCGTGGGTGACGATCGAGCCCGCGTAGCCGATCGGATCGATGCTACGGATCGTCCGCCCCCATCTCACCTCGTGGTGCCAGAGATCGTCCATCGACATGTCCCCGCACACATGCGCGACGGTGACGGGCGGCACCGAGATGACATGGCCGCGGGCGCGCAGCGCTGCGCCGATCGCGTAGTCGTCGGCGAGGCAATTGGCGACGCTGGCGAATCCGCCGATATCGGCGAGGGCCGCGCGTCTCAGCGCGATGGTCGAGCCGGAGCAGGGATGCGCCAGTCCGGTTGTCATGCCGAAGACGACGCTCGGCAGGAAATGCGCATTGATGCCGAGCGCGGCGAGATCCGACCAGACGCCGGTGGCGGGGACGCCGTGATAGAGGCAGGTCACCGCGCGGGTGTCGCTGCGCTCCAGGGCGGCGACGACACGGGCGAGGTAGTCGGGGTCGACCCGCATGTCGGCGTCGGCCAGCACGACAATGTCGTGCTCGACGAGCCGGTACATGTTGACGAGGTTGGACACCTTGCGGTTTTGACCATGCATGGTCGTGTCGACCACGAGATCGAAGTGACCGCCCGGACACACGGATCGCAGGCGCTCGACGACGGCAATGGCCTCGTCATTCGGATCCTGCACCCCGAACACGACTTGAACGTCACCGGGATAGTCCTGAGTGCAGAACGACAGCAAGGATTCGAACAGGCCGGGCTCGACACCATGCAGCGGTTTGAGGATGGTCACCGCCGGCATAGACCTGCGCCGCAGCGGTGCCGCTTCCGTGCGTGCGAAGCGAGCGATCAGCACCGTCGCGGCAATGAGGTACACGCAGCCGGCGGCGGCGGCGAACCCTGCAACGATCGACAGGGCGTCCAGCATCACGGGGTACTCTGCTTGCCTTGCTCGCGGCTGGAATAATTCAGCGCGAGGCGTCCGCCTTCCAGGATCTGCAAGGCGACGAGACCTGGCACGCCGATGGCCAGGTCCGCGGCCCGCTTGATGAGCGAGAGCGCGAGCGCCTGGTCCGGCGGGATTGCAAACAGGCCGCACAACAGGATCAGGCCAGCTTCCTGGGCCCCGAGCGCGCTTGGAATGAGGAAGGCCGCGCCGCGCACCGCCTGCACCAGGCTTTCGATCACCAGCGCCTCGGCGAGGCTGACCGGGTGGCCCATGCAGGCGAGCACGATCCAGACTTCGGCCGTTCCGATCAGCCAGCCGATCATGTGCACGACGCCGCTTGCCGCGACGGCGGAACGCCGCGCGTAGATCTCGTGCAGGCTTCGATAGACTGCGTCGACCGTGTCGAGGACGCGCCAGTTGCCGTCGCCGGCCGCGCGTTCGAGCACGAAGCGAAGCATGCGATGTCCGCTGCGGCGCTGCGCGACATAGAAGCCGACCAGCAACGGGGCCGACAAGGCGAGCCCGATCGCGGCGATCCGCGTTGCGGTCGTGTCGGCGCCGAGCGCAATCAGGATTGCAAGGCCGAGCACCGCGAACAGGAACTGCGTCGCCGCCTGCATCAGCACGTCGCTGATGACGCTCGCTGCGGCGAGCGCGCCCGGGACAGCGTAGAAGGTCGCGAGCCGCGCGCCGACGACATCGCCGCCCACCTGGGTCAGCGGCAACAGGGTGTTGACCGCCTCCCGCACGAACCGCAGGAGCGTGGCCGAGCCGAGCCTCAGGCGCCTGGGCGAGGGGAGCAGCAACCACCAGCCGGCGCCGGCAACGGACACGGTGGCGACGCGGACCAGCACGACAAGCGCCAGCGCCCAGCCGACGCTTGCGATCGCCCGTCCGACGTCTTCGATCCCGGACCAGACGGTGAGCCCGACGCAGAGTGCTATCCCTGCGCACCAGGCGAGAGCACCGATGTGCTTCAGCAATGGTTGGCCCTTGCCGGACGCGCCAGAATCGGCGCGCGGCCCGCCGCAGGATCGAGCTTCGATAGCCTGACCCATTTGCGCAACGCGCAGAACAGGCTGGCCGCGGTCCGACAAGTCCCCGTCCCCCCTTTAACCCGCTGACCACCGGGGACGGTCCCATTTTCGCCTGCAAAGAGCAATCGGATAGTGAGGATCGCGCGAGGGGCAAGCCCTTATATTTCCTGGCAGTTGCCTTTTTGCCAGCTCGATACCTCATCGCTATCGCGTTACGCCGGCGCACGTCTCGAATCATCGCGGACTGCCGCCTGACGTGGATGTCCCCGAGCTCGTTCGCATAACCGCATGGAATGGCGTTCATATCCATGAATGCATAGTTCAGGAGGTGCTGCGGGCGTAGGCTGGTTGCAAGAGCGGAGATCTGGGCCGATGAGACGCAGCATCGATCGGATCCTGACCACACATGCCGGCAGCCTGCCGCGGCCGCCGGACCTCACGCGCATGATGTGGGATGTGATCGACGGCAAGCCGGTGGATCAGGCCACACTGCGCACGCGGGTGCGCGCGGCGGTCGCCGAGGTCGTCGCGAAGCAGCGCGAGGCCGGCATCGACATCATCTCCGACGGCGAGATGAGCAAGATCGGCTTCAGCAACTACGTCATGCAGCGCTATTCCGGTTTTGCCAATCGCGCCCAGTTCGTGGCGACCGACCTCGGTGAGTTTCCGGACATCGTCAACAAGTTGTTCGTCGAGAATGAAGGCGGGCGGCACCTCGTGATGCCCAACGTGGAAGGTCCGATCGAGCTCGCCGATGCCGGCGCGATCGCGCGCGATATCGACAACTTCCGGGCCGCCCTCGGCGACGCCTCGCCAGATATGGCGTTCATTCCGGCGGTGACGCCCGGCCAGATGCTGTTCAATTTCCCGAACCTCTACTATCCCTCCGACGCAGCCTACCTCGAGGCTGCGGCCAAGGCGCTGTCCGTCGAGTACAAAGCGATCGTGGACGCCGGGTTCAACCTTCAGCTCGATGCGCCGGACCTGCCGATGCGCGCGCATTGCTATACCGGCGGCGTCGGCACCGCCGACGTCACGACCTATGTCCCGATGGCGATCGAGGCGATGAACGAGGCCACGCGCGGATTGCCGGCCGACAAGATCCGGCTGCACCTGTGCTGGGGCAACTATGCCGGCCCGCACCACCACGACGTCGAGCTCAAGGACATCATCGCGCCGGTGCTCAAGACCAATGCCGGCTTCATTTATTTCGAGGCCGCCAATCCGCGCCATGCCCACGAATGGGAGGTCTGGAAGGAGGTCGGTGTACCTGACGGGAAGGCGCTGATCCCCGGCGTCATCGATACGTTGACGAACCACGTCGAGCACCCGCGGCTCGTCGTGCAACGGCTCGAGACGTTCGCGGCAATCGCCGGCCGCGAGAACGTGATCGGTGGGACCGACTGCGGCTTCGGCACGTTCGTCGGCTGGTCCGGCTGCGACCCCAAGGTGGCCTGGCTCAAGCTGCAAGCGCTCGCCGAGGGCGCCCGCATTGCCTCCGATCGTCTGTGGAAGGCATGAGCGCCGCGCTGGGTCGGCTCCGCGCCGATAACTTCGCGATATGCGCTTTATAGCCACGGATCATGCCGCCGCTGCGCCGGTTCGCATAAAATCTCCCGCAAACAAGAATGTCATGGGAGGGAGCGCTCATGACCTTGCAGGGAGATCCGTCGGGTGACGGTGACGTTCCGGTCTTGATCGCCGGCGGCGGCCTGATCGGCCTGTCGACCGCGATGTTTCTGGCGCAGCACGGCATTCCTTCGCTCGCCATCGAGCGTCTGCGCAGCGGCTCGCAGCTGCCGCGCGCCGCATTCTTCCACATGCGCACGCTCGAAATGTTCCGCGCCGCCGGCATCGAGGACGAGGTGCGCCAGCAATCGCTCAAGGAGTTCGAGCCGGAAGGCGCGCTGATCATCATGGACACGCTCTCGGGTAAGAAGCTCGCGGACATCATCCCGAGCCTCAACGAGGGCGTCGATGCATTGAGCCCGTGCCGTCGCTTGTTCGTCACGCAACCGGGCCTCGAGCCGATCCTGCGGCACCGCGCCGAGCAGGCCGGCGCGAAAGTTCTCGAAGGTCATGACGTGGTCGGCGTCGATCAGGACGCGAGCGGCGTGACCCTCACGGTCGAGGACACCGACACGCGCAAGCGGCGCGACTTGCGCGGACGCTATCTGGTGGGTGCCGACGGGGCCCACAGCAAGGTGCGCGAGCTGCTCGGCATTCCGTTCGACGGCCGCGGGGTATTCTCGAACAGCATCACCATCTACTTCCATGCCGACGTGACGCGGCAGCTGCTCGGCAAGCCGCTCAGTGTCGTCTATATCAACAACGCGACGCTCGGCGGCTTCTTCCGCATGGACAAGGACTGCCGCGCCGGCTTTCTGTGCGTGAACACGGTCGGCGATCCCAAGAAGGATCCGGAGGCGGCAGCCAACGCGGCGGCCGACGTCAGTGAAAGCCGTCTCATCGAGTTCGTGCGCGCCGGCGTCGGCGACCCCGACCTCGCGGTCAAGATCGACGGCATCGCACGCTGGCGCGCGGTGTCCGATGTGGCGCGCAGATTCCAGGAAGGGCGCATCTTCCTCGCCGGCGATGCCGCTCACCTGATGCCGCCGAATGGCGGATTCGGAGGCAACACCGGCATTCACGACGCGCACAATCTCGCCTGGAAGCTCGCACTGGTCCTCAAGGGCGCCGCCGGGCCGCAATTGCTCGCGACCTACGAAGTCGAGCGCAAGCCGGTCGGGAAGTTCACGGTCGAGCAGGCCTATACCCGCTACGTCACGCGCACCGCGTCCTATCTCGGGGCCAAGGACTTCGAGCCGCTCGCCCACGACTTCAACATCGAGCTCGGCTATCTCTATCGCTCGCCGGCGATTGTGTCCGAGGACGGCGAGGACAAGCTGCACGACGACCCGCGGCAGACCTTCGGCCGCCCCGGATCGCGGGCTCCGCACATCTGGCTCGAGCGCGACGGCAGGCCGATCTCGACCATCGACCTGACCGGGGAGTCGTTTGTGCTGCTCGCAGGATCCGAGGGCGGGGCATGGCGCGGCGCGGCGCAGGTCGCCGAAAAGCAATTGGGCGTCAGGGTCGCGACCTATCAGGTCGGCGCCGACTTGCGTGACCCCGGCGGCGTATTTGCCGCGGCCTATGGCCTGTCGAGCTCGGGTGCGGCGCTGATACGCCCGGATGGTTTCGTCGCCTGGCGCGCGAGGTCTGCACCGGACGATCCCGCGCGCGCGCTGACGTCGGCCCTGCGGGCGATCCTGATGCCGGCCTGACGCGCGTTCGCAAGGTCGCGCTGCCGCCGACACGAAACGGCTGGTGCCTGCTCGGAGGAATCATAGCCACTGCTACGCCAGGAAGCGCTTTTCGTCCGCCTTGATCTTGTCCATCTTCTGAAGGCGGAATACTTCCTCGACCGTGACGATGTCCTTGTCGACATTGTGGATGCCGCGGTCCTTGAGAATGCGCGCAAACACATCCTTCATGGCGGTGATCGAAGCGCGGACGGCATGGTTGCCGTAGATCACCATCTTGATCTTTTGCAGCGCCTTGATGCGCTGTTCATTCATCTCCGGATAGGCCGTTGGCACGATCACGATGGGGGCCTTCCCGGTCCATGCGCGTACGAAGCTTTCGACCTCGGCCGGCGTTTTCTGCTTCGAATGGATCAGGATCATGTCGGCGCCTTCGGCTTCATAGGCTGCCGCGCGCGCAAGCGCTTCCTTTTCACCGAGGCCGGCGATCAGCGCTTCGGTCCGCGCGATGATAAGAAAATCCGGGTCGTTGCGCGTCGCGATCGCCGCCCGGATCTTGCCGCGGAATTCGTCGACCCGGAGCAGTTCCTGACGGCCATCGGCAACGAGGCTGGTGACCTTCGGAAAGGTCTTGTCCTCGATCACCACGGCCGCCGCGCCGGCGCGCTCATATTGGGAGATCGCATAAACCACATTGATGGCGTTGCCGAAGCCGGTGTCGATGTCGGCGATGAGCGGCAGCGCGCATTGCTCGACCATGGCGCGCACCATGTCGAGATGCTGCGTCATCGAAATCAGGCTGACATCGGCGAGACCGAACAGCGCGGATAGTTCGAAGCCCGACGCCCACAGTCCGTCGAAACCGGCTTCTTCCGCAAGCCGCGCCGAGAGCGGGCTGTGCGCACCCATGACATGCACGAGGCCGCGCGTGGCGATTTTCTCCTTCAGAAGCTTCCCCTTGCTCATGCAGCTTCTCCGCGTGCGAGCATCTGGCAAGCGGCGACGATGCGGTCGCAGGCTTTTGTCAGGTCGGCCAGTGAAGATGCATAGGAGATCCGGATATAGGGGGAGGCGAGGAAGCCTGAGCCCGGCACCACGGCGACGCCTGCTTCTTCCAGGAGATACATCGCAAAATCCGTATCGCTTTCGATGATGCGGCCCGACTGGGTACGCCGCCCGGTCACGCCGGCACAATTGGGAAACACATAGAAGGCGCCGTCGGGCATGCCGCAGGTCAGGCCTGGTGCCCAATTGAGCTTTTCGACCACGAGGTCGCGCCGCTTCTCGAACTCGGCGGCAAATTTCGGCACATAGCTCTGATCGCCGGCAATCGCTTCGATCGCGGCGTATTGGGAAATCGAGGTGGCGTGCGAGGTCGTCTGACTCTGTATGATGTTGATCGCCTTGATGAGCTCGACCGGGCCTGCGCCATAGCCGATGCGCCAGCCAGTCATGGCGTTGCTCTTCGACACGCCGTTGACCGTCAGCGTGCGGTTGAACATGTCGGGAGCCGTGCGGGCCATGGTGGCAAAGCGTGTCCCGCCATAGACGAGCTTCTCATAGATGTCGTCGGTCAGAACCCAGACATGCGGATGGCGGCGCAGCACGTCGGCGAGCTCCAGCAGGTCGGGCGCGCGATAAACCGCGCCGGTCGGATTGCTCGGCGAGTTCAACATGAGCCATTTGGTGCGCGGCGTGATGGCGGCGTCGAGCGCGGCAGCCCTGAGCTTGAAACCGTCGCTCTCGGAGCAGTTGACGACGACGGGAACGCCGCCCGCGAGTCGTACCATGTCAGGATATGAGACCCAGCACGGTGCGGGAATGACGACCTCATCGCCCGGATTGAGGCTCGCGAACAGGGCGTTGAACACCACCTGCTTGGCGCCGGTGCCGACGGTAATCTGGTCGAGCGCGTAGCCGAGATCGTTGTCGCGGATGAACTTGGCGCGGATCGCCTCGCGCAGCGGCGTGATGCCCGGCACGGCGGTGTATTTCGTCTTTCGTTCGCGGATAGCCCGGATGCCGGCTTCGCCGATATTGTCCGGGGTGTCGAAATCTGGTTCGCCCTGGCTGAGCGTGATGATCTCGCGGCCTTGGTCGCGCAGCGCCGCGGCACGAGCGGTCATGGCCTTCGTCTCCGAGGGGCGGATTTGCCGGATGTGATCTGCGACAATTGTCATTCACGGAGCCTCATGGCGTTTGCGCCGTCCAGGAGCCCGACCGCCCGTGCTGGAAGCTGGCAGAGGAGAGGACAGGCCTGCAGAGATCGAACGGTCATTCCTGCTTCGGCAGGGCGTGACTCAATTCTGGGTGGCGAAGCGCCTGATAACCAGTATGAAGTTCTAACAAGGTTGAAAGGATTTCTGACATGAAAGCGTCACGCGGACCTATGCCACGGTCTTGTCGGCCTCCGCGACAATTGCGTCGAGAAACGCCTGATGATGCCGGCCGCGAACGACGGCTGCCGGATAAAGCACATGAAAGCCGGGCCCGGACAGAAGATGTTCCCTGAAGGGCGTAACAAGGCGTCCTGAAGCGACATCATCCTCGATCAGGCAGAGCGGGCCGACCGCAATGCCAAGCCCGTTGATCGTGGCCTGAAGCGACAGGAAGAAGTGCTCGTAATAGGGACCAGGAGTCTCGGCAGGCGGCACCCCGCAGACCTCGAACCAGTGTTTCCATGCTTCGGACCGTGATTTGAGATGCAGCAGGATGCCACGCCGCAGGTCCACGGGCTGCTGGAGGTCCATGCTGGCGGCAAGCTTCGGCGCCAGCACTGCGGTCGAACGATCTTCCAGGACCTTGCGGCAGCGATGATCGACACGCTCCATAGGCATGCGGCGGAAGATGAAATCGTAGTTCTTCGTCAGGTGATCGATACCGTCGGAGGCCGATGTCTCGACGACCACGCTGACCGACGGATTCTCGATCTGGAACGTCGACGAACGCGGAATAAGCCAGCGCATTGCGAATGAGGGCGTCGCATTAATGGTGATGACGGCGTTGCCGTTACGCGCGTTGAATTGCTCCGCCGCTACCGCGATGCGGTCGAACGCTGTCCGGATGTCGTCGAGGAGCGCGCGCGCCTGCTCTGTCGGCTCGACACGGCGTCCGTTGCGATGAAATAGCGGCTGCCCGAAATATTCCTCGAGACTTCGCACCTGCTGGCTGACGGCGCTGTGCGACACGCCGAGCTCTTCCGCAGCCTGTGTGACACTTGCGTGACGCGCCGCCGCCTCGAACGCTCGCAAGGCATGAAGCGGTGGCATCCTGCGCATGTTATCTGGCCTTACAACGATGTTAGGAGAACGAACTTTACTTGGAAAGCCTCAGTGTGGAACGCTCGATTATCGCGAAAGCGTTCCGCGCTCCCTCAAAGACCCTCAGGCATGAAATTCCTGATCGTCAGCTTCGATGGCCTGCGGCCCGACCTGATCTCGGCGCAGTTGACCCCGAATATCGTGCGTGTGCAGCGCGCCGGCATGACCCTGTCCAAGCATCGCACCGTCTATCCGAGCGAAACCCGCGTCGCGTTTCCGAGCCTGGTCACCGGCGCGACGTCCAGCGGTCACGGCATGGTCGGCAACGGTTATCTCGATCGCGCCACGCGCCCGCCGCGTCGCCTCAACACGTCGGATGCCGCGCTGCTTGACGCGCTGAACCACGAGAGCGGCGGACGGCTGATGACTGCTGCGACGCTCGGCGAAATTCTCGGTGGCGCCGGACGGAGCCTTGCGGTGCTGGCCACCAACACGCCGGGAGCGACGTGCCTCTTCCATCACAAGGCTGAGGAGTTCGGGCATGTCCGGCTCTCTGGTCATTTCGAGGAGGCGTGCACGCCCGATGTCTTTTTGCGGGAGATCGAGACCCGGTTCGGCGGCCTGCCGCCCCTGCCGCCGCGCGGCGAGCCGAATCTCGAGGGCCAGGCGCTCATCACCTCCGTCTTCCTCGACGGGGTATGGCCGAAGCTGAAGCCGGATGTGACCGTCCTGTCCTATGGCGAGCCGGATACCTGCTCTCATCTCAACGGAACAGGCGCGGCGAAAACGCGCGAGGTCATCGCCTATTGCGATCGCCAGCTCGGGCGGCTGGTCGACTGGTGGGAGGCTGAAGGCAAGTCCGCCGGCGTGCAACTCGTCATCGTGTCCGACCACGGCCATATCACCGCGCACACGCGAGTCTCGGTGATGGACTTTTTGCGCCGCGCCGGCTTCTCGCCCAGCAACGCGCCGGATACCGGGGTCGATGTCGTCGTCATTCCCGGGCAGGTCGGCGCGCTTTATCTGACGGATCGCAACGAGGTACGGCTCGGCCGCCTTGTCGAGGCCATCACCGCGGAGCCTTGGTGCGGCCCGGTGTTCACGGCTCCACGGAACGAGGTCGAGGGCATCGCGCGCGGCAGTTTCGGCAGCCATCTGGTCTTTGCCGACCACGAACGCGCGCCGGATGCCTACTTCGCGTTTCGTGCGGATGACGGCGTCGATCAGTTCGGCCTCGCGGGCGGCACGTTCTACGACAACGACCGTCCGCCCGGATTGGGGCTTCACGGCGGCTTGCATCCGAAAGAGCTCGCCGCGGTCGGCATCGTCGCAGGCTCGGCGTTCCGCGGCCCTGACCTCGTGTCGCAGATGCCGTCCGGCATTTGCGATTTTGCCCCGACCATCGTTCATCTGCTCGGCATTGCCCGTCCCGCGACCATGACAGGCCGCGTTCTCCGGGAGGCGCTCGGCGAACCGGTCGCGACGGGCATGCCGGACGTCCCCGAACTGGAAATGTTTGAAGCCGGGCTCGGCAGCTACACCCAGGTGCTGCGCCGGGTGCGGGTCGGAGACACGAGCTATGTCGATGGCGGATGGGCGGAGTCGCGGGCAGGTCGTATCGCCCGGCAAATGCAGGTTTGAGGCTTCAGAAGATGGCAGGCGTCACTATCGATGGCATTGGCAAGAACTTCGGTGCAGTGACGGTGTTTCGCGGCGTCTCGCTCGACATTGCCGAAGGCGAGTTCCCGACGCTGCTCTGGCCTTTCGGCTGCGAGGAAGTCGGCAATGACTACGGTCCGCTGATGGCCGGCGCGACGATCATCGTCGCACCGCTCGTGATCGCATTCCTCGTCGCGCAGCGCTGGTTTGTCGAAGGCCTTTCGACCGGCAGCATGAAATGAACCTCGGGAGCATCTTGGCACCATGACCCGACCCAACTTGCAGACCAAGTTGATTGAAATGAGCCGCACGCATCCACCTCTGGTGCCGGATGTGTTCGATGCCCAATATCGTGACGCGCTCGACGAGGTTCTTTCGCTCTACACGCCCAGTGAGATGGTGGGTGCGCATCGCTGGATGGGCACCGACACCGACCGTGCTGCTGGCGCTGCATTCACGGGGCGCAGGCTCGGCGTCGTTCCGGACGATGGCCGGGTGGTGGTGACCAACGGCACACAGAGCGCCTTCAACATGTTGCTGGGGGGCCTGGTCGGATCTGGGAATGTGCTGGCCGTCGAGTGTCTGACCTATCCGCCGGTCCTGGTCCTTGCGAAGCGCCTTGGCTTCATCCCCAAAGGCGTGGAGATGGACGAAGAAGGAATTGATCCGCAGGCGCTTGAGGAGCTTTGCCGCAAGGAACGACCCAAGGCGCTCTACGTGCTTTCGACATTGCAAAATCCAACAACCGCGACAATGACGTTTGCACGGCGCGAGGCAATCGTTGCCGTGGCGCGGCGCCATGATCTGCAGATCATCGAGGACGATATTTACAGCTTGTTGCCCGAGACCGCGCCGCCGCCGCTGGCGGCGCTCGCGCCCGAGCGGTCATGGTACATTCTGGGAGTCGCCAAGAGCATCGCGTCGGGCATGAAGATCGCGTATGTCGTCGCACCCAGCGCGAGTGCCGCCGAGCAGCAGTTCTGGCCCGGAGTCCGGGCGACATTCTGGATGGCGGCGCCAATCAGTGCGGCCGTCTCTACGGCGCTTATCGAAAGAGGGGGTGCGCAGCGCGTCATTGATGCCGTGCGCCACGAAATGGTGTTGCGCCATCAGATCGTGCGCCCGCTGCTCGGGTCGCTCGATTTTGTTACGTCCGATGGCGCGTTGCATGTCTGGATAAGGCTGCCGGCGGGCATGTCGGCAAGTGGTCTCGCCGCGCGCATCCGTCAGGGCGGCGTAAATGTCGGGACGGGCGATCCCTATGCACCGCCCGGCCTCATGGCGCCGCAGGCGCTTCGCATCGGCATCGGACACGCCAAATCCCACGCAGAACTGGCGGAAGCCATGGAGATCATCACTGCGTCGTATGCCCTTGAACTCGGCAACGGCGTTGCCGGCAAGAAGGCGAGACTCGCGCTTTGAGCAACACCGCAGCCGCATTTGGATCGATCTCTGACCAGATTGGGAAGGCGTCCCAACCCATAGCGTCACTGAGAAGCTCAAACGGAACACAGTGAGCCCCTGATCGAAGAACCAAGAAGGGTCAAAATGAAACTATCCGCGCTGGCCGCCTTCGCTGTTTCGTTTGCCTTGCTGCCCGCCATCGCCTCCGCCGAGCCAATTACGATCCAAGTGTCGTACTCGTCCGGCGCGTACTCGGGCGTTTTGATGGAGAGCAAGCGCGCATTCGAGACGCGCCATCCTGACATCAAGATCAGCTATCGCGGCCCGGTGCTGAACACCTATGAAGAGCTGCTTCAGGCCACGCTCCGCTCGGCGGCAATCGGCGATCTGCCGGATATCTCGCTCGAAGGAAATCTGAATGTCGGCATTCTCGCCGACCGCGGGATTCCAATCGCGCTTGACGGGCTTATTGCGGGCGAGGCGACCTGGCGCGACCTCGGCTACTCGCCGTCGATCCGGGAAGTGGGGCAGATCGGCGGCAAGACCTACGCACTCGCTTACGCGACTTCCGTGCCGACAATCTACGTCAACCTCGATCTTTTGAAGAAGGCAGGTGTCGATACAGCCAATCTGTCGTCGGACTGGAACGCGCTCAGCGAGGCGGCCAGCAAGGTGCAGAAGCTCGGTGGCGGCGTCGTCGGCGGACTGTTCGATTATCACTCCGCCGGAAACTGGACGTTTCAGGCCCTGATCACCAGTCAGGGTGGCGAGATTCTGACGCCGGACGGCACCGGCATTGCCTTCAACAGTCCGCAAGGCTTGCGCGCGCTCGAAATTCTGCGGACGTTCGGCGCCGCCGGAACCGTCGATATGACGCAGCCCCAGATGTTGCAGGCTTTCGCGGCCGGAACGGTGGGCATCCTTGCCTCGTTCAGCGCGGCGATCGGCCAGATCGAGCAGCAGATCGCCGGGAAATTCCAGATGAAGGCCGTGCCCTGGCCAATTCTCTCCGAGAACGGGCGCGTCCCGGCCGGCGGCAGAGCTGTGATGATCTACGCGAAGGACCCGTCAAAGCAGAAGGCGGCATGGGAGTACGTCAAATTCCTGACCGGAGCGGTCGGCCAGACCATTCTGGTCAAGGGAGTCGGCGCCGTGCCCGTGAACCAGCGCGCGGTCGACGATCCCAACCTACTGGGAAAATTCTACGATGAACATCCGAACCAGAAGCCGGCGCTCGAGGCTGTTCCTCGCCTGACCAAGTGGCTGTCTTACCCCGGTGCGAATTCGGTGAAGGTCAGCGAAATTATTCGCGATCAGCTCCGTCGCGTCCTTATCCGGCAGGACGACGCACCGGTGGTCATGGCGGACATCGTCAAGCAGATTTCGCCGCTCCTTCCGCCGAAGTGAGGCCTGAGCGCCTGGCCGGGCATCCGGCACGCCTTGGCGCCGACAGAGAGACCGATAGAGAGCATGAGGGGCAGGCAATGAAGCCCGCAGCCGACCTGAACGGCATCAATTTGGAGATCATCTGGTCCAGGCTGATTTCCATCGTCGATGAGGCGGCGACAGCGCTGCGTCGAACGGCGTTCTCGACGATTGTTCGGGAGTCGAATGATTTCGGAGTTGTGCTGCTGGACGCGGACGGCGCGGGCATTGCAGAGAATACGATAGGCGTTCCCTCATTCCTCGGTTTACTGCCGCGTGCCGTCGCGGCATTGCTCCAACAGATCCCAAGGGAGCAATGGGGCGAGAACGATTGCATCATCACGAACGACCCGTGGATGGGTGCGGGACACCTTCCGGATCTCGTGATGGCTGCTCCGATATTCTACCTCGGAAACCTGGTGGGATTCTCCGCGACGGTTGCCCATCTGCCGGACGTCGGCGGAACGGTATTCTCGGCGGATTGCCGCGACCTCTATGAAGAAGGGGTCCGTATCCTTCCGACGAAATTCATCAAATCCGGGTGCGAGAACGAGGACGTTGCGCGATTCATCCGCGGCAATGTGCGGATGCCCGACCAGGTCATCCGGGACATTTACGCGCAGGTGGCAGCTCATTCCGTCGTCGGCAAGGGAGTCGGCGAATTTCTCAAGTCTTCCGGCTTGCAGGACCTCCGGGGAATTTCGGTGGCGCTGCACGAACGTGCCGATACCGCCATGCGACGGGCAATTGCGGCTCTGCCGGACGGCGAATATCGCTCGGTGGTCAAATCCGACGGCTACGATGACATCGAGACCGAAATTCACTGCTGCATTAGCATCGAAGGGTCCAATCTCTCGGTCGACTATGCCGGTACGTCGGACCAGGTGAGCAGGGGTCTCAACTCGGTCTTCAACTATACTTACGCTTACACGGTCTATCCGCTTAAGTGCGCACTGGACCCGCTCACGCCTCACAACGACGGAGCGCATCGGGCGGTACAGATCTCCGCTCCGCTGGGATCGATCCTCAATCCAAGATTTCCGGCCCCGTGCAATGCACGGCATTTGACCGGGCAGCTTCTTGCGGGCGCGATCTACAAGTGCCTTGCGCAAGTGGTGCCCGAGAAGGTTGTCGCCGAATCCGGTTCCGCGCCGAGTCTGCGCGCCGTCTTCAGCGGTGTCGATCGAACGGGCCATCGCTTTTCGCAGATCTTGATGTGCAGCGGTGGGATGGGCGCAAGCGCGCAGGGCGACGGCCACTCCACCACCCCGTTTCCGACGAACACAGGCTCGGGAAGCATTGAAGCGTTCGAGGGGCTTGCCCCGTTGCTCGTGAGACGCAGGGAGTTGATCCCCAATTCGGGCGGCGACGGCAAATACAGGGGCGGGCTCGGGCAGGAGCTCGAGGTCGAGATCATGTCGTCCAGCCCAGTCAGCGTGTCGCTGATGTGCGACAGGGTCGTGCATCCGGCGCAAGGGCTGTTTGGAGGGCAGCCGGGACAGCCGGTGAGCGTCAGCCTGTCCGACGGCAGGACGCTGCACCCGAAAGCGCGCACGGACCTGCATCCTGGCGATCGTCTCGTTCTTCGTTATGCAGGCGGCGGTGGCTTCGGTGACCCCAGGGAGCGGCGAAAAGAGGACATCCTACGCGATCGGGAAAGTGGCTATTCCTCGAGGACGTCGTGCGCGCCGACATCGGTCGGCGGAAGCGAGACCAGGAAGCGGGCATGAGAGACAAGAAGCTCAAGGTTGGCATCGATGTCGGTGGAACGTTCACCGATTTCGTCCTCATCGACGACCAATCGGGCGAAGTCTCGTTCGGAAAAGAGCTCACGACACATGACGACCCGAGCCGCGCCATGCTTGCGGGCCTCGAGAAGATGCTTGCAGCGAACGGGCTGCAGTTCTCCGATTTGAGCCATGTCGTTCACGCAACGACGCTGGTGGCCAACGCGATTATCGAGCGCAAGGGCGCGCGTGCCGGTCTGATAACGACCGAAGGATTCCGGGACGCGCTCGAGATCGGGAATGAGAAGAGATACGATCTGTACGATCTGTTCTTCGAGAAACCGGCGCCGCTGGTAACGAGACCTTTTCGCCACGAGGTCATTGAGCGTATCGACGCCAACGGAAACGTGGTTGTCCCGCTGGATCGTGCCAGCGTGACGGCTGCCGCTGGTTTGTTGCGCGAGCAGAATGTCGAAGCTGTTTGCGTCTGCCTTCTCCACAGCTACCGTAACGCTCGCCACGAGCGCGAAGTGCGCGACATTCTGGCTGAGGCCATTCCAGGAATTCCCGTCACGCTCTCCAGTGACGTCGCTCCGGAAATACGGGAGTACGAGCGCACGAATACGGCTGCCGCCAACGCTTATGTGCAACCGCTGATCGTTCGATATCTCGATGAGTTGAGAGCGAAACTCGCGCAGCGTGGTTTTGCAGGTGTTATCCACCTCATGCTTTCGGGAGGAGGGCTCACAACTCTCAAGTCGGCTCAGGCACAGCCGATCCACCTCATCGAATCCGGGCCGGCGGCGGGCGCGATTGCCGCAGGCTTCTTCAGCAAATCGGCTCTGTCCCCCAACCTGGTCTCGTTCGACATGGGCGGGACCACCGCGAAAATGTGCGTCCTGAGAGAGGGCGAGCCGCAGCGAGCTGCCGAATTCGAAGCCGGTCGCGTTCGACGATTCAAGAAAGGATCCGGCCTTCCTCTCAAGGTTCCGGTCATCGACCTGATCGAGATCGGAGCTGGCGGTGGGTCCATTGCCCATCTCAATGCGATGGGCCTTCTCAAAGTCGGCCCCCAAAGCGCGGGGTCTGAGCCGGGGCCGGTCTGCTACGGCCGCGGCGGAACGCATCCGACCGTCACGGATGCGGATCTGGTCCTTGGCTATCTTTCGCCGGACTACTTCCTGGGTGGAGAACTTCGCCTCGATCTCCAGTCGGTTCACAGCGCCATCGACGTGGAGATCGCGCGGCCGCTCGGTCTCAGCGTTCTCGATGCTGCGGCCGGTATTCATGCCATCGTCAACGAGACGATGGCCGCTGCAACGCGCATGTACCTTGCGGAAAAGGGAAAGGACCCGCGGGATCACACCTTGCTCGCTTTCGGAGGTGCCGGGCCGGTCCATGCCTACGGCTTGGCCAGGCTTCTGAATATCCCGCGAATCATCGTGCCGCCGGGTGCGGGAGTCATGTCCGCCTTCGGGCTTCTCGTTGCCGCGCCCGCAATTGACATCGCGTGTGGATTTATGACCCGCCTTGCGTCAACGCAGTGGAACGACGTGAATGCCCTGTTCGCCGATATGGAGAGCGAGGCGAGGTCGCTCATGCAGGATGCGGGCGTGGATTCGCGCGACGTCGAAATTCGACGATTCGGCGACATGCGTTTTGTCGGACAGGGCTTCGAGATACCTGCGATGATTCCAGATGGTCCGCTGTCGGAAGCCGCGAGGGGTCAGATTGAAGGAAATTTCATTGAAGCCTATGCCGAGCTTTTCGGGCGGAGGGTGACAGACATCGGTGTCGAAGCGCTGACGTGGCGGCTACATGCGTCCACGCGGCGCAAGAACCCTGAGCTCAAATTCCCGACCTTGCCATCGACGCAATCGGCAAAAAAAGGAAGCCGCCGGGTCTTCTTTCCCGGAACCGGCTTCAAGGATTGCACGGTTTTCGATCGCAAGCGGTTGCCGCCGGGGTCCAAAATCAACGGGCCGGCAATTGTCGAGGAACGAGAATCGACGACCGTGCTTGGTCCCAATTCGGCGTTGACCGTTGACGACCATCTTAACCTCATCGTCGAGATGAATAGCGCAGACGCGTGCGCCGCCTTCCGAGCCGATCGGTCGCGATGCCAAAAAAGCTTGCCGAACGCGACTCTCTTTTTGTCAAAATAAGGCCTAGGCAAAAAAAGTATTTCGATTTTTAGCACCCTTGGCCGGCGCAACCAAGGCGGTGCTCGCGCAGCACCAGAGCGACTGGCACTTTACCTAGCGACGCGCAGGCCAATGGACCTGACCCGGCGCTCGGGCGAGTTGTCAATCAGCAGCGCGGGCAAGTCGGCCTCGTTTGGCCTTGGAGAGAGCGATCAGCATCGCAAGCTGATCCTCGAGGTCTCGGCGTTTGCGAGCGATCTCGCGGTCAACCTGTTTGCGCAGTGCGATGAGTTGACGTCGGGAGAGCTTTGCCAAATCCGGGGTCTTGCGCATGGTGATCCAATCCCTGTGCGGGCCCTGCGGGAACGCCAAGAAGCAGCCGGCTTTGAAAGGCGACCGAGGCTGCCTCGAAGTCACGCACACGCATGAAGCCGGTTGGTGACGGCTTATTGACAGCCTGCGTCAGTGAAATGCCTTAGGCGTTCGCCTTCCAATTTGCGCGAGGATGGTCGTAGAAGCAGAGCAAGCTACCAGCTACAGCATTGAAGTTGATCGGTCGGCCCAATACCTTGCACATCGACGATACCAAAAGATAAGTGAAATGAATCCTTTAGACCGAAAATTCGCCATCGCCCCGATGATGGAATGGACCGACCGGCATTGCCGGTTCTTCCATCGCCTGCTGACGCGCAGGACACTTCTTTACACGGAGATGGTCACGACCGGCGCGGTGCTGCGCGGCGATCGCGCGCGGCTGCTCGGCTATGACCCGGCCGAGCATCCGCTGGCGATCCAGCTCGGCGGCTCCGATCCGGCGGCGCTCGCCGAGTGCGCGCGCATTGCCGCGGACCTCGGCTTTGACGAGGTCAATCTCAACGTCGGCTGTCCGTCCGATCGCGTGCAGGAGGGCCGGTTCGGCGCCTGCCTGATGGCGGAGCCCGAGCTGGTCGGCGATTGCGTCGCTGCGATGAAGGCCGCCGTGAGGATTCCCGTCACGGTGAAGTGCCGCATCGGCATCGACGACCAGGATCCGGAGCACGCGCTCGACACGCTCACCTTCGTGGTCAAGCGGGCAGGAGTGGACGGGCTGATCGTGCACGCGCGCAAGGCCTGGCTCGATGGCCTTTCGCCGCGCGAGAACCGCGACATTCCTCCGCTCGACTACGACCGCGTCTACCGCTTGAAGCGCGCGCATCCGGATCTGCCGATCGCGATCAACGGCGGTATCGCCGATCTCGACCAGGCGTCCGCCCACTTGGCGCATGTCGACGGCGTGATGATGGGCCGCGCCGCCTATCAGGAGCCGTGGCGGCTCCTGGCCGCTGATCCGGTCATGTTCGGCGCGCCCGCGCCATTTGCGTCGCCGCGCGAGGCGGCCGAGGCGCTCATTCCCTACATCGAGCGCGAGACCGCGCGCGGCGTGCGGCTCCACGCGATGACCCGACATGTGCTCGGCCTGTTTCGCGCCGTGCCGGGTGCGCGGGCGTTCCGCAGGCACCTCGCGACCGAGGCGGTCAAGCCCGGCGCGGGCGCGGCGGCGTTTCGCGCAGCGCTGGCCCAGGTGCTGGATACGCCGGCAGACATCACGCGCGTCGCGGCGGCGTAATTTCCAGGCACGCGCAGTGGTTGTTTGCTGATTTCCCCAATTTGCAAACTAGTGGCACAGGAATGGAGCACCCGTCTTCAATACCGTTCGTAGCGTTATTCTCACTCGATATCCTCAGCTTGCTGCGCTCGTTCACGAGCGGTTTCCCACCGATCCCGAAGGCGAGGGAGCGCTTGCTTACACTCTAGAGATTTTCTTACGGCTTCTTCCCGATCTCGATGTTGCCGTCGATGGCTGGCGGATGCTGCGAGTCGTTCGTGAGACCGCGACGTCATTACGAGCCGTCGGCATCATGCACCTGCTTCCAACCGGCGAGGTACCTTTGGAGGTAGAGCTTTCCAGGGAGACAGGCTCAACTCGATACTGGCTCCGGATGGGTGTCGGCGACGTTCGTTGGTATTCGCTATCCGACTCGAAGCGCTGGAATGCGGTGTACCTCTACGCAGGTGGGGAACGCGATGAAGAATGGACTTGGTCCGATGCCATCTCGGGATACTTGTCCGATGCTTGAGCATCCAAGGATACGCGCCGTGCCGGGCGCGCGGGCGTTCCGCAGAAACCTCGCGACCGAGGCGGTCAAGCCCGGCGCCAGTGCGGCGGTGTTTCGCGCAGCGCTGGCCCAGGTGCTGGATACGCCGGCAGACATCACGCGCGTCGCGGCGGCGTAAGACTATTGAGACTATGCGGCGAGCTTGGCTGCCGCCTTCATCGCGTCGACGAAGCGCAACGCTGTCGGCGGCACGTAGGCCTCGTGGCGATGAATCACCGCGACCGGGAGCTTCAACGTCAATTCGGGGATCGGAAGCGGTCGCACGCTCTCCCCGGTCTCCCGAATGGTGCTTCGCGAGGCGAACGTCAGCAGATCCGAACGCGCCGTCACGCGCAGGCGCCAGACGGCCGAGCGCGATTGAAACGCGATGGCCGGCGGCGGAGCCCCGGCATCCTGAAGGCGTTGATACAGCCAGCGGTGTGAGATCAAGGTGGGCTCGGAGACGGGCATGGCCCATCGTTCGGCAGCCACATCAGCGATCGTGACCGCTCGCGCCTTGGCCAGGCGATGGCGGCTCGACGCGCAGACGACGAGATCGTCGTCATAGATGTCGTGACAGACCAGACCTTCGGCAGAACGGTAATAGTTGACGATGAGATCGAGCTCTCCGGAGCGCAATGCCGGAATCATCAGGTCGTTGTCCGAAACGGTGACGTCCAATCTGGACTTGGGCGCGTCCTCGAGCAGCGTCGCAACTGCTTTCAACAGGAGCTGCTCCGACACCGCGGCGCCGACGCCGATGCGCAGCTGTCCGGTGCGGCCCTGACTGACGTCGGCGATTTCGCGCGCGACGCTGCGCAGCGAGAGACGCAGCTCGCGTGCACGCAAGAGGAGCACGGAGCCTTCCGGCGTCGGTTCGACGCCCTTGGCGGTCCGTCTGACCAACTTTACCTGCAACGCCTGTTCCAGCCGGCGCAGGCTCTTGCTCAACGCCGGCTGACTGAGACCAAGCGCTTCCGCCGCCCGCCCCATGTGGCCGTGGTCGGCGATCACGGCGAAGTATTCGATGTCGCGCATGTCCATGTCGATAACCGCAATTCATCGCCTCGGGACGGCGGGATGATTGAGAGGCCGGCGCAACCGTGTCAACGTGCGCGCTTTCGAGAAGGGCGCAGCAGAGGCCGGATGATGGTCGATCGTATGGTCTGGGGCACGGCATGATCTTCGGTGTTCCGGCCGGAGAGATGGCGATGCTTGCGGCCGGCATCGTCATCGGCGGCCTCGTCACCGGCATTCTCGCCGGCCTGTTCGGCATCGGCGGTGGCGCCGTGATCGTGCCGGTGCTCTATGAGGTGTTCCGCGCGCTCGGCGTGCCCGAGGAGGTGCGCATGCAGCTTTGCGTCGGCACCTCGACCGCGATCATCGTGCCGACCAACATCCGCTCGCTGCTCGTGCATCGCGCCAAGGGCGCGGTGATGATGGACGTGGTGCGCATCTGGGCGATCCCCGCCGTGCTCGGGGTCGCGACCGGCTCGGCCATCGCCGCCTTCGCACCGGCCGCGCTGATGAAGCTCATGTTCGTCCTGATCGCCGGCGTGATCGCGGCCAAGATGCTGGTCGGACGGGACGACTGGCGGATCAGCGACGACCTGCCGGGCCCCGTCGCCATGACCGGCTACGGCTACATCATCGGGCTCGGGGCGTCGCTGATCGGCATCAGCGGCGGTTCCATTTCCAACATGATCCTCACGCTGCACGGCAAGACGCTCCATGCGGCGGTCGCGACCTCGGCCGGGCTCGGCGTGCCGATCACCATCTTCGGCACCATCGGCTACATGCTCGCAGGCCTGCCGCGCGAGGGGCTGCTGCCGCCCTTGTCGATCGGCTTCGTCTCGCTGATCGGCTTCGTGCTGATGGCGCCGATCACCAGCCTGGTGGCGGGCTACGGCGCGCGGCTCGCCCATGCCTTGCCCAAGCGGCGGCTCGAGATCGTGTTCGCGATCTTTCTGCTCTCGGTCATGGTAAGGTTCATCATCAGCTTGATCTGAACCGGGCTGACCTAAATCTCGACAAAGTCGATGGTTTCAACAGTGCGACGCTCCAGAATGGCCGCCAATGACCACCACGGATGAAGCAAATGGCGCGCCTGCGCTCGGTGTCCGCCCCGCGTGGCATTGGCGCGCGGTCGGTACAGTCGCGCGGGTTCCCTGGACCACGATCCTCCTGATCGGCCTGCTGCTGTTCGCGTGCGCCGCCGCCACCGTGTTCGATTGGCAGGACAGCCTGCAGACGTTCGTGACTGACCTGAACGAGAGCCTCGAGTTCCAGATTCTCGCCGGCGTCATCATCGTCGGCCTGGTGCTCGAAAAGCTGATCCCCGGCCGGCGCCAGGGCTTCGGCAGCACCCGGCTGAATATCCTCTATTCGATCCTGATCGTGCTGTTCATTGTCGTGATCGGACCGTTCCAGATCTTTCTTGCGGAGGTGATCGCCGACACGTTCGGCCTGCGCAATGTGTTCGACCTCACGTTCGATCCGCGCAGTACCGTCTTCCTGTCGATCGCCGCGGTGCTCATCGCGTCGCTGATCAAGGACTTCTTCTTCTACTGGTTCCACCGGCTGCAGCACACCAATACGTTTCTCTGGCAGGTGCACCTGCTGCATCACAGTGACCGCACCCTCAACGTCACGACCAACAATCGCGCGCACGTGTTCGAGCACCTGTTCGTGCCGTTCTTCATGTCGTTGCCGATGATCGCGCTGTTCAATCTGCCGACGCCCGCGCTGTATCTGCTGTCGATCGTGCCGACGATCTGGTCGAACGTCGTGCACATGAACATCCGGATCGGCTTCGGCCCGGTCTGGTGGCTGCTGACGAGCCCGCAATGGCACCGGATCCACCATTCGATCCGGCCGGAGCACCGCGACAAGAATTTCGCGGTGTGGTTTCCGGTCTGGGATGTCCTGTTCGGCACCGCCTATGTGCCGAACAAGGACGAATATCCGGAGACCGGCGTTGAGGACGTCGAGGTCTCGAACCTCGCCCAGGCCTTCCTCTTGCCGTTCGTCGGCTGGTATCGGATGGCCGCGCTCGCGTTTGGCCGTAAGACGGCGGCCTGATCTCCTACGGATATCCGCGCATCACCAGCTTGTCGCCGCGCACTTCCCAGCTCTGCAGGCGATTGAGGAAGCTCATCCCCAGGAGACTGCGGCGCAGCTGACCCGGCTGCGCGATCAGCGCCGGCACCGAGCGCTCGACCACGTTGCCGATCGCGAGGCGATCGAGCGTCACCGGCGCCGCCTGGGTGCGGCCGTTGGCGGTCTCGACGGTCACCGTGTACTTGATCATCTCGATCGGCAGGCCTGCCGCTCGCGCGGCATCGTTGGTCAGCACCACCGAGCTCGCGCCGGTGTCGAGCACCATGGGGATGCGCGCGCCGTTGACCTGGGCGCCGATCTGGAAGTCGCCGGTATTGCCGCGCGCAATCTCGACCGAGCGCCCGCGCGAGGCGGCGCGTCCCGGCACCACTTCCGCCATGACGCGCTCGCCGACGTCGCGCAGCTCGAACCGGTAGGTGTAGCCGACCACCAGCACCAGCGCGACGACGATCCAGAACAGCATCGTTTCGATGGCCTGGGAAAACCGGTCGCGGAACATGGTCACCACGCCGGCGCCGACGAACAGGACGAGGATCGTTTTGTAGACCAGCGATCCGATGTCATCGGTCGATAGCCCGCCGATGGTGGTGCCGCCATCGTCGTGGCGCATCGCGAGCACGAACAGGACGACCCCGAGGCCGATCAGCAGCATCAGCAGATAACGACGCACGACGTAGTCCCTATGTGCGGCGCGTCGTGGCGACGGCCATCCGGTTGGGCAAGTCGGCCATCACGCGCCTGCGCTCCTCGACGGACAGGCTGGTCCAGCTTGCGATCTCGGCGAGACTGCGGCCACAGCCGCGGCACAGCCCCGAGACCGGATCGACCACGCAGACCTTGGTACAAGGAGTCTCGATTTCCGGCATGAATCACTGAAAGTCGGGTCTCCGACGCACCATAAGGTGCGCCGGGCGGAACGCAATCGCCGCCTGCCACCCCGCTCATGACCCCAGGCTGAAGATGGAACGCCGCAGCGAGCGGGGGCTTTCGTTGCGCGCCGGCGGGACGGGCGCCGGCTCGGGCTCGGGCTGGATCGACGGCGCCGCCGCCTGTTTCATTGGCGCGAGCGCTGACATCACCCGTTCAGGCGGCAGGGTGACGATGACCTCGGTGCCCTCGCGCAGCTTGGACTTGATGGTAAAGCTGCCGCCGTGCAGGTCGATCAGGCTCTTGGCGATCGGCAGGCCGAGACCGGTGCCCTGTTCGGCCGATTTGATCGCGTTTGAGCCCTGGCCGAACGATGCGAGCACGATCGGAATTTCCTCCTCGGGAATGCCGGGCCCGTTGTCCTTGACCGCGAGATATTGTCCGCCCGCCGCGGTCCATCCGACCTTGAGCCAGATCTCGCCGCCCTGCGGCGTGAACTTGATGGCATTGGACAGGAGGTTGAGACAGATCTGCCGCACCGCGCGCTCGTCGACCCAGACGCGCGGCATCTCCGGCTCGAACATCTCGTGGATCTCGATGCCGCGGTTGCTGGCGCGCAGCTTCAGCAGGTGGTGGCAGTCCTCGACGATGCCGACCAGCGACGCGGATTCCTCGTTGAGCTCGTAGCGGCCGGCCTCGATGCGGGACAGGTCGAGGATCTCGTTGATCAGGTTGAGCAGGTGGACCCCGGAATTGTGGATGTCGCCGGAATACTCCTTGTAGACGGCGACCGTATGCGGCCCGAAGATTTCGTTCTTCATCACCTCCGAGAAGCCGAGGATCGCGTTGAGCGGCGTGCGCAGCTCGTGGCTCATCTGCGCGAGGAAGCGCGACTTGGACACATTGGCGGCCTCCGCGCGGCCGCGCGCCTCGTCGGATTTGGCTTTCGCCTGCTCGAGCTCGCCGATCAGCGCGTCCTTCTCGGCGCGCGCCTCGATGGTGGCGAGCGTCGACGAGTAGAGTCGGTAGGCGAGCAGCACGAAATAGCTGTGCGCGGTCACCGCCATGGCGGCGAGGATGTAGCCGTGGACGGTGCCCTCGAGGATGAAGTTCAGCGTGACCGCCACGACGACGGGCGAGGTCGTCGCCAGCACTGCGACCGGCATGCTCGATGCCAGCATGCTCGACACCGCCACGACCAGCAGCATGACGAACAGGTTGAACGTGCCTGAGCTTTCCTGGACGCCGACCGGCTGGATCAGCTGGAACATCCAGGCGAGCCCGAAGAACAGGTCGAGCACGATGAAGCGCAGCCGCCACCGGCGGATATCGATGTGGCCCTGCGGCTCGACCAGGAAGCGTCGGCAGCTGACGATAATGGCGACATGGATGGCGAGGATCGCCGTGGTCCAGATCACCGCGGTGAGGGCGCCCGTCCACAGGCTCGACAGGATGCCGATCGATCCGACCAGCAGCAGGATGACGAACGAGCCGGATTGCCGGTTCTGCGCGAACTGCCGCAGCAGCTCATAGTCGAACGCCGGCCGCCGTCCGGTCGTCGAGGTCAGCCGGTCACGGGCGTCGCGGACGCGCTGCGCGGCAGCGCGGCGGCGCTTCGCGGCCGCCTTCTCGGCGGGCGAGGACGTTTCGAGCGGTTCGCTCGTGACGGACGACATGGACTTACGCTGACGCGGGGCACCGGCACTGATTGGAATAAGTAAATTGGCGTAAATTCCTTAAGACCAAGCTTAAGGGGCTCCTAAAGCTGAAGGTTAACGGAACCTTGCCTGCGCCGATGTCTGGGGGGAGACGGCCGGTGGCAATCCAGATGGCCGGCGAAAAAATGCGAACCCGGCGCGCTCAAGTCGGGGGGGCTGGGGGGAGGCGCGCCGGGTCCGTGCAGGCTTGGCCTGCATGGAACCTTCAACTGGGCTGGCCGCACTTGGTTCCACGCTGCGGGGGTCGCGGACAAACTTTTTTTGAGGCGGAGCTTTGTCGCTAGCCATCGGCGGCATCGCGCTACCGCGGACGATGAGCTAAACAGGACCAATCCCCATCTTTTCGCGCCCGGAGAACCCCTCATGAAGCTCTACGACGGCGGACGTGCTCCCAATCCACGGCGCGTGCGTGTGTTTCTTGCCGAAAAAAGCATCAGCGTGCCGGTCGAGCCGATCGACCTCGGCAAGCTGCAGCACAAGTCGGACTCCTACGCCGCGATCAATCCGCTGCAGCGCGTGCCCGCGCTTGTTCTCGACGATGGCACCGTGATCACCGAGTCGGTGGCAATCTGCCGCTATTTCGAGGCGCTGCAGCCGGAGCCGGCCTTGTTCGGCCGGGACGGACGCGAGGCCGCACTGATCGAGATGTGGAACCGGCGCATCGAATTGCACCTCCTCCTGCCGATCTCGCAGGTATTCCGGCATCTGCACCCGGCCATGAAAGAGATGGAAGTGCCGCAGGTGGCGCAGTGGGGCGAGGTCAACAAGCCTCGCGTCGAGGAGTTTCTCGCGATCCTGGACCGCGAGCTGACGGGACGGCCGTTCGTCGCCGGCGACGTCTTCTCGATTGCCGATATCACCGGCATGATCGCCGTCGACTTTATGAAGCCGGCGAAGCTGACGGTGCCGGACGGACTTGCCAATGTCCGGCGCTGGCACGCTGCGGTTGCGGCGCGGCCGAGCGCCCAGGCGTAACTGCTCCCTAGCTGGCCGGATTCGCGTGCTGCACTGCAATGGGGGCCCGCCTTATTGTTGACCCTATCCATTCAGATGCAGTTCAGTGCACGTCCGATGTAGTGGGACAAAGGGGGCGGCCTTGCCAACGACAATATTCATGCCGCGCATCGTTCCGGTGTTCATCGCGCTGTTCGCGCTCCTGTCTCCCGCACTCGTCGCCGCACAAAGCCCTCCCGCGGAAAAGCGCATCGCGCTGGTAATCGGCAACGGCGCCTATCAGGCGGCGGCGCTTGCCACCACGGCCAATGATGCCGGCCTGGTCGCGCAGACGCTGCAGGCGGCCGGCTTCGACGTCGTCGGCGCCCGCGACCTCGATCAGGATTCGCTGCGGCGGGCGATGCGCGACTTCCTTGAGAAGGCGCAAGGCTCAGGACCGGATACGGTCGCCTTCATCTATCTCGCCGGCTACGGCCTGCAGCTCGAGGGCGACAACTTCTTCGTCCCGATCGACGGGCGGATCGCGCGCGACACCGACGTCGCCGTCGAAGCGCTCCGCGTCTCCGATTACACGCGGCCGCTCGCCGCCCTTGGATTGAAGCAGCTCATCGTCGTGCTCGATGCCGCGCGCGCCAATCCGTTTGCGCGCAGCGGTCAGCCGATTGCCGGCGGCCTCGCGCTGGTCGAGCCCGAGCAGGGCATGCTGATCGCGTTCAACGCGGCGCCCGGGACCATCGCGCCGGAAGGGCAGGGACCGTACGGGCCCTATGCACAGGCGCTCGCCGAGATGATGCGCGATGGCGGCCTGCGGCTGGCCGAGGTGTTCGACCGCGTGCGCCTGCGCGTCAACGAATCGACGCGCGGCGCCGAGGTGCCGTGGCACGCGGCGCGCGGCGAGGCGAGCTTCGCCTTCTTCGAGCGCGCCGCCGACGCGCCGCCGCCGCAGGCGTCGCCGGAACAGACCGCGGCGATCCGCTCGCGGCCGATCCGCGAGCTCGACGCGCAGGAAGCCTATATCGCGGCGCTCGAGCGCGACACGATGGAAGGCTACGTGGATTTTCTTGCCGCCTATCCGAACGACCCGATGGCGAAACGCGTGCATGCGATCGTCGCGGCGCGGCGTGAGGCGATCACCTGGCGGCGGACGCGCGTCATCGACACGCCTCAGGCCTATTGGTCGTATCTGCGGCGCTATCCGCGCGGGCCGCATTCCTATGACGCGCGGCGCCGGCTCGCGTACTTGTCGGCGGAGCCCGAGCCGCCGCCGTCCTTCGCCGTGATGGCTTACGACGTCCCGCCGCCGCCGCCGGAAGAGGCGCTGTATATCGACCGGCCGGTACTGGCGTTCGACGATCCGGGCTACGGCTTCGCGCCGCCGCCGCCGCCGCCCGCCTACTATCTGCCGCCGCCCGAGCCCGACTTCATCGCGCTGCCGCCACCGCCGCCGCCGTTCGCGCTGTTTGCGCTGCCCGTCCCGATCTATCGGCCGGTGCGGCCGTGGGTGCGTCCGCCGGCCTATGTGGTGGCGCCACCCGCGAACAACGTGATCTATCGCAACGTGCACAACACCGTCGTCATCAACAACAACAACACGGTGACCGTCACCAATCGAACTGGGCAGACACAGACCTTGCGGCCGCCGGCGCCGCCGCCGGCCGCTGGGCCGGGTGCACGCCCGCCCGGGCCCGGCGCAGCGCCGCCGGCCGCACTTGTCGGCCCGGCCTTGCCGCCTTCGGTCGCGCAGAAGGCGGTCGCGATTCAGAACTCGCCGCAAGGACCCGGTGCGCAGGGACTTGTCACCCCGCCTGGCGGCGCGCCCATGGGATCACGTCCGGGCGGACCGTCCGGTCGTCAGCCGCTTCCGGGAATGGGCGGACAGCCGTTACCGTCCGCGCCGGGCGTTGCGCCCGGTGGCCGGCCGCCCGCGACCGCCACTGCACCGAGCACATTACCGCCCGGTACTGCGCGCCCCGGTGGTCCCGGCTCGCCGGGTTTCCAGCGCGTGCCGCCCGGTGCGCCGCCGAGCGCGACAGCACCAACCGGCGTTCCGCCCTCGGCATCTCCGCCCGGACGTCCCGGCGCGCTGCCGCCGCCCGGTTCGCCGGCTCCCGCGACAGCAACAGCCCCGACCACCGCGCCTGCGCTGGCGCCACGGCCCGGCGGTCCGCCGCCGCGCACGGGGCCGCCGCCGAATATCGGGCGCCCGCCGCCGCCGTCACCGCCGCCGGCCGCACGCCTCGCGCCGCCGCAGCATTCACCACCGCCGTCGGTATCTCGGCCTCCGCCGCCCGCGGCCGTGGCGCGTCCGTCGCCGCCGCCCCCGCCGCCGCGCGTCGCCGCGCCGCCTCCACCGGCTCGCGCCGCGCCGCCGCCGGTGCAGCGTGCGGCCCCGCCGCCGCAGATCGCGCGCCCGGCCGCGCCGCCGCCGCGACCGGCAGCACCACCTCCGAGGCCCGCGGCGAAGAGCTGCAAAGTCGAGAACGGCAAGCAGGTGTGCCGGTAACGCAGCTCTGACGAAGCTGACGCTGCGTGAGATGTGACATCCTTCTCACGTGGCCGTCAGGAAGTGTGGCATCATCCTCCGTGGGGAGGTGATGCCATGCCTCGTACCGCTCTTCGATTTCTGATCGCGCTCGCCGGGCTTGCGATTGCCGTCAATGCGGCCTTCGCGGAAAACCGCATCGCGCTCGTGATCGGCAATTCCAGCTATCGCTCGGTCTCGGTGCTGCCCAATCCCGAGAACGATGCGAAGGCGATGACCGAGCTGCTCAACACGGCAGGCTTCGAGGTCGTCAGCGCACGCGATCTGTCACAGGCCGAGATGCGCGCGACGATCGGCGATTTCGCCGCTCGCGTGGCCGCCAAGGGGCCCGACACTGTCGCGCTCGTGTTCTTTGCCGGTCACGGCGTGCAGATCGATGGCGAGAACTTCTTGGTGCCGGTCGATGCGCGCGTCGAACGCGACACGGACGTGCCGCTGCAGGCGGTGCGGCTCGCTGACCTGATGAACGCGCTGGCCGCGGTACCGAGCAGCATGCGCATCGTCATGCTCGATGCCTGCCGCAACAATCCATTCTCCGAGATCAACAAGACGACCGGTCGCGGCCTTGCGATCGTCGACGCGCCGGCCGGATCGATCGTCGCTTATTCGACGTCGCCGGGCGCGGTGGCCGAGGACGGCGCCGGCTCCAACAGTCCGTTCACCTCCGCCATGCTCACGGTCGTGCGCGAGCCGGGCGTGCCGATCGAGCAGGCATTCAAGCGGGTGCGCCTTGCCGTGCACCAGGCGACCGAAGGCCGGCAGACGCCGTGGGAAAGCTCGTCGCTGACCGGCGATTTCTTCTTCTTCCCGGGGCAGGGTGGCGGGGCGGCTGCCGGGCAGGGCGGCGGCAAGGCCGGAGCCAGATCGGTTGCCGAGTGGCGCCAGCAACTCACCAAACTCAAGGCGCCGGACGCCTTTGAGATCGTCATTCGCGAGGATGTGGTCGAAGCCTACGAGGCGTTCCTCGCCCTCTATGGCGAGCCGCCGTTCGGTCCGCGGGTGCGCGCGTTGCTCGAGCGCCGCAAGGAGATGGTCGCCTGGTACGCGGCTGTCACGATCAACACCGTCGCCTCCTATCAGGCGTTCCTCGCCAGCTATCCGAACAGCGACCTCGCTACGACTGCGCGCCGGCTCATGGAACGCGCACGCAATCGCTCGCTTGCCGCCGGCTCACCGCCGCCCGGCGGCGGCGGGGCGGGTGGTGGCGGCGGCCCACAAGCGGGCGGCCCATCACCGCAGGTCGCCAGCCTCACGCCGACCGGCCCGATGTGTCCATGCACGCCGCCGCCTCCGGTGCGCGAAAAGGAAAAGAAGGCCAAGGAAAAAGCGAAAGAGAAGAAGAAGCCGGAACCGCCACCGACGCGGCGGGTGAAGCGGATGCCGACCGACGATGATGTGTTCGGCCCGGGCGGCGGACCGTCTTCGGGTGGCGCGGCGATACCGGTCCAGATCGGGATCGGCGTGATGGGCGGCGGAGGCTTCCGGCGTGGGCCGTCCCACGGCAGCCCGTCGCGGACGCCGTCCTACGGCGACCGTCCGGCCATGGGTCGTAGTCCGCATCCGAATTGACCGAACCTGCCGCTGTGCGGGCGCGACCAACCCCATGCCGGTAGAGCGGACGCTGCCGACCGCATGTCACGTTGGGGCAGGAACAAAGCGTCGCCGCCGGACCGGAGGCAAAAATGTCCTGTCGAGCATTCTGTTTGGCGGCCGCCATGGCGGCGACGACGTGGCTTGGCACCAGCGCTGCATTTGCGGAAAGCCGCATCGCGCTGGTGATCGGCAATTCGGCCTATCAATCAGTATCGCCGCTGGCCAATCCGGCGAACGATGCCAAGGCGATGGGCGAGCTCCTGACGGCGGCCGGGTTCGAGGTCGTCGCGGCGCCGGACCTGACGCAGGAGAGCATGCGCCGCGCGATCGGCGATTTTGCCGGCAAGGTCGCAGCCAAGGGGAGCGATACGGTCGCGCTCGTCTATTATGCCGGTCATGGTGTGCAGGTCGACGGCGAGAACTTCCTCGTGCCGATCGACGCGCATGTGGAGCGCGAGGCGGACGTGCCGCTGCAGGCGGTGCGGCTCGCCGACCTGATGAACGCGCTCGCCGCGGTGCCGAGCAAGACGCGCATCGTCCTGCTCGACGCCTGCCGCGACAATCCGTTTTCCGACATCAACAAGACCAGCGGCAAGGGTCTCGCCATCGTCGACGCGCCGGCGGGCTCGCTGGTGTCGTATGCGACCGCGCCCGGCGGGACGGCCGAGGATGGCACCGGCGCCGACAGTCCGTACACCGGTGCGTTGACCAAGATCGCGCGCCAGCAGGGCCTGCCGCTCGAGCAGGCGCTCAAGCGCGTGCGCCTCGCCGTGCATCAGTCCACCGATGGCCGGCAGACGCCGTGGGAAAGCTCGTCACTGACGTCGGACTTCGTCTTCTTCCCGGGTGCCGGCGGGGCGCAAGCAGACCACGCCGCGGCGCGCCCGACCGGAGGCACCGTCGCCGGCGCGCGGCGTGACGCACGGTCGGTCGATCAGTGGCGCCGCGAGCTGCAGACGCTGGCGCCGCGCGAAGCCTATGAGATCGTCATTCGCGAGGACGTGGTCGAGGGCTACGAGGCGCTCATTGCGCTGTTTCCGCAGCAGCCGTTCGTGTCGCGCGTGCGCAGCCTGTTCGAGCGACGCAGCGAGATGTCGGACTGGTACATCGCGGTCACGCTCGACACCATCGCCGCTTATCAGGAGTTCCTCTCCAAACATCCGAACAGCGACTTCGCGGCGACCGCACGACGGCTGATGCTGCGCTCGGCGACCCGCTCGCTGATCGAAGCGTCGCGCAACCCGTCGCGGCTCGCCAACGTGGCGACGCCGACAGCGGGCCCGACCTGTCCGTGCTCGACGCCGGGGCAGGGGCCGTCGCCGGAACGTCGCGGCGACGCGCCGCCGCAGGGACCGGGCGGGCCGACTTTCACCTCGCTGCCGCCGCTGCCGACGCCGCTACCACCCCCTGTCGTGGTCGTGCCGCCGCCGCCGATCATTCCGCCCGTGGTCGTGATTCCGCCGCCGGGCGGACGGCCTGACGGCCGACCGGACGGATATCCGCCGCGCCATCCCGGCACCGGGCCGACCGGCTCCGATCCTGGCAGGGGTCCGGGCAGCAACAATCCGGATCGCACGCCGCCCGTGACGACGGTGCCACCCAAGCCGCCCGTTGTCACCACCGTGCCGCCCAAGCCGCCTGTCATCACCACGGTGCCGCCCAAGCCGCCTGTGGTCACGGCACCGCCGAAGCCGAAGCCGGTCGTCACGGCGCCGCCACCTCGCCGGACTGTTTCGCTGCCGCCGCGCAATCCGCCGTCGCGTGTGATGGGGCCGCCGCGGGCGCGCTTCACCAGCGGGCCGCCACGCTTCGTTCGCCCTGGACCCGGTCCGGGCATGCGGATGATGGGGCCGCGTTTCGGCGGCTCGCCGATCCGGTGACGTGCCTGTCCCCAGGCTTGTTCACACGTCGCTCGAGCTCGTGCCATTCCGCTTCCATTGCGGAGTTCGGGTGAGCTAACTGGAGATCGACCAGCCGCTCACCCGGCGGGCGGAGCATGCACATGTTGGAAAAGACGGGCCGCGCCGGGTGCGGCCCGTTTGCGTTTCAAGCGCGCCGAACCGGCCACAGTTACGAATGATGACCTCGCAGGATCCCGCGGAGGTCATCAAAAGTCATCGTGCGTCAGGCCGATCTAGCGGCCGTCGTACAGAACAACGATGCGGATACGGACCGAGCGTGCGCGCCGTTCGAAAAACCAGCTCATCTTCACCTCCTCGACGATGGCCGTGAGGCGCAGCCCATCATCGAGCGCATCGGCGATCCAATGCTGCCGCTTGGGCACATAGCCGAGGTGGACGCCACGATGCATGTAGGCGACCGGCCGCCGATGGCGCGGACGATCGGACTCGCGAACGAGCTCGAGCGCCTCGCCCGGCTTGATGAAGCCGTAGACGTAACGTCGCCGGTTCACGCCGGCCGGAGACGCGCGCCGCAGTTCGGCGATGCGGCTCGGATAGGAGCGTACGCTCGGCTCGCGCAGCAGGGCGAGCGCGTCGGCGCGCCGCTGTCGCTCGCGGTCCTGCTCCGACGTGCCGCGGTTCTTGGAGCGGGGTCGGCTCAGCAGCGCATGGAGAGTCGGCAATGCGACCAGCGGCCACGCGAGCAGCGCGCAGCCGAAACCGTAGATGCACCAAGGGGTAATGGGCCGGCGGCTGGCATGGGCGATAGCGGCCGGCACGGCGCCCAGGAAAAGCATCATCCAGATCGGCAACGGCCGCAGCAGCCAGGACAGGATGACATCGTCAGGCATGACGCAACGCTCATGCTTGCCCCGACGAACACCAGGGCCCAGCGATAATAACACAGCCGCGTTTTTGTTCCTCAGGAATTGGAACGCTGCGCGACGTGCCTCAGCTTGTCCGGATTGCGCACCGCATAGATCGCGGCGATGGCGCCGTCGCGAATGTCGAGCGCAACCGTATCGATCTCGCCGTCCTGGCCGACGAACAGGAAGCCTGGCATGCCGTTGAGCGGGAGCCGATGCAGCGCCACGGGCACTGGCCCCTTCTGCGTCAGGCCGCCGATGAAGCGGAGGATCTTGTCGCGACCGTAGATCGGCTTGAGCGCGGCGATGCGCTTGCCGCCGCCGTCCGAATAGAGGACCGCGTCCTCGGCGAGCAATGCGGCGAACTGTGCCGCGTCGCCGGACATCACCGCGCGGTGAAAGCCGTCGCTCAGCCGTGCAATCTCGTCGGGCGAGGGGCGGAAACGCGGCCGCTGTTCGCTCACATGCGCGCGGGCGCGCGCGGCGAGCTGCCGGCAGGCGCTCTCGCTGCGGTCGAGCACCTCGGCGATATCGGCGAACTCCATGTCGAACACGTCGTGCAGGAGGAATGCCGCGCGCTCGAGCGGTGAGAGGCGCTCGAGCGTCATCAAGAGCGCGACCGAGAGGTCATCCGCGAGCTCGCTCGCGCTGTCGGGCGAGAGCGCCGTTTGATCGACAATCGGCTCCGGCAGCCAGGGCCCGACATAGGTCTCGCGGCGCGCCCGCGCCGATTTGAGATGATCGAGACAGAGGCGCGCCACCGTGCGCAACAGATAGGCCTGCGGATTGTCGACACGGCCGCGCTCGGCCGTATGCCAGCGCAGATAGGCCTCCTGCACGATGTCTTCGGCTTCCGACAGCGAGCCGAGCATTCGGTAGGCGAGGCCTGTCAGCCGCCGGCGGTGCGGCTCGAAGCTCTGCACGGCCTCGTCCTGCCGGTCCATTACGCGGCCTGCCTGAGCACCGGCACCGGCGTGCCGCCGACGGTGAGCCGCGCGCATGTCTGGCCGTGACCGAGTGCATATTTCAGCGTGGGATAGAACCGCGTGCTCGCCACGGCAAAGGCGAGGGAGAGAACGGCATGCTTGCCCCAGCGCTTGGAAATCTCGGCGCGCAACTCATCGGCCGCAGGATCGTGCGCGAGGCTCGTGGTCGCAAACCGATAGGCGAGTACGACGTCGTCGGGCATCGCCCGGATGTCGCCGGCGACCAACGCCTTCAGCACGTCGGCCGACACGCCGTCGCGTTCCGCCGCGGTGATGACGAGCTGGGTGCATGGGCCACAATCCTCGCCGCGCGCGGCGACGAACTTGGCCGCATACCATGCGGCAGGCGAGACGCCCTGGCGATAGTCGGACAGGGCCTGGAGCCTGGCGAGTGCCAGGACCGCGCCGAGGTCGACGTCGAGCATCTCGCGGATGTAGCTCGCGTCATAACCATAATCGCGTTCGAACGCATCGATGCGCCGCTTCAGCAGCCACGGGAGCAGGGGCATGCCTGTCACGATAGGAACGGACGGCACGGCGAGCCAGAGCGCGATGCCGGCGGGAATGAACACGGCGAGGATGGTGGTCGCGGCATGCTCCGCATGCTCGCGGCCGGCGATCATGTCGGCGACGTGCACGAGCGCATGCAGGGTCAGGAACATGGCGGCGATGATGGCGGCCGGCCGTGCGCGCTCGTCGAACGCCAGCCAGCCGAACGCCGCGCCGGCGACCAGGGACGCGCAGCCAATATCGCGGACGAAATGCGGGTTGAGCGGGCCGGTGTCCGGCACGGGCACCAGGGCGTACCAGCCGGCCGGATCGAACAGCATGTAGATCCCGTTGGCAGCGAGCGCCAAGCCGAGAATGACGGTCAGTGTGATGCGCATTGGCCATCTCCATCTCTCTTAACGACCAAGACGAGATGGCGGGCCTCGATGTGACATGGCCGCTACCCGAAAGTGCCTGATCGGCACTTTCGGGTCACTCTGCGGAATTGCTCGGCAGCTCAGCGCGATAGCCGCCCGGCGCGATATTTTGGTTGAACCGCGCTCAGCGGTCCAGACGGGCGATCAGGCTCGACGTATCCCAGCGCTTGCCGCCCATCTTCTGCACTTCGGCGTAGAACTGGTCGACCAGCGCGGTGACCGGCAGATTGGCGCCGTTGCGCCGTGCCTCGCTGAGGCAGATGTCGAGGTCCTTGCGCATCCAGTCGACGGCGAAGCCGAAGTCGAACTTGTCGGCCGCCATGGTCTTGTAACGGTTCTCCATCTGCCAGCTCTGCGCCGCGCCCTTGGAGATGGTGGCGATCAGCTTCTCGATGTCGAGCCCGGCCTTCTTGGCGAAGTGCAGTCCCTCGGCGAGGCCCTGAACCAGGCCGGCGATGCAGATCTGGTTGACCATCTTGGCGAGCTGGCCGGAGCCCGGCGAACCCATCAGGTTGCAGGCGCGTGCATAGGAGTCGATCACCGGCTTGGCGCGCGTGAACGGTCCTTCTTCGCCGCCGCACATGACCGTGAGCACGCCGTTCTCGGCGCCGGCCTGGCCGCCCGACACCGGCGCGTCGACGAAGTCGAAGCCGCGCTTCTTGGCCTCGGCATGGAGCTCGCGCGCGATCGCGGCGGACGCCGTCGTGTGGTCGACCAGCACCGCGCCCTTGGCCACGCCGTGAAACGCGCCGTCAGCGCCGACCATCACCTCGCGCAGGTCGTTGTCGTTGCCGACGCAGGCCATCACGAAGTCCTGGCCCGCCGCCGCCTCCTTCGGAGTCTTGGCGACCTTGCCGCCGAACTGCGCCGCCCATTTTTCGGCCTTGGCAATGGTGCGGTTGTAGACGGTGACGTCATGTCCGCCTTTGTTCTTCAGATGTCCGGCCATCGGGTAGCCCATCACGCCGAGCCCGAGAAACGCCACCTTCGCCATGAGGTCCTCCTTGTTCGGGACCCGGCACGGGCCCGCCGTCGCGGCACGTTCATTGCGCACGTTCATTGCGACGGGGAGGGGGCGGCGTCAACCCTCTGGTTCCGATGGCGTTGACCGGGCCGCCGTGGCTCTTATGTTGAGGCGGAGGAGTACAGTTATGGCAGTCGGCAAGGCCGAGGTCCTCGCGGGTCTCGAGGGCGTCAAGTCACCGGAAGGAACACCGCTGCCCAAGAGCGGCAAGCTGTCGGACATCGTTGTCAGCGACGGCAAGGTGTATTTCTCGATCAACGTCGACGCCGGCGCCGTGCAAGCATGGGAACCGGTGCGCAAGGCCGCAGAGGCTGCGGTCCGCGCCATCCCCGGCGTCGCGTCGACCATGGTCGCGCTGACGGCGGAACGCGCGGCGGGCGCCGCGTCGGCGCGCGCACCGCAGCCGCCCCCCGGTGCGGCCGCTCGCGGACGCGGCCACGCGCATGGTCCTGCCGAGCCCGGCGGCCAGCCCGCGGTGCCTGGTGTCGGCGCGATCATCGCGGTGGCGTCCGGCAAAGGCGGCGTCGGCAAGTCGACCACGGCGGTCAACCTGGCGCTCGGCCTGCGCGATCTCGGCCTCAAGGTCGGCATGCTGGATGCGGACATCTACGGTCCCTCGGTGCCCAAGCTCCTCGCGATCCGCGGCCGCCCGGAAACCATCGGCGGCAACAAGCTGCGGCCGATGGACGGCTACGGCATGAAGGTGATGTCGATCGGCTTCCTCGTCGAGGAGGAGACGCCGATGATCTGGCGCGGCCCGATGGTGATGTCCGCCATCACCCAGATGCTGCGCGAGGTCGAGTGGGGCACGCTCGACGTCATGGTGGTGGACATGCCGCCCGGCACCGGCGACGCCCAGCTCACCATGGCGCAGCAGGTGCCGCTCAAAGGCGCGGTCATCGTCTCGACGCCGCAGGATCTCGCCTTGATCGACGCACGGCGCGGCGTCGGCATGTTCAAGCGCGTCAACGTGCCGGTGCTCGGCATCGTCGAGAACATGAGCTATTTCGTCTGCCCGAAATGCGGCGAGCGGTCCGACATCTTTGCCCATGGCGGCGCGCGCCACGAGGCCGAGAGGCTCGGCGTGCCGTTCCTCGGCGAGGTGCCGTTGCACATGGCGATCCGCGAGAAGTCCGACGCCGGCCTGCCGGTGGTCGCGACCGAGCCCGACGGCCCGCATGCCAAGGTCTATCGCGAGATCGCCGCGCGTGTGCGCGACGCGTTGAGCGGTCCGACCGCGGGGCGGCCGGCGCCGAAGATCGTCATCGAGGCATGACGCTGAAATCGGCCGGTGCCTCACCGCGTTGATGGCGCTCCCACATCGTGACGTAGGAGGCTTCGATGTGGCGCGTGAGTCTTTCTGCATCGAACAGCGGATGCGTCTTCCGATTGCAGGCGAGCTTCTGCCTGAGGCCGGCGAGAAGCTCCGGATCGCGCGCGAGCTTGAGCGCGAGCGCCTCGTAGTCGGCGAGCGAGTGGGTGACCAGCTCCGGCAGGCCGACGGCGTGAAGCAGGCTGCCGGCGACCCGCCCGGCAAACGTCTGCCAGGTACAGGTCAGCACCGGCAGGCCGGCCCACAGCGCGTCGCTCGCGGTGGTGTGCGCGTTGCAATAATGCGTGTCGAGGAACAGGTCGGCGAGGCGATGGCGGGCGAGATGATCCTCGAGCTTGGCGCGCGGGGCGAAGATCAGACGGTCACCTGAAACGCCGCGCGCATCCGCTTCGCGGCGCAGGTTGACCGGAGCCCCGCTGTTGCTCTGCATCAGCCACAGCACGCTGCCGTCGATCTCGCGCAACAGGCGCATCCAGACATCGAAGATGTCCGGCGTGATCTTGTAGGAGTTGTTGAAGCTGCAGAACACGAATCCGTGCTCGGGGAGGCCGGCCTGACGGCGGGATGGCGTGACCTCCGAGATCTTCCGATCACGATCGTTGACCTGATAGCTGTCGGGCAAGCACACGATCCGTTCCGAATAGCCGTCGCGCCGTTCGGGCGGAACGAGGACGTGATCCGCGATCAGGTAATCGATGTAGCTCGCTCCCATCGTGCCGGGATAGCCGAGGTAGCTCACTTGAATCGGTGCCGCACGGGCAGCGAAAATTCTCGTCCGCGCGCCGCGGGTGAAGCCCTTGAGGTCCACGGCGATGTCGATTTCGAGACTGCGCATGAGCTTCGCGACAGCGTCATCGCTCTCGCCGCGCACATCGATGAAGCGGTCGAATGCCTGCTTGAGCCGCGCCAGCATCGCACTGCCGTCGTCGCGTCCGAACGATATCGCAAATGTCTCGAAGCGAGAGCGGTCGTGACACTCGAACAGCCGCGCCATCAGGACGGCGGTCGCGTGATCATAGAAATCCGCCGAGAGGTAGGCAACCCGGATGCGCTCATGCGCATAGCGCTCGCCGCTCCAAACCGCCGCGGCGGCCGGCGGATAGAAATCGGCAATCAGCGTCTCCGCGCAGATGCGTTGGTCGGACGGCGTTGACGGAATGGCGAGCAGCGGGAAGGGCGTCGAGACGGCCTTGCCGCTCGCCACTGCCGTCAGGAGTTGCGCACAGTCGGCGTCGAAGTTGCGCCAGTCGCACAGATGCATCTTGGCGTGGAGGCGGGTGCCGAGAAGATACTTGTGGTCGGGATCGAGCGCGACCGCCCGGTCATAGCTTGCGACGGCTTCCTCGAACCGCGACATGCTTTCGAGCGTGATGCCGCGGTTGAAATAGGCCAGGGTGTAGTCCGGCCGCAGTGCGATGGCGCGATCGTAGCTCGCCAGCGACTCCGGATACCGCGACAGCGCCGCGAGCGCATCGCCGCGGTTCAAATAGGCTTCGGCGTAGTCTGGCCGGCACGCCACCGCCTGGTCGTAGCTGGCAAGTGATTCCGAGAGGCGTGACAGCGCCGGCAGCGTGTTGCCGCGGTTGAAGAAGGCCTCCGCATAGCCGGGGTCGAGCGCGATGGCGCGGTCGTAGCTTGCCAGCGCCTCATCGAGGCGATTCAGGAAGCGAAGCGTCGTGCCACGATTGTTGTGCGCCTCGGCATAGTCCGGCTTGAGTGCCAGCGCGCTGTCATAGCCGGCGAGCGCGTCGTCATGACGTCCGAGCCTGCCGAGCGTGATGCCACGGTTGTAATGCGCTTCGGGGAAGTCCGGTCTGAGCGCGACGGCGCGGTCATAGCTTGCGAGAGCTTCGTCCGATCGACCGAGATCCTGCAGGGTCATGCCGCGATGGTTGAGCGCATCGGCATTGTCTGGCCGAAGCGCAAGGGCCGCATCGCAGCTCGCGAGTGCGTCATCCGCCCGCCCGAGCTCGCGTAGCAGGATGCTGCGATTGTAGTGGGCGTCCGCATAGTCCGGCTTGAGCGCGACCGCCCGGTCGTAGCTGGCGAGGGCCCGGTCGTGACGCTTGAGGTCCTGCAGCAGTGCGCCGCGATTGTTGAGCACCTCAGGGTAATCGGGTCGGATCGACAGCGCGAGGTCGTAGCTCGCCAATGCGTCGTCCAGCCGGCCCTGCTGGTGCAGCAGCGCTCCACGACGAAGGTGCGCTGCCGCCTGGTCCGGCGGCGCGGCCAGATCCGCGATGGATTGTGGGCGTTTGCGAGGCGGCGGCGCCGCGTCAGCCTCGATCGGCTGCACGGTGATGCCTTCCGGCGTTTCGCCGCGCTGGTAGCGCTCCCACATCTTCACGTAGGCGGCCTCGATGTGCCGGATCAGGCGTGCGGTATTGAAGGCCGGAGCCGCGTCGCGATGGCGCGCGAGCTTCGATTTGATGGCGGCGAGGCGGGTCGGGTCGCGCGCAAGCTGCAGTGCCAGCGTCTCGTATTCGGCGAGCGACGCGGTGATCAGCTCGGGCAGGCCGGCCGCTGTGAGCAGGCTTCCGGCGACCCGGCTCGCGAACGGCACGCCCGGACAGGTCACGACCGGCAAGCCGGCCCACAGGGCATCGCTCGCCGTCGTGTGGGCGTTGTAGTACCGCGTATCGAGGAACAGATCGGCGAGGCGCTGGCGTGCCAGGTGATCATCGAACGATGCGCGCGGCGCAAAGATGAGGCGGTCGGCGGCGACGCCGCGTTGCAGCGCTTCACGCTGGAGATTGCTCGGCGCCGCCGAGTTCGCCTGCAGCAGCCAGAGCACGCTGCCCTCGATCTGCTGCAGCAACCGCATCCAGATGTCGAAAATGTCCGGCGTGATCTTGTAGCTGTTGTTGAATGAGCAGAACACGAAGCCGCGCTCGGGCAAGCCTGCCGCGGTGCGCGACGGCACCGGCCGCGGGCCGCCGCGAAGCATCTCGTTCGCCGGATAGCTGGTCGGATAATAGCTGTCGGGAAGACACACCACCTTCTCGGCGAACGCGTCGTGCCGATCCGGCGGGGCGACGAACGAGTCGACCAGAATGTAGTCGATGAAGCTGGCCCCCATGGTGCCGGGAAATCCCAGGTAGCTGACCTGGATGGGAGCCGGACGCCGCGCCAGGATGCCGAGGCGGGAATCCTGCGTGAAGCCCTTGAGGTCGACTGCGATGTCCACCTCCAGCTCACGGACCAGGTCGGCGATCGCCTGCTCGCCGTGCGCCGGTACGTCGATGAAGCGGTCGAATGACTGTCTCAGTCGCCGGCGCATGTCGCCGTCGCTCGGCGGGCCGAACGATATCGCGATCGTTTCGAAACGTGAGCGATCGTGCGCCTCGAACAGGCCCGCCATCAGATAGGCCGTGGCATGATCGTGATAATCCGCCGACAGGTAGGCGACACGAATGCGATCGTGCGCATAGCGCTCGCCGCGCCAGAGCGGAGCCGGCAGCGAGGGGAACTTGTCGGCGACGTAGATCTCGGCGCACTTGCGTTGATCGATTGGCGTCGATGGCGTCGCCAGCAGCGTGAATGGCGACGTCGCCGTCTCTCCATTCCGGACGGCGGCGATCAGGCGCGAGCATGTGTTGTCGAAGTCGCGCCAGTCGCAAACGTGCATCTTGGCGTAGAGCCGCGCGCCTTCGAGATATTTTTGGCCGGGCTTGAGTGTGATCGCCCGGTCGAACGAGGTCACCGCATCGTCGAATCGGTTGAGCTCGCGCAGGGCCGAGCCGCGGCTGTAGAACGCTTCGGCGTGGTCGGGCCTGAGCGCGATGGCGCGATCGAAGCTCGCCAGCGCCTCCTCGAACCGGCGCATGTCGCGCAGCACCTGACCGCGATTGACGTGCGCCTCGGCATGGTTGGGCTTGAGGGCGATGGCCTTGTCGTAGGCTGCGAGCGCCTCGGCGGTCCGATCGAGTCGCTTGAGCGCCGTGCCGCGGTTGTTGTGCGCCTGAGCGTAGTTTGGGTTGAGCGCGAGAGCACGGTCGTAGCTCGCCAGCGCCTCGTCGACGCGATCGAGCTGCTGCAGGACCGAGCCTCGATTGATGAGCGCATCGGGATAGTCCGGCTTGAGCGTGAGGGCGTGGTCGAAGCTTGTCAGCGCCTCGGCGTAGCGCTCGAGCTCCTGAAGAACGGTGCCGCGATTGAACAGGACTTCGGGATGATCGGACTTGACGGTGAGCGCCGCATCATAGCTCGCAAGCGCGTCCGCGAAGCGCTTGAGCGCCTTGAGCGCGCTGCCCCGGTTGCTGTGCGCAGCGGCTGATTTCGGGTTCAGCGCCAGGGCGGCGTCGATCTGGCGAACCGCCTCGGCGTGATCGCCCTTTTGGTGCGCGATGACGCCGAGCAGATGCAGGCTGTCGAAATGGTCGGGCCGTGCCGCGATGATCTGGCGATAGACGGCTTCCGCCTCCGCCAGCCGTCCCGCGCGATGGAACGCCATCGCCTGGTTGAATGCCGTTGCGACATCGAACGAGCCGGAGGCGCTCTTTGCGGGCTTGTGTTGCCGAGGCCTCACCGGCAGCGCTCCCAGCCGGAATAGCTGATCTGTTTCATCGCGGTCGAATCAAAGGCAATGTATCACAAGACCGAAAAGCTTTCCGGCGCGCTGCCGCGCTGCTGGCGCTGCCACATGACGGTGTAGGCCGCTTCGATCTGGCGCGTGAATCGCTCCGTATCGAACAGCGGACAGGTCTCACGGTTGCGCGCAAGCCTGGCCTTGAGCGCGGCGAGCCGCGTCGGGTCGTGTGCCAGCGCGCGCGCCGTGGCCTCGTAATCGGCGAGCGAGGTGGTGACGAGCTCGGGCAATCCGACGGCCTGCAGCAGACTGCCGGCGACGCGGCCGGCAAACGTGGTTCCAGGGCAGGTCACAACGGGCAGACCGCTCCATAGCGCGTCGCTCGCCGTCGTGTGCGCGTTGCAGTACAGCGTGTCGAGGAACAGATCGGCGAGGCGGTGACGCGCCAGGTGATCCGCGGGCTCGAGCTTGGGAGCAAAGATCAACCGGTCGGCTGCGACGCCACGCTGCTCGGCTTCCCGCCGCAGATTTGGCGGCGCGCCGCTGTTGCCCTCGAGCAGCCAGAGCACGCTGCCGTCGGTCTCGCGCAGCAGCCGCATCCAGACGTCGAACACGTCCGGCGTGATCTTGTAGTTGTTGTTGAAGCAGCAGAAGACGAAGCCCTGCTCGGGCAGGCCCGCCTGCGCGCGCGACGGCGTGGCATCTGAGATCGTTCGGGCGCGATCGTTGACCTGGTAGCTGTCGGGCAACCAGACGATCCGCTCGGAATAACCGTCGGCTTGTTCAGGCGGGACAATGAAATGATCCGCGATCAGATAATCGATGTAGCTCGCGCCCATCGTGCCGGGGTAGCCGAGATAGCTCACCTGGATCGGCGCCGCCCGCGCGGCCAGGACTCCCGTTCGCGCGCCCTGGGTGAAACCCTTGAGATCCACTGCGATGTCGATTTCGAGGCTGCGGATCAGCGCGGCGATGGCGTGGTCGCCCTCCGCGCTCACGTCGATGAAGTGATCGAACGACCGCCTCAGACGCTCGCCCATCTCACGGTCCTTGCCGCGACCGAACGATATGGCGAACGTCTCGAACTTTGCGCGGTCGTGGCGCTCGAACAATCCGGCCATGAGATAGGCGGTCGCGTGATCGCGAAAGTCCGCCGACAGGTAGGCGGCGCGAATCCGGTCATGATTGTAGCGCTCTCCGGTCCACAGCGGAGCGGCGGCAGCCGGGCATTTGTCCGCGATGTAGAGCTCGGCGCACTTGCGTTGGGTCGCAGGGCTCGACGGTATCGGCAGCAGCGGGAACGGTGCCGCCGCGATCTTCCCCGCGCTCACCGAGGCGACGAGATGGGCGCACTCCGCCTCGAAGTCGCGCCAGTCGCAGAGATGCATCTTGGCGTTCAGCCGGTTGCCCTCGAGATAGTTCTGGGTGGGGTCGAGTGCCGTCGCCCGTTCGTAGCTCACGAGCGCGTCGTCGAGCCGCGACAAGGCTTCGAGCGCGATGCCGCGGTAGAAGAGCGCCTCCGCGTAGTCCGGCCGGACTGCGATCGCCTGGTCATAGCTCGCGAGCGCATCGGCGGGGCGCGCCAGCGCGGTGAGCAGCACGCCCCGATTGAACAGCGCCTCGACATAGTTCGGTTTGATCGCGATGGCGCGGTCGTAGCTTGCGAGGGCCTCATCATTCCGATTGAGGAGCTTGAGCGTCGTCGCACGGTTGTTGAGCGCCTCGGCATGGTCCGGCCTGAGTCCCAGCGCCGTATCGTAGTTGGCCAGGGCCGCATCGTGCCGGCGAAGCTGACCGAGCACGATTCCGCGATTGTAGAATGCGTCGGCGTAGCGCGGGTCGAGCGAGATGGCGCTGTCATAGCTCGCCAGCGCCTCGTCGGGCCGCTCGAGCCGCCGCAACACCGTGCCGCGATTGTTGTGGGCCTGCACATGGCCCGGATTGACCGCGATCGCCTGGTCGTAGCTGGCCAGCGCCTCGTCCAGCCGTCCGAGCTCGCCGAGCACCGTGCCGCGATTGATCAGCGCGTCGACGTAGTCGGGCTTGATGGCGAGCGCCCGATCGAGGCTCGCCAGGGCGTCGCCAGGCCGGCCGAGCGCCTGAAGGACGCCCGCGCGGTTGTAGAGGACCTCCGGATGGTCCGACTTGAGGGCGAGAGCCGTGTCGTAACTTGCGAGCGCCGCATCGTAGCGCTTGAGCTCTTTCAGTGCGCTGCCGAGATTGCTGTGGGCCGAAACGGATTTCGGGTTGAGCGCAAGGGCTGCATCGATCCGGCGAACCGCCTCTGCGTGGTCGCCCTTTTGATATGAAATGACGCCGAGCAGGTGCAGGCTGTCGAAGTGTTCCGGCAGGACTGCAATGATCTTGCGATAGACGGTCTCGGCCTCGGCCAGGCGTCCGGAGCGGTGAAACGTCATCGCCTGGTTGAATGCCGCGCTGATATCGCCCGACATTGTCGATCAGCTCTCCGCTGCGACAGCAAAGCTTTCCGGCGCATCGCCGCGCTGCTGGCGCTGCCACATGGTGGTGTAGGCCGCTTCGATGTGCCGGGCAAACCGCTCGGTGTCGAACAGCCGATGGGTCGCACGATCGCGCGCGAGCCTGGATTTGAGCGCGGTGAGCCGGGCAGGCTCACGCGCCAGCGTGCGTGCCAGGGCTTCGTAATCGGCGAGCGACGTGGTGACGAGCTCGGGCAGGCCCACCGCGTGCAGCAGGCTGCCGGCGACGCGGCTCGCGAATGTCGTTCCCGGGCAGGTCACAACGGGCAGACCGCTCCATAGCGCGTCGCTCGCGGTCGTGTGCGCGTTGTAATAGAGCGTGTCGAGGAACAGATGAGCGAGCCGCTGGCGCGCCAGATGATCTTCCAGCTTGAGCTTCGGAGCGAAGATCAGTCGCTCGGCCGACACGCCGCGCTGCTCGGCCTCGCGGCGGAGGTTGTTCGGTGCGCTGCTGTTGGCCTCCAGCAGCCACAGCACGCTGCCGTCGATCTCGCGCAGCAGCCGCATCCAGACGTCGAACACGTCGGGCGTGATCTTGTAGGTGTTGTTGAAGCTGCAGAACACGAAGCCGTGCTCGGGGAGCCCCGCTTGAGCACGTGACGGCGTGACGTCTGAAATCTTTCGGTCTTGATCATTGACCTGGTAGCTGTCGGGCAGCCAGGCGATACGTTCCGAATAGGCCTCGTACTGTTCGGGCGGAACCACGAAACGATCCGCGATCAGGTAGTCGATGTAGCTCGCGCCCATCGTGCCGGGATAGCCGATATAGCTCACCTGAATGGGGGCGGGACGGGCGGCCAAGATGGCCGTCCGGGCGCCCTGGGTGAAGCCCTTGAGGTCGACGGCAATGTCGACCTCAAGGTCGCGCACGAGCTTCGCGGCCGCGTGATCGCTTTCGGCAGCGACGTCGATGAAACGATCGAATGACCGCGTCAATCGCCTGCGCATCTCGCCATCCTGCGCGGGGCCGAACGATATGGCGACCGTCTCGAATGTCGAGCGGTCATGCCGCTCGAACAGCCCCGCCATCAGATACGCCGTGGCATGATCGTGAAGATCGGCCGACAGATAGGCGATGCGAATCCGATCGTGGTGGTAGCGCTCGCCGTTCCACAGCGGAGCGGCGGCGGCAGGGCATCTATCCGCGGCGTACAGCGTGGCGCATTGGCGCTGAGCGGCCGGGCTCGATGGAAGCGGCAGCAGCAGGAACGGCGTCGATGCGATCTTGCCGTCCGCGACCGACGCCACGAGGCGTGCGCAATCGGCGTCGAAGTCGCGCCAGTCGCAAAGATGCATCTTCACGTGCAGTCGGGTGCCGGCGAGATACTTCTGGCTTGGGTCGAGCGCCATTGCCCGCTCATAGCTCGGCAGCGCCTCCTCGAGCCGCGACATCCTTTCGAGGGCGATGCCGCGGCTGAAGTGAGCTTCCGCGTGATCCGGTCTCAGCGCGATGGCGCGATCAAAGTCCGCAAGCGCATCGGCCAAGCGCGACTGTTCGACCAGCAACCAGCCGCGATTGAAAAGCGCCTCGGGATAATTCGGCTTGAGCGCAAGGGCGCGGTCGAAGCTCGCCATCGCCTCCTCGGGCCGATCGAGGAGTTTGAGCGTCGCCGCCCGATTGTTGAGCGCCTCGGCATGGTCCGGCTTGAGGGCGAGCGCCTGGTCGTAATCGGCCAGCGCTGCGTCATGCCGACGAAGCTCCGCGAGCGCAATGCCGCGGTTGTAGAACGCCTCGGCATGGCCGGGCTTGATCGCGATCGCGCGATCGTAGCTGGCGATCGCCTCCTCCGGCTGCTCGAGCCGCCGCAGCACGGTTCCACGATTGTTGTGCGCCTGCGCGTGGTTCGGATTGAGCGCAAGCGCCCGGTCGTAGCTCGCCAGCGCCGCGTCCAGCCGATCGAGCTCGTAGAGCACGGTGCCGCGGTTGATCAGCGCGTCGATGTAATCGGGCTTGATGGCCAGCGCTCGATCGAGGCTCGCCAATGCGTCCGCATGCTGGCCGAGCGTTTGCAGGACGCCGGCACGGTTGTAGAGGATCTCCGGATGGTCCGGCTTGAGGGCGAGCGCCTTGTCATAGCTCGCAAGGGCGGCGTCGAACTGCTCGAGCTCCTTCAACGCGCTGCCGCGGTTGCTGTGCGCCGAGACGGAGTTGGGATTGAGCTTGAGCGCGGCATCGATCTGGCGAACTGCCTCCGCGTGATCGCCTCTTTGGTGCGACACGACGCCGAGGAGATGTTGGCTGTCGAAATGGTCCGGCCGGACGGCCGTGATCTTACGGTAGACCGCCTCGGCCTCGGTCAGACGGCCAGCGCGATGAAACGCCATCGCCTGGTTGAATGCGGCACCGATGTCGACCGAGCCGGCATGCTTCGCAGAACGTTGTTTGCCGGACATCACCGGTTCGCTCCGTCACGGATCGGCGCCACGGAGAAGCCTTCCGGCGTCTCGCCGCGCTGGTGGCGATCCCACATTGTCACGTAAGCCGCCTCGATGTGCCGCGTCAGGCGTTCGGTATCGAAGATCGGAGCGGTGTCGCGATGGCGCGCGAGCTTCGATTTGACGGCGGCGAGGCGGATCGGGTCGCGCGCGAGCTGCAACGCCAGCGTCTCGTACTCGGAGAGCGACGCAGTGATCAGCTCCGGCAAGCCGGCCGCGCTGAGCAGGCTTCCGGCGACCCGGCTCGCGAACGGCGCGCCGGGGCAGGTCACGACCGGCAAGCCGGCCCAAAGGGCATCGCTCGCCGTCGTGTGCGCGTTGTAATAGAGCGTGTCGAGGAACAGATCGGCGAGGTGCTGGCGCGCCAAGTGATCTTCGTTGTTGATTTTGGGCGCGAAGATCAGGCGGTCGGGCGCCACGCCGCGTTGCAGCGCCTCCCGCTGCAGATTGCGCGGCACGGCGGCGTTGGCCTGCAACAGCCAGAGCACGCTGCCGTCGACCTGTTGCAGCAGCCGCATCCAGATGTCGAAAATGTCCGGCGTGATCTTGTAGTTGTTGTTGAACGAGCAGAACACGAAGCCGCGCTCGGGCAGGCCGGCCTCGGCGCGCGACGGCACCCGCCGCGGGCCGCCGCGATGGATGTCGTTCGCCTGATAGCTGGTCGGATAATAGCTGTCGGGAAGACACACCACCTTCTCCGCGAAGGCGTCATGCCGATCCGGCGGGGCGACGAACGAATCGACGAGAATGTAGTCGATGAAATCAGCGCCCATGGTGCCTGGAAATCCCAGATAGCTGACCTGGATGGGAGCCGGGCGCCGCGCCAGGATGCCGAGGCGGGAATCCTGGGTGAAGCCCTTGAGGTCGACGGCGATGTCGATCTCGAGGTCGCGCACGAGCTCAGCGATGGCTTGTTCGCTTTGGCTCCGCGTGTCGATGAAGCGATCGAACGATTGCGTCAATCGCCGTCGCATGTCGCCGTCGTTTTCCGGGCCGAAGGAAATTGCGACGGTTTCGAACCGCGACCGGTCGTGGCTCTCGAACAGGCCCGCCATCAGAAAGGTGGTGGCGTGATCGTGATAATCCGCCGATAGATAGGCGACGCGAATGCGATCGTGCGAGTAGCACTCGCCACGCCAGAGCGGGGCCGGAGGCGAGGGGAACCTGTCGGTGACATAGATCTCGGCGCACTTGCGCTGAAGTGCCGGCGTTGACGGAAGGGCCAACAGTGTGAAGGGCTGTGAGACGGCAGCGCCGCCGGCAATCGCAGCACTCAGGTCGGCACAATCGGTGCCGAAGTTGCGCCAGTCGCAAATGTGGATCTTCGCGTGAACCCGCGCGCCAGCCAGGTATTTCTTGTCGATTTTGAGCGCGATGGCGCGATCGAAGCTGGCGAGGGCCTCCTCGAACCGACGCAGATCGCGGAGCGCAATGCCGCGGTTGTAGAACGCTTCGCCGTAGTCGGGCTTCAGCGCAATTGCACGATCGTAGCTTGCTACGGCCTCGTCCAGTCGCTCGAGCGCCTTCAGCGCCGTGCCACGGTTGTTGTGCGCCTGCGGAGCGTCCGGTCCGGCGGCGAGCGCCCGGTCATAGGTTGCCAGCGCCTCCTCGAACTGGCCGAGTGCCTGCAGCGCCGAGCCGCGATTGATCAGCGCGTCCACGTAATCCGGTCTGATCGCGAGCGCTCGGTTGAAGCTCGACAGCGCCTCGTGGAAACGTTCGAGCTCCTGAAGCACCGAGCCGCGATTGAACAGCAGCTCGGGATGGTCCGGCTTGATTGCAAGCGCGTTGTCATAGCTCGCCAGCGCGGCATCGAAGCGTTTGAGTGCTTTGAGCGCACTGCCGTGGTTGCTGTGCGCGGCGGCTGAGCGTGGGTCGAGAGCGAGCGCCGCTTCGATCTGACGGACAGCGGCGGCGTGATTGCCGCGCTGGAGGTCGATCACCCCGAGCAGATGCTGGCTGTCGAAGTGCGCGGGTTGGGCGGCCAGAATGTCTCGGTAGATCGCTTCGGCTTCGGCCAGCCGCCCGGCGTGATGCAACGCCATGGCGCGCTGCAACAGCGCGCCGATGTCGACCGCCCCCGCGGACGAGGAGGCCGGCAAGGATTGTTGTCGCTGAGCCAAAGCCGAGGCCTACCGCGTTCGGGACAGGTCGAATCAAGCCCCAATTTATCATGGTGAGAGGAGCACGGCGGCGGCCCGCAGGACTACGTATCGGCATTCAACTTTCGTCGCGGTCGGTCGCACCTGATACCGTTAACGACGACGAATTTACTCCCGCGGCCTGGCTTTTCATGCTAACCGGGCGGCTCGGCAAAAAGCCGCATAATCGACTATCGAAACGCTCTCTAGAGGACATACGCAACATGAAGCGTCGTCAGTTTCTGCAGTCGGCGGGTGTGGGGCTCGCCACTGCTGCGGTCGCCAGTCCTGCCATCGCCCAGTCGATGCCCGAGACGAAGTGGCGGCTGACCTCCAGCTTCCCGAAATCGCTCGACACGATCTACGGCGCGGCGGAGGTGTTCGCCAAAGCGGTCGCCGAGGCGACCGACAACAAGTTTCAGATCCAGGTGTTCGCCGCCGGCGAGATCGTGCCCGGCCTGCAGGCGGCAGATGCCGTGCAGAACGGCACCGTCGAGATGTGCCACACCGCCTCGTACTACTATTTCGGCAAGGATCCGACCTTTGCCTTCGGCACCGCAGTGCCGTTCGGCCTGAACAGCCGCATGCAGAACGCCTGGCAATATTTCGGCGGCGGCATGGATCTGATGAATGACTTTTACAAGGGCTTCAACATCTATGCGATCCCTGCCGGCAACACCGGCTGTCAGATGGGCGGCTGGTTCCGAAAGGAGATCAAGGACCTTGCCGATCTCAAGGGCCTCAAGATGCGGATCGGCGGCTTCGCCGGCAACGTGATGACCAAGCTCGGCGTGGTACCGCAGCAGATCGCCGGCGGAGAAATCTACCCGGCCCTCGAGAAGGGCACGATCGATGCGGCAGAGTGGGTCGGTCCCTACGACGACGAGAAGCTCGGCTTCTACAAGGTTGCCCAAAATTACTACTATCCCGGTTGGTGGGAAGGCGGGGCGATGCTTCACAACTTCATCAACCTGGAAAAATGGAATGCGCTGCCGCCGGCATACAAGTCGCTGGTCAAGACCGCCTCGGCGCTGGCGAACGAGTGGATGCAGGCGAAATACGATGCCAGCAACCCCGCGGCGCTGAAGCGGCTGGTCGCCAACGGCGCTAAGCTCGCGCCATTCCCGTCGTCGGTCATGGACGCCTGCCTGAAGGCCGCGCTCGAACTCTATGGTGAGGTGAGCGCGAAGAATGCCAACTTCAAGAAGGTGTGGGAGAACATGCTCGCATTCCGCAACGATCAGTATCTGTGGTGGCAGGTCGCGGAGTACAGCTACGACACGTTCCTGATCCGGAACCGGACCCGCACCTGACCGGCGTGCTCGTCAGGTCGTTTCCCGACGCAAGCGCGTCCTCTTGCCTCACGCACCCCGGAGCCATCGGCTCCGGGGTTTTCTGTTTCGAAAATGCTCTAAGATGCCCGCCTTCGGTCGGCAGTCAGCCCGGGGTCTCGACACACCGGCGCGCAACTCAAGTCGCGACCCGATCTCACCAGGGAGAGTGCCATGAAACGTCGTGATTTTCTCAAGGCCGCAGGACTTGGTCTCGCGTCGTCGGCGGTGGCGGCGCCGGCGATCGCGCAATCGTCTCCGGAAATCCGATGGCGGTTGACCGCCAGTTGGCCCAAGTCGCTCGATACACTCTATGGAGCGTGCGAGTCATTTTCGAAATACGTCGCCGAGGCGACCGACAACAAATTCCATATCCAGGTGTTCGCCGCCGGCGAGATCGTGCCCGGCCTGCAGGTGCTCGACGCCGTGCAGAACGGCACGGTCGAATGCGGCCACACCGCAACGTATTACTTCATCGGCAAGGACCCGACCTGGGCGCTGTTCTGTGCGGTGCCGTTCGGGCTGAACACGCGCCAGCAGAACGCCTGGTTCTACGAGGGCGAAGGCACCAAGCTGATCAACGACTTTTCCAGGAAGTTCAATTGCCACACGCTGCTTGCGGGCAATACCGGCTGTCAGATGGGCGGATGGTTCAACCGGGAGATCAAGGAGGCTGGCGACTTCAAAGGCCTCAAGATGCGCATCGGCGGCTGGGCCGGCAAGACGCTTGAGAAGCTCGGCTGCGTTCCCCAGCAGATCGCCGGCGGCGACATCTATCCTGCGCTCGAGAAGGGCACGATCGACGCTGCGGAGTGGGTCGGTCCGTACGACGACGAGAAGCTCGGCTTCTACAAGGTGACGAAGTTCTACTATTACCCGGGCTGGTGGGAAGGCGGCACCACGAACCACATGTTGGTCAATCTCGACAAGTGGAACGCGCTGCCGAAGACGTATCAGTCGGTGCTCACCGCGGCGGCGGGTGCGGTCAACGTCGAAGAGACGGCACGGTACGACGCCCGCAATCCAATGGCACTCAAGCGCCTCGTTGCCAACGGTACGCAGCTCAAGGGCTTCCCGCTGCCAGTGATGGAAGCCTGTCTCAAGGCCTCGCAGGAGGTGAATGCGGAAACGTCGGCCACCAATGCCGACTACAAGAAGGTGTGGTCGTCGATCGAGTCCTTCCGCAACGACGAGTACCTGTGGTGGCAGGTGGCCGAATATACCTACGACACCTTCATGATCCGCAGTCGCACACGAACATGAGCATGATCCCGAAAAGTGGATCCGCTTTTAGCAGGGGTGACGATTCGAAGATAAAGTCATCCCGCTCAAGCTAGACCGTGTCCTCATGAAATCGTTACGTCCGCTTTGCCGCTTGCACTGCGCGACGGCCAAGTCCGCGCGTATGCCGGGTCCCTCTCTGCGCCAATGCGCAATCACGCGGGCAGGGCGAGCTGGATTTTCATACACGAGAGCATACCAACTCCGCACTTCGGGCAGGGAGTCAACCATTAGACAATCCATGCCTTCGAATTGCCAAGGCTTCGCGCAGGGAGCCGCATCAGTTGTGACAAGTGTACAGCGAAGTTCTCGCTCGTATTCAGCTCGACGCGCTTCTTGTGGTCCGCATCGGGCTTCCATCCAAGGATCGCCAGCATCACGAAGAAGCCGACAACGTAGGCCACGGCCACGTGCCAGCCGTGGCGAAGCCACAGGCCGACCGATTTCGCTTCCGGGTACATGTTCGAGATCGCGACGCCGGCGGAGGACCCGAACCAGATCATCGTGCCGCCGAAGCCGACGGTGTAGGCGACAAAGCCCCAGTCGTAGCCGCCCTGCTTGAGGGCAAGCGCGGTGAGCGGGATGTTGTCAAACACTGATGACAGAAACCCCAAACCCAGCGCCGTCTGCCACGAGGCGGACGGCAACTCTTCAACCGGCATCAGCGAGGCGTTTGTGACCAGCGCCAGAAGGAAGATTGTGCCCTTGAACGTCTCGGGCATGATCTTCCAGTCGGGCTGGCGCAGCGGTGCGGTTGCGAGAATGACGATCCAAACCGCCAGTCCGATCACCGGGACGACGTCGAGCACGGCCGGAAATTTCAGGTTGGCGATGACATTCGCCAGGATGGCGACGAGCAGGATCGCGGCGACAATTGCGCCATGCGTCCATTCGATCTGCAGCCCGCGCGGCGGATCCTTCGCGATCGGCGACAGGCGGTGCTGCTGCAGCGCGGCCGGGACGGCGTAGATCAGGAACCCTGCGCCGGCGGCGATGTAAGCCTCGACCACGTGCAGCGGACTGACGCCGTCGATCCACATCATCGTTGTGGTGGTGTCGCCCACGACGCTGCCCGAGCCGCCGGCATTGGAGGCTGCGACAATGGCAGCGAGATAGCCGATGTGGACCTTGCCCTTGAACACGTGGCGGGCCATGGTGCCGCCGATCAGGGCCGCGGCGATGTTGTCGAGAAAGCTCGACAGCACAAAGACGATGGCGAGCAGCGCGAGACCGCCAGTCCAGTCGTCAGGCAGGAATGCCGGCATCTCATCGGGGATGCGGCTGTTCTCGAAGTGACGTGACAGGATGGCGAAGCCCATCAGCAGCAGGAACAGGTTGGCAAGGATCACCGCCTCGTGCTGCATGTGCAGTGCGAGGCCGCCGAGGCCTGTGCCGAACTTGAAGCCAGTAAAGACGAGCTTGTAGAGGACGATCGTCGCGAGACCGGTTAGGGCGACTTGCAGCGTCTTGTGATGGAAGATCGCGACGCCGATCAGCGTCAGACCGAACAGGATGAAGTCGACCGGGATGCCGAGCACGTAAATCGGCCTCGCCATGTCGGGCAAGACGGGAAGGTGCGGCTGCGCGATCGCCGGCGAGATCAAGAGAGTCAACGACGCAGCGACCGCGAGGCATGCTGGGGCCAAGGGGAAAGTCGTTGGCAAGGCCGCGCGGATCGGGATCAGAATCCCGCAGCACACCGTGCCGTAAGACGACAATCGCATCGGGGCAGTCCTTCTGTTCCAGTTCGAGTTTGCAGCATGTGGCTGCCAAAGAGCCCCGGTTGGGTCAATCGCAACGGTCGCGGCGGCTTGCTACGCTTTGTCACTTCTCGATTGGCATCAAGGTTGCGTTCTTCCAGTCTGCTCCAAACAGCACAGCCCTAGGCAGCGCCGGTAACGGCGCAGAGAGATTCCGCCTGGTGCATTTCAGATCACTCCCTGGTGCCTGCGGCACTGCGGCAAGCACGAGAAAGTTAATACCCCGACTCAACTTCGGGGTTTTCCTCGTTGACGATCTCGGCCCCTTCCGTAACATCGCTGGATCGATCGTGGGCGGGTGGGTGCCTCGACGTTCGAGTGCAGTTCCTGACTGTTTGCGATCCGGTGGATCAAATCAAACAACAGAGAGGGGAACGCCATGAAACGTCGTGAATTCCTCAAGGCGGCGGGTGTCGGCTTGGCCGCGTCGGGGGTGGCTGCGCCTGCAATCGCGCAATCGACCCCGGATATCAAATGGCGGCTCACCGCAAGCTGGCCGAAGTCGCTCGACACCCTGTATGGCTGTCCGGAGTACATGGCCAAGCGCGTGGCCGAGGTCACCGATAACAAATTCCAGATTCAGGTGTTCGCGGCCGGCGAAATCGTGCCCGGCCTGCAGGTGCTCGATGCGGTCCAGAACGGCACCGTCGAGATGGGTCATACCGCCTCATACTATTACTTCGGCAAGGACCCCGCGTTCACGTTTGGCACCGCGCTTCCGTTCGGATTGAATACGCGCCAGCAGATGGCTTGGCAGATCCACGGCGGCGGTCAGGACCTGCTGAACGAGCTGTTCAAGACCTACAACTGTTGGGGCATCGCGACCGGCAACACGACCTGCCAGATGGGCGGTTGGTTCCGAAGAGAGATCAAGACCGTCGACGATCTGAGGGGGCTCAAGATGCGGATTGGCGGCTTCGCCGGGCGGATCGTCACCAAGCTCGGTCTGGTACCGCAGCAACTCGCCGCCGGCGACATCTATCCGGCGCTTGAGAAGGGCACGATTGACGCCGCGGAATGGGTTGGCCCCTACGATGACGAGAAGCTCGGCTTCGTGAAGGTCGCGAAATACTACTACTACCCGGGCTGGTGGGAGGGCGGCGCGCAGCCCCATCTGCTGGTCAACCTGCAGAAATGGAATGAGCTGCCGAAGAGCTACCAGGCGGTCGTGATGGCCTGCGCTCAGGAAGCCGGCGCCTGGATGACCGCCAAGTACGACGTGCAGAATCCGCAGGCGGTCAAGCGCCTGGTGGGGAGCGGCGCCGAGCTGCGGCCATTCCCGCAGCCGGTCATGGAAGCCTGCTACAAGGCTGCCCAGGAGCTCTATGCGGAGATCTCGCAGACCAATCCGATGTTCAAGAAGATGAATGAAAGCCTCACGGCCTATCGCAACGACTCGTACCTGTGGCTCCAGGTCGCCGAGTTGGCCTATGACAGCTTCATGATGCGCATGCGCACGCGCACCTGACGATCGAAGGCGATTGATGCAATTGACCCGGAGCCGTTTAGGCTCCGGGTTTTTGATTGTGCGGAGCGGTCGCGCCGCCGCAGGCCGGGCCTCATTGGATCTTGGGCGGCTCGCCGAATTCGATCGGCGGTGGCAGATCGATCTGCGGGATCTCGATCTTGATCTTGGACGGATCGATGGTGGTGGCTGTGCCCTTGTAGTGCATGACCAGGGCCGGAAAGGCGATCACCATCGCGACCGCAATACATTGGATCACCACGAACGGCACTGCGCCCCAGTAGATCTGCCCGGTCGTCACCGGATCGGTGCGCTTGCCTGTCACGCGATCGAGATAGGGCTCGCGCGGCGCGACCGAGCGCAGATAGAACAGCGCGAACCCGAACGGCGGATGCATGAACGACGTCTGCATGTTCACGCCGAGCATCACGCCGAACCAGATCAGGTCGATGCCGAGTCGGTCCGCGGCGGGGCCGAGCAGCGGGATCACGATGAAGGCGATCTCGAAGAAGTCGAGGAAGAACGCCAGCAGGAACACGAACACGTTGACGAAGATGAGGAAGCCGACCTGTCCACCGGGCAGCGAGACCAGCATCTCCTCGACCCAGCGGTGGCCATCGACGCCATAAAACGTCAGCGAGAACACCCGGGCGCCGATTAAGATGAACACAACGAAAGCGGATAGCTTGGCGGTCGATTCCGCGGCCTGTCGCGTCAGGTCCAAGGTCAGTCGTCGCTTCATCATGGCGAGGATCAGGGCGCCGGCCGCCCCCATGGCGCCGCCCTCGGTCGGCGTCGCGACGCCGATGAAGATCGTGCCGAGAACGAGAAAGATCAGCGCGAGCGGCGGCACCATCACGAACGTGACCTGCTCGGCCATGGCCGACACGAGGCGGAAGCCGGTCATGCGCTCGATCAAGCCGGCGACGAATGCGTATAGGGCACCGGCGGCCAACGAGATGGCGAGCAGGGCCCAATTGGTGTGGCCGGTGGTATCGAGACCGTACGAGGCCGCCACGAAGAGCAGGAACACCAGCCCGGTGATCAGCACCAGCCGGGCGCCGAACATGTGGTTGAATACCGAGCACAGAAAGGACACCACGACGCCGACCGACATGGTCAGCACGACGAAATCCGCGCCCGACCTCACGTTGGTTTGCCGCATCACGAGGTAGCCGACGATGCCCGAGAAGACGACCAGGATTCCCAATTGCCACACCCCGCGCGCGCCGCTCGGCTCGCGATAGCCGATGTCCTCCACCGGCAGGCCAGGCGCCGCCTTCGGGTAAAGGACCGTCATCACGAAGATGTAGCCGGCATAGAGCGCGGCCAGCATGAGGCCGGGTAGGAACGCGCCCTCGTACATGTCGCCGACCGAGCGGCCGAGCTGGTCGGCCATGACGATGAGCACAAGCGATGGCGGAATGATCTGGGCGAGGGTACCAGACGCCGCGATCACGCCACTGGCGACGCGCCGGTCGTAGCCGTAACGCAGCATGATCGGCAGCGAGATCAGGCCCATCGAGATCACCGACGCCGCCACCACGCCGGTGGTCGCGGCGAGCAGCGCGCCGACGAATACCACTGCATAGGCAAGTCCGCCGCGGATCGTGCCGAACAATTGGCCGATCGTGTCGAGCAAATCCTCGGCCATGCCGGAGCGTTCGAGGATCAGGCCCATGAACGTGAAAAACGGGATCGCGAGCAACACGTCGTTGTTCATGATCCCGTAGATGCGCTCGGGCAGCGCCTGCAGGAAATCCGGCCGGAACAGTCCGAGCTCGATCCCGATGAAGCCGAAGATCAGGCCGTTGGCGGCGAGCGAAAACGCGACCGGGTAGCCGAGCAGCAGAAACACGACCAGCGACGCGAACATGATCGGCGCCATGTAGTGGATCAGGAGCTCCACCATGGTCACCACTCCGATTCGAATTGTGGGTTCATCGCGTCTCGGCCTCAGTCTTCGCTGCGGCGATGACACGCTCGGCTTCGGCCTCGATCGCGCTCACGCTTGAGACGTGCGGATCGGGGATCATCCCGCGCATCACCGCGATCCGCTTGATGAGCTCCGAAATGCCTTGAAAAAACAGCAGCACAAAGCCCATCAGCACCAGGAATTTCGCCGGCCACTGCGGCAGCCCACCGGCGTTCATCGACTGCTCGTTGATGGAGAACGACCGGATGAAGAACGGCACCGACGTGATGATCATGATGATCGTCAGCGGCAGCAGAAACAGCGCGTGGCCGATGACATCGATCGTGTCACGCGTGCGCTTCGGCAGCAGGTTGTTCACGATGTCGATGCGGATGTGCTCGTTGGCGAGCATGGTCCACGACGAGCACAGCAGGAACACGGTCCCGAACAACACCCACTGCAGCTCGAGCCAGGCGTTGGACGACGTGTCGAACAGCTTGCGGATGACCGCGTTGGTGGCGGACACGATCACCGCCGCCAGGATCAGCCAGCTCAAGACCTTGCCGATACGGAAATTGACCGCGTCGATGACGCGGCTCAGCGCGAGCAACGCATTCACGTCCTGTCCCCTCGGGCGTTCCCGAAACCTGCTCGTTACACTTGGCGATCGAGGCCCGGGCTTGGCGCCTTCTGCTGCAGGCCGAACGAACACGGCCGGCATGCCTCGATCGGTGGTCGAGCCGAACCACCTTAATCCGAACCGTCCGGCCGGCGTCAATCGAAAGTTGGTAGGGTGATAACGGAGGGAGACGTGGGCGGTGCGCCCGGGTGGGCGCCGTTCAACCGCCGGTCATGCTCATGTGGCGGGCCAGGGCCGGGCGGGTGTGCCGGCGGTCGATCACGAAATCGTGGCCCTTGGGCTTGCGGGCGATCGCCCGATCGATCTCGGCAAGCAGCAGGTCGTTGCTCTCCGAGGCGCGCAGCGGGGTGCGCAGGTCGGCCGCATCCTCCTGGCCGAGGCACATGAACAGGGTGCCGGTGCAGGTGATGCGCACGCGGTTGCAGGATTCGCAGAAGTTGTGCGTCAACGGCGTGATGAAGCCGAGGCGGCCGCCGGTCTCCGCGACGCGCACGTAGCGTGCCGGCCCGCCGGTGCGATAGTCGATGTCCTCGAGCGTGAAGCGCTCGGCGAGCCGCGCCCGCACCATCGACAGCGGCAGGTACTGGTCGAGCCGGCCTTCGCCGACGTCGCCGAGCGGCATGACCTCGATCAGCGTGAGGTCCATCCCGCGGCCATGCGCCCATTCGACCAGGGTGTGGATCTCCTCCTCGTTGACGCCCTTGAGCGCGACCGCGTTGATCTTGACGCGCAGCCCGGCGCGTTGCGCCGCCTCGACGCCGGCCAGGACCTTGTCGAGCTCGCCCCAGCGCGTGATGGATCGAAACTTGTCAGGATCGAGCGTATCGATCGAGACGTTGATGCGCTCGATCCCGAGGCCGGCGAGCTCGTCCGCATATTTGGCGAGTTGCGAGCCATTGGTCGTCAGCGTCAGCTCGTCGAGTGCGCCGCTTTTCAGGTGGCGCGACAGCGCGGACACGAGCGTCATGATACCCCGCCGCACCAGCGGCTCACCGCCGGTCAGCCGCAGCTTGCGCACGCCGCGGTCGACGAAGGCCGAGCACAGCCGGTCGAGCTCCTCGAGCGTGAGCAGGTCGGCCTTGGGCAGGAAGGTCATGTTTTCCGCCATGCAATAAACGCAGCGGAAATCGCAGCGGTCGGTCACCGACACGCGCAAATAGGTGATCGCGCGCCCGAACGGATCGACGAGCGGGGCGGTGGTCACGGGAACCGTGCGGTCGATAGCGAGCATCTCATCCTGGTTGATGCGGCGGTTGTTCACCGCTGATATAGGTGCCGGCGCGTGCTAAAGCACCACTATCGTCTGGCCGGATTCAATAGGAAATCCGCGGTCGAGGGAAGGGGACCCCTGGTCGCGCCGGAAGGAAACCGTTCATGGCGAATGGGCCAACATCTGACGCCGCGGGACCCTGGCCAACCGAGATCCGTCTCGCCAAGGACCGCACCGTGCTGACGGTGGTCTTCGATGATGGCGAGCGGTTCGAGCTGCCAGCCGAGCATCTGCGGGTGCGCAGCCCGAGTGCCGAGGTCCAGGGCCACTCGCCGGACGAGCGCAAGACGGTCGCCGGCAAGAGGAACGTGGCGATCCTCGAAATCCATCCGATCGGCAATTATGCCGTCCGGCTGGTGTTCGACGACATGCACTCGACCGGCATCTACAGCTGGGACTATCTGCTCGAGCTTGGGCGCAATCGGAAGGCCAACTGGCAGGATTATCTCGACGAGCTCGCGGCCAAAGGCCTGTCCCGCGAGCCCGCCGGGAGATAGCAACTCAGCGCTGCACGACCACGCGCGTCCCAACGTTGACGCGGCCGTACAGGTCGATGACGTCCTCATTGGTGAGGCGGATGCAGCCCGATGACACCGCTTGGCCGATCGTCTCCGGCTCATTGGAGCCGTGGATGCGGTAGAGCGACGAGCCGAGATAAAGCGCGCGCGCGCCGAGCGGGTTCTCCGGACCGCCCTTCATGAAGCGCGGCAGGTCGGGACGGCGCTTGAGCATCTGCGACGGCGGCGTCCAGTCCGGCCATTCTTTCTTGGCGACTACCGTCGTCGAGCCGGCCCAGGTGAAGCCTTGGCGGCCGACGCCGATGCCGTAGCGCAGCGCCTGGCCGCCGGCGAGCACCAGATAGAGCCGCCGCTCGGTCGTGTTCACGATGATGGTGCCGGCGCCATACGGGCCCGGATAGCTGACCGTGGTGCGGGGGATCGGCGACGCGCTGCCATACGCCCCGCTGAACATGCCACCGAAAGGCCCTCTCATCACGCCGCGTTCCGCCGGATCGTTGATGTTGAGCAATTCGGCCTGCGCCCCCGTCGTTGCGAACGACAGCAAGACCGCGGCAATTCCGGCGTAAAGGCGCACCTGCATCACTTCCTCCGTGCCCAAAATTCGAAGGTCGAGAACACGCCACAAGTTGCCACATTCGGCAACGCGAATTTGTGTCGCCGATGCCGATGAACAGTCAAACTGTGTTGATTAGGTCACGGTGAGGCTTTGCCCGGCCACGTGCGGAGCGTCATGTCCGCAATGTTGTGCAGTTCTTCACGCGTCGCGCCGCCGGCGGCGCGGACCGACATGCCTTCCAGCACTGTCATAATGTAACGGGCGTAGTCGTCCGGCTGCATGTCCGGGGAAATCTCGCCGGCTGTCCTTGCCGCCTGGAACCGTTCGCGCAACGCGATTTCGAACTTGGAGCGGAGCGCGGCCAGCTCCTGCTGCATCGCCTTGTCGGCCTCGGTGCATGTCATGGCACTGCGGTCCAGCATGCACGTGGGCGGATTGGACTCCGTGGTCAGGAAATCCGCCTTGCCATGCAGCAGGTGCTCCACCATGCCGCGTGCGGTCGGCTGCGCGTGGGCTTCGGTCCAGAACTCGGTGCCTCGCTGGACGTAGCGGTCGAGCGCCTTGCGGAACAGACCTTCCTTGTTGCCGAACGCCGCATAGAGGCTCGGCGGATTGATGCCCATGGCACCGGTCAGGTCTGCGATCGACGCGCCTTCATAGCCGTTGCGCCAAAAAACATTGAGGGCCTTATCAAGGGCCTTGTCGACGTCGAATTCGCGCGGGCGTCCCATGACCACGGCTCCGTCTCCCTGAATTTTCTCCCGATCACTTGTTTTTTATTGATCGCTATATAAGTGCCTTGACAGCTCCCGTCCAGTCCCGCATATTTGTAACGAGCACTACAAAAGTGTCGAGGGAGTTAATTCCATGTCGATCTGGCGTTTTCGCAAGCCTCTCCTGGGGGCTGGAATAGCCTTCGCCGTCACTGCGGCGGCTGCCACCGGGTTGCTGGTCAGCCAGAGCAACGTCTCGCATTCGAATACGCCGACCTCGGCCCAACCTGCTGCGACGCCGGTTTCCGCGGCTTTGGTCGAGCAGCGCGACGTCACGTTGTGGGACGAGTTCTCCGGCCGGCTCGAAGCGGTCGAGCGCGTGGAAGTGCGCTCGCGCGTGTCGGGCGCGGTGCTCGAGGCACATTTCTCCGCGGCTTTGGTCGAGCAGCGCGACGTCACGTTGTGGGACGAGTTCTCCGGCCGGCTCGAAGCGGTCGAGCGCGTGGAAGTGCGCTCGCGCGTGTCGGGCGCGGTGCTCGAGGCACATTTCCGTGAAGGCGCCTTGGTGAAGAAGGGCGATCTGCTGGTCACCATCGACCCGGCGCCATACGCAGCCGAGGTGCAGCGGGCCGAGGCGCAGGTAGCCGCCGCGCAAGCACGCTTGGCGCTCGCCAATACCGAGCTCGATCGCGGCCGCCAGCTGTGGGACTCGCGCACTGTTTCGACACGCGAGCTCGACCAGCGCCTCAACGGCCAGCGCGAGGCCGAAGCGAACCTCAAGGCGGCCGAGGCCGCGCTGCAATCGGCGCGGCTGAATCTCGAATGGACCGGGGTGCGCGCGCCGGTCGCCGGTCGCGTCGGCAAGCTCGAGATCACGGTCGGCAACCTGGTTGCCGCCGGTCCCGGTGCGCCGGTGCTGACAACGCTCGTTTCGGTCGATCCCATCTATGCAAGCTTCAACGCCGACGAGCAGGTGGTGATGCGGGCGCTCGCCGCGCTCGGCCCGGCGCCGGCCAAGGAGCTTGGCCGCGTGCCGGTGCAGATGTTCACCGCGACCAGCGACAGCGTGCCGTTCGAGGGCAAGCTGCAGCTGATCGACAACCAGGTCGATGCGAAGAGCGGCACGGTGCGCGTGCGCGCCGTGTTCGACAATGCCCAGGACGTGCTGATGCCCGGGCAGTTCGCCCGCATCCGCATGGGCCAGGTCAAGACCGAGCCGGCGCTGATGGTCAATGAGCGCGCCATCGGCACGGACCAGGACAAGAAATTCGTCATGGTCGTCGGCCGCGACAACAAGGCCGAGTACCGCGAGGTGACGCTCGGCGCCTTCGTCGAAGGCCTGCGCATCATCAAAACCGGGCTCAAGCCCGGCGAGAACATCATCGTCAACGGCCTGCAACGCGTGCGGCCGGGCGCCCTCGTCGCCCCGGAGCGGGTGGCGATGAGCACGCGGCCGGAGCTGCAGGCGCAGACGTCGTCGAGCACGGTCAGTCGCTGAACACCGCAGCCGGCGCACCCTCCCCCGCAGGGGCATCCCATGAACTTGTCGAAGTTCTTCATCGACCGTCCGATCTTCGCCGGCGTGCTGTCGGTGCTGATCTTCCTCGCCGGCCTTCTGGCGCTGCGGGTGATGCCGATCTCGGAATATCCCGAGGTGGTGCCGCCGCAGGTGGTCGTGCGCGCGAACTTTCCGGGCGCCAATCCGAAGGTCATCGCCGAGACAGTGGCGACGCCGATCGAGGAACAGATCAACGGCGTCGAAGGCATGCTCTACATGAGCAGCCAGGCGACCACCGACGGACTAATGACGCTGACCGTCACGTTCCGGCTCGGCACCGATCCCGACAAGGCGCAGCAGCTCGTCCAGAACCGGGTGTCGCAGGCCGAGCCGCGGCTGCCGGAGGAGGTGAGGGCGCTCGGTATCACCACGGTGAAGAGCTCGCCCGACCTGACCATGGTCGTGCACCTGCACTCGCCGAACGACCGCTACGACATGACCTATCTGCGCAACTACGCGGTCCTCAACGTCAAGGATCGCCTGGCGCGCATCGACGGCGTCGGACAGGTGCAGCTGTTCGGCTCCGGCGACTATTCGATGCGGGTGTGGCTCGATCCGCAGAAGGTCGCCGAGCACGGGCTCTCGCCGAGCGATGTGGTGCGCGAGATCCGCGCCCAGAACGTGCAGGCTGCCGGCGGCTTTATCGGCGCCTCGCCGAACCTGCAGGGCGTCGACCTCCAGCTCGCCATCAACGCGCAGGGCCGTCTGCAGAGCGAAGAGGAATTCGGCGAGATCGTCGTCAAGACCGGCGCCAATGGCGAGGTCACGCGGCTGCGCGACATCGCCCGTGTCGAGCTCGGTGCGTCGGAATATGCGCTGCGCTCGCTGCTCGACAACAAGTCCGCCGTCGCCATCCCGATCTTCCAGGCGCCCGGCTCGAATGCGATCGCGATCTCCGACCGCGTCCGCGCCACCATGGCCGAGCTGAAGAAGAACATGCCTGAGGGCGTCGACTATTCGATCGTGTACGATCCGACGCAGTTCGTGCGCGCCTCGATCGAGGCGGTGGTTCACACGCTGCTCGAGGCGGTCGCGCTGGTCGTGCTGGTGGTGATCCTGTTCCTGCAGACCTGGCGCGCCTCGATCATCCCGCTGCTCGCGGTGCCGATCTCGACCATCGGCACCTTCGCGGTGATGTACCTGTTCGGCTTCTCCATCAATGCGCTCAGCCTGTTTGGCCTGGTGCTGGCGATCGGCATCGTCGTCGACGATGCGATCGTCGTGGTCGAGAACGTCGAGCGCAACATCGAGAACGGCCTCAAGCCGCGCGAAGCGACTTACCGTGCCATGCAGGAAGTGTCGGGTCCGATCATCGCCATCGCCCTGGTGCTGGTCGCGGTGTTCGTGCCGCTCGCCTTCGTCAGCGGCCTCACCGGCCAGTTCTATCGCCAGTTCGCGCTGACCATCGCGATCTCGACTGTGATCTCCGCGGTCAACTCGCTGACGCTGTCGCCGGCGCTCGCGGCGATGCTGCTCAAGTCGCACGACGCGCCGAAGGACCGGCTGTCGCGCCTGATGGACTTCTCGCTCGGCTGGTTCTTCCGCCGCTTCAACACTGTGTTCGGCCGCGGCGTGGAGGCCTATGGCGGCGGCGTCAAACGCATCGTCTCGCGCAAGGCGGTGATGATGGGCGTCTACCTTGTGCTGGTCGGCGTCACCTTCGGCCTGTTCAAGGCGGTGCCCGGCGGCTTCGTGCCGGCGCAGGACAAGCAGTACCTGGTCGGCTTCGCCCAGCTGCCGGACGGCGCGACCCTCGACCGCACCGAGGACGTGATCCGCCGCATGAGCGAGATCGCGCTCAAGCAGCCGGGCGTCGACGCGGCGATCGCGTTTCCCGGCCTGTCGATCAACGGTTTCACCAACAGCGCCAATTCCGGCATCGTGTTCGCGCGGTTGACCCCGTTCTCCGAGCGCACCACCGCCGACCTGTCAGGGCCGGCCATCGCGCGGCAGCTGAACCAGAAATTCGCCGGCATCAAGGAGGCTTACATCGCGATGTTCCCGCCGCCGCCGGTGCAGGGGCTCGGCACCATCGGCGGGTTCAAGTTCCAGATCGAGGATCGCGCCGGCCGCGGCTATGCGGCGCTCGACGAGGCGGTGAAGGCATTCCTGGCCAAGGCCGCCACGACGCCCGAGCTCACCGGACTTTTCACCAGCTACCAGGTGAACGTGCCGCAGCTCTACGCGGATCTCGACCGCACCAAGGCGCGCCAGCTCGGCGTCGCCGTCACCGACGTGTTCGACACGCTGCAGATCTATCTCGGCTCGCTCTACGTCAACGACTTCAACAAGTTCAACCGCACCTATTCGGTGCGCGTGCAGGCCGATGCGCAGTTCCGCGCGCGCGCCGACGACGTGGGCAGACTGAAGGTCCGCTCCAACACCGGCGAGATGGTGCCGCTCGCCGCGCTGCTCAACGTCAAGTCGACGTCGGGGCCGGAGCGCGCCATGCGCTACAACGGATTCCTCGCAGCCGACATCAACGGCAACGCCGCGCCCGGCTATTCGTCCGGCGAGGCGAGGGCGGCGGTCGAGCGGATTGCCGCGGAGACGCTGCCGCGCGGCTTCGACTTCGAGTGGACCGAGCTGACCTACCAGGAGATCCTCGCCGGCAATTCGGCGATCGTGGTCTATCCGCTGGCGATCCTGCTGGTGTTCCTGGTGCTGGCGGCGCTCTACGAAAGCCTGGTGCTGCCGCTGTCGATCATCATGATTGTGCCGATGGGGCTGTTCGCCGCCATGACCGGCGTGTGGCTGACCGGCAGCGACAACAACGTGTTCACTCAGATCGGCCTGATCGTGCTAGTCGGCCTCTCCGCGAAGAACGCGATCCTGATCGTCGAGTTCGCGCGCGAGCTCGAGTTCGCCGGCCACACGCCGATCGAGGCGGCCGTCGCCGCGAGCCGGCTGCGCCTGCGGCCGATCCTGATGACGTCGCTCGCCTTCGTCATGGGCGTGGTGCCGCTGGTGACGTCGACCGGCGCCGGCGCCGAGATGCGCCACGCCATGGGTGTCGCGGTGTTCGCCGGCATGATCGGCGTGACGCTGTTCGGCATCTTCCTGACCCCGGTGTTCTACGTGCTGCTGCGACGGCTCACCGGCAATCGCCCGCTCAAGATGCACGGCGAGGTGCCGCACGACTTTGGCGGCGTGTCGCTCGCGCATGTGCCACATGGGCCCGTGGACCATCCGCCCGCAGTCAAGCCGGTCCAAAAGCGCGAGCCTGAAACGGTCGGATAGGAACGCCAGCTCAATCAACCTTCGCGTGCTGTGGCGCTGCTCGAGGATCTGCACTTTCTCCGCGAGCTGAATCAGCAGTTTCTGCATCACGATCGCGCGTCGTGCAGCAGCCGAATCGGATGTCGAGTGATTCGGTTGGCAGAAAGGGTGGCCAGCCTTCCAAGAGAGGTGCGCCGCCGTGGGACTCCCACGCCGTGCACTGCAAATGCCACATCGTGCATTCAACAGTTCCGGGCCGGCTCACGCTATCTGCTGTCATCTTTTGTAAGATGACAGCAAAATCCTAAGGTGTACGGGCGGTTGCGCGATCAAGCTGAAACGAATCGGCGATTGTGAGTTTGGAACCTGTTGCCGCTTAACCACAGGGCGGAAAACCTCTCCAAACGTCACGCGGCTTCGTTGACGTTTTGCTAGTACTAAGAATAAGTTAAAAAGGTGGCGAGGCCCAGTAAAGTACGGCTTTCTCCCGCAAAATTGTTGTCAATTCCATGTCCAGGGGGAAGCCGTGAACGCACCCTTTTTGGTTGCGCAGGCCGTTGGCGCGAGCAGTCCACAACCTCATCCAGCATCGCCGCGAACCGTCACCCTGACCAAGCCGCAAGGCAATCAGGCCATCGCCGTTCAGCTTGACGGATCCACCCAGCTCAACTTCGCCGCCATCGCGAACGAGAACATCACGCTGGTGCGGGCCGGCAACAAGCTGATCATTCTGTTCGACAACCAGGCCACCATCACGCTCGATCCGATCTTCGACGCGAACGGCCAACCGCTCCAGGATATGAGCTTCCAGCTCGGCGCCGATCGAGTCGTCACGCCGGCCGAGTTCGCGACGCTGTTTCCGATCACCACCGATCAGTCGATCCTGCCGGCCACCGGCCCGGGCGGCGCTGCGGGTCCGGCCGGCGGTGCCTCGTTCGTCGATCCGACCACATCGCCCCTCCAGGGGCGCACCGCGCTCGATCTGCTCGGCAACGAGGACGCGGGCGGCCCTGATTTCGGCCCGAACAATTCCCCGCCTGCGCTGTTCAACGACGCCCCGACCATCAACGCGCCGACCGCCGGCGTGGTCGACGACGAAGGCCTCGGCGAGGGTATCGTCGGCGGCCCGGGCGACGTTCCGGGCGCGGCGACGACGGTGACCGGCTCGCTCGGCATCAACTACGGCGCCGATGGCGTCGGCTCGGTCGCGTTCAACGGAAACCTGCCGAGCTTTGCCGGCCTGACGTCGGAAGGCTTCGCGGTCAGCGTCAACGTGACGGCGACGTCGATCGTCGGCACGTCGAGCGACGGCCGCATCGTCTTCACGCTCACGTTGGATGCCAACGGCACCGACGGGACCGGGTCCTACACGTTCACGCTGCTGCAACCGCTCGACCACCCGATCCACGGCACGGAAGACAGCTTCATCTTCGCGTTTGGCTTCACCGCGACCGACGGCAACGGCACCACCGCGACGGGCGAGTTCACCGTCACTGTCAACGACGATTCGCCGGAGCTGACCCCGGTTACGGCGGATGCGACCGGCGCCACCGATCCGGTGAGCCTGTTCGCCTCGTCGTCGGTGAGCGGCACGCTCGGCATTTCCTGGGGCGCCGACCACGCGAACGCCAATGTCGACGGCGGCCTCGGATCCGGCAACGGCGCGAACGGCGACCGCTATGCCGTATTCACCGACGCCAATATGCCGTCGACGCTCGTCGGCAATGCCAACATCACGGCGGTCGGCCACGTGGGCGAGGGCGCGCCGGTCGCGATCACTGGAGAGCTCTCTTCGAACGGCCAGGCAGTCCACTACGCGCTCGTCAACAACGGCACGGTGCTGATCGCCTATACGGGCGACGAGGTGCCGCCGCTGCCGGGCAGTGTGGGCGACGAGACCGGCGAGGTCGTTGTCAATCCCATTGCCGATCCCAATCTCGTCTTCACCGTCGTGCTGCACGACACCGGCGACGTGAGCGGGCAGGGCGGCAGCTACACATTCACGCAGTATCAGCAGCTCGACCACCAGGTGCCGAATGGCGAGTCGACGACGCTGCTCACCTCGATCACGCTGAGCTTCAACTTCACCGCCGGGGATTCCGACGGCGATCCAACGTCGGGCAGCTTCGCGGTCGATGTCAACGACACGGTGGTGACGATCGGCCAGACCAGTGTCGAGGTGGTCGACGAGGACGGGCTGCCGGGCGGCAACGACGGCGACAGCTATGTCGGCAAGACCGGTCCGTCGGCCGATGCGGACGGCCATGCTGTCCAGGCGACCGGCGAGCTCAATATCAACTGGCAGGCTGACGATGGCGACGTCAACGACGGCGCCGACACCGGCTTGGGCGCGGTGCAGGATGGCGCGACCGGCGCTGGGCTGAGCGGACGTGCGGTCTACTTCACCGACAATACGGTCACCGCCGGCGGCGACCCGATCGCGCTTTCAGGTGCGCTGACCTCGCGTGGGGAGACGCTCTCCTACACGCTCGAGGACAATGGCACGCGTCTCGTTGCGCATGCCGGCGAGCGCACGGTGTTCACGGTCACGCTGTCGGACGACGGCAGCGGCACCTACACCTTCACCTTGCAGGACGTGCTCGATCACCCGGCGGCGAACGAAGAAGACAATATCCGCCTGACCTTCAACTTTGCCGCCCGCGACTTCGACGGCGACACCGCGAGCTCGACCTTCACCGTCGTGGTGGATGACGATGCGCCGGTGCTCGGCACCGCCGACACGATCAAGGTCGACGAGGAGGGACTGTCGACCATCGGCAACACCGATGCCGAGCACACCTATCCGGGCGATCTGACCGGCACTGCCGTCAGCGGCGTCGGCAATCTCAACATCGCCTGGGGCGCCGACGACAACGACAATGTCGGCCCGAGCAACGCGATCAATCGCAACGTCGTCTTCTCAGGCGTCGACCAGGTGAACGCTGCGACCGCGTTCTCCGTCGCCAACAACGCCAACATCAATCTGACCAGCGACGGCCAGGCCGTGCACCTGTGGGTCAGCTCCGACGGACGCACGCTCTACGGCTATGTCGGTAACAACCCGACCTCGTTCTCCAACCGCGTGTTCGCGGTGACGCTCGACGACGACGGCGGCGCCAATGACGGCGGGCAATACAATTTCACGCTCTACCGCAACCTGGATCATTCGACGACCGCGGGCGCGAACATCGAGGACGACCTGCGCCTGACCTTCACGTTCACGGCGACCGACGCCGACGGCGATTCGCTGTCGGGCAGCTTCAATGTTCTCGTCAATGACGACGCGCCGCGCTTCGCGGCGGCGCCGCAGACCGGCATAGTCGACGAGGAGCGGATCGGCGACGGCAGCCATCACGACGACCACGATCATGACCATGATCACGACGACGGCCATGGCGGCAGCAGCGGCAACCCGGGTGGGCCGGGCGACGCGAGCAATGCCGACGCCGACTTCACCGGCAACCTCAACATCGCCTGGGGCGTCGACAACCAGGACAATGTCGGCGGCAATCTGCCGAACCGCGATGTCAAGTTCGACGGCATCGACCAGGTCCATCCCGCGACCGCGTTCTCTTTCGCCGACAACGCCAACATCAATCTCACCAGCAACGGCGAAGCCGTCCACCTGTGGGTCAGCTCGGACGGGCACACGCTCTACGGCTATGTCGGCGACAATCCGACCTCCTCGGCCAACCGCGTGTTCTCGCTCACGCTCAGCGACGAGGGCGGCGCCAATGACGGCGGCTCCTATCACTTCGAGCTGTATCGCAACCTCGACCACTCGACCACCAACGGCGTCAACACCGAGGACGATCTGCGCCTGAGCTTCGGCATCCGCGCGATCGACGCCGACGGCGATTCCATCACCAACACGATCAACATCGTCGTCGATGACGACTCGCCGGTGATCGGTTGTCCGGAGGACGAGACGGTCGACGAGGACGCGCTGTCCGGCGGCAATCTGGGCGGCATCGGCGATGTCGTTCCGTCGTTCACGCAGCGGAGCGGCAGCCTCGACATTTCCTGGGGCGCCGACGACAACGATTCCGGCGCCACCAATAACCGCTCGGTGGCGTTCGCCACGTCCACCATCACGACGCTGCAGGGCCTCGACCTGACCTCCAACGGGCTCGGGCTGAGCTACAGCCTGTCCGACAACGGTACGTTGCTGACGGCCTACCGCGTCGACGCGAACGGTCACTACATCAGCGGCAGCGGCGTCGATCTCGGCACCACGCCGAACGATGCGGCGCGCGTCTTCACCGCGTCGCTCGATGATGATGGCCACGGCTCCTACAATTTCACGCTGCGCGACAACCTCGATCACGCGCCGGGCGGCAACGAGAACGACATCGACCTCACGTTCACGTTCATCGCCAGGGATTCCGACGGCGACACGGCGACCTCGCACTTCACCGTCACGGTCGATGACGACACGCCGGTGATCGCGGATCCCGACCACAAGACCGTCAACGAGGACGACCTGCCGCTCGGCAATGACTCCAGCAAGGAGTCGCTCGTCCAGACCGGCGACCTCGAGATCTCGTGGGGCGCCGACAGCAACAATGCCGCCAACGTGCCGAACGATCGCACGGTGGCGTTCTCCTCGTCGATCCATACCGGCGACGTGGTGACGTTCAATCCGCCGGGCCCGGATCCGAGCGATCCGGTCGCCTCGCACGGCTTCACCGTCAAATATGTGCGCGTGTCGGACACGCTGATCATTGGCGTCGCCGACGAGGGTTCGGGCGTTCACGCCAATGCCAACGGCGTCGTGGACGCCGGCCGCGAGGTGTTCCGCGTGTCGCTGTCGGACAGCGGCAGCGGCTCCTATACATTCACGCTGACCGGCCACCTCGACCATCCGCACGACAATGGCGAGAACGAGATCGACCTCGTCTTCGGCTTCACCGCCAAGGATTCCGACGGCGATCCGGCGGGCGACAGCTTCACCGTCACCGTCGTCGACGATGTTCCGAAGCAGCCGGACATCGACGTCACGTCCTCGCTGACCCACGACGAGACGCTCGGCGTCCAGATCACCGCGTCCGACACCGACGCGACCGGCGATCAGACCGTCGAGAACGACGTCGCTGATGCAACCGGCGCCGCCGCCCTCAGCGGCGTCACCGTGCTGTCGTCGCTCACTGCGCTCGGCTATGCGCAGCGCGACGTCGTCGATGTCACGCCGCATTACGGCGCGGACGGTCCGGCCGCGAGCGGGACGCATCTTGAGCTGACGCGGTCGAGCGGCCAGGACTTCACCGGCCAGGCCACCAATCTGTTCGACACCGCGACCGGCAACCGTATCTTCCTGTACACGGACAGCGCCTCCGGCGTGCTGCTCGGACGCGTGGGCAGCGGCAGCAGCACGAGCAACGCCAACCAGCACGGCGCGATCTCGTTTGCGCTGCGGATCGCCGACGACGGCACGCTCACCTTCGCCGAATACCGCGCGATCAAGCATCCCACCGCGGACGGCGCCGGCACCGACGGCACCAATGACACAGATGACCACGTCTCGCTGCTCAGCTCGAGCGGCGGCGCGATCGTCTTCGTCACGGCGACCTCGACCGATTACGACGGCGATTCCGCGTCGCGCACCTCGTCGACGGGTCTGACCGTCCAGATCGACGACGACGGCCCGCGCTTCACCGCGGCGGTCACGACCGGCACGGTCGATGAGGACGGCGGCCTGACCGGCGGCAACGCGGGCGGCGACGGCGACGTCAACGCGACCACGTCGACGACCCAGTCGCTCAACATCAATTGGGGCGTCGACGCGACCGACACCAGCGATTCGGGCGGTGTGCAGGACGGCGCGGCTACCGGCGCAGGCTTCACCACCAACAACGCGGTGCTGACCGGACGCGCGGTCTACTTCACCAACAACAGCGTCGGCGTCACCGGTACGCTCGAAGGCTTCGCCGGTCCGCTGACCTCGCACGGCCAGGCGGTCTCGTTTCAGCTCGACGACAGCGGCACGACGTTGCTCGGCCTCGCGCCGGGCAACCGGCTGGTGTTCACCGTCCATCTGTCGGACGACGGCAGCGGCTCGTACACGTTCACGCTCAACGACGTGCTCGACCACCCGCTCAACAGCACCGAAGACGACATCAAGCTGACGTTCAACTTCACCGCACGCGACGCCGACGGCGACACGGCGAGCTCGAGCTTCACGGTCATCGTCGACGACGATACGCCGATCGTGACGGCGACGGTGCTGACCGGTGCGGTCTACGAGAGCGAGCTGAGCACCGCGACCGGCGACGTCTCGAGCGGCACCCAGGCCGGCAACGCCGACAACAAGAACAGCGATCCGAACACCGACGACACGATCCTCGCCGGGAGCCTGACCTCGCTCGTCTCGATGGGCGCCGATGGCGGCACCTTCGTCGTCGAAACGACGGATCTGTCGCCGTCGCTGACGTCACTGACGTCCGGCGGCGTCCCGCTGACCTACAGCGTGTCGGGCAACACCCTGACCGCGAAGGCCGGCGCCAATGTGATCTTCGCCTTCGCGGTCGACGCGGCGACCGGCGCCTATACGTTCACGCTCAAGGGACCGCTCGACCATGTCGACAGCGTGGTGACCAGCGCCGGCGGAATTCCGCTGTCGGCGATCGATACGGTCGGCTCGATCTGCACGACCGCCCAGGTCAGCGGCAATCAGCTCGCCTTCGAGGGCCGGCTGCCGGACGGCGACGTCATCATCAAGGTCACCAACAACGGCAACAGCGCGGTCAACTGGACGCTCGACAACCAGGACGGCGGCACCGACTACCCGCTCAGCATCGCTGCGCATACGACGGTCTTCATCAACGTCGGTCCGATGAGCACGCCGCCGAACGTGCATTTCCAGTTGACGGGGGCGGGGGCGCCAAGCGGCCAGACCACTGTCAACCCGGGCCACCAGCTCGACTTCGCCGACGGCCACGGCAGCTCCCTCGTGCTCGACCTGTCGTCGGCAGTCACTGCGCGCGACGGCGACGGCGACACCGTGGCGCTCCACGACAAGCTCACCATCACCGTCAGCGACGACGTTCCGACCTTCACCGCTGCCAACGTGCAGAACCGGTCGGTCGACGAGGAGGGCCTGACCGGCGGCAATCCGAACGCGCCGGCGCCCTACGCGGCGAGCGACCTGTCCGGCGTCGACACGACCGCGAGCGGCGGCCTCGGCGTCAACTGGGGCGCCGACAGCAACAATTCCGGGGCGGTGAACCGCTCGCTCGAGTTCCGCGGCATCACTGAAGGCGCCGTGGTGCGCGACAGCACCAATGCGATCGTCAAGTCGCACGGCCAGGAGGTGCATTATCACCTCGCCGTGGTCAGCGGCGTGCCGACGCTGATCGGCTATGTCGGCTCCGATCCGGACCTCGCCGTCAATCAGGTGTTCAAGGTCACGCTCGACGATTCGACCACGAACGGCACCTACAACTTCACGCTGTTCAAGAATCTCGACCACCCGACCGCCAACAGCGAGGACGACATCACCATCAATGTCGGCTTCACCGCCAAGGACGCCGACGGCGACCCCGTCGACGGCGCGTTCGCGGTCACGGTCGACGACGATTCGCCGGTCATCACTGCGGCCTCGGTGCAGAACGGGGCGGTGGATGAGGAACGGCTGACCGGCGGCAATGCCGGCGACAGCTATGGCGATGGCGGCGATGTCACTCCCGCGCAGGGCGACGACGGCAACCTCACGGCCTCGGGCTCGCTCGGCATCAGCTACGGCATCGATGGTCCGGCCAATGTGGTCACCGGCGGCGTCGGCGGCGCGATCGTCGATGGCCCGGCCACCTTTACCGATCACGCCAACGCCGCGAACAACGTCTCGGTCGTGGATTCGAACGGCTATGCCGTCAACCTCGCCAACCTGACGTCGCACGGCAACGCCGTCCATTTCGCGCTGCTCGATGCGGTGACGCTGGTCGGCTACACCGGCAACACGGCGCCGACCTCAATCAACGATGCGAGCGTCGTGCTTTCGACCGTGCTGTCGGGCTCCGGCAATGGCTCGTACGACTTCGTGCTCAAGGGGCCGCTCGACCATCCGCTCGGCTATCCGACCAGCACCGAGGACGATCTCGTCTTCACCTTCAAGTACACCGCCAAGGATTTCGACGGCGACACGACCAACGGGACGTTCAAGGTCACGGTCGACGACGATGCGCCGACCGCGCCGGGTGTCACGGTCAATGCGGCCGGCGCCGGCGGCGCGACGATCGTCGAGGACGAGACCGTGGGCGTGCAGTCGACCGCGCACGACACCGACGCGCCCGCCGACACGACGATCGAGCAGGACGTCGCCACGCTGCCGACGGTCTTCAACAATCTCTCCGTTCTCGCCAACGCGGGCACCGGCATCGGCTTCGCCGAGCGTACCGGCGCCGTCACCGTGACGCCGCACTATGGCGCCGATGGCGCGGGCTCGACCGTTCTCGCGCTGACCGACTCCGCGGGCGCGTCGTTCAACGGCGCTGCGACCAATATTTTCGACACCGCGACCGGCCATCGCATCTATCTCTATACCGACGGTACCGGCATCGTGGTGGGACGCCTCGGCATCGACGCGACCGCCAATCATCCGGACGCGAACGGGGCGATTTCCTTCGCGATCGCCATCAAGGACGACGGCACGCTGTCGCTGGCGCAATACCGCGCGATCCAGCACCCCGACACGGGCAACAACGACGAAGCCGTCACGCTTCACGTCGCCAATTCGGGCAACAACATCCTCTACGTCACGGCGACCTCGGTCGACTTCGACGGCGACGTCGCAACCGGCACGCCGAGCGCGCTCATCGTCCGCTTCCAGGACGACGGGCCGAGCATCGCGCTGTCCGGCGCGTCGGTGGCGATGTCCGTCGACGAGTCCGACCTTTCGGCCAACACGACGGTCGACTTCTCGGGCCTGTTCACGACGCCGGTGCTCGGAACCGACGGCTCCGGCGGCCCGACCGTCTACGCGCTGGGCATCGGCGCAGGCCCGACCGGCCTCGTCGACACGGCGACCGGCGAAGCTGTCGATCTCACCTTCGTCTCCGGCGTGGTGCAGGGCATCACCCACACCACGCACCAGATCGTGTTCACGATCAGCGTCGATGCGTCGGGCAACGTGACGCTCGACCAGCAGCGCGCGATCGTCCACGCCAATGCGAGCGATCCGAACGACTCCAAGCAGCTGTCGGCGGCGAGCCTGGTGACGCTGACCGCGACGGTCGTCGACGGCGACGGCGACCACAGCTCGGCGACCGCGAATATCGGCACCGCGTTCACCTTTTTCGACGATGCCCCGAGCGCTCCCAGCGTGGTCGTCAACACCGTCAGCCCGGCCGGCACCGCCACGCTGATCGAGGACGAGACCGCGGGCGTTCAATCGGGCGGTCCCGACGCCGATGCGCCGGGCGACGTGAAGCCCGAGCAGGACGTCGCGACATTGCCGACCGTGTTCGACGGCCTGACCGTGCTTGCGGACGCCGGCGCCGGCATCGGCTTCGCCGAGCGCACCGGCGCGGTCACGGTGACGCCGCACTACGGCGCGGACGGCGCCGGGGTGACCCATCTCGCGCTGACCAATTCGGCCGGCGGCATCTTCAACGGCACCGCGACCAATATCTTCGACACTGCGACCGGCCACCGCGTCTATCTCTACACCGATCCGGACTCCCGCATCGTCATCGGACGGATCGGCCTCGACATCAATACCGCCAATCATCCGGACGCGGAGGGCGCCATCGTCTTCGCAATCGCGATCGAGGACGACGGCACGCTGTCGCTCGCGCAGTACCGCGCGATCCAGCACGACAATCCGAACGACCGCGACGAGGCCGTCACGCTCCACCCGGCCGGTGTCGACACCAACATCCTCTACGTCACGGCGACGTCGACGGACGGCGACGGCGACTCCAAATCCAGCGCGCCGAGCCAGCTCACCATCCGCTTTGACGACGACGGCCCGAACCTCGCCGTCACCGCGCCAAATCTCCTGGTCGACGGCAGCCTCGCCGGTGGGCCAGGCGATTTCCCGCATCCGGGCGGTTGGAGCGCCAATGGCGCCTATGACGACGACGGCGGCATCGGCGGACCGAACGGCTGGCAATATTCGGCCTCGCCGGTCGGCGGCGCGTCGACCGTCCTGCTCGAGCGTGTCGACAGCGGCTATCACGGCGTCACGTCGTCGAACGGCAGCATGCTGGTCGACCTCGAGGCGAGCCCGGGCAACATCCAGATCTCGCAGACCATGCATGGGCTGACGGCCGGGCAGGGGCTCGCCGTATCGTTCGAGATCGGCCAGGCCGACTTCGGCAATGCCAAGCTCGAAGTGCTGTGGAACGGCGTGTCGGTCGGCACCTTCACGCCGACGCCTGGCGTCGCTGCGCAGCAGCACACGGTCGATGTCGTCGCGCTCGGTGGCGACAACGTGCTCACCTTCCGCGAGATCGGCACTGCCGGCGACTATACCGGCACCTTCCTCGCCAATGTGTCGGTGAAGAACGTCGTCATCATCGACGAGACGCCCGGCGTTGACGCGGATGCGAACGACACCACCAATTCCCTGGTCGCCGCGTTGTTTGCCGGCATCTCCAATCCCGGCAGCGACTCGTTCATGGGATCGCCGCAATACGCGCACGGCGTCGGGCCGATCGTCGCCGCGACGCCGAGCTACGGCGCTGACGGCCCGGGCGCCAACCCGATCAACTATCAGCTCACCATCAGCGCCGATGGCGTCGACTCCGGCCTCACCACCACCGACGGCCATGCGATCAAGCTGTTCGCGCAGGATGGCCTGATCGTCGGCCGCTACGACTGGGACAATGTCGGTGGCGTCACCGCGGACGACAAGGCCGCCTTCGCGCTCGCGATCGATCCGGTTACGGGCGTCGTTTCCATTGCCCAGTATGTCTCGCTGCATCATCCCGACGCGGCCGACAACGACGAGGGCATCAATCTCGCCGCCGGTACCGTCTCGGTGAAGGTCACCGCCACCGACGGCGACGACGACACCGCGGCGCAATCGCTCGACATTTCGAGCGCAATCCGCTTCGAGGACGACGGCCCGGCGCTGACCGGCGCGGCGCAGGTCACATCGGTGGCCGACGGTGTCGTCGGCGACCAGATCCTGCTGCATATCGCGAGCGGCAGCCTCAACATCGGCTGGGGCGCCGACAACGAGAACGCGCATCTCGAGTTCGTCTCGACGCTGATCAAGGACGGCAACGGCGATCCGCTCGCGCTCACCTCGGGCGGCGTTGAGCTCGACTACGCGGTCCGGCTCGCGGCCAACGGCACCGACCAGGAACTGGTCGCCTATAAGCATGGCGACACCGTCGACAACGCGGTGTTCATCGCGACGCTCAACGCGGCCGGCAGCAATCCGACCTACGTGTTCTCGGCCTGGCAGCCGCTCGACCATACCGGCGACTCCGACGAGAGTTTGTCGCTTACGTTCACGGTCAAGGGTTTCGACGGCGACCTCGATCCGGTCACCCAGAACTTCACGGTCAATGTCGACGACTCGACACCGTCCGCGCCGGACGCTGCGCCGGCGACGGAAGCGTCGACCGTGTCGGAGGACAGCCCGTCGGTCGATCTGAGCAACGTCGCCCTCAACATCTCCTGGGGCGCCGACACTGCCAACCCCACCGCGGGCGGCGGGGCGCATGACCGCTCGATCGGATTCAGCGCTGCGACCGCGGAGAATAACGTCACGTTTGCGGGCTCGGGGCCGATGTCCGGCCTCACCTCGAACGGGGACGCGGTCCTGTTCGCCCTGATCGGCGGTGTTCTGGTCGGCTATACCGACCCGTCGAGTGGCGGCCCGCTGAGCGGTCTCGGCGACCCGCGCATCGTCTTCACGGTGTCGCTGTCCGACGCCGACAGCGGCAGCTACTCGTTCGACCTGCGCCAGCCGCTCGATCATCCGGCGCCGGACACGGCCAACCATCTGCACTACATCGACCTGACCTTCGCCTATACGGCGACGGACTCGGACGGCGATTCCGATCCCGGCCACTTCACCGTGCGCGTCGACGCCGCCGGGTCGATCGGCTCGATCGACTACGCGAATGAGACGACCGGCGTGTTCGTCAATCTCGACGGCGCCGCGCATACCGTCGGCGGCCAGAGCGTCGCCGGCGACACGGCGACCGACCGCACCGGCGTCAGTCCCAAGGCCATCGGCATCGACAGCGTCGCCGGCATCGCCGATGCGGTCGGCGGCTCGGCCGCCGACGTGCTGATCGGCGATTCCGCGGCGAACAAGCTGAACGGCAACGGCGGGAACGATACCTTCATTGGCCTCGGCGGCGACGACACGATCAAGGGCGGCGACGGCGACGACCTCTCTGTCTGGAACATCCTGGCCGACGGCAACGATGATTTCGCCGGCGGTGCGGACACCGACACCCTGCGGGGGACCGTGACCGCGCCGATGAGCTCGGTCAACAGCTTCGAGCTGTGGGGCTCGAGCACGTCGTTCTTCATCAACGTCGCGGGCACGACGGTACAGACGGCAACGAACGTCGAGCGGCTCGAGCTCGCGATCGACAACGGCGTCTCGAACACGTTCGAGAGCTTCAGCGGCGGCGCCGACGCGGTGCAGATCATCGCCGCGGGCACCGCGGCGGACGGCACCCAGCTCGGTCTCGGCCAGGGCCAGGACGTGTTCCGCGCCGGCGCGTCCTACGTGACCGACGAGATCGACGGCCGCGGCGGCAACGACTTTGCGATCTACACCACCGTGTCGAACGCGACCGCCGGCTCGGGGGTGCAGATCAACCTCGGCGACACAGACTACACGTACGACGGAAATGCTGTTGCGGCCAACACCGCCCAGTTCATGCTGCCCGCGACCGGCAGCACGGTCCATACCGACCACCTCTACAACTTCGAGAACGCCGAGGGCGGCCAGGCCAGCGACATGCTGATCGGCTCGGCGGGCGCCAACCAGCTCATCGGCAATGAAGGCAACGACACGCTGATCGGCCGTGGCGGCAACGATGTCATCGACGGCGGCGCCGGCGACGACGTGATCGTCTATTCGCTCGGCGACGGCAACGACACGATCACCGGCGGCACCGAGACCTCCGCCGGCGACACCGCCGTCATCAACGGCGACGGCGGCAACCAGATCATCACCGTCACCGCCGCCGACAACGACGGCAACCCGTCGAACGGCGTGCAGGATCCGATCACGATCGCGATCGACGACGCCGATAACGCCAACGACGCGACGCTTTCGCTCACCGAGGTCGAGGAGATCGTCTTCAACCTCGGCGGCGGCGCCGATCAGGTCATCGTCAATTCCGCGTCGTTCACGGGGACCAGCCTCGCGGTCTCGACCATCCACGCCAACATGGGCGACGGCGAGGACACGCTCGACGTCTCCGTCCTGACCGGCAACCATCGCATCGTCTCCGACGGCGGCGCCGGCAACGACACCGTGAAGCTCGGCTTCAACTATCCCGGCCTCGATCACATCGAGGCGATCCGCGACGGCTCGAACAACGTCATCGGCGCGCGTATCACGTTTGAGGCCGCCAACGGCCAGAGCGTCACCGACGAGTTCACCAACTACGAGAGCTTCGTCTTCAAGGACGGGACTCGGACTCTGTCCGACCTGTTCAACGTCGCGCCGGACACCGACACCAAGTCCGCGATCGGCGACGAGGATACGCTCATTGCGATCCAGCTCACCGGCAGCGACGCCGACAGCAATCTGTCGGGTTTCCGCATCAAGAGCCTGCCGGCGAACGGCACGCTCTATTCGGACGCCGCGGGGACACAGCCGATCGCCGACGAGCAGGTGCTCGCTGGTACGAGCCCGCTGACCGTCTACTTCAAGCCGGCGGCAAACTGGAACGGCGACACCTCGTTCGCCTATGCGGCGCGCGATTCATTCGGCCTGGAGGACGCAACTCCGGCGACGTTCACGATCCACGTCACCCCGGTGAACGATGCACCGGTGCTGACGGTGGTCGACAACACCGGCAGCCTGACCGAGGACGTGCTCCAGTTCGGGTTCCTGCAGGACGGGGGCATTCCCTACGGGTTCGGTGTTACCGATCCCGAGGGCAATGCGATCACGATCAGCACCAGCCTCGCGGGCGCGGTCGGCTCCGCCGGCGTGACGGTGCCCAACGACCTGCTGACGACGCTCGACCAGGCCTTCTTCGCCTACAACCTGAACGGCCAGGTCAGCTGGGCGATCTTCCTCGACAACAGCGCGCTCGGCTTCCTGAATGGCGGCGACACGGTCACCGCGACGTTCCATGTGACCGCGACGGACAGCCTCGGCGCATTCTCGACCAAGGACGTCACGATCGTCCTGAACGGCGCGCAGAACGTCGCGCCGGCGATCGCCGGCGTCACGCAGCTCGGCACGGTGACGGAAGACCAATCGTTCTCGCCGTCCGGCACGACCCGAGAGCTGGTGCTGAACGGCGGATTTGAAGCCCAGAAGCTGGGCGGCTGGACGTCGACGTCCACTACATTCTCGACCGCCATCTTCACCGCCGGACACAGCAGCGGCGCGGCCTTCGGCGTCACCACCAGCAACCACAACAACGTGGCGACGGACGCCTACCACCTCACCCAGCACATCGATACGGTCGCGGGCGTGACCTATCACGTGTCGTTCTGGGCGACGAGCGTGCTGGGCAGCGGCAACCACGACAACCTGGTCGCGACGTGGGACGGGCAGACCATCGTCTCGCTCCACGATCTCAACACGGGCTATTCGAACTGGCAGCACTACACCGCCGATGTGCTCGGTCAGGCCGGCGGCTCGACGCTCGACTTCGCCATGACCGCCGGGCAGTACTTCCTGCTCGATGACGTCTCGGTCACGACCGCGGTGCCCGCCGGCAGCGAGGTCACCACCGGCTCGATCGTCTTCAGCGACGGCAACCGCAACGATCACCACGTGCCGACCTTCGTGCCGGTCGGCACCGGATATGTCGGCACGTTCGCGGTCAGCCTCGGCGAGCCGGCGACCGGTGACGGCACCGGCGCGGTGCGGTGGACGTTCACCGTCAACGACTCCGATCTCCAGTCGCTGGGCGCCGGCGTCACCGTCAAGCAGTTCTACGACGTCACGATCGCCGACGACGGGGTGCCGAGCCTGTCCGCCACCAAGCGCGTGGAGGTGGATCTGGTCGGCGTGAACGACACGCCGACCCCGGTCGCGGACGCCGACGGCGTCAACGAGGACGCGACCGTCTCGAAGACCACGCGCGCAACCGGCGTGCTCGCCAATGACACCGATCCGGACACCGGCGACGCCGGCAACCTGGTGGTGAGCGCGATCCTGGCCGGGACGAGCGGCAGCGCGTCGTCGATTTCGGCGGGCGGGCAGCAGACCGTCAGCAGCAGCTACGGCTCGCTGACGATGCATTCCGACGGTACCTACAGCTACACGGCGAACGGCACCGCTGCGCAGGCGCTGGGGCAGGGTGTGCACGCGAGCGACGTGTTCACCTACACGGCGAAGGATCCCTCGGGCGCGACCGCGACGACGACGCTGACCTTCGACATCACCGGCCAGAACGACGCGCCGACAGCGAACACGGACACCGTCAACATCAACGAGGACGTGACCGTCCAGGCCAACACCTATGGCAGCGGCGTGCTCGGCAATGACGTCGACAAGGACAGCGTCGACTTCAACAATCTGAAGGTCAGCTCGGTGCTGGCCGGGACCACGGGAACGGCCTCGCCCGTCAACACCGCCAGCCCGACCATCGTGCACGGCACCTATGGCGACCTCAGCATCAATGCCACCGGCACATTTGTCTACACGCCGAACAACGCCAATGCCGAGGCATTGGCGCAGGGCCAGCCCGCGAGCGACGTGTTCACCTATACGGTCCAGGACACTGCCGGCGCGACCTCGACGTCGACGCTGACGTTCAACATCACCGGCCTTAACGACGCGCCGGTTGTTGCGGGCGACCTGCAGGCGACGGTCGCAGAGGGTGCGACCTACACGCTCACCACCACCGACCTGGGCGAAGCCGATCCGGACGACTCCGGTACCGGGCTCGCCTATACGGTGACCTCGGCGTCGCACGGCTCCATCCTGGTCAATAACGCCGCGGCCTCGACATTCACGGCCCAGGACGTCATCGATGGCAAGGTCAAGTTCCAGCACGACGGCTCCGAAGGCGCGTCGGGCAATTTCGTGTTCACACTGGCGGACGGCGGCGAGAACGGCGTGTCGACGGCCGGCGGCACGTTCAGCTTCACGGTCACGCCGGTCAACGACGGTGCGGCGACGCTCGGCATCGCCGGTGCATCGAGCCCGAGCCCAAAGGTCGGCGACGTGCTCAGCGCAAACCTCGGGGCCGATCCGGACGGCGCGAAGTCCGGTATCGTCTACCATTGGCAACGCGACGGGGTGGATATCTCGGGCGCCACCAATTCGTCCTACACGCTGGCCTCCGAGGACGTAAATCATCATATCGAGCTGAACGTCAGCTATACCGACGCTCAGGGCTTCAATGAGAACGTCAGCGTGGAGACGGCGCTGGTCGTCGGCAACAATGTCGCGCCGCAGATCTCGTCGTTCACGACCGGGACGGTGACCGAGGACTTCACCGCAGCCGGCGCCAATTTGGTCACCAACGGCGGGTTCGAGACCGGCACCTTGTCCGGTTGGACGAAAGGCGGCGCATCCTCCGGCATCAATGCCAACGGCGCCAGCCTGGGCTATGTCCACAGCGGCAATACCGGCGTCGAGATGAACACGCCGGGCGCCACGCCGGGCACGCTCAGCCAGACCATCAACACGGTCACCGGCCAGCACTACACGCTGACCTACTGGGTGGCCAATACCGTCTCCGGCGGCGCGGGCTCGGCCAACTTCACGCCGGCGCCCAACACCTTCGTGGTGAACTGGGGTGGTGTCGCCGTCACCGGATCGGCCGTCACCAATGCGCCGTTCTCGGCGGTGTTGCCGTTCCCCGTGCCATCCAGCGAGGATCCGAACGCGATCTACGCGTTCACCAAGTACACGTTCGACGTGGTCGGCGGGCCGGGAACGTCGACCGTTCTCCAGTTTGCGGAGACCAACAACTTCAGCTTCAGCGAATGGGCGCTTGACGACGTTTCCCTGCGCGCGGTTCCGAACGAGACCGCGTCCGGTACGGTCAAGTTCACCGATGCGGACAGCGCCGATACGCATCTGGTGACGTTCTCGCCGGCCGCGGGCGGCTATGTCGGCACCTTCAATGCGACCTTGGGCACCGACTCGACGGGCGGCGGCACCGGCGTCGTGAATTGGACGTTCTCCGCGCCGGAGACCGCGCTGCAGTTCCTGGCCGCCGGTCAGTCGAAGGTGCAGACCTACAACGTCCAGATCGACGACCAGCACGGCCATGTGACGACCCAGGCGGTCGACGTCACGCTGGTCGGCCGCAACGATGCGCCGGTCATCAGCAACGCCACGCCCGCGGTGAACTACACGCTCAACTCCGCAGGCGTCGCCATCGCGCCGAACGCGACGCTCACCGACGTCGACTCGGCGAACTTCGGCAGTGGCTCGCTCACCGCGCGTTTGACGGCGTGGGACAACACCAAGGAGTTCCTGTCGATCAACAATCAGGGTAGCGGCGCGGGCCAGATCGGCGTGAGCGGCAGCAATGTCAGCTACGGCGGCACCAATATCGGCACGTTCAGCGTGAGCCTCGACGGATTTGACCGGGTCATGACGGTCAATTTCAACGACAACGCCACGCAGGCGGCCGTGCAGGCCCTGATGCAGGACATCTACTACTCGTCGTCGGGCATGCCGATGAACCCCAGCGGTCTGCGCGAGGCCGTGACGTTCACGCTGGTCGACGGCGACGGCACCGCCAACGGCGGCACCGACACCGCGATCTCCTATGCGAACGTCGATCTCTTCACCGCATCTCCCGCGACGCTGACGACCAATCTCGACACCGTCGCTTTCTATTCCGGTACGAACACGGTCAAGGGCACGGTTGGTTCGGGAGCAACCTACAATTCGAGCGACCACCTGACCGGCGGCACCGGCATCGACACCATCGAGATCACGTCCGGGGGTACCGTCAGCGACGGCGTGTTCGGCTTCACGACCGACTTTGAGGTCATCAAGCTGAGCTCAACGGCCGGTAACACCGTGAGCCTCGGCTCGAACGCCAAGAACATCGCCTTCGAGAACGGCCTCACCATCGATCACGGCGGCCTGGCCGGCAATCTCACGGTGACGCAGGCCAGTACCTACAATCACGATCTCACCGTGATCGGCGGCACCGGCACCGACAACCTGACCGGCGGCTCCGGAAACGACACGTTCCGCGGCGGCGCCGGGAACGACACGATCGACGGCGGCAGCGGGGTGGATCTGCTCGACTTCTCCGACGCGACGGGGGCGATCACCTTCACGCTGACCCAGAGCAGCAGCAACACGACCGGCCCGGCGCTCTCCGGCATCGGCCAGGACACCTACAAGAACATGGAAGGTGTCATCGGCTCGAGCTTCGGCGATACCATCACCGGCTCCACCAGCGCCGACGTGATCGTCGGCGGGCAGGGCGCCGACCAGCTCACCGGCGGCAGCGGCGCGGATACGTTCCGTTATCGTGCGGGCGATGCCAACGCGGCCGATACCATTCTCGACTTCCAGACCGGCAGCAGCGGCGACATCCTCGATCTGTCGGGCCTGCTGGCTGCGGTGTCCGGCAACAAGGGCGATCACGTGCGTTTCCTCTACGCAGGCGGCGGAACGCACGTGGTGTCCGATGACGGTACCGCGCCGCCGAGTGTCGAGGGTGCGGTGACGGTGCAGGTCGAGCTGACAGCGGGGACGTGGACCAGTGTCGCCACCATGAACGACACCGGCTCGAACCTGAGCGCCGGCTCCGAGCAGATCAGGATGCTGCTCGACGCCACGCAGGTCGTCGCCCACGTCTGATCGAAGGACATGCAGTAACAAGAGCACAGGCCTGTCGCTCGCGTGAGCGACAGGCCGTTGATGCGCACGTCCGACTGGGCGCTGCTGCGGCGCAAGCCGAGCGAATACATGCGGGAGATGTTCTACACCTCGCAGCCGATGGAAATGGTCGACAACTGCGGGGCGCGGCGCGTGTTCAACCTTGACCCGGTGTACTCGCCGATCAAGCGGGCACGACGCGCGCGCGTCAGCTGGGCGTCGGGTGCCGGCTCAGGGCGCGCAGGTTGTCGATCAGGATATGAATGCTGACGAGCAGCACCCATGCAGGCAGGACGATGAAGCTCCAATCGATCAGGTAGCTGCCGAACAGGAGAACGAGGGCCAGCAGGTATCCGAGATAAGCCATCCAGCGCGGCGTGAATCCCGTATACAGGGCGACCGTCGACGTCGAGATCATGAAGACGCCGGCCATCTTGATCGCATAGACATTCATGATGTTGTACGCGGTGGCGCGCGCCAAATGAAACGTCACGGAGTTGACGAGCGCATCCGCCTCGACGGCGGAGAGCAGGACGACGGCGCCGATGAGGGCCGCGCCGGAAAACAGCATCGCGAGAAACAATAGTCCGCTGCCGAAGAAAACCGTGGCAAAGAAACGGTCTTCCATCACCCCGAGCCGGTCGCGCAGAACGCCGATGAACCAAAGAAAGGCGATTCCGGCAAACGGAATCAAATTCAGGGCGAGAGTCACGGCTCGCGTGTTGGTCGTCAGCCACGCTCCGGATTCCAGCGGATCGGCCGGGATGGCATTCCGCAGCAGAGAGAATGCGACGATCAGCAGGGCTGAGAAAGCCACGCCGGCGATAGCGGCCGCCCTCGGCGTTCTCAGGTTCGCACGCGTGAGCGTCTTCTCGGCCGGCATCGGCATCACCACGGATACAATAGTGATACCCTCGAACCGTGCACCTCCTCGCGGAAATTAAAGTTAGAGGAGCTATACTTGCGTATAGCCTTCCCCGGAGACAGCTTGTGATCCCCTCAGCACTGTTGGAGACTTTTGCGAAGGCGGGGAACGCAGGCCGGACACAATGTGGGATCGGCTACACCGTTTCAGGATCTACGCGAAGTCGTCGCTCTGGCTGATTCCATTCATCGCAATTCCGCTGGAGCTCGTCATGGTGCGTGCGATCGACGCACTCGATGTCTATCTCGGTCTGAGCCTGTTGAGGTTCTCCGCTGCGGGCGCGCAGGCAGTCCTGCAGACCATCATCACGGCGACGCTGTCGTTCATTGTGTTCACGTTCGGCTCGATCCTGGTGGCGATCCAGGTGGCCAGTGGACAAATGACGCCGCGAATCATCGCAACGACCCTGTTGCGGGACGATGTCGTCAAGTACACCGTTGGGCTTTTCATTTTCACGCTGCTGTTTGCCACGAGTGTTCTGAACAAGACCGGCACGACCGTTCATCAGCTGGTCGTTTTCGTCGCTGCCGCGCTTGGCCTGGGATGCTTCGCGGCATTTCTGTACCTGATCGATTACGCATCCCGATTGTTGCGTCCAATCAGCATTCTGGGTTTCGTCGGGAATGAGGGGCTTGCCGTTATCGACAGCATGTATCCCGAACCCACCCGCGGCTTCGATCTTTACGGGGGTCATGAACACAAATCCGGCCCGCCCGCTCGCGTGATCACGCACGAGGGAACGTCAGGCATCGTGCTCGCGGTCAAGGTCGAGGTCCTGGTCACCGAGGCCGCCGGCGCTGCAGGCATCATCGAGTTTGTGCCGCAGGTGGGCGATTTTGTTTCCGTCGATGAGCCGCTTTTCAATCTGTACGGCGGTGCGGCCACGGTCGATGACCAGGTGCTGAGAGCCGCGGTGGTGCTCGGCGCGGAGCGTACCATGGAGCAGGATCCGACGTTCGCCTTTCGGATCGTGGTCGATATCGCATTGAAGGCGCTCTCGCCGGCGATCAATGATCCGACAACGGCGGTGTTGGCGATCGATCAGCTTCACCGGTTGCTTCGCAAGGTGGGCACGCGGCATCTGCGCACCGACGAGATCCTGGACGGGGCGGACCGGTTGCGCGCGATCCTTCGCACGCCGAATTGGGAGGACTTCGTGAACCTCTCGTTCAACGAGATTCGCGCTTGTGGCTCGAACAACATGCAGGTTGTCCGTCGACTGCGGGCGATGATCGAAAATCTCATCCAGACCTTGCCTTCGCATCGCCATGCTGCGCTTCGGCAGGAGCTGAACATCCTGGATCGCGAGATCGAGAGACAATTCAGGTATCCGGAGGATGTGGCACTCGCGCGCGTTGCGGACTCCCAGGGCCTGGGAGGTCATTCGATACGCGCAGGCACCAGCGACGAAGCGCTCAGTCTGAAGGACGGACAGCCGGAGAGCCGCGTGTCTTCCATCGGCCGCTGACTGTTCGTTGGCCGCGTGCCGCTCCCTGCGAGGCAGAGCTCCCTTGCGCCCACTGCCCATTCTTGGTCCTTGCCCGGGCGTCCCCGATGCCCTCAGATGGCGGCTCTTTCGTTGGAGCATGATCTCTCCGGAGACCCGGTCGCCACTTTTCGGGATCATGCTCCGGTCAATCGGGGACGTACATGGACAACCAAAGCCTGCGCGGGTTCCTGCACATGGTCGAGACCCGCTATCCCGACGAGCTGCTGCGCGTCCGGGCCGAGGTCGACACCCGGTACGAGACCACGTCGATGCTGTTCGAGCTCGACCGGGCCGGGCGCAGTCCCGTGGTCGTATTCGAGAACGTCAAGGACAAGGACATGCAGCTGGTGACGAACGTCGCCGGCAACCGCAAGCTCCTGGCGGCCTGCCTGGGCGTGAAGACCGCCGAGCTGCCGACCGCGTTCCGCGAGCGCTGCCAGAAGTACATCCCCTGCGAAACGGTAGCGTCCGCGCCGTGGAACGACGTGGTGTTCGAGAGCAACGAGATCGATCTCACCAGGCTGCCGATCCCGCTGCAGTTCCCGGTCGATGCCGCGCCCTACATTACCGGCGGCCAGATCACCGCCCGCGATCCGGTGACCGGCATCGACACGACCGGCTTTCACCGGCTCATGCTCAAGGGTCCGAACCGGCTCGGCGTATCGCTGCATTCGCGCCGCCGCCTGTTCGAGTACCACCGCCGCGCGGAGGAGAAGGGCACGTCGCTGCCGGCCGCCATCACCATCGGCATTCATCCGCTGCACTATATGGGGTCGATGGTCTACGCCTATCCGCCCAACGTGCGGAAGTTCGAGATCATCGGCGGCCTGTTCGGCGAGCCCTACCGGCTGGCGAAGTGCGGCGTCGACGGCCTCGAGGTGCCGGCGGCGGCAGAGATCATCATCGAGGGCGAGATCCTGGCCGGCGTGCGCGAGCCGGAAGGCCCGTTCAGCGAGTTCACCGGCTACGCCTCGCACCGCAGTACCCAGAACGTGTTCGTCGCCAAGCGCGTCCGCATGCGCAAGGACGCGATCTATCACAGCGTCGTCTCCGGCATGTCGCAGGACCACATCCTGGTCTCCTGCATCACCCGCGAGGGCGAGATCCTCAACGCGCTCAGGCGCAATCTGCCCAACGTGCGCGCCGTGCACGTGCCGCACAACACCTGCGGCGCGTTCATGGCGTTCATCTCGATGAAGAAGATCACCGAAGGCGAGCCGCACATCGCCATGATGGCGGCGTTCGGCACCGAGCTCTACACCAAGTACGTCATCGTCGTGGACGACGACGTCGACATCTTCAATTTCGCCGACGTGATGTGGGCGGTGGCGACCCGCGTGCGTGCCGAGAAGGACATCATCTTCATCCCCGGCGCCAAGGGCGCGATCCTCGATCCAACCTCGGACCCGGAGACCTTCACACTCACCAAGATGGGCATCGACGCCACGCGTCCGTCCGGCCGCGATTTCGCCGAGCGGCTCACCATCTCCGACGAGCAGCGCGCGCGGGCGAGGGCACTGCTGGAGGGGGCTGGCATCAAGCTCTGAAGATCACCTCGGGCGCCCGAGCCGAACGGCTGGCGGCGCGATCAGGTTTCGGGTGGCTCTCATTGCCATCTTGCGCCAGCTGTTCTCGGCATTGTCGAAGCTGAAGGACCCGAAGGTGAAACATGGCGACCAGGAGCTACGGCACGGTCAGTCCTGAGCAACAGAAGGCGATGAGCGGGCTGGAGTTCGTCAAGGGCCTTGCCGGCGGAGTACTGCCCCTCAACACGTTCGCGCAGACGTTGGGCTATGACGTGGTGGAGGCCGAAAGCGGTCGCGTCGTCATCACGCTGGATCCGACCGCCGCTCACCTCAATCCATGGGGCACGGTGCACGGTGGCCTCACCGCGACTCTTCTCGACAGCTGCATGGGACTGGCCATCCAATCGATGCTCGAAAAAGGCATCGGCAGTACAACACTCGAGTTCAAGATTTCGCTCGTCCGAGCCATCACGCTGGAGACGGGCCGGATCAGGGCCGAGGGCAAAGTCCTGAACTGCGGCCATCGTGTCGGCACGGCAGAAGGCCGCGTGACCGACGTCAAGGGCCGGCTGCTCGCGCATGGCACGACGACGTGCCTCATTTTTCCAAGCTGACTTTGTCGCCCACGTTTCACGCGAGGCTGAGGTTCGCTTGCACGATCTGGAGCGCGTCTGTGAATATCGTTGTGGGTTGGCGCAGCGCTAGCTCTTCTCCCTCTCCGCGATCTCCTTGATCAGCGGCTTCCACTGATCGATCTCCGCCTCGATCTGCTTGCGGAACTCGGCCGGCGTCGACTTGACCGTGATGCCGCCGGCATTGCGCATGGCCGCTTGCACCTCGGGATCGTCGGCCATCCGGATCAGTGCCTCCGACAGCTTGCGGATGATCGGCTCCGGCGTTGCCGGCGGCGCGAGCACGCCATTCCAGGTCTCGACCAGGAAGTTCGGGCTGACGCTTTCATGGATCGACGGGACATCGGGCAGGTAGGGGCTGCGGCCAAGCGAGGTGACCGCAAGGGCGCGCACCGTGCCCGCCTGGATCTGCGGCAGGACGTCGGTCATGTTGGCGAACGAGAAGTCGACATCGCCGGATACGACCGCCGCCGTCGCCGGCGCACCGCCCTTGAACGGGATGTGCACCACCTTGGTGCCGGTGCGCGCCTGGAACAGCTCGACCGCGTAGTGGGTCAGGCCGCCGGCGCCGCTCGAGCCGTAATTGAGCTTGCCGGGATTGGCCTTGGCATGGGCCACCAGCTCCGCCATCGAGCTCACCGGCAGCGATTTCCTGACGATGACCGCCTGCACGATCGAGCTGACGATGCCGACCGGCGCCAGGTCCTGGACCGGGTCGTAGCCGACCTTTTGCGCGAATGGCGCGACAGACACCGCGCCGACGCTGCAGAGGCAGAAGGTGTAGCCGTCGGGTGCGCTCTTGGCGACCGCCTGGGTGCCGACGATTCCGCCGGCGCCGGCGCGGTTGTCGACGATGACCGTCTGTCCCAGTGCCTTCTCCAGATATTTCGCCAGCAGCCGGCCGGTCAGGTCGGTGTAGCCGCCCGGTGCATAGGGAACGATCAAAGTGATCGGCCGGTCCGGCCAGGCCGCCTGCGCATGCAGCACGGCAGGCACCAGCGCCAGCCCTGCGGCCAGCGCCACGCGTGTCATCAATGTCATCGGCTTCCCCTCTCGGAACGTCGGATCCGGAAGAAGCAAATTCTCTGCCGCGATCGGCCGCCGGTCGCGCAAAACAGACGCAACATGCACGCGACGGTTGGCCGCACGCGGTCGCCTCAGGCCGCAACGGCCTCCGGAAGAATGGCGGCGTCGGCGTCGTAGCGCTGGCCCGCCCGCAGGCAGAACAGGGGCTGGAGCAGCCGCTCGGCCACGACCTGGGTTTTCTCGTTGTCGCGCAGGATGAAGCGTCCGCGTTCGTCCGCGAGCACCGATACGTCGGCGACCACGCCCGGCTTGAGCGTGCCGAGCTCGTCAGACTTACCGATCATCGCCGCCGCGTTGGTCGTCACCATCGGGACGACCTGCTCGATCGGCAGGCCGAGATAAAGCATCGAGCTCATCGCCTGGGTAAGGCTGAACTTGGCCTGGCCGGCGAACGGATGCGCCTCGTCGTCGTCATGCTCGGCAGGCGTGCCGGGCGGCGGCGGGACATAGGTGTTATAGCCGTGCATGTCGGCGCCGAGCGTGTCCGGCATGATGCCGGCATCGATGGCGATGCGCGCGAGCCGATAGGAGAAGTGGCTGCCGTGGCCGACATCGACCTTGAGGCCGCGGTCGAGCGCGGCACGGATCACCTCGTGCACTTTGCCCTCGCGATTGACGAAGCCGCCGGGATGGCGCGTGAACGGATGCGCGAGAATATCGCCCGGCCGCAGCTCGGGAATGACGCGCTCGATGATGGTGTCGGCGTCCTCGCCGTTGGCGCCGCTCTTCGGCAGGCCCCACAGCTGGCCGAAATGGACGTAGAGCGGCAGCGAGGTCTTGCGGCTGATCTCGGCCGACATCTGCAGCACCTTGATGCCCCAGCGCGCGAAGCCGCCGATCTCGGCGTGGCCCTTGATGCCGCGCACGATGTCGCGATTGGCCTCCACCGCACGAACGGTCGCATCGATATTGACGCAATCCGGGCTGTAGAGGTTCGGATAGAGATGGCCTTCGAGGCCGCCGACCAGGTAGGCCGACAGGAAGGCGTAGACGTTGGTCTTCGCGGGCTCCGCGACATAGTGGCGGAAGCCCGGGAGGGTCATGCAGGACGGCCCGCCCTGATCGATCAGCGTCGTCACGCCGGACTGAACACCCACCAGGTCGGCGTCGAGCCCGAACCGGCCGCTGACATAGCGATAGACGTGCGCATGCGTGTCGATCATGCCGGGGATGACCAGCCGCCCGCGGACGTCGATGACCTCCTTGGCGCTGGTCGGGATGATGTCCGCCTGGACGGCGGCGATGCGGCCGTTGCGGATCGCGACGTCCATCACGCCATTGATCTTGGAGGCAGGGCAGATGACGTGTCCGCCGCGAAGCAGCAGATCATAGGCTTGATTGTCGGCCATGGGGGCGCTCCGTCTCGCGCAGTGGGTTGCTGTCAATATACGTGAGGATTCTCTTTATTTTCCAGCGCGTCTGTTCGCCGGATACCGCCGTATTGCTGGGCATGGCCCACGACATGCGCTAGCGACGCAGCAACCGGCCGAGCCATGCGGTAATGCGGGACCAGATCGCCGACCGCGCGATGGCTGCAGCGTCGAGCGTCGTACCCGCGTCCGCATCGATCGGCTTGCCCGACAGCCGGGCCTCCAGGTTGGCGGCAAACATCCGGGTGAGGTGGTCGGCGACGTCGCGCGCCAGCCCGGAGCGGCTGAACTGCGCCAGCGCGCCCGACAGGACGAACGTCACCGCGACGTCGACCCGTGACGCCGCCATGCCCTGGTCGTGCACGTCGTAGCGGATGATCGCCCGCGCGCTCGACGGGCTTTTCGCATCACGCCCGGCGCCGCGCACGATCCCGCGGAATTTCGCGTCGTCGCGCGTGACCTCGAGCGCACCGTGAAAGGCGCTGACGATCGGCCCGAGCTTCACGTTGATCTCGCCCTCGGTGCGGCCGCTCTGGACCGGCCTGGTCAGGCGCGCGCCCGGCATGCAGCGCGTGACCTGGTCGAGATCGGCAAAGAACCGCCATACATCGGCGCGCGCGAACGGAACGGTGAATGTCTGGCGCAGCTCGACGCCCTCCCGTTCAACCGCGGCCCAATCGACCTGGTCGATATTCTCGGCAACGGCAGGGGCAGGCGCGACGTTCGGCGCACGCGTGCCAGACGCCGGACTGTGCGAATGCTCGCGTGCCTCGATCGGCGGGTGTGAGCCGACCGGACCGATACGCCGTGCCGCAGGCGTCGCACCGCCGCCGGAGGATTTCAGCTGTGCCTGCGTGCTCTGGATCGCCTTGACGATGCCGACATAGCCGGTGCAGCGGCAGAGGTTGCCCGCCAGCTCGAGCCGGATGCGTTTCTCGTCGGCATCCGGCAGGCGCGTCAGCACGTCGCGCGCGGTCATCAGCATGCCCGGCGTGCAATAGCCGCATTGCAGGCCGTGATTATCGGCGAACGCCTCGCGCAGTGCGTCCATGGTCGCATCGCGCTCGAAACCTTCGAGCGTGGTGATCTCGGCGCGATCGGCGGCCACCGCGAAGGTGAGACAGGAGCGGGCCGGCGCGCCGTCGACGAGCACGGTGCAGGCGCCGCATACGCCGTGCTCGCAACCGACATGGGTGGCAGTGAGGAACTGATGCTCGCGCAGGAAGTCGGCGAGGTTGAGCCGCGCCTCGACCTCGGCCCGAACGCCGCGTCCATTGATGGTCAGAGAGATCGGCTTCACGCTGCGCCCGCCTGTTGTGCAGCCCGCTTGAGCGCCACGGGGGCGAGGCTGCGGATGTAGTCGTCATCGACGCCCTTGCCGTCGAGCAGCTTTGCAACCGCGCTGCGGTCGAGGCGCTTGGCGAGATCCGGCCCGAACCCGCCGCCGAACAGCACCGTCGCATCCGGCACCACGATCGGCGCGGTCTCGATTGCACCGATCACGGCGCGAAACACGCCGCGCGCCGGATCGTACAGCACGCCGCCGATGGCATGGGCGAACTCGCCGGCCTTCTGGCTGAACTTGAAGAAGCCCCACCGTGCGCCGGCCGACAGTTTCGGCACGCGCACCGCGCGGATGATCTCCTGGCTGTCGAGCACGGTCGTGAACGACGCGAGCACGAGCTCTGCCACCGGCACGGTGCGGCTTCCTCCTCGCGACCAGGTCAGCGCCGACGCGCCGATCAATGACAGTGCCGACAGCCAGTCCGCGGCCGGGTCGGCATGCGCGAGGCTGCCGCCGATGGTGCCGCGGTTGCGCACCGCGCGATAGGCGATGCGGCCGGCCACGTGCCGCAGCAGCCCACGGACATGATCGGGGACGCGGCCATCCTCGATATCGGCATGGGTGACGCAGGCGCCGATCTCGAGCGCGTCCGGCGTATCGGTGACAGCGGTGAGCTCGGGAATGGAAGTGACGTCGACGAGCAGGTCGGGCTGGGCGAGCCGCAGGTTCAGCATCGGGCCGAGCGATTGCCCGCCGGCGAGCACTTTTGCGAAGCCGGCGGACTGGCCGAGCAGGGTTGCCGCATCGGACAGCGTCGTCGGACGCTCGTAGTCGAAGGAAGCGGGCTTCATGTCAGAACCGCTCCTTGCGCGACAATGTGTCGGTCACCAGGTCGCGCACGATCGGCAGGTTGGGCAATGGGTCGAGCTGGATGAGCCGTGGCTGCAGCTTGGCGATGCAGGCATATTCGACCTTGCCGTCGATCAGCATGGTGCATTCCCGGCACACATTGGCGTTGAAACAGCTGAACCGCACCGCGAGGCTCGGGTCGTCCTTGAGCCTGATCCGCACCAGTCCATCCAGGACCGAGTCGCCGTCCTCGAACGCCACGTCGTATTCGTCATAGCGGCCTTGATCGCGATCGGTGCCGCGCCAGATGCGCAGCCGCGCGGTCTTGCAGGGATGGTCCTGGGCGGAGGCCATCACGCGTGCACCCGCTGGAAGCTCGACGCGAACGCGCCGCGGTCGAGCCAAAGCCGCTGGTTGGCGAGAAATTTGTCGTCGGACGTCGGGAAGTCGTTGCGCTGGTGCGCGCCGCGGCTTTCCTCGCGGGCAAGCGCGCCGGTGGCGACCGCTTCGGCGGCAAGGAGGCCGTTGCGCAGCTCGAACCATTCGACCAGGCTCGAGTTGAAATTCTGCTCCGGCGCGATGCGCACGTCGTCGAGGTCGGCTTCCCGCATGGCGCGGATCCGCGCGCATGCGGCCGCGAGGGCGGACGCGTCGCGGAACGCGCCGACCTTGCTCCACATCAGCGTCTTGAGCTCGTCCATCAACCGGCCCGGCGAGGCACCGTCGCCGCCATTGCGTCCTGCCACCTGACGGACCAGATCGACGTGCGGCTGTGCCGCCTTGTCGTCCCATCGCGTGGTCTTGTGACGCGCGGCGTAGCGCGCGGCGGTCTCGCCAGCGCGCTCGCCGAACACCACGGCCTCCGGCAACGCATTGCCCGACAGCCGGTTTGCGCCGTTCGCGCCGCCGGCGATCTCGCCGGCCGCGAACAGGCCGGGCACGGTCGACGCCATGTCGGTATCCACCTCGACGCCGCCCATCTGGTAATGCGCGATCGGAAAGATCTCGACCGGTTGCCTGGTGAGGTCGATGTTGTTGCGCTCGAAGATCTCGATCACCGGGCCGAGTGCGTCCTTCAGCTTCTGCGCGCCGATGTGCTGGAACGACAGGTAGACGCCGCCATGCGGCGAGCCGCGGCCGGCCTCGACCTCCTTGTAGATCGCGTAGGTCAGGATATCGCGCGCGGTGTCATAGGAGCCGCCGTCCGCCTCGCCATAGCGGTGCAAAAATTCCTCGCCGTTGCCGTCGAGCAGCCGGCCACCGAGCTTGACGCGGGTCGGCTCCCAGGTGGTCGGATCGAGCCCGACCATGCGCGGCGCAAGGTGGCCGTTCGGATAGAATTGCAGGAACTCGATGTCGATGATGCGCGCGCCGCCGCGCAGCGCGAGGCCGATGCCTTCGCCGGCAAGGTTGTTCGACGCGGTGGTGCGGCGGAACATCTTTGTCATCCCGCCGGTGCAGAGGATCACGGCGTTGCATTTGATCTTCACCGCCGCCGAGGTCGGCACGTCGATGCCGACGGCGCCGGCGATCTCGCCGTCACGCACCACGAGATCGGTCACGGTGACATTGCTCAGCCGGCGCACGTTGGGGTCGCGGCTGGTCTTGTTGCGCAGCGCCGCGCAGATGGCGGCGCCGGTGCTGAGGAAGTCCACATAGACGCAGCGTTTGCGGCTGTGGCCGGGAGCCTTGACCTGGTTGATCTTGCCGTCGGCGCTGCGCGCCCAGTTGACGTTCCAGCCGGCGAGCTCGCGGATGCGCTTCGGGCTGCCGTCGCACAGGAGCGCGGCGAGGTTCTCGTTGCACAGCCCGCGGCCGGCGCTCAGCGTGTCCTCGAGATGCAGTCGCGGGCTGTCGGGCTCGGCCTCGCCGAGCGCCGAGGCGCAGGTCATCTGCGCCATGATGGTCGCGCCGCCGCGGCCGACCACGTTCTTGTCGAGGAGCAACACGCGCGCCCCGTTGCGCGCCGCCGCGACCGCGGCGAACATCCCGGCACCGCCGCCACCGACGATCAGCACGTCCGCCTCGATTGCAATGTCGTCGGGCATCGGCGGGCTCGTCCGGATCAGGCCGCGCGCCGCGCTTTGGCGAGCGCTGCGAGAACGCGCCGCGGCGTGATCGGGATCTCGCAGATCTCGACGCCGAGCGGATGCAGCGCGTCGTTGACTGCGTTGGCGACCGCCGCGCCGGGTCCGATCGCGCCGCCTTCGCCGACGCCCTTCTGGCCGAACTCGGTGTAGGGCGAGGGCGTCTCCGTATGGAAGACGCGGACGTCGGGCATCTCCGCGGAGCCCGGCAGCAGATAGTCCGCCAAGGTCGAGGCGAGCGGCTGGCCCTGCGCGTCGAACGGCATCTCCTCGAACAGGGCGGCGCCGATCCCCTGCGCGGTGCCGCCGTGGATCTGCCCGTCGACGATCATCGGGTTGATCAGCACGCCCGCGTCCTCGACCACGACATAGTCGAGGATGTCGACCCCGCCGGTCTCCGGATCGACCGCGACCACGGTCGCGTGCGCCGACCCGGTATGCACGCCGGTGAGCCGGCTCGGCGCGTATCCTCCGGTCACCTCGAGCCCGTGCGGATCGATGTCGCCCGGCAGGTCGGACGGCGCGAGATAGAACGCGCGCGCGATGTCGGCGAACGACACGCTGCCGCGCGGGCCGTGGACGCCGCCGTCGCGCAGCTGCACTGAAGCGACGTCGGTTTGCAGCATTGCGGCGCCGATCGCCGCCAGGCGCGCGGCGAGCTCCTTGCAGGCGCGTCCGGTGGCGCCGCCGGCCCAGACGATGCCGCGCGAACCCCAGGCGCCGCTCGAATAGGGCGACAGCTCGGTGTCGCCGAGCTTGACCTGCACCTCGGACGTGTCGATGCCGAGGCATTCGCTGGCGATCTGCGCCAGCGTGGTCTCGAGGCCCTGGCCGATGCTTTGGATGCCGGCGCGGACCTCGACGCGGCCGTCCGGGGTGACGCGGGCGAACACCTGCTCGTACATGGCGCGCCGCTTGCCGTCGGCGGTGGTGCCGTGCGCGGTCTGCTCGGAGAACACCGAGATTCCGAGGCCGATCAGCCGGCCGTCCGGCTCGCCGCGCTTCTGCCGCGCCCGCACCTCGGGCAGCCTGATGGCATCGACCGCCATGTGCAGGAGCTTCGGGTAGTCGCCGCTGTCGAAGTGCTTGTCGGTGACGTTGTCGAACGGCATCTGCTCGGCGCGCACGAGGTTGGCGAGCCGCACCTCGTAGGGCTCGCGGCCGACCTGCCGCGCGATGGCGTCGATCATCAGCTCCATGGCGTAGCAGACGTTCGGTCGCGCGACGCCGCGATAGGGCAGCTGCGGGCACTTGTTGGTCACCACTCCGGCGGCCTTGCAGCGATAGATGGGGATGTCATAGGGGCCGGGCAGGATCGCGCTCACCTGCGACGGTTCGATCGCCGCCGTGAACGGATAAGCCGAGTAGGCGCCGGAATCGACCGCCGCCTTGGCGTCGAAGGCCATGAGCCGGCCGCTCTCATCGGCATAGGCGGTGATCGCATAATGATGCTCGCGGCAATTGGCGTTGGCGATCAACTGCTCGCGCCGATCCTCGAGCCAGCGGACGGGATACCCGCAACGCATGGCGAGCCAGCACAGGCATATCTCCTCGCCGGCCAGGATCGCCTTGTAGCCGAAGCCGCCGCCGACGTCGGTCGAGACCACGCGGATCTGCAGCTCCGGAAATTTCAGCACCTGCGACAGGCCGGTGCGCACGACATGCGGAAATTGCGTGGCGCCATGCAGAATGAGCTGCTCGAGCCGCGCATCCCATTGGGCGATGAAGCCGCGGCACTCGATCGGCGACATGACCTGCCGTGCGGTGCGCAGTTCGCGGGTGACTTTCACCGGCGCGGTCTTCGCCGCCGTCTCGATCGGGCCGTCGAAGCCGACGGTGAGAAACACGTTGCCCTTGATGGTGTCATGCACCTGTGCGCTGCCCGGCTCCTGGGCCTTGAGCATGTCGACCACCGCCGGCAGCTCCTCGTACTCGACCAGAACCTGCGCGACGATGTCCTCGGCCTCGGCCCGGGTGTCGGCAACGCACATGGCGATCAGCTCGCCGACGTGGCGGATCTTGTCGGTTACCAGCGGGGGTTGCTCGGACGCCTGGAAGCCGGGCAGGGGAGACACCGCCCGGATTGCGCCGACGCCTACCAAGTCCTTGGCGGTGAAGACGCTCTCGCGCAGATGCTCGGGGATGCGGACGTTGACCAGCCGCGCATGCGCGACTGGGCTGCGCACGAATGCTACCTCGCGCATGCGGGCGAAGCGCAGATCGCCGATGTACTGACCTCGCCCGCGGAGAAAGCGGTCGTCCTCCTTGCGGCGGAGCCGCACGCCGATGCCGGTCTTGGTCAAGGTCAGCAGTCCTTACCTATCAGGGAAACAAAATGATTTTATTCAAGGCCCTGCTGGAAAATCCATCACGTGGTCTGCATGATTGTCGATCAGTTTTTCCGCATGCCTGCCCAATTCTTGATCAAGTGCCGGGCCCCGTACCGCGCGATGTTGCCCGTGCGACACTGGCACGACCTATGCAGCGATCCGCGGTCGCGATCGACCGGATTTCCGAACGGAGGAGCACGATGCCGTCCACGATGACCAAGACTGCCGGCAAGCTTGCCGGCGCGCTGATGCTGGCCGCGGGCCTTGCCGGCGCCGTCGCCTCCGCCGTCGCCGCCGACATCAAGATCGGCGCGCCGCTCGCGCTGACCGGGCCGCTTGCCGACGAGGCGAAGAAACAGGAAGTCGTCTGGAAGATGTGGCTGGAAAAGGTCAACGCCGCCGGCGGCATCAACGTGGGCGGCACCAAGTCCAAGGTGCAGCTGGTGCAATACGACTACCAGTCGGATGGTCAGCGCGCCGCGCAGCTCGCCGAGAAGCTGATCACCGACGACAAGGTGGATTTCCTGCTGTCGCCGTTCGGCTCGGGCCACACCAAGATCGTCGCCACCATCGCCGAGCGCTATCAGACGCCCATCATTGCCTGCGCGGCGTCCTCGGAGTCGGTGTTCGACCAGACGGCAAAGCACCTGTTCGGCACGCTGTCGCCCAATGTCGGCCTGTTCACGCCGATGGTGAAATACTTCCGCCAGAAGATGCCGGAGCTCAAGAAGATCGCCGTGCTCGGCCGTGACGACGTGTTCCCGAAGTCGACCGCGCTCGGCATCGCCGCGGCGGCCAAGGCGGACGGGCTGAGCGTGGTCTACGAGCAGCTCTACGCAGTCGGCACCATGGACCACTCGGCCTCGCTGTCGGCGATCAAGGCCGCCAGTCCCGACTGGGTCTACATCACCGGCTACACCCAGGACCTGATCCTGGCGCGCAAGCAGATGCGCGATCTCGGCGTCAAAGCCCCGATCATCACCATGCTGGCCGGCCCGGCCTACAAGGAATACATCGACGGGCTCGGCGACCTCGCCAACGGCGTCACCAGCTCGAGCTGGTGGCATCAGGCGACCAATTACACCGGCGTCGGCGTGTGGCCGACGACCGAGAGCTTCTACAAGGAGTTCGTCGCCAAGGAGAAGAGCGACCCGGATTACGTGCACGCCTCGTGCGCGGCGGCGGTCGTGGTGCTCCAGGACGCGATTGAGCGCGCCGGCTCGGTCGACAAGGCCAAGGTGCGCGACGCGCTTGCCGCGACCAACATCAGCACGTTCTACGGACCGGTGAAGTTCAGCGCCAATGGCATGAACGCGGTGCGCGACCTGCCGATCATCCAGGTGCAGGACAAGGCCATCAAGGTGCTCGGTCCCGCCGACATCAAGAACGGCGAGATGATCTTCATCAAGTAGCCCCGCCTCGTTGCGCAAGCCCGCCGGCCGTGCGGCCGCGCGGCTTGCGCGCTTTCTCCACATTCCGATAGACGCCGATTGAGGGAACCGCGCTTTCGCGCCATGCTCCGCTCATCAGGCAGAACTGCGCGGGCGATGGGCTATCTACAGACTCTGATCAACGGAATCGTGCTGGGCGCGCTCTACGCGTGCCTCGCGGTCGGCTTTTCGCTCGTCTGGGGCGTGCTCAACGTCATCAACATGCTGCACGGCTCGCTGATCGTGTTCGGCGGCTATCTGACGTTCTTCGCCTGGCACAGCTACGGGATCCACCCGCTGCTGGCGCTGCCGGCGGTGGCGCTGCTGATGTACGCGATCGGCTATGTCGCGCAGCTCACCATGATCAACCGCGTGATCGACCAGCCGGTGCTGACCACGCTGACCCTCACGTTCGGGCTCGACCTCATCCTCTACAATTTCATGACGGTCTACTACACCGCGACGCCGCGGCGGGTGACGCTCGACCTCGGCGCGCTCGATCTCGGCGGCATTGCCGTGCCGGTCGACCGGCTGTTCGGCATGGTGCTCGCGCTCGCCCTGACGTGCATGCTCTATCTCGTCATGCGACGGTCGCGCGTCGGCCGCGCCATCGTCGCGGTGCGCATGGACAGCGCGGCGGCCGCGCTGATGGGCATCAAGGTCGACCGCATCTACGCCACCACGTTCGGCATCGGCGCGCTGATGGCGGGCGCGACCGGCGCGATCTTCGCCATGGTCTATCCCGTGACCACCAATCTCAGCGGTGCTTACCTGGGCAAGGCCTTCGTCGTCTGCGTGATCGGCGGCCTCGGCAGCGTGCCCGGGGCGCTGGTCGGCGGCATCGTGCTCGGCATCATCGAGAGCTTCGCCGGCCAGTTCTTCGGGCCTCAACATGCATTGACCGTCGGCTTCGTGCTGATGCTGGTCCTTCTCCTGGTCAAGCCGACGGGCCTCACCGGCATCAAGGGCTACGAATGACCCGGCGCTGGCTGCCATACGTCATCTTCGCGGTGTGGGTGATCGCGCTTGCGAGCACGCCGTTCTGGGCGACCAATTACATCGTGCGCCTCGCGGTGATGATCGCGATGTTCACGGCGTTGACCCTGTCGTGGAATTTCATCGGCGGCTTTGCCGGCTATCCGTCGTTCTCCACGGCGGCGTTCTTCGGGCTCGGCTGCTATGCCGGCGCATTGGCGCAGCGTGCCGGCGTGCCGATGGTGGCGGCGTGGCTGATCGCCACCGTGGTCGTCAGCCTGTTCGCGGCTGCGCTCGGGGCCATCATTCTCAAGCTCAAGGGGCATTACTTCGCGATCGGCTCGATCGGCATCGTCGAGGTGGTGCGGCTCGTGATCTCCTCATGGGGCAGCCTCACCGGCGGCGGCGACGGGCTCAACGTGCCGCTCCTGACCGGCGGCCCGAACGCGGTCGCCCGCATCTTCCTGGTCGTGATGCTCGCGATCATGATCATCGCGTTCCTGGTGACGGTCTACGTGGATCGCAGCCGGCTCGGCTTCGGCCTGCGCTGCATCCAGCAGAATGAGGACGCGGCCGACATGGTCGGTGTCAACAACACGCTCTACAAGGTGATCGCCTACACGCTCTCCGCGCTGTTCTGCGGGCCGATCGGCGCCGCCTACGCGTCGTGGACCGGCTACATCGACCCGACCGACTCGTTCTCCATCATCATGACCATCAAGGTACCGGTGATGTGCCTGCTTGGCGGGCCCGGCACCGTGCTCGGGCCGGTGGTCGGCACCGCGGCCTTCATGCTGCTCGAGGAGGTGTTCTGGGCGAACTTCCTCGACTACAACCGGGCCATCCTCGGCGCCGTCATCGTCCTGCTCATCTTCTTCCTGCCGCGCGGCCTCCTTGCGATCCCTTACGGCAAGCTCGGCGCGCGGCTCGTGGCGCTGCTGCAACGGCCGAAGGTGGCGTCATGAGCGCGCCCATCCTGGTGGCCGAGCGTCTGAGCCGCCGGTTCGGCGGCATCCACGCGATTGACGACCTGAGCTTCGCGCTCAACGAGGGCGAGATCGTCGCACTGATCGGCCCGAACGGCGCCGGCAAGACGACGCTGGTCAATCTCATCACCGGCGTTCACCCGCCGAGCGCCGGCCGCGTCAAGTTCGAGGGCGAGGACGTGACCGGGCAGCGTCCGTTCCAGGCGGCGCGACGCGGGCTCGCGCGCACCTTCCAGATCGTGCAGCCGTTTCCGCGCATGACCGTGCTCGAGAACGTGGCGGCCGGCGCGCTGTTCGGCGGCGGGCAGCCGAGCGTCGCCGCCGCGATGGACATGGCGCGCGAGCAGCTCGCGTTCACCGGGCTCACGCAATTCGCCGACCGTCCGGCCTCGGCGCTCACGCTCGCCGGCCGCAAGCGCCTCGAACTCGCCAAAAGCATGGCGATGCGGCCGAAGGTGCTGATGCTGGACGAGGTCAATGCCGGGCTCAATTCCGGCGAGATCGACGGCGCGCTGGCGCTGATCCGCAGGATCGCCGAGCGCGGCATCACCATCCTGATCATCGAGCACCTGATGAAAGTCGTCATGTCGCTCGCGCAGCGCGTCCTGGTGCTGCATCACGGCCAGCTGATCGCCGAAGGCGTGCCCGGCGACATCGTCCGCAACGAGAAGGTGATCGAGGCCTACCTGGGCGAAAAATTCGCGCGCCGGTTCTCCGCGGAGAAGCTCAATGGCTGAGCCGCTGCTCTCGATCGAGGGGCTGAGCGCCGGCTACGGCGACGTCCGCGTGCTGTGGGACATCAGCGCCACCGTGAACGACGGCGACATCACCTGCATCGTCGGCTCGAACGGCGCCGGCAAGACCACGCTCCTGCGCACCATCTCCGGCCTGGTGCAGGCGAGCGGCGGACGGGTCCGCTTCGCCGGCGAGGACATCACGTCGCTGCCGGCGGACGAGATCCTCGCGCGCGGCGTCGTCCACGTGCCGGAGGGCAGGCGGCTGTTCCGCGGCCTCAACGTGCACGACAACCTGCTGCTCGGCGCCTATCTGCGGCGCGACCAGGCCGAGGTCAAACGCGACCTCGATTACGTGTTCTCCCTGTTTCCGGTGCTGCGCGAGCGGGCGCGGCAGGACGCCACGACGCTGTCGGGCGGCGAGCAGCAGATGTGCGCGATCGGCCGCGGCATCATGTCGAAGCCCAAACTCCTCATGATCGACGAGCTGTCGCTCGGCCTCGCGCCGCGTCTGGTCGACCGGCTGGGCGAGGCGCTCATCGAGATCAACAAGAGCGGCATCACCATCCTGCTGGTCGAGCAGGACGTGATCACGGCGTTCGAGCTGGCGTGCTTCGGCCTGATCATCGAGACCGGCCGCGTCGGCATGAGCGGCGCGACAAAGGTGCTCGCCGACAATCCAGCGATCCGCCAGGCCTATCTGGGGATGTGACGCGGAAGTCTGGGTCCCGGCTCTCGCTGGGCTCGGCCGGGACAAGAGTCACTGCCTCGTGTCCCGGCCGAGCGAAGCGAGAGCCGGGACCC
>Ga0081540_1000007_pt1 | contig 205328 bp, 183 predicted proteins | sample TabmetS2T1R1_FD_71024 | JGI IMG/M metagenome (GOLD analysis project Ga0081540, IMG submission 71024) | Tabebuia heterophylla rhizosphere microbial communities from the University of Puerto Rico - S2T1R1 | ecosystem: Host-associated > Plants > Roots > Rhizosphere ... | reverse complement strand
TCTTGCGGCCGCGCAGCCAGGTCCGGCGGGTCCGGATCCGGTCCTGCTCGAGGTCGCGCCGGGCCAGCACCTGCCAGTGGTCCCTGATCGGCTGGGCTCCCGCCCGCCCCCCCGCCCGGCGCCGGCCGCGACCCCCGCCGCAAGCGCGGCGATGACCAACGCCGCCGCCTCCAGTCTCATCGCGCCCACGCCGTTGCCTCCATGTCGCGCAGCCGTCGGAGCAGCCACACGATCATGCCCGCCGACAGCATGAAGGCTGCGACGCCGATCGCCTCGTGCCACCAGCCCGCGGCGTGCGGGATCAATCCCGACTCGAGATAGAACAGGCTCGCGGTCCGTAGAACGTTGGTCACGACGACGAAAACCACCGTCGACATCGACGCGACCAGGACCTGAAGCACGCGCAATCGGAACAGGATGCAGCCCATCAGGGTCAGCATCATGCTCGCCCACAGCAGGTTGACGCCGCTGCACGCGGCATCGAACTGGATGAGCTCGTCGCGCCAGGCCAGCAGCGTGCCCTGCCGCTCCACCATGAAACCATGCGCGCGCAGCAGGACCACCGTCGCCGCGGCAGACACGCTACGCAACGGATAGCCGAGCATGAACTGCAGCGACGGCAGCACCGGCAAGGCGAGAGCAACGAGCCCCCAGAACGCGAACGGCGGCCTGTCCTTGAACACCGCGGTGTGGATCACGAACAGGGTCGCCGCGATCGCGATGGCGGCGCGGGCGATTGGCGGCAGGACGAAACAGCCGATCGCATAGGCGACAAGGAGACAGGCGACGCTCCATGTCGGCACCGACCGCAGCGGCTCCGCCTGATCGCGGCGGGCGACGCCGAGGGCGCCGAGGAACACCGCCGCCACCACGAGGGTCGCTGCGTCTTCCGGCGCGCCGGCGACACGCTCGAGATACCATCGCCACGAATCCCAGGTCGCCGCCACCACCAGGGCCGAGATGATCAGCGGATGCATGCCGTCACCGGCACGGCCTGCCGCCGGCTTCGCCACGCGAGCCACGTCGCGACCGCGCAGGCCAGCAGCAGCAAGGCCCACTCGTGCGGTTCCGGAACCGTTGGCACGGCCGCCTGGCTCACCGGCGTCAGCCCGTTCTCGTCGTATTGCTGCTTGGTTTCGAGCACCACGGCGCCGCTGACCGGCGTCACCAGGTGATAACGGGTCGCGAGCGCAACGGCCGCGGCGCGGTTGCCGTTCGGATCGGTTCGCATCAATTCGAGCACGCGCTCGCTCGCCCACAGCCGCGCCACATGGTCCGAGCCTTTCGCGCATGTCCCGGAAAAGTGGAGGCCGGTTTTCCGAGAAGGACATGCGCAACTCAAAGACTCGAGAGCGCATTCCGATTCCTTGGAATCGGGATGCGCTCGATCCGCGCCATCTGCCGCGGACTCCAGGCTGCGTTGAGCCGCCAGCGCCGGACTCCGGTTGGACCACCGCCCGAACAGGGTCTCGAGGTCGGTCTCCAGCGAGGTCGTGTTCGGAAGCGTCACGGCACTCCACGCCCAGGGTGCATCGGGCAGGAGCTCGTTCGGACCCGGCTCCACGCTGTAAAGCACGACCTTGGGAAATCGGGACAACCGTGCAGAGGCCTGCTCCAGGCGTTCCGCGCTCGCACGGAAACTGATCGGTTGCGGGCCGTGCACCCAAAGGAGCGTGGCCTGCGGCTCGGCTTCAAGTGTCGTCAGCGCCTCGATCAGCGCCGGAGCATTGTCTTGCCCGCCGTATCGCGGCGTCGTACGGAGCAGATCGGTGACCTTCTGCCTTTGCGCTTGGGACCACGGAGCCGGCGTGACCCGCTGAACCGGCTCCGTGGCAATGATCACGCCCACCTTGATGCCCGGCGGGATGGCCTCCATCGCCCTGATCAGTTGCGAGGTGACACTGGCGACGCGCGCCGATCCATCGACGACCAGCATCAGGCTGGTCGCCGGCTGAGTGACTTGCGAGATCGTCTGCACGACCGGTTCACCGTCACCGATTTGCGCCTGCAGGCGGCGGATGCCCGGATCCCGGTCAACCGTGATCGCCTGCCGCGTGCCCGACAGATCGCGATCGCTGATCGAGCCCGTGAGGCGGAATGGCGGGGATCCGCCGTCGCCCGCCGCCGGATCCGAGGCCGACCACGTCAGCGGCCGCTTGCTCTCGATCCACACGCTGTGACCCATGTCGGCCGCGAACGAGAAATTGCGATCGACCAGCGCCGGCAAGGTCAGACGCGCCTTGCCGGGCTCGACGATCTCCAGCGGCGCGGTGATGCCGAGCTTGAACTTGATCGTGCCGCCGTTCCGCGGGACCGGAAACGCCTGCGCGAGCACGCGATCGGCGCCCTTGGTGGTGACGAGCAGAGGATCGCGCCGCTGTTGCACGGCGACCTTCTGATAGGCGGCGCGCACCGCCCCGCGTCCGCCATAGGCCGCCTCCCGCTCCTCGCCGTTGACCCACAGCGTCGCGCGCGAGACGACGCCGTTCGGCGGCAACGCCAGCTGCAGGCGCGCTTCGCGATCGACCACCTCGGAATTGCGAAACTCGAACGTCCATTCGAGATAGGCGACCGCGTCATCGCCGCTGATCGATCCGTCGAGCCGCGAGGCGACCATGTGCAGGCCCTTGAGGCGCCCGCCGACCTGGGTGCCGCCGTGGTCGTTGTCGAACTGGAAGTCCGCCAGCCGCGACGCATTGGCGTTCTCGAACGGCGCGGGCCTGGCGTTGAACGGCACGCCGTGCACGCGGTAATAGATTTCGCGCGCGTCGGCCAAGGGAATCGACACGCGCCGCCGGTCCCGGAAATCCAGACCGTCGGCAAACATCGCAAACGCGCTGAGCAACCCGACCGGCTGGTTGGCCGCGCCGTAGCAGAGCCGCAGCAACAGATCATCGTTGCCGAGCGTGCGCAGCAGCGTCAGTCCGCGCTCGCGCTCGGACGGCGTGTCGCTCATCGCCCACTGAATACCGAGCCTGGTCGCCGCCACCGGGATATCGAGCATCAGCAGCAGCGCCACGCCCACGGCCAGTCCGCCGATCAGCGCCCGCGCCAGATGAGGCGTCTCGCACCGCGCCCGCAGCGTCCGGTAGAGGTGCACGGCGCTGGCGAAGGCGGCGAGCGGCGCCAACGGCAGCAGCCCGATCACGACCAGGATGGCGACAATGGCCATCGGGAAAAGCGGCAGGAACAGAAGTGCGTAGAAGCCGCCGATGGCGATCGCGCCGCCGCTGATGAACGCGAGCCACTTGGGATGGCGCAGCGTCGCGCTTTGCAGCTGTGTCCATAGCAGCAGATTGCTCGCCGGGACGAAGGCCACCGCCGCCACGTGCCCCCAGGTCGGCATCGGATCGAACAGCGAGGTCGCGCAGAGCCGCGACAGCAGCTCGATCAGCACGACGACGGCGGGATAGGCGACGCCCACGAGCAGCAGACCATCGCCGGGTCGGCGCGGCGAAGGCGTCGCGACCGGCTCGAACGTCACGCCTGGCATGTGAGGTTGTCGATTGCTCACCGTGTCCTCCTCTGGCGCATATGGATGCCGCGGTCACTTTGCATCACAAAGTGCCCACCCAAAAAAATGCAGCCTGGTGGTGTTTGGGTCGCGCCGAGCCGGTGGAACGAAAGCCGGAACGACGTTGCCGATGAAACCGCTGCCTGCCCTACCTGGGCACTGCCTGCAGCCCACTGCGTCGGCACCCGTTCGAGCTCGCCCCATGCCATGCTCCGTTAACTTTGCGTCACAAAGTACACTGATCTGCAAACCAAAGCAAGCCGGTCCAGCGAAACGCGCCATTGCGGCCGCGCCCCGGCGCGTAGAGCGATGGTGCTGACGGGGCGAAGCAATCTGGCGGAACGGCCATATCGTGCGACCCGCTGGAGTGTGATCTGGTTCACCCCCGCCCTGTCGGCTCGGGCGTATCCTGCCGCGTTGGAAGATCCGCGCAGATATTTTGAACCGCGGCGGAATTCCCGCCGACAATTGACCAGCAGCCATCCGTGTCGTGCGCTGGGAGGGGGGTATGTCTCGCCTGCTGCCATCCGTGTTCGTCCTGCTCGTCGCCGCTGTCCCGATGGCCGGACATGCCGCCGACGATGACCAGAACGTTTGTTTCAATCACAACAGCACCAAGCCGTCCGCCCCGGCCCTTTCGGCGTGCGGTCGCCTGCTCTCCTCGGGCCGCCTGGACAGTTCCAGACGCGTGAATGCCCACAATCAGCGTGGCCTGGCTTACCGGCAACAGGGCGACTACGACCGCGCGATTCGCGACTACGACGACGCGATCCGGCTCGATCCGAAGAATGCGGTGGCTTATTTCAATCGCGGCTTCAGCCACAACGAAAAGCGCGATTACGACCGTGCGATCTCCGACTTTGACGAGGCGATCAAGCTCGATCCAAAAAATGCAACCGCTTACACCAACCGCGGCTATGCCTATCGACAGAAGGGTGACTATGACCGCGCGATCCGCGACCTTGACGAGTCGATCCGCCTCGATCCGAAGCGTGCGGTTTCCTACCACCATCGCGCCATTTCCTACGGCCGCAAGGGCGACCAGAATCGCGCGATCCGCGACTATGATGAGGCGATCCAGCTCGATCCACGCAATGCGGTGGCCTACAACGACCGCGGCTTCGCCTATCGACAGAAGGGCGACTTCGACCGCGCAATCCGCGATTATGACGAGGCGATCCGCCTCGATCCGAAGAATGTCGTGGCCTATGCCAATCGCGGCTTTGCCTACAACGAAAAACGCGATTACGACCGTGCGTTCGCCGATTTTGACGAGGCGATCAGGCTCGATCCAAGAAGCTCGACCGCCAACAACAACCGCGGCTTCGCTTATCGACTGAAGGGCGACTACGACCGCGCGATCCGCGACCTCGACGAGGCGATCAGGCTCGATCCAAAGAACATAACGGCCTACAACAACCGCGGCCTGGCCTATCGACAGAAGAGTGACTACGACCGCGCGATCCGCGACTTTGACGAGGCGATCCGCCTCGATCCGAAGCAAGCGGCTGGTTACCACAATCGCGCCACTGTCTATGGCCGCAAGGGCGAGCAGGACCGTGCGATCCGCGACTATGATGAGGCGATCCGCCTCGATCCGCGAAATGCGGTGGCCTACAACGATCGCGGCTTCGCCTATCGACAGAAGGGCGACTTCGACCGCGCGATCCGCGACTATGACGAGGCGATCCGCCTCGATCCGAAGAATGTCGTGACCTATGCCAATCGCGGCTTTGCCTACAACGAAAAACGCGATTACGACCGTGCGTTCGCCGATTTTGACGAGGCGATCAGGCTCGATCCAAGAAGTTCGACCGCCTACAACAACCGCGGCTTCGCCTATCGACAGAAGGGCGACTACGACCGCGCGATCCGCGACCTCGACGAAGCGATCAAGCTCGATCCCAAAAATGTGACGGCCCACAACAACCGCGGCTTGGCCTACCGACAGAAGGGGGAATTCGACCGCGCGATCGGCGACTATGACGACGCGATCCGCCTCGACCCGAAAACGGTGGCGAGCTACTCCAATCGTGCCTTTGCCTATCGGCTGAAGGCCGATTACGACCGCGCCATCCGCGACTATGATGAGGCGATCCGCCTCGATCCACGAAATGCGGTGGCCTACCACGACCGCGGCGTGGCCTATCGGCTGAAGGGTGATTACGATCGCGCGATGCGCGACTATGACGAGGCAATCCGCCTCGATCCGCGATATGCCATGGCCTACAACGACCGCGGCGCGGCCTATCGGCTGAAGGGTGATTACGATCGCGCGATCCGTGACTACGAGGAGTCGATCCGGCTCAATCCAAAATCCGCAGACCCCTACAACAATCGCGGAGCCATCTACACCGAAAGGGGTGACGACGAACGCGCGCTGGCCGATTTCAACCAGGCGATCCAGATCGATCCGAAAAATGCGGTTTCGTACAGCCTGCGCGGAAAGCTCTACGAGAAAACGGGTCAACATGATCGCGCGACCGCCGACTTCGACGAAGCGTTCCGGCTCGCGAATGACACGCTCAGGACTGATCCAAGGCATCCGAGCGCCTATAACACCCGCGGTTTTGTATACAATCAGAGGGCTGAATACGATCGCGCCATCGCCGACCTGAACGAGGCCATCAGACTCATTCCGGGCAATTCGCAATTCTTCAAGAATCGAGGCATCGGCTTCGAGGGCAAGGGCGACTTGAGACGTGCGCTGGCCGATTTCCGTGAGGCCAAACGGCTCTGGCCGACAAATCCGGAAGCTCTGGACGGGATCAAGCGCATCGAGCAGAGACTGGGCACCGCCGATCCGCAGCCGTCGGTCGCGGCCTCGCAGGAGCGGCGCGTCGCTCTGGTGATCGGCAATGGTGATTATCGCCACGCCGGGAAACTGGCCAATCCGGCCAACGACGCAGCCGACATCGCGCAAGCGTTGCGCAAGCTCGGTTTCGAGGTCGTGGAAGGCCGCGATCTCGACAAGCGCACCATGGAGGACAAGGTGCGTGAGTTCGGACGCAAGCTCGACCGTGCCGATCTTGCGCTGTTCTTTTATGCCGGTCACGGGGTCCAGGTGGGCGGAAAGAACTACCTGATTCCGGTCGACGGGAAGCTGGAGCGCGCAGGCGACCTCAACTTCGAGACGTTCGATATCAGCTTCATCTTGGCGCAGATGGAAGCAGAGCAGCGTGTCAACCTGGTTTTCCTCGATGCATGTCGTGACAACCCGTTGACGCGCTCGTTGGCGCGCTCGCTCGGCACCCGCTCAACCTCCGTCGGCCAGGGCCTCGCCACCATCCAAAGTGCGATCGGCACCTTGATCGCATTTGCCACCCAGCCCGATGCGGTCGCGCACGATGGCGAGGGCCGCAACAGTCCGTTCACCGCCGCTCTGCTGAAACATATGTCCACACCGGGGCTGGAGATCGGAGCCCTGATGCGTCGCGTCCGGGCCGACGTGATTGTGGAAACACGGCAGAAGCAGGTGCCGTGGGATCATTCGTCGCTTGTGGGCGAAGTAATTCTGGCGCGCTGACCTCTCCATCACGCCGCGTCACACAACAGTGTCGCCGAGTGAAGCTACACGTGCCCGCATGAAGGCGCCGGCATGGGCGAGCGCGCGGCGCCCCTCCTCCAGGTGCGCGTTCCACAGGTGCCACGCATGAATCATGTGCGGCCAGACCTCCAATGTCACGGCGACGTCGGCGGCGCCGGCGGCGGCGGCGAGACGCACGGAATCATCGAGCAGCGTCTCGTTCGATCCGACCTGGATCAGCATCGGCGGGAATCCGCGCAAATCTGAATAGAGCGGCGAGACGCGCGGGTCCTTTCGATCGATTCCCGTGGGCACGTACGCGGCGGCCAGCTCCTCGAGATAGGCCTTGTGGATGAGCGGATCGACGGTGTCCTTGCTGGCAAGCGTGCCGCCGGACATGGTGAGGTCGGTCCAGGGCGAGACGAGCCAGGCGCAGGCCGGCTGCTCCTCCCCGGCCTCGCGCAGGTGGTTGATCAGCGCGAGCGTGAGACCGCCGCCGGCGCTGTCGCCGCCGATCGCGATATGCGCCGCGGCGACGCCCTGCTTGCGCACGAAACGCCAGGCCGTCAGCGCGTCGTCGAACGCCGCGGGAAACGGATGCTCCGGCGCCAGCCGGAAGCCGGCCGCGAGCGTGCGAACGCCGGCGGCCCGCCCCGCCTCCGTCACCATGCGGCGATGGCTGACGATCGAGCCCGAGCAATAGCCGCCGCCATGGAAGAACATCAGCACCCGCGCCGCATCGCTGCCGGGCACGATGGACCATTCGCCCGGAACGCCGTCGATATCGACCGGCGTCAGTCTGACATCCGACGCGACCGGCCAGACCGCGCCAACCTCCTCGATGCGCTGGCGGCGCTCGGCCCAGTCGACCGGGCGCGGCTTGGCGCCCAGCAATTTGCGGATGGCGTCGATCTCGCTTTGGCTCACGGGGATCCTCGCGCAATGTGATGGCCACCAGGTTCAGCGTTCCCGTCCATTGGTGGATGCGAGATACGCGCGGCAGATCGGGACTGACCACACGCCGGGTCGGAACCGACGATCAGCCGCGCTAAACCTAAGTACAGTGCAAGCCAACCTCGGCTCAGGTTTCGGTAGCGAAGCTCAAGCGGCCGACCTCGGTCAATGCCCGATCGGACGGCATTCTCACCTGCACAAGCAACGTCACAAACAACAGGGGACTGGTCATGAAACAGCACTTCGCTGCATTGCCTGCTGCGGCGTTGATCGTTGCGATGTCGCCGTCAGGTTCGAGCCACGCACAAGCGACCATTGATATGACGCGGGTGACGTGCGCGGACTACCTTGCCCTGGCACCGGACCGGAGCGAGATCTTCTCCGCCTGGATGAGCGGGTGGTTCAATCAGAAGTTCGGCTACATCACCGTCGGCCTGAACGACTTTCCGAGAAACGTCGCCAGCGTAAGGCAATGGTGCACCACCGCGCCTGCGGCGACGATCATGGCCGCCCTGGAGCAGTCCAGACCGCAACCCGCAGCCGGAGGCCAGGTCAAGATCGACATGTCCCTGATCACCTGCAAGCAATATGCGACCTCGGATGCTGCGAAGCAGCTCCTGGTCGCCTCGTGGATGAGCGGCTACTTTCGGGCGGCAAGAGAGCAGCCCGTCTTCGACTTTACGCGATTCAACACCAACAGGAAGCTCGTCGGAGCCTATTGCAAGAAAAATGGAGGCGAGACGTTGATGAGCGCCATCCAGAAGAGCGCGAAGTAACCGCCCTGCGGCGACCGAGTCGCGTGCGTGCAGCCCCGGGGAGGAGACGTGATGCCGGCTCGCTAGCTGTAGACGATCGAGATGATCTCGATCTCCTCGACGCCCGCCGGCGTGCTGAGGCTGACGGTGTCGTTCACCTTGGCTTTCATCAGCGCCCGCGCGACCGGCGATAGCCAGCTGATCTTGCGCTTCGAGAAGTCGGCCTCGTCCACCCCGACCAGCGTGACGGTGTGCTCGCTGCCGTCCTCCCTGGCATAGGTCACGGTCGCGCCGAAGAAGACCTGCGTGAGGCCCTGCTGCTGTTTCGGATCGACCACCACCGCGCTGTCCAGGCGCTTGGACAGATATCGCACACGGCGGTCGATCTCGCGCAGGCGCTTCTTGCCGTAGATGTAGTCGGCGTTCTCGGAGCGATCGCCGTTGCTCGCAGCCCAGCTCACGGTCTCCACGAGCTTGGGACGCTCCCCCTGCAGGAGCTGGCGAAGCTCCGCCTGCAGGGCGGCGTGGCCGGACGGCGTGACGTAGTTCTTGACGTTGGCCGGCAACGCATCGGCCTGATCGGCATCGCGATCGTCCGCGTCGGAGTCGGTTTCCTTGGTGAAAGCCTTGCTCATCGGAGGACAACCCAGCAAATGGCCAACGGTTCGACCGTGTGAGCCGCGGAATTCATATCCAAAACGCTTGCGTCTTGGACTGGCAAGGCCTGATGTTGACGCCCAATCCCTCACTGTCAACGCGACGATCGATTGATCGACATCGCTTGCATAACCGCGGGTTATGGACGCGGGATAGACTTCGTTCTAACATTCGCTTGATGGAATTCAATCAGCTCCGTCATTTCCTGACCGCCGCACGCTTACGCAATCTCACGCTGGCTGCGCGCGAGCTCGACATCTCGCAGCCCGCACTGTCCAAGAGCATCCGGCTCCTGGAACAGCAGTTGGGAGCCACGTTGTTCGAACGCGGACGTCTGGGCGTTCGCCTGACCGCTTTCGGTCATGCCGTTCTGACACACAGCCAGGCGATCGAGGCTCAGACACAAAGTCTCGAGACTCAGGTCGAGGCGTTGAAGCGCGGGTATTCGGGCCTCGTACGTATCGGGTGCGGGGCCAGCGCGGCCACGGCGCTTGTTCCGCTCGCGCTGTCCCGGCTGGCAAAAAAACGTCCGGATGTGAATTTTCACGTTCTGTACGGTCTGAACCAGTCCCTGTTGCCATGGGTGCGTGCAGGCGAAATCGAGTTCTCGCTGTCCTTCGCGCCGACATTTTCCGGCGACTCGGACTTGATCTACGAGCCCTTGTACAAAGAGGTCAGCTGCATCGTCGCGCGTGCCGATCATCCCCTGGCCGGCGCCCGCAACGTCAGTGCGGCCAAGCTCGCAACCTGCAAGTGGGTGCTGTCTCACGGACTTCCGCTGGACCGGTTGTGGTTTCAAAACATCTTTCTGTCACGCGGCATCACTCCACCCGCGATCACTGTCGAGACCGATTCCACTGTCCTGATGAAATCACTGATCGCTGCCGACGACTTCGTGACGTTTCTTCCTCGCGGCCTGATCTTCTGGGAGGAGATGCAGGGCTCGTTGAGAGAGCTCAAGACCGAGGTGCCCAAATGGTCGGGATCTGTCGGTATTACCCGTCGGCGGCGGGGTGTGCTCTCACCTGCAAGCTCCGCTCTCATTGACGAAATCAGGAAAGTTGCCGCCGAAGGCGTAGTCCGCGCGCATAAGGCCGTTTCGAAACGCTAGCGCAGGAGCGCTGACCAATTCAAAGCAGCGACCGCTCTCGGTATCCATAACTTTCGGCTATGGATTTCGCGCGAACCCGATCTTGTTCCGTGTCATCCGCGGAACTAGCCTTGCTCATCATCGTGAAACGTGTCGGGTTCGCATCAGGGCATGTGCTGCGCGCTCTCCTGAGCTCGCGGCATGCTCGCGTCAGGAGACCCAAGAGATGCAATCTGTTGCGCGCAATATGCCGGCTGTGTCGGCGAAGCGAGGATTTGCCGCGCTTCTGATCCTGGCTCTATCGCTCGTCTCGGCTCCGTGCACGGCGGAGGTTTATCCACTCAGGCCGGTCAAGATCGTCGTCGGTTACGCACCGGGCGGTGGAAACGATATTGTCGCCCGGTTTCTGGCCAAGAAATTTCAGGAGATGACCGGGCAAGCGTTCGTGGTCGAAAACAAAACCGGTGCCGATTCCACGATCGCCTCGAACTACGTCGCGAAGTCATCAGCCGATGGATACACGTTGCTGATGACGGGCATGGGCGGGTTCACGATCGCACCGGCCCTGTATGCCGGGCAGTTGCAATATGATCCGATCAAGGACTTCGTTGCCGTCGGCACCGTTGCAAGATTTGCCTATGTCCTCGCGACAAACAGTTCTGTGCCTGCGCGCACGGTCGACGAGCTCGTTGCCTACGCAAGGGCCAATCCCGGCAAGATCGACTATGGCGACGCTGCCCCACCGACACGCCTTGCCACGGAGATATTCGCGAGGAAAACGAATCTGGCGCTGAACCGTGTTTTCTACAAGGGAAGCGCTGCCACGTCGCAGGCGCTTCTCGCCAATGAGGTGCAGCTGGTGATTTCCGATGCAACTGCCCTGATTGCGCACCAGGGCAGCGGCAAAATCAACATTCTGGCGGTCACAAGCCGGGAGCGGCTCAAGGGGTTGCCCGACATTCCCGCACTGGCCGAAACGCCGTCCCTCGCGGACTTCGACTTCGATGCATGGGTTGGACTTTTTGCCCCCGCCGGCACTCCCGCGTCGGTGGTGTCGGGGCTCAACGAGCTCATCAGCAGAGCCACCGCCGAACAGGAGTTTCGCGACAAGCTGGCGGCACTCGGTGCCGAAATCGTCGGTGATACGCCGCAACGCGCGGCCAAGCGCGTGAGCGATGATCTGATCCGCAACGCAGAGGCGGTGCGGGCGGCGAACATGACCAGAGACCCAAGCGATACAAAATAGACCAACTCGGTCGAGCCACACCCCCACAGCTCATCTGAACAGCACGGAGAACATCGACCATGTACATCGTCGAGTTTCATAATTTGAAGCCCAACGACGAGGTCGACGAAGCCCTCACCGAGCATCGCGCTTTTCTGGCCAGGTATGTCGAGCTCGGCATCATCGTCGCGGCCGGCCCCAAGGTCCCGCGCACCGGCGGCATGATCGTGGTCGCCGACGTTCCTCGTGCTCAGCTTGACCAGATGCTCGCCGAAGATCCGTTCTTGCAGCGCGGCTCTGCCCGCTGCGTGGTGACGGAATTCCGCTCCAATTTTCTAAGTCCAGCGCTGCTTCAGGGCGCGTCCGGATAGGCTTCCAGACGGCGTCGAGCTCTGCGTCGCGGTCGGTCCCGCCGACTGTGGGTCCTCCGGCCAGCCCTGACGGTTTGGGCATGCGTCTTGCAGGATCCTTGGAAAAGCAGGACGGTTGAGATCAGCCGGGCGATCGCTTTGAGGAGCCCCATGTCCAAAACGTTGCATCACGCGTTGCTGCTGCTTGCGATTGTCGCGCTGCCGACCAGCGGTTTCGCGCAAGTCTCTCCATCACAAGTCTATCCTTCGCGCCCGGTCACCATGGTCGTGCCCTATGCCGCCGGCGGCAGTGTCGACGCAGTCGCGCGCGTGGTCGCCAATGCGTTGTCGCCAAAGCTCGGGCAGAACATTGTGATCGAGAACGTCGCCGGCGCCGGTGGGATCACCGGGACGCAGCGAGTCGCGCGCGCGGAGCCCGACGGCTATACCCTGCTGTTCTCGGTCGAAAGCACGATGGCGATCGCCAAGCTCGTTTCGCCCAGCGTTGTGCAGTACGACAGCCAGAGGGACTTCCAGCCGATATCGCTGATTGGCGACGCGCCACTGGTGCTCGCCGGCAAGAAGGAGCTTCCCGCCGGCAACATCGACGAACTGATGAGGCTCCTGCGCGACAATCCCGGCAAATACAGCTACGCCAGCTCCGGCGTTGGCACGTCGCTGCAGCTCGCCGGCGAGATGATCAACATCGAGGGCAACGTGAAGATGGTGCACGTGCCTTACCGCGTCGGCTCGCAGATGGTGACGGACCTGCTCGGCAATCAGATTGATCTTGCGATGCTGCCGCTGGTGATGGCGCTGCCGAACTATCGCAGCGGCGGGATCAAGATCTTCGGCATCACCGAGCCGCAACGCTCGGTGCTCGCGCCCGATCTGCCGAGCCTGTCGGAAAATCCGGCGCTGAAGGGCGTCAACGTGACCGTGTGGTACGGCTTGTTCGCGCCCGCCAAGGTCGATACGGCGATCGTGAGCAAGATTTACAATGCGGTCGTGGCGGCGTTGCAGGAGCCTGGCGTACGCAAGTTGCTGACCGACACCAATCTCCGCATTGTCGGCAGCAATCCGGCCGAGTTTGGCTCGTTTCTCGGCAAGGAGATCGAGAAGTTTTCGGTGATCGTAAAAACGGCAAACATCAAGGCCGAATAGCTGGCGCATGTCCCGATCGAATGGACCCGTGACTGCCTTGCGATACCTCTCCTCCGTCATTGCCGGGCTTGACCCGGCAATCCATCAAATTCGTAAAATGCTTGTTGCGAACAGATGGACCCGCGGGTCAAGCCCGCGGGTGACGCCTGAGAGGGGGCAAGCGCCGCGTCAATACGATCGGGATGCGGTTTGGCGCACATGAGCGAAGCGATTTCACTCGCAGTCCGACTGAGGGCGATTGCGGCGGCGCAAGGCAGGGAGCCGTTCGACCTGCTGCTGACCGGCGCGCGTGTCGTCGACGTCGCGACCCTGGAGCTGCGCGAGGCTGATGTCGGCATCGTTGGCGAGATGATCGCCAGCGTGCATCCGCGCGGCAGGTTTTCAATGGCGCGCGAGACCCATGACCTTGCCGGGCTCATGCTGGCGCCCGGCTTCATCGACGCCCATGTGCATTTTGAATCCTCGCACATGCTGCCGCATCACTATGCATCGGTGGTCGTGCCGCAGGGTACGACCACGATCTTCTGCGACCCTCACGAGCTGGCCAATGTTCTGGGCGTCGCCGGCGCGCGCTGGGCAGTAGACGCAACGCGCAATCAGCCACTTCGCTTTATCGTGCAAGCCTCGTCGTGCGTACCGGCAGCGCCGGGCCTGGAAATCGCGGGTGCCGACTTTCAGGCCAACGAGATCCGCGAGCTGCTGGGATGGCCGGAGATCGCCGGCCTCGCCGAGGTGATGGACATGCGTGCCGTGCTCGACGCGCAACCGCGCATGGTCGGAATCCTGAGCGAGGCGCTCGCCTCCGGCAAGATCATCGAAGGCCATGCACGCGGGCTGACCAGCGAAGGCCTGCAGGCCTATCTCGCCGCCGGCATCTCCGCCGACCATGAGCTCACCTCGGGCGCCGACGCGGTGGAAAAGCTGCGCGCCGGATTCACGGTCGAAATCCGCGGCTCGCACGATTACCTGCTGCCCGACGTGGTCGCTGCGATCAAAAGCCTACCTGTGATTCCGTCCAGCCTGACGATCTGTACCGATGACGTGTTTCCCGATTACCTGGTGGAACAAGGCGGCGTGAACGACGTGCTGCGACGTCTGATCCGCTACGGGCTCGACCCGTTGCAGGCGATCCGTTGCGCGACTATCAACAGCGCGATCCGGTTGCGACGGGACGATCTCGGCGTGGTGGCCGCCGGGCGCCGCGCAGACCTGGTCGCGCTGTCCGACATCAACGATGTCGCCGTGCGGTTCGTCTATGTGAACGGCAGGCGTGTCGCCGCGGACGGACGCATGATCGACCCGCCCCGGGCTTCCGCGCCACCGCCTGCCGACAGCACGATGAAACTCTCACGCCTGTCGGTTGACGATTTCCGGGTACGGGTCGGCGCACGCGGAAACAACGGCCAAGCCAGGCTGCGGACCATCAAGGGCGCGCGCTTCAATTCATGGAGCGAGATGTCCGTCGACGTACGCGACGGCTTTGCCGTCGTTCCGGACAACGTCAGTGTGATGACCGTGGCGCACAGGCATGGCCGCAGCAACACCGGCCCGCAGACCGCGATCATCGAGGGTTGGGATCGCTGGGGTGGTGCGTTTGCCACCTCGTACTCGCACGACTCGCACAATCTCGTGGTCTATGGCCATGACCCCGCCGAGATGGCGCTTGCCGCCAATACCGTGATCGACATGGACGGCGGCTGCGCGGTGGTGAAGGACGGGCGGATCAGTGCGAAGATCGCCTATCCGGTCGCCGGCATGCTGTCGCTCAAGCAACCTGCGGACGTCGCCGCCGAGCATCGCGCGATCGTGGAGGCCGCTGGAGAAATCTGCCGTTGGCAACCGCCCTATCGCACCTTCAAGGCGCTGTCGGGCCAGTGCCTCGCCTGCAATCCCGGTCCGCACCTGACCGATCTCGGTCTCACCGACGGTACGACCAAGGAAATCCGCGAAATGGTGATCTGAGTCCGCGGCGTATCCTTGGGCTCGAACCGGTCGAAATCCCGTTCGGACCAAGAGTGTTACCCATGTCTCCGGAATGAAACGTGACCCATATGGTCGGAATAGACCATTAAAGAGTGGCGCGCTCGGAGAGATTCGAACTCCCGACCCTCAGATTCGAAGCAAGGCGTTAGGGCGATTTGCTGCGTCTTGTGTCGCTGGACAGGATTTTCCAGACGCCCTTAGCCGTAGCAATGACATCCCCGCGAACCGACATCACGCCATCGACAAATACTAGGCTTCTGGTTTCCCTGACTACGCGGCACTGCATCTCAATTGCTTCTCCGATACGCGCCGGTCGGATGAAATGGACGTCGAGTTGAACTGTGGCCTGACGACGCGACATGTCTGCCTGTCTGGCGATTGTTCCGAGCGACCGGTCAGCAAAGGTCATGAGCATCCCGGCGTCCACGACATCGTTTTCAATCCGATGTTTCTGCTCCGGAACAAATCGAAACCGTCCAGCCTGATTCTCCAAGGGCAAATGATAGATCGGCCCAACCAATCCAATGAAACCCGAATCGGCCATCTTGATCCACTTGGCTTCGCCGAACGACGACGGGCACGCTTATCGCGGTCTTCCGGTCGATCGAACGTAGGGCAAGAAGTTGAATGCTACAGAGCCGGGAGGCCCCCCTCTCAGTTCGGTTCTTCTGATTCCCGCCTCCACGAAATCGCGTTGGACCCTGCCGCAAGGCCGGGCCTACGGTGACTCGCTCCGGGAAACTCAAAATTCGTCAGCTCTCATCAATGACCGCTACCCTCAAGGAAGACAGCGCCGGCATCACGAAGGAGCTGGCGACAGCCAAGTTCACCGACAAGATGCTCGCCGACATGCGCGCGCTGATCGGCACCGAGCTCCGCACGGACGCCAGCATCAATAACGAATACGCCACGCGGACTGCGATCCTGCGCTTCTGCGAAGGCATCGGCGACGACAACCCATTGTGGACGCAGGCGGACTACGCGGGAAAAACGCAGCACGGCTCGTTGATCGCCCCGCCCAGCTTCATCTTCGCGTGCCTCGCCAGCGTGCAGGTCGGATGGCCCGGGCTCGGCGGCTTTCATGCCGACACCAAGATCACCTTCCACAAGAACATCCGTCTCGGGGACAAAATTGCTTGTCGTGTGGTCTTTCAGGGCTTCGACGGCCCAAACGACAGCAATTTCGGCGGCCGGAGCATCAAGGACTACATCCTTCAAGAATACAAAAACCAGGACAACGAGCTGGTCGCCGAGTTCATCTGCTCGCGCATGCGCTTCGAGCGCCGCGAGATGCAGAAGCGCGCAGCGACCCGCGCGATCACCGTTCCGCATCCGTGGACGGAGGAAGAACTCGTCGCGATCGAGGAGCAGATACTCGCCGAGAAGCCGCGTGGCGCCACCCCGCGCTACTGGGAAGATGTGCAGGTCGGCGACGAGATCGACACCATCATCAAGGGGCCACTGGGGCTGACAGACTTCATTGCCTTCATCGCCGGCGGTTCGGCGCCGATCCCGCGGGTCGCGGCCCATTCCGTTTCGCTCAAGCGCTATCACAAGCATCCGAAATGGGCTTTCCGTGACCCGCGGACGCACGCGCTGGAGCCTGTGTATTCGGTGCACTACAACGACTACGCGGCCAAGCTGCAGGGTGCACAAATCGCCTATGACGTCGGCATCCAGCGCACCAGCTGGCAGATCCATTCATTGACCAACTGGATGGGTGACGCCGGCGTGCTCAAGTCGATCACGGGCCAATACCGCTCGCACGTCTACCTTGCCGACATGGTTCACCTCGGGGGCCGCGTGGAGGCGAAGGAGGTCGACGCCAACGGCGACCACGTCGTCCACCTGACCACATGGGCGCGCAACCAGCGCGGACAAGAGGTGATGCCTGGCACGGCCGTGATCGCCCTTCCGGTTCGCGGCGGCACAGACCGAGTCCGGTGACGCGGAGCTAAAGATCGCCGCCGCCGGTGAGATCCCGCGCCTAGAGGAACAGATGTCGACTGCGCAAACACGATGGGGCGACCAGATCGCCGTTGAGGTCGTCAACGGCGTGCCCTACCGCATGTACACGGAGCGCCCGCGCCGGGTCGAAGACTTGCTTGCCTTTGCTGGCCGTTGGGGTACGTGGCCGCACATCATCCAGGGCGGTCGCGTTCTTACGTTCGACGACATGCACACGGCCGTTCTGGCCAAGGTCGCCGAATTGCGGGGTTTGGGCGTGAAGCCCGGCGAGCGTGTCTTCATCCTCGGCTGGAACAGCCCGGAATGGGTGGTGAACTTCTGGGCCTGCCTTTGTGCCGGCGCCGTGCCCGTCCTCGCCAACACATGGTGGAGCGCGACCGAGGTCGCGAAAGGGCTGGCGACACTCGAACCGACCCTGACGCTCGCCGACGCCTCTGCCGGCGCGAAGATGCCTGCGGGATCGCGACGCGGCCCCTGGGCGGTCACCTTCACGCACCGGCCGGACAGCGATGCGCCCAGCGAAGGCAAGCTGGACGAGGAGGAGACCGCCCTTGTCATCTTCACCTCGGGCACGTCGGGCGAGCCGAAGGCCGTTGTCCTGTCGCATCGCGCCGTGCTGGCCCGCCTGCAGATGACGCTGCACATCACGCGCAAGCTCCCGCATCAGGTGGACGGGTCGGCGCGCGACGTCACTCTGCTCACGGGACCGCTGTTTCACGTAGGGTCGATGCAAGCGCTGCTGCGCGCCGTGACCGTCGGCGATACGCTGGTCCTGTCGCGCGGCAGGTACGATCCCGGCGACGTGCTCGACTTGATCGAGCGGCACAGGGTCAATCGCTGGAACGCGGTACCGACCATGGTCTCGCGGTTGCTAGACCATCCGGATGTGCCGCGCAGAGATTTGAGCAGCCTGAAATCGATCAGCGTCGGCGGCGCACCTGTGCATGCAGAACTGATGCGGCGCATCCGCACGGCGTTGCCCAGTGTCAGCCCGAGGATTCCTACCGGCTATGGCCTCACGGAGAACGGCGGCCAAGCCACCGCAGCCGCCGGTTCGGAAAAGGTGGAGCTGCTGGGCTCGACTGGGAGGCCCCTGCCCTGCGTCGAAATCAGGTTTCTTTCTCACCCCGATATGCCCGATGGCGAGATCCTGCTGCGCTCGCCCACGCAGATGACGGGCTATTACGGGCTCGACCAGTCGCCCATCGACACGAAAGGCTGGCTTCACACCGGCGATCTCGGCCGCCTGGACGATAAGGGCAACCTGTGGATCACCGGCCGCTGCAAGGACATGATCATCCGCGGCGGCGAGAACATCGCGCCGGTGGCGGTCGAGCGCGCGCTGATGACGATCGGCGGCGTCAACGAAGCTGTCGTGTTCGGCGTGCCGCACGCCGACCTGGGTGAAGAAGTGATGGCGGTCGTGGTGGTCGAAGGCGACCTCACTGCGTCGCAGTTACAGGAGCGGTTGCGCGGGAAGGTCGCCTCATTCTCCGTGCCGAGCCGTTGGCGCCTGCAGAAGGATCCGCTGCCGACCAACCATACCGGCAAGGTGGACAAGACCGCGATCAGCGCGCAGGTCCGCGCCGAGCTCGCGCAGCAGCAACCAGTGAACGCTGCTTGATCATGGACATGCGATCGTTCCAGCACATCACGCCCCCATTGCGGTTGTTCCACGGGCCCGAGAGCCTGGGGCAGCTCGGGCGTGAACTCGATCGCGTAAACAGCAAGCGGGCCGTGATCTTCTGCGGCGCATCGCTGACGCGCCAGGGCACGCTGCTTGACGCTGTGCGCAACGCAATGGGCGATCGATGCGCAGGCATGTTCACGGGCGTGCGCGCGCACAGCCCCGTGCCGACCGTCGCCACCGCGGCGGAGGAACTGAAGCGACTGCAAGCGGATGCCGTGGTCGCCGTCGGCGGCGGCTCGGCGATCGTCACGGCGCGCGCCGCGAGCATTCTGGCCGCGGAAGCCCGCGATGTGCGCGAGCTTTGCACGACCCAGGACTCGAAGGGCGGGCTCAAGAGCCCGAAGCTTCTCGCGCCAAAACTACCGCAACTCGTCATCCCGACCACGCCAACGACCGCCGCCGTGAAGGCCGGCAGCGCGGTGTTCGACCACGCCGAAGGCGAGCGCCTCGCCTTGTTCGATCCGAAGACGCGGGCACAATCGGTCTTCATCGATCCCCGCATGCTGCAATCAGCACCGCGCGCGCTCGTAGCGAGCGCCGGCCTGAACACCTTCGCCACGGCCATGGAAGGGCTGATGTCGCGCGCGGGGAACCCGCTCGCCGATGCCTTGCTCATGCACGCCGTGCGTCTGCTGGGCCAGCATCTGCTCGATCTGGCCCGGCACGACGACGCTGCTGTCCGTGGCGAGCTGGTGCTCGCAGCCGTGTTGTGCGGCCAGGGCACCGACCACACCGGCGCCGGCATCACGACGGTGCTCGGCCACGCCGTCGGCGCACGCCACGAGCTGGAGAACGGTACAGTCAACGCGATCGTGTTGCCGCACGCACTGCGCTTCAACGCGGGCGCGGCGCCAGCGGGACTGGCCAAGATCGCGGCGGCGCTGGGCCTACCGCCCAACGACACCGACCTGCTCCTGCCAAAGGTCGTGACGGCGGTGCAGATGATCTTCAGCACGCTCGACGTGCCGCCCCGCCTGCGCGACGTCGGCGTTCCGGCCGAAGCGTTGCCCGCCATCGCCACCACCGCAATTGGCGACTGGTTTCTGCGCGGCAACCCAAGGCCCGTACGCGATGCAAGAGAGCTGCAGGGCGTTCTCGAAACGGCTTGGTGATCCCATGATCGAACGCAAAGACATTTTCATCGATGGCGCGTGGATCCGTTCGACCGCGAGCGACATCCTGACCGTGACGAACCCGGCGACGGAGCAGCCGATCGCCGTCGTTCCGCGCGGGAGCAACGAGGACGTCGAACGCGCGGCCAATGCAGCGGCGCGCGCCTTTCCGAGCTGGTCACAGTCGTCGGTGCGCCAGCGCGCCGGCATCTTCAGGAAGCTCGCGCGCCTGGCCGAAGCGCGCGGCGAAGAGATAACGCGTACCATCGTGACCGAGCTTGGCTACCCCGTCGCGGCTGCGTCGAGGTCCCAGACCGCCGGCGCCGTGGAGGAGCTCGAACTCATCGCCGAATCGCTCGACGAGATCGAGTGGTTCGAACAGCTCGGCAACACGAAATTGCACCGCGTGCCCTCGGGCGTCGTCGGCGCCATCACGGCCTGGAACGCGCCGCTGCGCTCAGTTATTTCCAAGGCGGGTGCGGCGATCGCCGCAGGATGCACCGTCGTCCTGAAGCCTGCCGAGGTCGCACCACTCACGCCATTCATGTTCGCCGATATCTGCACCGAAGCCGGCCTGCCCCCTGGCGTTCTGAACCTCGTCTGCGGCACGGGGCCCGAGGTCGGTGAAGCGATCGCGTCGCATCCGCTCGTGGATATGGTCTCCTTGACCGGATCCGTGCGCGCCGGGCGCCGGGTCATGGAGGTGGCGGCCGCGTCGATCAAGCGCGTACACCTCGAGCTTGGCGGCAAGTCGCCGAACATCATTCTCGCCGACGCCGACTTCGAACGCGCCGTCGTCGACGGCATCGACGATGCCATGCGCAATACCGGCCAGGTGTGTGGCGGCCTCACACGCATGCTGGTGCCGCGGCGGCGTCTGCAAGACGCCGAGGAACTGGCTGCGAGCAAAGCGCAGGCCTATGTGCTCGGCGACCCCTTCGATCCGGCCACGACGCTCGGGCCGGTGGCGACGGCTGCGGCCCGCGATCGGGTGCGGGGCTACATCCGCTCCGGGCTGGAGGAAGGCGCGCGGATGCTGACGGGCGGCCCGGATGCGCCGCAGGGCCTGAGCCGCGGCTATTATGTACGGCCTACGATCTTCTCGGGTGACAACACCAAGCGCATCGCGCGCGAGGAAATCTTCGGACCCGTCGTCGTCGTCATTCCCTTCGACGACGAGCGAGAGGCGATCAGCATTGCCAACGATTCGCCCTATGGCCTCGCTGCCGGAGTCTGGAGTGCCGACGCAGAGCATGCACGCGCCGTCGCGTTGAAGCTGCGTGCCGGCCGCGTGCGCATCAACGGCGCGCCGCTGAATAAGCGCGGCGCGCATGGTGGCTTCAAGCTGTCCGGCGTTGGTCGCGAGTGGGGCCGCATCGGCATCGAGGAATTCCTGGAGTACCAATCCGTCATGGGCTGACGTGCACACAAGAACATGGACCGGGAGAAAGCACCAATGGAACGGCGAACCTTCTTGAAGGCGACGGGGCTAGTCCTCACGTTGCCGGCGACGCGCGCCCTCGCGCAGCTCGGCTCAGGCCGCACCATTCGCATGGTTGTCCCGCTGCCGGCGGGAACGTCGAACGATACGGCAACGCGTGTGATCTCGGCGGCACTGTCTCCATTGCTCGGTCAGTCGATCGTCGTGGACAACAAGGCGGGCGGAGCTGGACTGATCGGCACGATGGACGTCGTACGGGCGAAGCCGGACGGGCTGACGCTGATGTGCGGCTCGCTCTCCCCACTAGCCGCCAACGTGGCCTTCGTGAAGAACATGCCGTACGACCCGCGGCGCGATCTCACTCCCGTTGCGGGCGCGACTCTGACCAACCACGTGCTGGTGGTCGCCCCGAGTTCCCCGATCCGCACCTTCGCGGACTTCATCGCCTATGCGAGGCAGCGCTCCGGCCAAGTCACCATCGGCTACTCGACGGCGGTCGTCCAACTGCAGATCGCCACGATAAGCAAACTGGCCGGGATCGAGCTGAGGCCGGTGCCCTACCGGGGAGCGCCAGCCTCGGTCACGGACGTCATGGCCGGCGTCCTCACGGCGACGATGGCCAACCCTGGTCCCACCATCCAGCAAGAGAAAAGCGATCAGCTCCGGCCCCTGGCCGTCACGTCGCTGAAGCGAAACCCGGCCACGCCGGACTGGCCGGCAATCTCCGAAACCCTGCCTGGGTTCGACTTCCCTTCGTGGAATGCCTTCGTCGGCCCCGTCGGCCTGCCGCCGGAACAGGTCAGCCGTCTTGGCACAGCGATCACCCAGGCGCTCAAGCAGATCGACGTGGTGCAACGGCTTGGCAACGAAGCGACGCTGCCGCTGATCATGGGACCAGACGAGCTCAAGGCGTACATCGAGGCGGAAGTCGCGAAGTATGTTCAGCTCGCCAAGGAAAGCGACATTCAGGCGGAGTGAGATGTTCAAATGTCAGGCCGTTAGAAGCGCCAAGGCACGGCTATGATCGCAGTCAAAGCACGCTGCACCTGCGGCCCCAGCGGGCGCTTTCAGTCCACGACGATCCAGCGCCGCGATCCCGGTCCGCGCGATGTGCTCGTCGACATCGCCTTCGCCGGGATCTGCCATTCGGACATCGACCATGCGCGGAGCACCCGCGGCAAGACGATGTACCCGGTGGTGCCCGGGCATGAGATCGCCGGGATCGTGTCAGCCATCGGCACCGAGGTCACGCGCTTCGTGATCGGGGACCGCGTTGGGGTGGGCAACATGGTAGACTCGTGCCGCGTGTGCGCAAGCTGCCGATCGGGCCTGGAGCAATATTGTGCCGGCCGCGTGCTCGCCTACAACGCGATCGGGCGCGACGGTGAGCCCACCTATGGCGGCTACAGCGAGAAGATCGTCGTCGACGAGTATTTCGTCATTCGCATCCCCGACAGCATTCCCCTCGCAAACGCAGCACCGCTCTTCTGCGCGGGCATCACCTTGTACTCCCCATTGCGACATTGGAGCGCGGGGCCAGGCAGTCGCGTGGCCATTGCGGGCTTCGGCGGCCTTGGACATGTCGGCGTGCAGATATCGAAAGCGCTCGGCGCGCATACAACCGTGCTGGAGCTGACCGCCGCCAAGCGCGAGGACGCGCTGCGCCTCGGCGCCGACGCGTACGCAGTCGTCGGCGACCCGGCTACATTCATCGCATTGGCCACTTCGTTCGATCTCGTAATCTCCACCGTGCCGGCGAATGTCGACCTGGAAGCATACCTCGGCTTGCTTGCGGTCGACGGGACGTTCGTCAACTTGAGTATTCCGCAGAAGCCGCTCTCTGTCGCGGCGGCATCGCTGCTCGCCAATCGCCGATCGATCGCTGGCACGCGCAGCGGCGGGCTGGCCGAGTCGCAGGAGATGATCGATTTCTGCGCCGCGCACGGCATCAGCGCGCAAGTCGAAGTGATCGACGCCGACTATATTGACGAAGCGTATGAACGTCTGCTCGCGGGCGACGTGCGCTATCGTTTCGTAATCGACGCAAAGACGATGGCCAAGGGGTAGCTCATGGCAGACTTCCTGCTCTACGAACAAGACGGTGCTCTCGTGACGCTGACCATGAACCAGCCGGAAAAGCGCAATCCGCTGTCCGGCAACAGCGCGATACCGGAATTCCTGGCTGCGATCGAGCGCATCCACGACGATCGCGGAGTGCGTTGCGTGATCCTCACCGCCAATGGTCCATCATTTTCTGCAGGCGGTGACATCCGCGACATGAAGCGAATGGCCGGCCCCGACGTGAGCGAGATGGACATCAGGCATCAGTACCGGCGCGGCATCCAGCAGCTGACGCTTCGCCTCTTCAACCTGGAGGTGCCGGTGATCGCGGCCGTGAACGGCCATGCCATCGGCGCCGGGTTCGATCTTGCGTGTATGTGCGACATCCGCATCGCGTCCGACAGAGCCAAATTCGCGGCGAGCTTCATCAAGGTGGGCATCATTCCAGGCGACGGCGGAGCCTGGCTGCTGCCGCGCATCGTCGGGATGTCGTGCGCCGCGGAACTCGCCTTCACCGGCGACATCATCGATGCGCAGCAGGCGCTCGCTTTCAACCTGGTGTCACGGGTGGTCCCGCACGAAGAACTCATGAATTCGGCGCGCGAGCTGGCAGGGCGAATCACGCAGCACGCATCGCACGGCGTGCGGCTCACCAAACGTCTCATGCGCGAGGCGATCCACGCGCGCCTCGATACCCTGCTCGAGCTTTCTGCGTCGTTCCAAGCGATGTGCCACAAAACGCCGGATCATATGGAGGCGGTCGACGCGTTCCTGGAGAAGCGCGCACCGCGATTCAGCTGAAACATGGCCGGCAAGCTTCTGGATTGAGATCGACTTACTGGTGGGAGAACAGCCTGACGCCTTTGGTCAGCGCCTGAGCTCGGAAGATTATCGCCCCGCCATCTCCGAACTCGTCCCTGGCGACGATGACGACGTCGCGCGAGCCCGGCACAAAAGCCAGGCTCGTGCTTCGCAGGAAACGGTCGTCCTGGCGCCCGGGCAGCAGAATTTGGCCGATCGGTATTCCATGCGATCCGAATGCCAGCACCCGCCCCTGGCGGTTCATCGCCACGTAGACGTTGCCGTCCGCGTCGGCGCGCATTGAATCAGGTCCTCGCCCCACGAAGTGGTAGGGAATCGCGGAACCGGAGCGCGCCGGCGTGACTGCGTCCTGGAGGTCGACCCGGTGCAGGCGCCCAGCACAGTATTCTGTGGCCCAGAGGACCTTGCCGTCCGGGCTGAGCGACACGCCATTGGCCGCCGACATGTTCGGCAAGACCGCGGTGATCGTCGTGAAGTTGGGGGATACGTAGTGGACGCCGCCGGTCGGGTTGGTCGATGTACCCCTGAAATCGGTGAAGTAGAACCCGCCGTTGCTGTCGAAGACAAGGTCGTTCGGCACATACCCGGCCGAGGCCGGCACGATGGTCTGCGGCTCGCCTCCATCGTCCGGCAGTGCGATGACGCGGCCGGCGGCGAAATTGCCCACAGCGGCCACGAAGATCCGACCGTCCTTGTGGACCGCGATGCCCGCCGGTTGCAGCGCGGCTTCCGCGTAGACAGTCGTAAGGACACGGTCCGGTGATAGGCGAAGCACGCGTCCGCCGTAGATGTCGACGAACAGCAGATTGCCTTGGCGGTCGAAGGCCGGACCTTCGAGTGCGATCGAGGCGTCCGATACCTTGAAGAAGGGCTCCGCGGTAGCGGTCGGAAGCGCTCGTTCACATGCGGGAATTGGGGCCAATCCGCGTGTTGCACCGGTATAGGACAGCGTGGCTTCGGGGCTCCCGCTCATTCATCTTCGTCCAGGCATCTTCATTTCTTTGTGATCCCGGCGAGCTCGATATTCCTCCTCCAGCGCACGATCTCCGAACTCACGAAGCCGCCGAGCTCACCGGGAGTCATCAGCATCGGCGTCATGGCCATTTTTTGCAACGCCTCGATGATTTCTGGCCGCGCGAGGATTTCGTTGATCTCCTTGTTGAGCCGGTTCGTGATCGCGACGTCGGTGTTAGCCGGAGCAAAAAAGGCGGACCAGGCTACGAGTTCGACGTCCTTGTAACCTGTCTCTGCCATCGTAGGCACCTTCGGCAGAAGCGGATGGCGCACGCGGTCGGCGACGCCCAACACTTTCAACTGGCCACCACTGACGAATCCCATCGACGTGTAGGGGTCCCCGAAGAGTAGATCGACGTGACCCCCGACGAGATCCTGAAGGGCCTGCGGCGAACCACGATAGGGGACATGGACCATGTCCGTCTTCGTGGCCACCTTCAGGAGCTCCGCAGCCACGTGTCCAGCCGTGTTGCCGCTGCCGTAGTTCAGGGGCTTGGTCGCGGCGCGTTGACCCGCAACCTTCACGAAGGTTTCGACGTCGTCGGCAGGGAAATTCTTATGCACCATCATGATCATCGGAATGCGGATCAGTCCCGCGATCGGTAGGAAGTCCTTTTCCGGGTCGTACGGAAGGGCGTTGTAAAGGCTTAGGTTTGCCGCATGGGTCGAGTTCGTGCTCAGAAAGAGCGTGTAGCCATCCGGCGCCGCCCGCACGACAGCCTGCGCGGCGAACAGGCCGTCGGCTCCGGCCTGGTTCTCGATGATGACCGGTTGTCCCAATTTCTTGCGCAGTTCGTCCGCGATGAGGCGCGCGCCGCCGTCTGTGGCGCTGCCCGCCGGAAAGGGCAGGACCACTTTGATGGGCCGAGCCGGGTACGGCTGCGCAGTGGCCGTGAGCGGAACGGCGACCGGGATGCATGTGGCCAACGTGCACGCGAAAGAAATCAGTCCGCGCATGTCTGTTCCCTCCCCGCATGTCCGTTTCTCGAACCATCGCTTCGGTGTCGGCGCACCATTGAACGCGCCTATCCGGCGATGGCCCAGACCGAGTGAACCATCTCGGCCCGGACGCGGCCCGTCCATTTCCTTTTTCGGGAGGCCGGGTTCGTGTTTCGCGAACGGTTCGACGAGCCTTGAGGGACGAGACCTGCGCGCCGTGCATTTTCCGCTCAACGCTTCGGTTCACGCCGCGTGCTGTTCGCCTCGGTCAGCTTCATTTTGGGCCAGGGCACTCTGGCTGCGTCCAGGAACGCCTTGACGAGAGGGTCGTCCTTTCGAGCCGATTGGTGCGCGATCGACAAGGCAACTTGGGCCTGCACAATTGGCGATATCGCCAGGTACCCTTCTTGCTCCCCCTGCACGGCGTGGTCCTCGCGCAGCAGCATCATGCCTGCGCCAGCGCGAAGCGCGGTGCGCCCCACTGCGGAATTGTCGAATCGGATGACGCTGTTGAGTTCAAGACCCTTGTCCCCGAACAGCTGTGCCAGCATTGCCGAATACGCCGAGCTTGAGCTGGGAGTAAGCCAAGGCAGGCTCGCGAGCTCCGCCCAACCCGCAGCGTCAATCTGCTTCTTCCATGCAATGGGGCCCGCTATCCTGTACGGCACGTTCGTCAGTACGTAGTAGGTGAAGCTTGGTTCGACCGGGCGGCCGAGGAGTACGCCCACATCGAGTTCGCCATTCATGAGCCCTTGGCGGGTGCCCGTGGACGTGCGTGCCATCACGTCCATGCTGACCAGTGGATGCTTGGCGCGCAGCGCAGCCACAATCTCCCCGGTCCGCGTGCCTGGCTCACTGCTGGTACCCACGGCCAGTTTCCCTTCGATCTTCCCCTTGAGCTCACGCGCGAACGAGGTGAACACGGCCTCTTCGTTCAGCAATACCTTTGCTTTCCGCGCCAGCAATTGTCCGACATGTGTCAGCTCCAGGCTGCGATTCGTTCTCACGAACAGCTGCGTGCCGAGGCGCTCTTCGATGGCGCGCACATGCGCGCTGGCCGCGGATTGGCTCATGTGCAGCCGCTCGGCGGCACGCGTCAGGTGCTGCTCTTCCGCCACGGCAACGAAGGTTCTCAGCTGGACGAGATCGACGAGCATGACTGCCTCCTGTTCCTCCCAATCGTTCGGAAAACAAGCACGCGGCATTCCGAAAAAAGCCATGGACGTGCTGCGACAGCGCTCCCTAGATTGCCTGCGAGCAACGAGCATCCTCGCAATCCGAGAACGGGCGGCCTGTCGTCGACTCTCCTCGGCCTACGCGTGTGCTTTCCTCGCCGGCAATCGACCGCGATCGTGCCGCGCGGCGCCGGCTTGCGCGAACGGCAACGCTAACTCATGTCCTGAAATGTCAGAAGGGCTTATGTCCAAAGTCCAGCCTCAGTACCCGCTTTCGGGCATCACCGTCATCGACCTCTCCCATTTCTATAATGGCCCCTATGCCACCTTTCTCATGGCAATGGCCGGTGCAAGCGTCATCAAGGTCGAGCCGTTCCAAGGGGAGCACCTGCGCAGCCGCGGCGACACGGGCGGCGCGTCCCTGTCGTTCGCGATGCTGAATTCGAACAAGAAGCCGGTCACGCTGAACCTCAAGACGCAGAAGGGCCGTGAGCTGCTCAACGAGATGGTGTTGCGCGCCGATATCCTCGTCGAAAACTTTGCCCCGGGCGTGATGGACCGCCTCGGCGTCGGCGCCGCCGACCTGCAAAAGGTCAATCCGCGGCTCATCTATGGTTCCAGCTCGGGTTACGGCAAGAGCGGTCCGTACCGTGACTATCCCGCCATGGACCTCGTCATGCAGGCCATGTGCGGCGTGATCGCCTCGACTGGCTACCCCGATCAGCCGCCGGTGAAGTCCGGCGCAGCCCTTTGCGATTTCATGGCCGGCATCCACCTCTACGGCGCGATCATGACCGCACTGTACGAGCGCGAGCGCACGGGGGAAGCCCGCGTGGTCGAAGTGTCGATGCAGGACGCCATCTATTCCTCACTGGCCTCCAATCTCGGCATGCTCCATGCGCGCGGCACGGAAGCGCCGGCGCGCACCGGGAATCGTCATGGCGGGCTCGGCGTCTCGCCGTACAACGCCTACCGAACGACCGATGGCTATGTGGTGGTCAATGCGCCGGGCGATAATCACTTCCGCGCGATCCTCGGCATCATGGGCCGCTCGGATCTGATCGACGATCCGCGTTTCCTCACGCGCACGTCGCGGGTCCAGAACATCGAGGCGGTCGACGAACTGATCGAGAGCTGGACGAAGGGACTGACCCGCAACGAAGTGGCCCGGCTCATGGCGGCGGTCAAAGTCCCTTGCGCTCCGGTGCGCGAGCTGTCGGAGGTGACAGTCGACGAGAACATGCATGCCCGCGGCAGCCTGCAGTGGATCGAGCATCCCGAGCTCGGCCGCATCGTTCTCCCTCACTCACCGCTCGTTTTCGAGGGCGCGAAGCGGCCGGAGATCGAACCGAGCCGGCCGCTGGGCGCCAGCAACGCGCAAGTTTTCGGAGAGTGGCTCGGCCATTCTTCGGAGGAACTCGCGGCGTTCAAGGCGGCCGGCGTCATCTCCTGAGCCGGCAGGCCGAAGGTAGCTGATACTGCGTCGGAGCGACGGGCTGCCGGGCACTTGATGCGGCGTGAGCACCGCTCCTGCGAAGAAGGGGTATGGGCAAAACAAGGCACCGCCGAGAGCAAGGTCTTTCTGATGATCACACGCCGATGCATCCTCGCCGCCAGCGGCGGCTTCGTCGCGCTCGCGGGAGAAATCAAACCAGCCGCCGCGCAGGGAGGAAGGAAGGAAATCATGAAGATCACACGCAGCAATTCGCAGCCGTCACGAAAAGGTCCGGCAGACCATTTCACTGGGTCGGTGCGCGTCGACACGCCGTTTCGCGGCACCGAGCCGGCACGCGCTGGCGGTGCCTTTGTCACGTTCGATCCGGGCGCGCGCACGGCGTGGCACACGCATCCGCTCGGCCAAACACTGATCATCACGATGGGCTGCGGCTGGGTGCAAGTCGAAGGCGGCCCCAGGGAAGAGGTTTTGCCTGGCGATGTGGTCTGGTTTCCTCCCGGCGTCAAACATTGGCACGGCGCGACGGCGACGCAGGGAATGACTCACATCGCGATTTCCGAGGCGCTCAACGGAAAGACCGTCGATTGGATGGAGAAGGTGTCCGACGAGCAATACGGAAACTAGTTTCCGCTCTTCACCAGATTGATGAGCCATTCTCATAAGCGCATGCGCACCCATGCGTCTAGTCCGGATTGTTCGGGTCGATTAGCTGGCATCCGTCGATGTCGTCGCGCGACTTGCTCCTAGCGAGAGTCCGCCACTCCGCCCCCTAGTTCGACCCGTTCGAGGTTGATCGATCGTGAGAATAATGTCGCTTCGTATTCCGCTCGTACCCCTGGCGGCCTCGGCTGTTCTTCTCGTCGGATGGCAAGTGCACGCCGAAACCAACCGCGTAAAATTTCCCGAGAACCTGGATCAGTTGGTTCACTACACGACCGTCAAGCGCGGCAATGTGACTGAGCACATCCTGACGACACGCGAAGCGATGGAAGCCGTCAAGAACGGGCAGCCAATTCCGGATGGAACGCATTTCGTGCTGGCCGACCACCGGGACGGCAAGATCTACCGGTACTTCGTCATGCAGAAAGGCGGCGATTTCGGCGCAGACTATGACGATCGCCGCCGCACCGGCGATTGGCAATTCCAGTGGTTCTGGCCGGACAAGACCGTCAACATGAATGAAAACACCGCCCGCTGTCAGTCGTGTCACCGGAGTCAGGCGACCAGCGAGTATCTTTATACAGGTTACCGGATCTCCCGATTCAACGGCACGCCGATCGAATAGCCGGAAGAGATCTGTCGTGAATCCGGTGCTCCTGTTGCGGCTGGCGTTCGATTTCACTGCGGCCAGCCTGCTGCTGATCGGCCTTGCCTACTGGTGGCTGGGCAACACCGTGCATGAACTGGCCGGAACTGCCATGTTTGTGCTGCTCATCGTGCACAACGTCTTCAATCGTCGCTGGTATGGCACCTTGCCCCGGACGCGACCGGAGCCGCGCTCGCTGTTCAACGTTGGCATCACATTCGTGCTGCTTACCGGCATGCTGGCGCTGCTCGTCACCAGCGTGTTGATCTCGAACGCGCTGTCGGGCTTCGTGCCTCCCTACGGCGGGTTCACCGCGCGGCAGATTCACGTTTTCGCGGGATACTGGGTTCTTGTCATCGTCGCTGTTCACCTCGGCTTGCGCTGGCCGTTGCTCATGAGCGTTGCCCGCAACCTCTTCCGTATCTCAAAACCAAATATGGCGAGAACGGCCGTGCTTCGCGTTGCCGCTGCTGTCATCGCGATCCATGGGCTGTGGAGCTCGTTCGCGTTGGGCGTCGGCGCGAAGCTTTCGATGCAGATGACGCTCGACTGGTGGAATTTCGAGGAAGCCGTCGCCGGCTTCTTCGTCCACTGCATCGCTCTCGCCGGCCTCTATATCGTGCTGACCTACTACGCGATGAACGTGATCCAACACCGAAGGCGCCGCCCGGCCACGGCTCCATCCGTGGTCTAGCCGGAGACGCGCCAATGCTCGCAATCCCGATCAGTCTGGTGCTGTCACTGTTCCTGACCCCCGCGACGGCAAGCGGCAACGAACTCATGAAACCTGGCACGAACAGCACCGAAATCGTCAAAGTGCCGGCAAATCAAGGACAGGGGCATCTGTCCACGGACAGCAGCGTGCGCGATCTCCTGAATCATCCGTCGTTTGCGGGTTTTGGCCGCTTGATCCTACCGTGGGACAACCGCGTCTATGACGAGAACATGCGGTTGAGCAATCTCGGGTCTCTCTTGCCATATCACAGCCATGTCCGGCCCGAGATCGTGGTGGGCGGGCTGAACCACCTGATTGACGAGGCGACCGAGGGCAAGCCGATCTTCTACAATTTCTACACTGAGGCGGAGAAGAAGGAGCAACCGGAAAAGCGAAATACGGGGCTGTTCTTCTTTCGCGGCAAGTCTGGCGCGCCCTTCGCGATCATTTCTCCGGGCGGCGGCTTTTCCTATGTGGGCTCGATCCACGAGGGGTTTCCGTACGCTCAAGAGATCAGCCGCAAGGGCTACAATGCGTTCGTATTGCGATATCGCGCGGGATATGGCGGTGCGGTCGCCACGCAGGATTTGGCTGCTGCAATCTCGTATATTTTCCGCAATGCGGAGGCGCTCGGCGTAAGCACCAGCAGTTATTCACTGTGGGGCAGCTCGGCGGGCGCGAGAATGGCGGCTGCGATCGGCTCACATGGTGTCGCAAGGTTCGGAGGTGACGAACTTCCGAAGCCGTCAGCCGTTGTGATGGCCTATACAGCCCATTCAGACCATTCGTTGGATGAGCCTCCGACATTCGTTGTCGTCGGTGAGCACGACGGAATCGCTCCACCAGCGGCGATGGAACGGCGGGTGGCGTCCCTGCGCAAAGGCGGTACAGAAGTCGAGTATCACAGATACAAGAACCTTGGTCATGGCTTTGGCCCAGGCACAGGCACAAGCGCCGAAGGATGGCTCGCTGACGCAATCCGCTTCTGGACGAAGTTTACGAGAAGCAATAACTGAGCGCGCAGCCACCCAAGACGAGGGCGCGGCTACCGCAGACATGCGCATGTCGGGACCGATTCGCACCGCGATCATGTCCTTGGCCACGTGGCTGGGGTTGTTTGAGGCCGGCTCGGAAACGGTCCGCACATCAGTGTCAAAAGCTGGCTGGGGCGCCAGGATTCGAACCTGGGAATGGCGGAATCAAAATCCACCTAGTTCCCGTGTTGGATCAGCGTCCATTCTGAAAAATCGGCCGTTTTGCGTAGCGTCGCGTCCCAATAGCTTAGCTGCAAGTTCAGAACAAGGAACGGGCGATTTTTTGAGGTACGCGAACTCTGACACTTGGCGAAGATTGCGATCAGCTCACAGCCTAACTATCGACCCCACGTCGACGACGCGTCGGCCTCCTTGGCCGTCTTCATGCTCGCGGCATCATCGATGCGCCACGTTGATCCTCCGCCAAATCGTCATGACTCGTTGGACTGACGCCCGGAGCCAAATACTTCAACCTGAAGCTCACGCGCTGCCCCGAGGATGATGCACGGCGACAAGAAACCAGTAACTAGGTTGGATCTCTTAGCTCAGTTTCTTGAGCATGCGAGCCGCAACCTTGGAGCGACCCAAATAGCACCTGTGATCGCAGTAGCAGACGCGCGTCGCGAGCTCTCGCAGGTAGCTATTGCCAATCGACTCACGGCACGAGGCGCAGGAGGATTGCGGGCGTGGTGTTCTGCCGCTCACGAACACGAATTTCATGTGCCGCCTCCCAAGGAGAAGCAGAACACGGTATCAGCCGGGTAGTAACTGTTCGGTGGCGGAGCGCAGAGGTGATTTCTGCCGTCGGGATTGTCCCGATTGCGCTCTACCTTTTGCGGAGGAATCAGAATGTACTTCGCGTCTTCCCGGCGCCTCGCGTAGACCTCGCCACCGACATACTTGACTTCAGTCGGGTAGCAATCCGCATTGTTGCAGCAGCTTCGAACGGGGTTGTCCGGCATATACCACGTCGAATAGAATTTCTCATGCACAGCTTCGTCCTGCGGAGGATGACGGTGCTCCGCGGCTGCGGTGGAGACCGCAAAGACGAGTGCCGCTGTGAGATACGCCCGTTTCAGGCATCCTGATCCTTGCGAACGCTTGCAGTCGCTTACCCCCGGGCCAACAAGGCTCGGGAACCTGCTTTCGTCCGCCAGCATGCCGTTTCGGTTGCCGCGGCCGCTGAGGCGCCAACGGCAAACTATTATCGTCGCTGAGAGTGGCCACCACATGCGCGTCAATCCACCTGTATGATGACCTGACACTCCCATGGTCGGTCGATCCGATCTTGGACGGATTTCTTCCGCTTTGAATTCTCTTGCTGTTTTTCGCTTTGCGGCGGACTTCTCGCCTATGCGCCGCTACCGACACATCGGGCGCTTCGCCTGCTCGCTTGAAAAGAATGTCTGCGCAACCCCGACGCTCCTCGTGGCCGAACAGATCCCTCACTGGTTCGCCCCGTTTTCATCCTGAAGGCGACGACTGGGTGGCCAAGGACTTGGCTGGATTGCGCTATTCGCCTAACCTTCTGTTTGCCTCTACTCGCCGCCAGGGGACACAATTGTGCCTGACCGCATCCCTGTTTCGTCCGACCAGGCGATTTCGTTCGGGCCATTCCGGCTCGTTCCATCGCAACAGCTGCTCCTGGAGGATGGAAAGCCGGTCCGCCTCGGAAGCCGCGCGCTGGATGTCCTCATCGCTCTGGCGGAGCACGCCAACGAAATTGTCAGCCCCAGGGATCTGATCGCCCGCGTGTGGCCGAACACGGTTGTCGAAGAAGGAAATCTCAGGGTTCACATCGCGGCGATACGTAGGGCTCTCGGCGACGGACAGGCGGGGAAGCGCTATGTCTTGAACATTCCTGGTCGTGGCTACCGCTTCGTAGCACCAATTTCAGCGTCTACCGAACAAGAGTCCCCACCACCTCCCTCCACTACCACCGCGTATGACCTGCCGACCTTCACACGAATGGTGGGGCGCGACGACATCGTCAACTCGCTTGTCGCTGAGCTGGCGCGGCGGCGCTTCGTCACGCTGGTCGGGCCCGGCGGGATCGGCAAGACGACGGTCGCTCTTGCGGTCGCGCACCGATCAATTGCCGCCTATCGGGACGGTGTCCGTTTCGTCGATTTTGCTCCGCTCACCGACCCGCTTCTGGTGCCGAGCACGCTTGCTTTCGTGCTCGGCGTGGCGATTCGCTCCGACAATCCGATTGCCGGATTGATCGCCTTTCTTCGCGACAAGGACGTGCTGCTCGTGCTCGACAGCTGCGAGCATGTGATCGATGCTACTGCCTCACTGACAGAACAGCTGCTCAGAGCTGCGCCCGGCGTCCACATCCTGGCGACCAGCCGCGAAGCGATGCGCGCCGACGGTGAGCGCGTCCAGCGGCTGGGGCCGCTGAGCGTTCCTGCCGTCACCACCGGCCTAACCGCGGCGGAGGCGCTCGCTTATCCCGCGGTTCAGCTCTTCGTCGAACGCGCCAGCGAGAGTCTGGACACGTTTGAATTGACCGACGCGGATGTCGGAGCCATCGTCGATATCTGCTGCCGACTGGACGGCATCGCGCTTGCAATCGAGTTGGCGGCCGGCCGCGTAGAGGCCTTCGGCGTCAGAGGATTGGCGGTGCGCCTGGACGATCGCTTCCGCCTGTTGACGCGCGGCCGGCGGACCGCGATGCCCCGCCACCAGACGCTGAGCGCGACGCTCGACTGGAGCTATGAGTTTCTTCTCGAATCGGAGCGTGTGGTGCTTCGTCGTTTAGCCGTCTTCGCTGGCGGCTTCACGCTGGATGCGGCCCAAGCGGTCGCGGCGGATGCTGATATCGACGCCAGCGAAGTCGACAATCAGGTCGCGAATCTCGTGGCAAAATCGCTGATCACCGCGGACGTCGGCGATGCGGTCGTGTACTACAGGCTTCTCGAAACCACGCGCGCCTATGGCCTCGGCAAGCTCAAGGAGGCGGGTGAATCTGAGCTGTTCGCACGACGCCATTCCGAATATTTCCGGGATTTGCTCGAACGCGCAGAGACCGAATGGGAGGCGCGCCCCACTGTCGACTGGCTTGCTGAATATGGCCGCCAGATCGACAGCGTTCGCACGGCGCTGGATTGGGCCTTCTCGCCCACTGGCGACACTGCGCTCGGCGTCGCGTTGACGATCGCCGCCGTGCCGCTATGGTTCCAGCTGTCGCTCATCAACGAATGTCGTGAGCGCGTCGAGCACGCGCTCGCCGCTCTCGATCCGGACGCAAGGCACAGCGACCGCCGCGGAATGAAGTTGCACGCTGCGCTGGGCTGGTCGTTGATGTATACGACGGGGCATGAACGGCCAACCAGCGCGGCTTGGCAAACCGCCCTGGAACTTGCCGAAGATCTCGATGACGTCGACTACCAACTGCGGGCGCTCTGGGGTCTGTGGGCGAGCCGTTACAACAACGGCGAATACCAGCAGGCGCTTGCGCTTGCAGAACGCTTCTCGGCCCTCGCGGTAAAAAGTACCGATCCAGCCGATCCGCACATCGGCGATCGGATGATGAGCGTCGCCTTGCACTTCCTGGGCGACCAGACCGGTGCACGACGATACATCGAACGCATGCTCAGCCGCTATGTCACTCCGATTCACCGGTCGCATATCGTCCGCTTTCAGTTCGAACAACGGGTGACCGCGCGCACTACGCTGGCACGCGCGCTTTGGCTGCAGGGGTTTGCCGATCAGGCACTGCGCCTGGTCGAAAGCAACATCGACGAGGCCACTGCGATCGGACACACTCTATCCCTATGCAACGCCTTGGCCAATTCGGCCTGTCCGGTCGCTCTTCTCGCGGGCGATCTGAGCGCGGGCGAACGTTTCACGGCAATGCTGAGCAGCCACACCGAACGGCACGCCCTGGAAATTTGGCATGTTTACGCCGAGTTTTTCAAAGGCGAGTTGCTCGTCAAGCGCGGCGATCTCAACAACGGATTGAGACTTATCGAGGCCTCTATCGGAAAGCTTCGCGAGGCCAAATTCGGTCAGTACCTAACGGCATTTCTAGCTGTACTGGCGGAAAGCTTCGCTCGCGCGGGCCGATTCGACGATGCACGTACAGCGATCGAAGAATCGTTGCTGCAGTGCGAACGGACCGACGAGCGCTGGTGCATCAGCGAGTTGCTGCGGATCAGTGGCGAGATCGCATTGCATGATACCGCCGCAACGGATGCGACCGTCGTCGCCGAGCAAAGGCTCCGAGAGGCGCTCAACTGGGCGCGTCGCCAGCAAGCGCTATCGTGGGAGTTGCGAAGCGCCACAAGTCTGGCCCGGCTGCAACGCAACCAGGGTTTCACCGCGGAAGCGCGCAGTCTGTTGGCAGCTGTCTACAGCCGGTTCACGGAAGGATTCGGGACTGCCGACCTACGAGCCGCCAGGCAACTGTTGGATGAACTGGCGTAGCGCGGGAGCCGCCTGGCTTGGGGCCGCTCGCCCTCTGTTCGCTCGTGACAAGATTGGCCTCAAGGAGAACAGGAGCAGTTCGCCAGACTCTTGCTTGCATGCCCGCCAAGAATTCCTTTGGCGTATCGCACGCCGATGCCGTAAGCGGAGTGCGCCTTGAGGATTTCCATGCAGCCGTCGTAGGTCTCGACACGCGCCCAGTCGCGCTGCCACTCGAATATGACTTGAAGAGTGGTCATCGGTATCACGCCGGCTTGAATGGCGCGTTGGACCGCCCGCTCATGGGCTTCGACAGAGATATCACCGCAGGCATCGGTTGGAACGTGGACCTCGTACCCCTCGACAATGGCGTCGATCGACGGGAAGCAGACGCAGACCTCGGTCCAAAGACCTGCAATGACGATCTTCTTGCGGCCATAGGTGGTTACCGCATCCTTGAACCTCTTGTCCTCCCAGGAATTCATCGTCGTTCGGTCGATCGGCGTCTGCTCTGGCAATACCTTTTGAATTTCCGGCAGGATGTCGCCGCTGAACGTCTTAGCCGCCACTGTGGTCAAGACGACGGGAACATTGAACAGCGTTGCCGCCTTGGCGAGCGCCACGGCGTTGTTGAGCACCGTTTCTCGCGTATGCGAGCCAACTCCGAAAAACATCTGCGGTTGGTAGTCAATCAGCGCGACCACGCTTTCCCGCGGAGTGAGGAGGCAAATCGGTTGATCGACGACCATAGAGGCCTCCCATCATACGATCACGGTGGTCACAGTCTCTGTCAGCCAGCGACAGCGTTTCTTGGACAATCCTGCTGCGAGCAGAACGTTTGTGCGATGTCCCGCGACATTCGTCTCATGTCAGCGCGTCGACCACCGGTAATCGCGCGGGCATACGCCGACCTGTTTGCGGAACTGCCGGCAGCAATGGCTCTGATCCGCAAAACCCACCGCCAGGGCTATTTCCGAAAGCGCAAGGTCGGTACACGCGAGAAGGTCCATGGCACGCTTGACCCGACGTTGGACAAGATAGTCGTGCGGTGTCACGCCTTCGGACTGTTTAAACGCGCGGGCGAAATGAGATATCGACAGACCGGCGATACGAGCGAGCGACTCTAAGCCCATCCTCTCTTCAAGGTGCGCCTCGATGTAGTCGCGCACTCGTTTGAGGACTTTCGGAGGAAGGCCGCCCCTGATGCGCGGCACCGGCGTGGACAAGAGCCAGCCACCGCCGGTGTTGACCGGAGCAAGCGGTCCAGCAGACGAGATACTACGTGTCAGCACGTCAGAGCGGGGTGCCAGCGCGTGCGCGGCGTCTGTCGGCTTGGTGAGGATTGAGAGCATGATCATCATCCTTTCGCGAACCAAACGAAGGGCCTGTCCCATGGCTCGCGAAGAAGGGTGGTGTAGTGCGGCTCAGGAGTCGAATTAATGGTTGTCAAATATTGACAAGATCAGCACCGCTTCCTTTCTCATACAAAAGCATTAGGCGGCGCGCCCGCAGGCAAGTTCGTTGTTCGACCAAAGAACAAATTGGAGAGCAAGCGCGTACAACTCTTCCACCGCCTTAAGACAAACGGATTGCGACTAAAGTCTGACTTTCCGCTTGCTGCAGGCGGAGAGAGCTCGCGCGGATGGATGCGCTTAACGATGTTAATCGCCGTTAAGACGGGATTTGGGGGCTGCCCCAGCGGGCCGGTGAGCGAACTCAGGCCGGGTCGTCGAGAAAGTTGTCTTGCTGCCACGAAGGCGGCTGCGAACCCTCCGGTGAAGCGATTGCAGATCGGAGCAAAGACCATTTCACGCGCCGCGCGCGCCGGCTTCGATCACGCCACAGCCGCAAGTGCCATGACAACGTGGCCCCTCTCGTCTCTCGAGATTTCTTCTCTACACCACCCGAATAAAGCAAGAGCGGTCAACTCTCGGCAGGCTCTTTCAAGCGTCAACGGCGTATTTTTGCGAGAGTGACAATGCTCGCCTGGACTACCGCATAGGACTTGCGCCACACCGATCGGCAGCGCGGTACAGCGAGCACCGGAGAAGAACATGAGCGCAAAGACGGTGCGAAGTGTGGCCCAGAGCGGCGAGATGCCGAGCCTCGCGTCCGAGCTTAACGGTCTCGCTCACGGCCTGCGCAAAGCGCTGTTCGATACGTACAGGCCTGAACTGCATTACATGCGCGGCCCCGGTCCCAAATGGCGCGCCAAGCATGACCGATCTCGCCTGTGAGCATGACGGCGGGCATCCGACCGCCATATTGGCGCCTTCGCTGGCCACGGCGGGTGCGAACTGTGACGCACGTTTCGCGGCCGCCTCGCGGTCTGCGGCTCGATTTCGTGCAAAGTCGTCGACCTCGCGTTCCAACCGTCGGCGTTGATGGAAACAACACGGGCACATAGGCGCGAATCTGCGCCGCGTGGCGCGGCCCCCATTCGCTCCGCGGAATCGGCTCGGTTTGAATTGCTGTGGACTCGATCAGTGCTGCGTGTCGTGATGCGCTTTAACGGCTACAAGCAGAACCTGCAGCGCACGCCCTTGAGACGCCCCTTGTGATACGCCTGATGGCGCGGGCGCAGCGCCCGCATTGTATTTTGCAACCGAGGCAATCGTGGACCTGGTGCGCGCTCACCGGTTGGTCTCTCGCCACCGCTACCACGTTTCGAATCTCGTGGTCACTCAATACATTGCACGAGCAGACAATCATTTGACGACGAGCGCTCGCTGTTGGAGTGGAAGCCTGCGTCTTTGCCTGACATCAACCGGCGCTGCGTAGATGAGCATACACGGGCGCGTCGTCGGCAGCGACTCGGAGCATTTCGGAGCCGCTCGGACCTACAACTTCTTGCGCTCGCCCCAGCTCAGGGTCAGTCCGATGTCACCGGGCATGCCGTGCGGCCAGTCGACGATCTGAATCTTGATTCGATATCCGCGTGGCTGCAGATATTTCTTCCAGAACTCGAACAATTCCTTGGGCAAGCCCGTGAGCGTTTCCTCCCACCCCGGCTCCTGTTGGTTGATGGCGCGCCCGTGATCGGTGAAGAGGATGTTCGGGAAACGCCCAACCTCGACTTCAGTCAGGCCATTGTCCACGGCGCGCTTGATAATGGCTGCGGCGCGTTTCAGCCGCTCCTCGTCGGATACTCCCGACGGTTTCTCGAGACGCTCGTACAGCGCTTTTTTCTCAGCTTCCGCGGCGGCGTGCTTGCGGAGTTCTTGCGAGGCTTTTTCCGCTTCGACTGCCGCGATCTCTTGTCGGCAATCGGCTGCAGAGGGCAACAAGTCATCGGCATTGGTCTTCAGCATGGTTTTATTCCCTTCGTTAGCTTGCCTAGTCGACGATGTGGTAGCCGCCGTCCACATAGAGGGTTTCGCCGGTGATGAGCCGCGCCGCATCATGCGCCAGGAATGCCGTTGCAACGCCGACATCCTCGATGCTGACGAGACTATGCGCGGGGGCCTTGGCCCTTGCCTTGTCGAGCAGCGCATCGAACTCGGGGATGCCCGAGGCGGCACGCGTCGCGAGCGGGCCCGGCGAGATCGCATGAACGCGGATACCTTTGGGACCGAGTTCCGCCGCGAGATAGCGCACGGCACTCTCGAGCGCCGCTTTCGCCACCCCCATGATGTTGTAGTTCTTCACCACCATCTGGCTGCCGTAGTAGCTCATGGTGAAGAGCGTGCCGCCGTCCTTCATCAGCGGCTCGGCGAGGTGCGCCATGCGGATGAAGGACCAGCACGACACCTCCATGGTCGTGGCGAAACCATCGCGCGGAACGTCAACGACGCGCCCAACCAATGCTTCCTTGGGTGAGAAGGCGATGGAGTGCACCAGGAAGTCCAGCCGCCCCCACTCCTTTTCGATGCGCTCGAACACGGCTTCCATCTGGCCCGGCGCATTCACGTCGAGCGGCATGATGATCGGAGCCTCGGCTTCCCGGGCGAGCGGCTCGACAAACTTCTTTGCCTTCTCGTTGAGGTACGTGATCGCGAGCTTCGCACCCAGAGAGCGGAACGCTTTCGCGCAGCCCCATGCGATCGAGTGCTCGTTGGCAATGCCGACGACCAGTCCGAGCTTGCCGTCGAGCAGCGGCGCCTTCGCAGCGGGAATTGTCATGCGGTCCTCGCATAGGCCGGCACGCGCACGCTGCCAGCCGATAGGAGTGCGAGCGTGTGCGTGGCGATCATGAATTCCTCATCGGTTGGCACGACAAGCAGTGCGACGCGGCTGTCGCCGCGCGATATCGTTGATTTTCGCGCGGCGTTTGCTGCCGGATCGAGCCCGACCCCGAGCCACGCAAGTCGTTCCGCGATCCGCGCACGCACGGAAGCCGAGTTTTCGCCAATGCCGGCAGTAAAGACGAACGCATCGAGCCCGCCGAGCGCCGCTGCCAGCATCCCGGCATGCAGGCCGACCCGGTAGACGAAATGGTCGAGCGCAAGCGCCGCACCCGGCTCCGAGCTCGCTTCGAGCTCGCGCACGTCGTTGCTGATGCCGGACAGGCCCTTCAGTCCGCATTCGTGATAGAGAAGGTCCTGGACCTCCGTCGCGTTCATCGCTTTTTCGCCCATGAGGTAAAGCAACACGCCGGGATCGATCTGTCCCGACCGCGTCCCCATCGGCACGCCCTCGAGCGCGGTGAAACCCATGGTGCTGTCCACGCTGCGTCCGGCGGCGAGCGCGCACATGGAGGCCCCACTGCCGAGGTGCGCGACGATCACGCGGCGATCGGCGATGTCGGGCGCAATTTCGCGCAAACGCCTGGCGACGTACTCGTATGACAGTCCGTGGAAGCCGTAGCGGCGCACACCTTCGTCGTAAAATCGTTTCGGGATGGCGAAATGATCCACAACGGCGCTGTGCCCGTAGTGGAATGCGGTATCGAAACAGGCGACCTGCGGCAGCTCCGGACGCCGATCGCGCAGCATGCGAATTGGCGCAAGATTGTTGGGCTGATGTAACGGGGCGAGCGGCGTGTAGCTCGCCAGCCGCGCGATGACCTCATCGTCAACCAGGACAGGACGATCGTATCTCGGGCCGCCGTGAACGACGCGGTGGCCGACGGCGATGAGATTGTACTTCTGCGTCTCGGTCAGCCATGCACCGACCTCGTGGATCGCGGTTGGTACATCGGGGACCTTGCTTGGCCGATAGGTCCGATCGACCAGCGGCGCCTTGTCGCCCGCTTGCGCGCGCAGATGCGGGTGCGTGCCGATACCGTCGATCTGACCCTTGACGAGCCGCTTCAGCTCGGCCGCTCCATCGGTGCCGAACACCTGAAACTTCACGCTCGACGAGCCTGCATTGACGACGAGGATCGTATCCATGGCCGGTCACGCCGCGGGAAGCGCCGCCGACTGCCGGCGGGCGTTGGCGTAGAGAACCGCGACGGCGCAGGACGCCATGCGCGTGCGGACCGAATCGGCCCGCGAGGTGAGGACGATCGGCACGCGAGCGCCGAGCACGATCCCGGCCGCGTCCGCCTTCGCGAGGAACGAGAGGTTCTTGGCGAGCATGTTGCCGGCCTCGAGGTCGGGCACGACAAGGATCTGCGCTCGCCCCGCGACCTCGGAGTGGATGCCCTTGATCTGCGCCGCCTCGGGGTCGATTGCATTGTCGAAGGCGAGCGGGCCTTCAAGTATGCCGCCGGTGATCTGTCCGCGGTCGGCCATCTTGCACAGCGCGGCCGCCTCGATGGTGGAGGGGATCTTCGACGTCACGGTCTCCACGGCGGAGAGGATCGCAACCCGCGGCGTGCCGAGGCCGATCTGCGTGAACAGGTCGATCGCGTTCTGCACGATGTCGCGCTTGACGTCGAGATCGGGGAAGATGTTGATGGCGGCGTCGGTGATGAACAACGTGTCCGCATGGGTCGGCACGTCCATGATGAAGACGTGGCTGATCCGGCGCGCCGTTCGCAGGCCGGTCGAGGACGACGTCACCGCGCGCATGAGCTCGTCGGTATGCAGGCTGCCCTTCATGAGCAGCTCGCCCTTGCCCTCGCGGATCAGCGCGACCGCCTGGGCCGCCGCGGCCTCGCTGTGCGGCGCATCGACGATCTCGAAACGGCTGATGTCGAGGTGATGTTCGCGGGCAACCGCGGCGATCTTGCCAGCGGGGCCGACCAGGATCGGCACGACGATACCGGCTTCAGCGGCTTCGACCACGCCGCGCAGCGATGTCTCGTCGCAGGGATGCACGGCGACCGTCCTGGCGGTCGGCACCTCTTTCGCTTTGGTGATGAGCCGTTCGTACTTCGCATGCGGCGCTTGCGCGGGTCGGTTGATCGGAGAAACAGTCATTTGACTTTTCCTTCTGCATATCGGCGACGAAGACACCCGACAGGATTGTCCTAGGATGCCTTCGACCACCCCTCTGTTCTGGGCGTTTGCGGCGCGGCGACGGTAGAGATGGCGGCTTGCGCCGTTTCGTCGCTGAACAACCGGACAATTCGCTCCATCCGAGCCGCGGCTTCCCCGGTCAGATCGCCGCGCGCGCCGATCACTTGACGCAACATGTTCAATCCCCTGCGGCGAACCTCCGCATTCGACGGCAGCAGCGACGGAATTGCGGCGAGCGCGGCCTCTTCGTCGACCAACATCATGAAGTACTGCTCGCGGACGACGGCCTTGAATTCGGCAAGCGACAACCGCGCAGTTTCGTCCCCGGCGAGTCGAATGCGGCGGATCGTCTCGAACCCCCGCTCGTCGGCAGAGCCGAACGCCATTCCGACGTACAGCGCACTGCGAATAACGCACTCGCGCAGGCCACCCCTGCCGATGCGAGACTTGAGCTCGGCGATCTTGGTCTCCAACAACTGCTTGTGCGCCAGACTTTTTCCGGCCTTCCGCAGCGGCGTCGTCGATTCAGGATCGATGCCGAAGGCGGCCTGGAGCGTCGGCGTGCCGTAGATCGAGAGGAACGTCCGTTCCGCCACGGACTCGCTGACGCGTCGCCAGGCATCAAGTGCAGTGACGATCTGGCGAGAGACGTTCTCCTGAAGAGCGATGAATGGATTGTCGGCGGCGACGGGTTGTCGATGGTTGCGGATTTGGTCCGCCATTGCGGCTATCGGAGCCATGAGCGGGTTTGCGTCAGAGAACAGCTCGAACTGCAGCCGCAACGGATGCATCCGATGCGTCCATTCAGCCACTGGCGGACTCACAAGCGCGCGCACCAACGGCTGTGCAAAAGTTCGATAGAGCGCGAGATTGGTCTCGGAAACCCGTGCCGCCGTCGCGAAGCGGCGCTCGTCGGCCGCATCATTGCCGCCGAGGGCCCGAATATCATCCAGGGTCCGCGTCTCGCAGCGCATCAGCCATTCGCCGGTCACAAGATCCGGGTTGGCGACAGCCGCGCCCTTGGGCTCGAACACGGCCTCGTAAAGCCCGGGCGGCAGCGTATCGATCAGATCGATATTGCTGGAGAATTCACTGTGCTCCTTGCGGGCGACGCCGCTGGACACGAAAATACCCAGGTGGCCGATCGACTCGTGGATCGTGTAGACGATCGTCTGCCCATACGAGCGGATTTCATCGACGCTGTCGTAGAGATCGAGAATCCATCCGAGCGCCTGCTGGATCGGCGTGATGTTGTCGCCCTTTGAGCAAAACACGACGATCGGCGAGCGAATGCTTCGAAGGTCGATCGTGGTTCCTTCCGACGTTTGAATCCGCCCGGCGGTGAGGTTGTTGCCGATGAACAACTCATCGACGATGAATTGAATTTCCTCCGCGTTGAGATTGACGTGGCCTCCCCACCAGCGCTCGAAGCCGAGATAGCGCGCCTTTTCCGTGTCGATCTTCGAATAAAGGCTATACTGCTTGGTCCACAGCGTATTCGCCGGATTCTGGTTTTCGAAATTCTCCACCAGCCAGGCGCCGTCGAACTTCCCATGTCCAACATCGCCCGTGAATGCCGTGAGCCAGCTGCCGCCGAGCAGCCCGCCGCTGTATCGCATCGGATACTTGCCGTGCACGCCGCCCCAGTAGGACAGCGGCGCCCCGGCGATGATGATCGGGCCAAACAACTCCGGACGCATGGCGGCGAGCATCATGACCGCCCAGCCGGCCTGGCAATTGCCGATGACACAGGGCCGACCATCGGCGTGCGGATGCAATGCGATCACCTTCTCGAGAAAGATAGCTTCCGCGCGGGCGACGTCCTCGATGGTTTGGCCGGGCATCGGATCCGGCAGGAAACCCACGAAATAGCAGGGATGGCCCGCCTTGAACGCGACACCGATCTCACTGTCGGCCTTGAACCCGCCGATGCCCGGGCCGTGGCCGGCCCGGGGATCGACGACCACGAAAGGCCGCCGGCTTTGGTCGATCTCGGTCCCATGCGGCGGCACGATCCGGACGAGCGCATAGTTCACGGGGTGCTCGAGGGTCCGCCCGTCAACGACCAGCTCCACCTCGTAGTCGAGAACATTCGGCGCGGTCTTGGCGAGATGCTCGCGATAGGCATTGCCGCGCCGGCGCATGACGTCCCAGTAAAGAATCGACCGTTGCGCCGCATCGGTCATGTATTCTATGGCGGGACCGAAAGGGCCGAAGGCCGAAGCGAGATTGTCGCTTGGAAAACGACGCTGAACGTCAGGCATGTCCGCCTCCTTTGCTGGCACGCGCCAACTCGAATGAATGGGAAACGCGTGCGAACATCATTCCGTTTGGCCGCGTCGCATCATGCAGGCCCGATACTGGTAGGTCTGCATCGAAGCCCAGGTCGTTTCGCTGTAGCTTCGGGAGGCGACCGCGCACTCGTGAACGGCGCCAGCCCGCGCGGGGCTCATGGGGCCGGACTGGGCGAAGGCCCGTGACGCGGCGAGCAGAGCGAATAACGCGACAACGAGACGTACTTTCATGACCTACCTCCTGTAGAGCGCATGCGCCGCAACCAACCTGCTTGGTCTCAGTCGCGCATGCGCAATTGGTGCAAATCACCGCTGATGATTTGCTTGAATACTCGTGCTGCCGGCGAGACGTGCTTGCTCAACATCGTTCATGCGTCCGATCTCGGCCGACCATCGGTAGTCGCGCGGGCATAGGCCGACGCGTTCGCGGAAGAGCCGCGCACAGTGGCTTTGGTCCGAAAAGCCGGCCGCAGCCGCTACTTCCGAAATCGAAAGATCGGTGCCGGCAAGCAATTCCATGGCCCGCCTGATGCGCCGCTGGATCAAATGCTCGTGCGGCGCCACGCCTTCGGATTGCTTGAAGGCACGGGCGAAATGAAACGTCGACAAACCAGCGACGCCGGCGAGCAGTTCGACACTGACCTTTTCGTCGAGATGCGCGTCGATGTACTCGCGCACCCGCCGAAGCGCTCCCGGCGGAAGGCCGCCGCGGATGCGCGCGGGCGGCGGGAACAAACGCCTGACGTCAGCGATGTCGGCTGCAGCGAGTGGCGCTGAGAACACGACACCAGGCGGCACGACATCAGGACGCGAGGGCGTAGCGGATCCGACGGCCGTCTGTTCGAGCGTAATCGAGAGCATGATCCTCATCCTTTCGCGATCCAAGCAAGACGCGAAGGACATCGCGTCGGTCGGCCGATCGCGAATATGGCGAGGCGCAGAACGCCAGTCGAATTAAAGGGTTTAAAATTTTAGAAGTGCGAACTGAAAAGGTCCGCTTGCAAGAATTTTAACCGGTTTTAACACGCTTTGTTTGCGTACACCGCTCATGCGACGCAGGCTTGCCCAACTCTCTTGCAAACCGAAAGGAGACGCCCATGGCGACCGTTGGCGCATTTCTTGATGGACAACCGCTACTCGCGCTTTTTCTCGTGATCGGCCTCGGTTACGCCGTCGGCAGAATCAGCATCGCTGGGTTCTCGCTCGGAATCGGCGCTGTGCTGTTCGTCGGCCTTGCGGTTGGCGCCGTTGCCCCAAAATCGACGCCGCCCAATCTCGTTGGTCTGCTCGGCCTCGTCCTGTTTCTCTACGGGATCGGCATTCAATACGGAAAGGACTTTTTCCGGGGGCTTGCGAGTCCGCTCGGGATCAAGGCCAATATCCTGGCCGCGGTTGCCGTCGTCGCGGGTTGCGGGACCGCCGTTGTCGCGGCGCGCGCGATGGGATTCGGCCTTGATTTTGCCGCCGGCATGTTCGCTGGCTCCATGACCAGTACCGCAAGCCTGCAGGCTGCGCTCGATGCGGCCGGCAATCGCAACCCCGCGACCGGCTACGCCATCGCCTACCCGTTCGGTGTCTTCGGTCCGATCCTCTGCTGCTTTCTTGCCAACAAGCTGTTCCGACCGAAGATCAACATTCCCTCGCCTACTCGTCTGGTCGTCGCCGAGACACGGGCCGGCGATCGTGGCCTTGTCGGAACGAGTGTATCGGAGCTGCTCAAGCGCGCTCCCGAAGGCGTCGAGCTTGTCGGTATCCGTCGCAGCGGGATGAATGTACTGCCAGAGCCGACGCTGATATTCGAAGCCGACGATGTCCTGGCGGTAGCCTGTCTTCCCGACGCGGTGGCTCGTCTCAAGCTCGACACGACGGAAGTGGCACGCAGCGATCGCCGTCACCTCGACTACGTTCGCGTGTTCGTGTCGAAGCCAGCCTTTGTCGGCATGACGTTGTGCGCCCTGCCGATGCCCGCGAATCTGCGCGCGCAGATCATGCAGGTGCGACGCGGCGACGTCGACCTGCTGCCGCGGGCCGATCTGGTGATCCAATACGGCGATCAGCTCGGCATCATCGTCGAGCCGGCTCGGCGCGACGACATTGCGCGCTTTTTCGGCGATTCGATCAAAGCCGAGGCTGATCTCAGCTTCATCTCACTCGGTTTGGGGGTTGCCGCCGGAGCGCTGATCGGTCTCGTTCCGATCCCGATTCCCGGTCTCGGCAGCGTCAAGCTTGGTATTGCCGGAGGACCGCTCGTGATCGCGCTGATCCTCGGCTATCTCGGACGGCTGGGCCCGTTCAACTGGTACATGCCGGTTGTCGCCAACGTGATCATGCGCAACTTCGGCCTCACCGTGTTCCTCGCCTCCGTCGGCATGTCGTCGGGCGCTCCGTTCGTCGCGAATGTCACCGGGCCGGGGCTCGGTCTGTTGCTCGCCGGCGTGATCGTCCTCCTGACTGTGGTCGTGAGCGTGCTCGTGGTCGGATACTTCATACTGCGGCTGAGCTTCGACGATCTGTTGGGCATCGTCGCCGGCGCGACCGGCAACCCGGCCATTCTCGCCTACGCCAACCAACTGGCGCCGACCGGGCGGCCGGACATCGGCTACGCGATGATCTTCCCGGGAGTCGGCACGATCGTGAAAGTCATTGCCGTGCAGGTGATGATCACGTTGTGGGCCGTCCCTCCAGGGTGATCGCGTGCACCTGTCGCGCAAGGAGCAGAAAAAACGCTTCATCGAGCGCCTCGACAGGGAGGAGAAGCATTGGAAGTTTTCGATCGCCGATATCAACGAACGTGGCTACTGGGGCGACCACATGCACGCGTTTGAGGAGGCGATCCGGGCTACGGCCGGCCACCATGTGCCATGGTACATCGTACCTGCCGACAACCAGTGGTTCACTCGGCTGTTCGTTGCTGCCGCCATCGTGGATCGGGTGGACCGCCTCGAGCTCAGCTATCCGGACATCGATGCCGGAAAGAGGAAGGAACTCGTGACTGCGCGCGCGACACTTGCTCACGAGAGGTAGCGGGCCTGGGGGTGGTTTGGCCGCCGAAACCTGGCAGCTCGCCCAGGTTTTCGGAAGAAAATCCTGCCTCCCACCCCTACTTTGGGATGACGATTTGAAGATGATTTGAAGAAGAGTGTGCAGCTCTAGAAGCCAAGAAGTCCGAGATTTGGCACGAACGCGCCAACCGCAGCTCTTTCCTACAAGAAATCTCCGACGGGATTGACAATCATCCGACCGAATTGTGGCGCCGACCGGCTTGCCGTATCGTTTGACGGCTTGGTCGAACCAGCGAGGTCTGGATGACGGGAGATACGCCTCTGTTCTGGCGTTCAGCAGCACACTGCCTGTTCGGCGGCGCCGCACTGGCGTTTGCGGCCGTCATCAGCCTGCAGCTCGGCGCTGATGCCGAGGCGGCCGCCCTTGCGTGTCTGATCGTCATTGTCACGCTGTCTCTGGCCGGCGGCGTAGGTGGATCGATTGTGCTCTCGTGCGCGGCCGCTGCGTATTTGAACTACGTCGCTGCGCCGCCGTTTGCCTTTCATGTGCCCGCCCCAGACGACGCGCTGGCCATAGCCGGCTTTCTCAGCGCCTCCGTCATGATCAGAGGTCTCACCGCCAAGGCACTGCGGTTGGTGCCGAAAGCTCCAGCATCTGGAAAAGCGCCAATGGCCACCGACGATCGATGGGCTGCCGAATCTCGTCCCGAGGACAGCGCAGCGGTTGGGGACCAGCGCGCCGCTGAGGCGCGATTCTCCGCAGAGCTGGAGTCGTCACGGCTCGCAGCTATCGTTGCTTCATCCGATGATGCGATCGTCAGCAAGACCCTCGATGGCGTCGTCACCTCGTGGAATACCGGCGCCACAAATATTTTCGGCTACGACGCCGATGAGATGATCGGTCAGTCGATCACCCGAATCATTCCGCCAGAGCTACACGACGAAGAACAACAGATATTAATGCGACTGCGGAGAGGTGACCGGCTTCGACACTACGAGACCGTACGCATTGCCAAGGACGGCCGCCGTATCGACGTTTCGCTGACCGTTTCGCCGTTGGTCGACAAATCGGGACGGGTGGTGGGCGCATCGAAGGTCGCTCGGGACATCACCGACGCCAAATCGGCCGAACGAGCGTTGCGCGAAGGCGCGGCGCGAATGCGCGCGCTGATCGAAACCGCCGTCGACGGCGTAATCCTGATCGATGCGCGTGGTGCGGTGCTGATATTCAATCCGGCGTGCGAAGAACTGTTCGGCTATTCCGCCGCGGAGGTCATTGGCGAGAACGTCAAAATGCTGATGCCGGAGCCGTACCGGCATGAACATGACGGCTACATCGCCAACTACCTCAACACGCGCGAGCCCAAGATCATCGGCGTCGGCCGCGAAGTCGTCGGCCGCCGCAAGGACGGCTCGACCTTCCCGATGAACCTTTCCGTCGGCGAGGCCAAGCAGGAAGGCGGGTCCGTCTTCGTCGGCATCATCCACGACCTCACAAGCCGCAATCGCACCGAAGCGGAATTGCAGCAGGCTCGGGAGCAACTCGTACGCGTCACTCGCGTGACGACCCTGGGAGAGCTGACTGCCGCGATTGCACATGAAGTGAACCAGCCGCTCACCGGGCTGGTGAACAGCGGCAATGCCTGTTTACGGTGGCTCGACGGTGAAACCCCGAACGTGCAGGCGGCGCGGCAATCCGTCGAACGGATGATCGTTGCAGGAAACCGGGCTGCAGAGGTCATCGCTCGGATACGTGCGATGGTCGGGAAATCTCCGCCGCGGTGGGATCGGCTCAATATCAACGACGCAGTCACAGAGGTCATCGCGCTGATCGACAGCGAAATCCGTCGAAATCGCATTCTGCTGCAGACCAAGCTTTCCAATGATCTCCTGTCCATAAAGGGCGATCGAATTCAATTGCAGCAAGTGGTCCTCAATCTCATTCTCAACGCGATCGAAGCGATGAGTGGAGACGATCCGCTGAGACGAGTATTGTTCATTGCGTCGGCGAATGACGGCGCGAACGGCGTGCTCATTGCGGTGGAAGATTCAGGTCCGGGAATAGACGAAACGGTGTTGGACCGAGTTTTCGAGGCCTTCTACACCACCAAGGCCGAGGGCATGGGAATGGGGCTCGCAGTGAGCCGGACAATAATTCAGGCCCACGGTGGGCGGCTTTGGGCCACGCCGAACGTGCCCCGGGGCGCGAGATTCCAAATCGGCCTGCCGGCCGACGGTGGGCAAGCCCCGTGATTGCAGCGGAAGCTATCAGTTTGCGAGCCTTGGAGAGGGTCGCCACCATGACGGAAGAGCAACCTGTCGTGTTCGTCGTCGACGATGACGGATTGGTCCGCGATGCCGTCAAGGATCTGCTTCGTTCGGTCGGTTTGGTGGTGCAGACGTTTGCGTCAGCACAGGAGTTTCTAAGCAGCAAACGTCCCGATGCACCTGGTTGCATCGTGCTCGACGTCAGATTGCCTGGCGCGAGCGGACTGGAATTTCAACGCACGCTGGTGGAGTCCAACATCCAGCTTCCAGTCATATTTATCAGCGGTCACGGCGACATTTCGATGTCGGTGCGGGCAATAAAGTCCGGTGCCATCGAGTTCCTGACCAAGCCATTGCGCGAGCAGGAACTGCTGGATGCGGTCCAGGCAGGCATCGGGCGCGATCGGACTCGCCGGCTACAAGCCAAATCTGTTGGCGACCTGCGAGAGCGCTTTGAGTCGTTGACGTCACGCGAACGCGAAATCTTGATGCTCGTCATCAGCGGTCGCCTGACCAAACAGATTGCAGCCCTGCTCGGGTTGAGCGAAAAGACGGTGAAGGTTCACCGCAGCCACGTCATGCAAAAGATGCAGGCGCGATCTCTCGTCGATCTTGTGCGAATCTCCGACGATCTCGGCCTCTCCACCAGAAAGCCATAGCGCCCGGACGCAGCCTCCGCGATCTCTGCCGCGGCGCGCCCAGTGCGACGCCACGAAAAGGCTTTGCTCCGCCCCGCAAACAATTCCTGCCACACCACGGTGTCCGGATTCCGTCGCCGCTTTCATCGCTCGCCGCAACGAGGCCGCCACCGTTTTGACCGACTTGCTAAGCCAAAGGTTTAGTTTTCTAAGCCCAAGCCCGTCTCAATCCGTCACACGGGCATGAGAACCTCCCACACGTAAGTGTCAAACTCCCCTATTTACAATAGCTTCGGTACCGTCACGCGACCTAACCTCCGGTCCATATCGGAGGCTGAAATGCCAAAGAAGCCTGTCATCTCGATCGTCGATGACGATGAGATCGTTCGCGAAGGGACCTTGGATCTGGTCGCCGCGATGGGCTTCGCCGCCGTGGCGTTTCCAAGCGCCGCCGATTTTCTGAACTCGCGTCACCTGCACAGCACGTGCTGTCTGATTGCGGACGTGCAGATGCCCAGCATGACGGGGATCGAACTTCACAACCGTTTGGCGGAGTCTGGCAACACGATTCCGACCGTCCTGATCACGGCGTATCCCGATGACAGGGACCGAGCGCGCGCGTTACAGGCCGGTGTGGTTTGCTACCTGGCGAAGCCCTGCAATTACGATGACTTGCTCAAGTGCATCCGCTCGGCTCTCGGGCCTGGTAAGGGGAGGAATGAAAATACTGGAGAGAATTATGGATAGCTCTGCATCGCTGCTCCGCAAAAGCTGTGTCGCCGAAAACGAGATATGGCCGCATCGAGCCGCTTCCCGCCGTCCTCTCGACGCCAACGGCTACCGTGAACATCCACACCCTTACCGGATCTTTTCGATGGACGTAGATCGGATCAAACGGGCTTGGGCGCAAGCGATCGCTTTCGGTCCCTTCCGCCTGCTTCCGACACAACAGCTCCTGTTGCACGAGGATGTGCCCGTTCCGCTCGGCAGCCGCGCCATGGACATCCTCATTGCGCTGGTCGAACGGGCTGGCGAGTTGGTCACCAAGGAGGAACTGATGGCCCGCGTCTGGCCGAACACGTTCGTTGCCCCGGCCAACGTCCCGGTTCAACTCTGCGCCCTCCGCCGTGCTCTCGGCGATGGCCGGGATGGCAACCGGTTCGTGATCAATATTCCCGGACGAGGCTACCGGTTTGTTGCGCCGGTGACCCTCGTGGAGCAGATGCCGCGATCAGCCCTCACGGCGGAAGCGACGCGAGCACAGGCCAGCGCCCTCTGAGACGTCCGTTCCTATGGATCAACGCAAGGAAAGCACGAAGACCATGCCGATGTCCAAGCAACTCCGCTGCTCCTGCACGCTCAGCGCGATCACCCGGGGCCGCCGCGACGACCCGGCGGTGCCAACTGCTCGCTCGAGGAGAAAGCCGCACAGGCGTGCCGGCCTGATAGCTTCTTGGCAAGATTCTCCAAGTGCGCTGCGCTTTTTCGCAACATGATCGGCGCACAGCCAAGCGCGTTGCTGTCTTAGGGCTGGGGAGCGTCAAGCCTGCGATGGCTCGAGTGCCATCGGAGAACAAAAGTTTTCGGACCACACGCCAGAGATCGCGAGAGGCCAATGACGTTGATCCCGAAGGACATGACCCCGGTCTACAAGTCCACGATCGCCAAGGGCACGAATGCGGTGCGGTGGCAGCAGGCCGCCTATGTCGATCATCTGCCGCCCTGTAACAATGCTTGTCCGGCGGGCCTGAACATCCAGGCATGGCTGTCGCTGGCGCAGGCCGGGCAGTACGAGGACGCCTGGCGCAAATACATGGAAGACAATCCGCTTCCGGCGGCGCATGGGCGCGCTTGCTACCATCCGTGCGAAAGCGCCTGCAATCGGCAATTCCTCGATCAACCGGTGGCGATCCACTCGCTCGATCGCTTCCTCGGCGACCTCGCGATCGAAAAAGGCTGGACGATCCAGCCCGGTACGCCGACCGGAAAGCGGGTCCTGGTAGTGGGTGCCGGCCCGGCAGGCCTGTCCTGCGCCTACCATCTGCGCCGGCTCGGCCATGAGGTCGAAATCCGCGACGGCGGCGAAGAGCCCGGCGGGATGATGCGTTACGGCATTCCCGCGTATCGGCTGCCGCGCGAGGGGGTTGCCAAGGAAATCGCGCGCATCGAGGCGATGGGCGTGAAAATCAAGCGGAACCACCGCGTCACCGACGTTCTTGCGGAAAAGACGCAAGGCGGTTTCGACGCCGTGTTTCTCGCCATCGGCACGCAGGTCGGCAACCATCTTCCTATTCCTTCAATGGACGGCGGCAAGATGATTGACGCAATCTCGCTACTGGAGCGAGTCGAGAAGGGACGCGCGCCGAAGCTTGGCCGCGTCGTCGGAATTGTCGGCGGCGGCAACACCGCCATGGATGCTGCGCGCATTGCCAAGCGCCTGGGCGCCGAGGAAGCGGTGCTGATCTTTCGCTTCGACAAGGCGCACATGGAAGCGCATCCCTACGAAGCGATGGAAGCGTTTGCCGAGGGCGTGAAGATCAAGTGGCTGTCGACCGTCAAGCAATTCGGCGAGGACGAGGTCTTGGTCGAACGTATGGAGATGACGCCCGACGGCTCGGGATGCATCGCAACCGGGCAGTTCGAGAAACTCCGCGCCGACTCCCTCGTGCTCGCCGTCGGCCAGCACTCGGACGTCGAGTTTCTCAAGACCGTGCCCGGCGTCCGCATCGGTCGCGGCGACGTCATCGAAGTCGACGCGGCAATGAACACCGGTCACCCGGGCATCTTCGCCGGCGGTGACATGATCGGCGGCGCCCGCACCATGACCACGGCTGTCGGTCATGGCAAAAAGGCCGCGCGCAACATCGACGCCTTCCTGCGAGGCGAAGCCTATGCCAAGCCGCCAAAGCATCCGTCCGTCCCGTTTGAAGCGCTCAACCTGCCAGTGTTTCTCGATGCGGCACGCCAGCAAGCCCCGGACGTGCCGGCGGCCCAGCGCAAGGGATTCGAGGAAGTTGCACATGGGCTGACCGAACCTCAGGCGCAATACGAAGCGAGCCGCTGCCTGTCCTGCGGCAACTGTTTCGAATGCGACAATTGTTTCGCCGCCTGTCCGGAGCAAGCGATCGTCAAGCTCGGCCGGGGCCGCTTCTATCGCGTCGACTACGACCTGTGCACGGGTTGCGCCGTTTGCTTCGAGCAGTGCCCGTGCCACGCGATCGAGATGGTGCCCGAATCTGCAGTAGCGAGCGCCGTAGGACTGATCGGCGAGCCGACAATGCCGTCGAATTTCAAGGTCCGCGCCTGACCCGCGGCGTTCATGAAAGGAGTGCGCACGACATGACTCTTCAAACCGCGGTCCTGGACGGCAACACCGCAGCGGCACATATCGCCTATCGCGTCAATGAAGTTTGCGCGATCTTCCCGATCACGCCGTCCTCGACGATGGCCGAGCTGGCGGATGCCTGGGCGGGGGAAGGCATCAAGAACATCTGGGGCGAAGTTCCGGTCGTCCAGCAGATGCAGTCTGAGGCCGGTGCCGCGGGCGCCGTCCACGGCGCGCTGCAAAGTGGCGCGCTGACGACGACCTTCACGGCGTCGCAGGGCTTCCTGCTGATGCTGCCGAACATGTACAAGATCGCGGGCGAGCTGACCTCGTGCGTCTTCCATGTCGCGGCGCGAGCGCTCGCTACCCAGGCGCTGTCGATATTCGGCGATCATTCGGACGTGATGAGCGCCCGGATGACGGGATTCGCGATGCTCTCGGCCGGCTCCGTCCAGGAAGCACACGATCTCGCCCTCGTCGCCCAGGCGGCGACGCTGGAGGCGCGCGTACCCATCATCTTCTTCTTCGACGGTTTCCGCACGTCGCATGAAGAGAATACGACGACGCTGATCCCGGACGAGCAGATCCGGGCGATGATCGACGATGACCTGGTGCGCGCCCACCGCGCTCGCGCACTGTCGCCTGAACATCCCGTGCTGCGCGGCACAGCGCACAATCCGGACACTTTTTTCCAAGCGCGCGAGGCCGCCAACCCGTTCTACGCGAAAGTGCCCGGCATCGTGCAGAAGGCGATGGACCGTTTGGGCGCGCTGACCGGCCGCAAGTATCACCTGTTCCGCTATGCCGGCCACCCGCAAGCCGAGCGCGTCGTCGTCGCCATCGGCTCCGCCATCGAGGTCCTAGATGAAACGGCCGCTTGGCTCTCGGACCATGCGGGGGAAAAGGTCGGCGTGCTGCAAGTCATGCTGTATCGGCCGTGGGATGGCGACGCGTTTCTCGCTGCCATGCCGAAGAGCGCCAAGTCGATCGCCGTGCTCGACCGCACCAAGGAAGTCGGGTCGCCGGGCGAGCCGCTTTATGTCGACGTGCTTTCGACCTACGCCCGGGCCGCTGCGGCCGGGAAGATCGCGACGATGCCAAAGATCATCGGCGGCCGCTACGGTCTCTCTTCAAAAGACTTCGATCCGCCGATGGCGAAAGCCGTATTCGACGAGCTGAAGAAGCCGGAGCCGAAGCACGGCTTCACGGTCGGCATCACCGACGACGTCTCGCATACCAGCCTGCCTGTTGATCGCGGCTTCGATATCGAGGCCCCGGACACCGTGCGCGCGCTGTTTTATGGACTCGGCGCGGACGGAACGGTCGGAGCCAACAAGAATTCGACGAAGATCTTGGCGTCCGAACCCGGTCGATATGCGCAGGGTTATTTCGTCTACGACTCCAAGAAGTCCGGCTCATATACAATCTCCCATCTGCGCTTCGGTCCGAAACCCATTCGGGCGCCATACCTCCTCAAGTCGGCAAACTTCATCGGCGCCCACAAATTCGACTATCTGTTCAAGATCGATATGCTCGGCGGCGCCGCCGAAGGCGCGACGGTTCTCCTCAACAGTCCCTATGGCCCCGACGACGTCTGGAACAAGCTGCCGCGCGAAGCGCAGAAGCAGATCATTGCCAAGAAGCTGAAGCTGCACGTCATCGATGCGTCGAAAGTCGCGCTGTCGCTCGGTCTCGGATCGCGCACCAACACCATCCTGCAGACTTGTTTTTTCGCGCTGTCCGGCGTGATGCCGCGGGAGCAGGCGATTGGAGCGATCAAGAAGGCCACGGAAAAGACCTATGCCCGCAAGGGCAAGGAGGTGGTCAAGAAGAACTTCGAAGCCATCGATGCCGCGCTGGCCAATCTGTTCGAAGTCAACATTCCAACTGTCGCCGCCGGAAATCTGGCGCGATACAAGCTCGTGCCCGACACGGCGCCCGAATTCGTCCGCAACGTCACGTCGGCTATGCTGGCCCTGAACGGCGACGATCTGCCGGTGAGCGCGTTGCCGGTCGACGGCACCTACCCGACCGCGACGACGCAATACGAAAAGCGGAACATCGCCGAGGAGGTACCGGTCTGGAACCCGGACCTCTGCGTCCAGTGCGGACAATGCGCGGTCGTTTGCCCGCATAGCGTCATTCGCGCGAAGTACTACGACGCGGAGCGTCTCGCCGAGGCGCCGGCGGAGTTCAAGGCGGCGCCGATCAATGCGCGCGGCTATCCCGACAGCCGCTACACGCTGCAAATCTATGTCGAGGACTGTACCGGCTGCGGCGTCTGTGTCGAGAACTGCCCGTCCCACAGTTCCGACAATTTCGATATCCGCGCGATTAACATGAAGCCGCGGCTGGAGCATCTCGAGAGTGGCCGCAAAAGCATCGATTTCTTCGAGAAGCTCCCCTGGGCCGACCGCACCCAAGTGAACTTCGCCAACGTGCGCGGCGCCCAGTTCCTTCAGCCGCTATTTGAATTCAGCGGCGCCTGTGCGGGTTGTGGCGAAACACCTTACCTCAAAATGCTTTCGCAGCTGTTCGGTGATCGGTTGCAAATCGCCAATGCGACCGGATGCTCCTCGATCTACGGCGGCAATCTGCCGACGACACCCTGGGCAAAGAACCCTGAAGGCCGGGGGCCGGCGTGGTCGAACTCATTGTTCGAAGACAACGCGGAATTCGGCCTCGGTTATCGGCTGGCGATCGATAAGCAGATCGAACTCGCTCGTGCGCTCGCGCAAAGGCTTGCGCCGCAAATCGGCGAGGATCTGGTTCGCGCGCTGCTCGACGCGCCGCAGGTCACGGAGTCGGACTTCCGGATCCAGCGCGAGCGTGTCGCGGCTCTGAAGGAGAAGCTTGTACCGATGAGCGGCGACGAGGCCGCCAATCTTGAGGCGCTTGCCGACTTTTTCGTGCGGCGTTCGGTTTGGCTCGTGGGCGGCGACGGCTGGGCCTACGACATAGGATATGGCGGTCTCGATCATGTCCTTGCCTCCGGCCGTAACGTCAATGTCCTGGTTCTGGACACCGAAATGTACTCCAACACCGGTGGGCAGGCGTCGAAGGCCACGCCGATCGGAGCGTCCGCCAAATTCGCGGCGGCCGGAAAGCGGGTTCCGCGCAAGGACCTTGCGCTGATGGCGATCGCCTACGGCAACGTGTACGTCGCGCAAGTCTCGATGGGCGCCAACAGCGAGCAGGCGCTCATCGCCATGCGCGAGGCGGAAGCATATCCGGGGCCGTCATTGATCCTCTCCTATGCGCAGTGCATCTCGCATGGGACCGACATGCGCTTCGGGATGAAGCAGGCGGCGCGCGCCACCGCGAGCGGTTACTGGCCGTTGTTCCGTTTCGACCCGACCATGCGCCAGCGCGGCATGAATCCGTTCCGGCTCGATTCGACGCGACCGCGCATCCCACTCGAGGAATACCGCTACAACGAGGTGCGGTTCAAATCGCTGACGCAGACGCGGCCCGACGATGCGCGCCACATGCTGGCGCAGGCGCAGCTCGAGCTTCAGGAAAAATACAAGGTCTATGAGGATATGGCGGCTCGCGACGGCAGCCGCTTCCACCCGCATTGGGAGGAGGCATGAACATGAGCAAGCTTGCCAGCCGCTATCTCGGCCTTGACCTGGCGCACCCGATCATCGCTTCGGCGTCGCCGCTGACTGCAACGTTCGACGGCATGCGGCGTCTTGAGGACTGCCGTGCCGCAGCGGTGGTGATGGCCTCGCTCTACGAAGAGCAGGTCCGGGCCGAGGACACGCACTACGCTCTGTTGACCGAGGTCACGGCCGACAGCAACGCCGAAGCGGCGACCTTCTTTCCCGAACTGCCCGATTACCGGCACGGCGTCTCAGGCCACCTGGAAACGTTGCGGCGCGCGGCGGAAGCGCTTGACATTCCGGTGATCGCCAGTCTCAACGGCATCAGCGACGACGGCTGGCTCGACTATGCGGTCCAGCTCGAGCAGGCCGGCGCCGCCGCACTCGAGCTCAACTTGTATCTGCTTCCCACCGACCTTGCGGTGAGCGGGCGCGACATCGAGCGTCGCTACCTCGATATTGTCCGGCATGTCAAAGCCAAGGTGAAAATCCCCGTCTCAGTCAAGCTCCCGCCGTTCTTCAGCGCCACCAGCAATTTCGTTGCTCAACTCGAGTCGGTCGGCGCCGACGGCGCGGTGTTGTTCAATCGCTTCTTTCTGCCGGACATTGAGCTCGACACGCTGAGCGTCAACCGTGCAGTGGCGCTGTCGACCCCCGTCGACATCCACTTGCCGCTCACCTGGATCGCGCTGCTGTCGCGGCGGGTCAGATTGGCTCTCGCTGCGGGGACCGGCGTCGACAGCCATGTCGAGGTGGTCAAGTTCCTGCTGGCCGGCGCCGACGTCGTGGCGACCACGTCCGCGCTGCTGCGTCATGGCGTGAAGCACATGGCGACCCTCGTTGCCGGCCTGGAGACTTGGCTTTCGCAAAGCACATTCGCGTCCGTCGGCGAGATCCGTGGCCACCTCGATGGAACGCATGTCGATCGCGCCGACATGTTCTTACGAACGCAATACTTGCGCACACTGTCCGACTACGCGCTGCACCATCCTCAAGTCGGGCGCGATGGACACCTGCTTTCAAGCGCGCACTAAACCGGAGCTGCAGATGCGCGTCGCAATGTTCAGCGCCAAGAAGTTCGAGCGGGCGCTGCTGAATGAGCTGAACGCGGCTCACGGGCATGAGCTCGTCTACTTCGATGCGCTGCTCGGGTCCGATACGGCATCTCTGGCGGCGGGATTTCCGGCCGTCAGCGTGTTCGTCAATGATCCGGTCGACGCCGATGCGCTGAAACATCTCGCCGATGGCGGCACCAGGCTCGTTGCAACGCGCTCCACTGGCTTCAACCATATCGACGTGGGCGCAGCCCAGAAGCTCGGCATCAAGGTCGTGCGGGTCGCCGATTATTCGCCGAACTCCGTGGCGGAGTTCGCGGTTGGCCTGCTCCTCGCCCTCAATCGCAAGATTGCGCGGGCTTACAACCGCACGCGCGAAGGCAATTTCGAGCTCGACGGCCTCATGGGCTTCGATTTCGTCGGCCGCACCGTGGCCGTCATCGGCACCGGCAAGATTGGCAGGATCTTTGCGCGAATCATGGCCGGATTTGGCTGCAAGGTGATCGGCTTCGACGTACTGCACTCGCCCGAATTCGAGAAAATCGGCGGCCGCTATGCCGCGGCCGAACAGGTTCAAGCCGAGGCCGACATCATCTCTTTGCATTGTCCGCTGACCCCGCAGACCTATCATATCGTCAACGCCAAGACACTGGCGCGCGTGAAGAAGGGCGCTCTGTTGATCAACACAAGCCGCGGCGGCCTCATCGACACCGAGGCGGCGATCGAGGCGCTCAAGTCCGGTCAGCTCGGCGGGATCGCGATCGACGTCTACGAACAAGAGGCGAGTCTCTTCTTCAAGGATCTGTCGAGCACGGTCATTCCGGACGACGTGATACAGCGCCTCGTGTCGTTCCCGAACGTGATCGTGACCGGGCATCAGGCATTCTTCACACGCGAGGCACTCGGAACCATTCTGGATACCACGCTCACAAGCATCTCGGATTTCGCCTCGGGCCGGCCGCTCGCGAATGAAATCAGGGTGTGACGGCCGAAAGCGCCGGCGTGACGATCCATCTGCCGCCCCTCGCTTGACAAGAATTTACTGCGTTTTAACACGCTTCATTCGTCTCCGCGGCCGATGCGCGTTATCAAGATTGTGTGCGGACGGTCGGAGTTTGCAGTCATTGGCAGGCCAATCGTTCGACAAAGACACGTCCGCACTCGATGGCCTGCCAGTGGATGGAGATGGCAATGTTTCGCGACCACATGCTCAGCTTTCTCGAGGCCGTTATCGTGTTCCTGCTGATCACGAACGCGCTCAGCGTTCTGGTCGCGACCTGCGCCGTGACGTTGCTGAACGGATTTCGGCGGCGCGAAGCAGGATCAACCTTTATCGAGCGCAAACTCAACGCGATTCTGCGAGACGCAACCTGAGGCGGCAGTAACCGCTGCTGTTCATGCCCGACGGCGAGTTGCCCAACATTGCGCTCAGGTCAACGTCGAACACATCGCAAGGAGTACCCATGGCAAAGAGTTCCACTCACGTCCCGGGCGTCATTGCTGCCGCTCTCGTCGTCTTCACTTTTTCAGGCGTGTCGCAGGCCGAACAAACGGCGGAGCAGCGATGGGCTTGTACACATGATGCGTTTCAGTTCTGCAGCAGTGAGATTCCAGACGTGGATCGCATCACCGTGTGCATGATCAAGAACCTCAAGAATCTCAGTCCGCTCTGTCGCGCCCAGTTCAAATAGCGTCTTCTGTTCAACGGAATCGCGCGTCCCAGGGCACACGAGCAATCAGGCGGGTCGCCGACCGGCTCGCTGAGGCGTCAGTTGCCGATCCGAGCGATGTTGATATCGTCGAGAACTTGTCAGTCCTCTTCGGCTATCTCGGCGACAATGCGCGGCGCAGACTAGCGTTGGAGATCGCGGCAAACCTCAAAGCTAAAGCTCGCTAACGCTCGCGTCTTTCGGTCCACCAATATGGCAGCAATGGAGGGCAGACCGGACCACCGGCGGAATTAAACGCAATGGGCGTGCGCGTCGCACCACATACCGCAAACTCCCGTCTATAAAAAGACTGCGCTAGGGAGCGGCTGCAAGTTTCTGCGCACGCGCGAGCAGGTTTGCGACCGACGATACGTGCCACCGCCCTCCCCGCGAGGTCGGGATCCTGCGCTCGTTCAGAGCAGCTGTAATCGAACCGATACTCTGGCCTCCCTCCGCCCTGATCGCGCGCAGTACCGGGAGTAATGTCCGGGCATGTTCGTCGGCCGCTGCGATTGCTGCCGAGCGTCCCGCCTGCACCATGGAGCGGGCGCTATCGGCCACGCGCAAGCGCCACGCACATCGCCTGACGAACGCTCAGGGAACGTTCATTCAGAATGAACGGCAGAGCGACGTTCAGAATGAAGCCGCCGCCTCCAGCAAGCTCTCTGCTAAGTGACTCGGGCCATTTGAGGAAACTTGGCTGGGGCGCCTGGATTCGAACCAGGGAATGGCGGAATCAAAATCCGCTGCCTTACCACTTGGCTACGCCCCACCGAGCGAGACTTTTGTCCTCGGCGCGGCGGACCATAAAGGCGGACTTCGCTCCGATCAACATTCCGCTTGCATTGACCCGGCCCCAGCGCCGTTTAGATTGTCCATAAACGATCCGCGAGGAAGCGCGTCATGACCTACCGGGCGCCGGTCGCCGACATCGCCTTCACCTTGCGCCAGGCTGCCGGGTTTGCCGAAGCCCGCGAGCAAGGCCTTTACGGCGACCTCGCCGACGACACCGTCGATGCGGTGCTGGAGGAAGCCGGCCGCTTCGCCACCGACGTGATCGAGCCCTTGAACCGCGTCGGCGACAAACACGGCACGCTGTTCAAGGACGGCAACGTCAAGACCCCGCCCGGCTGGAAGGAGGCCTACACGGCCTGGGCCGCGGCCGGCTGGAACGGCCTCGCGTCGCCGGCGCAATGGGGCGGCCAGGAGCTGCCGAATGCTATCAATGCCGCCTGCATCGAGATGTGGAACTCGGCCTCGATGGCGTTCGGCATCGGCCCGACCCTGACCATGGCGGCAGTCGATGCCCTCGCGGCGCACGGCGCCGAGCCGCTCCAGCGCAGCTATCTACCGAAGCTCATCTCCGGCGAATGGACCGGCACCATGCAGCTCACCGAGCCGCAGGCCGGCTCCGACGTCGGCGCGCTGCGCACCAAGGCCGAGCGCGCGGGCGACGGCACCTACCGGATCACCGGCTCGAAGATCTTCATCACCTACGGCGACCACGATCTCACCGACAACATCATCCATTTCGTGCTGGCGCGGCTCCCCGATGCGCCGCCCGGCAACAGGGGCATCTCGCTGTTCCTGGTGCCGAAGTTCCTGCTCAATCCGGACGGCTCGCCCGGCGCGCGCAACGACGTGCGCGCCCACTCGATCGAGCACAAGCTCGGTCTGCACGGGTCGCCGACGTGCACCATGGTCTACGGCGACCACGGCGGCGCGATCGGCTACCTGGTCGGCGAGGAGAACAAGGGCCTCGCCTGCATGTTCACGATGATGAACCTGGCGCGGCTTGCGGTCGGCTTGCAGGGCGTCGCCATTGCCGAGACCTCGACGCAGACCGCGCTGGCCTACGCGCGCGAGCGCCGCCAGGGCCGCACCGCCGGCATGGCGGCGACCGAGTCGGTGCCGATCCTCGCGCATACCGACGTCAAGCGCATGCTGCTGACCATGCGCGGCCTGACCAACGCGGCGCGCGCGATCTCCTACGCGACAGCGGTCGCGATCGACCGTTCACACCGGGCGGCGAGCGATGCCGAACGCAAAGCGGCGCACGAGCGCGCCTCGCTGCTGACCCCGGTCGCCAAGGCATTCTCGACCGATATCGGCACGGAAGTGGCCTCGCTCGGCGTCCAGGTGCATGGCGGCATGGGCTATATCGAGGAGACCGGCGCGGCTCAGCACTATCGCGACGCGCGCATCGCCCAGATCTACGAAGGCACCAACGGGATCCAGTCGATCGATCTCGTCACCCGCAAGCTGCCGCTCGCCGGCGGCGCGGCAGTGCGCGGCTACATCGACGAGCTTAACCGCACTGTCGCCAAGGTTAAGGCAGCGAACGATCCGGCGTTCGGCGCCACGGCAGATCGGCTCGGCGCCGCGGTCGCCGATCTCGATCGCGCCACGACCTGGCTCCTCGGCGCGCTGGACAAGGCGCCGGACCAGGCGCTCGCCGGCGCGACCTCCTATCTGCGCCTGTTCGGGCTCACCGCCGGCGGCTGCCTGCTCGCGGAGGATGCGCTCGCCGCGCTGCGCGGTGCCGGCAACGGCGCGTCGGCCCAACGCGCCGGCGTCGCGCGGTTCTTCGCCACCAACCTGGCGACCGCCTCGGGCGGCCTCACCGAAACGATCATCGACGGCGCGGACGCGGTCGAGGCGGCAGCCACGGCATTGGCGGAGTAAAGCATATGGCCGATCTCATCATCGTCAGCGACGAAGCCGCCGTCCGCACCGTGCGGATGAACCGCCCGGAGAAGAAGAACGCGCTGACCGCGGTGATGTATGACGCCATGGCCGCTGCGATCGAGGACTATGGCCGCACGGCTTCGCTGCGCTGTCTGCTCATCGGCGGCGCGCCCGGCGCGTTCTGCGCCGGCAACGACCTCAACGATTTTCTCGCCGCGGCCATGGGCACCGGCGGCCTCGGCAAGGAGGTCGTGCGCTTTCTGCACGCGCTGCCCCGCTGCGAGAAGCCGCTGGTCGCCGCGGTCGGCGGCCTGGCAATCGGCGTCGGCACCACCATGCTCCTGCATTGCGATCATGTCGTCGCATCGAGCGAGGCGCAGCTCTCGACGCCGTTCGTCGGGCTCGGCCTCCTTCCCGAGGCGGCCTCGAGCCTGCTGGCGCCGCGCCGCATGGGACATACGCGCGCGTTCTCGCTCCTCGTCATGGGCCGCAAGCTGAGCGCGACCGACGCGAAGGATGCGGGGCTCGTCAACACGGTGGTCGCCCCCGGCGAGGTCGAGGCCGAAGCGCTCAAAGCCGCGCGCGAGATCGCCGCCCTGCCCGCCGAAGCCGTCGCCATCTCGCGCCGCCTGATGCGCGGCGCGCCCGACGAGATCATCGCGCGCATGGACGAAGAGGTCGAGCTCTACAAGCAGCGCATCAAGTCCGCCGAGGCGCGCGCCGCGTTCGAGGCGTTCCTCACGCGCAAGCGATAGAATCGACTGGGTCCCGGCTCTTCGCTCGCTACGCTCGCTTCGGCCGGGACAAGAGGTCTTGCCTCCTGTCCCGGCCGAGCGAAGCGAGAGCCGGGACCCAGGGCTTCGACGCAGATGCCCCTCAATTCACCGTGACGCCACGGCGTCGTCAAAAACCCGCCATCGCGACGCGGCGTAACCACTCCGTCCATGTCGGAGGGGATACCCATGCAGGCAAGGTCGGAGGCCGAATTCGTTGCCCGCTCGCGCGCCAGGCTGTGGCCCGTCTTCATCCTGGTTCCCTGCATCGCGCTCCTGACCTGGATGGGGTTCGAGGCGTTCAAGCCCGATTTCGCCGTCAATGGCAGAGGCGAGTTCCTCAACGCGTTGGACCCGGAGGTCCGCGCCGCGTTCTTTTTCGGCTGCACGCTGGTTTGCGTGTTCTGCGTGGCCGTCGTCGCGCGCCGGCGGCTCGCACCCATCGTCGAGGTCGAGATCGATCGCGCGGGTATCGTGTCCCATCTGTTCTGGGGGCGTGGCCGCCTCGCCTGGGACGAGATTACCGCGATCGAAGCGAAGAGCAACTGGCTGTTCGTGCACGGGCGCCGCGGCGCCGCGCGGCCGGTCAAGCTGATCATCGACAGCACCGGCCTCGATCAGGACCGCGCAACGTTGTTGGGCCATATCGGACGCTACCGCCCGGATCTCGTCGGTTTTCCCGGCATTCCACAAGCCTAGTCGCTGGCGATCCGCCGAGCACTCGAATAGATGAGAAGTGCTGCGTCGCCGGTTTCACCCGGCGGGCGGAGCATGAAAATCGAACAGCCGCGGGAATGGAAGGCAGGCCACGCGTTGCGTGGCCTTTTTCACGTCATGCGGGCGGGACGGCTAACAACATGGGCCAAAAAGCGTTAGCCAAAGTGAGCCGGATGTTAGCCTGCACTTCGCAACGCGGTCCGAAATCCAATCAAAATTCGTCAAAACTGATCAGTGGGCGCCCCGCCCTTCTTGCGGAAATAGAACGCCTCGGCCGGCAGCGAGCCGTAGAGGTAAGGCTCCTGGCGCGGGCCGGTCGCATTCAGCACGTCGTCGCCGCGAAACAAGGCCCCCTCTCGCCGCGCCGCTCATGGCTTGCGGAAGTAAAATGCTTCGCTCGGCAGCGAGCCGTAGGTGAAGGGCTCCTGCCGCTTGGCGGTCGCGCTCATCACCTCGTCGCGCACCTTGCGGAACAGCAGGTTGATCTCGAGCCCGGGCGTGTCGACGTACTTGAGCAGCGCCGTCATGAACGGGCTGTTGGCGCCGGCGCCGCCGTCCTGCGCGACCTGGCCGTGCTTCGCCGCATAGGCGACCAGCACCGCCCCGTCCGGCTCGATGTGGGAGAGCCCGGCGCTGACCGAGCGCGCGCCGCCAGAGGATTTCGTCATGGTCTTGATGAAGGGGTTGTCCCGGCAGGCGTCCAGCACGACCAGTCCGAGCTTGCGCGTCCCGTCGACTGCCTGCAGCACCTGCTCGAGCGGCACGCCTTCATAGCTTACGTCGCGGTCCGACTGAAGTTTCGCGTCGACCGGCACCAGATAGTTCACACCGCTGACCTCGAGCCCGTGGCCGGCGAAATAGACCACCGCCCAGTCGGCGCGATCGGCAGCCGCGGCGAAGGCCTTCAGCTCGTTGATCATCTGGTCACGTGGCAGATCGAGCTTGAGCGTCACCTGGGTGAAGCCGACGCGCGACAGCAGGGTCGCGAAAGCCTGCGCGTCACGCTGCGGATTGGCGAGCGGCCCCGTGTTGACATATTTGCTGTTGCCGATTACGAGCGCGACCCGCCGCTCGGGTCCGGATGTAGCGGCGGGGGCGGTTGCCGTTGCGGTGGCCACCGCAGGCGTGGCAGCGGCCGCTGCATTGACTTGTTGATTGCGCGCCGGCGTCGGCTCGGCGGGCGCCGGTGCCACCACGCCGGCGGCGATCCGCTGCTCGACCCGGCGCAGCGCCTGATCGACGCGTTCGCTTTTGGCGCCCATCGCGAGCGACTGCTTGTAGTCGGCGAGCGCACGCGGGAAATCGCCCTGCGCCTCGTATGTCATCCCGCGGTTGTAGTAGGCCGGCGGGTATTGCGGATTGAAGCGGATCGCCATGTTGTGGTCGGGGATGGCACGCGCAAAATCGAGCTTCAGCCGGAGCACCATCGCGCGCCCGCCATAGGCGAACGCATAGGTCGGGTCGAGCTGGATGGCTCGATTGAAATCGGCCAGCGCGTGATCAAGATCGCCCTTCCAGCGATAGGCATAGCCCCGGTTGCTGTGGAACTGCCCGTTGTTCGGCTGGATCGCCAGGGCGGCATCGTAGTCAACGATCGCGGCGTCATATTCGCCCTTAAAGCGATTGGCGAGGCCGCGCAGATTGAGCGAACGTGGGTTGCTCGGGTCGAGACCGATCGCCGTGGTGTGATCGGCAATGGCGTGGTCGTAGTCCTTGAGCTTGACATAGGCGATCCCGCGCAGATTCAAGGCGCGAATCATGGCGGGAGGCGGTACGCGCTTGCCGGCCGAGACGATCGCTGTGCAGGCCGCGATGGCGGCATTGGGATCGGGCCCCTCGCAGTCGCGCTGGGCCGGCGATTGGGCGAACGCAGAGCCCGTTGCCGCGATGCACATCGCGACAGCGACAATGGCAAGTCGGCGGCTCATGGATAGTCCTCTGGTTGTTGCAGCTTGGTCGCCCAAAGACCGGCTTGGGTTCATACCTGAAACAATGCCACTATTCGCCGACGCGACCTGGCAAACCACAGCAAAATAAAGGGCGTCCCATGACATCCCTCGCCGGCAAGACCCTGTTCATCACCGGCGCGTCGCGCGGCATCGGCCTCGCCATCGCGCTGCGCGCGGCGCGTGACGGCGCCAATGTGGCGATTGCCGCAAAGACGGACACGCCGCACCCGAAGCTCGCCGGCACCATCCACACCGCCGCGGAGATGATCGAGCAGGCCGGCGGCCACGCCCTGCCCCTCGCCGTCGACATCCGCGACGAAGCCGCGGTGCAGACCGCGATCGACAAGACGGCGCAGCACTTCGGCGGCCTCGACATCGTGGTCAACAATGCGAGCGCGATTCAGACGACCCCGGCCGCCCTGACCGACATGCGCCGGTTCGACCTGATGCACCAGGTCAATGCGCGCGGCACCTTCATGGTGTCGAAGTATGCGATCCCGCATCTCGCCAAGGCGGCGAACCCGCACATCCTGATGCTCTCGCCCCCCCTCGATATGAAGGAGAAATGGTTCGCGCCCTTCACGGCCTATGCCATGGCCAAGTTCGGCATGAGCCTCGTGGTGCTCGGCCTCGCCGGCGAGTTGCGCGGCCAGGGCATCGCGGTCAACGCCCTGTGGCCGCGCACGACGATTGCGACCGCCGCCATCAAGAACCTGCTCGGCGGCGACCAAGTGATGCGCATGTCGCGCCAGCCCGACATCCTCGCCGACGCCGCGCACGCGATCTTCCTCAAGCCGGCGAAGAGCTTCACCGGCAATTTCCTGATCGACGACACGTTCCTCACCGCCGAGGGCGTGACCGATTTCGACGCCTATCGGGTCGACCCGACACAGCCGCTGCAGGGCGATTTCTTCGTGCCCGACAATATTCCGCCGCCGCCGGGCGTCAGCCTCAAGGCCAAGGCTTGATCAAGGCTTGATCGAGCCCTGATCGAGCCTTTGAGCGACCCCGATCGACCAAAGCAAATTCGTGCTTGGGCCGGGGTGGATCAGCGCCTATGTTTGACCTTTGCTGGAAGACAAGTCGATGTCCACGCTCCTGATTACGCACCCGGCCTGTCTCGACCACCTCACGCCGTCTGGCCACCCGGAACGGCCCGACCGGCTGCGCGCCATCGAGCGCGTGTTGGAGGACGAGCGGTTCCAGACGCTGGCGCGCGAGCAGGCGCCGCGCGGCGATACTGCCAACATCGAGCTTTGCCATCCGCGCGAATATGTCGAGGCGATCCAGGAGGCGAGCCCCCAGCAGGGCCTGGTGCGGATCGACGCCGACACCTCGATGTCGCCGGGCAGCCTCGAGGCAGCGCTGCGCGCCGTCGGCGGCGCCTGCCACGCGGTCGACGAGGTGATGGAGAAGAAGGCCGACAACGTGTTCTGCGCCATGCGGCCACCGGGGCACCACACCGAGACCGCGCGGCCGATGGGCTTCTGCCTGTTCAACAATGCCGCCATCGCGGCGCGCTACGCGCAGAAGAAGCACGGCGTCGAGCGGGTCGCGATCATGGATTTCGATGTCCACCACGGTAACGGGACCCAGGACATCTTCTGGGCCGACAAGACGGTGATGTACTCCTCGACCCATGAGATGCCGCTCTATCCGGGCACCGGCGCGCGCGCCGAGCGCGGCGAGTTCAACACCGTGGTCAATGCGCCGTTGCGGGCGGGCGACGGCGGCGAGCAGTTTCGCGCTGCCATGGAGGCGACCATTCTGCCGCGGCTGCGCGAGTTCAAGCCCGACCTGATGATCATCTCGGCGGGCTTCGACGCGCACATGCGCGATCCGCTCGCCAATCTCAACCTGGTCGAAGCGGACTACGCCTGGGCGACCCAGAAGCTGATGGAGATCGCCGACCAGACCGCACAGGGCCGTGTGGTGTCGCTGCTCGAGGGCGGCTACGACCTGCAGGGCCTCGCCAATTCGGTCGCCGCCCATGTCATGGCGCTGATGCGGGGCTGACCCTCTGCTCCAAAGTCCCCGAAAGCTGCGCTAACATGTTGGCGCGCGCAACAACGGATTCGCAGATGACCGACACCCCGAATGCCGACGTCAAGAAGCTGACCTTCGAGAAGGCGATCGAGGAGCTCGAATCGATCGTCAAGCGGCTCGAGGAAGGGAAGGTGCCGCTCGAGGAATCCGTCACGATCTACGAGCGCGGCGAAGCTTTGAAGCAGCGCTGCGAGGAGCTGCTGCGGCAGGCGGAGGCGCGCGTCGAGAAGATCACGCTCGACGCGCAGGGCAAGCCGAGCGGCACGGCGCCGCTCGACGTGGAACGGTGAACCTTCTTATCGGGTCTTCCGATAGACCAGCAGTGTCTTGAACTCGCCGACGCGCTCGACCGGCTTCTGCTTTTCCCATTCGGCGATGACCGCCTTCGCCTTCTCGAAGCCGATCGACCGCGTATAGAACAACATGTGGCCGCCGGGCCGCAGCTTGTCGGTGAACAGGTCGAGCTTCGTACGATCCGTCAGTCCGCCATATTCCGCGCTCGCGGTGTTCGGGAAGAAGAACTCGCAGAGGTGGAACATGGTCACCACATCGAAGTCGGGCAGCAGGCGCGGATCGGTCAGATAGATGTCGCCGAAATAGGCGATGTAGCTCTTGTTCACCTTGGACTGCTCGGCCACCAGCTTGATGTAGGCCTCGTATTCCTCGATCGAGGCGGTGATGCCGAGCACCACGTTGCCCAGGCCGTTCTCGGCCTGCCGCTTGCCAATCACGTGATGGGTGCCAGTGCCGAAATGGTAGATCGTCTTGCCGGCGATCTTGCGGTCCTCGACCCAGTCGTTGAAATGCACGTCGCAGGGACAGATGTCTGCATCCAAATCCCACTTGTCGGTCCAATAGTTCATCTTGAGCATTGCAGTCTCCCGGCTCCGTCTGATTGGCGTTTCTGTCTCTCTGGTCATGCTGAAGCTGCGGCAGCGATGGCGATCGGCTTGCGCGTCGACACCGAGGTTCCATTCATCTCGATCAACCGGTCGTGCAACTCGCCGAGCGAGGCGGTACGGCCGATCGAGATCACGATCGTATCGGGCAGCCGCTCGGCGATGACGCCGTAGAGCTTGCGCACATCATCCGCCTCCAGCGTGGTGACCGGCTCGTCGAGCAGCAGGAGCGAGGGACGAGCCAGCAACGCGCGCGCGAAGGCGACCCGCTGCTGCTCGCCGCCGGACAGCACGGTCGCCCATTCGGCCTCTTCGTCGAGCCGGTCCGAGAGGTGACCGAGCCCGACCGCCGCCATCGCGGCGCGGATGTCGGCGTCGTCACAGCCCTCCGCGGGCATCGGATAGGCGAGCGCCCGGCGCAGCGTGCCGAGCGGAAAGTACGGTCGCTGCGGCACCGCCAGCACGCGTCCGGCGGGCAGGTGCACGACGCCCTCCCCGAGCGGCCACAGGCCGGCGAGCGCGCGAAGGAGGCTCGACTTGCCGCTGCCCGAGGTGCCGCCGACCAGCAGACGCACGCCCGGCTGCAGGTGAACGCCTGTCACAGTGGTGATGGCTTCGCCGGACGGCAGCCGGAGGACGAGGTTGTCGATATCGAGGTTGCCTGCCGCCGACGGCGCAATGTCGAGCTTGGCGAGCGGGTGACGGTGACGGTCGACGATCGCCATCGCGGCTTCGAACTGCGACAGGCGATCGACGATCGCTTTCCACTCGGCGATCTTGCCGTAGGCGGCGATGCAGAAGGCGAGCGCACCTTCGACGCGCTGGAAAGCGAGTGCGGCGGAGATCAGCACGCCGAGCGGAATGGCGCCGGTCAGATAGGCCGGCGCCACGATCAACGTCGGGACCAGCGTCGACACCTGCGCGTAACCGGCGACGAAGCCGGTCAAATGGGTCTGGCGCGCGACCAGGGCCGTCCAGTTGCGCACCAGCCGCGCGAACCTCTGGCGCAACGCCTCGCGCTCGACCGCCTCGCCCCGCATCAGCGCGACCGGCTCGGACTGATCGGTCACGCGCGCAATGGCGAAGCGGAAGTCGGACTCGTAGCGTTGCTGGTTGAATTGCAGCGGAATGAGCGGCTGGCCGATCAGGTGGGCGATCAGCGTGCCGATGCCTGCGTAGAGGAGCGCGGCCCAGATCAGATAGCCAGGGAACGACCAGTCGTGACCGGCGACCGGCAATGGCGTCGTCGCCGACAGCCCCCACAGGATGAAAGCGAACGAAAAGATTGCGACGATGCTGCCGAGCAGGCTGGTGCCGAGCTCATGCGTACGTTGCACGAACAGGTACACGTCGTTGCCGATGCGCAGATGGATGTTGTCGACGCTGGTATCGACGAAGCGCAGCCGATAGTGCCGGCCTTCGGCCATCCACAGCGCGACGTAGCGCTCGGTGATCCAGCGCCGCCAGCGTACCTGCAGCGTCTGGCCGAAATAGTACTGCGCCATGCCGGCGATGATCGCGCCCACCACGATGAACGCGAACACGAACAATTCGGCCGTGAAGGCGTCCCAGTTGCGCGCCTCCAGCGCGTTGAAGAACCGCGCGTTCCAGCTGTTGACCGACACGGCGACGTAGACGAGGCCGAGTTCCGCGCCGACGATGCCGACCAGCAGGAGACGCGCATACCATCGCTCCTCCGACTGAAAGTAAGGCAGCGCCAGCGTCATGAATGTGCGCAGCGCCTGGATGATGGGTCTCATGGGCAAGCCCCAACCGTCAATGTGACGGTATTATAGGGGTCGCAGCCGCGCGCTGCGCGCGGCAATTTAGCCATTTGAGTCGTGTGCCGAACGTCGGCAGCACGCGCTCAGGCACGCACGCCTTCGAACTCGGCCAGCAGTTCCCGCCGGAAGTCGTGATAGTCGACCTCGACCGCATGCCGCGGCGTCACATCGAAATGCCAGTGCGGGGCCTTGATCTCATGGTCGACGCGCGCCGCGATATCCGCGGGCCGTTCGAGCCGGCCGGCAATCTGCAGCGCGGCGATGCGCGCCTGATGATCGGCGAGCCGCCAGATGCAACCGATCGGCTGGAACAGGCCGATGAAATACAGGTTGGGAACCGCGCGGTGCATCATCTTCAGGTAGAGCGGCGGCGGCCGCACCGGATCCCAGTCGACCAGTGCCTTGTCGAGGAACGGGAACGATATCCGGAAGCCGGTGCCGTAGATGAGGACGTCGAAGGTTTCGATCGTGCCATCCCGGAAATGAACCGCATTGCCGTCGAACCGCTCGATGCCGACCCGTGGCGTCACCGTCCCGTGGCGGAGCGCGTTGAGGATGTTGGAATTGAGCGTCGGGTGCATCTCAAGCGGCCCGCTTTCCGGCTGCTGCAGCCCGTATTTCGCGTAAGGACCGACGGAGAGCCGCAGCAATGCACCCAGGATGGGCTGCAGCAGGAAGCGCGGCAGCTTGCGCTTGGCGCGTGCGAACAGAACGTCGATCGGCCGTCCGAACACGATCTTTGGAATGAGGTACTGGCCGCGACGCATGGACAGGCAGGAGCGTGCCGCGACACGCGCGACGTCGACGGCGATGTCGCAAGCGGAGTTGCCGGCGCCGACCACCAGCACGCGCTGATCGCGGAACGGATCGGCACGCTTGAAGTCGCGCGAATGCAGGACTTGCCCGGTGAACTTGCCCGGATAGTCGGGAATGTAAGGCTCGCGATGGTGACCGGTACAGATCAGCAGGTGGTCGAACACTTCATCGCGCGGGCCTGCCGGACCGGACACACGCAGCGACCAGCGACCGTCGTCGCGGCGGATGGCGCGCTCGACGCGCGTGCGCAGCTCGATGAATGGCGCGAGCTTGAAATGCGCCGCGTAGTCCTGGAAGTACGCGAGCATCTGCCGGTGCGACGGGAAGTCGGGGTAGTCGACCGGCATGGGGAAATCCTCGAAGTCCGAATACGACTTCGAGGAGATGATGTGCGTCGACTCATAGACGCTGACGCGGCCGGGATTGTCGGTGAACACCCAGTTGCCGCCGATCGCCTCGCCGTCGTCGTAGCACACGGTGTTGACGAGGCCTTCGGCCACCAAGTTTTTCACGGTCGTCAGGCCGCACGGACCCGCACCGATGACGCAGACGCGTGGATCAGCTCGACGATTCACCTCGGGAACATTCCTCTGCTCAATAGATCCAGGGCACCAATCTCGCCGTCCGGCTCATGTAGTTGCGGTAATCTTCGCCGAACGTCTCGAGCATCATCCGCTCCTCCTGTCGGACCCGCAGAAAATACAACGTTGCAAAGCCCACGAGCCCGGAAAATCCCGCGATCCAGTTGGGCAGCAGCAGCGCCTGCGCGATGCCCCACAGCAAGAACGCTGCGTACATCGGGTGCCGCATATAGGCATAGATGCCGGTCGTCACCAACGTATGCCCATGACGCACATCAAGACTCGGCGAGAAATTGCGGCCGAGGTCGCGATGGGTCCGGTAGTTCAGCCAGATCGCGCCGGCAAAGATGAAAAGGCCGAGCCAGGCGAGCGCCGGAACAAAGGCGCGGTCCGCAGGTCGGAGCAGTCGGGTTGAAACATAGACGACCGGCATGACGCCGAACCCCAGCACGGCCGCCCCCACCAGCAGCCGGTCACGCAGGCTTCGCGCGGTTCGCAGCACCGGTGTGCGCCAGGCGCGCCGCTCATACGGATAGCGGATCACGTACCAGGCGATGGCGCAGACGAAATAGAGAGCTTTGGCGATCCCGACGGTCATCAGGTGACGTCGACTACCGCCGGCACTGATCCGGACGCCGCGCGGGCGGTCAGATCAATGCTCGGCGCTTTCGGTCGCCGGTTGTGCGGCCGGCGACTGTTTCGCTGCCGCGGCATCGCTCTTCGCCTGAGCATTGGCCAATGCGCTCTGACCACCCATGCCGGACACCACGTAGCCGATCACCCGTTGATGCAGCTCCGGCGATGCGGCCACGCCCACATGACCCAGCTCCGGATCCTTCGACTGCCAGTTGATCAGCGTGCCGCGGTATTTCTGCGGCGGATTGATCGCAGCCCCCATGCCGTTGGCGGCATAGAGATTGACCAGTCGTTTGACATTGGATGGAACCGTGCGGCCGCCGGCGCCGTCGAAGGTCACGACAAGCTGTACCGGCACGCCGGCCTGGCCGAGCTCTTCGGCCATTTCCACCGCCGCGCCGGCCCCCATCGAATGGCCGATGATCATGATCGTGCGGGCGCGCCCGCTCTTATATTCCTGGATGGCGCTGGCAGCGAGCGTCGATTCCTCGGTGTAGCTGTGGAGGGTGGCGTTAATGCCGCGACGCTGCAGCTTCTGCCCGAGCTCGTCGATGCCATAGGAGAACACATCCATGAAGCCGCGCAGCAAATAAACGTGCGTTGCGCCCCCGCCGCGCGGCTTCGGCCCTTGAGGCGACTGCGCTTCGCTCGTCGCTGCGCCGGCCGTCAGAGCAACGGCACACACGAGAACAGCAAGAACCGACCGCTTCACCATGACCGAACCTCTGGACACCTGTCGTCGCTCAGTGGCCGCGTTTTAACTTACTGCCTGATAGGTTCACCCACGGCCGGAACAATGGGTGCCGCCGAAGTTGCCGTCACGCCAGTCTCCTTCTCCGGTTCGGCTTGCGGCGCCGGGGAAGGAGCCGCCGGCGCTCGCGGCGGAGCGATCACGGCCAGCACGTCGCTGACCGCCTTATGTTGCATCTGTTCGGAATATTGGACCGACACATGCCCAAGACCGGCGCTTGACAGGTCGGTGTTGACCACGCTGCCGCGCGAGCCTTGCGCGCGGGCCACTGTCACGCCGACGCCGCCACTCACGTAGTAATTGACCAACTTCCGCACGTTCGTCGGGGCCGCGAGACTGCCGACCGGATCGAAGGTGATGATCAGCGCGACAGGAACCTGCGCGCGGGCGAGTTCCCCCGCCATGTTGATGACGGAGGGCCCGCCCATCGAGTGGCCAATCAGCACGATCGTGCGCGTGCGCCCGCTCTTGTAAGCCTGGATTGCCTCAGCTGCCTGGGAGCTCCAGGCGATATGCGCGTGGACGCTGGCGGGGATGCCGCGACGACGCAGCTTGCCGCCAATCTCGTCCATGCCCTGCGAGAACATGCCGGTGAAGCCGCGGAACAGATAGACATGGATGCCATTGCGCGGCTTGGCGACAACGGGTTCCTGAGCCCAACTCGCGCTGGATAGAGTGACGATGAGAATCAATGCGGAAGCGATGCGCGCCACCGCAACCAGCCCCACGGACATGCCTTTACCTTCGTCAGTAGAAATGTTCCGCCCCGCGTGAAACTTAGCCGCGAGCCCCCGGCCGTCAAGGAACCCGGACAATGCCCACAGACGTCCAATCAGATTCTTTGCGGCTGTTACCCGGGAGGCACAGCGGGCCGCGACGCACGATCAGCACGTGATTTGACGGCTTCAGCGACGCTTCGCGGCTGAAAACCCTGCCATTTCCCGCGAGATTCGCATTGGTGAGAGCGCCGTCGACCAGCGTCTGAACGGCCGCGCCACGCTTAACCATTTGGGGTTGGCGGGCGGAACTTGAGCCATGCTCGAAAGTTGGTCATTTTAACGGATGTAGGCGTCAGGCTACCTTGGGCTTGCGCCCGCCGCGCGACGGGGGCGATACATCGGGTCGGGGACGAACAGGTACCCGGTTTGCGAATGCCGGGCCCCGACCTATTTGATCTTCTCCGAAGTTCTGGTGTAGGTCTCATTGATTGGCTTGAATTCGGGCTGCCGCGGCGGGCAGGCTTCAGGCAAAAGGGAGTGTTCCACCAGTGGCCCAACCCCCCACGACCCCCCTCCTCGACCAGGTGCGTGTCCCGGAGGACTTGCGTCAGCTTTCCCCGGACAAACTGCGCCAGCTGGCGGATGAGCTTCGCCAGGAGATGATTGCCGCCGTGGCGGTAACGGGAGGCCACCTGGGCGCCGGCTTGGGCGTGGTCGAGCTGACCGTCGCGCTTCATTATGTGTTCGACACGCCGCGCGACCGGCTGATCTGGGACGTCGGCCATCAAGCCTATCCGCACAAGATTTTGACCGGCCGTCGCGACCGGATCCGCACGCTGCGTCAGGGCGGCGGCCTCTCCGGCTTCACCAAGCGCGCCGAGAGCGAATACGACCCGTTCGGTGCAGCGCATTCGTCGACCTCGATCTCCGCCGGCCTCGGCATGGCGGTCGCACGTGACCTCGACGGCAAGGACAACAACGTCATCGCCGTGATCGGCGACGGCGCCATGTCTGCCGGCATGGCGTACGAGGCGATGAACAACGCGGGCGCCATGGATTCTCGCCTGATCGTCATCCTCAACGACAACGACATGTCGATCGCGCCGCCGGTCGGTGCCATGTCGGCCTATCTGTCGCGCCTCCTGTCGGGTCGCGCCTATCTGACGTTGCGCGAGATGGGCAAGCAATTCGCTCAACATCTGCCGAAGTTCTTCGAGAAGAAGGCGCTGCGCGTGGAGGAATATGCGCGCGGCTTCCTCACCGGCGGAACCCTGTTCGAGGAACTCGGCTTCTACTACGTGGGCCCGATCGACGGGCACAACCTCGACCACCTGCTGCCGGTTCTCAAGAACGTGCGCGACGCGCAGGGCGGACCGATCCTGATCCACGTCGTCACGCAGAAGGGCAAGGGCTACGCGCCGGCCGAGAACTCGGCCGACAAGTATCACGGCGTGGTCAAATTCGACATCGCGACCGGCGCGCAGGCGAAATCGAAAGCCAACGCTCCGCAATACACCAAGGTGTTCGGTCAGAGCCTGATCAACGAGGCCCGCAAGGACGACAAGATCATCGCAGTGACGGCGGCCATGCCGTCCGGCACCGGCATCGACATGTTCGCCAAGGAATTTCCGCATCGCACCTTCGATGTCGGCATCGCCGAGCAGCATGGCGTGACCTTCTGCGCCGGCCTCGCGACCGAGGGCTTCAAGCCATTCGCGGCGATCTACTCGACCTTCCTGCAGCGCGCCTATGACCAGGTGGTGCACGACGTCGCCATCCAGCGTCTGCCGGTGCGCTTCGCCATGGACCGTGCCGGGCTGGTCGGCGCCGACGGCCCGACCCACGCGGGCGCCTTCGACATCGCCTACCTCGGCTGCCTGCCCGGCTTCGTGATCATGGCTGCCGCCGACGAGGCGGAGCTGGTGCACATGGTCGCGACGCAGGTCGCGATCGACGACCGTCCGTCGGCGCTGCGCTATCCGCGCGGCGAAGGCATTGGCGTCGACATGCCCCAGGAAGGCAAGCCGCTCGAGATCGGCAAGGGCCGCATCGTGCGCGAGGGTCACAAGATCGCCCTCCTGTCGTTCGGAACCCGGCTCGCCGAATGCCTCAAGGCGGCGGACGAGCTTGCCGGCTACGGCTTGTCGACCACGGTGGCCGACGCACGCTTCGCCAAGCCGCTCGACACCGACCTTGTGTTGCGGCTCGCGCGCGAGCACGAAGTGCTGGTCACGATCGAAGAAGGCTCGATCGGCGGCTTCGGCTCCTTTGTGTTGCAAGCCCTGGCCGATCACGGGGCACTCGAGAATGGCCTGAAGATCCGCCCGATGGTCCTGCCCGACACGTTCATCGATCAGGACTCGCCGAACGCGATGTACGCCAAGGCGGGTCTCGACGCGAAGGGCATCGTGGCCAAGGTGTTCGAGGCCCTCGGCAAGGACATTGCCAGCGACAACGCGCGGCTGGCCTGACGGGCCGGCCGTCGCCGCTTCACATATTGCTCGCGTCACCCCGCGTCCGCTGCTAAGCGAGCGCAATGACGTCACGTCTGCGCGCCGATCGCCTGCTGGTCGAGCGCGGCTTGTTCGCGAGCCGCGCGAAGGCGCAGGCCGCGATTGCCGCGGGCCTGGTCACGGCCAACGATGCCGTCGTCGAAAAGGCCTCGGACGAGATTCCCTTCGACGCGGCCCTCACCGCCGCGCCCGCGCATCCCTGGGTGTCGCGCGGCGGCGTGAAGCTCGCGGCCGCACTCGACCACTTCAAGTTCGACCCGCGCGCCCGCGTCTGCCTCGATGTGGGCGCATCGACCGGGGGCTTCACCGACGTTCTGTTGAAACGTGGCGCGCGGCGCGTCTATGCGGTCGATGTCGGCCGTGGTCAATTGCATGAGAGCCTGCGCGGGCACCCGGACGTGGTCTCCCTGGAAGCAACCGATATCCGCGACCTCGATCGCGACAAGCTTGCCGAAGCGCCGCAGCTCATCGTCATCGACGTGAGCTTCATCTCCCTGGCGCTCGTCCTTCCCGCCGCGCTCGCGTTCGCCACCGGTCCCGTGTCGCTCGTTGCGTTGATCAAGCCGCAATTCGAGGCCGGGCGCGGCCACCTCAAGAAAGGCATCGTGCGCAGTGCGGAAGTGCAGGCGCTCGTGTGCGACAACCTTGCCGGATTCGCGCGCTCGCTTGGCCTCGCCGTCATCGGAATCGTTCCCTCCCCGATCGCCGGCGGCGACGGCAACAGCGAGTTCCTGCTCGGAGCACGGCGTGACTGAACGCCTGACCATTACGTCGATCGGTCACCGCGGCGACGGGGTCGTCACGGCGGCGGACGGCCCCGTCTACGTGCCGTTCACGTTGCCAGGCGAAAGCGTCGAGGTGGAAGCATGGCCAAGCCATCCCGACCGTCGCCACCTGCTGCGCGTGGAGACCGAGAGCGCCGAGCGCATCACCCCGATCTGTCCTCACTTCGGTGTCTGCGGTGGATGCGCACTCCAGCACTGGCGGACGACCTCGTATCGCGTGTGGAAGCGCGACCTCGTCGCAACGGCATTGGCGCAGGCCGGCCTGCAGGCAGAGATCGGTGATCTGGTCGACGCGCATGGGCGCGGCCGTCGCCGCGCAACCTTGCACGCCCGGCGCGGCACCCACGATGTTCTGCAGGTCGGATTTGCGGCACCGCGCGCCCACCATATCGTCGCCATCGACCATTGCCCGATCCTGGCCCCCGAGCTCGAGGGCGCCATCAAGGCGTGTTGGGCCATCGCGGAGGCGCTCGAGCCCGCAGGCAAGCCGCTCGATATCCAGGTCACCGCCACGGAGGGTGGGCTCGACGTCGATGTCCGCGGCTCCGGCGGGCTCGCTCCTGTGCGCATTTCGGCGCTGGCGCGCCTCGCTGAGCTGCATCGGCTCGCGCGGATCACCCGCCACGGCGAGCTGATTGCACTGCGCGTTGCGCCGACGGTGACGATGGGGCGCGCCAAAGTCGCACTGCCGCCCGGCGCGTTCCTGCAGGCAACGGCGGAGGGGGAAGCCGCGCTGGCGGAGCAGGTCGTTGCCCATGTCGGCCGCGCCAAGAGGATACTCGACCTGTTCGCCGGGGTCGGACCATTTGCGCTGCGCTTGGCCGAACGCGCGCGGGTGACCGCGGCGGACAGCGACGAGCCGGCAATCGCGGCGCTCACGTCCGCCGCCAAGGCGACGCCCGGGCTCAAGCCGCTCGAGGCGACGCGGCGCGACCTGTTCCGCCGGCCGTTCGTTGCGCCGGAGCTCAAGGCCTATGACGCCGCGGTGTTCGATCCACCGCGCCAAGGCGCCGAGGCGCAAGCGCGCCAACTGGCACTGAGTGCCGTTTCGGTCGTGGTCGCCGTCTCATGCAATGCATCGACGTTCGCACGCGACGCGCGGCTGCTGGTCGATGGCGGCTACCGGCTGGAAGTCGTCACGCCGATCGACCAGTTCCGTTACTCGGCTCACGTGGAGATCGTCGCGCTCTTCAAGCGTCGTTAGATTTGCGCATGTCCTTGTCGGAAAACCGGCGTCCACTTTTCCGAGACATGCGCCAGTTAGTTGTAATCCCGCCCGCCCCAGCGCTGCTGCCACATGCGCTCGCCAATGGTGCAGGAAATGCGCGGCGCGTCGGCAGCGGCCGGCATGAGCCGCTCGCGCGGACCGGACTTCGGCGTCAGGCCGGCAATCTCGAGCACGAGCTTGGTCCGCGTGGCGTCCTTGAACTGCGCCCGTTCCCGGATCGGTATGACGAACGCAGCCGGGCCACCGATCACACAGTCCTCGTAATAGACGTCTAGGTTTTCGATATCGAGCGAGCCGACATTCGGCCGCCGCAGCATGATCGGCAGGCCATTGATGGTGAAGCCCTTGGCCAGCACCTCATCGCGGACGATGCCGACCGGCGGTCCCTGATTGTTGGTGCCATCGCCGGATACATCGATGACGCGGCGAATGCCGCGATATCCGCTTTCCTGGAACAGGGGTGCGGCGAAGCTAAGTGCGCCGGAAATCGACGTGCGGTACGCGCGCCGGTACGGCGCCGCCATGATCTCGTCAGCGAAGGACTTGGCGGTCGCGGGGCCGTCGACGAGCCGCCACGGCACCACGACGCGCTGGTCGGCGACACCCGCCCATTCGAAATAAGTTACCGCGATGCGGCTGTGCATGCCGCCGCGCAACGCGTTGAGGAATTCGGGTGAAGTCAGTCCGGCGACGTAGCCCTCGCGCTGCAGGGCCTGCTCTTCCGGATCCATCGAATAGGAAATGTCGACCGCCAGCACTAATTCGACGTCGACATTGGTCGCGGACATCTTGCCAGCCGGCATGTCGGCAAACCGGCTCGCTGGCGCTGCAAAGCCGCCGCTCCACGCGCTCAGGACGGTCAGGGTCCCGATCGCGGCTGCACCCGAAAACCACAAAAAATAACTGCGCATGTGAGTCTCCGCCCCCGCTGAGTCCCCGTGCAAGTTTTCATGCTCGCACAAGCACAAGGCCAGGGAAAGGCGGCGCGGGGTGGGTTCACGGGAACGTCAGAGCCGTAGCGGAAGGCGCGGACAACCTAGGGATCGACAGCTTCGGTCGAGAGAATCTCGATGCCGAATCCCGCAAGGCCAACATAGGTCAGCTTCTTCGACGTCAGCAGGCGGATCGAGGAGATACCGAGGTCGCGGAGAATCTGGGCGCCGAGACCGACCTCCCGCCACTGCCGCGAGCGCGCCGCTTCCGATCCGGTGGCACCCGGCTGCGGGATCGCCTGTGTCGGCACGCCGACCGCACCATCGCGCAGCACCACAATGACGCCGCGGCCCTCGCTCTTGAAGCGGCGGAGCGCAACGTGGATCGGGTTCGCGCCGCCGAACACATCGCGGATGATGTCGGCGCGATGCAGCCGTGCCAGCACGTCCTTGCCGTCGCCGATACGGCCGTAGACGAAGGCCATATGGTGGATCGGATCGAACGGCGTGACGTAAGCGTAGCCGCACAATGTGCCGATCTCGCTTTCGACCGGAAATTCACCGACGCGCTTGACCAACTTGTCGCGCAGCTGTCGATAGGCGATCAGGTCGGCAATCGTCAGATGCTTGAGCTTATGGCGCTCGGCAAAGGCAACGACCGCGGGGCCGCGCATGACGGTGCCGTCGTCGTTCATCAGCTCGGCGAGCACACCAACCGGAGACACCCCCGCGAGCCGGCAGAGATCGACGCAGGCTTCGGTGTGACCGGAACGCATCAGCACTCCGCCCTCCTTCGCCACCAGCGGAAACACGTGGCCCGGGCGCACGAAATCGCTGGCGCCGCTATTGCCGTTGGCGAGCGCACGGACGGTGTTGGTGCGCTCCTCCGCGGATATCCCGGTGGTGAGGCCATGCCGGACATCGACCGAGACAGTGAATGCAGTGCCAAGCGGTGCGTCGTTTTCCGTCACCATCGGATCGAGGCGGAGCCGCCTGGCGTCCTCGGCGGCGAGCGGCGCGCAGACGATGCCGGACGTGTGGCGGATGATGAACGCCATCTTCTCAGGCGTGCACATCGATGCGGCGACAAACAGATCGCCCTCGTTTTCGCGATCGTCGTCGTCCATGACCACGACGATCTCGCCGCGTGCGTAGGCGGCAACGACCTCTTCAACGCGCTGATATGTGTCGAGCACCTGCTTCGCCTTACGTCTTGGGACCTTGAGAAAACGGCCACGTCACGCCCGCGCCCATCTGGCCGCGATGACGCAGATAGTGATCGGCAAGCACGCATGCCACCATGGCCTCGGCGACCGGCACGGCGCGGATGCCGACACAGGGATCGTGTCGCCCCTTGGTGACAACCTCGGTCTCGTTGCCGTAGCGGTCGACGGTGCGGCGCGGGGTCAGGATCGACGAGGTCGGCTTGACGGCGAAACGCGCCACGATCGGCTGGCCGGTTGAAATGCCGCCGAGTATGCCGCCGGCGTTATTGGAGAGAAAGCGCGGCTTGCCGTCATTGCCCATGCGCATCTCGTCGGCGTTCTCCTCGCCGGACAGTTCGGCGGCCGCGAAACCGGCGCCGATCTCGACGCCCTTGACTGCATTGATGCCCATCAGCGCCGCCGCGAGGTCGCCATCGAGCTTGGCATAGACGGGCGCGCCGAGCCCGGGCGGCACGCCGTCGGCGATCACCTCGATCACGGCGCCGACCGAGGAGCCCTTCTTGCGAACGCCGTCCAGGTAGTCGGCGAAGGCTGCCGCCGCCTGCGCGTCCGGGCAGAAGAACGGATTGCGTGCCACCTCATCCCAGTCCCAGCGGGCGCGGTCGATCTTGTGAGAGCCCATCTGAATGAGCGCAGCGCGCACGGTGACGCCCGGCACCACCTTGCGGGCGATGGCGCCGGCCGCAACGCGCGCCGCGGTCTCGCGCGCCGATGCGCGGCCGCCACCGCGGTAATCGTGCAGGCCGTATTTGACATCATAGGTATAGCCGGCGTGGCCCGGCCGGTAGACGTCCTTGATCGCGGAATAGTCCTTGGAGCGCTGGTCGACATTGTCGATGACCAGCGCGATCGGCGTGCCGGTGGTGACGTCCTTGCCGGTCGCTTCGTCGGCAAAAACGCCTGACAGGATTCGTACCGCGTCCGGCTCTTGGCGCTGCGTCGTATAACGCGACTGGCCGGGCCGCCGGCGGTCGAGATCCTGCTGGATGTCGGCGGCGGTGAGGGGAATCCCAGGCGGACAGCCATCGACGAGGCAGCCGATCGCCACCCCGTGGCTTTCACCGAAGGTCGTGACGCGAAAAAGATGGCCGAAGGTGTTGTGAGACATGAGCAATATCCGGCGGCGGTGTGGTAGCCCGCGCGTCACGAGCGGTCAAACCATGGGTCAATTGCCGAAGTGGGGGGCATCAATCTACGGCCTTCGCACGCGCAGCAGAACCTCCACATTGCTTAGCATGTGCGGAAAATATCGGCGCCCTGTCCACAGCGAAATGAACACCCGTTCAGCGCGATGAACGCGAATTAATGGAAAGCTGAACGCCCGTTAAGTAACGGAAATATAAGCGTTTTTTTCAATTTAGCGATTGCGCTGCCGGGCGTCTTGTGAGATGCTTTATTTCGGTCAGGGGGCCTTGGCCCAAGGGGTGAAGACGACAGCCCGCAAGCCGGAAATTTCAAACCCTGCCGTCGCGAACTCCAACATAGAGGGATCGAACATGGCGAAGAAGAAGAAGAAGGCGAAGAAGGCGAAGACCTGATACGCGTGCGAGCGAACGGCTCGCAGCGCGCTTTCGCATTGAGCGGGTGCCCTCGGGCGCTCAGAGTTTCACAGCCAGATCAAAGGTGACGAACATGGCGAAGAAGAAGAAGAAGGCCAAGAAGGCGAAGACCTAAGGCGCGCTTGGGCATAAGGGCTCACAGCGCGTTTTTTGCGTTGAGGGTTTGCCCAACAGCACCTGGAATTCGGCGAAGCGACTGAGCTTCGCATGAACGGCCGGACCAACGTCCGGCCGTTTCATTTCTGCCCTGCCCCTCTCTACGCCATCAGCCGTGGCGCGCGAATCCCTTGGCGGAAAAGGTGTAGACCACGCCCTGATCGACCCGCCCGCGGGTCGCCTCGTCCTTCGACATGCCGCCAAGCTCCACCATCAACGCGCGGGCAACCCCGCCATGCGCGACGACAATCGCGTCGCCATCAAGCTCCGCATGCCAGGCGCCGACGCGCGCGAGCAGGTCCGCATAGCTCTCGCCCTCGGGCGGCCGGAAATTCCAGCGATCGCGCTCGCGGTCGGCGAGCGCCGCAGCGTTGGTCGTGCGCACCTCGGGAAAGGTGAGCCCCTCCCATCGGCCGAACGACATTTCGAGAAGGCGGCGATCCCTCCGATACGACTCGCGGGTCAGTCCCAGGCCGTCGCGAACCAGCTCCATGGTTTCGGACGCCCGTACCAGCGGACTGGAAATGAAGGCGAGCGCATCGAGCGCAGTCCGGTCGCGCGAGACGAGGTCGCGCAGCAGCGACGCGCAACGGCGCGCCTGGCCGCGCCCCCTGTCATTGAGCGCGATATCGCGCTGACCCTGGAGCCTCCCCTCGGCATTCCAGTCCGTCTCGCCGTGCCGTACGAAATAGAGAATCCGGCCCGCCATCAGTCCTTGTCGACGGTGATGTCCGGCGCCTCGGGATGTTTCATGCCGACAATGTGATAGCCCGCATCGACATGAATGACCTCGCCGGTCATGCCGCGCGACATGTCGCAAAGCAGATAGACTGCCGTGTCGCCGACCTCTTCGGCAGTCACGCTGCGGCGGAGCGGCGCGTTGTACTCGTTCCACTTGAGGATATAGCGGAAGTCGCCGATGCCGGACGCGGCCAGCGTCTTGATCGGCCCCGACGAGATGGCGTTCACCCGGATTTTCTGCACGCCGAGATCGGCGGCAAGGTAGCGCACCGACGCCTCGAGGCCCGCCTTCGCGATACCCATGACGTTGTAGTGCGGCATCCACTTCTCGGCGCCGTAATACGTGAGCGTCAGCAGCGATCCGCCATTCGGCATGATTTTCTCGGCGCGCTGGGCGACGGCGGTGAACGAATAGCAGCTGATCAGCATGGTCTTGCTGAAATTGTCCTGGGTCGTGTCAACGTAGCGCCCATCGAGCTGCTCCTTGTCGGAGAACGCGATCGCATGCACCAGGAAATCGATCGAATCCCACGACGACCGCAGGGTCGCGAACACATTGTCGATCGTGGCTGCGTCGGTGACGTCGCAATGGCCGATAATGCGGCCGCCGATCTCGGCGGCGAGCGGCTCGACGCGCTTCTTGAGCGCATCGCCTTGGTAGGTGAATGCGAGCTCTGCACCCTGAGCGTGAGCGGCCCGGGCGATACCCCAGGCCAGCGATCGGTTATTGGCCACCCCCATGATCAGGCCGCGCTTGCCGCGCAAGAGACCCGAGGCTTCCGGCATGACAGTCCCCACTCGGCCGGCGACCGACCGCATTTTCGTATGGCATAGGGTATCTGGGGCTTCAAGCTTGCCAGCCCGCCCGGGTCCCGCAGCGTTAACCCCATGCGACTACACATGGAATAGCGCGAGATGCATGGTGTTTTCCGCATATGATGTCGGGCAAGGCCACGGACGTCCGGTCAGTCGGGCCGGAACCGGGAGACGATCTTGGCGAACTTCCAGCGCGACGTTGAGGCGGCGATTCCGGCGCTACGGCGTTACGCGCGGGCGCTGACCCGCGACGCCGAGACAGCCGACGACCTGGTGCAGGACACGCTGGTACGTGCCTTGCGGTTCGAGCACCTGTTCACCGGCGGCGAGGTGCGCAGCTGGCTTTACACAATCCTGACCAACCTCAACCGCAACCGTCTGCGTTCGCTTGCCCGCCGGCCGGCGCTCAGCCCGATCGAGGACAACGACGCGCCCGACATGTCCGGGCCGGAGGCGGGCGGACGTGACATCGAGCGCGCGCTGGCGACGCTGGTGGAAGAACAGCGCACGGCGCTGCTGCTCGTCGTGCTCGAAGGATTGAGTTACCGCGAGGTCGCGGAGGTGCAAGGGGTGCCAATCGGAACAGTAATGTCGCGGCTCGCGCGCGCCCGTGCCCAGATCAAAGCCTATCTCGATGGCGAGCGTCCGGCGCTTCGCCGCGTGAAATGATGCGAGGATGAGACAATGGCCGATCGCGATCTGATCGTGACCGAGGACGAACTGCACGCCTATGTCGACGGCGAATTGCCGGACGACCGCCGCGAGGCGGTAGAGGCGTGGCTCGCGGCCCATGCTGATGACAGCATGCGCGTCGCCGCCTGGCGCAGCCAGATCGAAGCACTGCGCGCCCGCTACGGGAGCATTGCCGAGGAACAGGTGCCTGCGCGCCTCGCGCTGGAGCGGATCGCCACCTCCGGACGGAAATGGATCGGCGTCGCCGCGGCCGCCACGATCGCCGCGTTCATTGTCGGCGGCGCCGCCGGATGGTGGGCCCGCGGCGCGTCCGCCGCGGCGCCGAATGAATTCGACGTGGTCGCGACCGATGCGGTCGACGCCCACCGGCTCTACGTTGTCGAGGTGCGCCACCCGGTCGAGGTGACGGCAGCGGACGCTAGTCACCTCGTGCAGTGGCTGTCGAAGCGGCTCAACTATCAGGTCCGGGCGCCCGATCTCGAGCCGATCGGCCTCAAATTGGTCGGTGGTCGGCTGTTGCCCGGCCCGAACGGGGCGGCGGCGTTCCTGATGTATGAGAGCGCGACCGGCGAGCGTTTCACGATCTACTGCACGCGCGCGAACGCTCCCAACACGGCATTGCGCTTCAACACGTTCGGGCAGATCGGGGCGTTCTTCTGGGTCGACGCCGACTTCATCTTCGTGGTGAGCGGCCAGTCCGACCGCGGCACACTACAGAAGATCGCCGAGATGAGCTACGAACAACTCGAGACGCGGCCCAATCGCCCGCGCGGTTCGTAGCACGTCACTCGATGTCGCGACGCGGATTGTACGGCTTGTTGTCGCGCCAGCGGCGCATCAGCTCGTCGAGTTCCGGGTCGCCCTGCTCCGGCAGAACGATGCGGATGGTGGCGTAGAGATCGCCCTGCCCGGTCTTGCCCTTGAGGCCTTTACCCTTGAGGCGGAAGATGCGCCCGCTGCTCGAGCCGGCCGGAACGGCGAGATCGACCGCGCCGGTGAGCGTCGGCACGCGCACCTTGGCGCCGAGCACTGCCTCATAGAGCGTCACCGGCAGATCGATTCGCAGGTCATTGCCATCGCGATTGAACACCGGATGCGGTGCGATCGTCACCGAGATCAAGACGTCGCCGGGCCCACCCGGACCGGGCAGGCCCTGGCCGCGCAACCTGATCTGCTGGCCATCGGCAAGTCCCGCAGGGATTTTGACCTCGACATCCTTGCCGCTCGGCAGGTGCACGCGCTTGGTCGTGCCGCTAGCCGCCTCCGGCAACGTAATCGTCAGCGCGGCCTGGATGTCGCGACTTTGCGCGGCCGCGCCGAAATCCTCGGGATCGAAGGTGGACCCAAAGCCGCCGCGAGTGCCGCGGGCCGCGCCACCGAACATGTCCTTGATGATGTCCTCGAACCCGCCGCCGAGGCCGCCGCGCCCGCTCGAGCGGCGGAAGCCCTCCGGACCGAAGCTGAAGGTCTCGAACGCGCTTTCGCGGCCGGCGCCGGCGCCCGGGTGTCCGGCACCGAAGCCTTCGAAGCCGCGGAACCGCGGCTTGCCTTCGGCATCGATCTCGCCGCGGTCGAACGCCTTGCGCTTGTCCTCCTCGCCGAGGATCTCGTAGGCCGAATTCAGCTCCGCAAAGCGCTGCGCAGCTTTCGGATCATTCTTGTTGGCATCGGGGTGCAGTTTCTTGGCCAGCTTGCGGTAGGCGCGCTTGACCTCGTCTGCGCTCGCAGACTTCTGCACTCCGAGCACGTCATAAGGATCGCGCATCGTCGTTGCGGTCCTCGCACTCCATTCGTGTTCCCCGGGGAATCGCCGGACTTTGTCGTACCAAATGTGGGGGCAACCGCCTCACACTGCAACGCAATCGGTCCCCGCACGCGGCCAAAAGATCCGAAGCGGCGCATAGCCGTCCGCGCGAAAGGTGGATTTCCGATCAACTCCAGTGACTTACGGGACAGTCTGCGAGCCGCGTCGGAAGCTCAGCTGCGCCGCCACGGCTTCATGCTGCGCACTTCCCACTTGCCCTGGTGAATGCGGCAGGCCTCGCCCTGAAGCCAGGATTCGGTCTTGTCGCGCACATAGCTCGCCAGGAAATCGCGGCACGTGAGACCATCAACGGTGTAGGCCGCGGCAATAGGCGTGATCGTTCCCCGTGCCCCGGTGCTCGGATTTTCCCACGGTGTGCTGGTCGACTTGCCGTCCTGGGACAGCGCGTCGACGACCGCCTCGCGGGCAACGGCGAGGTCGGCATCCGACGGAACATCTCCGGCCAGTTTTGCTGGCTCGCTCCGCGGGTCGGGCCTCGGCGCCGGGCTGGCCACCGAACGCGACCCGATCGAGCCGGTGGATTCGCCCCTGCTCTCGCCCTTGTGCTTCTCGAACATCGAGCCGAGCTGATAATTCATGCTGCAGCCGCCGCCAGCCAACGCGAGCACGAGCAATGTCGGCGCGGTCGCGCGCACCGCGCCGCGCCATAGGCGCGATGCGGTCGGTGCTCTATAAGGGATCAGCCGGGACCACACGAAACTATGGTCCCGTCACCGAGCCGGCCACATGGAAACTCCGCGGAATGTCCGACACGGCGCCTATCAAGCACACAGGCTGGTTAACGACTGGTGATTTCACCGAGGCGGACGAACCGCTGCGCCTATTCTCGACCTGGTTCGACGAAGCTTCCCGCACGGAACCCCGCGACCCCAACGCAATGGCCCTGTCGACCGTCGATTCCGACGGCCTGCCGAATGTCCGTATGGTCCTGATGAAGGGATTCGATGAACGGGGCTTCGTCTTCTACACGAACGTGGACAGCCAAAAAGGCAGGGAAATGACGAGCCAGCCGTTGGCCGCGCTGCTGTTCCACTGGAAGTCGGTCAATCGCCAGGTGCGCATCCGCGGCCGGGTCGAGCCGGTGATACCGGCCGAGGCCGATGCCTATTTCGCCACCCGCCCTCGCCTCGCCCAGATCGGCGCATGGGCCAGCAAGCAGTCCGCCGAGCTCGAAAGCCGCCTCGCCTTTGAGAAGGCGGTCGCCGTCTACACGGCGAAATACGCCGTCGGGACCGTGCCGCGCCCGCCGAACTGGTCGGGCTATCGTGTCATCCCGATCGAGTTCGAGTTCTGGCAGGATCGGCCGTTCCGCCTGCACGATCGCATCGTGTTTCGCCGGGCCGAGCCCGGCACAGCCTGGACCAAGACGCGGCTCTACCCGTGACCTCGAGAATGTGAGAGTAAGATGCCGACGTCACACATGAACCAGCCGCGCCGCACGCTACTACTGACGGGAGCAAGCCGCGGCATCGGGCACGCGACCGTGAAGCGCTTCTCGGCGGCGGGCTGGCGGGTCATCACCTGCTCGCGCCATCCGTTCCCGGAGAATTGCCCCTGGGAAGCCGGCCCGGAGGACCATATCCAGGTCGACCTGAGCGATCCGGAGGACACCAGCGCGGCCATTGCCGAGATCAAACGCCGGCTCGATCATGGCGAGCTGCACGCGCTCGTCAACAATGCCGGCATTTCGCCGAAGGGTGGCGGCGGCAAGCGCCTTGGCTCGATCGACACCACCCAGGAAACCTGGCAGCACGTGCTGCAGGTGAATTTCCTCGCGCCCATCATGCTGGCGCGCGGGTTGGTCGACGAGTTGAAGGCCGCCAAAGGCTCGGTCGTCAACGTCACCTCGATCGCGGGCTCGCGCGTGCATCCCTTTGCGGGCGCCGCGTACGCGACGTCCAAGGCGGCGCTTGCCGCCCTGACCCGGGAGATGGCGCACGACTTCGGACCGCTCGGCATTCGCGTCAACGCCATCGCGCCCGGCGAAATCGACACATCGATCCTGTCGCCCGGCACCGAGGAGATCGTCGCCCATCAGATCCCGATGCACCGGCTCGGCACGCCAGACGAGGTCGCGAAAATCATCTACGTGCTGTGCACGGAAACGTCGTCCTACGTAAACGGCGCCGAGATCCACATCAACGGCGGTCAACACGTCTAGATTTTTGCTTTGGCGCATATCCTTTTCGGAAAATGGCGACCGCTTTTCCGGGATGTGCGCCGGACGCTACAGCCACTTTCGCCATTTGAAGAAGAAATACGGCAGCACGGCCGCGATCAGCATCAGTAGGATGCCGAGCGGATAGCCGAACTCCCAGTCGAGCTCCGGCATGTGCTTGAAGTTCATGCCGTAGATCGAGGCGACCAGCGTCGGCGGCATGAACACCACCGCAGCGACCGAGAAGATCTTGATGATGTTGTTCTGCTGCAGGCTGACGACGCCGAGCATGGCGTCGAGCACGAAGGTGATCTTGCTCGACAGATAGGTCGCGTGGTCCGACAGCGAGGCGACGTCGCGCTGCATGCCCTTGAGGATGGCGCGCGTCTCCTTCGCCCACTTCATGGTGTCGGCTTCGTTGGCGATGTAGAGCAGCAGGCGCCCGATCGACACCAGACTCTCGCGCACTTTGGAGGTCAGGTCCCCCTTGCGGCCAATGGTCTTGAGGATGGCGGTATAGGACTGATCAGGCTGCTCCGGCTCGAAGATTTCGCGCGAGACGTGGTCGACGTCGGAGCCGATCTTCTCGAGAATGTCCGCACAGCGATCGATGATCGCATCGAGCAGGTCCATCAATACGAGCTCGCCGGTGATCGCCGGCGAGCACGAACGGCCGAGCCGGTTGCCGACGATCGAGAACGGGCGCGGCTCGTCGTAACGCACGGTGACCAGGCGGTGACCAGACAGGATGAACGTGACCGCCGTGGTCTTGGGCGTCTCCGTGTCGGACTGGCACATCAGTGTCGCGGTCATATACCGCGCGCCGTTCTCCACATAGAGGCGGCTGGTGACCTCGATCTCCTGCATCTCCTCCCGGGTCGGGACCGCAATGCCGAGGGCGCGCTCAGTGAGCTTGTCCTCCGCCATCGTCGGCGAGACGAGATCGAGCCAAACGGCATTGTCCGGAATGGTCTCGTCGCTGCTGACCGGTTGGCGGATGAGCGACGTACCCTGTGGAATGTAGACCGAAAGCATCCACTCTCCGGCAAATCGAGATCGTGCCTCGTTATACCGGAATCGCGTATCTGGTCGACCATATTTGCAGGCGGCGCACCGCGCCGGCCCACCGAGCGCACGCCCGGACATCGCCGCTGCGTGCAGCCCGATGACGCCAGACGCTTTGACATCAGAGCAGCGGACGCGCGCTTGGACGCGTCGAAACGATTACGCCGCGTCGCCGAACGTCCAGTCGCGCTTCGGACTCGCGGTGACCTCGGTCGCCGTCTCGCGATCGCCCTGATAGCGCACCGCGGCAGCGACCGCAGAAATTCCAATCCGGCGATACCGGCGATCGAGATCGGCCTCCTGATCCGTTGTCTTTTGGGTTGTGCGTTTCGGATCGGCAGTCTTCATCATTTCCTCCGTTGCGGCGAAGATGCCCTCGCAGCGACGCTCTGCCTACGCGATGAGCACGGCAGAAATGCGCGGTAAATCGCGACATTTGCGCCCATGGCCGCGGAACCAAGGGCGGACGCACGGCCGGCATAACATCCCGTTTGGTAAACAAGGGTTAACGCTGTTGGGCCACGGTTCCCCCCGCCATATTGCCACCGCATGTGGGGACTATTCATGAAGCTGACGGGCTCGGGGACTAAGCTGGACATCTGGGACATTTAGCGCTTGGTGCAGTGCGACATTCCTGCAACATGCCGTCACTTCTAGGCAACCGAACGTCACTCGTGACTTGGCCGCGGTTTCGGATTTTGGGTAAATACGCCCTGCGGGGGCGGAATCGTGTCGCGACCAGCACCGAAAGGCGATGACCTATGGTGAGACGTGGAGTGGCTTGTCTGCTTTTCGGCCTCTTGGCGAGCGGCTGCGTTCAGTCGACGCTGGAACCGTCATCGGACGCCAATCTGAAGCCGCGCGACAAGCAGCTGCTAGCCAATGCGCCGTATGATCGCAGTGTTCCGATTCCGGAACCCTATCAGCGGCACATCGTCGATTATCACCGCAAGGAAGCGGCCGGCACCATCGTTGTCGATAGCGACGCGCGATACCTTTACTACGTGCTGCCGAACGGCAAGGCGATCCGCTACGGCGTGACCGTAGGTGAAGAGGCGCTTGCGTGGTCGGGTATTGCCCGCGTCGGCAACATGCAGGAATGGCCGAACTGGACTCCGACCGCGGACATCAAGAAGCGGATGGCCGGCATCCCGAACTTCGTCTCCGGGGGACCGCACAATCCGCTCGGTGCGCGCGCGATCTATCTGTTCGAGGGCAACAAGGACACCTTGTTCCGCATCCACGGCACCAACCAGCCGGAATATATCGGCCACTCGATCTCGTCGGGCTGCATCCGCCTGACCAATGAGGACGTCATCGACCTCTACAATCGCGTGAAGATCGGCGCGCCGGTCGTCGTGCTCAAGCCGGGCACGGGTGACTCGCCGAGCAGCCCGCGGATCGCGCTGGGCACCGGCCACAACGGCTGAGCAAGCCAGCTCCGAGTTGACGTAACGGCGCCGACGCAGTTGGCGCCGTTATCGTTTCAAGTCCCCAGCTCGATGCGGACGATCTCCGGCGGCACGCCAAGCCGCATCGGCAGCATGCTGGTGCCGAGGCCGCCGGACACGATCATGTGCCGATCGTTTTCGACGATGTGACCATAGGCGAAGCGGGCGCCATAGGCCGATGGCACCGCCCGCTCCCAGATGCCGGGCACGCGGATCTGGCCGCCATGGGTATGGCCGGCCAGCGTTAGCGCGACGCGGTCCGGCACCTTCACGAAAACATCGGGCTCGTGCGCCAACAGAACGATGGGATCGTCGGTTTTGGCGCGGGCGAGCGTGCCGGGCAGATCATCGACGCCGAGAAACCGGCGGCGGCCGATCCGGTGGGCCAGCTGATCACCGAGTCCCGCGAGCCAGAACCGGCGGCCCGGCTCGCCGAGCAGCACGGCGTCGTTTTCAAGCACCGGGATATTCACGTCACGGATCGCGCGCCGGATATCGGCGATGCCGTGCCACCAATCGTGATTGCCAAGGATTGCGAACACGCCGAGCGGCGCCTCGAGGCGCTTGAACTCCGCCGCCCAGGCGTCGGGGGGGACGCGCTCGGTGACAAATCGATGGGTCGCAACGTAGTCGCCAAGCAGCACCGTGAGATCCGACTTCAACAGGTTGGCGACGTCGACGACCTGCTGGACATGGGCAAGGCCCATGTTGGGCCCGCCGGCATGAACGTCGGCGATTGCGGTGATGGTGCGACGATGTCCCGCCGGCCAGCCCGGCGGCGTGAGCGCATAGGACGTGACGATCAGGCTCCGCGGCTCGATACCGGTCGCATAGCCGGCCGTGGCGGCCGCGCACAGGCCGGCAAGCCCAAGACCGCCGAGAATGAATTGGCGGCGGCTCACCCGCACCGGGCGACACGGTATTGACGTAGTGGTACCGGCGTCGGCAGACATGGACGCTGTCATACCGGACAGATCACGGCGGTTGCGTGAACGCCGTGATCGATTTCGCGCGACGTGGTGAATACCGCGCCCAGCGTGGAGTGGATCACGCAGCGAGCAGGCGTTCGCGCTTCGCCCAGTCGAGCGTCTTGTCCAGCGCCCGCCCGACGCGATCGAACAAGTCGTCGATCTCCTCACGGGTGATCACCAGCGGCGGGCAGATCGCGATCGCATCGCCCGGACACGGCCGAAGGATCACCCCTTCCTCCTCGGCAAAGCGGACGCAGCGAGGGCCGACACTGCGTGTCGCCTCGAACGCCTGTTTGGTGCGGCGATCCGCGACCATCTCGACAGCGCCCATCAGGCCGATTCCGCGCGCTTCGCCGACCAACGGGTGCTCGCCGAGCTTCTTGATCCGCGCCTGGAAGTGCGGCATCAGCGCCGCCACTTTGTCGAAGATCTTGTCGCGCGCGTAGATCTCGAGTGTCTTGACCGCAACCGCGGCGGACACCGGATGACCCGAATAGGTAAAGCCATGGCCGAAGGTGCCGATCTTCGCGCTTTCGGCGACGAGCGCCTGGTACATCACTTCCGGGATCATGATGCCGGAGATCGGCAGATAGGCGGACGACAGCGCTTTGGCGACCGAGATCGATTGCGGTTTGAAGCCGAGCACCTGACAGCCGAACGGCTTGCCAAGCCGGCCGAAGCCGCAGATCACCTCGTCGTCGATCATGAACACGTCGTACTTCTCGCAGACCTTGCCGATCTTCTCGAAGTAGGTCTTCGGCGGCACGATCACGCCGCCTGCACCCATCACCGGCTCGGCAATGAAGGCAGCGACCGTATCGGGCCCCTCCTTGACGATCAGCGCCTCGAGCTCGGACGCGAGCCGGGTTGCGAACTCCTCCTCGCTCTCGCCGTCGCGGGCGTAGCGATAGTGGTGCGGACAGCCGGTCTGCAGGAATCCCGGGATCGGCAGGTCGAAATCGATGTGGTTGTAAACGAGACCGGACAGCGATCCTGCGCCGATGGTCAGGCCGTGAAACGCGCGCAGCCGGCTGATGACCTTTTTCTTCTTGGGCCGGCCCAGCGCATTGTTCATGTACCAGAGCAGCTTGATCTGGCTCTCATTGGCCTCGGAGCCTGAATTGGCGAAGAACACCTTGGAGACTGGAATCGGCGCCATCTCCTTGAGCTTCTCGGCAAGCTCGATCGCCGGATCGTGGCTGCGGCCGTTGTAGAGATGCGCGAACGACAGCTTGCGCATCTGCTGCGCGGCGGCCTCGACCAGCTCCTCGTTGCCGTAACCGAGCGACGTGCACCACAGCCCGGCCACGCCTTCGATATAGGCCTTGCCATCGGTGTCGTAGACGTAAACGCCCTTGGCGCGTTCAAGCACCAGCGGGCCTGTCTCGCGCAACAGCGCGAGATTGGTGTTCGGATGGACCAGCGTTTCGATGTCGCGGACGGCGAGATTGCTGAGGGGGGCCATGACCATGTTCCGTTTGCTCAAGCCGGTATAGGCCGGCGCGTCACCGCAGGTCAAAGGCCTTGCGGCAGGTCACGCGCCGGGCGTTGGTCCGGCCGTAACCAGTCAATTCTTCTTGGTTGGCGCTACGAAGGGATTCTCGGTCCCGGTGTGGGTGTGGGTCTGGGTCTGGGTCTGCGTCTGCGTCTGGGCCTGAGCCTGAGCCTGCGGCGCTTCGGGCGGCCGCGCGCGCGGCAGCGGGATATCCGGCTCGGTGCGGATGTCCCACTGACAGATGCGATAGCCGCCGCGCCGCTCGGTGACGTCCACGTGAATGTGGTTCTCGTGATAGCCATCGGAGCCAGGCCCAAGCACAGTGGTGAAACGTGCGCACGCGCTTGCCCGCAGGTCCTTGCGCAGGTCCTCCGAGACCTCGTGGTCGGTCAGGGTGACGTGCCGCCCATCTCCCAGCACAAAACTGCGGACGTCGAGCGCGTTGGCGAGACCGTGCTGGGAGAGCTTGGCGCCGGGGATGCGGTTGCGACCGCGGCATTCATAGGACGCATAGTTCTCGATGCCCGACAGCGGCGAGCCGAGCCCCTTCAGCGTCGACGCCACATCGTCGCGCACCCAATGCACGATCGATTCCGCCATGCTGCAGCGGAGCGTTGCCGGCGGCGCCACCGCAACGCGGCGCTTGTCCGGCAACAGGATCGCCTCGAGACTGATCACGTCGGTTGCGCCGCACTCGCCGGGACCGGCAATCGCCGGCAGCACCTTCGCCACCGCGAGACCGTCAGTCAGCCGGACGAAGCAATCGGAGGGGATCGGCGGCCCCAATGGCACCGCGGCCGGCGGCGGCTCAGGGGCCGGTGCGGCCGGGGCTGCTGTCGCAGCGCGCGCAGCGGGAGCTTCCGGCGGGCGCGGCCGCGGCATGGGAGGCATGGGGATCGCGGGCTTTCGGTCGGCGGCGGCGATCGAGGGCCGCAATTGGGGCCGCGACGGCTCGCGCGCCGTCGCAGGCACGGCAGCGAGGACAATGATTGCCCAAATACCCGCACCGAAGCCGCGCATCGCTCCCTCTTTGACCCCTGTGAACGCGAACCGCGGCATTTCGGGTCCATGCTACGGTGCATTGCAGACGATTAGGTTGGTGTCATGGCAGAATTCGATGTGGTTGTCGTCGGGCTCGGCGTCATGGGCAGCGCCGCCCTGCATTCGCTCGCACGGCGCGGCCGGCGGGTGATCGGCATCGAACGGTTCACCCCAGGCCACGACCGCGGCTCCTCGCATGGCCTGACGCGCATCATCCGGCTCGGCTACTACGAGCACCCCTCCTACGTGCCGCTGGTGCGCCGGGCCTATGAGCTGTGGCGCGACCTCGAGGCGCGGTCCGGGCGCAAGCTCCTCACCGTGGCGGGCATTCTCGAAATGGGCGCGCCCGAATCCGAGCTGATCCGCGGCACGCTCGCATCATCGCAGCTGCACAGCCTTCCCCACGAGGTGCTCGATGCCAAGACCGTCATGCAGCGCTTTCCGGCGTTCCGCATTCCGCCGGACTTCATCGGCGTGTTCCAGCCGGACGGCGGAGTGCTCGCGGCCGAGCCGGCGATCGACACCCAGATCACGCTTGCCCGCACCGCCGGCGCGGAAAGCCGCTTCGAAGACACCGTGCTGGCGATCGAACCTCGGGGCGATCGCGTGCGCGTCGTCACCGAGCGTAGCGCAATCGAGGCAGGGAGTGTGATCGTCGCAGCCGGCCCCTGGCTCGAAACCCTGCTGCCCGGCCTGTCGGACCACGTGCGCGTGACACGCCAGGTGGTCCTCTGGGTCGAACCGCGCGCGCCTGCGCTGTTCGCGCCCGACCGCTGTCCGATCTTCATGCTGGAAAGCGCCTACGGCATTCACTACGGCTTCCCGTTGGACCCGCGCGCGGGCCTCAAGGTGGCCAAGCATTTTCACCAGCACGAAACCGCGGACCCCGACGACTACGAGCGTACAATCTCGCCCCACGACCAGGCTGAAGTTCGCAGTGTGATCTCGGAATATCTTCCAGCCGCGGACGGCAAGCTTCGGTCGGCGACGACCTGCCTCTATACGATGACCGCGGACGGTGATTTCATCCTCGACCAGCTGCCGGGACATCCGAATATCGTCGTCGCCTCACCCTGTTCAGGGCACGGATTCAAGTTTGCGCCGGTGATCGGCGACATCCTGGCCGATCTGGCGACGACCGGGACGACCGCACACGACATCAGCCGGTTCCGATTGGCGCGTTTCGTTGGCTGAAACAGGCTGCCCCCGATCAACGTATATGCCGACGAAACGCTAGGTTGCGCACGGCTGTGGCCGCGCTAACCTTGGGGGCGGCTTGGGTGCCAAACACCGTAGCCCAATACTGCATAGAATTGCGAAGAGGGGAAATGCCATGCTCGGTTTGATGCAGAATTGGCCGCTTCTGTCGCATCGGATCATCGATCACGCCGCCATCCACCACTGCCAACGGCAGGTCATTTCGCGCTCGGTCGAAGGGCCGATGCACACCACCACCTATCCGGCGATCCGCCAGAATGCGCTACGGGTGGCGAAGCGCCTCGAGAAGGACGGCATCAAGCTCGGCGACCGCGTCGCGACACTGGCGTGGAATACCTGGCGCCATATCGAGGCGTGGTACGGCATCCTCGGCATCGGCGCGGTCTATCACACCGTCAATCCCCGGCTGTTCCCCGACCAGATCGCCTGGATCATCAATCACGCCGGGGACCGCATGATGATGACCGACCTCACCTTCGTTCCGCTCCTGGAGAGGCTCGCCGACAAGCTGCCGACCATCGAGCGCTACATCATCCTGACCGACGCCGCGCACATGCCGCAGACGACGTTGCGCAACGCGGTGCCCTACGAGTCCTGGATCGCCGAGGTGGATGACGACTTTGCATGGCACTCGTTCGACGAGAACACTGCCGCGGGCATGTGCTACACGTCGGGCACCACCGGCAATCCCAAGGGCGTTCTCTACTCGCATCGCTCGAACGTGCTGCACGCGTTCATGGCGTCGATGCCGGATGCCAAGGGCCTGTCGGCGCGCGACGTGGTGCTGCCGGTGGTGCCGCTGTTCCATGCCAATGGCTGGTCGCTCGTGTTTTCGACACCGATGGTCGGCGCCTCGCTGGTGCTGCCCGGCGCCAAGATGGACGGTGCGTCGATCTATGAGCTGCTCAACACGTACAAAGTCACCTTCACCGCCGCCGTGCCGACCGTGTGGCTGACGCTGCTGCAGGACCTCGAGAAGACCGGCGCGAAGCTTCCCTACCTCAAGCGCGTCGTCATCGGCGGCTCGTCCTGTCCGCGCGCCGTCACCAAGAAATTCCAGGAGGTCTACGACGTCGAGGTCATCCATGCCTGGGGCATGACCGAGATGAGCCCGCTCGGCTCGCTCTGCACCATGAAGCCCGAATACGCGGACCTGACCGGCGACACCCGTCTGGACATCCAGCAGAAGCAGGGCCACCCGCCGTTCGGCGTCGAGATGAAGATCACCGACGACGACGGCCACAGCCTGCCGTGGGACGGCAAGACGTTCGGGCGTCTCAAGGTGCGCGGGCCGGCGGTCGCGCGGGCCTATTATCGCAGCGACGAGGACATCCTCGACCACGAAGGCTTCTTCGACACCGGCGACGTGGCGACCATGGACCCCTGCGGCTACATGCAGATCACCGATCGTTCCAAGGACGTCATCAAGTCGGGCGGCGAGTGGATCTCATCGATCGACATCGAGAACCTTGCGGTCGGCCACCCGAAGGTCGCCGAAGCCGCCGTGATCGGCATCAGGCATCCGAAATGGGACGAGCGGCCGTTGCTGGTGATCGTGCTCAAGAAGGGCGAGAACGCCACCAAGGAAGAAATGCTCGGCTACATACAGGGCAAGATCGCCAAGTGGTGGATGCCGGACGACGTCGCCTTCGTCGACGAGATCCCGCACACGGCGACCGGCAAGATCCAGAAGACCACGCTGCGCGAGCGCTTCCGCGACTACGTGCTGCCGACGGCGGCCGCCGCCGAGTGAGCTGAAGCTTCGTCCTCCGCCCGGCAAGCCGGGCCGGCGGGCCTCTGCCGTTTCGTGCGCGTGCCGCCTTGCACGCCTTACTTTTCATTACTTTTCATAACCTCTCGGGCGGCTGGCGACGCGAGCCCGTGTGTGCAAGGCCCGCGTCTGATGACTTTTGATGACTTTTGATGACCTCGGCGCCAGCCCGAGAGGTCATCATTTCGTTCGCCTGCCCGCGCGGAAACACAGGGCCGCGCGGCGCGCGCCCTGCTTGCGTTTCGACCTGTTCCGATTGTCCATGCTCCGCCCGCCGGGTGAGAACCGGCGACGAACGCTTTCCATGCCTATCCGAAGCTTCGACGATTGAGCAAGGCTGCGCCGACCCGGGCGTGTCAATAACGGGGAAAGCGATGCAGCCTATCCCGCGGCGGCGAGCGCCGAATAAGGCGATGGCGTCGCGGTGGCCCAGGCCGGCACCTGCGCGCCGCGGTGGACGATGCCGAGGTAGTAGTAACGCGGATAAGGCGTGAGCTTGCCGCCGTCGCCTTGCGCGAAAATGATCCTCAGGCTGGCGGCGTCGACCATCTCCCGGAACGTTTCCGCGGTCGATCCAAGATTGTTTTCCTGCAGCACGATGACGCCGTTCGGCTTGAGAAATTTTCCGACGTCGTTGAAGAAATCCCGGTGCAGCTGAAAGCTCGGATCGTGCAGGCGGATGTCGGTGATGCGGTCGACCGGAAAATGCGGCGGATTGCTGACGATGAGATCCCACTGTTCCGATGCCGGGATCGCCTTGAGATTGTCGGAATGATAGACGGTCACGCGGTCGCCGAGCCGGTTGTAGCGGACGGTGCGGCGGCGGGCGAGAACCGCCTCCTTGTTGACGTCGGCGAGGCAGAGGGTCTTGCAGAACCCGTGCGCCAGCAGCGAGAAGCCGATGAAGCCCGGCCCGGCGCACCACTCGAACACGCGCTCGAACTGTGGCGCGCCCCGATCGACCAGAAACGGCAGATATTCCTGCCCTGGGCGTTGCCGCCGCCGTCGAGATGCCGTTTGTAGTGAACCTTGAGGTCGCCGTACGGGACACGCCACCACGGCTTGAAATAACGACGCCGGAACTGTCGCCACGGACCGGTCACGCCGTTCACATCCAAAATCCAAAATTAAGATGGTAAACGGTCGCCCAGGGGACCGAGACTGTCAAGGCGACGACAACCAATCGCATTGCGATTCGAGGCCGACACAAGTAAGTGTTCCGGGACAATGTGGCGGGACGGTCGTGCGCGGTAACTTTGGCGTCGCGATTCGAGCAGGAAACAATGCCGCGTTACCGTATCTCCGATCAGCCGATCTCGCGCCTGGCCGTGTGGGCGCGCCGCATCGCCCTGTTTGCGCTGCCCGCGGCGGTGCTGGCGATCATCATCGTCCGCTCCGGGATGCTGGAAATCGTGCCGGCGCTCGCGACCTTTGCCGGCGCGCTGGTGCTCGCGGTCGCCGCGATCGTGCTCGCCCTCGCCGCCTTCGTGGTGATCTGGAAGGACGGCATTGCCGGCGCCGGCGCCGCCTTCAGCGCGGTCGCGATCGGCATCGTGCTGCTCGCCTACCCTGCCTACTTCGCCTACAAGGCCTACAAGCTCCCTGAGATATCCGACATCACCACCGATCCGATCGATCCGCCGCGCTTCGAGGCGATCGCGCGGCTGCGCACGCGCGAGACCAATCCCGCCAACTATGCGGGCCTCTACGCCGCCGAGCAGCAGCGCATCGCCTACCCGGATGTCGAGGCGCTGGAGGTGTCATCGAACGCGCAGCAGACCTACGACGCCGCGGTCGCCATCATCACCAAGCGGAAGTGGCTGATCGTCGACGCGCGTCCCCCACAGGCCGGACGCCGCGACGGGCGCATCGAGGCGGTCGCCTACACGCCGATCATGGGCTTCCGCGACGATGTCGTGGTGCGCGTGCGCACGACCCGCGACGGCGCGCGGCTCGATGTACGCTCGGCATCGCGCTACGGCCGGCATGACTTCGGCACCAACGCATCGCGGGTGGTCAGCCTGACCAGCGACATCGACGACTTGCTCGACGCGCAGGCCATCGAGAAGCGGCCGAAGCCCACTCAGAAGGCCAAGGCCGGCCAGGCGCAGGCGAAGGGTCAACCGGCCAAGCGGTAGATGCCGGCGATCGATGCCGGGCCCTCGGTCGCGACTTTGCCGCGCGTGACCAGATCCTCCAGGTGCGCCAGCACGGACAGCCCCGCGGCTTTCACCAGACGCGGATCGAGGCCGATATAGACCGCGCGCACGATGGTCGGAATGTCCGCCGCGCCCTTCCCCAGCCGATGCAGGATCGACGCCTCGCGCCCCTCGCGATGCCGGATGTAATGCCGCACGAAGGCCGGCGCGTCGTGGATCGCGTCGCCATGGCCGGGCAGATAGATCGCCTCGTTGCGGCGGCTGAGCTTTGCGAGCGAGTTCATGTAGTCGCTCATGGCCCCGTCGGGCGGCGCGACGATCGAGGTCGACCAGCCCATCACGTGATCGCCGGAGAAGATCAGGCTGTTGCCCGGACCCTTGCCGCGGAGCGCGAACGCCATGTGGTTGGCGGTGTGGCCGGGAGTCGCGATCGCCTCGATCTCAAAACCGTCGCCCGTCACCACCTCCCCATCCGCGAGCGGGCGGTCGGGACGAAAGTCGGTGTCGTTCGAGGCGTCGAGCCGCGGCGCCTCGCCGATGTGGAGCGCGCGCGCGGCCCGGTGCGGGCCTTCGGCAAGCACCTGCGCCCCCGTCGCCGCCCTGATGGCCGGAACCGCCGGCGAATGGTCGCGATGGGTGTGGGTGACGAAAATATGCGTGACCGTCTCGCCGCGCACCGCATCGAGCACGGCAGCGATATGCGCCGGATCGTCCGGGCCCGGATCAATGATCGCGACTTTGCCGCGGCCGACGATATAGGTCAGCGTCCCCTTGAACGTGAACGGGCTCGGATTGTTGGTGAGGATACGCCGCACCCCCGGCACGACCTCCTGCGGCGTGTCGGGAGCGAGATCGAGAGTGCGGTTGAACGGGATGTCGTCGGCCATGCGGAACGCGGGTCTCCACTAAGATACTGCTGTTCCCCGATAGCAGATTTTGGGGGAACATAGCCTTCAAAGTGAAAAACGTCGGGGAGGATGATCCATGCGCAGTCTCGGAGGGCTGCTGCTCGCAGCCGGCATTGCCTCAAGCCTGGCGGGCGAAGCGCCCGCCCAGACTTACCCGTCCGGCCAGATCAAGATGTTCTCCGGTTTCGCAGCCGGTGGCACCGTCGACATCGTAGCGCGTGACATCGCCGCAGAGCTCGAGCGGGTCTGGGGCCAGCCGGTCATCGTCGAGAACCGCCCCGGCGCGAACGGCGCCACGGCGACCGCGGCGCTCGCCAAGTCCAAGCCGGACGGTCACACGCTGATGGTGGTCGTGTCCGGCCACATCACCAACTCGCTCCTGTACCAGAACCTCGGCTTCGATCCGCTCAAGGACGTCGTGCCGGTGAGCCTGATCGCCGCCTCCCCGCTGCTCGTGTTCGCGCATCCCTCGTTCGGCCCGTCAGACGTCAAGTCGCTCGTCGCGCTCGCCAAGGAGAAGCCCGGCAGCATCTCCTATGCGACGCCCGGCACCGGCTCGATCCAGCACCTGTCGATGGAGCTGCTCGCCTATCTGGCGCAGATCAAGCTGATCCACGTGCCCTATCGCGGCGGCGCGCCGGCGCTCAACGACGTGCTCGGCGGCCATGTGCCGGTCAGCGTGCTGAGCGTGTTCCAGGCGCTGTCGCTGGTCCAGGAGAAGCGCCTCAAGCCGCTTGCGGTGACCTCGCGCGGCCGCACCGAGGCGCTGCCGGACGTCGCGTCGATGGCGGAATCCGGCGTGCCCGATTACGAGGCGGAGCTGTGGTTCGGCCTGATCGCGCCGACCGGAACGCCGGATGAGGTGATCGCCAAGATCAACGCCGCCGTGGTCCGCTACATAAAACTGCCCGAGACCAGGGCACGGCTCGCCGGCCAGGGCGCGCGCCCGATCGGCAGCACGCAAGCGGAGTTCGCCGCGCTGCTGCGCTCGGAGCAGGACAAGTGGAGCCGCCTGTTCAAGGAGGCGAACATCAAGGGCGAGTGAGCCGACGTGCGAACTCAGTGAATCTCCGGCTCCGGCGTCGGCGCGCCGCGGCCGAGGAAGTCGAAGTCGCAGCCGTCGTCGGCCTGGCCGATGTGGGTCGAGAACATCGCGCCATAGCCGCGCTCGAACCGCGGCGGCGGCGCCTTCCACGCTGCGCGGCGGCGGTTGAGCTCCTCCTCCGACACGGCGAGGTGAATGCTGCGGTTGGCGACGTCGACCTCGATCGGATCGCCGGTCTGCACAAAGGCGAGCGGCCCGCCGACATAGCTTTCCGGGGCGACGTGCAGGATGCAGGCGCCGTAGCTGGTGCCGCTCATGCGTCCGTCGGAGATGCGCAGGATGTCGCGCACGCCGGCCGCGAGCAGTCGTTTCGGGATCGGCAGCATGCCCCATTCGGGCATGCCCGGGCCGCCCTTCGGGCCGGCGTTCTTGAGCACCAGCACGTGGTCGGGCGTGACCTCGAGGTCGTCGCGCTCGATCTCGCGCGCCATGTGGTTGTAGTCCTCGAAGGCGAGCGCCGGACCGCGATGCTTGAGGAAGCGTTTGTCGGCGGCGGCCGGCTTGATGACGCAGCCGCGCGGCGCGAGGTTGCCCTTGAGCACCGCCGTCGCCCCTTCCGCATAGATCGGGTCGTTGAGGCCGTGGATGACATCCGGCAGATAGACCTGCGCGCCGGCAATGTTCTCGCCGAGCGTCTTGCCGGTGACGGTCAGGCAGGACAGATCGAGCCGGTCTTTCAACTGACCCATCAGCGCACGCAGGCCGCCGGCATAAAAGAAGTCCTCCATCAGGTACTTGCCCGACGGGCGTACGTTGGCGAGCACCGGAATCTGCCGCGAGATGTCGTCGAACCGCTGCATGTCGACGCCCACGCCGGCACGGCGCGCCATCGCCACAACGTGGATGATGGCGTTGGTCGATCCGCCCATCGCCATGTGCACCTTGATGGCGTTGTCGAACGCGTTGGGCGTGAGGATCTTCTCCGGGGTGAGATCGTCCCACACCATGTCGACGATGTGCCGGCCGACCGTGGCGCACATGCGCGGATGGTTGGCGTCGGCCGCGGGTATCGACGACGCGCCCGGCAGCGCGAGACCGAGCGCCTCGGTGATCGCCATCATGGTGGCGGCGGTGCCCATCACCATGCAGGTGCCGTAGGAGCGCGCGATGCCGTTCTCCATCTCGCTCCACTCGTCCTCGGTGATGTTGCCGGCGCGCTTCTCGGTCCAGTATTTCCATACGTCCGAGCCCGAGCCGAGAAACTGGCCGTGGTAGTTGCCGCGCAGCATCGGACCGGCCGGAATGTAGATGGTCGGGATGCCCATGCTGATCGCGCCCATGACCAGCCCGGGCGTGGTCTTGTCGCAGCCGCCCATCAGCACGGCGCCGTCGATCGGATGGCTGCGCAGGAGTTCCTCGGTCTCCATCGCCAGCAGGTTGCGATAGAGCATGGTCGTCGGCTTCACGAAGCTTTCCGACAATGACAGCGCCGGCAATTCGATCGGGAATCCGCCCGCCTGCAGCACGCCGCGCTTGACGTTGTCGGCGCGGTCGCGAAGGTGCTGGTGGCACGGATTGATCTCGCTCCAGGTGTTGATGATGCCGATCACCGGTTTGCCCTGCCATTCGGCCTGGTCATAGCCCATCTGCCGCATGCGCGAGCGATGGCCGAACGAGCGCAGGTCGCTGACGCCGAGCCAGCGGTAGCTGCGAAGGTCTTCAGGGCGCTTTCGGCTCATCGTTTCCTCTCGACTGACATGCTGTTGGTCCGCACCGCGCGGACTGAGCCACCATACAAGGCTCCTCCCCGGTTGGGGAAGCAAGTCGGCGCGATCCGCCCGACAGCCCACGTTCCGCTATTTGCAACCGCTGGCGCAGGCGCCGCCGGCGCGCCAGGATGGCAGAACGCGGGGCACACCGCTGCGGAACAAACATGCGGGAGGAAACATGCGGCCGATCAGGGCATTTTTCGGCGTGCTTGCCGCCACGATTTTTCTTGCCGTGCACGCGCCCGACGCAGCGGCCCAGAGCAAATATCCCAACCGCCCGATCCGACTGCTGGTGCCGTTCGCGCCGGGCGGCGGCGTCGACGTGGTCGCCCGCATCGTCGGCCAGAAGGTGGGCGAGAAGCTCGGCCAACCGATCCTGATCGAGTCGAAGCCCGGCGGTGGTGGCGCGCTCGCCGTCACCGAGCTGATGCGCGCGGAGCCGGACGGCTACACGCTGCTGATCACAACCAGCTCGCATGCGACGCTGCCGGTGCTCGCCAAGCTGGCGTGGCATCCGAGCAACGATTTCTCGCCGATCGCCAACGTGTACTTCTACTCGTTCGTCATGACGACCAACAGCGCGACCGCATCGCGCTTCAAGACGTTCGCCGAATTCCTCGGCTACGTCCGCTCGCATCCGGGCGTGATCAACTGGGGCTCGTCGGGCACCGGCGGCCCGCAGCATCTTGCCGGGACGCAGTTCACCAAGGTGGCCGGCATCGACATGGTGCACGTGCCGTACCGCGGCAACGGACCGATGATTCAGGCACTGCTCGCGAACGACGTTCAGCTCGTGTTCGACACGCCGACCTTGGTGCTGCCGCACATCCAGGACGGCAAGCTCGTGCCGCTGGCGATCACCGGCGACCGGCGGCTGCCGCAGCTTCCCGACGTGCCGACCGTCGCCGAGACCAAGCTGGTCGATTTCACCGGCCAGGGCCGAGCTTTCGTGCTTGCGCCGAAAGGATTGCCGGAGCCGGTCCAGGCGCTTCTCAACAAGGAGTTCGCGGCCGCGCTCGACCAGAAGGAGGTACGCGACCGCCTGCTCGGGTTTGGCCTCGCCGTTCCCGACGGCGCCGACAACAGCGTCGCCAGCGTGCGCGCGCACATCGAGGATTTCGGCGCGACCTACGGCAGGCTGATCACCGAGCTCGGCATCAAGGCCGAATAGCGCGGCTCACACCTCGCGCGAGTCGAACATGAGCAGGTCGACGCCGCCGGACGCGAAGTTCGACAGATCGCCCGCGGCGGCCTGCCCCTCCGGCGTCGTCAAGGCGTGCTGGATCGCCGCCAGGCTGTCGAACTGCAGCACCGCGACCAGATGAACGCCCGAGGGCCCCGCCGGCGACGCAACCGCGCCCTGGCTGACCTCGTATTTTCTCATACCGGGGATCTTCTTCGCGAGCGGGGCGTGCGTCTCGAAGTAGTACCTGTCGAACGCCGCCGTATCCTTCGGAGTCTTGTAGAGCACCACCAGCTTGGCCATTGCATGTCCTCCACACCAGTTGTTTGAGCATGATCTTTTCCGAAAACCGGTACCCACTTTTCGGGATCATGCTCCAGACAATTCACTCGACCGAGACGCCCGCGAACTCGACCACCTTGCGCCACTTGTCGGTCTCTTCGGTGACGAGCTTGCCGAACTCGGCCGCCGTCATCGGCATCGGCACCCCGCCGAGCTCGGCGAGCCGCGCGACCATCTTCGGATCGGCGAGCGCCGCGTTGACCGCCTTGTTCAGCACTGCCACGACGTCGGGCGGCGTGCCTTTCGGCGCCGCGATGCCGTACCAGACGCTCGCTTCGTAGCCGGGCACGGTCTCCGCGATCGCCGGAATGTCCGGCACCGAGTCCCAGCGCTTGGCCGTGGTGACGCCGAGCGCGCGCAGCTTGCCGGTGCGCGCGAATTCGATCGAGCCCGGCAGGTTGTCGAACAGCACGTGGACCTTGCCGGTCATCAGGTCCGGATAGGCGCCCGACGAGCCGCGATACGGCACGTGCACGATCTCGGTTCCGGTCATCGCCTTGAACAGCTCGGCCGACATGTGCACCGAGGTGCCGTTGCCCGACGATGCAAAGCTGAGCTTGCCCGGATTGGCCTTGGCGTGGGCGATGAACTCGGCGACGGTGTTTACCGGCAGCGACGGCGGCACCACCATGAGATTGGCGAGCCGCATGATGCCAGCGACCGGCACGGTGTCGCGCAGGAAGTCGAACGGCAGCTTCTTGTAGAGCGAGGCGCCGATCGCATTGTTTGGCGCGACGAACATGATCGTGTAGCCGTCGGCGGGCGAGTTGACCACCGCATTGGCAGCGAGCATCCCGCCGGACCCGGCCCGGTTCTCGACGATGACCTGCTGGCCGAGATAATCCGAGAGCCACGGGCCGAGCGTGCGCGCGACGATGTCGTTCGGGCCGCCGGCGGTGAAACCGACCACCCAGTGGATCGGACGGTTGGGATAGTCGGCCGCGAGCGCGGGCGAGGCTGTCGCCAGGAGCACTGCAACGAGCGCAAGCACACGACGCATGCTCCGCATGGCGGCCTCCCCCGCTCAGGGCATCAAGATCATTCCAGCGTGACGCCGCCGGCCTTGATCACCTTGGCCCACTTGTCGGTCTCTTCGGCGACGACCTTGCCGAAGTCGTCCGGCGTTCCGGGGATCAGCATGCCGCCGAGGTCGGCGAGCTTCGCCTTCAGCTTCGGATCGGCGAGGCCTTCGTTGATGGCCTTGTTGAGCTTGGCGATGATCTCCGGCGGCGTGCCCTTGGGCGCGCTCATGCCGAAGAACGCACTCGCCTCGTAGCCGGGCACCGTGTCGGCCACGGTCGGAACGTTCGGCAGCGCGTCCGAACGCGTCGCCGTGGTGACGGCGAGCGCGCGCAGCTTGCCGGCCTGCACGTGCGGCAGCGACGACGGCATGTTGTCGAACATCACGTGCACGGTGCCGCTCAGCATGTCCGTCAATGCAGGGTTCGAGCCCTTGTAGGGGATGTGGGTGAGCTTGACGCCGGTCATCATCTTGAACAGCTCGCCGGACAGATGCACCGAGGTGCCGTTGCCGGAGCTCGCCCAGTTCACCTTGTCCGGATTGGCCTTCACGTAGGTGATGAACTCCGCGACGTTGTTGGCCGGAACCGACGGGTGGACCTCCATGATGTTGGGCACGCGCATGATGCCGGCGACCGGCGCCGTGTCGCGGATGAAGTTGAACGACAGCTTCTGATACAGCGTCGCGTTGATCGCGTTGGCCGGGTTGACCAGATAGACCGTGTAGCCGTCGGGCGGCGAATTGATCATCGCCTCCGTCCCGATATTGTTGCCGGCGCCCGCCTTGTTCTCGATGATGAACTGCTGGCCGAGCTTCTCGGACAGATATAGCCCGACAATGCGCGCCACGATGTCGGTCGTGCCGCCGGCCGGATAGCCGACCACCCATTTGACCGGACGGGTCGGGTAGTCCTGGGCCGCCACGCCGCCGGTGCCGGTCAGCGACAGGCCGGCCAGCGCACCAATGAAGAGAGCAATCGATGTTCTACGCGACGTCATGGCGTTCCTCGGTCTGGCGCCCGTATTGCATCGGGCTTCGGGTTCGGTGGTGGGCCGGCTCGGCGGCTTGGGTGGCCGAAGGTAAGCAGCCCCATCGGCTTTGTACAAGCCGACATTGGATGAACACGGCGGCCACGGCGCCGCAGCCCGACGACGCCTGTCCGCGCTTTGTTCACGCGGTTCGATCCCATTCGGTGCGAGAAACGAGGACGTGGGCACGTCCATGGCCGTCGAAATGACGTCCCTTCGTGCGCCGCGGCCCTGCGCACTTCGCCGGCCCACGCGGCCACGTCATCGCAGCAGCGCCAGCACCGCTGCAACCTCTTTCGTCTCCGGCGTGTCGAGCCCCTCGGTGGGGCGTTCGTGAATGGACCCGAGCATGGCGCGCGCCTCGGCATGCTTGCCTTGCTGCGCCCAGAGCCTGGCCATGTCGGTTGCCGCGCGCAGCTCGAGCGAACGCGCGCGCTGGCCGCGTGCCGTTCGCAACGCCTGATCGAGCAGCGACTCCACCTCCGCATGCGGACCACCGCGCATGAGCAGTGCGCGGCCCTTCAAGCGGTACAGTTCGGCCTCGAGCAGCCGCTCGCTGTTGTGATTGGCGATGGCGAGTCCTTGCTCGATCACCTCGAGCGCGGCCTCGGGCTCGTTGTGCAGCAGCAGGGCCGGTGACAGCAGCACGAACTGCGCCGTGATCCCCAGCTGATAGCCGGCCCCCTGATACTCCTTCAGCGCCGCCTTCGCGTCGTGGAGCGTCGCCGAGGCGTCCAGCATTGCCGTGCAGATACCGCGAATCGCGCGGCACAGGCCGATCCACTGCTTGAATCCGTGTTGCTCCGACACGGCGAGGCAGCGTTCCGCATAATCACGGGCGGCGGTCGGCTCGCCGCGCAGCGCGTTGAGAACCGACGCGTAGTACCAGGCGTAGGCGTGCGTGTGCGCATGCTGGACGGCGTCGGCGCGCTCGAGCGCGCGGGCCATGCGCTCAACGGCTTCGTCGACGTGGCCGAGCGTCCAGCAGACCCAGGCCATCAGCGCGAGGATCGACATTCCCGCGTCCTGGCCGGCGGATCGGGCAGCGACCTTGTCGGCCTCCGACATGGTCCCGAACAGGTCGATCGCCCGTTCGAGCTTTTCGCGGGCCTCGGTGAGGCGTCCCATGAACATGAGGATCATCGCCTGGCCGCGGATCGCGTTGAGCATGGCCGGCAGGTTGCCGCGCGCCTCGGCCGCGCCCGGCAGATTGGCGATGGCGTCGAGCGCCTGCGGCAGCTCGCCCCGGACGACGCTGGCGGTCGCCAGCCAGAACAATACCTGCGGATACTCGGGCGGCTGTCCCAGACGTTCGCACAGCTCGCGCGCACGGGCGAAGGTCGCCACGGCCTTGCTCGCGGCCGGCCCCTGCGTGGCGATCAGGCACGGGCCCAGCACCAGGTGAAGATCGAGCTCGGTTCTGTCCCTGCGCTCGCCCGCCGGGAGGTGCTTCGTCGCCTCGATGCCCTGCTGCAGGTGCGCCACCGCCTCGAGATTGGCCGAGCGCTGCGCGGCGTTCTTGCCGGCCTGCAGCCAGTAGGCGACTGCTTCCGCCATCAGTCCGGCTTCGCTGAGATGGTGCGCCAGGGTTTCCGGCTCGCCCTTCCCGATCTCCGGGAAACGCTGTTCGAATGCACTGGCGATCGCGGCATGGAGCAGCGCACGCCGGCTCTTGAGCAGGCCGGCATAGGCAGCCTCGCGCACGAGCACGTGCTTGAACGAGTAGATGGCGTGCGGGATCTCGCCGCGGCAATAAACCAGCCCCGAGCGCACCAGCTCGTTCAACGCATCGTTCAGCCGTTCCGGCGGCATGCCGGAAACCGCGTTCAAGAGCTCGTATGAAAATTCACGGCCGACGACGGCGCCGATCTGCGCCACGTCACGCACCGGCGATAGCCGGTCGAGGCGCGCCATCAGGGAGCCATGCAGCGTAGTCGGTATGGCGACCGACGGCAGCGGGCGCTCGAGCACGTATTGGCCATGCTGCTCCTGCAAGAGTCCGCTTTCGAGCACGGTCTTGGTCAGCTCCTCGACGAACAGCGGAACGCCGTCGGTTCGCGCAAGGATCTGCTTCACCACCTCGTCGGGGAGCGCCTTGCCGCCGGCGATGCGCTCGATCAGCGCCATGCCGTCACGGCGCCCGAGGCGGGTGAGCGGAATGGTGGTCACATGGGTGTGGCTCGGCCACGGCGGCGTGAATTCCGACCGCGCGGTGATGATCAGCAGCACTGGCAGGTCCTGCACACGATCGACGGTCAGCGCCAGCAGTTCGAGCGAGGTCGGGTCGATCCAGTGCACATCCTCGAACACCACAAGGACCGGCGCTAGCGCCGCGAGCCCGGCGAGCTGCGCCAGCAGCGCGGCGAGAGTTTTCTCTTTTCGCTTCTGCGGGGGGAGGTCAGGAAGCGGATCGCGCTCATCGCCCGGCAGCGACAGCAGATTCGCAATGAGCGCGACATGTTCGGGCTCGGCCCCCGATTGCGCGAGCAGGCCTTGGAGCTTTTCGAGCTTCTCCTTGGCGCTGTCGCCGCGCGCGAATTGGGCGGCCCGTTCGAGCTGCGCGATGAACGGAAACAGGGCACTGTTGGTATGGTGCGCCGAGCAGAAATGGTTCAGGCGGGTGTGACGTTCGCCCTTGAGCTGCTCCTGCAATGCGAGCGCGATGTGCGACTTGCCGATGCCGGGCTCGCCGGAGAGAACGACGACACGGCCCTCCCCCTGCTTGGCCTGTGCCCAGCGGCGCAGCAACAGCTCGATCTCCTCGTCGCGCCCCAGCAGCGACGTCAGATGCTCCTTGTGCTGCGCCTGAAAGCGGCTCTCGACCTCGGTCGCGCCCAGCACCCGGTAGCACGTCGTCGGCTCCGGCCAGCCTCTGATGGCAACCGGACCCACCGTGCGGAATTCGAACTGGCCTTCAGTCAGCCGGCGCGTGTTGGCGCAGATCATCACCGTTCCGGGCTCGGCGAGCGCCTGCAGGCGGGCGGCGAGATTGGGCGTTTCGCCGACCACCGCCTGCTCCCGGCCTTCGCCGATCAGAAGATCGCCGACCACCACCGTGCCGGTGGCGATTCCGACGCGTGCCTGGAGCGACTCGCCGGTCACGTTCGCGCGCAGACGGCCGACGGCATCGACCATGGCGAGCCCCGCGCGCACCGCCTCCTCTGCGTCGTCCTCGTGTGCCTGCGGAAAGCCGAAATAGGCGAGCACGCCGTCGCCCATGTAGCGGGCGACCATGCCGAAATGCTGCGTCACGACCGCGGCAATTGCGCCGTGAAAGGCCCGGATGACGGCGCGCATATCCTCGGGATCGAGCTGCGCCGAGAGCCGCGTCGAGCCGACCATGTCACAGAACAGGATGGTGAGCGGGCGCCGTTCGGCCTCGCGCGGCGCCTCGTCCGGTGTCTGTGGCTTTGCTGAGGCCGCGCACTGCATATCGGCAACCGCGCGCAGCAACATGCGACGATGTCCAAGCGGCAGCCCAAGGTCTTTCAGGTCCTGCTCGGTCAGCTCGCCGAGGACCGCAATACTGATCGCATTCTCGACGAAGCGCGGCGCGTACTCTCCGAGCCCGTGCGACGTCAACCACTCGACGATGCTGGGCATTGCGGACCTGCCTCGTTGCTATATAGCACGGTGAGGACGCTCGGTCGTTGTCAGACCGTACACTCGCGCGAAATTTGCGTGAGCCGTAACCCAACGAGAGCCTTTCACCCAACGTCAGTGAGGCGCGACGGCAACAGCGGCGCGTTGCCGAAAGCAACGCGCGTCGTCAAACGCAGTGCCGGCGGGGCGAAGACTGGGAGCGCAGAGGGCTCGACGTCGTCGACGCGCGGAAGCAGGAGCGCGACCGAGTTCGAGCAGAGCTGGCGACGGCTCCGGCTGCGCACAGCCGCTTTGCCGCCGGGATGATCGATCACAGATTCCCGTATCGCGACCTCAGCGGTCGCGGTCTCGGCGCGACCGACATCATCGCTTGGTCGCCATCCGAACCCCGTTGTGTGGCACGGTTGTCACAGGAGGTTCTCGGGTCTTGCTTTCGAGGAGGGCCACAGGCTGCACTTGGATGGCCCGTGGCAAAGATGGCCCGTGGAAAGAATGGTCGGAGTGGCAGGATTTGAACCTGCGACCCCCACGTCCCGAACGTGGTGCGCTACCAGACTGCGCTACACTCCGATTTAGCTGGTCGGGCGGTCTTATAGCCGCGCCTCCGGTCCCCCGCAAGCTTCGGACCGTGCTATGAGCACGGTCATGTCGACAGACTTAATGAGCGCGAATTCGGACCCGATTGCGGCGGCGGCGGAGACACTTGCCCAAGGCGGGCTGGTCGCGTTCCCGACCGAGACCGTGTACGGACTCGGCGCCGATGCGACCAACGGCGCGGCGGTGGCACGGCTCTATGCGGCCAAGGGCCGGCCCTCCTTCAACCCGCTCATCGCCCACGTGCCGGACCTTGACGCCGCCCGCAAGCTGGCCGTCTTCAACACGCCGGCCGAGCGGCTGGCGGAGGCATTCTGGCCAGGGCCGCTCACTCTGGTGCTGCCCAAGACGCCGGAATGTCCGGTTTCGGACCTCGCCACCGCAGGACTCGACACGACGGCGATCCGGGTTCCCGCGCATCGCATCGCCCAACGCCTGCTCGATGCCTTCGGCAAGCCCATCGTCGCGCCCTCGGCCAACCGTTCCGGTCACGTGTCGCCGACCACGGCCGAGCACGTCGTCGCCGACCTCGGCGACCGCGTCGATCTCGTGCTCGACGGTGGCGCGACGCCGGTCGGCCTCGAGTCGACGATCGTCGCCTGTCTCAATGGCGAAGCCGCGCTGCTGCGGCCGGGCGGACTGCCGCGCGCCGAGATCGAGCGCGTGCTGGGTACGCCGCTCGCCGAGCCGCCGGCGGCTGGTGACTTCGATGAGGACGGCGTGCTCGCGCCCGGCATGCTCGCCTCGCACTATGCCCCGCGCGCGACGCTCCGGCTCGAAGCCCACGACCTCCGATATGGCGAGGCCCTGCTCGCGTTCGGCCCCCTGCCCGCCGCCGCGCGCGGGCTGCGGCGCGTGCTGAACCTGTCGCCCAGCGGCGACCTCGTGGAAGCCGCCGCCAATCTGTTCTCGCACCTGCGCGCCCTCGACGCCGCGGGCGTGACTTCGATCGCCGTGATGCCGGTGCCCCACGAGGGTCTCGGCGAGGCGATCAACGATCGCCTGACGCGCGCCGCCGCGCCTCGACCCGAACACCCCGGTTAATGTAGTTTTGCCCCATGAACCCGCATCTCAAGCCGCCGTCGTCTGCCCGCCCAACGCTGTCCGCTGATCTGCTCGCGCGCTTTGCGAACATCGTCGGCGCCAAAAATACCGTCACCGACAAGGATGCGCAGGCGCCGTACCTGGTCGAGATGCGCGGGCTCTATCGCGGTACCTCGCCGATGGTGCTGCGGCCGGGCTCGGTCGCGGAAGTCGCCGCCATCCTCAAGCTCGCCAACGAGACCAGGACGCCGATCGTGCCGCAGGGCGGCAATACCGGCCTGGTCGGCGGACAGATTCCGCATGACGACGAGATCGTCCTCTCGCTCAACCGGCTCGACAGGATCCGTGAGGTTGACGCGACGTCGAACACGATCACCGCGGAAGCCGGCGTGACGCTCGGCCGCGTGCGCGAGGCCGCCACCAACGTGGACCGGCTCTATCCGCTGCTGCTTCCCTCCGAGGGAAGCTGCACCGTCGGCGGCAACCTTTCGACCAACGCGGGCGGGACCACCGCGGTCGCCTGGGGCATCGCCCGCAACCAGGCGGTCGGCCTCGAAGTGGTGCTGGCCGACGGCCGCGTGCTCGACAACCTGAACAAGCTCAAGAAGGACAACACCGGCTACGACCTGAAGAACCTGTTCATCGGCGCCGAGGGAACCCTCGGCGTGATCACCGCCGCGGTGCTGCGGTTGATCCCGCGCCCGCGCTCGGTCGAGACGGCGTTCATCGGCCTCGCCTCCCCGCAAGCCGCACTCGACCTGTTCGGAATCGCCTCCGAACGGACCGGCGGCAACGTGACCAGCTTCGAGCTGATGGCGCGCAACGGCATCGAGGCGGTGCTGACACATTCTGCCGGCACGCGCGATCCGCTGAGCGAGAAGCATCCGTGGTACGTGCTGATCGAATTGTCATCGCAGGCGAAGAGCGGGCTGCGCGCTGCGCTCGAAGAGATCCTCGCCGAGGGCCTCGAGCGAGGCCTGATCGCCGACGCCACCATCTGCGACAGCCTCGACCAGGCCAAGGCGTTCTGGCGCATCCGCGAATTGTTCGGCGAGGTGCAGCGCCACGAGGGTGGCTCGATCAAGCACGACGTGTCGGTGCCGATCGCCGCGGTTCCCGCTTTCATCGCCGAGGCGAGCGCCGCCGTAGTCAAGCTCATTCCCGGCGCGCGGCCGATGGCATTCGGCCATCTCGGCGACGGCAACATCCACTATAACGTGTCGCAGCCGGTCGGCGCCGACACGGCGAAGTTCCTGGAGCGTTGGGACGAGGTGAACGCGGTGGTGTTCGCGGTGATCAAGAAATTCGGCGGCTCGATCTCGGCCGAGCACGGTATCGGCGTGATGAAGCGCGACCTGCTCCCGAGCGTGAAGGACCCGGTCGCCTACGAGCTGATGCGCACGCTCAAGAAAACGCTCGACCCGAACAACATCCTCAATCCGGGCAAGGTGCTGTAGGCTCCTGCTCTTCTCCCTGCTCCTCCCTGCCTTTCCACGTTCGAGGCTCTGCGGACCATGACCGCCACGATCAGCCGTCTCAATCCACCCGACCTCGCGCCGCCGCCCGGTTATTCCAACGTGGTGGACGTGCGCGGTGCGCGGCTCGTCTTTATCGCCGGCCAGGTTGCGACCGACCGCGACGGCAACGTCGTCGGCAAGGGCGACCTCGAGGCGCAGGCCGAGCAGGCCTTCCGCAATCTCGGCGTGGCGCTCGCGGCGGCTGGATGCACGGCCGCTCAGCTCGTCAAGCTCACCGTATTCGTGCGCGACATGGGCAAGCTCGCCGCCTACCGCAAGGCGCGCGACCGTTTCTTCGGCACGGTCAACCCGCCGGCCGCCCCGGCGATCACGCTGGTCGAGGTGTCGCGCCTGTTCGCCGACGATTTCTTGATCGAGATCGAAGCCGTGGCGGCGGCGTAGCGTCGCTGTGCTTTCAGCGGTCCAGGGCATTTCCACTGGTCTGAGTCGAAGTCCTGGGTCCCGGCTCTCGCTGCGCTCGGCCGGGACAAGAGGCAGTGACTCGTGTCCGTAAGGGCGTTTACGCCCGTCTTCGACGGGCTATGCCGAGCGCAGCGAGAGCCGGGACCCAGGGGCACCGATGCACTCCGGATGGAAAGTGCTCTAACGCCTGATGACCGTGGTCAAAGGGTCACCGCGCCGTTCCCAGCCGTCGCTCTCCAATGTCGGCGTCAGGCTCTCGCCGAGCGGATAGCCCAGGCAGAAATAGCCGATCAGTGTCCACTGCGGCGGGACCTCCAGGATGCCGGCGACCGCCGCCGGATCCAGGATCGACACCCAGCCCATCCCGATCCCCTCGGCACGCGCCGCCAGCCACAACATGTGCAGCGCCATCACCGCCGAGTACTCGATCGTCGCCGGCATGGTCATGCGTCCGAGGCCATGGCCCTGACCCGTGGCCGGATCCGCGAACACCGCGAACTGGCAAGGTGCGTGATCCAGCCCTTCGAGCTTCAAGCGGGCGTAAAGCGCGGCGCGCTCGCCGCAATAGCCCGGCAATGCATCGTTGTTGCTCGCGTCGAAGCACGCGCGGATCGCCTGGCGCCGGGACTGGCTGTCGACGACAACGAAGCGCCACGGCTCGCTTAGTCCAACCGACGGCGCGAGGCACGCGATCTTCAGCAAGCGCTCCAATGTGCCCGGCGGCAGCGGCTCACGCTTGAATTGCCGCACATCGCGGCGCCACTTGAACAGCTCGAGCAGTTGGGTGCGAAAATCCGCGCCGAATTCGGGTGCCGCCGCTCGACCGTCAGCTGCTTCGTCAGAACAGACTGCCTTGCCCGCTGTCATCCCTGCGCCTCGCTTTGGCTGTGCGCTGTGGCTTGGTTTGCGGTTCCATTTGCTCGGTCTCGGTCATCGGCTCGATCAGGTCCGCAGAATCGTTCGCCACGCGATTGACCGCGGTCGAGATTTCATAGGCCTCCAGCAGGTCCTCCGGCGCCGGCGCCAGCAGCGCCGCGGCGGTGACCGCGTCGACATTGGCGGTATCGAGCCACAGCTCGAAGGCCTCCGGCGCGACGATCACGGGCATGCGCTCGTGGATCGCCCGCAGCAGCCGATTTGCGTTGGTGGTGATGATCGTCGCGCTCTCCATCTCCTCGCCGTTCGGGCCCATCCAGCTCTCCCACAGGCCGGCGAAGGCGAACGGCGTCTTGTCGCGGCGGCGGACGAAATACGGCCGCGACCTGTCGCCCTCCTTCTTCCATTCGTAGAAGCCGTCGGCCGGGAACAGGCAGCGCCGCCGCTTCATCGCGTTCTGGAACGCCGGCCGGTCGTTGACCGCCTCGGCGCGGGCATTGAACACCAGCGAGAACTGCTTCGGATCCTTGACCCAGGGCGGGATCAGCCCCCAGCGCACCAGGGCGAACCGGCGCTGGCCCTGGTCGAGGCGGACGATCGGCACCGGCTGGGTCGGCGCAATGTTCCAACGGGGCGGGAAATTGGGCAGGTCGAGATAGGCGAGCAAGGCGCGGAGCGCCTCGGGCGACGAGGTGATGGCATAACGACCACACATAGGACGGACTCTTGGAACGGATTCTACGTGATGCCTTCGTATTAGTGCGGCCCGACCGCAATTCTTAAGCCATGGTTAACCATGGACGGCAAACACTGGGGCGACGCGATTTGTGCACATGGTTCGATTTGTGCACATCGTTGATGCACGTCCATATAGCAAGCCGAATGACCGCCCGCGCCGAGATCGAGCCCCTCCAAAGCAGCGCTGTCGCCGGGAAGATCGATCCCGCGCGCCTCGCGGAGGCGAACATCAATCCGCGGACCGGGCTCGCGACCGACTATCTCAATCACTTCAATGAAGCGATCATGGTGCTTGAGATGGTCACGGCAATGCCCGAATGTGTCGAGGATTTCCTCGCCTGGCGGACGCTGAGCTACCAGGATCATTTCGCCGCCTCGCACTTCAAGGGGCGCGATTTGGCGATCGCGGCCTATGAGCAGGCCGACCCGACCGCACGGCAATCGCTTGATACGGTGGCGGACACCATGAACACGATCCTCACCGCGACCCGCGATGCGCTGCAGACCGGCCTGAACGCCGAGGCGGCCGGCGCCCTCGCCCAGCAGGCCACCATGTGGCTCAAGCCGCTGGTGGCGCGCGCCGGCGCCATCATCAACGGCCAGTTCGCCTACCAGTCCTGCGATACGGCGACCGAAGCGCCGCAGCTCGCGGTCGACCGCCTGCTCGAGAACCAGACGCCGTAAACGGGCGCACACACGCATGTCCCGGAAAAGTGGGAACCGGTTTTCCGAACAGGACATGCGCAAGGACGCGAGTGACGGGCGGACTTATCCCATGCGTCCGGTCCTGGCGGTCAGCGCCGCCATCATCCGCGGCGACCGCGTGTTGATCGTCAAACGGGCGCGGCGGCCCGCCGAGGGCGTCCACACCTTGCCGGGCGGCGTGGTCGAGGCAGGCGAGAGCCTCAGCGAGGCCGTGATCCGCGAAATTCGCGAGGAGACCGCCCTCACCATCGAGCCGGTGGCGCTCGCGGGCACCCGCGAAGTGATAGCGCGCGACGACGCCGGTAAGGTCGAGCGCCATTTCGTGATCCTGGCCTTCGCCGCACGCTGGATCGCCGGCGAGCCGGTCCTCAACGAGGAGCTCGCCGAGGCCCATTGGCGGCGGCCGGACGAGATCGCGGGCCTCAAGACCACCGAGGGCCTGGCCGAGATCGTCGCCGCGGCCTTCGAGAAGCTGCGATAGGACCAGAAACCCGCGCCTTGCCAATGCCATCGGGCGACCGCATATAGGCAGCCATGCTCAAGCGCTCCCTCATGGCCGTATCTTTGGCCGTCGCGGCCCTCACGCTGGCGTATGGCGCGCCGACATGGGCACAGAACCCGCCGCAGTCGCCCCAGCCGCCGCGCCAGACCGAGGGCGGCGCCGCGCCGTTCGACAATGATCTCCAGCGCCTGTCGGAGATCCTGGGCGCCCTGCACTATCTGCGCGAGATCTGCGGCGCCCGCGAAGGCCAGAAGTGGCGCGACGAGATGAACGCGCTGATCGATTCCGAGGCGCCGGGCGGGGACCGCCGCTCGCGCATGATTGCGAGCTTCAATCGCGGCTATCGCGGATTCCAGCAGACCTATCGGAGCTGCACGCCGGCCGCGGACGTGGCGATCCGGCGCTATCTCGAGGAAGGCTCGAAGATCGCCCGCGAGGTGACCGCGCGCTACGCGGACTGAAAGCTGTCCACAGCGCCGCGGGCATTAACCGTTCTTAAAGGACTCGCTACCCGCGCGTCTGGCGCATTGCTAACGTGCAATTGCTTAGGGACGTGGCGTCGACGGCGCCACCTGGTGGGTTTCCAAATCTCGAGGACAGTGATGCACACGCTCCGCGCTCGCGAGCCGATTCCGGATCACGAGCAGAAACGGGTTGCTCTCGGTTATCTGAACGAGGCCTGGGCCGAAGCCCGCCTCGACGGCATCGACGGCGACTGCATGGCGCAGGCCTGCCTGTTCGCCGCGTTGAGCGAGCTGATCAACACCTATGGCGAGGACGCCGCCGCCCGCTATGCCGAGCGGTTCCCCGAACGCATCCGCAACGGGGAGTTCTCGCTCGACCGGCCGCGTCAATAACCTGCGGCCGACTCACGGCTTTTTCGGCGGTCGCCAGACTCGCCGCATTGTTGCTATGTTGCGCGGTCACCCTAGATCCGTCGTCGCGCCATGCGCTCAAAGCTTTGCACCCTCGTTTCGCTGATCGCGCTCGCCGTGCTGACGACGGGCGACGGCCTCGCGCAGACCAAAGTGCGCACCGAGACGATCCGTCCGCCCGACGCGAAGAAGACCGCGCCGCCGAGCCGCGCTGCCGCGGTGGCCAAGGCCACGCCGATCGCGGTCGAGGTCATCACCGACCCGTCGCAACTGCCCGCGCCGGTCGCGCGCATGCGCGAGCGCATTCTCGCTGCGGCACGCTCGGGCAACCTCGAGCGGGTCGTCTCGGTGATGCAGTCGAACGAGATGATGCCGGTGTTCTCGCCGAGCGACGACAAGGATCCGCTCGCCTATTGGAAGGCGAACTATCCAGACTCCGAAGGGCTCGAAGTGCTCGCCATCCTGACCGAGGTGCTGGAAACTCCGCTGGTGCATGTCGACAAGGGCACGCCGCAGGAGATGTTCCTGTGGCCCTATTTCGCGCGCATGCAGCTCAAGGATCTCACCGCCGAGCAGAAGGTCGCGCTGTTCCGGCTGGTCACCGGCTCGGATTATCGCGACATGCTTGCGTTCGGTGCCTACAATTTCTACCGCCTCGGTATTGCACCGGATGGCACATGGCATTTCTTCGTCACCGGCGACTGATCGGGCCAGTTGCCGCGTAACCCGCCCTTAACGCGACATCCCTATTCTTTTTGTGAATCATAACGTTGGGTCATTTAGGTTCACAATCGTGCTGTCGCAGGCCTCCCTGATCGGTGATCTCGAAGACGCAATCGCTTCCGGTTCGGCGCAACGACGCCAAGAAACGCTGCGGCGCGTGGCCGACCTGTTCCAGCTCGGCGCCGCGCAGTATTCCGAGGATCAGGTTGCGCTGTTCGACGATGTCATCAACCGCCTGGCTGAGGACATCGAGGCAACGGCGCGCGTCGCATTGGCAAACCAGCTGGCGCCGATTCCGAACGCTCCGGTGACGGTGATCAAGAAGCTTGCAGCCGACGACGACATTGCCGTCGCCGGGCCGGTGCTGACGAAGTCGGCGCGGCTCGACGAGGGCGACCTGCTCAGGACGGCGGAGTCGAAGGGCCAGGCGCACCTGCTGGCGATCTCACAGCGGTCATCGCTGACCGAGGCCGTGACCGACGTCCTGGTGACGCGCGGCGACCAAGAGGTCGTGCGCACGGTCGCCAACAATGGCGGCGCGCGATTTTCCGACACCGGCTTCGAGACGCTGGTGACCAAGTCCGCCGGCGATGACGTGCTGGCCGGCTACGTGGCGGCGCGCAAGGACATCCCGAGCCAGCACTTCCACGTGCTGCTGGTGAAGGCTTCGGATACGGTGCGCAAAAGGCTGGCGGCGACCAACCCTGCCGCCGCGCGGGAGATCGAGAAGATCGTCTCCGACGTTTCCGAACGCATTGAAAAGGCCGCTGCCCCGGCGCGCGACTACGGCGCCGCAACGGCCACCGTCGAGGCGCTGCATCGGGCGCGCAAGCTCGACGACGAGGCGGTCCGCAGTTTCGCAAAGGGCGGCCGCGTCGAAGAAACCCTGGTCGCACTCTCGATGTTGAGCCGTTTGCCTCTTGCCGACGTCGAACGCTCGGCCACGGGCGAATCCGACCTTGTGCTGATTCTTGCGCGCGCCGCGGGATTGCAGTGGACGACGACAAAGTCGGTCATCTCGCTGCTGTCGTCGGGCCGCGGCTCGCAGCAGGATCTGGAGGCGGCCGAAGCCAACTTCAACCGCCTGCAGGTCGCGACCGCCCAGCGCGTCATTCGCTTCTACCAAGTGCGACAAACGGCAGGCAAAACGCCGTCGTAATGGATTGCACCTCGCTCTTGGTCGGCGGGGACTGGGCGCTCGAGCGCGCGCGTAACCGTGCCTTAATGACGCGAGTGCTACCCTTGGTCGATTCGGTTTTGGGGTGCCTACGGGGACAGTACAGGGTGGGGAATGTCGTTGCTTGCGACCAGTCGCCCTGCGGAAGACGCTGATCTCAAGGCGACGCCCCGCTGTTTCATCGTCGACCCGGAGGACGGCCCCCGCAGGGTCCTGTCATCCGCGCTCACCGACGTTGGGATCTTCGTCCAGGAGTTCCGTGACATCCGCGCGATGCTCGCGGCGTTCACCGCCGCGCGGGCGGACGTGATCTTTGTCGATCTCGGCGCCGCCGGAAACGCGGCCGTCGAGACCATTCAGACCTTCGCCGACATGGGGGTCGATTGCCCGATCCAGTTGATGAGCGGGCTCAATGGCGTGCTGATCGAAGGCCTGCGAAAGGCCGGCCAGGGTTACGGCCTCAACATGCTGCCGACGATGTCGAAACCGTTGCGCACGGCTGCGATCCGCGAGGTGACCAAAGCCCTCGGATTGCGGCGCGACCGTTTGGGGTCGGTGAGCCTCTCGCTGTCGGACGCGATCGCCAACGGCTGGCTGGAGGTCTGGTACCAGCCCAAGATCGATCTCAGGAAGAAAACCCTGTTCGGCGCGGAAGCCTACGTGCGCATCCGGCATTCCGAACATGGGGTGCTGCCGCCGGAAACCTTCCTGCGCGAGGCGAAGGACCAAGCCCTCATCGCCCTGACGGCCCATGTGTTGGTGACCGCGCTCCGTGACTCGGCCGCGTTCGCGGCCGCCGGAATGCCCACGCATCTCTCGATCAATGTGCCGATGGCTGCGCTGATGCAGGTGCCGTTCAGCGCCGTCTTCATGAAGTACCAGCAGGGCCGCGCCCTGCCCCATGGCTTCCTGCTCGAAGTCGCCGAGGGCGAGATCATGCGCGATCTGCCATTCGCGCAGCGCCTGGCGCGCGAGCTCGGCACCTACAACGTCGGACTGGCGATCGACGACTTCGGCGCCGAGTACGCCGCTTTGGCGCGTGAGAGCAGCGTGCCGTTCAGCGAGATCAAGATCGATCGCAGCTACGTCGCCAATTGCGACAGCGACGGAGTCAACCGAGGCGTGTGCGCGGGCGTCGTGGAGCTCGCGCATCGGCTCGGCGTTCGCGTCGTGGCGGAGGGCGTCGAAACGCCGAAAGAGCTCGATGCGCTGCAGAAGATGGGCTGCGACTCCGCCCAGGGCTACTTGTTCGCCCGCCCGTTGCCGCGCAACGAGTTCATGGCGCTGGCGCAAAGCCGGATGAAGCCGCGCTCACAACCCCAGGCGACCGCGTAGGTTCCGGCCGCGCTGCCTTCAAGACTCCGCCGGGGTTTCGACGCTCCAGAGCTCGGTGTCCTCGACGTCCCAGCCGCCGCCATCCTCGTCCAGCATCGCTGGAGACGCGCCCGCTCCCGGCTCGTTGTCCGGCTGGCAGAGCTGCGGTCCGGCCGCCGCCGGACGCTTTGCCGCCGCAAGCGCAGGAAGCTTCAGGCCGAGCGCCTGGTGGATCGCACGGTCGATGTCGCTGGCGAAGAACGGCTTGTTGAGGGATGCGACCGCTCCCTGCTGCATCGCCAGGTTGATCCGCTGCTGATCCGGCTCGGCCGAGATCATGATCACCTTGCATTGCGCTCCGCTCGCCCGCAGACGCGTGAGCGTCTCGATTCCGTCGAGCCCGGGCATGTTGAAATCCAGAAACACGAGATCGAAATTGTTGTCGTTGAGCAGCTTGAGCGCCTTCTCCCCGTCGGCCGCCTCCTCGATCGCGAACCGGAACACGCTGCGTTCGAGCACGCGCTGGATGATCTTGCGCATCGTCTTGGTGTCGTCGACGATGAGCGTCTTCATGCGGACGCGCACGCGCTGATAGGTCTTGATGATGGTCTCGACGTCGGCGGCGCTGAACGGCTTGACCAGATATTCGTAGGCGCGGATCTGGCGGGCAACCTCGTAGCGCGATTCCGACCCCTTGCCCGACATCAGCGTGACGAACGTGGTGTTGCCCTTGAAGCGCGCGCGGCTGACCGCCTCCATGCCGCTCATCTCCGGCATGTTGATATCGATGAACGCCACGTCGATGCCGCCAAGCTCGAGCAGCTCCATGCACTCCCTGCCGTTGTCGGCGGTCAGGAGCTCGATCGGCAATGACGATCGTTCGACGAGCTGTTTGAAGAAGAGCTGGATCGCCTGCGAATCGTCGGCGACCAGCATCTTGATCGAGTAGTTCGACAACAGTCACTCCCGCCCATGCGTCCACCCACGCAAACAGGTATGCGCAAACAGCTACGTTTCGCTTAATTCATCGGCACGGACGCGCAAGTTCCACGCCTCAGCGCCGCACGATGCAGCGCCTGCCGCAGCGTCATTTCGGTCATTGGGTATTTGCGTATGGCGGGACGACTAGGATCGGCGCGGCGGGACGCCGATCTCCTCGGCCACCAGGCTTTCTTCCCAGCTGATCGCCTCGTCGACGAAAGCTTCGTTCACCTGCATCGATCCCGGATCGACCGGGCAGAACGACGGCGACGACTTGATGTTCGCCGCCGGATGGTCGGCGTCGAGGGTGGCGAGCCCGGGCAATTTCAGGCCGAACGCGTTGTGCAGCGCGCGATCGATGTCCGACGCGAAGAACGGCTTGTGCAGGAAGCTCGACGCGCCCTTGTCCAGCGCGGCGCGGACGTGCGTCTCGTCGCGCTCGGCCGAGATCATGATCACCTTGACGTCGGCCGAGCGGGCGCGCAGCTGCTCGAGCGTCTCGATGCCGTTGAGCCCCGGCATGTGGTAATCGAGGAACACGAGATCGTAGTTGGTCTCGGTGAAGTTCTTGACCGCCCGCTCGCCGCTCGCCGCCTCCTCGATCGCCAGGCGGAACACGCTCCGATCGAGCACGCGGCGGATGATGCGGCGGATGGTCCGGTTGTCGTCGACGATCAGCGTCTTCCGCAGCACCGCGATGTGGCGGTAGGTCTTGATGATGTCCTCGACCTGCGCCTCGGAAAACGGTTTCACGAGGTATTCGTAGGCCTGGATCTGCCGCGCGACCTCGAAGCGCGACAGGCTCGCCTTGCCGGACATCAACGCGATGAAGGTCTTGTTGCCCTTGAAGCGGACGCGGCTCACCGCCTCCATGCCGCTCATCTCCGGCATATTGATGTCGATGAACGCGAGATCGATGCCGCCCTGCTCGAGCAGCATCATGCATTCGCGGCCGTTGTCGGCGGTCAGGAACTCGATCGGCCAGCGCGATCGTTCGACGATCTTCCTGAAAAACAGCTGGACTGTCTTGGAATCGTCAGCGACCAGCATCTTGACGGAATAGGGAAGCATGCGTCCGCCTTTGCTGAACGCTGAGAAAACGGGAGCGGCCTAAAGTGCACTCAAATACTGATCACCAGCTTAACGGCGGGCCGGAAATGGCTAAGGGTTCGTAAATGCCGCGACGTCATGCGGTATCGCCGGGGCCGGTCCAAGGGGTTGGCCGGAGCTTGGCAGGGTTCCAAAATGCCGGCCTTGAGACCGTGCCGGGAGGGCCTTACGTTTCGGCAGCCGGCCCGGCCGGCCTGAAAGGTGTGAAGATCCCCCGATGAAAGCTGCACTCCTGCCCGACCGCGGCGTGGTCAAAGTCGTCGGCGACACCGCGCGTGGGTTCCTCAACGGCCTGCTGACCGCCGACATCGACAAGGTGACGCCCGAACGCGCCGCGTTCGCGGCGCTGCTGACGCCGCAGGGCAAGATCGTGGTCGACGGCATCGTCGCGGAGGCACTCGCGGCGGACGGCGGCGGCTTCTTCATCGACGTGCCGCGCGCGCTCGCGACCACGCTCGTCACCAAACTGAATTTCTACAAGCTGCGCGCCAAGCTCGTCATCGAGGACCTGTCGGAGACGCTCGGCGTGCTCGCCGCCTGGGATGGCGCCGCGATGACGGAGTATGGGCTCGTCTATGCCGACCCCCGGCTCGCCGCGCTCGGCTTGCGCGTGATGATCCCGCCGCACCTCGCCGGCGACACCGCGGACGATCTCGGTGCAACGCTCGTCGACGCCGCCGACTACGAAGCGCATCGCATCGCGCTCGGCGTGCCGCGCGGCGGATTGGATTTCCTCTATGGCGATGCGTTCCCGCACGAGACCGACATGGACCAGCTGAACGGCGTCGATTTCGCCAAGGGCTGCTATGTCGGCCAGGAAGTCGTCTCGCGCATGGAGCACCGCGGCACCGCGCGCAACCGCGTGGTGCCGATCGCCTACGACGGCTTCGCTCCCGAAGCCGGCGTGCCGGTGACCGCGGCGGACAAAAGCATCGGCACGATGGGCTCGTCGGCGGCCGGCCGCGGCCTCGCCATGCTGCGGCTCGACCGCGTCGGCGATGCGCTTCAGGCCGGCCAGCCGATCACCGCCGGCGGCATCGCCATCGACCCGCGCAAGCCGGACTGGGCGCGGTTCGCCTGGCCGGGCGAAGCGGCGGCAGGAGCCAAGGCCGCCACATGAGCAGCGCGCTTCTTCATGCCGACGGCCTGCGTCGTTGCCCGTGGCCCAAGCAAGACCCGTTCTACGTCGCCTACCACGACGACGAATGGGGCGTTCCGGAATACGACGACCGTGCGCTGTACGAGAAGCTGATCCTCGACGGCTTCCAGGCCGGGCTGTCGTGGATCACCATCCTGCGCAAGCGCGAGAACTTCCGCCGCGCCTTCGACGGCTTCGCGCCGGACAAGATCGCGCGCTACAACAAGCGCAAGGTCGAGCAGCTGATGCGCGACGAAGGCATTGTGCGCAATCGCCTGAAGATCGAAGGCGCGGTGCTCTCGGCACGCGCCTATCTCGACGTGATGGAGAAAGGTCCCGGGTTCTCGAAGCTGCTGTGGGACTATGTCGACGGCGCGCCGAAGGTGAATCACTTCAAGACCACGAAACAGATCCCGGCGGAGACGCCGCTGTCCAAGACGATCTCCAAGGACCTCTCCGGCCGCGGCTTCAAGTTCGTCGGCCCGACCATCGTCTATGCCTTCATGCAGGCGGTCGGCATGGTCAACGACCATCTGGTGACCTGCCATCGCCACGCGGCCCTGGCGCAGTCGGCGCGGCGCACCTTGCCAAAATCCCGGTAACGTCGGATGACCGCCCGGATGGCGCGATCGTCCCCGAAGCCAACCCGCACCGATGCAAGGCCTGCACGGCCTGTGTCTCCGACCACGCGCACCGGGAACCAGCAACGCGCCTGGCAACGCATGCTGTCGGGCCGCCGGCTCGACCTGCTCGACCCGTCGCCGCTCGACATCGAGATCGGCGACATCGCCCACGGACTTGCGCGCGTCGCGCGATGGAACGGCCAGACCACCGGCGCGCACATCTTTTCCGTGGCGCAGCACACGCTGCTGGTCGACGCCATCGCGCGCCATCGCATCGGCCATGTCGACCGCCGGCTGGGCCTCGCACTCCTGCTGCATGACGCACCGGAATACGTGGTCGGCGACATGATCACGCCGTTCAAGGCGGTGATCGCGGATTCCTACAAGGCGGTCGAGAAGCGCCTGCTCGCGGCGATCCACATCCGGTTCGGCCTGCCGGCGAAGCTGCCGGACAGCGTGCAGAAGCTGATCAAGGCCGCCGACCGCGCGTCGGCCTTCCTGGAGGCGACCCGGCTGGCCGGTTTCGGCGCCGAGGAGGCGCTGCGCTTCTTCGGCCGCCCGCCGGCCTTGCCCGCGGCGATCGAGCGGGAATACCTCGAGCCGTGGCCGGCGGACACCGCCGAGACCCGCTATCTCGAGCGCTTCCACAAATATCACCGCGATTGACCACAGAATTGCCGTGCGGTTTCACGAAAAGATCGACGGGGTTGGGAACTACCATGATCCACGTCTGCTCTCTGGCGCGCCTGCACGACACGGTCGAGGAGACCGGTGCGCGCCATGTCGTCACCCTGCTCGGCGACGAAGGGAACGTCACGCGCCCGGCCGGCGTTCCAGCCGAGAACCATCTCTGGCTGCGGATGCACGACATCGCGGCGCCGATGGACGGCTACATCACGCCGGAGGCGAACCATATCGAACGACTGGTGGGCTTCGTGCGCGGCTGGGATCGCGCGACGCCGATGGTGGTGCATTGCTTTGCCGGGATCAGCCGTTCGACCGCGGCGGCGTTCGTCGCGGTCTGCGCGCTCAATCCGCAGCGCCGCGAGCACGACATCGCCTGGGCATTGCGCCGCGCGTCGCCGACGGCGCTGCCCAATCTGCGCATCGTCCAGTTCGCCGACCACATGCTGACGCGCGACGGCCGCATGGTGGCGGCGATCGAAGCGATCGGACGCACCATGCCGACCACGGCAGCGGAGCCGTTCCGGCTCGACATCGAGTAGGTGCTGATGAACCAAGCGGGGCGGGCGGCGCTCGAGATCGGACTGACGGCGGCGATCGTCGCGGTCGAAGCCGGCGCTCCCGCCATTCTGCTCGCGACCAGTGACGACGCGCGCGAGCCGCGCGCCGGCCTGCCATCCGGACCGTTCGATCCGCGCACGCATCGCACCTTCGAGATCGGCTTGCGCGACTGGGTCGAGGCGCAGACCGGGCTCCGCCTCGGCTATGTCGAGCAGCTCTACACGTTCGGTGACCGCGGGCGCCAACCGACAGCGGGCGACCGCGGTCCGCACGTGGTGTCGATCGGCTATCTCGCGCTGAGCCGCGTCCCCGACAAGACCAACGCGCTCGCCGGCGCCGGCTTCGAGCCGTGGTACCGATTCTTTCCCTGGGAGGATTGGCGCGCCGGACGGCCCGCCATCCTCGACGAGACGATCGTGCCGCTGTTGACCGAATGGGCCGGTCGCGCGACGCGCAGCGACCCGACCCGACCGTTCGGCCGGCGCGAGCGGCTGCAGCTGTGCTTCAGCGTCGGCGGCAGTCCGTGGGACGAGGAGAAAGTGCTCGACCGCTACGAGCTCCTCTATGAAGCCGGGCTGGTCGAGGAGGCGCGCCGCGACGGCCGCGAGGCCGCGTTGACACGCGGCACGCTCGTCCCGCTCGGCGAGCCGATGCGCTTCGACCACCGCCGCATCCTCGCGACGGCAATCGCGCGGCTGCGCGCCAAGCTGAAATATCGCCCGGTCGTGTTCGAGCTGCTCGCGCCGGAGTTCACGCTCACCGAGCTGCAGCACACCGTCGAAGCCATTTCCGGCCGCCATCTGCACAAGCAGAATTTCCGCCGCCTGGTCGAGACCGCGGCGCTGGTCGAGCCGACCGGCGAGATGTCGACCGCGACCGGCGGCCGGCCGGCGGCGCTGTTTCGATTCCGCCGCGACGTGATCCAGGAGCGCCCCTCGCCCGGCCTGCGCGTCGGCGGGCGTGGTTGAACCCGCCCGATCCTGCGCACTTGCCGTTGCGTTATAACGCGGCGATCATGACGGGCGAGCAATTGCACAACGAATCGTATTGCCGCGCCGGGGGGACTCTTCATGACGTTCTTTCTGTTCTTGATCGGCGCTCTGTACCTCCTGCTTCCGATAATCATTCTCATCTCCGTGATCGGCACACGCGACCGCGTGCAGCGTATCGAAGAGCTCTTCAATCTGCTCAATCGCCGCCTCGACGCGCTGCCCGCGCAGCTTGCCCGCGAACTGCACGCGTTCGTCCCTGCTGCGCCTGCGCCGGCGACCGAGCCCCCGGCGAGCAAAGCCGAGCCGGAGGCTCAAGCAGCGCCCCCGCCCACGCCGCCCGCGCCCCCGCCCTGGACCAAGGCTGCACAGCCGCCACGCCACGTCATCACACAAGAACCCGCGGCTGCCGAATTGCCGCAAGTACCGGAGCTCCAGCCGGTCCATCCGGAGGCCGCAGAGCCGGCGCCGGACGCACAGCCGGCGCGTGATGCGGAGCCCGAAACCCGGCGCACCTCGGTGCCGATCGTCACGCCCGCCGCGGGCGAGCCGCCGCCGCCTCCCATGCCGCCGCAAGGTCCCCCGCCCGGCGGTGGCGGCACGGCCGGCAGCGATCTCGAAGACTTCGAGAAGCGGTTCGGCACCCAATGGGTCGTCTGGGTCGGCGGCATCGCGCTCGCGCTCGGCGGCATCTTCCTGATCCGCTACTCGATCGAGCAGGGCTATTTCGGACCGGCCACCCGCGTGATGCTCGGCGCGGCGCTCGCGCTCGCGCTGGTCGGTGCCGGCGAGCTGACGCGACGCCAGGAAATCCGGCTCGGCATCAGCGACACGGCGAGCGCGCACATCCCGAGCATTCTGACCGCGGCCGGCACGACCATCGGCTATGCCACGGTGTACGGCGCCTATGCGCTCTATGAGTTCCTGTCTCCGGCGCTCGCCTTCGTGCTGCTCGGCGCCGTCGCGCTGGCGACGCTTGCCGCCGCGCTGGTGCACGGACCTGCGCTGGCGGGGCTCGGCCTGATCGGCGCCTATGTGACGCCGCTGCTCGTCTCGACCGGACAGCCGAACTACTGGACGCTCTACGTCTACCTCACCGTGGTCACGGCCGCGGCGCTCGCGCTGGCGCGCTTCCGGCTATGGCGCTGGCTCGCGATCACCGCCATCGCGTTCAGCCTGTTCTGGATGTTCGTCGGCATCCACGACCTGAGCACGCGCGCGATCACGGCGCACGCCTTCTATGCGGTCGCCGGCTTCGTACTGTCCGCAATCTTCATCGTCGCCGGCTGCATCGCCGGACCGCCGAACGACCACGACGAGATCGACCCGGTCTCATCGGGCGCGCTCGCCGGGTTCCTGCTCGGCGCCTTCGCCATGGTGCTCACGTCGCGGCACGACATCATTCCGCTGCTGACCTTCGCCGCGCTTGTCGCCGGCACCGTGGTGATCGCGCACCGCACCGCCTCGGCGACGCTCGCCATGCTGGTGGCGGCCGCCTTCTCGGTGCTGGTGATCGGCCAATGGGCGATCTCCGGGCGGTTTCTCTCCTGGGAGCCGGTCGGGCTCGACCCGACCCTGTTCAACCTCCGCATCGAGGGAATGAACGATCACCTCCTGCTGGCCGCCTTCTGCGCCGTGCTGTTCGGCGCGGGCGGCGTCACCGTCCAGGGACGCTTCAGGCGCGACACCGTGCCGATCGCCTGGGCCGCGGCCGGCGTGCTCACGCCGATCGCACTCCTCTTCGCGCTGTATTATCGCGTCACCGATTTCGCGCCGTCGATCCCGTTCGCCGGCGTCGCACTCTTGGTCGCCGCATTCTTCGCCGTCGCAACCGAGCTGCTGTCGAAGCGCGATCCGCGGCCCGGCCTCGCGGCGGCGACCGCGATTTTCGCCAGCGGCGCCGTCGCCGCGCTCGCGCTCGCGTTCACGTTTGTGCTGGAGCGCGGCGCGCTCACCATCGCGCTCGCGCTGATGGCGCCGGGAATTGCGCTGGTCGCCGAGAAGCGGCCGCTGCCGATCCTGCGCAAGGTGGTCGCGGTGATCGTGCTGCTGGTGCTGGCCCGCGTCGGCTGGGATCCGCGCATCGTCGGCAACGATGTCGGCACGACGCCGATCTTCAACTGGCTGCTTTACGGCTATGGCGTTCCGGCGCTGGCGTTCTGGGCCGCGGGCTACATCCTGCGCAGGCGGGCCGACGACTTTGCCTCGCGCGAGACCGACGCGGCGGCGATCCTGTTCACCGTGCTGCTGTTCTTCCTCGAGATCCGCCACCTGATCTACGGCAACATCTATCACGCGGGCACCGGCCTCGCCGAGATTGCGCTCCAGGTCTCGACCGGGCTCGCCACCACGATCGGCCTCGAGCATATCCGTGTGCGCACCGGCAGCATCGTCCACGACTACGCGGCGCGGCTGATCGGCGGCGTCGCCTTCGCCGGCATCGTGTTCGGGCTCGCGTTCAAGCACAATCCGATGCTGACCGGCGAGCCGGTCGGCGGGCCGTTCTTCAACCTGATCCTGCTCGGCTACGGGCTTCCCGCCTTGCTCATGGCCGTGCTGGCGCGGCTCGTCCGGCGCACGCGGCCGCAGCCCGTCTATGTGGTGGCCGCCGTGACCGCGATCACGCTCGCCCTCGCCTATCTCACGCTCGAGGTGCGTGCGCTGTTCCACGGCTCGGTGCTGACGAGCGGGCCGACGACCGACGCCGAGCAATATGCCTACTCGGCGGTGTGGCTCGCCTTCGGCGTGGCGCTGCTGCTCGTCGGTATCGCGCTCGCCTCACAGCCGGCGCGGCTCGCCTCGGCGGCGGTGGTGATCCTCACGACCGCCAAAGTCTTCCTCTACGACCTCGCGGGCGTGCAGGGCGTGTACCGGGCCTTTTCATTCATCGGGCTCGGCATCGTGCTGATCGGCATCGGGCTCCTGTATCAGCGGTTGCTGTTTCCGCCGCGCCCGCGTAGTGGCAGCGGAGACGCCGAAGCCGTTGCCGCAACGCCAGGTACCAGCTGAGGTCGAACCGAAGCAACCTCGGCGGCGACAAAGGAGACCGGGAAATTCCCGCCGGGACCTAGCCATGATCGAGACGCTCGTCATCATCCTTCTCGCCGTGCTTGCGTTCACCATGCGCAAGCGCTTGCGCGAGATAGAAGCGCGGATGGCGGCGATCGAAGCGCGCTTGACGGGCGCCGCGCCGGCCGCTGAAGCCGCGCCCCCCGAGCCGTTCAGCCGGACCGATGCCGTTGCGTTCGAGCCGACGCCCGTCGCGGCGGCCGCGCCGCAGACGCCGATCGAGCCAATCAGCGCGGAGCCGGAGCCGGCGCTCGCCGATGCCGCAGCGTCCGCGACTCCGCCGCCCCCTCCCCCACCGCCGCCGACCGCGGCGCCGAGCCAGGGCGGGCCGAGTTTCGAAGAGCAGCTCGGCACACGCTGGGTAGTCTGGGTCGGCGGCATCGCGCTGGCGCTGGGCGCAATCTTCCTGGTCCGCTACTCCATCGAGCAAGGCCTGATCGGTCCCGGCGTGCGCGTCACGCTCGGCGCGCTGCTTGCGTTAGCCCTGATCGGCACCGGCGAATGGATGCGGCGGCAGGACCAGCAGGTGCAGATCGTCGGCGTGCCGACTGCGCACATCCCGAGCATTCTCACCGCCGCCGGCACGGTCGCCGGCTACGCCACGGTCTATGCCGCCTATGCGCTCTATGGCTTTCTCAATCCCGCCGCGGCCTTCGTGCTGCTCGGCATCGTCGGGCTGGCAACGCTCGCAGCGGCGCTGCTGCATGGTCCCGGGCTCGCGGCGCTCGGTATCGTCGCGTCCTACGCCACGCCGGCGCTGGTCGCGTCCGACAAGCCCGACTACTGGGCGCTCTACATCTATCTCGCGATCGTCACCGCGGCCGCCTTCGGGCTGGCGCGCTACCGGCTGTGGCGCTGGCTCGCCGCCACCGCCATGGTGCTCGCCGTGCTGTGGATGCTGCCCGGCATCGATGAATCGGACTACCTGGCGCCGCATGTGTTCCATGGCGTGGTCGGCTTTGCGCTGGTCGCCGCGCTGATCGTCGCCGGCCTGCTGTACGGCCCCGACGCCGAGCCGGGCGTGATCGACGCGTTGTCGTCGTGTGCCGTTGCGGCGTTCCTGCTCGCCGTCACGCTGCTGGTACTCAACAGCCGTCACGACACCGCTGCGCTCGCGGCCTTTGCGCTGCTGACCGCGGCCACCGTGGCGATCGCCTGGCGCACCGAGGCGGCGACCGCCGCCGTGCCGGCGGCCGCGGTCATGACGCTGCTGGTGTTCGCCGACTGGGCGGTCGACATTCCCCTCGAGACGCTGGTCGCGCCGGGCGGCGCAACCGCCGGACTGCCGCCCGAGCCCGCCAAGGGACTCTACGAGGCCCACCTCGTGCTCGGCGCCGGCTTGGCGCTCCTGTTCGGCGGCGCGGGCTTCTTCGCGCAGGGCCGCTCGCCGCGGCCGGTCGTGCCGATCCTGTGGGCGGCGACCGCCACCTTCGCACCGATCGCGATCCTGATCGCGCTCTACTATCGCGTCGCCGGCTTCGAGCGCTCGCTTCCGTTCGCCGGGATCGCGCTCCTGCTCGCCGCGGTGTTCGCGGTCGCGACCGAGACCATCACCAAGCGCGAGCCGAGGCCCGGCAGCGCTTCCGCTGCCGCGCTGTTTGCGGTCGGGTCGATCGCCAGCCTGGCGCTGACGCTCACCTTCGCACTGGAGAAAGGCTGGCTCACCGTCTCGTTGGCGTTGATGGTGCCCGGCATCGCCTGGGTCGCGGAGCGTCGGCCGGTGCCGTTCCTGCGCTGGATCGCCGCCGCGGTCGTGGTGCTGGTGCTCGCGCGCATCGCCTGGGAGCCGCGCATCGTCGGCCGTGATGTCGGCACCACGCCGATCTTCAACTGGCTCCTGTGGGGCTACGGCGTCCCGGCGCTGTCGTTCTGGGGCGCCGGATACATGCTGCGCAAGCGCGCCGACGACCTGCCCGCGCGCATGGTCGACAGCGCCGCGATCCTGTTCACGGTGCTGCTCGCATTCCTCCAGATCCGCCACTACGTCAACGGCGGCGACGTCTACCGGCCGGCCGCCAGCGTGCTGGAGCTCGCATTGCAGGTGTCGGTCGGATTTGCCATGGCCATCGGCCTCGAGCGCGTGCGCGGCCGCACCGGCAGCATCGTCCACAACGTCGGCGCGATCATCGTGTTCGGGCTGACCTTGATCGGCGTCGCGGTTGAGCTGGTGCAGGTCGTCGGACCGCGCTTCAACAACACTCCGCTCGGCGGCCTGTTCTTCAACTACATCCTGCTCGCCTACGGCCTGCCCGCCGTGCTCGCGATTACTCTCGCACTGGTCGCCCGCACCACCCGGCCGATGCCCTACCGGGCGGTGGCCGCGGCGACCGCGGTGATCCTGACGTTGTTCTATCTGACGCTCGAAGTGCAGCGGTTCTATCGCGGCCCGGTCCTGTGGGCGACGCCGCTGACCGATGCCGAAGCCTACACCTATTCGGCGGTCTGGCTCGTCTACGGCATTCTGCTGCTCGCGGCTGGCATGCTGCTCCGCTCGATGCCGGCGCGCATCGCGGCGGGCGCGGTGATCGGCCTCACCGTCGCCAAGGTGTTCCTCGTCGACATGTCGAATCTCGAGGGCATCTGGCGCGCGTTGTCCTTCATCGGCCTCGGCGTGGTGCTGGTCGGCATCGGCTATGTCTACCAGCGGCTGCTGTTTCCGCGTTCCGCGCCGCCCGCACCCACGCCGCCCTCAACCGGCACACCCGACTTGCCGCCTGCGGCGGCCGGCTGATAGTGAAATTGCGCCGAAACCGGGAGGGTCGCCGCCGTGAACGATCAATCGTCCGTCTTCGACGTCGTGCCGGCCGAGGTGCTGCGCTCCTATGACGGGCTCGCCTTCCTGCGCGCCCTGCTCGCCGGGGAGCTGCCGCCCCCGCCCATCATGCAGACGCTCGGTTTTAACCTGGCCGACGCGGGCCAAGGTTTCGCAGCCTTCGAGGGCGTGCCGGAGTTCCGCCACTACAATCCGATCGGCGCGGTGCATGCGGGCTTCGCCGCGACGCTGCTCGACTCGGCCGTCTACTGCGCAATCCATTCGACGCTGGCCAAGGGTGAGACCGCAACCACGCTCGAGATCAAGATGAACCTGGTGCGTCCGCTGACCAAGACGACCGGCAAGGTGCGCGCCGAAGGCCGCGTCATCCATCGCGGCCGCACTACGGCCACGTCGGAGGGTGCGCTGCGCGACGCGGGCGGCAAGCTGTACGCTCACGCCACCACGACGTGCATCATCTTTCCGGTTGACTGAGCCTCGACGGCTTACTGGCCCGAGCTGGTGTCGGCGGCCGGCGGCGGCAGCGCCTCGGCGATGACCGGCTGCACCGGTTGCGCCGCGGTTGCGATCGGCCGGCCAACCTTGAACTTGGAGGTCGACTTGGCCATCTGCACCCGCGAGTTCACACGCACGAAATCGCAATAGGCAAAGCCGAAACCCGACAGCGAGCCGCGGAAGCTCGCCTGACTGGTCTGCTGGACATTGAAGCAGGGCTGGAAGGCGACCCCCCTCACCGACGCGCAGATCGATTGCGGGTCGATGCGAATGGTATTGGGCGGAAGCACGATGTAGCGCGGCGCCGCCGCGCCGCGGATGCTGATCGTGCCGACGACGCTGCCGTCGGCCTGGATGCGGCCCTGGCCGGTCGTCCCCTCGAAGCAGGTGTAGGCGAACAGCTTGCCGGAGACAAAGCGCTTGGCGTCCTCCGGCTTCATCTCAGCCGCGGCCACCGGAATTGCCAGCCCGAGACCTGCTACAATGATCGCACTGCGCACCAACATGGCCCACTCCTACACTTTGTCGAACGCGTTCGCCGGGACTGACCTGACGGCGCGTTGGTACCCCTACAATTGGCCGGAATTCCTTAACCCGGCCCTAACCTTACCGAATCGTGTGCGGCGATGCGCGGGCAAAATCGCCAGATGCGGAAAGAATTTACCGGACCTTAACCACGACCCGGCCGCGGACCCCGCCCTCCACGATGCGCCGACCGACCTCGAGAGTATCGTTAAGACCGATTTCGGTCGTCATTACGGCAAGTTTGGCCCGGTCCAGATCTGAATCCAAGCGTTTCCATGCCTCCCGGCGCAGGTGTTGCGGACACATCACAGAGTCGACACCAAATAGCGACACGGCGCGCAGGATGAAGGGGGCGACGCTCCCCGGCAGGTCCATGCCGCCGGCGAGGCCACAGGCGGCGACGGCGCCGCCATACCTGGTCATGGACAGAACATTCGCCAGCGTCGTCGACCCAACGCTGTCGATGCCGCCCGCCCAACGCTCCCTCGCGAGCGGCTTGGCAGGCCCGCTCAGCTCCTTGCGGTCGATGATCTCGGTCGCGCCGAGCGATTTGAGGTAATCGGCCTCCTGCGGCCGGCCGGTCGACGCGGAGACCTGGTAGCCGAGCTTCGCGAGCAGCGCGACCGCGACCGATCCGACGCCGCCGGACGCTCCGGTCACGATCACCGGGCCGCGGTCCGGCGTGATGCCGGCCCGCTCGAGCGACATCACGCTGAGCATCGCCGTGTAGCCGGCGGTGCCGATCGACATCGCGTCGCGGCCGCCCATGCCGGCAGGCAGCGGCACCAGCCAGTCGCCCTTCACCCGGGCTTTCTCGGCATAGTTGCCGAGATGGGTCTCGCCGCAGCCCCAGCCGTTGAGAATGACCTTGTCGCCGCGCTTCCAGTCGCGATGCGAGGTCGTCTCGACCGTGCCAACCGCATCGATGCCGGCGATCATCGGAAAACGCCGGACCACCGGCGCCTTGCCGGTGATGGCGAGCCCGTCCTTGTAGTTCACCGTCGACCATTCCACATCGATGGTGACGTCGCCCTCCATCAGGTCGGCTTCGTCGAAATCGGCGAGCCGGACGGTCTGGCCAGCATCGGTCTTGTCGATACGGATCGCCTTGAAGGTCGCCACATTTCTCTCCCGATGTAGGTTGGAGTAACTGACGCCTGCGCAACGCCAAACGCAAGTACCGCCCTGCAAAGCCTCGTCCGCACGACGGCTTTCGCTTGCCGAACCGGGCTTTCGCCGCGTCATGCCTCGGAAAACATCTTTTGCGACAACACAATCGTTTCGGACTCTGTATGTGGAACCTGCATGCGTGTCTGCTTGTTGACTGGCTCGGGCCGAGACAACATGCGGGGTGGAGCGTGCGCCGATTTGGCGGGCGAATGAGGCGGTCTGACGCAAAATCCCCGGCGGGGACGGATCGCCGGGCGGCTCCGACTGTCACGATTGGCGTGCTGGCCGCAGTGTTTGCGCTGCTCGGCGGGGAAGTCCTTGCGCAGACGGACGCCATCACCTTGCGGGTCGGCCATTTTCCCAACGTCACGCACGTGCAGGCGCTGGTGGCGCGCAATTTCGAACGGCAGGGTCGCGACTGGCTCGGAGCGAGCCTCGGGCGGAAGGTCAAGATCGAATGGTACGGCTACAATGCCGGGCCGAGCGCGATGGAGGCGATCTTCGCCAATACCGTCGATCTCACCTATGTGGGTCCGAGCCCGGCGATCAACGCCTATGCACGGGCCCGCGGCGAGGAGGTCCGGGTCGTGGCCGGTGCCGTCAACGGCGGCTCGGCGCTGGTGGTGCAGCCGGACGGTGGGCTCGCCCAGGCCTCGGATTTCCGCGGCAAGCGCATTGCGACGCCGCAGTTCGGTAATACCCAGGACGTTGCCGCACGCGCCTGGCTGGTCGCGGGCGGCCTGCGCATCACCCAGACCGGCGGCGATGCGCAGGTGCTGCCGACCGCCAATCCGGACCAGCTCGCCTTGTTTCAGCGCAAGCAGGTCGACGCGGTCTGGACCGTCGAGCCGTGGGTATCGCGGCTCGAGCAGGAGGCCGGCGGCAAGATCCTGGTCGAGGAAAAGGACGCGGTCACCACGGTACTGGTGTCGAGCGTCCGGTTTCTGGCATCACAGCGGGAGCTGGTGCGCCGTTTCGTGGCGGCGCATCGCGAGCTGACCGAGTGGATCAAGAAGAATCCTGACGAGGCACAACGGATGCTGCGGGACGAATTGCGAGCGACCTTCAGGGCCGACATGTCGTCGGAGCTGGTGGCACGCGCCTGGGGACGCATGACGGTCACCGGCGATATCTCGCTCGCGGCATGTCAGAGCTTCGTCACCATGGCGCAACAGGTTGGCTTTCTGCGCACCGCTCCGGACATGGCACGGCTGATCGAGACGCCCTGAAATGAGCGAACAGGCCCCGGATCGCGGCACCGACCCAGCGGTCGATGAACCCAAGCTTGTTGTCGACGGCGTCTCGAAGTGGTTCCGCACGCCGCGCGCGGACGTGCACGCGCTCGACAACATCTCGCTGCAGGTGGCCGAGGGAGAGGTCGTCTGCCTGGTCGGCGCAAGCGGCTGCGGCAAGACCACCCTGCTCGACATCATTGCCGGGCTGACCAGGCCGGATGCGGGCCGTGTGTTCGCCGATGGGCAGCTGGTCGAGGCGCCGGGACGCCAGCGTCAGGTGATGTTCCAGGAATCCGCACTGTTTCCCTGGCTCAATGCCTACGGCAATGTGATGTTCGGCCTGAAGCTGCGCCCCGACCTGAGCAACCGCGAGCGCCACAAGATCGCCCATGACTTCCTCGAATTGGTCGGGCTGAAGAAGTTCGCCCGGGCTCACGTGCACGAGCTGTCCGGCGGCATGAAGCAGCGTGTCGCGCTTGCCCGCGCGCTCGCGCCCGATCCTCAGGTGCTGCTGATGGACGAGCCGTTCGCCGCCCTGGACGCCATGACGCGCGACCAGCTTTACGAGGACATCCAGGAGATTTGGCGGGAGCGCCGCAAGACGATCGTGTTCGTCACCCACAACGTACGCGAGGCGGTCTGCCTGGGCAATCGCGTCTTCCTGCTGTCCCCGAGCCCTGGCCGTATCGCGCAGGTGTTCGACATTCCGCTTGCACGCCCGCGCGACATCAACAGCGTCGAGCTCGCAAGTTACGCCGCCCGCATTGCCGCGGCGCTCAAGGGCTCGGTCCGAGCCGCGGTGTCCGAATGAGACGCCTGGTCTTCGTCGTGCTGTTCTTCGCCGTGCTGATCGGGCTGTGGCAGCTCGCGGTCGCGAGCGGCCGCTGGTCGGCGGTCCTGCTGCCCTCGCCGCTTGCGGTCGCCGAGTATCTGTGGAGCGCGACGCTCGACGGCACCATGCTGGAAGCGATCTGGGTCACGATGCGCCGGCTCGTCGTCGGCTACATGATCGGCGTCGCCATCGGCCTGCCAATCGGGCTGCTGACGAGTTCCTCGCAAATGCTCGAGGACACGATTGGCGCGCTCGCGCTCGGGCTGCAAACGCTGCCGAGCGTGTGCTGGGTGCCGCTCGCCCTGCTGTGGTTCGGGCAAACCGAAGGCGCCATGCTGTTCGTGGTGATCATGGGCACGGTCTGGTCGGTGATCATCGCGACCGATCACGGCGCGCGGACGATCCCGCCGATCTATGCACGCGCCGCCCGCACCATGGGCTCGGAGGGTCTGCATCGGTGGACGCGCGTGATCGTGCCGGCATCGCTCCCGTTCCTGGTGAGCGGCATGAAACAGGGCTGGGCCTTCGCATGGCGCTCGCTCATGGCGGCCGAAATCTTCGTGACGATCCTCACCGGCTTCGGCCTCGGCCACCTGCTGCACTACGGACGCGAGCTCAACGCCATGGACCAGGTGATCGGCACGATGGCGGTCATCGTGGTGATCGGGCTGCTCGCCGACCGCATCGTGTTCTCGCCATGGGAGCGATTTTTGCACCGCCGCTGGGGCACCAATCTCGGCAATTCGTGAATCGAGCAAAACCCCCGCATGAATTCGCGGAACAGGACCTCGGTGTCGGTCGATGACGCCTGCGGCCGGCTGCTCAGGAACTGCGCGAACTGGTCCTTGAATGCGTCAGGCGCCGATGCCGTGGCGTTGCGGTTGAGCCAGTCCTGCGCCGGGCGGAATCGCTCCCAGCCGGGCAGGGGCGCGGCGAGCGCGACCTCCTTCCACTTCGGATGGAAGGGCGGCTGCTGGAACTGCCGGATCTTGGCGAAGAACCCCTCGACGGTGGCGGGACCAGCAGGGATCGGGGCGCAGATAAATCTCGGCTCGCGCGTGCGTGACTGAGGCGGCTTCGGGCCGCGTGCTATCCTGCGGCAGACATCCGCGAACAGCGGGAAAGACGCAGGACATGCCCGAATACGTCGTCAACTACGCGGCCACGCGGCCGCCCGATCAGGAGGGCCGGCTCGACGCACCGACCTTCCATCGCAACCACGAGCCGATCTGGTCGGTGCTCAGCCCCTTCCTCGCGGGCGCGAACGGTGACGTGCTGGAGGTCGGCAGCGGCACCGGCCAGCACACGGTCGAATTCGCGCGGCGCTCCCCGGGCATCGTCTGGCAGCCGAGCGACCTCGCCGCCGAGCACCTGCGCAGCATAGCTGCGTGGCGCGAAACGTCGGGCCTCGCCAACGTCCGCGCACCATTCGCGATCGACCTGTCGGCGCCCGACTGGGCGGTGCAGGCCGAGGCGATCGCCGCCGGCTCGCTGCGCGCCATCCTGTGCATCAACGTGCTGCACATCTCGCCCTGGCGCGTCTCCGAGAACCTGCTGGCCGGCGCGCCGCGCCTCATCCGCCCCGACGGACGGCTGTTCGTCTATGGCCCGTTCAAGCGCGGCGGTGCACACACGGCGCCGAGCAACGCCGCGTTCGACGCAAGCCTGCGCTCCGGCAATCCCGAATGGGGCGTGCGCGACATGGACGATCTCGACGCCGTCGCCGAGCGCGCAGGCCTGATGCTCGCCGACGCGGTGGCGATGCCCGCCAACAACTTCGTGCTGGTGTTCAAGCGGCGCGGCTGAGCGTCACCGAGACAACAAATCCTCTACGCCGGCGCCGGCACAGGACGCGCCACCGGCTTCTCGACGATCGGCAGGTTGATCAGGCCCGACAGCACGCCAAACAGGACCGACAGCCACCACACCGCGTCGTAGGAGCCGGTGCGCTCGAACACGATGCCGCCGAGCAACACGCCGAGGAAACCGCCGACCTGGTGACTGAAGAAGGCGAAGCCCGTCAGCAAGGCAAGCCAGCGGGTGCCGAACATGACGGCGACGATGGCATTGGTGGGCGGCACGGTCGAAAGCCAGAGCAGACCCATCGAGGCGCCGAACAGGATCGATGTCGTTGCGCTGACCGGGAACGAGATGAAGGCGAGTACGGCGGCCGCGCGCAGGAAATAGATGACCGACAGGATGTAGCGCTTGGGCAGCCGGCTGCCGAGCCACCCGACACTCAGCGAGCCGATGATGTTGAACAGCCCGATCACCGCCAGCGTCGTGCCGCCGACCTGGGCCGAAAGGCCGCGGTCGACCAGATAGGCCGGCATGTGCACCGTGATGAAGGCGAGCTGGAATCCGCAGGTGAAGAAACCAAGCACCAGCAGCACATAGGAACGCTGACCGAGCGCCTCGACGAGCGACTCCTTCAGCGATTGCGAGGCGCGCGCGTGGTCCGCCCCCGGCCCGGCCGCTGCGGCCCCGGCGGGTGGCGTCGCCAGCGCGAGCGAGAGCGGCACCACCAGCAGAATGATCACGCCGAATATGATCAGCGTGTTTTGCCATCCGAACTGGTCGATCAGTGCCACCGCGAGCGGCGAGAACAGGAACTGGCCGAAGGAGCCCGCAGCGGTGCCGGCACCGAACGAAAGCGAGCGCCAATTCTCGGGCACGAGCTTGCCGAACGCAGCCAAAACAATGGTGAAGGTGCAGCCGGACAGGCCAAATCCGATCAGGGCGCCCGCCGTCAAGTCGAGGGCGAGTGCCGATGTCGAATAAGCCATCAGCGCGAGACCGGCACCGTACATGATTGCGCCGACAGTGAGCACACGAACAACGCCGAAGCGATCGGCGAGCGCGCCGGCGAAGGGTTGGCCGACCCCCCACAGCAGGTTCTGCAGCGCCAGCGCGAAGGCGAACGTGTCGCGGCCCCAGCCATTGGCCTGCGTCATCGGCACGAGCGTAAATCCGAGCGCCGAACGCGGTCCGAAGCTGAGGAGAGCGATGAGGCAGCCGCAGATGATGATAACGGCCGGCGTTTGCCAGGCCGGTCGGCCGGCGGCGTGAGGCATGGACATGAGGGACGTCTCCGGCGTGCGCGTCAACGCGACGCAGGAAACGTATTTAAGGTCGGACCACAAGCCGCCCAAACGAATATTCGTGATTGCATCGATCCATGCCGTGCATGGCAGCTCTCGGAGCCGTGACTGGCGATCGCGGTTGATCGGTGCTATATCTGATTTGCTCAAGATGAGAACAATCGTTTCCAGCTGAGGCCGCAATGCCGGCGCTCCTGGGATTTCTTAGAACTTAGATATGCTCATATAGAGCATATAACAGGAGGTGCGCTATGCCAATCATCGATACCTGTGGTCCGACCGCGCTTCCCCAATCTGCGCGATCACCCTCCCCGCGCTCCGGTTCGGATGCGGCGACAAAATTCGGTGTGCTGCCAAGACCGGCCCTCGCGTGGAATGCCGACGTCGAGCGCGAGACCGCGCATCTCTATGATCGCGTCAAGGACGTGGTGCCGCCGGTCGAGTGGCCGTTCTTCGCGCCTTATGTGAAGGCGATCAGTGCACTGAAGAAGGAACGCGACGCGGTCATCCTGGCGCACAACTACCAGACGCCGGAGATCTACAACTGCGTCGCCGATTTCGTCGGCGACTCCCTGCAGCTCGCGCGCGAGGCGACCAAGGTCGACGCCAAGGTGATCGTCCAGGCCGGCGTGCACTTCATGGCGGAAACGGCCAAGATCCTCAATCCGGACAAGACCGTGCTGATTCCGGACTCACGCGCCGGCTGCTCGCTCGCCGAAGCGATCAGCGCGGACGACATCCGCCTGTTGCGGGAGCGCTTCCCGGGCGTGCCGGTGGTCAGCTACGTCAACACCTCGGCGGAGGTGAAGGCCGAGAGCGATATCTGCTGCACCTCCGCCAATGCGTTGCAGGTGGTCGAGAGCCTGGGCTCTGACCGCGTCATCTTCCTGCCCGACGAATACCTCGCCAAGTACGTCGCGTCGCAGACCAACGTGAAGATCATCGCCTGGAAGGGCCACTGCGAAGTACACGCGCGCTTCACCGGCGACGAGCTGCGCAAATATCGCGAGAGCGATCCCTCGATCCAGATCATCGCCCATCCGGAATGTCCGCCCGACGTGATCGCGGAATCCGACTACACCGGCTCGACCTCGGGCATGGTGAAGTGGGTGCGCGACAACAAGCCGAAGCGCGTCGTCCTGGTCACCGAGTGCTCGATGGCCGACAACGTCAAGGTCGAGGCGCCCGACGTCGAGTTCGTGCGGCCGTGCAATCTCTGCCCGCACATGAAGCGGATCACGCTGCCGAAGATCCTCGATTCGCTCCTCGACATGAAGGAGGAGGTCGTGGTCGATCCGCTGATCGCCGCCAAGGCACGCCGCGCCGTCGAGCGGATGATTCATCTTAAAAGCTGAAACTCCGAGCCTGCTTGCAACCGGCCGAGGCATTCATGTCGTATCAGCATCACTGCAATCACGGGAACATTCTCATCGTCGGCGGCGGACTCGCCGGCCTGTTCTGCGCGCTGAAGCTTGCGCCGCTACCGGTGACGGTGCTCGCCGCCGCTCCGCTCGGCGACGGCGCCTCGACCGCGTGGGCGCAGGGCGGCATCGCCGCAGCCGTCGCCACGGGCGACACGCCGGAGGCCCATGCGCGCGACACCGTCGCGGCCGGTGCCGGCATCGTCGAGGAGGCACTGGCGCTCGGCATGACGCGCGAGGCTCCCGAACGCGTCCGCGACCTGCTCGACTATGGCGTACCGTTTGACAAGGGCCCGGACGGACGCCTGCAGGTGTCGCGCGAGGCCGCCCATTCGGCGCGTCGCATCGTACGCGTCAAGGGCGACCAGGCCGGCGGCGCGATCATCGCGGCACTGATTGCCGCCGTGCGCCGCACGCCGTCGATCCGCATCATCGAGGACGTGGTAGCCGAGGAGCTGATCATGAGCGAGCGGCGCGTGGCCGGTCTGCGCGCGAGACGCTGCGGCGATGCAACGGCGTTTACCGTCCCGGCCTCCGCCGTCGTGCTGGCGACCGGCGGCATCGGCCATCTCTACGCGGTGACCACCAACCCGCCACAGGCGCAGGGCGCGGGCCTCGCGATGGCCGCGCGCGCCGGCGCCATCATCGCCGACGCAGAGTTCGTTCAGTTCCACCCGACCGCGATCGCGATCGGGCGCGACCCCGCCCCGCTGGCGACCGAAGCCTTGCGTGGCGATGGCGCGATCCTGGTCAACGCACGCGGCGAGCGCTTCATGCGGCGCTGGCATGCTGATGCGGAGCTTGCGCCGCGCGACGTCGTCGCGCGCGGCGTATTCGCCGAGATCGCCGCGGGCCGCCGCGCCTTCCTCGACGCGCGCACGGCGATCGGGCCGGAGTTCGCCGAACGCTTTCCGACCGTCGCCACGGCCTGCCTCGCCGCCGGCGTCGATCCGGCACGCGATCTCATCCCGGTGGCGCCGGCGGTGCACTATCACATGGGCGGCGTCCTGACCGACGCACGCGGCCGCACATCGATCAATGGCCTGTGGGCGATCGGCGAGGTCGCCTCGACCGGCGTGCACGGCGCCAATCGGCTCGCGTCGAACTCGCTGCTCGAAGCCGTGGTGTTCGCGGCACGCGCGGCCAAGGACATGAAGGCGATCGCACCGCGCATCGTGCCGCCGGCGCTGCCGGACGCGCCAGATCACGCGCCGACCACGGCCACCGCTTGGAGCGAGGCAGATCTGCGCGACATGATGAGCGCGCATGTCGGTGTGATCCGCACAGGAGCCGGCCTTGCCGCAGCGCTGGCTGCCATTGCGCAGCTCGAGCAGGCCGCGCCCTCGCCCGCATACCGCAACATGGCAACCGCGGCGCTCTTGATCGCGGCAGCCGCGTGGCGGCGCCCCGAGAGCCGCGGCGGACATTTTCGCGCAGACCATCCACAGCCCGAGCCGGCGCGGGCTGGTCGCAGCTTCCTCACACTCGAAATGGCGTACGCGATCGCACGCGAGGCGGCCGGCTTCGATGGCCACACGTCGGTGGCCATGCGCTGATCAAGTCGCGCGCGCTCACGCCATGCACCCGTCAGGCGCGCGCCGCCTCCTCCGCCAGCATGCTGTGGATCTGCGCGACCACCGCCGCGCCCTCGCCGATCGCGGCGCCGACGCGCTTGGTCGAGCCGGCGCGCACGTCGCCGATCGCGAACACGCCGGGCACGCTGGTCTCGAGCGGCAGCGCCGCGCGAGGGAGCTTGTTGCCGACGACAAAGTCGCGGCCGGTAAGGATAAAGCCCTTGTTGTCGACGGCGACCGATCTCGCGATCCAGCCGGCGTTGGGATCGGCGCCGATGAACAGGAACAGGTGGCGCAGCTGGATGCTGCGTGTCTGTCCGCTCGATCGCTCGCGCAAGGTCGCGGCGGTGATGCCGCCGGTGCCGTTGCCTTCCAGCCCCACGACTTCCGTGCCGACGGAGAGCTCGACATTCGGCAGCGCGGCAATGCGATCGATCAGATACCGCGACATGGTGGCTTCGAGCCCCTTGCCACGCACGATCAGGTGCAGTCGCTTCACCTTCGGCGCCAGGAAGACGACGGCCTGCCCCGCGGAATTTCCGGCGCCGACCAGCGCGACCTCCTCGCCCTCGCACAGCTTGGCCTCGATCGGCGTCGCCCAGTAGGAAACGCAGACGCCTTCATAGGCGGACAGGTTCGGGATGTCCGGCTGCCGATAGCGCGCGCCCGACGCAATGACGACGGAGCGCGCGCGCACGGTCTGGCCGTTGGTCAGCGCGAGATGAAACGGATTGTCGGGCCGCCGCCCGGGCCCACGGCAATCGAGCCGCGCAACTTCCATGGGAATGGCGAGCTCGGCGCCGAATTTTTGCGCCTGGTTGAACGCGCGGCCGGCGAGCGCCATGCCGGAGATGCCGGTCGGAAAGCCGAGATAGTTCTCGATCCGCGCCGAGGCGCCCGCCTGGCCGCCGAACGCGCGTGTGTCGAGCGCGAGCACCGACAGGCCTTCGGAGGCCGCATAGACCGCGGTGGCAAGCCCGGCGGGACCGGCGCCGACGATCGCCACGTCGTAGACGGTCGCGCAATTGAGCTCCGGCGTGATGCCGAGGCAGACCCCCGCCTCGGCATTGCTGGGACGCTTCAGGATCGTGCCGTTCGGGCACAGCATCAACGGCAGCTCGTCCGGCTGCACGCCGAGGCGTTCGACCAGCGCGCGCCCCTGCTCCTCGGACGAAGGATCGAGCACCGTGCAGGGATAGCCGTTGCGCTTGAGAAAGCCCTGCAGCCGCACCAGCTCGGCCGAGCCGGCGCCGCCGACCAGCACGGACCCGGCGCCGCCCTCCGTGAGCAGCGCCACCCGCCGCAGGATGAAGGCTCGCATCATGATCTCGCCGACATCCGCCGAGCCGATCATCAGCGCACGCACATGCGCGGAGTCGAACGGCAGCGCGGTGCAGCCGTCGGCGCCCGCGTGGGCGCCGGTCAGCGTCGCGCGTCCGCCGAGGTGACTGACCTCGCCGGTGAACTGTCCGGCACCCAGCGTGACGATCGGCGCCTCGCGATGGAGGCCGTCGCGGCGGACGGCCTCCACCGATCCCTTGAGCAGCAGCCACACCGGGGCATTCCGGTCGCCGACCTGGTAGACGGCTTCGCCGGGCGCGAAATGCCGAACGGCTCCGCTGGCGAAACGCTTCGCCGTCTCGATCTGCACCGCGTCGAGCACCGGAAACATCTGGTGACCGCGCGTTTCCGCCAGACTCATCGAAATATCTCCATTGCTCGCCAGGCGGAGCAAAGCCCCGCCATCGAGAAGGCCGGAAGGACCCGGCGCCAACATTTTATAGATTTGAGATGCGGCGCGGAGGCCCGCGCCAAAGTCGCCTGCCCCAGACTTAGGATGTCCGGCGCTAGTTTTCCACTGCCTGGTCGGCCGGGCCGGCGGTCTCGAGGTTCTGCTTCGCCCCGCTGCCCCAGGCCGGCTCGTCGGCGCCGTCGCCCCAGGCGCGCGGCCGATAGAACGTATGCACGCCGATCTTGTTCAGCTTGCGCATCTCGTTGACCCAGCTCGGACGCACCCAATAGGCGTGGTAGTGGGTCGACTTGCCGATCTCCGGCAGCCAGATCTTGCCGTCGAGCGTGTCCTGGGCGATGCGCTTCGCCTGCGCCCACATGTCGGGCTCGGTCACCCGGTCGGCGACGTTGTCGCACGCGAACGTGAACTGGCAGGCGAGATGACGGTGCGAGTTCTGGTACACCACCCCGCACACGGTGCTCGGATAGAAGCCGGAGAACACGCGGTTCATCACCACCTGCGCCACCGCCTTCTGACCGCGCTCGGACTCGCCGCGCGACTCGAAATACACCGCGTCGGCCAGGCACTTCTCCGCCTTGGCGCGGCCCTTGGTGTCGAGCCCGAGCCGCTCGGCGGGCGTCAGCGGCCGCCGGCCGAGGCCGGTCACCTCGCCCTTGCTCGCGACGGTCTCGCCACCCCTGGACGCGTCGGCCTCCGTGCCGGGTGTCAGCGCCGAGAGCTTGATGTCGGGATCGGCCTTGACGCGGCTCGTCAATACCGGCTCTTCGCCGGGCGCCCACGGTTCGATCCCCTCGGGGCCGCCGCCGAGCCGATCGATGCCGAAATAGAGATTAGCCGTGGTGACGGTCGGGCTCGGATCGACGCCGATCACCGCGACCGGCATGTCGGAGAGCTCCTCGTCCTTGTCCGGCGTGAGCATGTCTTTGCGGTTGGCGTCGACCACCGGCGCGAGCTTGTCGATCCGATCGGTTGCCGCGTCCGGCCGCGACGGATCGTGCCGCGCGGCCATGCGCGCGGGCCGCGCCAAGCCGAGCTCGGTCGACGTCGACGGCGCACCGGCGGCGATCAGCTGGTCGGCGCGCGTCAGCGGCGTGGTGTCGAGCGTCTGCGAGGGATCGACGTGCAGCGCAGCCGTGTTGGTTTCGGTCGACCGTTCGTTCGCCAGCGCAGGCTTGCGCTGCGGCTGCGCCTTCGGCGCGGCGTCGGGCGGCGATGGCGGCTGTGGCTCGAGCCGCGCGCGCGGCACCAGGAAGTCGCCCTTGAGCGCGCGATTGACAGTCGGAAACGTGAGCTGGGCCGGCGGATTGCGATCGTCGATGTCGATGTTGCCGGCGCCGCCGATCGAGCCGGTGAATTCGAGATCGCTCAGATCGAGGCTGGCGAGCCGATAATCGGCCGGCACTTCCGGCACGGTGGCGCCGACCGGGCGCGGGAAGCTGAACGTCGCCGCGTGGATGGTCCCGAACGGCGACAGCAGCACGTGCTGACGCAGACGCTCGGCAATCGACGGCTGCCGCGCCGAAACCAGCGCGATCAGGTCCTGCTGGCCGATCATGGTCGGCGCCACCAGGAACACCGGGATTGACAGGCCCAGGGGGAGCCGGCTCCGCCTTCGCCTCTTACGCGACAACCGCATCTGCACGCTCACACGACGCCAGTTTCTCGTTGGAGCATGATCTTGTGCGAAGACCGGTACCCGCTCTTCTGCATCATGCTCCGGCAACAGCCCCCACAACGCTTCCGCCGGAATGCGAATCTCTCGTTGGCGCATGTCCTGCGCACGTCCCATTCCGCCAGTTTTTCTTAAAATTGCAGTGTCGTCGCTCAGCAACGCTCAACCGTTTTGAGCGGTTAACCTTGAGATGGTGTTAATCGGCAATGCGGTCGGCACGACCACGCCGCGACCACCGCGAATGCAGGCGCAACGCGCATTCGCGACGAAACGATCGTCGTCCGGACGAACCAGATTGCGTGATTTCCCCCACCCCGATGCTCGGTTCCCATCAAAAGGCGGCAAAGTGGCGGCGGCTCGGCGCGAGCGCGGCCGAATTGCGGCAGGCCTTCTCGTCGTCTCAGAACAAGCGTCCAGGCGAGCCGGCGACGATCGGAATCGACACCATCAGGATGATTGCGAGAACAAAGCCGAGCAGCCGCGCTTCGGTCGAGATCATGGTGCCCGGCGCGCCGCGGCCGCGCGCATAGGCGGCGAGCTCGAACACGACCATCGCGATCAACACCCAGAAATACGGCGCGATGCGGTAGTTCCGGCTTTCCGGCTCGATCACCAGAATGGCGCCGACCATGAGTCCCGCTACAGCCATGAAGGCGAGAAAAATCCGGTCCATGGTCATCACAACGTCCTCCGAAATCAGCGCAGCAACAGCAGGTGGCTGCCGACCCAGTTGCCGACCAGGAATGCCGCGAGCCCGGCGAAGCAGCCGAACAGCAGCATGCGATCGGGAATAAGCTCCGGCACCGGCCGCTGCGCGGCAACGCGCAGCATCAGCAGGCTGGCCGCGACGGCGATGAAGAATACCGCGAGCGGATGCGCGAGCACGTCGTCACCGAACGGCCGCCGGTCCGCGAACAGTCCAAAGGCAAGCCCGCCGAGCACCATCAGACCGAACCACCAGGTCAGCGCACTTGGAGAGACTTGCATTGGGCTTGCGCTATCCTCACCCAAGTGAAAGCGGCGCAACCATCCGGTCGCGCCGCTTCCAAACCCATAGCGTCGACCAGATGGTCACATCTTCACGCCCTTCTCGGCGAAGTACTTCAGGGCGCCGGGATGCCACTCGATCGGCGAGTTCGACTTGATCTGGTTCTCGATCGAGAAGCTCTTCGCCTCCTGGTGCACGGCGACGAGGTCGGCCTTGTGGTCGACGATCGTCTGCACGATCTTGTAGGCCATGTCGTCGGGCATGCTCGCGTTGGCGACCAGGATGTTCCACACCACCGTGTTCTTGTTGTCGGCAGTCTGGCCGGGATAGATGCCGGTCTTGATGGTGCTCGCGGCGTAGAGATTGCCGTACTTCTCGTTCATCTTGCCGACCACGTCTGCGTGGTCGATCAGCTTGATCTTCACGCCGGGCGTCGCGCCGAGGTCGGTCACCGCCGCGGTCGGCAGGCCGCCGACCCAGAAGAATGCGTCGATCTTGCCGTCCTTGATCGCGTTGACGGACTCGGCGACGCCGAGCCGCTCGCGTTTCATGTCCTTGTCCTTGTCGAGGCCGGCGGCCTCGATGACGCGGAACGCCATCACCTCCGTGGCGCTGCCCGGCGAGCCGGTCGACACGCGCTTGCCCTTGAGGTCGGCCATGGTCTTGATGCCGGTCGACTCGATCGTCACCACATGCATCTGGTTCGGATAGAGCACCATCAGCGTGCGCACCGGCACCTTGGTGCCCTTGAACTTGTCCTGGCCATTCGCGGCGTCGAGCGCCGCGTCCGCCATGGTGAAGGCGAGCTCGCTCTGGCCGGTATTGATGAGCTTGAGATTGTCGACCGAGCCGCCGGTCACCTCGGCGGTCGCCTGCACGCCGGGAATGGCCTTCGACAGCAGGTTCGCAAGCCCGCCGCCGATCGGATAGTAGACGCCGCCGGTGCCGCCGGTCGCGATCGAGATCGCCTTCTGCTGCGCGACTGCTGCGCCGACAACCATCAGGGCGCCGGCGGCGAGTGCGCCGGTGGCGAAGCGAATGAGACTGCGCTTCCTCATCATGTCTCCTCCAGGATCATCCTTTCGCCGGGGTCGGGCCCGCGCGGGATTTGAACTGTTTTAGCAACAGAGCCGCAATGATCGCCAGACCGAACGGCGCCGGATGCGGCACGTCGTAGCCGGAAATCCGTTCCGCCAGGGCCTCGAGCAGGCTCGGAAACACCAGCAACAGGCCGGCAATCACCCAGAACACCTGCTCGGCTACGGTATTTCGTCGCAGCGCCCAGTTCTGCGCCGCCGCCGCCAGCGCACCGAGGCCGATCGCGGTCTTGGCGGTGACGATGAAGATGTCGATCACCGAGCCGTCCTTGGGCACCTTCATGAGGAGCCCGACGCCCAGCGGGTCGAGAATGAATACGAACGGCACCAGGAACGCCGGCAGCGTGTATTTCCACGCCTGCATGGTGGTGACGTAGGGATCGCCGCCGGTGATCGCAGCGGCGGCGAACGGGGACAGAGCGGTCGGCGGCGACACCTCGGAGAGTACCGCATAGTAGAAGATGAACATGTGCGCGGCGTAGTCGGGCACGCCGAGCTTGATCATGGCCGGCGCGGCGATCACCGCGCAGATGATGTAGGACGCGGTCACCGGCACGGCGAGGCCGACGATCCACACGATCAGCGCGGTATAGATTGCGGTGAGCAGCAGGCTGCCGCCCGCATAGTCGAGCACGATGGTCGAGAACTTCAGGCCGAGCCCGGTCAGCGTGACGACGCCGACGATGATGCCGGCCGACGCGCAGGTGGTCGCCGCATTGAGCACGCCGATCGAGCCGTCGGCGAGCGCCCGCACCAGTTTCTGTCCCTTCAGCGCGGTGTCCGGGCGGATGAAGCTCAGCGCGAAGCACATCAGCGTCGAGTAGAACACCGACAGCATCGGCGAGTAGCCGGCGATCATGAAGACGATGACGGCGATCAGCGACGTGAAATGGAAGCCGTAGCGCTTCGTCATCTCCCATAGCGACATGGTCTGCTCGTAGGGCACCGCGTGCGCGCCGAACCGCTTGGCGTCGAGCTCGACCATGAACAGGAGAGACAGGTAGTAAAGGCAGGTCGGGATGGTCGCCATCCAGATGACGTCGAGATAGCTGATCTTGAGAAATTCGGCGATCAGGAACGCAGCGGCGCCGAGCACCGGCGGCGACAGGATGGCGCCGAGCCCGCCGGCGGCGAGCAGCCCGCCGGCCGCGTTCTTCTCGAAGCCGGAGCGCGCCATCATCGGATAAGCGACCGCGCCGATCGTCACCGTGGTGGCGACGCCCGAGCCCGACGGACCGCCGAGCAGGAACGACGACAGCACCACCGTGCGGCCTGCGCTATTGGGCTTGCCGCCCATCAGCGCCATCGAGAAATCGATGAAGAACTTGCCGGCGCCGGAATGCTGCAGGAAGGCGCCGTAGATCGTGAACATGATGATCAGGCTCGACGACACGTCGACGGCGACGCCGAAGATGCCTTCGAGCGTGATGAACAGGTGACCGACCAGCCGCGACACATCGTAGCCGCGATGCGTCCATGGCGGCGGCAGGTACGGCCCGGCCATCGCATAGGCGATGAAACAGATCGCAACCGCCGGCATGATCCAGCCGCTGGTGCGGCGCGTCGCCTCGAGCAGCAACACGATGAAGACGACGCCGAGCACCACGTCCAGCCGGTCGGGGCTGGTGGCGCGGTCGGTAAAATCCTCGCCGCCCCACAATGCGTAGGCGAGGATCGCGACCGCGGCGGCCGCGGCGACGACGTCGAACCAGCGAATGCGGTTGCGGAACGCCATCGTCAGCGGAAACAGCAGGAAGCACAGCACCATGACGAAGGCGACGTGCACGTAGCGCAGCGGCTGCGTCGGCACGATCTCGTAGGCGGCATAGAGGTGGAACAGGGTCATCGCGATCGCGATGCCGGTCACGATGGTGCCGGCCCAGCCGGACAGCCGGTTGGCGGCCCCCTCCTCGGCCTCGATATAGGCCTCGGCTTTTCGCAATTGCTCGTCGGAAATCGCCGGCGCGGTCTCCGCCGGCGAACGCGCCTCTTCGGCCATTCGTCCCCTCATTCCACCGTCATCGGTGCGGCGCGAATTCGCGCGCTGCACCAACGGCTTGTTTGCACCGCTCGTCACCGGCGGCGTTCTTGCGCGGCCCAATCTGTCAGGCCAGCACGCCCAATTACAAGGCCATCACGGAGAATTTTGCAGGCGCGCCATGGGTTTTGGCCGGCCCCGCAATTAACCGTACGGCAATCCCACCCGGCAATACTGCCCCTACTTTAGGTGGGAAAAAACATGATCGACTCCCTTTGGTCCCTGGCCAGCGGACTGAGCTGGCCGTTCGTCGCAATCTCAACCTTCGCCATCCTCGCCACGCTTGCGCTGTTGCAGGCGCGCGCCAGGAGTGGGCGCCTTCTCGACGCGATCGAGCACATGACGCAGGGCGTCTGCGTGTTCGACAGCGACGAGCGCCTGATGTTCTGCAATCAGCGCTTCATCGAGATCTACGGGATGTCGCCCGATATCGTCCGCCCCGGCGCGGCGCTCGCCGACATCCTGCAACACCGCATCTCGCTCGGGTCACTGACCGGCAAGGCCGAGGACTATCGCGCCAAGCTGACCGGTGCGATGGCCAAGGGCGAGACCACGACCGGCCTCGTCGAGTCGGCCAAGGGCCGGATCTATTCGGTCATCAACAAGCCGCTGCCCGGCGGCGGCTGGGTCGGCACCCACATGGACATCACCGAGCGCCGCAAGCGCGAGCAGGAGGAGATGGCGAGCGCGGTGGAGCAGAACCGCCGCGCCTCGATCGACGGCGCGATTGCCTCGTTCCGCGACCGCATCGAGGCGCTGCTCAAGACGGTGGCCGACAGCGCCATGCAGATGAGCGCGACGGCGTCGAGCCTCTCCGCGGCGTCGGGCCAGACCTCGCAGCGCGCGGAAGGCGCCGCCCTGGCGTCGAACGAAGCCTCGAACAACGTGCAGACCGCGGCCTCGGCGGCCGACGAATTGTCGAGCTCGATCTCCGAGATCAGCCGGCAGCTGATGCAGACGACCGATGTGGTGACCACCGCGGTCGGCGAGGCGCAGACGACCAACAACGAGATCGCGACGCTCGCCCAGTCGGCGCAGAAGATCGGCGACGTGGTCAAGCTGATCCGCGACATCGCCGGACAGACCAACCTGCTCGCGCTCAATGCGACGATCGAGGCGGCGCGCGCCGGCGAGGCCGGCAAGGGCTTCGCCGTCGTCGCCTCCGAAGTGAAGTCACTGGCGGTGCAGACCGCCAAGGCGACCGAGGAGATCACCGGGCAGATCACCGCGGTGCAGACCTCCGCCAGCGGCGCGGTCGAGGCGATCAAGGGCATCGCCGCGCGCATGCAGGAGATCAGCAACTACACGTCGGCGGTCGCGGCGTCGGTCGAGCAGCAGAACGCGGCGACCGGCGCGATCGCACAGAACGTCGCCGGCGCGGCCAAGGGCGCCAATGCGATCGTCGCGGCGCTAACCGAAGTCACCGACGCGGCGACCGATACGCGCAACTCGGCGTCGACGGTGCTCGATGCATCGAAGTCGGTCGAGACGGCGGTGGCGAACCTGCGTGCAGAGGTGCGCGAGTTTTTGGCGAGGGTAGCGGCGTAGGTACAGCTTCGTGTCCCGGGCGAGCGCAGCGAGACCCGGGACCCAGGGGCCGAATTGCAATGCAGACTGGGTCCCGGCTCGGCGCTTCGCGCCGTCCGGGACAGGAGTCACCACGTTACGCCGTGCTGGAAATCTCTTTCCCCAGCGCGGCCTGCGCGGCGGCGAGCCGCGCGATCGGCACGCGGAACGGCGAGCACGACACGTAGTCGAGCCCGACCTCGTGGCAGAACGCGACCGAGGCGGGATCGCCGCCGTGCTCGCCGCAGATGCCGAGCTTGAGATCCTTGCGCGTCTTGCGGCCGCGTTGCGTCGCGATCCTGACCAGCTCGCCGACGCCGTCGCGATCGATCGACACGAACGGATCGACCTCGATGATGCCGCGCGACGTGTATGGCCCGAGGAAGCTCGCCGCGTCGTCGCGTGAGATGCCGTAGGTGGTCTGGGTGAGGTCGTTGGTCCCGTAGGAGAAGAACTCCGCGGTCTGCGCGATCTCGCCGGCCTTGAGCGCCGCGCGCGGCAGCTCGATCATGGTGCCGACCTGATACTTCACCTTGCTCTTGGTCTCGGCCGCGACCGCGCGCGCCATCGCGTCGATCCGCTCCTTGACCAGATCGAACTCGGCCTTGGTGGCGATCAGCGGCACCATCACCTCCGGCACCACCGCCTTGCCGGTCAGCTTGCCGGCCTCGACGGCGGCCTCGAAGATCGCGCGCGCCTGCATCTCGGCGATCTCAGGATACGCAATCGCCAGGCGACAGCCGCGGAAGCCGAGCATCGGATTGAACTCGTGCAGCTCGTCGGCCCGCGCCTTGAGCTTCTTCGGATCCGCCCCCATCGCCTGCGCGACCTCGGCGATCTCGTCGTCATGCTTGGGCAGGAACTCGTGCAGCGGCGGATCGAGCAGCCGTATGGTGACCGGCCGGCCCGCCATGATGACGAACAGCTCGACGAAGTCGTTCCGCTGCATCGGCAGAAGCTTCGCGAGCGCCGCGCGGCGGCTCTTCTCGTCGTCGGAGAGAATCATCTCGCGCACCGCGCGGATGCGGTCCTCGTCGAAGAACATGTGCTCGGTGCGGCAGAGCCCGATGCCCTCGGCGCCGAACTTGACGGCGACGCGGGCGTCCTCCGGCGTATCGGCATTGGCGCGCACCTTCAGCTCGCGCGCGGCGTCGGCCCAGCCCATCAGGGTCGCGAACTCGCCGGACAGCTCGGGCTCCTGCATCGGCACCTGCCCGGCCAGCACCTGGCCGGTCGAGCCGTCGATGGTGATCAGATCGCCCTTCTTCAGGGTGATGCCGCCGGCCGACATGGTGTTCGCCGCGTAGTCGACACGCAACGAGCCGGCGCCCGATACGCAAGGCTTGCCCATGCCGCGCGCCACCACGGCCGCGTGCGAGGTCATGCCGCCGCGCGTCGTGAGGATTCCCTCGGCCGCGTGCATGCCGTGGATGTCCTCCGGCGAGGTCTCGACGCGAACGAGGATCACTTTCTTGCCGTTCGCCTTCATGGTCTCCGCCTCGTCGGAGGAGAACACGATCTCGCCCGACGCCGCGCCGGGCGACGCCGGCAGGCCATTGGCGATCACCTTGCGCTCGGCCTTGGGATCGATGGTCGGGTGCAGCAGCTGATCGAGCGAGGCGGGATCGATCCGCGTCACCGCCTCGTCCTTCGAGATCAGCTTCTCTTTGGCGAGCTCGACGGCGATGCGCAGCGCCGCCTTGGCGGTACGCTTGCCGTTGCGGGTCTGCAGCATCCACAGCTTGCCCTGCTCGACCGTGAACTCGAGGTCTTGCATGTCGCGGTAGTGCCGCTCGAGCTTGTTGTAGATGCGCCTGAGCTCCTTGAACGCCGCCGGCATGGCCTGCTCCATCGACGGCTTGTCGGAGCCCGCCTCGGTGCGCGCCGCTTCGGTGATCTCCTGCGGCGTGCGGATGCCGGCGACCACGTCCTCGCCCTGCGCGTTGATCAGGAACTCGCCGTAGAGCTTGTTCTCGCCGGTCGAGGGGTTGCGCGTGAAGGCCACTCCCGTTGCCGAGGTGTCTCCCATGTTGCCGAACACCATGGCCTGCACGTTGACCGCGGTGCCCCAGCTCTCCGGGATGTTGTGCAGGCGCCGGTAGGTAATGGCGCGCTGGTTCATCCACGAGCCGAACACGGCGCCGATCGCGCCCCACAGCTGCGCGTGCGGGTCCTGCGGAAAATCCTCGCCGAGCTCTTCCTTCACGCGCGCCTTGTAGCGCTCGACCATCTCCATCCAGTCCTCGGCGGAGAGATCGGTATCGAGCGAATAGCCGTTCCTGTCCTTGTGGTCGTCGAGGATCTCCTCGAACGTGTGGTGCTCGAGCCCGAGCACGACGTCGGAATACATGGTGATGAAGCGGCGATAGCTGTCATAGGCGAACCGGCGGTCGCCGGACAGCTCGGCCAGCGCCTCGACGGTCGAGTCGTTGAGGCCGAGATTGAGCACCGTGTCCATCATGCCCGGCATCGAGGCGCGTGCGCCGGAGCGCACCGAGACGAGCAGCGGATTTCGCGCGTCGCCGAAGCTCCTGCCGGTGATCTTGCCGACGCGGACGAGCGCCTGCTCGACCTGCTTCTTCAGGTCTTTGGGATAGGTCTTCTTGTTCTCATAGAACGCGGTGCAGACCGCGGTGGTGATGGTGAAGCCGGGCGGCACCGGCAGGCCGAGATTGGCCATTTCGGCGAGGTTGGCGCCCTTCCCGCCAAGCAGGTCGCGCATCTTGGCTTTGCCTTCGGCCTTGCCGCCGCCGAAGCTGTAGACCCATTTCGCCATCATTCATCCTCGATCGCGCCTGGAGCACGTTCCGATTTGAAGGAATCGGAACGTGCTCCAGGTTCTTTGATTGCTCATGTCCTTTTCGGAAAACTGGTGTCCACTTTTCCGGGACATGCGCTAAGCCGCAGGGTTGTGGCTCTTTTCAAGCCACAATTCAACCGCCGCGGTGCACAAATACACCGCGCGGCCGGCTACAACGTCCTGAACGGAAAGGAGTTCAGTGAACGAGGCCGAGGATGCCGACGACGATGAGGTAGATCGCAACGATGAAGTTGAGCATCCGCGGCACCAGCAGGATCAGGATGCCGGCGAGCAGCGCAATGATGGGTGCGAGATTGCCGAGATGAATGGTCATGACTGGACTACTCCCCAAAAAGCCAACCAACGGCGACAAACCCGATCCGGTTCCGTCGCGACAAAGGATACCCGACATCGCCACGACGAGGCACACGCCGCGACCACGACCTCGGAAATTTCTGTTGATAGGCCAAAATCTTGGCGTCGGGTCCTGCAAAGCCACATTTTCTGGCTAGCAGGTGAAACCGGAGTGCTCGTCAACCGTAACGCTCACGTCATGGCCACATGCGACGCAGGCCGGATCAGGGAGCAGGCACATGCTTCACTCTCGACGCACCGTCTCCCGCTGGATGGCCGCGGCTGTCGGCCTGCTGCTTGTGCCGGCTGCGCAGCGGGCGCAGGCCGAAGGCCTTCCGGTCGCGATCGAGGGCTACGACCCCGTCGCCTATTTCCGCGAGGACAAGGCGGTCAAAGGCTCGCCCGAGTTCACCGCCGAGTGGGCGGGCGTGACCTGGCACTTCTCCACTGCCGAGAACCGCGACACGTTCGCGAAGGAGCCGGCCGACTGGGTCCCGCAATTCCAGAACGGCGACGTCTGCCCGTTCGGGCTCGCGCACGGTCGGAAGGTCAAGGGCGATCCCAAGCAATGGGTGATCGTCGACGGCAAGCTCTATTTCACCGCGCATGAACGCGCGCGGGCGGCGGTCCAGGCCGACCCGCAGGGCATGATCGCCAAGGCGCGCGAAAATGCACCGAGCCTCGGGGTGAAGTGAGGCCCGCTAGCTTCTTTGTTGGAGCATGATCTTTTCCGAAAACCGGTGTCCACTTTTCGGGATCATGCTCTAGCGCAGGCCTCACCGCACATTTTCACTTGAGAGCGAACACCCAGATGCTGCCGCCTTGCGGCACGTCGGGATATTGCCCCGGGAACAGCAGGTTCATGCGCGACTGCATCTTGGCCGGATCGACGCCCCAGCCGGACTGCACCGCGATGTACTGCTTGCCATTGACCGCGAACGACACGGGGACCGCGGCAACGCCCGAGTTCGTCGGCGTCTCCCACAGCACCTTGCCGGTCTTGGCGTCGTAGGCGCGGAACATGCGGTCATTGGTGCCGCCGGAGAACAACAGTCCGCCGCCGGTCGTGAGGATCGGCCCCCAGTTGAACGACGGCAGGTTGGTGGTCCAGACCTTCTTGCCGGTGTCGATGTCCCAGGCCTGGATCTCGCCGACATGGTCGGCGCCGGCGACGATCTTCATGACGTTCTTGGCGACGCCCATGTAGCGCTCGCCCGGCGTGTATTTCGGCACCTCGCCGGTCAGCTCGGTGCACAGGTTCTCATTGGCCGGAATGTAGAGGAGCCGCGTCTGCGGGCTGAACGCGACCGGCGGCCAGTCCTTGCCGCCCCACAGGCTGGGGCAGAACTCCGCGGTCTTGCCGGTGCCGGGCTTCTTGCTTTCGTCGACGGTCGGCCGCCCGGTCTTGGGGTCGAGGAACTTGAACACGTTCTGGCGCACATAGGGCTGGCCGGCGACGAAGTTGATCTTGCCGTCCGTGGCGCGCTCGAGCTGCCACAGGTAGCCGCTGCGCGACACGTCGACGAGGCCACGCACGCGCCGGCCATTGTGATTGTAGTCGAGCACGAGCGGCGGCGAGACTTCGTCCCAGTCCCACGAGTCGTTCGGGTGATACTGGTGATGGCCCTTGATGGCGCCGGTCTTGACGTCGAGCGCGACCACCGAGGACGTGTAGAGATTGTCGCCGGGGCGCTGATCGCCGAACCACGGCGCAGCGTTGCCAGTGCCCCAATAGGCGATGTTGGTCTCGGGATCGTAGGTGCCGGTCACCCAGACCGAGCCGCCGCCGCGCTTGTAGTGCTCGCCGCCCGCCGGCCAAGTCTCGCTGCCGGGCTCGCCCGGCGCCGGCACCATGAAGCTCCTCCACGCCTCCTTGCCGGTCTCCGCGTCATAGGCGGCGACGAAGCCGCGAATGCCGAGCTCGCCGCCCGACGCGCCGACCATGACCTTGCCGTCGGCGACGAGCGGCATGAGCGTGAGATAATGGCCGACCTTGTAGTCGTCGACCGTGGTGGTCCACACCTCCTTGCCGGTCTTGGCGTCGAGCGCGACCAGCACCGCCTCGGCCGCAGCGAAGAACACCTTGTCGCCGAGCAGCGCCACGCCGCGATTGGTCGGATGCAGCGGCGTCATGTCCTCCGGGAACGGGCGCTTGTAGCGCCACAGCAGCTTGCCGGTGGCGGCTTCGAGCGCGATCAGCTGGTTGCCGGGCGTGGCGACGAACATCACGCCGTTGTTGACGATGGGCGGCGCCTGGTGGCCCTCGACCTGGCCGGTGGAGTAGGTCCACACCGGCTGCAAGCCCGCAACGTTCTGCGGCGTGATCTGATCGAGCGGCGAGTAGCCCCAGCCGTCATAGGTGCGCCGGAACAGCAGCCAGTTGCCGTCCTCCGGCTTCTGCAGCCGCTCGGCAGTGACCGGCGTGTAGGTCTGCAGGATCTGCGGCATCGGTCCCGGGGTCGGTGTCGAAGAGGCCGGCGCGATGGTCTCCTGCGCCGGCGCCGACATGGTTGCCGCTACGAGGATCGCCGCCGTGCATGCGCTCTGTAACAGATGTCTGGTATTCATGGTCGCCTCCCACGTACGCGCCCCGTGTCGGGGCTTTTCATTTCCGGTCGCTCGTGCCGTTCGGAATAGCTCCTCGAACGTGTGCCTGCTCAGGTCGGAACGATGCCGACGCGGCCGGTGAATGGCTTCGCGACAACGAGCTTGCCGTCGACGATCTTGAGCGGCAGCGCCGCGAGCGGCCGCTGCGTCGGGCCGTCGATGACCGCGGCGCCGGCGCTCGGATCGTAGTGCGAGTAATGGCAGGAGCACTCGAGCAGCGCGCGCTCCTCGGACCAGCCGCTGACCTCGCAGCCGGCATGCGGACAGATGGCCGAGTAAGCGACCACCCCCTCGGCGGCGCGCTGGACGGTGTCGCCGGTCAGCGCGGCCGGATCGAGCCGCAGAACCACGACGCGGTTGAGACGGCTGCCGTTGCGCACGACGTTGCCGTCCGGGTCCATCGGCCAGGCGCGGATCGGCTTGGCGTTGAGGGCGATGTCCTTGGCTTCGAGCGGAACCGGTTGGTCGGCATCGACGGCGACGAGAAAATCGCCTTCCTTCGGCCGATCGTTCGGGGACGGCGCCGCGACGGCCGGCCGCGCCGCATCGGCGACGGTCTCGATCCCGAGGACTGAAACAGCCGTGAGAAAGACCCGCCGCGTCGTGCCGTCGTCCGGCACGCGTGCTGGGCCACCCTCGGCTTCCTCTCCCTTGTCGCCCATCTATCGTCCTCCGGCCCGGCGAGGCCGACGATCCTGGACTGTCTTATGGAGTCTTGCTGCTGAAGATTATCACCGCGCTCTCGCGGCGAAAATCCGGCAATCGGCAGGTCGGCAATGCATTCTCTGCTGGCCGCTTCAATGCGTCGGGGCTCTTCCGGGCGCAACGGAAACTTCCGATGCACCCATTGCTCGAACGGCCCGCCGAGATGAAGCACCACCAGCGACAGGACGAGCCCGACCACGACGATCTGCCAGGCGCCGACGGCGCAGATGACGCCCACGCAGGCGGTCAGCCATGTGAGCGCCGCGGTGGTCAGGCCGTGGATGTGACCCCCCTCAGCGCGCACGATGACGCCGGCGCCGATGAACCCGACGCCGGTGGCGATGCCTTGTATGACGCGCGTGGCGGCGGCGCCGTCGCTGACCTCGACGGCCGCCATCACCGCCAGCGCCGAGCCGAGTGCGACCAGGCCGAGCGTGCGCACGCCGGTCGGCTTGCCGTGCAAGTCGCGGTTGATGCCGAACGCGGCGCCGGCGAGCGTCGCCGCGCCGAGGCGCAGGGTGACGTCGAGCAGGTCCATGCGAGAGGTTAGCGCAGGGCGCGGCGCGGATCAGCCCTCGATGCGCGAGAAATCCGCGACCGCGCGGGTCGCCTCGCGGATCTCGTTGAGCAGCTTCAGCCGGTTCGCGCGCAGCGCTTTGTCGTCGACATTGACCGTGACCTTGTCGAAGAAGGCATCGACCGCCGGACGCAGCTTCGCCATCGCACTCATCGCCGCCGCGAAGTCCTCCTTGGCGACTGCCCTGCCCGCCTCGTCCTTGGCGACGCCGATCGCGGCGGCGAGCGCCTTCTCCTCGGCAAGCTGATAGAGCTTCGCGTCCGGCGCGCCGGTATAGGTCGTGTTGTCCTTCTTCTCCTCGATGCGGATGATGTTGACCGCGCGCTTGTAGCCGGCGAGCAGGTTCTTGCCATCGTCGGTGTCGAGGAATTTTCCGAGCGCCTCGACCCGGCGAACGATCAGGACGAGATCATCCTGGCCTTGTAACGAGAACACTGCATCGACGAGATCGTGGCGAGCGCCCTGGTCGCGCAGCTGCACCTTGAGCCGATCGGCGAAGAACGCGAGCAGATCGACTGTGACGCCCTTCCCGAGGTCGGAGAGCAATCGCAGTCTCAGCCCGTTGTCCAGCACGATCCTGATCGCCCCCAGCGCCGCGCGCCGCAGCCCATAGGGATCCTTGCTGCCGGTCGGCTTCTCGTCGATCGCCCAGAAGCCGACCAGCATGTCGACCTTGTCGGCGAGCGCGACCGCGATCGAGACCGGATCGGCGGGCACGAGGTCGTCGGGGCCCTTCGGCTTGTAGTGATCCTCGATGGCGTGGGCGACCGCTTCGTCCTCGCCCTGCGCCTCGGCGTAATACCTCCCCATCAGGCCTTGCAGCTCGGGGAATTCGCCGACCACGTCCGTCAACAAATCCGCCTTGGCCAAACGCGCCGCACGTTCGGCCTTCGCAACGTCCGATTTTACCAGCGGCGAGATTTGCGCGGCCAATCGCTCAATGCGCGCAATGCGCTCCGCCTGAGTGCCGAGCTTTTCGTGGAACACGATGTTCTCGAACTTAGGCAGGCGATCTTCAAGTCGCGTCTTTAAATCAGTGTCGTAGAAAAACTTCGCATCTGACAATCGCGCGCGGATGACGCGCTCGTTGCCAGCGACGATGGCCTTGCCCTGGTCCGAGCTCTCGACATTGGCGACCAGGATGAACTTGTTGACGAGCTTCGCGCTACTCGGGTCGCGCAGCACGAAGCACTTCTGGTTGTTGCGGATGGTCGCCTGGATCACCTCGTCGGGAATCTTCAGGAACGCTGCGTCGAACGAGCCCATCAGCACGACCGGCCATTCGACCAGGCCCGAGACCTCGTCGAGCAGCGGCTGGTCTTCCACCAGCTCATAGCCCTGAGCGAACGCGAGATTCTTCGCGTCGGCGAGGATCATCTCCTTGCGCCGCTCCGGATCGAGCACGACCTTGGCCTTGCCGAGCTTGTCGACATAGTCGTCGAAGTGCCTCACCTTGAACGCGGCCGGCGCCAGGAAACGATGGCCCTCGGTCATGTCGCCGGCGGCGATGCCGTCGACCTGGAACGGCACCACCTCGGGCTCCTCGGTCTCCGGCCCGAACGTCGCGACGATGCGATGCAACGGCCGCACCCAGTTGAGCGCGCCCTGGTTGGCGGAGCCCTCGCCCCAGCGCATCGACTTCGGCCATGGAAACGTGCGGACGACCACCGGCAGCATCTCGGCCAGCACCTCGATCGCCGGCCGGCCCGGCTTCTCGATCAGCGCGAGGTAGAAGTCACCCTTCTTCGGATCCTTCTGGATGGTCGCCTCGTCGAGCGACTTGAGCCCGGCGCTGCGCAGAAAGCCCTGGATCGCGCCATCGGGCGCGCCGACGCGCGGGCCTTTCTTCTCCTCCTTGAGATCAGGCTGGCGCGCCGGAATGCCGTGCACGATCAGCGTGAGCCGGCGCGGCGTCGCAAAGGCTTTTGCGCCCTCGTAGACGAGGCCGGCGTCGACCAGCTTGCCGGTGACGAGCTTCTTGAGGTCGTCGGCGGCACGCGCCTGCATGCGCGCGGGGATTTCCTCGGAGAACAGTTCGAGCAGAAGATCGGACATCAGACCGCCCCTCCGCCGTCGGTCGCGAGCCACGCCTCGCCGCACGCCTTGGCGAGCTCGCGCACGCGCAGAATATAGCTCTGCCGCTCGGTCACCGAGATCACGCCGCGCGCATCGAGCAGATTGAACACGTGGCTCGCCTTGATGCACTGGTCATAGGCGGGCAGCGCCATCAGATGCCGGCGTTTCGCGGTATCGCCCTTGCCGTTCTGCTGCCAGCCGGCGGCGAGATACTTCCTGCAGGCCTCTTCCGCCATCTTGAACTGGGCGAACAGCATGTCGGTGTCGGCATATTCGAAATTGTGTCGCGAGTATTCCTGCTCGGCCTGCAGGAACACGTCGCCATAGGTGACCTTGTCGTTGCCGTCGCGACCGTTGAAGTTGAGGTCGTAGACGCGCTCGACGCCCTGCACATACATGGCGAGCCGCTCGAGCCCGTAGGTCAGCTCGCCGGCGACCGGTGCGCATTCGAACCCGGCGACCTGCTGAAAGTAAGTGAACTGCGACACTTCCATGCCGTCGCACCAGCACTCCCAGCCGAGCCCCCAGGCGCCGAGGGTCGGGCTCTCCCAGTCGTCCTCCACGAAGCGGATGTCGTGCAGCTTTGGATCGATGCCGATCGCATAGAGCGACCTGAGGTACAGGTCCTGGATGTCCGGCGGCGACGGCTTCAGGATCACCTGGAACTGGTAGTAGTGCTGCAGCCGGTTCGGGTTCTCGCCGTAGCGGCCGTCCTTCGGCCGGCGCGAGGGCTGCACATAGGCCGCGTTCCACGGCTTCGGCCCGAGCGCGCGCAGGGTTGTCGCCGGATGGAACGTGCCGGCGCCGACCTCCATGTCGTAGGGCTGCAGGATGACGCAGCCGTAGTCCGCCCAGAAGCGCTGGAGCGCGAGGATCAGCCCCTGGAACGATCGTTCCGGGCGCATATGGGCGGGGAGGCTCTCGGCCATTTTTGGACGTCGATTTTGCGAGGGTGTTGAACGGGCGCGGACCCTATCGGCGCTCCAGGGGAGGGTCAAGCAAGGGGCGATTCAACGTAAGCCGAGAGGCTGATAGCGCGTCCAGTCGACACGGGCTAGTTTGCCGGCGGCCAAATTCAGGAGGAAACGACGTGACGCTGTTTCGACGCCTCGGCGCCATCGCGGTCGCCGCACTCAGTTTGATCGCCGGCGCGGCGCAGGCCCCAGTCCAGGCTCAAGACTATCCGACCCGCACCATCAAGATGGTGATCGCCTATCCGGCCGGCGGCCCGACCGACTTCGTCGGCCGCCTCCTGACCGACAAGCTCAAGGACCTGCTCGGCCAAAGCGTGATCATCGAGAACAAGGCCGGCGCCTCGGGCACGATCGGCGCCGACTTCGTCGCCAAGGCGGAGCCGGACGGCTACACGCTGTTCCTCACCACGGTCGGCGCCATCGCCATCACGCCGCACATGCGCCCGAGCATGCCCTACGACCCGCTCAAGGACTTTGCGCCGATCGGGCTCGTGGTGCGCAACACCACCGTGCTGGTGGTGCGCGCGGATTCGTCGATCAAGTCCGCCAAGGAGCTGGTGGCGCTCGCCAAGGAAAAGCCCGACACGATCCCGTTCGCCTCGACCGGTGTCGGCACGACGCCGCATCTCGCGCTCGAGCTCCTGCAATCGTCGTCGAAGGAGAAGTTCCTGCACGTGCCTTATCGTGGCGCGGCGCCCGCCCTCACCGACCTGCTCGGCGGCCAGGTGCAGGCGTTCTTCGCTGACGCGCCGGTGCTGATGCCGCAGATCCTCGCCGGCAAGGTGCGCCCGCTCGCCGCCGCCTCCGACAGCCGCAATCCCGCCCTGCCGGACGTGCCGACGCTCGCCGAGCTCGGCTATCCCGACACCCAGGCGGACAACTGGTACGGCCTGCTCGCGCCGGCCAAAACGCCGCGGCCGATCATCGACAAGGTGCACAAGGCGCTCGCGACGGCGCTGGCCGATCCGGACATCAAGAGGAAGCTGCTCGAAGCCGGCGCCATCCCCGCGCTCGACACGCCGGAAGCGTTCGGCAAGTTCATGAAGGATGACTACGACCGCTGGGGCAAGGTCATCCGCGAGAAGGGTCTCAAGGAGTCGTAAGGCTCCTTGTCAGAGCATGACGGGTGGATCTTCGCTGCGCGCGCTCGGCGCGGACTTCGATCCCGCCGTCGTCTCCGCCATCGATGCGCGGCTGCGATCGATCGCCGAGCAGCACGCGCGCGTCCTGCTCGCGGTGGAGAGCGGCAGCCGCGCCTGGGGATTTCCGTCGCCCGACAGCGACTACGACTGCCGCTTCATCTATGTGCGGCGGCGCGACGACTACCTCACGCTGTTCCCGCCGCGCGACGTGATCGAGTTCCCGCAGGACAAGGTGCTCGACGTCAACGGCTGGGATCTCGCCAAGGCGCTGCTCCTGCTGCTCAAAGGCAATGCCGTCGTCGTCGAGTGGCTCAACTCTCCCTACGTGTATGCGGGCGACGCAGGCTTCCGCGAGGAATGCCGGGCGCTGGCGCGCCAGGTGCTGCGACCGGCAGCTGTCGCCCGGCACTATCTCCATCTCGGCGAACGCCAGCGCCGGACTTTCTTTGCCGACACGCGGGCGATCGAGCTCAAGAAGATGTTCTATGCGCTGCGGCCTGCGGTAGCGCTACGCTGGCTGCGGCTGCGTCCCGGCGAGGCTGTCGCGCCGATGCACTTCCCGACCCTGGTGCGCGAGAGCGAGCTGCCGGCCGACGTGATAGCGATCATCGATGACCTGTTGGCCCGCAAAGCCGAGACGCGCGAGCTCGGCCGCGGTCCGTTGCCGCCTTCGGTCGGCGCCCTCATCGATTCGGAGTTCGAGCGCGCCCGCGAGGTCTGGCCGGACCGCCCCGAGCCTTCGGCGGCGAGCGACAAGCAGGCCGCCGACGCGCTGTTGCGCCGCTGGCTGTCCTGGTGAAGCAACGTTCGCAAACGATCTGGATCGCGATCGTCGCGAGTAACCTTAATGTGCCGCTAATCACGCTTGCGCCGCGTCGAAGCGCGTTGCGAATTCATTGAGCTTTTCGGAGCCTTGCAGTTAACGCCGCGTCGCCGCGCGCCAGCAAGACCATGACTCGTTTACGGGAAATTTGAGCGACGCGGTTAGCGTTTGCCCGAACAAAAAATTCGGGAGAGCGCCATGCTCACCTTCACCGTGATCGGTGCCGTGTTCGTGACGTTGATCGTTGCATCGCTCTGCTCGGGCGACGGACGCGCGAGCTACGAGTAGCTACTGCTGGTCGGCGCTGTAGATTCCGGTTTCCGGATCCCGCTTCAGCTTGGGCAGGCGATCGCGCTCGCTTTCGTCTTTCGCGCGCGCCGTATAGGCATCAAGCTTGGCGTTCACACGCTGCCATTCCTTCCGGACCATCCGCGCAATCACGGCACTGCCGATGACAGCGGCGGCAACAGCGACCAGCGGCGCGAGCGGCAGCGGCATCGTGAGCTCTCCTTGCCTGGTCACAACCCGTAGCGGGCCCACAAGGCCCGCGCCTCGACCGCCGAGATGAGCTCGTCGGCGAGACCGGCGCGGCCAAGCATATCACCCATATCGACGCGGCCAACACCGGGCAGCGGGCGGCCGAACCACGAGCGTTCGCCCTGTACCAGCGGCGTGAGCACGTCCTTGCCGTAGCGCTCGCGCAGCACCGAGCGCATGTCGCCGATCCGGTCGATCAGGCCGTAGCCGAGCGCCGTCTTCGCGGTCCAGTAGTCGCCGGAGAACATGGTGTTTTCCGGACCGCTGAGATTGCGGCGCCGGTCCTTCACCAGGCCGATGAAAGTCTGGTGGATCTCCTGCTGGATCGCCTTGAGGTGCGCGACGTCCTCCGGGTTCTCCGGCAGGAACGGATCGAGCGTCGATTTGCGCTCGCCCGCCGTGTAGATGCGGCGCTCGATGCCGAGTCGGCCGATCGCCTCCTGGAACCCGAAGCTCGCGCCGATCACGCCGATCGAGCCGACGATCGACGACGGATCGCACACGATCTCGTCGGCGGCGCAGGCGAGCATGTAGCCGCCCGATGCCGCGACGTCCTCGACGAAGGCGATGACCGGCAGGTTCTTCTCGTCGGCAAGCTGGCGGATGCGGCGGAACATGAGGTGCGACTGCACGGCCGAGCCGCCCGGCGAGTTGAGCACCAGCGCGACCGCCTTGGCGCGCTTGAAGCCGAAGGCACGGTCCAGCACGCGCGCGGCCCCGGCGAGGGTCAGGCCCTGCTTGAGCGGCGTCGACATGCCGATGACGCCGGCGAGGCGCACCACCGGCACGATGGGGATACCGGCGCGCATGCGCTTCGGCAGCAGCGGACTGATGAGCTCGCGCCCACGGGCGAACAGCTGCCGGACGGGTTCGGTCGCTTTTGTTTCGGTCATGGCTTCCACATAGGCGGGCCTTCACCGGCACTCAAGCGGTCCAAATGCCGCCGGATTTCACAAGAGATTTCCGGAACATTTCTTGCAAGACATCGGACCGGGCCAAACTGTTCAGGGATGGAAACATGATCGTGAAATTCATCATACTTGCGGCCTTATTTGGATCGATTGCCGTCGCTTCGCGGGGGTACGCCAAGCCGAGGAGCCTCACCGGCGAGGACATGCGGCCGAGCTGAACCTGCTCAGCCGTTGGGCAGATCGCGCCTGGAATCGAGTCAGCCGACCGTTTGCGCGTCGCGCAGGATCGCCTCTGCCGCGCGGCTCGGTTTGCCGTCGGCGTCCGCCAGGGTGAGGCCGGGCCGTAGGGTCAATGGCGCCCGGCTCTCTTTCACGGCGCTCACCAGTACCCGGATCGCCGGCGTTTCGGGCTTCGGATGAACGGGTGTGACCGCGATCGCGCCGAACGAGTCGCCGAGCGCGGCGAGAACATCGGACAGGCCATCCGCCCGGTAGATCAGCGTGAGCGCGCCGCCCGGCCGCAACAGGCGCGCCGCCGACCCGACCCAGGCGGTCAGGGTTCCGCTCAGCGCAACGTGAGCGGCACGGCGACGCGCGTCGGGCGATCCCTGCTGGCGTTCGGGATCGTTGAACGGCGGGTTCATCAACACGCGATCAGCAGCGGCGAGCCGATCCGGCGTGGCCGCGACGTCGAGCACCAGCGCCCGCACGCGATCGTCGAAGCCATTCATGCGCGCGTTCTCGCCGGCCAGCGCGACCAGCACCGGGTCGTTGTCGATCAGCGTCACGGTCAGTCCGGGGCAGCGTTGCGCCAGCGCGAGGCCGGCCGCGCCGACACCGGCGCCGAATTCCACCGCGTGCTCGCCGGGAGACGCCTGCGTCAGCGCCGCCAGCAGGATCGCGTCGTGGCCGACACGATGGCCGCGGCGCGGCTGGCGCAATTGCAGGCGGCCGCCGAGCACCGCATCTGTCGTGACGTCATTTTCCACTATCTGGCCGCAATTCGTGACCGAATCCCGCCTCCTCGAGGAGGCGCCTTGCCGCAATGGCATAGTCGCTCGCGACCAGCACGCGCCGGGGCAGGATGCCAAGCGAGCCCTCCAGCACGCTCATGTTCTGATCCAGCACCATGTGGGGTATGGCGGCGCCGGCGAGCAAGGCCTCGATCGCCGAGATCAGGACCGGGTCATTGGTGCGTACGATTTCGTGCAAAATTGGCTCCCAAATCGATCCCGACGAGCGTGGTGGTGCGGCCGGCAGCCGCGTATCGCGGCACTTTGTTGCGGCGCACTTGCCGCGTTACCATAGCGTTTCTATGCTCGCGCCCGCCACTGCCCGAGGAGTCCCTTTTGGCCGTCATAGTCCCATTCGAGAGCCGCGGCGAGGCCACGATCGACCAGCTGGTCCAGCTCGTCGCACCGCACATGGAGCGCGTCAACGGCGTCATCCTGGCCCGTACCGGGTCGGAGGTGACGATGATCCCGGAGGTCGCCAACCACCTGATCAGCTCCGGCGGCAAGCGGCTGCGGCCGATGCTGACCGTCTCCATGGCGATGCTCACCGGCTATTCCGGCGACGGCCACCTGAAGCTCGCCGCGGCGGTCGAGTTCATGCATACGGCGACGCTCCTGCACGACGACGTGGTCGACGAGAGCGACATGCGGCGCGGCCAGCTTGCCGCGCGGATGCTGTGGGGCAACGAAGCGAGCGTGCTGGTCGGCGACTTCCTGCTCGGCCAGGCGTTCAAGATGATGGTCGAGGTCGGCTCGCTGCGCGCGCTCGAGATCCTCTCGTCAGCCGCGGCGGTGATCGCCGAGGGCGAGGTGATGCAGCTCGCCGCCGCGAAAAATACTGCCACCACCGAGGACGAATATCTCGCGGTGATCCGCGCCAAGACGGCCGAGCTGTTCGCCGCCGCCTGCGAGGTCGGCCCGGTGATCGCCAGCCGCCCGAAAGACGAGCAGGCCGCCTGCCGCTCGTTCGGCATGAACCTCGGCATCGCCTTCCAGCTGGTCGACGACGCGCTCGACTACGGCGGCAAGGCGGCGAAGCTCGGCAAGAATGTCGGCGACGATTTCCGCGAGGGCAAGATCACCCTGCCTGTCGTGCTGGCGTTCCGCCGCGGCTCCGACAGCGAGCGCGAGTTCTGGCGCCGCACGCTGGAGCAGGGCGAGGCGACCGACGCCGACCTCCAGCATGCGCTCGGCCTGATGATCAAGCACCGCGCGCTCGAGGACACGATCACGCGCGCGAGCCACTACGGCGCGATCGCGCGCGACGCGCTGGCGCTGTTCCCGGCCTCCGCCATGAAACAGGCGCTCGAAGAGGCGGTCGAGTTCTGCATCGCCCGCTCCCACTAGATCAGAGCGTTTCAACTGAGGGTCCCGGCTCTTCGCTCGCTGCGCTCGCTTCGGCCGGGACACGAGGCACTGCGTCGTGTCCCGGCCGAGCGAAGCGAGAGCCGGGACCCAGGAGTCGCTAATCACACCGCATCCGAGCCGAATGTGGTGGCCTCGACCCACCAGCCAGGCTGCGCGACTTGAAGCTGCTCGGCGCCGGCCGCTGCTGAGCGATCAGTATCGAACAGGCCGAAGCAGGTCGCGCCCGAGCCCGACATACGCGCGAGGCGGCATCCTGGCAGCGCCCTGATCGCCGCCAGCACCTCGGCGACCACCGGGGCGACCTTGATGGCCGGCGGCTCGAGATCATTGCCGCCCGCGGCCACCTGCTCGATCAGCGCCGCCGCCGAGGTCGCGAACCGCGTCCCCTCCTCCGTATCAGCAACAGCGCCGAGCGGTGGCGCCGCCAGCGCGACGAACACGTCCTTGGTCGGCACCGCGACGCGCGGGTTGACCAGCAGCGCGGGAAGCGCCGGCAGATCGAGCGGCGCGGAGAGCTTCTCGCCGATGCCGCGCATCATGCGGGCGCGTGGATCGAGGCAGACCGGCACGTCGGCGCCGGTCGCGCGCGCGGCGTCGCGCAGGCGGGGATCATCGAGCGAGAGCCCATTGGCGCGGGCGAGGAGCCGCAGCGCTGCGGCGGCGTCCGACGACCCGCCGCCGAGCCCGGCGGCGACGGGAAGCTGCTTGGTCAGCACGAAGCGGCCGCCGGTCAGCCGTACGACCCGCTCGTCGAGCGCGCGGGCCGCCTTGAGCACCAGGTTGCCGTCGATATCGCCGACCAAGGCCGCGGTCGGCCCCAGCACCGCAAGCTCAAAGCCGCGGCCCGGCGTTAATGTCAGCCGGTCGCCCAGGCGGGCGAACACCACCAGGCTTTCGATCTCATGATAGTTGTCGGGACGCCGCCCGAGCACGCGCAGCGTCAGGTTGACCTTGGCAGGAGCGTCCGCAGCCAGCAGGTCCGACACCAGCGGGGCAACTTGCTCAGCCACCGTCCCCGGGCTTCTTGCTCTTGGCGACGTCCGCGGTCTCGTCCGGCAGGCCGTCCTTGAGCTTCTGGTCGATCTTGGCGAGCTCGTCCGGCTCGGGCTTGAGGTCGCGAGCATGCGACCACTGGAAACGCGCTTCGAGCGTGCGCCCGACCCGCCAATAGCCGTCGCCGAGGTGATCGTTGATGGTCGGATCCTCGGGCCGCAGCTCGACCGCCCGCTCGAGATGCTTGGTGGCCTCCTCGTAGTTGCCGAGGCGGAAGTACGCCCAACCGAGCGAGTCGACGATGTAGCCGTCGTCCGGCCGCTGATCGACGGCACGGCGGATCATGCTCATGCCTTCATCGAGATTGATGCCCTGATCGACCCAGGAATAGCCGAGATAGTTGAGGACATGCGGCTGGTCCGGGAACAGCTCGAGTGCCTTCTTCAGGTCGGCCTCGGCCTTCGCCCATTCCTTGGCGCGCTCGTAGCAGATGCCGCGGAAATAGAAGACGGTCCAGTTCGACCGTTCCGGCGTGCCGATCGCGGCGATGCCCTTGCTGTAGATATCGGCACATTCGGCGAACGACTTGCGGCTGCGCAGGATGTTGCCGAGCGCCATGATGGCGTCGATGTCGCTCGGCTGCTCGGCGATCAGCTTCTGCAGATGCTGCTTGGCCTCGTCGGTGCGGTCGGTGGAGTCGAGGTTGAGCGCGAGCTGGATCTCGGCGTTGCGTTTGAGCGGCGACTTCTCCGGCACGCGCTGGTAGACCTTGATCGCCATCGGCGCCTTCTTCAGCGTCTCGTAGAGATCGCCGAGCGAGAGCAGCGCGAGCGGGTGATTGGGCACCAGGCCGAGCGACAGCTGGAGATAAACCAGCGCGAGGTCCTCGCCGCCGCGGCGGCCGAGCGAGGCGCCGAGCCCGTAGAGCACTTCGGCGGCGCCGGCCTGCGGACTGTCCGCGAGCGGCGGCAGCTGGCCGCCTTTGCGGATCTCGTTCATCGCCTCGACAACCAGCGGATGCCGCGGCAGCGCCTTGTTGAAGGCGTCGAAGACCTTGGTGGCCTCCTCTTTGTTGTTACGCGACGCCCAGCTGCCATAGGCCAGCGCGACGCGCAGGGCGGCCGGGTCGACCTTGTAGGCCTTCTCGAGCCGCTTGCCGGCATCCTTCTTGTTGCCGGCGAGGTCGAGGATCATGCCGGCATGCAGGTCCTTGAAGATGGCGTACCAGTCGGGGCCGGTCAGCTTGTCGATGAGATCGATCGCGCCCTTGGTGTCGTTGGCGCCCTGCAGCGCCCAGGCCGAGAGCAGCGTCGCGGTGAGGTCGGTGATCGGCCCGCGGATCGATTGCGAGAACTGCTGGCGGGCCTGCGGATACTGCTTCTGCTTGAGCGCACGGATGCCGAGCACCAGCCGCGCCGAGCGATTGTTCTTGTCGACCTGAAGGATGCGCTCGGCGAGCTTGCCCGCCTCCTCGACGTCGCCTTCCGCCAGCATGGCGATGAACGCGCGCTCGAGCAGCTCCCCGTTCTTCGGATCGTGCCGCAGGGCCGCCCGATAATAGGCGGCCGCGGCTGCCGAATCGCGCTCCGTGTTGGCGTGGCGCGCCGCCAGGTAGTTGCCCGAGGGAGAGGTGCGCGCCAGTTCCTGCGGCGTGGGTGTCTGGGCGGCAAGCGCAGACGGCACGGTGATCATGGCGGCAAACATCAATGCCGCGGAGCGGAGCAGATACGACCGGGTCACGGGGAGCAAATCTCCATCGGGTGAGCGCCCGCGGAAGCGGAGCGCCGGCTCACCTTGTTGGCGTCGCAGAATGGCCTTTTTATGCAGCACTCGCAAGGATGCAAAGGCCGCGGTTCCCCCCTGCGAGGTGAATCGAGGTGGATATCGGGTTACCCATCGTAGTCGTGGAAATTCGAGGATTTCGAGGCACCTGCCAGCGTCACGCTATCGGCCCGGAACGCCGCCGCATAGGATCGAGGTGCCTTGGTGCCGCCGCAAAGCACATGGGGGAAAACACGTGGGGGAAGATGAATGACGCAGGGGCGCAAGACATTCGTGCTCGTCCACGGCGCCTGGCACGGTGGCTGGTGCTGGCACCAGGTGGCGTCGCTATTGCGCGGCCGCGGTCACGTGGTGATCACGCCGACTCAGACCGGGCTTGGCGAGCGCGCGCATCTTCTCTCGACCTCGATCACGCTCGACACGTTCGTCACCGACGTCGCCAATGTTTTGAAATGGGAAGACCTGACCGACGTGGTCCTGGTCGGCCACAGCTTTGCCGGCAGCACGATCTCCGGCGTCGCCGACCGTATGCGCGAGCGTGTCGCTGAGCTCATCTATGTCGACGCGGCGGTGCTGGAGAACGGTGAGACGCCGTTCTCGAAGCTGCCGAAGGACCTCGTCGAGGCGCGCACCAAGGCGGCGCAACAGTCGAGCGGCGGCCTCTCCCTGCCGGTGCCGCCGGCGAGCGCATTCGGCGTCACCGATGCAAACCAGGCCGCCTGGCTCGAAGCGCGCCTGACGCCGCATCCGTTCAGCACGTTCGTCTCGCCGCTCAACCTCGCCAACAAGGTCGGCAACGGCTTGCCGGCGACCTACATCGTCTGCAGCGACCCGATCTATGCGCCGCTGCAGGCGAGCCGCGACTGGGTTCAGCGCCGCGGCTGGAAGATGCGCGAAATCAGAAGCGGCCACGACGCCATGGTGATCGCTCCGGAGGCGCTGGCCGATATCCTGGATTCGGGTGGCGCGTAGAGCATTTACAAGCGAGTTGAACCAACTGGGTCCCGGCTCTTCGCTCGCTACGCTCGCTTCGGCCGGGACAAGAGGTTTTGCCTCGTGTCCCGGCCGAGCGAAGCGAGAGCCGGGACCCAGAATTTCGACTCAGGCCCGGGTGGAAAATGCTCTAAACCCTCTCCACCTTGGCCGCATAACAACCCGGCGCCGCGTAGTGGATGTGCAGATAGGCCGCGCGCGGATCGGCGAGCAGACGCTCGATCGCCGCTTCGAGATCGCCGCCGGCCTCGACCAGCTCCCAGCCAGCCATCATGCCGTCGGCGTTGAAGGCACGCACCGCAAGCGAGCGCACGCGCAGCTGCTCGGGGATCTCGTCGACGCGGTCGTAGGTCTCCTCGCCCTCGCGGACATAAACGGCGAACCGCATGCGATAGGGCGAGTCGACCGGATGGTGCTCGTAGTTGACCAGGATCAGCCGGTCGCCCGGTTGCGAGTCGGTCAGGCTGATGCGGCACGGGTAGCCGGGCGTGCGCGCGTCAGCGGTGCGCCGCACCGCGCCGCGCTCGGCCAGTTCTTCATCGGACATGTCGAACAGGGAAGCGAACGGCTCGGCCGGCAGGCCGGTGATGCGAAAGCTCATGATCAATCCTCCATGTTGTGATGGAGGATAAGGATCGGCGCATCGACAACCCACCCGATTCCAGGACACACCGGACGACGTTTCGGACGCGATCCGGACACCTTTTGGTTGTCAAGATTGATCGGTTGGGGGGCGCCGCATCGATGCGAAAGTTTGCATTCATTTTCGTCACGGCCGTTACGGGCTTGCTGCTCGTTTTCATCGCGGCGTCTGCGGCTTTTGCTGGCTGGGTCGTCTGGTATTACTCCGCCCAGTTCGACCTTCCGACCGTTGAAAGACTCCTCGCGGTCTCGCCTGCCGATCGCATTTGCTCGTCGGCCGGCGAACGCATCTACGTTCCGCTCGCCGCAATCCCCCTCAAGGTCCGGAACGCCATTCTCGCTGCCGATGAGCCTGAATTCTACAATCGATGGACAACCAACGCATTCAGCGAGATTGCGCATGCACACCTGTTCGACCATCGGCCGCGAAGCTTCGCCATATCGTGGTCCGTTATGCATTGCTTGAGGTCGCTGAGCACGGAGCGCCACAAGCACCACGGCAACTGGATCGTATTTACGATCATGATGAATCGTGTGGACAGCAATCTGCCCAAGGATCTCATCTTCGAAATCTATTTGAACGAGACATATTTCGGCCGCGGCGCCTATGGCGTCGGCGCCGCCGCTGCCGCCCTTTTCGGTAAGCCCGTGGCCGATCTCACCTTGGACGAAGCGGCTTGCCTTGCGGCCCTTGCCCGCGCACCGGGCTATCTCCGCAACACCGAGCGTTGGACCGAGCGACGCAACTTCGTCATCGATCGCATGCAAGCCGCCGGAGCCATCACGGCGAGCGAGGCCGCTGCCGCCAAGCAACAGCCGTTGGCGCCCCGGCCAGCTCCCGCGCCGACCTAGGCCGAAACCCACTTACATGTTCGGATAGTTCGGCCCGCCGCCGCCCTCCGGCGCGACCCAGGTGATGTTCTGGTCCGGATCCTTGATGTCGCACGTTTTGCAGTGGACGCAGTTCTGCGCGTTGATGACGAACTTCACGTCCGCCCCCTCGCCTACCCATTCGTAGACGCCGGCCGGGCAATAGCGCTGCGACGGCCCGCCATAGACGTCGTGCTCGGATTTCTTCTCGAGCTGCATGTCGGCGACGCGCAGGTGTACCGGCTGGTCCTCCTCGTGGTTGGTGTTGGAGAGGAACACCGAGGAGAGCTTGTCGAAGGTGAGCTTGCCGTCCGGCTTGGGGTACGCAATCGGCTTGTGCTGCGAAGCCGGCTCGAGCGATTGGGCGTCGGTCTTGCCGTGCTTGAGCGTGCCGAACAGCGAGAAGCCGAGCGTGTTGGTCCACATGTCGAGACCGCTCAGCGCGATTCCCACCAGCGTGCCGAACTTCGACCACAGCGGCTTGGCGTTGCGAACCTTCCACAGGTCGCCGCCGATGTCGGACGCGCGCCACGCGTTCTCGTAGTCGGCGAGCTCATCATTGGCGCGGCCGGCGGCGAGCGCCGCGGCGATATGCTCGGCCGCCAGCATGCCGGACAGCATCGCGTTGTGGCTGCCCTTGATGCGCGGCACGTTGACGAAGCCGGCGGCGCAGCCGATCAGCGCGCCGCCCGGGAACGTCAGCTTCGGCACCGACTGCCAGCCGCCTTCGGTGATGGCGCGCGCCCCATAGGCGAGCCGCTTGCCGCCAGCGAACGTGTCGCGCACCAGCGGATGCGTCTTGAAGCGCTGGAACTCGTCGAATGGCGAGATGTAGGGATTCTGGTAGTTGAGGTGGACGACGAAGCCGACCGATACCAGGTTGTCGTCGAGGTGATAGAGAAACGAGCCACCGCCGGTGCGGTTGTCGAGCGGCCAGCCGAAGCTGTGCTGCACCAGGCCCGGCTGATGCTTTTCCGGAGCGACTTGCCAGAGCTCCTTGAGCCCGATGCCGAACTTCGACGGCTCGCGGCCGTCTGCGAGATTGAATTTCTTGATCAGCTGCTTGCTGAGCTGCCCGCGCGCGCCCTCCGCGAACAAGGTGTACTTGGCCTTGATGTCCACGCCGCGCGTAAAACTGTCCTTCGGCTTGCCGTCCTTGCCGATGCCCATGTCGCCGGTGGCGATGCCGGTCACCTCGCCGTTCGGCCCGTACAGCACCTCGACCGCAGCGAAGCCCGGAAAGATCTCGACGCCGACACCCTCGGCCTTCTGCGCCAGCCAGCGGCACACATTGCCGAGCGAGACGACGAAATTGCCGTGATTGTTCATCAACGGCGGCATCATCAGGTTCGGCAGCCGCAGCGCGCTGGCCGCGCCCAGCATGTAGAACCGGTCGGAGGTGACCTTGGTCTTGATCGGGGTGTCCTCGTCACGCCAGCCGGGCAGCAGGCGGTCGAGGGCGATCGGATCGATCACCGCCCCGGACAGGATATGCGCGCCGACCTCGGAGCCCTTCTCGACCACCACCACGGACAGGTCCGGCGCCAGCTGCTTGAGCCGGATCGCGGCGGCAAGCCCGGCCGGACCCGCGCCGACGATGACGACGTCGAATTCCATGGTTTCGCGCGGCGGCAGCTCGGTCTCGGCCATACGGTTCTCCTTGTTGAGAAGAACAATAGCCTTCGCCGATCGCAGCCGCCACGTCGGCCTTTATTGCGGCGTAGACTTTCAGCGCCGCATCAACCCCCATTTGAGCGCGTCATAGGCGGTCAGCAGCGTGCTGTTGACCGCCCGCCAGTCCGCCTCGGTCATCATGCCGGCGCGGGCGTCCCGGTAGGCCATGGCCTGCGCCCGCATCACGCCGGCGCGGCGAACGAACCCTCCATCGGCACCGTAGAGGAGCGTCGAGACCCGCCCGATCAGCAGGCCGTACTCCTCCGGCGCCACCGCCTCGCGCCGGGCCTGCCACCAGTCGAGCTCGGCGCGCGCCGCCGACTCGACATCCACCTTCACGGGAGCCGCCCGCGCCAACATGCTGAAATAGCGGCGCAGCTCCGGCAGCGCCGCGTCGGCGTCGGCGCGCGAGCGGGTCGGCTGGAATTTTGCGGCGGCGCGCGCGGCGGCGAACGCGATGCGGGCGCTGTCGAGCGGCGAGAAGCCGGCCTGCTCGCGCGCCACGTCGTAGAGCTTCAGGGCCAGCGCCGCATGACGCCCCTCGTAATAGTCGCGCCACATGCCGGTTTCGGTACGGGCCATGGCGACCGGATCGAAGCCGCGCAGGTCGGCATCGCGCGGCACACAGATATAGGCCGCGATGCTGGCCAACAGCATCAGCCCGAAAACGACCACGCGCCTCCGCGCGGAACCTTTCGGGCCGATCACGGTCACGTCAAAGCCATAGAGGAGAGAAGCCTGGCGCATGATCCGCCTCATCGCCGGTTTTCTTTGTCTTGCGCATGTCCTTTCGGAAAACCGGGGACCACTTTTCCGGGACATGCGCCGGAGATACGGCCTTCCACAGCGCGAGTTTCACCGGCGCGGCGTTTGTCGTAGACCTGTGGCATGACCCCCGACCGGTCCAGCGCCGCCCGCGAGTTGCTCGCCTTCTATCTGGAGGCGGGCGCCGACGCGCTCATTGGCGAGACGCCGGTCGACCGGTTTGCCGATCCGGGTCCGGCGGCGGTCGCCAGCGCCGGGACGCCGGAGCCTGTCGCACCACAGGCGACAGATGCGCGGCCGCCGTCACGCATCCGCACGACGCTGCCGCCGAAGGGTGTTCCGGCCGCGGAGCGGCCGACCGGCCCTGCCCCGCCTTCGCCCGAAGCCGCGGTGATGGCCGCGCGCGCCGCGGCGAAGAGCGCGGCGACGCTCGAGGAGTTGCGCGCGATCCTGGAGCGCTTCGACGGCTGTGCGCTCAAGGGCACCGCCAAGCAGCTGGTGTTCGCCGACGGCACACCGGGCTCGCGGGTGATGTTCGTCGGCGAAGCGCCCGGCCGCGACGAGGACATCGAGGGCCTCCCCTTCGTCGGCCGCTCCGGCAAGCTGCTCGACCGCATCGCCGCGGCCATCGGCCTCGACCGCACCTCGTTCTATATCGCCAACATCGTGCCGTGGCGGCCGCCGGGCAACCGCACGCCGACGCCGCAGGAGAGCCAGATCTGCCTGCCCTTCATTCAGCGCCAGATCGAGCTCGCCAATCCGGACGTGCTGGTCTGTCTCGGCGGACCGTCGGCGCAGACGCTGCTCGGCGTCACCGAAGGCATCATGCGCACGCGCGGACGCTGGTTCACGTTCAACACCGGCACGCGCGAGATCAAGGCGATCGCGACCCTGCACCCGGCCTATCTGCTGCGGCAGCCGCTGGCGAAACGGCAGGTCTGGCAGGATTTTCTGAAGATCAGGCAGGCGCTGGACGCGCCGAAGCAATGACTCTTGTCCCGGGCGAGCGAATGCGAGACCCGGGACCCAGAGCCACATGCGCTGGTGATCGTAGCTCTGGGTCCCGGATCGGCGCTCGCTATCGCTCGCTTGTCCGGGACACGGGTCAGTGCGCTACCCCGGCTCCATGCCGTTGGCCTTCATCACGCGCAGCGCGTCCGGGCTTCTCATCAATTGGATGACCTCCCGCGCCGCCTGCTGGTTGGGCGAGGCCGCCGACACGCCCGCGGTGAACATGATGTAGGAGTTGATCTCGGCCGGCAGCGGGCCGACCAGCTCGGCACCGGGCACCGAGAGGATGTTCGGCACGACGATGATACCGATCTCGGCGACGCCCGACGCGACGTTCTCGGACACTTCCTCGCCGGTCGTCTTGATGGTCTTGTCGCGGATCGCGTCGGCGATGCCGAGCTGCACGAAGAGCTTGTCGAGATGGATCGTCGACGCGCCTTCCTTCAGGTAGGTGATCGACTTGGCGTCGATGAGCGTCCGCTTCAACGCCTCGACCGTGGAAATGTCGGGCTTCGGCGAGCCGCGCTTCACCGCGACGCCGATGCCGGATTTCATGATGTTCGCGCGCGTCTCGGCAATGATCTTGCCGGACTTGACCAGGTCGTCGGTCTGGAAGTCGACCAGCACGGCGACGTCGAAAGCGTCACCCGCCTCGATCCGGCGCTTGGTCACCGCGGCGACGTCGGCGGCGACGGTGAGCTTGTGACCGCTCGCCTGCTCATAGGCCGGGCCGAGCTCGCCTATCATGACCTTGGTCACGCGCGAGCCGACGATCTTCAGCTCGGCCGCGTCGGCAGGCGATGTGCAGGCGACTGCGCACATCAAGGCAGCGAGCACGCAATGAAGCCGAGTCATCCCGCCTCACGGTACGCGCATGTAAGCCGGCGTGCCGCCGGCGAGAAAATCCTCGCGGGGTGGCGCGAAAATGTCGACCACCTCGGTGTCCTCCGGGAAGAACCCCTCGTGCTCGACGCCGCCCGGGATCACCGCAATATCGCCGGCGACCATGGAGCGGCGCTCGGTGCCGATCCGGAAATCCATGCGCCCCTTGAGCATCCACACGATCTGCTCGTGCGGATGCTGATGCGCGGCGGCGTGCGCGCCCGCCTTGATGGTCCACCACACCATCATGCCCTGCTTACCGGCGACCACGCGGCGGCTGATCTTGTCGTTGATCTGCTCGGGCGCGACCTTGTCGAGCTCGCCGAAGCCGGACATCACAGGCATGGCACTCCTCCTGACGCATTGTATTGGCGCATATCCTTTTCGGAAAACCGGCGACCACTTTTCCGGGATATGCGCTAGCCTCCCGGAAACGCGAACTTGACCGCGAAGATGATGGCGAGCACGACCACCGCCGGATTCGCCTCGCTGAACTTGCCGGCGATGATCTTGGCCAGCGCGTAGGTGATGAAGCCGAGCCCGATGCCGGTCGCGATCGAATAGGTCAGCGGCATGGTGACCGCCGCGACCACGCCGGGCGCATATTCGGTGATGTCATCCCACGACATCTCGGCGAGCCCGCGCGCCATGACGCAGGCAACGTAAAGGAGCGCCGCCGACGTGGCATAGCCGGGCACCATGCCGGCGAGCGGCGAGAAGAACAACGCGAGCAGGAAGAACAGCGCGACGAACACGGCGGTGAGCCCGGTGCGTCCGCCCGCCGAGACGCCCGAGGCGCTCTCGATGTAGCTCGTGGTCGTCGAGGTGCCGAGCAGCGAGCCGAACATGGCGGCGAAGCTGTCGGAGAGGAGCGCCTGGCGCATGCGCGGCAGCTTGCCGTCCTTGTCGAGCAGCCCGGCGCGATGGGTGACGCCGATCAGCGTGCCGGCATTGTCGAACACGTCGACCAGCAGGAAGCTGAACACGACGACCACGAAGGTCCACTCGAACGCGCGCGAGAAGTCGAGCTGGAGGAAGGTCGGTGCGAGCGACGGCGGCGCCGAGACGATGCCGCCGACCTGCACGAGGCCGAGCGGGATGCCGATCGCGGTGACGATCAGGATGCCGATCAGCGTGCCGCCGATGATGTTGCGGGCATTGAATGCGACGATCAGCACGAAGCCGACCAGGCAGAGGATGGCCGGCCAGACGCTGATATCGCCGAGCGTCACCAGGGTGACCGGATGGGCGACGACGATCTTCGCCTGCTCGAGCGCAATGATGCCGAGGAACAGGCCGATGCCGGCGGAGATCGCGAGCTTCAGGTTCCGCGGGATCGCATTGATGATGTATTCGCGGATCGGCAGCACCGAGAGGATGAAGAACAGCACGCCCGAGCAGAACACCGCGGCGAGCGCCTGCTGCCAGGTGAACTTGTAGCCGAGCACGACCGCGAAGGCGAAGAAGGCGTTGAGCCCCATGCCGGGCGCGAGCGCGAGCGGATAATTGGCGTAGAGCGCCATCACCAGGGTCGCGACCGCCGAGGCGATGCAGGTCGCAACGAACACCGCACCCTTGTCCATCCCCGCATTGGCGAGGATCGTCGGATTGACGAACACGATGTAGACCATCGTCAGGAACGTGGTCAGTCCGGCGACGAACTCGGTGCGGACGTCGGTGCCCTGCTCTTTCAGTCCGAAATAACGGTCGATGAAGGAACGGCTTTCGCCGGCGATCCCCGTCTGCGCCATGGCAACCCCCAGATCAACGCGAACACCCGATTGATAGCATAGCCGCAAGCAGAGCCGGCGGCACTAGTTGTCCACCGGATCAATGCCGGAGCGGCGACGCCAGGCCCTTTTCCTCTTGCGCGATGCAACCAAAAATCCCATCTGGAACTTGTGGGGTAAGTGCGCGCTGCGAGGCATTCATGGACCTCGATCCCGTCCTGCTCTCCCGCCTGCAATTCGCCTTTACGATCAGTTTTCACATCATTTTCCCGAGCTTCACGATCGGGCTGTCGGCCTATATCGCGACCCTCGAAGTGCTGCGCCTCGCCACCGGCCGCGAGGTGTACCGGCGCGTGTCCATGTTCTGGATCAGGATATTCGCGGTCTCCTTCGTGATGGGCGTGGTGTCGGGGATCGTGCTGTCCTATCAGCTCGGCACCAACTGGAGCCGCTTCTCGCTGTTCGCCGGCAATATCGTCGGACCGCTCGCCGGCTACGAGGTGCTGGCGGCGTTCTTCCTCGAGGCGACGTTCCTGTCGATCCTGCTGTTCGGGCGCGATCGCGTCCCGCCGTGGCTGTTTGCCTTCTCGGCCGTCGCGGTGGCGCTCGGCACGGCCACCTCGGCGTTCTGGATCCTGGCGGCGAACAGCTGGATGCACACGCCGGCCGGCCACGAGGTCCGCGGCGGGGTCGCCTACCCGCTCGACTGGCTGGCGATCGTGTTCAACCCAAGCTTCCCCTATCGCTTCGCGCACATGCTCAATGCGTCGTTCCTGACCGCCGGCTTCGCCGTGCTGGCGGTCGGCGCACGCTACGTGCTCGCCGGCCGCCATCCGGACGAGGCGCGCACCATGCTGCGCATGGCGATCGGCCTCACCGCGGTGCTCGCGCCCTTGCAGCTCTTCATTGGGGACCAGCACGGCCTCAACACGCTCGCGCACCAGCCGATCAAGATCGCCGCCATGGAGGCGCACTGGGACGGCTCCAAGCCAGGCGACTTCTACGTGTTCGCCTGGCCTGACGAGAAGGCAGAGACCAACCGGTTCGCGATCTCGATCCCGCGCGCCTCTTCGCTCGTCCTCAAGCACGATCCCGACGGCCTGTTTCCGGGGCTGAAAAGCGTGCCGCCGCAGGACCGACCGCCGGTTGCCACGGTGTTCTTCGCATTCCGCATCATGCTGGCGGTCGGCGGCTACATGATCGCCGCCGCGCTGTTCGGCGCGTTGCTGATGTGGCGCGGCCGGCTCGACACCACGCGCTGGTATCTGCACATCGTCGCGCAAACCTGGTGGGTCGGCTTCGTCGCGGTGATCGCCGGCTGGGTGACGACCGAGAGCGGCCGCCAGCCCTGGGTGGTGCAGGACGTGCTGCGCACCGCCGACGCGGTCTCGCCGGTGCCGGCAGCGACGGTCGCGACCACGCTCGCCCTGTTCGTGCTCGTCTACCTGACCGTGTTCTCGGCCGGCAGCTACTACATCAATCGCCTGCTGGCGAAGGGCGTGCCGGAGCGCCCGCCGGAGCCAGCGGTCGCCGGTCCCCACCTATCGATCAGATTCGGCGACAAGCCGTAGATGTAAGCGCGAGGAGGACACCGATGGAATGGTACCTTCCGCTGATCTGGGCCGCGATCATCGGCACTGCGGTCGTGATGTATGTGATCCTCGACGGCTTCGATCTCGGCATCGGAATGCTGTTCCCGTTCAGCCGCAACGAGACCGAGCGCGACCAGATGGTGCAATCGGTCGCACCGTTCTGGGACGGCAATGAGACCTGGCTGGTGCTCGGCGGCGTCGGCCTGCTTGTCGCCTTTCCGCGCGCCTATTCGATCGTCATGCCGGCGCTCTACATTCCGGTCATCGTCATGCTGCTGGGGCTGGTGTTCCGGGGTGTGGCGTTCGAGTTCCGCCTGCATGCGAGGCGCAAGCTCGGCTGGAACCTCGCCTTCACGCTCGGGTCATTGGTTGCCGGATTCTGCCAGGGACTGATCCTCGGCGGCCTGATCCAGGGCCTGCGGGTCGAGAACGGCGCCTTTGTCGGCGGTACGTTCGACTGGGCGACGCCGTTCTCGTTCCTGTGCGGCGCCGGCGTGGTGGTCGGCTATGCGCTGCTCGGCGCGACCTGGCTGGTCATGAAGACCGACGGCGAGGTCGCGGCGCGCGGGCGCACCCAGGCCAAGGTGCTGCTGCTCGGCGTGCTCGCGTTCATGGCGGTGGTCAGCTTCTGGACGCCGCTCGCGATCGAGCGCGTGTTCCTGCGCTGGTTCCTGCTGCCGAACATGCTGTTTCTGTGGCCAGTGCCGCTGATCACCATGCTGACCGCCTGGTACGGCTGGCGCTCGCTCGAGGACGGCCGCGAGGTAGCACCGTTCGTCAGTGCGATCGCGCTGTTCGTGCTCGGCTATCTCGGCCTGGTGATCTCGACCTTCCCCTACCTGGTGCCGCCCTCGCTCACCATCTGGGACACCGCGGCTGCGCCGGCGAGCCAGATCTTCATGCTGCTCGGCACGCTGCTGCTGCTGCCGGTCATATTCGGCTACACGGTGATGGTCTACTGGCTGTTCCGCGGCAAGGTGCGGGCCGGCGAAAGCTATCACTGAGATGATGGGATCTATTTCGCTTCGGGCGGCGCGTTCTGCGGCCGGATCATGCCCCAGCCGATGCGCAACAGCGGCAGTCGCCCTTGGATCGGCCGCTCAAACGCGCGCGGCACTTCCGGCACAAGATCCGGGAAGGCCTGCTTGATCTCCGGCGGCGGCAGGCCGGCCGTGTCCGACGCCGGCCAGACCACGACCGCGCCGCGTTTCGCAATGTCCTCCGGCGTCACCCAGCTCGAACGTCGCGGCGCCGCAAACAGATAGAGGCTCGGCCGCGCCGGCGTGCCGAGCGCGACGAGTGCGGCGAGTCGCGGGTCGCCGCTGACGACGGAGAGCGGCTGGCCCATGCGCCGCTCGAAGGTCTCGGCGAAGAAGCGGCCCATGGCATTCGCCGGCTGCACCACCGCGAGATCGACGGCGGCGATCCAGGGCAGCAGGACCACCGCGATCACGGTGAGCAGCGGCGGCGCGACGAGGAGCGCCGACCACACCAGGCCGACCAGCGGCTGGCGATAGAACCGGATCACGTCGCCCGCGGCGACGACCACCGCCAACCCGGACAGGACCAGAAGCGGCTGCGCGCCGCCGAGCGGGTTGTCGAGACCGACGACAGCGGCGATCAATGTCGCGATGAACGGCGGCATCAGCGCGAAGGTGTAGACGAAGTTGCGCGCGAACGGATCGATCGGCAGGCGGCGGAATTCGGCGGCCTGATCCATGCTGCGCCACACGGTCGCCAGCGCGACCAGCACCGCGAGCCCGATATGGAAGGCGAGCAGGATGACGACGAGACGCAGCCAGGCGAACAGGTTGGTATCGGCGGCTTCGGCGCTGTGCAGCCGGTGCAATGTCGGCAGCACCAGTTCATCGGCGACGTCGAGCCAGATCAGGTGCGGAAACAGCACCAGCACGACGACGATGCCGGCCATCCACGGATCGGTGGTGGCGAGGGCCGCCTTGCCCTGCTTGGTCATCAGCAGCCACAGAGCCATCAGGCCGACCAGGATCAGCCCGGCATAGCTGGTGAGGAGGAGGAGACCGATCTCGATCGCCAGCGTGAACCAGTAGTTTCGCTTGCCCTCGCCGATCGCGTACCAGAAGTGCAGCAGCGCCAGCGCGGTGAGCGGCATCGCCAGGATCGCCGGCGAGAAGTCCGGCGTGGGCACCGAGAGGACCGAGATGCCGACCATCAGCAGTGTCGCCATGGCCGCTTGTTGCGCGCCGACGATCGCGCGGCCGAGGTTGAACACCGCCCAATAGGTGACGACGACGCAGACCTGCGCGAGCAGGTAGATGCCGATGACGCTGCGGCCGCTCAACGTGAACATTACGTCGGCCAGCCAGAAGGCGAGCGGCGGGCCGAGATGCGTGCCGAGCTGGAACTCGTGGCCAATCGCCAGCACGAACGGCAGCTCGCCCGGCGGCGCCGAATAGAACAGCGCCGGCACCAGGAACCAGAGGGCGGCCTGCGCCAGCACGGCCAGCCAGAAGATGACCCTCGGCCAGGTGCGCAGCAACTCGACGATGATGGAAACCTGGAGCATCCAACCCCGGTACGCGATGATCGGGGATACGTCGCGCACCCCCCGCGACACTCTATGGCTTTATGGCGGTAATTTGAACGCTCAGAGGCTAGTTCCTTCGGGCGACTCGTCCGTGAGCCCCAGCGCCTGGGCGACCGGCGCGAACGACCGGCGGTGGTGGATGCACGGCCCGAGTCGCGACAGGGCTGCGAAGTGCTCGGGCACGCTATAGCCCATGTGGCGCTCGAAGCCATAGCCGGGATGCGCCGCGCCGAGCCGCACCATCAGCCGGTCCCGCACCACCTTGGCGACGATCGAGGCGGCGGCAATCGACAGGACCAGCGCGTCGCCGTCGACCACCGCCTCGCAATCGCAGCCGGCGTCGATCTTGTCGATGCCGTCCACGAACACCAGCTTCGGCCGCACCGGCAGCGCCCGCACGGCCCGCGCCAGCGCCCATAGCGACGCGGCGCGGATATTGTCGCGGTCGATGCGGGCCGGCGGCCCGAACGCGACCGCCACCTCGGCGCGCTGGCAGATGCGTTGATAGAGCACTTCCCGCCGCTCCGCGGTGAGCTTCTTCGAATCGTTCAAGCCCTTGGGAATGCGGCTCGGATCGAGGATCACGGCCGCCGCCACCACCGGGCCGGCAAGCGGTCCGCGGCCCGCCTCGTCGCAGCCGGCGACCGGCGCGAGGCCGCGCTTCATCGCCCGCCGCTCGCGCGCGAAGGTTGGACGGATCGGCTCTTCGTCGAGCGGCAGACGGGGCGCTTTGGCGGCGCTGCGAGCCATGGTGCGCTTGGTCCCTGATTCGGGCGGGTGTTGTTGCCGGCATGTTGCGCAGAGCGCCCGGCGAGAGCAACCGCGGCGCCGGTTCGAACGCGGCAGCCATGGAACAAATGCGCCGTTTCGCCGGTTTTCCGGCGGAGCTTCGCCCGACCGAACGCCGCGCTGGGGATAAATCGTGAAACCTGGGGATATTGCCAACCGGTTCGACAGCGCGTCGCGTGCGGTTTTCGCCGCGGCCGCCGGCATCCTGATGCTGCTGTCGATCGTGCTCGCCGGCGATGCGCTAATTCAATTCATCACCGCGCTGTGGTCGGGCACCGGCGTCGGCATCCCGGCGCTCACCGGGATCGGCTACGTGGTCGTGGCCATCGCGGTGTTCGACGTCGCCAAATATCTGATCGAGGAAGAGGTTGTGCGCGGCCGCGAGATGCGGGTCGCGTCGGAGACGCGCAAGAGCCTGACGCGCTTCATCTCGACCATCGCCATCGCGATCTTTCTGGAATCGCTGGTGACGATCTTTCGCGTCAGCCAGTCGGAGGTGGAGAAGCTCGTCTACCCGACACTGCTTCTGTTCACCGGCATGCTGCTGGTGCTCGGGCTCGGCGTGTTCCAGCGGCTGAGCGCGAGCGTCGAGCAGGAGGTCGAGGACGGTCGCGAGAAGCAGGCCGACGCGCGAGCGAAGAAGTAGCTGAGGCTTCCTCCCCGCGTTGCTTGAATTGGCGCATATCCTTTTCGGACCTGCCTTCGCCCGACGAAGCGTCAAGCTACACGGGCATGCTTTCCTAAGGCTTCGCGCAGGCGGGAAAGCGGCGTCCACTTTATCCGGGCTATGCGCGGCTCAGAACAGGTCGAGCTGCTGGACCTGCGGGAACGGCGGCTTGAAGTGGTCGGTGGTCAGGCGGGCCTTGGTCTTGTTGAGGCCGAGCCGCTCGCAGGCGGTCTCGACGCGCCGGCCGATCATCCAGGCATACGGACCGGAGCCGGTCATGCGCTCCCCCCATTTCGAGTCGTAGTCCTTGCCGCCGCGCATCTGCCGGATCAGCGTGAACACATGGCGATAGCGGTCGGGGAAGTTCGCCATCAGCCATTCGCGGAACAGGTCGCGCACCTCGAGCGGCAGTCGCAGCAGCACGTAGCCGGCGCCTGTAACGCCGGCTGCGGCCGCCGCATCGAGGATGCGCTCGATCTCGGCGTCGTTGATCGCAGGGATCACCGGCGCGACCATCACCGAGGTCGGGATGCCGGCCGCCGCGAGCTCCTTGAGCGCGGCGAGCCGGCGCGGCGGCGTCGGCGCGCGCGGCTCCATGATGCGGCTGAGCTTGGGATCGAGCGAGGTCACCGAGATCGCGACCTTGGCCAGGTTGCGCTTGGCCATGCGCGCGAGGATATCGATGTCACGCACGATCAGGTTGGACTTGGTGACGATGCCGACCGGGTGGCCGGCCTTTTCCAGCACTTCGAGGATGCGGCGCATCACCTGGTATTTGCGCTCGATCGGCTGGTACGGATCGGTGTTGGTGCCGATGGCGATCACGCGGGGCGAGTAGCCTGGCGCCGACAGCTCGCGCGCCAGCAGCTCGGGCGCGTCCGGCTTCACATAGAGCTTGGATTCGAAGTCGAGGCCGGGCGACAAGCCCATAAAGGCGTGGGTCGGCCGCGCGAAGCAGTAGATGCAGCCGTGCTCGCAGCCACGATACGGATTGATCGAGCGGTCGAACGAGATGTCCGGCGAGTTGTTGCGGGTGATGACCTTGCGCGCAGTGTCGACGGCGATGGTGGTCTTGAACGGCGGCAGGTCCTCGAGACTCTGCCAACCGTCGTCGAAGCTGACGCGCGCGGTCGGCTCGTAGCGGCCGGCCGCGTTCGACTGCGCGCCGCGGCCACGCCGCCGTTCGGTGGCGATGGCGGCGTCGGGAGGATTGCCCACTGGCGCACTTGGCTGAGCCAGTGGGCGACGGACGGCAGCGGATGAAGCCATGTGGATAACGTAGTGGAGAACTACGAACAAAACAAGAACAAAATTCCGGGTCCGGAACGGATTGTGGAGACGGCTGGCACCGATTTGAACTGCCGTCACTTTTGCTGTCATACGGGCGTCTTGCGCGGAACCGTGGGCTATGCTGCACTGCAGCGGCGCGGGGGATAAAGGTCGTGCTGAGCGTCATTATCGCGACGCGGGACAGCGAACGTGTGCTCGTACCAACACTCGCCACACTGGTATCCGGTGCGGCCGCGGGCATTATTCGTGAGGTGATCGTGGCGGACGCCGGCTCGCGCGACGCCACCGCGCAAATCGCCGACATTGCTGGATGCGAGCTCAAGGTATTGAACGGCACACTGGCGCAGCGCCTGCGCGAGGCCGCAGCCACGGCGCGCGGGACCTGGCTGATGTTCCTCAAACCCGGCACCGTGCTCGACGCCAACTGGGTTGACGAGACCACCCGCTTCATCGAGCACGTCGAGCGGCAGGGCAAGGTCGACAGCCGCGTCGCGGTGTTCCGCATGGCGCCGAGCATGGGCATCGACCATTCCGCCGTGGTCGAGGCACTGGCGATCCTGCGCGCAGCCGTGTCGCGTCCGCGGCCCGAGCAGGGCCTCATCATCTTCAAGCGCCTGTATGACCGCCTCGGCGGGCACCACGACGCCGCGGCCGATCCCGAGCGCGACCTGATCATCCGGCTCGGCCGCCGCCGCATCGTCCGGCTGCGCAACGCCGCGAGCTTCGAGACCCCGCTCCCGCCGGCCTGACGCGCCGCCCGCACCCTACCGCGACAGCACGGCTGCCCCCGCCCCATGGGGCCGGACAGATACTTGACAAAGTCAAATAATCGATTGACTCTGTCACCTACCGCCGACATGCCCGGGTAACCGCCATGACCGACCAAGCCGCGCTCGACGCGCGTGTCGCCGCATTGCGCAGTTTCAACCGCTTCTACACGCGCCAGATCGGCGTGCTGCGGCGGCGCTATCTCGACAGCCCGTTCTCGCTCGCCGAGATGCGCGTCCTCTACGAGCTCATGCACCGCGACCGGGCCACCGCGACCGACATCGCGCGCACGCTCGATCTCGACGCCGGCTATCTCAGCCGCATCCTGCACAACTTCGAGCGGCTGGGCCTCGTCGCCCGCGTCACCTCGGACAAGGACGCACGGCAGAGTTTTCTCGCGCTGACCAAGGAGGGCCGCGCGACCTTCATGCCGCACGAGCGCAAGAGCCAGCAGAGCATGGCGGCGATGCTGTCGCCGCTTCCCGTCGCCGACCAGGACCGGCTGATCGCCGCGGCGAAGACCATCGAGCAGTTGCTGCAGCCGCAGCCGAGCGCGCCAACGCCATATCTTCTGCGCTCGCACCGGCCGGGCGACATGGGCTGGGTGGTCGCGCAGCACGGCATCATCTATGGACAGGAATATGGCTGGGACGCGCGGATCGAGGCGCTGGTCGCGGAGATCGTCGCGGACTTCATCCGCAAGCACGACCCGACGCGCGAGCATTGCTGGATCGCCGAGCGCGACGGCGAGAACATCGGCTGCGTGTTCCTGGTGAAGGAGAGCGAGGACGTCGCGCGGCTGCGGCTGTTCCTGGTCACCCCCAAGGCGCGCGGGCTCGGCATCGGCCGGCGGCTGATCGACGAGACGATCCAGTTCGCGCGCCGAACCGGCTATCGCAAGATCACTTTGTGGACGCACAAGGTGCTGGCCGCGGCGCGCCACATCTACGAGGACGCCGGCTTCAAGCTCACTCGCACCTGGAAGCACGACGACTTCGGCAAGAAGCTGGTCGCTGAAACCTGGGATCTGGACTTGTGAGTCAGCGTCTGCTGGTCTGGCCGCCGCGCCGACTGACGGCAGAGCAATTCGCCGCCTACAAACGCTATGCGCATCTTTTGAGGAGCAGGGCCGTCGCCGAGACGATGCAATGCCTCCTCGCGCGTGCCACCCGCCGTTCGGATAAGCTGCCCGAACGAGACAACAAGGAGCACGCGATGAGCACGACACAAGCGAGCGGGCCGGTCCTGTGGAGCGTCGACGCGCGCAATGTCGCACGCGTCGTGCTCAACCGGCCGGAGGTGAACAACGCCTATGACGAGGCGCTGATCCGCGGCCTGCTCACCGCGCTGGACGTGCTCGGTAGGCACGCCGGGTTGCGCGCGGTGGTGATCACCGGCAACGGCAAGCATTTCCAGGCCGGCGCCGATCTCACCTGGATCAACGCGGTACGCAGGTCGTCGCCGGAGGATAACGTCGCCGCGTCGCGCGCCACCGGCGAAGCGGTGCGGCGGCTCAATGCGGTGCCGGTGCCGACGATCGCGCTCGTGCAGGGCGGCTGCTTCGGCGGCGGCACCGGCCTGATCGCCGCGTGCGACGTGGTGATCGCCGCGGATAATGCGATGTTCTCGATCGCCGAGGTGCGCTGGGGCCTCACTGCGGCGATCATCATCCCGCAGCTCAACGATGCGATCGGTATTCGGCAGGTACGCCGCTATGCGCTGACCGGCGAACGGTTCGGCGCCGCGGAGGCGCGCCGCATCGGCCTCGTCCACGAGGTCGTACCGCTCGCGGAGCTCGCCGCGGCGGGCGAACGCATGGTGGACCATCTGCTGGCCAACGGCCCGCAGGCGATCACCGAGACCAAGGCGCTCGCGCTCACCTCGGCGTTTGGTCATCCTGATGAAGCGACGTTCGGCCGGCTGGTGACAAGCCACGCAGCAAAACGCCAGTCCCCCGAGGCTGCCGAAGGACTGGCGTCGTTTGCCGAGAAGCGCGCGGCGAATTGGGGCTGACGCTCTCCCCGCCTCAGGCCGCGCGGCGATGCGCCGGTTGCGATGCCGGCTGCGACGGAACGGACTCGTCCGAAACGCCGACCCGATACTTGTAGACCATGTCCCAGCCCTTCCAGCCGGTAAACAGCAGCATCACGACCACGATCAACGAGAGCACGAGGCCGGTCGGAACGATGGCACTGCTTCCCTGGCTGTAGCGCAGATACCAGCTGACGGCCTGGATCAACACGACCAAGACGTTGCCGCCGGCGTGCCACCAGACGTCGTTGAGCGCGCGGATACGCGGCTCGCCGAGCACGTCGATCAGCCCCATGATGGCGGCGAGCGCCGCCATCACCAGGCCGGCGCCAAGCAGCCAGGTGGACGCCGTCGCGAACGCGGCGTTGGTGGTGGACCAAAAGCCAATATCGCAGACGAACGCCGCGACGAAGAATGCGATCGGAAATGGAATCAGCATCGGGTGGATGGGGTGTCCCGCAATGCTCGCGGTTGAGCGTGGATTGGCCATGGCGGCCTCCATAGGAAAAGTCCCTCGACTGTCAACGCGAACGCGGAATTGCGAGTTCCGGTGCAACCGCCTTGCTGCACCGCCGGTGGAAGCCGATAGTGTCGTCGGCACGCCGTATTTTTTCGGTAGCCAGGGACTTAAGCGATCAGCGCTCGTGAGGAGGAAAAACCATGAGTATTTTCAGCAAGATCATGTCCGGGATCTTTGGAAGTGGAACCGCGAGCGCGGCGCCGGCGGCGACCGGTACCACCGGTGCGACCGGTGCGACTGGCACGACCGGAGCCGCGGCGGCGCCAGCGGCTGCGCCGATGTCGCAAGTCGACGTCGAGGCCGTGATGACCAAGCTCGCGAAGGAGAACAAGGAGAAGCTCGACTGGCGCAAGTCGATCGTCGACCTGATGAAGCTGCTGCAGCTCGACTCCAGCCTGTCGGCCCGCAAGGAGCTCGCCAAGGAGCTGCACTACACCGGCGACACCAACGACTCGGCGACGATGAACGTCTGGCTGCACAAGCAGGTGATGAAGAAGCTCGCCGAGAACGGCGGCAAGGTGCCGGACGACCTTAAGAGCTGAGTTCGCTTCACAGCAGCAAAGGCGCGATGGTTACACCGTCGCGCCTTTCGCTTTCTCGCGCCGCAGGTGCTCGTCAAGCCGCGGCATGATCTCGACGAAGTTGCACGGCCGGTAGCGGTAGTCGAGCTGGTGCACCAGGATGTCGTCCCAGGCATCCTTGCAGGCGCCGGGCGAGCCCGGCAGACAGAAGATATAGGTCGCGCCGGCGACGCCGGCGGTGGCGCGCGTCTGGATCGCCGAGGTGCCGATCTTCTGGTAGCTCACCATCAGGAACAGCGTGGAGAAGCCGTCCATGCGCTTCTCGAACAGCGGCTCGAGCGCTTCCGGCGTGACGTCGCGGCCGGTGAATCCGGTGCCGCCGGTGGTGATCACCACGTCGATCGACTTGTCGGCGATCCACCGTTTCACCTGGGCGCGGATCTTGTCGACGTCGTCGGTCACGATCGCGCGATCGCCGACCGCATGGCCCGCCTTCTCGATGCGCTCGACCAGGATGTTGCCGGACTTGTCGTCGGCGAGCGAGCGCGTGTCGGACACGGTCAGCACCGCGATCTTCAGTGGCACGAACTGCTTGGTTTCATCGATGCCGGGCATGCCGTCCGCTCCAATGCGTTGCCGGCAATATAGGCATGTTCCCGATCAAAAACACGTTCCTGCCAGGTGCCGCCGCGCTTCGGCGCCTATATGCCGGTCGGACATCCCCGACAGAAGGAACGGCGCATGCCCTCTCCGACCATCACGCTGATCGGCGGCCCGACCGCCCTGATCGAATTCGGCGGCTTCCGCCTGCTCACCGATCCGACCTTCGACGGGCCGGGCGAATATCCCCTGCCCCACGTGACGCTCAAGAAGACCTCGCGCCCGGCGCTGACCGCCGAACAGGTCGGCGCGGTCGACGCGGTGCTGCTCAGCCACGACCAGCATTCGGACAATCTCGATCATGGCGGCAAGGCTTTTACCCAGCAATCGGCGCGCGTGTTCACGACCATTGCGGGAGCCAAGCGCCTCGGCGGGAGCAATGTCGAAGGTCTCGCGCCGTGGGACAAGACGGTGTTGACCAGGCCTGACGGCCGGAAGCTTGAGATCACCGCGACGCCGGCGCGGCACGGGCCGGCCGGCATCGAGCCGTTCTCCGGCGACGTGATCGGCTTCGTGCTGCGGCTCGAGGGCAGCGCGCCGATTTACGTGACCGGCGACACGGTCTGGTACGACGGCGTCGCCGAGGTGGCGCGGCGGTTTCGCGCCGGCACGGTGCTGCTGTTCGCCGGCGCGGCGCAGACCCGCGGGCCGTTCTATCTCACCATGAACACCAACGACGCGATCGAGACGGCACACGCGTTTCCCGAGGCGACCATCGTCCCGGTCCACACCGACGGCTGGGCGCATTTCTCACAGGGACGTGGCGAGCTCGAGCAGTCGTTCAAGGCGCTCGGCGTCGCGGCGCGGCTGCGCCTGCTCGAGCCGGGGGTCGCAACGGCGATCGAGCCGCTGCCTGCTGCGCGTGGATGATCTCGGCCAAACGGCGGATGCCCTGCTCGATCGGCGCGGCCTGGATCATGCCATAGCCGAACGCGAGGCCGTTCGGGATCGAGCGGCCGGCCATGCCGAGACGCAGCGTCTGCAGGCCGATGCCGGCGCGCTCCGCGTGCGCGATGATGTCCTCGGCAGGCACGCGGCCGGTCAGTTGCGCCGCGAGATGCAGCCCGGTCTCGCCAGGAAGCGGCTGCAGGGCATCGCCGCAATGGCGCGCCAGCGCCTCCAGCAACGCCGCGCGGCGCTCGCCGTAGACGCGGCGCATCTTGCGCACATGCCGGGCGAGATGGCCCTCGGCGATGAACGCGGCGAGTGTATCCTGCGCCAGCACGGCGCCGTGCCAGTCGGTCAGCTGCTTCGCCCGGATCAGCGTCGCGCGCGCCCAGGCCGGGGTAACCACAAAGCCGAGACGCAGCGCCGGGAACAGGCTCTTCGAAAACGTGCCGACGTAAAACACCGAGTCCGCGCGGTCGAGCGTCTGCAGCGCGTCGAGCGGACGTCCGGCATAGCGAAACTCGCCGTCGTAGTCGTCCTCGATCACGACGGCGCCTCTTGCCTGCGCGAAATCGAGCAAGGCCGCACGGCGACGCGCCGACATCGCCATGCCGAGCGGAAACTGGTGCGACGGCGTCACGCAGATGATGCGCACGTCCGCCGGCATCCTCTCGACCACCAGGCCTTCCTCGTCGACGGGCACCGGACAGATCTCGGCGCCGGCCGCCGCGAGCGTGGCCCGCAGCGGCGGATAGCACGGTGTCTCGATCGCGACCCTGGTGCGGCCGGGCGTCACCAGGATGCGGCCGAGCAGGTCGAACGCCTGCTGCGCGCCGGAGGTGACGACGATGTCATCGCCTTTGCAGGCGACCGCGCGCGCGAACGACACATGGCGCGCGATCGCCTCGCGCAGTGCCGGCTGGCCTTCGGGCGGCGCGTAGGCAGACGGCGCCTTCGAGAGCGCGCGCAGTGCCCGCGCCGACAAGCGCCGCCAGACCTGGAACGGAAACTTGTGCTTGTCCGGCAGCCCGATCCGAAAGTCGAAGCGATACGACCCGGTCGGATCGACGGCCGGCAATGCCGACTGCCAGTGCGCGACGAGATGGTGCTTGCCGTCGCCGCGGCGTGTTTTCCGTGGCACGCGCGGCAGCACATCGGCGACAAAATTGCCGGCGCGCGGACGCGCGACCAGGTAGCCCTCGCTCAGCAGGAGATCGTAGGCCGCCAGCACCGTGTTGCGCGACACGCTGAGCGCTTCGGCGAGCGCGCGCGTCGCCGGCAGCCGCAGCCCGGGCTTGAGGCGCCCGTCGAGGATGGCCGCGCGCAGCTGGCGGTGCAACGCGCCGAGCCGGTCGCGCGAGCCGCGCGGCGGAAGGCGGAGGGGAAGGTCGAGCGCTGGCTCCATGAACTTTGCCGATTGTGGTGCTTCTAAGGTACCACAAATTTCTTCATCCTGACAGCCAAGCCCAGGATGCGACCGCGTCCGGCCGCACACCACAGGAGAGAAGCCATGCAAGCCGAGGTTTTGCAGATATCGAGCGCGGACCCGCATCCCCGCAAACGCGTGCGCGTGCTGGACAGCGAGATCAGCTATGTCGACGTCGGCGCCGGCGATCCGATCGTGTTCCTGCACGGCAACCCGACCTCGTCCTATCTCTGGCGCAACATCATTCCGTTCGTCACCGGCCACGGCCGCTGCCTCGCGCCCGATCTCATCGGCATGGGCCGCTCGGGCCCCTCGCCCGCCGGCGCCTACCGGTTCGTCGATCATGCGCGTTATCTCGACGCGTGGTTCGAGGCTTTGAACCTGACCCGCAACGTGGTGCTGGTGCTGCACGACTGGGGCTCGGCGCTCGGCTTTCACCGCGCCGCGCGCTTCTCAGCGCAGGTGCGGGCGATCGCCTACATGGAGGCGATCGTGCAGCCGCGCCGCTGGGAGGACTTCCCGCAGGGACGCGACGCCATGTTTCGCGCGCTGCGCTCTTCGAAGGGAGACAGCATGGTGCTCGACGACAACTTCTTCATCGAGACAGTGCTGCCCAAGAGCATCATCCGCACACTGGCCGACGACGAGATGGACGCCTATCGCGCGCCGTTCCGCGAACGTGCGGCCCGGCTGCCCACATTGGTTTGGCCGCGCGAGCTGCCCATCGATGGCGCGCCGGCCGACGTGATCGCGATCGTCGAGACCTATGGCAAGTGGCTCGCCGAGAGTCCACAGCCGAAGCTGTTCATCCGCGCCGACCCGGGCGCACTGATCACGGGGCGCGCGCTCGAGTTCTGCCGGCGCTTCCCGAACCAGCGCGAGGTCGCGGTGAAGGGCATCCACTTCATCCAGGAGGACTCGCCGGCCGAAATCGGCAGCGCGTTGCGCGACTTCGTGCGCGACGTTCGCGTGTGACGGTGGGCCTCGCCACACGCACTGCTTACCTCCCCCTCAAAGGCCCTGAAAGGGGGAGGTCGACACGCGAAGCGTGTCGGGTGGGGCTCAATGCTCAGAAAGAACCCCACCCGGCCGTAGATCGTGTCAGCTCTTCGTCCGCGCGGTCAGATCGAGCGCCGCGCGCAGTCCACGCGCCAGCCGCAAGGCGTCGTCGTTCGCCCAGAAGTGCATGAAGATCAGCCGCGGCTGCTCGTTCAGCATGTGGCTGTGGATCGCCGTGACCTCGATGCCGTTCGCCCGCAGCGCCTTGATCACCGGATTGACCTCGTCCGCGGTCAGCACGAAGTCGCCAGTGATGGCCGCCTTGCCGCCGCCGGTCGGCTGGAAGTTGATCCCGGTCGCCACACCCATCGGCCCGGCCGGCGTCACGGCCATGCCGTTCTCCATCACCTGCTCGCGGCGCGGCACGCCGAACTGATAGACGCCGCCATTGGCTTGGCCCTTGGCGCCGATAATCATGTCGAGCTGCGCGGTGTCGAGATCGATCTGCGGCGGCGCTGCGGCGGCGGCCGGCGGATCGAGCGGCGTCTTGCTCTCGGCAAGCGCGTTGCGGATCGCCGTCGCGAGCTTCACCGGATCGCCGTGCCCGCCGACGTGCATGTAGAAGGTCGCGGGATTGGCGCGTAGCACGTGGTTGTGGATCGCGGTGATCTCGAGCCCGTTCTCGATCAGCTTGCTCATGACCGGGTTGATCTCGGTCTCCAGCAGCACGAGGTCGCCCATCACCATGGCGCCGCCTTGCATCGGCTTCATCGCGATCCAGCCGCCAAGCGCGAGCGCCGGCTTGACGCTCACGCCGTCGAGCGTCACCGAGAGGTCGCTGCGCGGGAAGCCGTAGCGGCGAACATCGCCCGCGGTTGCCGCAGGCTTGCGCCCAAATGCGTCGTCGACCTTCTGCCAATCGATCTGCCCGGTGGGCGCTTGGGCGCCGACCGGCCCGATGCCGGCGACAGCCGCCGCCAACGCGACGGCGCCGGCCGCTGCGAGGGATGCAAGTGAACGCATGATGGTCTCCCGTATGTTGGGCGCCGTGGCCCGTTGCGTCCCCTCCCCCGAAAACTGTTCAGGCTGTGCGACGGCGACCGCTTAGGATGCTGCGTCGCCTGAAAATGATCGAGAAATCGATCCTTGTTCCGTCCAGGCCTGCGACCATGCGCAACCGTCTCGACAGATCGAGTGTTGCGCAGAGCTTGGACGGCGATCGTCTGACGGGGAGCCTGCGTGTCCCCGGGAATTACCAGTTTGACCTAGTGCCGTTTCGTGGCGGCACGAAGTCCGCCGCCACGCCGCCTCAGAGCTGCTGCGCTGCAAACGTGTTGCAGGCGCCGACGGTTCCCTCTTTGAAGCCGATCTGGAACCAGCGCTGGCGCTGCTCCGAGGTGCCGTGCGTAAACGAGTCCGGCACCACATAGCCGCGCGCCCGTTTCTGCAGGGTATCGTCGCCGATCGCCGCCGCCGTGCGCAGCGCCGCCTCGACGTCGCCCGGCTGGAGGAGCTTCCATTTCTGCTCGGACTTGTTGGCCCACACACCGGCGAGGCAATCGGCCTGCAGCTCGACCTGTACCTGGATGCGGTTGGCCGCCGCCTTGTCGACACCCTGCTGCTGCTGATGCGCCTTGGTCAGGATGCCGAGCTGGTTCTGCACGTGATGGCCGATCTCGTGCGCGATGATGTAGGCCTGCACGAATTGGCAGGCGCGGCTGCCGGCGTCGCAGCCATGGAAGCGCGTCTCGACCTCACGGAAGAATGACGTATCGAGATACACCTTACGGTCGCTCGGACAGTAGAACGGGCCCATCGCGCTCTGGGCAGACCCGCACGCGGCGTTGGTCACGCCGCTATAGAGAACGAGCGTCGGCGCGCGGTATTGCTGACCGGCCTTCTCGAAGATGTCCTTCCACTGCACCTCGGTCGAGCCGAGCACGCTGGCGACGAACTTGCCCATCTCGTCGGTTGGCGCGCCGGTGTGGCGCGCCTGCCCACCGCGCGGATCGACTGGTGCCTGCTGCTGTTGCTGATTACCGGTAAGAATTTCCGCGCCGCCGATCAGCAGGCGCGGATCGATACCGAGCGCCCAGCCGATCAGGCCGAGCACCACGATGGTGCCGATTCCAAGCCCGCCGCCACCGATCGGCAGACCGAACCCACCTCCACCTCCACCGCCGCCGCTTTCGCCACGACGATCCTCGACATTCTCGCTTTGCGGTAAATCTTCCCAGCGCATCGTCGGCTCCCTCGGTAAGGCCTCAAATCACCATGGGATGGCGGAATTATGCGTCGTTCATCGACGTCCAGTCCGTCACCTTGGCCGCGGCGCCCGCTCTCGGCGACACGCGATTGGTTTCCATTTGGTTATCGCCGAACCGCCGCGCCAGAGGCAACTTGTATCGCCTAACTGCCTCCCGATTAAGCCGATTTTTACCTTGCCCGTTCACTATGACGGCAAGTCGGTTGTAGGTCCCGCGTCGCCGACCGCGTCGCCTGAGTCAGAGTTCTGAGTCATGGTTGTGTCGCGTCACGGGGCGCCCAAGCGGGCGCCCCGATTGACACAGGAGCCCGTCGAATCCTGCCGCGTCGTGGTCGGTGACTGCGTCACCGGAATGGCGGGCCTTGCGTCGGAATCCGTCGATCTCGTCTTCGCCGATCCTCCGTACAATCTCCAGCTCCAGGGCGACCTCAAGCGCCCGGACGATTCCCATGTCGACGCCGTCAACGACGACTGGGACAAGTTCGCGAGCTTCAAGGCCTATGACGACTTCACGCGTGCGTGGCTCACCGCCTGCCGGCGGGTCATGAAGCCGTCCGCGACGCTATGGGTCATCGGTTCCTATCATAACATTTTCCGGGTCGGTTCGATCCTTCAGGACCTCGGGTTCTGGATCCTCAACGACATCGTCTGGCGCAAATCGAACCCGATGCCGAATTTCCGCGGCCGCCGCTTCACCAATGCGCACGAGACCCTGATCTGGGCGGCGCGCGAGCCGGGCGGCAAGGGCTACACGTTCAACTACGAGGCGCTGAAGGCTGGCAACGAGGACATCCAGGTCCGCTCGGACTGGACCATCCCGCTCTGCACCGGCGAAGAGCGGCTCAAGAACGGCAGCGGTAAAAAGCTGCATCCGACCCAGAAGCCGGAAGCGCTGCTCGCCCGCGTGCTGCTCTCGGCCTCGCGGCCGGACGACCTGGTGATCGATCCGTTCTGCGGGACCGGCACCACCGGCGCGGTGGCGAAGCGGCTCGGCCGCCGCTTCGTCGGCTTCGAACGTGACGAAGGCTACGCGGAGGCGGCGCGTAAGCGCATCGCCGCCACCGCCCCGCTCGAGGCACCGTCGATCGCCCCATTCATGACCGCGCGCGAGGCGCCGCGCGTGCCGTTCGCCGCGCTGATCGAGCGCGGCCTGATCGCGCCCGGCGCCAGGCTCGTCGACGGCAAGCGCAAGGTGAAGGCGCTGGTGCGCGCCGACGGCGCCATCTCGTTCGGCGACAAGGTCGGCTCGATCCACCGGATCGGTGCGCTGGCGCAGGGCCTCGAGGCCTGCAACGGCTGGACCTTCTGGCATGTCGAGACCAAGCAGGGTCTGACCCTGATCGACGACCTGCGCGCCGAGATCAGGGCCGAGATGGCGGGAGCCTGATCGCCGGCAGAGGTGGTCGGCGCATCTCGATACCGCTGTAACAGTCACAGCTGGCCGCTTTGGTTGCGTCGAGCGATCTTGAGCGCCAGGAGAACCACGCCTCCCGCAAGCAAGAGCATTCCCAGGACGCCCAGTCCGGTCGACCCATTGTTGTATCCCGCTGCCAGCAGCAGGAAGCCGAAAACAAGCAGAAGGAGTCCGCCGAGCTTCTTTATCAAAAGGACCGGCTTTTCACCCGCATATGCCACCATGATGTGCATCCTTTCATGCCGCGACCGACAGTCGCGGCTCGAATGACATTTCCTTGCCCCTGAACCAAGTCACGTAGAGCGTCGGCAGGAACACGAGCGTCAGAATTGTTCCGACCAGCAATCCTCCCATGATGGCGAAGGCCATCGGTCCCCAGAACACGGTCGGAGCGATCGGGATCATGCCGAGCACTGTCGAGATCGCCGTCAGCATGATCGGGCGGAATCGGGCGCTGCTGGCGTCGACCGCGGCCCGCCACACATCCTTGCCGCGGGCCCTTTCCGCCTCGATCTGACCGATCAGGATCACCGCATTCTTGGTGATCATGCCGACCAGGGCGAGGACTCCGAGGATCGCGACGAAGCCGAGCGGCCTTCCGGACACGAGCAACGCCGCGACCACGCCGATCAGGCCGAGCGGCGCGACGCTTATCACCAGGATCAGGCGTTGGAAGCTCTTGAGCTCGACCATCAGCACCGTGAGCATGATGAGGAGCATCACCGGTACCACGGCGAGCACGGAGGCTTGCGACTTCGCGCTCTCCTCCACCGTGCCCCCGACCGTGATGCCGTAAGCCCGGGGCAAGGTCTGGCGCAAAGCGTCGACGGCCGGCGCGAGCGCGGCAACCACCGTCTCGGGCAGCGTCCCCGGAGCGATGTCGGCCTGGACGGTCAAGGTCGGCACACGATCACGCCGCCAGATCAGCGGATAGGCCTGCTCGTATTCGAATGTCGCGAACTGGCTGAGCGGAACGGTGCGCCCGCCCGGCAGCGGCACCTGCACGTTGCGCAGCGTCGCCAGCGAGACCCGCTGCTCGTCCGTTGCGCGCACGACCACATCGACCAGGTAGATATCGTCGCGAACCTGGGTGATGCCGGTGCCCGAGATGACCGTGTTGAGCACGCCGGCCAGAGCCTGCGAGCTCAATCCCAGCAGACGCGCCTCGTCCTGGTCGACCCGGATCCGCACTTGTCGCGCCGGCTCGATCCAGTCGAAATTGACGTGTGCGGCCTGCGGGTTTGCCGCCATGACCTGGGCGAGCTTCAAGGCAATCTCCCGCACCTGGGCCACATCGGAACCATTGACGCGGTACTGCACCGGCCATCCGACCGGCGGTCCGAGCTCCAGCGGTGAGATGCGGCTGATGACATCTGGAAAGTCGTCGGCCAGGACCTTCTCGAGCCTGGCGCGGAGCCGCTCGCGTGCTGCTACGTCCTTGGCGACCACGACCGACTGGGCAAAGAAATCATTGGGCAGCTGAACGTTGAGCGGCAGATAGAAGCGGATGGCGCCCCGGCCCACGTAGGTGCTCCAGCGCGCCACGTCCGGATCATCCTTGAGGATCGCGTCGAACCGGCGCGCCCCCGCCTCGCTGGCATAGATCGATGCGTTCTGCGGAAGGCTCAGGTCGACGAGAAGCTCGGGACGATCCGATGACGGAAAGAACTGCCGGGGGATGAGCGGGAGCGCGAGCACGGATGCGACGAACAGCGCCAGCGTCAGCGCGATCGTCACCCATCTCGCCCGCAAGGCGACGGTGAGGAACCCGCGATACAATCGAAACACCCGGCCCGGCTCGCTCGCCTGCGCCGTCGCCGGCGGCTTGAGAATGGCGACACCGAGCAGCGGCGCAAAGATCACCGCCACGAACCACGACACGATCAGCGCGATGGCTACGACGGCGAACAGGGAGAACGTGTATTCGCCGGCCGAGCTCGCGGCAAAGCCGACCGGAACGAAGCCGGCGATCGTCACCAGCGTGCCCGCGAGCATCGCGAACGCGTAGGTGCGGAACGCGAATGTCGCGGCCTGCACCTTGTCGTCCCCCTGCCCGAGCCGCGTCAGCATCGCGTCGGTGGTCGTCATCGCATCGTCGACAAGCAGCGCCAGCGCGATGATCAGCGCGCCGAGCGATATGCGCTGCATGTCGATGCCCGACAGCTGCATCACCGAGAACACCACGACGAGCGTCAGAGGAATCGCAAGGGCGATGATCAGCCCGGGTCGCACGCCAAGGCTGATGAAGCTCGTCACCAGGATGATGCCGATCGCCTGCCACAACGAGGTCATGAATTCGGAAATGGCGCTCTCCACCGTCACCGCCTGATCGGCAACGAGCTTCGGCTCGATGCCGAGCGGCAGATCCGCGGTGATCGCGGCCATCGCCTGCTTGATGTTCCTGCCCAGCGCGAGGATGTCTCCGCCCTCGCGCATCGCGATGGCGAGGCCGATGGCGGGCTCGCCGTTGACGCGAAACATCGGTTGCGGGGGATCGGCAAAGCCGCGTCGCACCTGCGCGATGTCGCTGAGCCGAAGCATGCGCCCGCCGACGACGAAATTGACGTTGCGGACGTCCTGCTCGGACCGGAACGCACCCGAAACCCGCAGCGAGAGCGTCTCATGACCGGTTTGGATCGCCCCCGCGGGCTGGACGACGTTCTGCGCCTGCAAGGCGGCGATCAAAGCCGAGCGATCGATGCCCAGGCTCGCGAGCTCCTTCATCGAGAACTCGACGAAAATTCTTTCATCCTGCGCGCCGAGGATTTCGATCTTCGAGACATCAGGCACCTGCAGGAGCCGCGAGCGGATGTCCTCGACATGGTCGCGCAGCTCGCGATGGGTGAAGCCATCGGCGGTAAAGCCGTAGATGATCCCGAACGTATCGCCGAACTCGTCATTGAAGCCCGGCCCGACGACACCCGCCGGCAGGGTATGCCGCATGTCGCCGATGCTCTTGCGGACGTGATACCAGATGTCGGGAATTTCCCGCGCGGTCGCGCTGCCCTTGAGATTCACGAAGATGGTCGTGACGCCGGGGCGCGTGAAGCTGCGGAGGAAATCGAGCCTCGGGGTTTCCTGCAGCGTGCGCTCGAGCCGCTCGGTGACCTGCTTGAGCGTGTCCTCGATGGTGGCGCCCGGCCAGGCGGCGTGGACCACCATCGTCTTGATGACGAACGACGGGTCCTCGTTGCGGCCGAGCCGGATGTACGACAGCACCCCGGCGAGGACCGCGACGATCATCAGGTAGACGGTGAGCGGGCGGTTCTTCAGCGCCCATTCCGAAAGATTGAAGCCGGTCATTGTTCGGATCCGAGCAGCCGGACCTTCTGGCCCGGATGCAGCGCCTGCACGCCGGCCGTGACGACGACCTCGCCCGTATCGAGCCCTCCGGACAGGGCGACCCTCGCCGGCTCATGGCGCAACACGTCGACGTTGCGGACTGAAACAGTGCGGGTCGACGGATCGACGATCCAGACGGCCGGCTGTCGATTGAATTTGGTGAGCGCCGTCGCGGGGATCTCGATGACCGGGACTGCTTCCGTCTCCATGCGCCCGTTGACGGTGGCACCGAGCCGCATCGCCGGCGGAGCATCGGTCAAGCCGACCTTGACCTCGAAGGTTCGGGTGACCGGATTCGCCTGTGGCGCGACCTCGCGGATGCGCCCGCGCGCGGTCACCGAGGAATCGTCAGCGAGGGTCACGGTGATCTGCGGATCGCTCGGTGCCGAACGGATCAAGTGGGCGGGAAAATCGAACACCGCATCGCGCCCCTCGCGGCGCGCGATCCGGGCGATCATCTGCCCGGCCTGCACCACCTCGCCGGCTGCGGGACCCACCGCCGTCACCACGCCCGGCGCGTCCGCCTTGAGCTCGGTGAAGCTCACCAGGTCATACGCATCCTTCAGTTGCGCCTCGGCGGCCTCGACCTGCGACTGAGCGGTTTGCTGAGCCTGCGTCGCCTGATCGTGATTGGCGCGCGTGGTCCAACCCTGCTTCAGGAGCGTGTCCTGTCGTTCGAAATGATTGCGCGCCTGGGTCAATTGTCCCTCCGCGGCCGCGAGGTTGGCGCGCGCCGCCCGCAACGCGTTGCGCTCGTTCTGCGACTCCAGACGCGCGACAACCTGCCCGGGTTCCAACCGATCTCCGAGCTTGCGGTCATTCTCGAGCACCCTGCCGGCAATACGGAACGCCAGCGCCACCTCGTCCTCGGCTTCGACGCGCCCGGTCAGGGTAATCGGCACGCCTGCCTGGCGTTTCTCGACCGTGATGGTGCGAACCGGACGGGCTGCCGGCGCGGCTGTTTCGACCTCGGGCTGACACGCGGCAATGAGTGTCGGCACTGCCAACATCACGAACATGGTCGGCGGGTGGCGACGTTTTGCCATGACACGAGCGACCTTGCTTCGCGCACGTGACGGTGACCGTCATCATCGCATCGCACGGCAAACCGAACTATTGCCCCTAGGGCCAATAAACCCGGCCCCGCGTGTTCACGACCTGCCCAGCATCGCCGCGCACAGGAGCAGCGTCAGCAACAGCAGCGACACGCCGGCCGCGGGCCAGTCTCGTAACGTTGCATCGGCCCGCTCGACCATACTGCCCAATGCGACGGCCGCGCGCCGAACCGGGTAGACAATCGCGACGAGCGCCGACGACGAGGGCTTGCCCGAAAACCCAAGCTCCCATCGCCCGAGCAGGAGGGCCACCACGACGCCGGCCAGGACGGGCCAGATCGTCTTCGCGAGCTCACCAACGGTAAGCGCATCCCGCGCAGTGCGGTCCGGTATGGCGAGGTAGCTTTGCCAATGAACGAGCCCAAGCAGCAACGAGCACAGTGCCAGCAGCAGCGCTGCCGCCTCGCACGTATGCGACACGCGGACGGGCGATGCGATCGGCTTGGCTCCAGGCGCGAGCGCGTGAGCCAATACCAGCACCAGATAGGCGCTGGTGAACACGCCGCCCGCCTGGATGACGATCGCCCACCACCATTGCTCCAGGTCGGCCGCCGCCTGCAGCAGCAGCGCCTTCGCGAGCCCGGCGCCGCTCGGCGGCATGCCGACCAGCGCGAGCCCGCCGAGCGCGAAGGCGAGCACGCTCAGTGGCTGCGCCCGTCCGACGCCGCGCAGCTCCGTGATGCGGTCGTGACCCAGCACCGCATAGATCAGTCCGGCCGACATGAACATGGCCGCCTTCGCGGTGGCATGCGACATCGCCTGCAGCATGCCGCCCGCCAATGCACCGCTGCTCTCGCCGTTCGTCATTCCGGCATCGAGCGCGAGCGGAAACATCAGGAACAAATAGCCGATCTGCGCCAGCGTCGAGTACGCGATCAGGAGCTTCAGCCGTTCCTGTCGCAGCGCGACGACGCTGCCGAGGAGGATCGCCGCGGCGCCGAGCGCGCCGATGAGCTGCGCGGCGGCCGGGCCGGGAAGTCCTGGCATCACGTCAAACCAGAGCCGCACCACGATGAAGAACGACCCCTTCACCACCAGTCCCGAGAGGACGGCGCTCGCGGCGGGCGGCGCGCCGGCATGCGCCGGCGGCAGCCACAGGTGCAGCGGGACGAGCGCCGTCTTGGCGAGCAGCCCGACCGTCATCAGCGATGCGGCTACGAGCGTCGCGTCATTCGGGCTGACACGAGCCGACAGCAGGACGATGTCGAGCGTGCCGTAGGCGCCGTAGAGGAGCGCCGTCCCAGCGAGATAGAGGACGGAGCCAAGCAGCGCGAAAATGAGATAGCGCAGCGCCGCCTGCAGTGTTTCCGCACGGCCGTCCAGGCAGACCAGCGGCACCGCGGCGAAAGTCAGCAGCTCCAGCGCGACATACAGCGAGAAGAGATCGCCGGCGAGGAACACCGTGTTCAATGCGCCCCAGACCGCCAGCAACAGAAGCCAGAACGCAAACGGCGCGCGTGCCTCGTTCGTTTCGGCAGGTGTGCGGAAGTCCGCCTGCGCGAACAAGCCGATCGCGCCGATCACCACCGCCGTTATCGCCAGCATCACTGCAGACAGCCCGTCGGCGCGCAGTGCCACACCGAGCGGCGGAGGCCACGCGCCGAGTAGGTAGACCAGGGGCGCCTCCGCCTGCCGCATGGCGACGGGGATTGCGACGGCGATCGCGAGCCCGAACGGCATGGTGGCGAGCGCCAGCC